>Ga0265338_10000051_pt1 | contig 211202 bp, 206 predicted proteins | sample 42126metaG_FD_193579 | JGI IMG/M metagenome (GOLD analysis project Ga0265338, IMG submission 193579) | Rhizosphere microbial communities from Carex aquatilis grown in University of Washington, Seatle, WA, United States - 4-21-26 metaG | ecosystem: Host-associated > Plants > Roots >... | reverse complement strand
AGAATGGCGAGGTCGTCTCCTGCGCGGCCCGGGTCGAGGATGGCCCGCCGACCTGGGCCCTCGGCTCCCCCGACACCTGGCTCGACGTCGTCATCGACGGCGGCCTCGAGCGCCTGCGCCTGGGAGGGTCGAGGCCGCAGCTGGCGCTGGACCTGGTGAATGGGATCCACTGGGCGCTGTTCGGGGGGTGAGCGCAGGAAATCGTTTGATAACTATTGAAGTTCCTTGACAGACACGTGAGAGTTTTCGTAGGCTGGAACTCGATCCGGCTGGGCGCCGGATCGACGGGGGACAACCAGTGATTGGGGGCGCTTTTGCGCAGCGATGTCGCGGCGACACTTGAGAGGACGGCGAAGACATTTCGGGCCGACATGTGGCGGACGGTCGTGTCGGTGGCGGCGATCGAAGAGGGGATCGCCGAACGGCGCTTTGGGCCGGTCCAGGTCAACGTGATCGCCTCGGCGCCGGACTACCCGGCGCTCAACAACGTGCTTGGGGCGGCTGAGGAGGGGGCGGTGAAGGGCGGGAACCTGGAGAAGGCGATCGCCTGGGCGGACTCCTTCGGTGTCGACTACCGGGTCTCGGTGGCGCGGGACCTGCCGGAAATGGCTGCGGCCGAGAGCCTGCTCGACCACCTTGGCTTCGAGCAGGGACAGGGCGTCGTCAAATACGTCCGCGACACCTCGCCGCCGGACTTCCCCGGGGTCAAGGGGGCGAGGGTCTGGGAGATTGGCGACGACGCCGGGCTCGCCGGCGAAACGATGTCCCTTTCCGCCGCGCCGGCGATCGGCATGCCCAACCAGGCCTGGGACCTGCTCTTCTCGTTGCCGGTGCAGGAGCACTGGCACTCCTTCACGGTCGAGTTCAGGGGGAACATCGTCGCCTTCGGCTCGCTGCTCGTCAACGATGGCGTCGCCGAGCTCGGCCTCGACGGCACGCTCGGCTACGCCCGTGGCCATGGCTGCAACCTGGCCCTACTGCGGCAGCGCATCCTCGCCGCCCGCGAAGCGGGCTGCCACACGATCTTCGCCGAGAGCATCATCGGCCCCGAGGAGGGAATCGCGACCGCCGGTCGCAACCTCGTCCGCGCCGGCTTCATCCCCGCCTGTCACAGCATGTACTGGCAGCGCCCGCGGCTTTAGTTGCATCGCTGCAATACGCGCAGATCTGCGTGTCTATACGGAGTTTCTTGACGAATACGGGTCTGTACCCATAGGGTCGGGATACAGGAGCCACAGGGGAAAATCGAACCGGGGGGTTTGTGCATATGGAGTACGACTCGGCTGCGCTGGAGAGCATCGCGAAGCGGTTCCGGCGCGACATGTGGGCAATGGCACCGGAGGACGCGGTGATCGAATCCGGCGTCGAGGTGCGCGCGTTCGGGTCGGTGCAGGCGACGGTCTTTGCGGAGTTCTCCGAGATCCCCCGGATCAACACGATCCAGGGCGCGGCGGAGCCGGGCGCGGTCGCCGATGGCCACCTGGCGGAAGCGGTCGAATGGATGCGAGCGCGTGAGGTCGACTGCCGCATCTCCGTCGCCGCCGACCGGCCGGGAACCGCCGAAGCCGAGGAGTGGCTGCGACGGCGCGGCTTCGAGCGCGGCGAAGGCTGGGAGAAGTTCGTCCGCGACGCCTCCCTGCCCAGCCTGGTGCAGCCACCGGAGATCGAGATCCTCGAACTGGGTTTCGGCGAAGGCGAAGGCATGGACTGGATCGCCGCCGAGGGCCTCGGATTGCCGCACCTGGCGGGCCTGCTCTTCTACGACCTGCCCGGCCTCGCCGACTGGCGCTGCTTCGTCGCCCTGCTCGAGGGCGAGCTGGTCGCCTGCGGCTCGATGCTGATCCACGACGGGATCGCCGAGCTCGGCATCGACGCGACGATGGAGCATGCGCGCGGCCGCGGCTGCAACCTGGCGCTGATCCGCCGCCGCCTGATCGAGGCCCGCAAGGCGCGCTGCCACACTGTCTTCGCCGAGCTCGGGGACTGCGAGGCCGGCAGCAGCAGCGCAATCCGCCACAACCTGCAGCGCGCCGGCTTCGACGAGGCCTACGACTGCCGCAACTGGCAGCGCCCGCGCTTCGTCCGCAGCGGCCTCGAAAACGGCGTACCCCAGCGTTAGGCGTCCTGCGCGGCGATCTCCTTCAGCGCCGCGACGACGTCGACGTCGAACTGCGTCCCCGCACAGCGATCCAGCTCGGCGAAGGCCGCCGCGGTCGGCATCGCCTTGCGGTAGGAGCGGGTGGTGGTCATCGCGCTGAAGGCGTCGCAGCAGGTGACGATGCGGGCCTCGATCGGGATCTCCTCGCCGACGAGGCCGTCGGGGTAGCCGCTGCCGTCGACGTGCTCATGCGAGGAGCGGACGATGCGGCCGACCTCGGCGAGGACGCCGCCGACGCGCTTCAGCATCGTCTCGCCCTCGATCGTGTGGCGGCGCATGATCTTCCACTCCTCGTCGTCGAGTGGGCCGGGCTTGTTGATGATCTCCTTCGGCACCGCGATCTTGCCGACGTCGTGCAGGAGGGCGGCGAACTCGACGTTGCGGCGCTGGCGCGAGTCGAGGCCGAGGCGGTCGGAGACGGCAAGCGAGAGTTCGACGACGCCGCGGCTGTGGCTGCCGGTGTAGGCGTCGTCGGCCTCGACCACGTCGCCCAGCAGCATCGCCGTCCCCTGGTAGGCGCTCCCCAGCTCGAGCGCCTGGTCGATGCGGGCGCTGCGTTCATGGGAGAGCACCGCCAGCACCGCGACCAGCGGCACCACGAGCAGACAGACACCCGGGCCCAGCTCGGTCGCGGCGAAGGCGGTCAGGAGGCCGATCGGCGCCAGGGCGCCGTCGAGCGCGTAGACCGGGGCGACCAGCTTCAGCAGCGTCCGCGGCGGGGTGCCGTCGACGAGGTGGGTGCGGACGGCGGTGGCGGCGAAGTCGAAGGCGAACTGGCCCACCAGGGCGAGGAGGTAGATCGGCCACTTGTCCCAGGAGAAGACCTGGGCGCCGGCGAGCACCAGCACCAGCGCTGGGCCGACCGCGTGCCAGCAGTCGCCGAAGACGTGGAAGGCGCGGTGGATGCTGGTCTGGCCACCGGCGTAGTCGATCAGCCGCCCCAGCGCCCAGCTGAGGCTGACGACCAGCGGCACGATCGGGGTGGGGAGGAGGAAGAGCATCGGCACCAGCACCAGCTCGGTCGGCACCGTGTAGCCGTCGGCGATGTCGAATTTGGCCCGGCAGGTGGCGACGTAGGCGACGACGAGGATCGCCAGGGTCGAGAGGTCGAGCGTGCGCGGCGAGGGCATCAACAGCGCCATCGCCAGCGCCACGACGATGAAGGCGATGGCAGCGCCGGCCTCGGCCCGGCGCTCGCGGCCGTGCGCCCGCGCCTGGGCGCGATCGCGCCCCAGCGCGAAGAGTCGTTCCAGCTCTGGTGTCTCGGATGCGGTCGCCACTGTTCGACAATCCGGTTCGTGGACCGGTACCGCTTCTATCGACCGGGCCCAGACGGGGATTTAGCTGGACGTATCTACGACCCAGAATTCATTAGACGTACGTACGAACTCGCTTAAGTAGCGCATCCGCAGCGGCGATGGTGGCGCAGTTAGGTACAGCTGCACGGGCAAACCTGTCGTGAGGCAGGGACGCAAAGTCAGAGGTCTCCTTCGCCCCGGTGGAGGAGATGGCTCAACTGCCAGCTTGGTTTGACGACCAGGCTTTTTGGCCTGCGACAAGGAGGTTTACCCGTATGAAGCGCAACTCATCCCCCCTTCTCCGCCGTCCCCGCGCCAAGCTGGCCGGGATCGTCGCGATCGCCCTGCTGGCGCTCGCCGCCTTCGCCGGTTCCGCCCAGGCCTGCTCCTACAGCGGCGCCACCCAGGTCTTCAAGCCCTGGGGCGACCAGAATGCCTACGTGCTCGCTCCCGACGGCGGCTTCGAGGGCGGGGGCAGTGGCTGGTCGTTCAGCCGCGGCGCCGCCGTCGTGCCCGGCAACGAGAGCTTCAACCTCAACGGCGCGGGCGACTCGCACTCGCTGGCGCTGCCGGCCGGCAGCTCGGCCACCAGCCCGCCGATCTGCATGCAGATCGACACCCCGAGCCTGCGCCTCGTCGCCCGCAACAGCGGCGACCCCTCCTCGCGCCTGCGCGTGGAAGCCGTCTACGGCCTGCTCGGCCTGATCCAGACCAGGACGATCACCGACATCAGCGCCGGCCCCAACTGGGCGCCGACCCCGTCGGTCTCGACCGTGCTCGGCCTCTCGACGATCGTCGGCACCCTGATCCCCGCCTCGATCCAGCTCCGCATCACCCCGCTGGACTCGAAGGGCAACTGGCAGGTCGACGACCTTTACGTCGACCCCTTCGCTCGGCACTAGCGGTTTACGAGTAGCGCTTCAGTTGGTCCTGTCACCGGCCCAAGGTCCGGCGACAGGACCAACCTTGGGGGGGCGAGTCGATCCCTCCCCCGACTTATGGCTTTGTGCGCCTGAGTCGACATGCGAGAAACGAGATGCGGCTTTATGCCATCTCCCCCTCCGACGTGAGAGGCGTAGTGGCACATCCGATCAAGATGGGCTGGGATTAGTACGGGAACTTCCGTCTCTCTGGACTCGATGCCAAGGGGCGTGCGATCATCGTGGTGGTTGCAGGTGACGATGATCAGTTCGTAATCACGACTTTTCCGGGTGACTGAGATGCACGCGAGTTATGACAGCTCCGCCAACGCCGTTTCGATCTCCTTGGGTCCAGAGGAGTCTGCCCGCAGCGCCAATCAGGTTCACGCGCGGGCGATCGTCGCTCTCCATGACGGCCTCCCCGTGGAGCTGCAGCTCCTCTATCCGGACCTTGGCATCGAGGAGCCCCTCGCTGAAGTCGCCGGTCTGTACCGGCTTGATGCCGAGGCTTTGATTGCGGCTGCTCGGGCTGCCCTGGCCGTTCCCGACCGTGAGGTCACCGTGGATGTTGCCGTCCATCGCTCAGCGGCGTAGAGATTTACCGTCTCACCACCACAGTTGGGTTGCGGCCGCGGCCGCGGGCATGCTCGACCGTGGCGTCGACGCCGAACTCGGCGACGCCGTCCTGGCCGGCGACTCAGCCGCTGACTGGTTCGGCGGCCGGCTGGGAGTCGTCCTCGCCGGATTCGGGCTCGGACTCCGGCGGCAGCTCGCCGCCGCGGTTGGTGCCGGCGATCAGCTCGTCGGGGGTCTTCTCGGCGGGGATGAAGCCCGACTTCATGCCAAAGTAGACGGCCTGGGGGTGGTGGGCGATGATCGCCACCGTCGACTGCTCGGGCATCACCGCGAAGCCGTCGGAGAGGGTCATGTCGATCGCCTCGAGGTCCAGTAGGCGCCAGACCTTCTCGTGCTCGGACTGGTCCGGGCAGGCCGGGTAGCCCCAGGAGTAGCGGCGGCCCTGGTCGGGCTCGATCGCCAGCTCGCGGCGCACCTCGGAGTGCAGCCACTCGGCCAGGCCCTCGGCCGACTGAACGCCGAGCCCGTGGACGTAGTACTGCTCGGTCACCTCGCCTTCGCGCCCGAGGCGGTCCATCAGCTCCGTGACCTCGGCGCCGACGGTCACGCCCTGCAGGGCGACGACGTCGCGCTCGCCCGAGTCGAGCGGCCGGTAGAAGTCGGCGAGGCAGATGCGGTCGTGCTTGGGCTGGCGCGGGAAGACCAGGCGCTCGAGCTCGCGCTCGGGGTCCGTGGGGTCGAAGACGACGAGCTCGTTGCCGTCGGCGTTGCAGGGGAAGTAGCCGAGCCGGGCCCGCGGGCGCAGGTAGTCCTGCTGGCGCCACATCCGCTCCAGCCGCGGCGCGAAGCCCTCCTCCTCGGCGGTTCCCTCGACCAGCTCGCGCCAGGCTTCGCCCTTGATCCCTTTGCCGCCCCAGTGCAGCTTGAAGAGGACGTGGCGGTCGAGGTAGGGGAAGACGTCGGCGAGGTCGATCGCGATCTCGCGAGCCCCCCAGAACGGCGGCGCCGGGATCGGCACGTCGGTGCGGGCGGCGGAGCGGGTGCTGGCGTCGGTGACCGGCGGCGAGTCGTCGACGACCACCGGCTTCTCGCGCAGCTGCTTGGCCTCGGCGCGGATCCGCTCGACCAGCCCGGCCCGCGCCTCTGCGTCGACCAGCGCGTCCATCGTGTCGAGCCCCTGGAAGGCGTCATTGCAGTAGAAGACCCCGGGCTCGTAGACGTCGTCGGACTCCCGGCCCTTGGGATAGAGCGTGCGGCGGCCGAAGTCGCGGTTGATCGCGGCGCCGCCGATCAGCACCGGGAACTCGAGCCCCCGCTGGTGCAGCTCCTGGATGCAGGCGGGCATCTGCTTCGAGGTCGAGACCAGCAGGGCGGAGAGGCCGATCGCATCGGCGTCGTTTTCGACCGCGGCCTCGATGATGGCGTCGATCGGGACCTGCTTGCCGAGGTCGATCACGGTGTAGCCGTTGTTGGTGAGGATCGTGTTGACGAGCGACTTGCCGATGTCGTGGACGTCGCCGAAGACGGTCGCGATCACGACCTTGCCCTTGGTGTGGCCCTCGATCCGGTCCAGGTGATTCTCCAGCTGGGCGACGGCTCGCTTCATCACTTCGGCCGACTGCAGGACGAAGGGCAGGATCAGTTCGCCGGCGCCGAATTTATCGCCGACCTCCTTCATCGCCGGCAGCAGCACCTCGTTCAGGGTCGGAACGGCGCCGATCTTCTCCACCGAGCGCTCGATCCAGTCCTCGACACCGTCCTTCTTGCGGCGCAGGATGTGCCAGTGCAGGGCCTCCTCGGGCTCCATGCCGGCGGTCGGGTCGGCGATCTCCGCCTCGGCCTCCTCGCCCTGGGACTCGAAGTGGGAGATGAAGCGCTCGAGCGCGTCCTCGCGGCGGTTGAAGACGAGGTCGTCGGTCAGCTCGCGCTCCTCGTCGGAGATCTCGCTGTAGGGAGTGATGTGGTTCGGGTTGACCATCGCCAGGTCGAGCCCGGCCTCGACGCAGTGGTGCAGGAAGACCGAGTTGAGGACGGCGCGCGGCCGCGGCGAGATGCCGAAGGAGACGTTGGAGACGCCGAGCGAGGTCTTGACGCCGGGGATCTCGGCCTTGATCCGGCGGATCCCCTCGATCGTCTCCACCGCCGAGGGCTTCCACTCCTCGTCGCCGGTGGTGAGGGTGAAGGTCAGTGCGTCAAATATGAGCGCCTCCGGTTCGAGCCCGTGCTCGTCGCAGGCGATCTCGACCAGTCGCTTGGCGATCTCGACCTTGCGCTCGGCCGTCTTCGCCATCCCCACCTCGTCGATCGTGAGCGCGATCAGCGCCGCCCCGTGCGCCTTCGCCAGCGGCACCACGACGTCGGCCTTGTCGCGGCCGGCCTCGAGGTTGATCGAGTTGACGATCGCCCGGCCGGGGATCGTCTCCAGCGCCGCCCGGATCACCTCCGGCTCGGTCGAGTCGACCTGGATCGGCGAGGGCTGGGTAAGCGAGATTCGCTTGACGACGGCGCTCATCTGCTCGTCCTCGTCCTGGCGCTCGGTCAGCGCCACGCAGACGTCGAGCACGTGGGCGCCGCCTTCGACCTGGTCTTCGGCGACCTGGACGAGGCCGTCGTAGTCGTCGGCGAGCAGCAGCTCCTTGGCCTTGCGCGAGCCCTGCGAGTTGACGCGCTCGCCGACCAGGGTCGGCCGCGGCTCCTGCACCAACGACGTCGAGGTCATCATCGAGGAGACCTCGATCGGGCCGGGGGCGGGGCGCTCGCCGGGGACGCGGCCGTCGACCTGCTCGCGGATCGCGGCGATGTGCTCGGGCGTCGTCCCGCAGCAGCCGCCGACGATGCCGACGCCGTAGCGCTCGACGAACTCGCCCAGCGTCGCCGCCAGCGGCCCGGGCTTTTCGGGGAAGATCGTCTCCCCGTCGGGGCCCTGCAGCGGCAGGCCGGCGTTGGGGATGCAGTGGACCGGCAGCGGGCTGGTCTCGCCGAGGAAGCGGATCGCGTCGCGCATGTCCTCGGGACCGGTCGAGCAGTTGAGCCCGATCACGTCGACGTCGAGCGCCCGCAGCGTCGTCAGCACCGCCTGGATGTCGGTCCCGAGCAGCATCTTGCCGCCGTTGGGGAGCAGTGAGACGCTGGTCTGGATCGGCAGCGTGCGGCCGGTCTGGGCGAAAGCCTCGCGGGCGCCGAAGATCGCCGCCTTGACCTCGAGGATGTCCTGGGCGGTCTCGATGACGATCAGGTCGGCGCCGCCCTCGACCAGGCCGCGCGCCTGTTCGGCGAAGACCTCGGCGAGGGTGGCGAAGGAGATGTCCCCCAGGGTCGGGTCGGTCGAGGCCGGCAGGAAGCCGGTCGGGCCGATCGAGCCGGCGACGAAGCGCTCCTCACCGGCCGCCCGGCGGGCGATTTCGGCCGCCTTGGTGTTGATCTCCAGGGTGTGCTCGCCGAGCCCCCACTCTTCGAGCTTCAGCCGCGAGCCCTGGAAAGTGTCGGTCTCGACCACCTCGGCGCCAGCCTCCAGCATCGAGTTGTGGACGCCCTCGATCACGTCGGGGCGGTTGAGGACCAAGGCCTCGTGGCATCTGCCAGCGAGCCCACCGTAGTCCTCCTGGGTCAGCTCGAACTGCTCCAGGGTCGCGCCCATGCCGCCGTCGAAGACGACGACGCGCTCGCGGGTCGCAGCTATGAAATCGCGCTCGGCCATGAACCTAGAGAGGCTACCGAGAGGGGCCAGCGACCACCTTGGCCGAGGCGCCGCTGTCCGCGCGCTAGGTGAGGTTGGCGACCAGCAGGGCGACAATCCCCGCGAGAAAGCCGCCGAGAAGGGTTCTGTTGAGCGAGTCGAGGCGAGCGTTGACGGCGCCGAACTGCTTGTGCATCTCTTCGCGAAGTTCCCTCGTTTCCCCTCGAAGTTCCAAACCCTGCGCCTTCATCTCCTCGCGAAGTTCCAAACCCCGCGCTTTCATCTCTTTGCGAAGTTCCTGGCCCTGCTCCTTCATCTCTTCGCGAAGTTCCCTCGTTTCCAGTCGAATTTCTTGGCCGAGCCCCTTCGTCTCTGCCCGGAGCCCTTGGCCCTGCGCATGCATCTCCTGTCGCAGTTCGCGAATGTCTTCGTGGACCTGCGTGAAGCCGCTGTCAACTCGCTTAGCGAGATCGTCCATGCGGTCGTCGGTCCAGTGCTCTCTTGCCATTGCCTCGATCATAGCCCGACTGTAGACAAAAAGTTCCTACGCGTGGGTGGAGGAAGTGGGGCGGAAGCGTCAATTTCTCGGCGGCCCTCGCCGCCCCGAGCCCGCTCAGCCGCGCAGGCCGAGGCGGCGCTTGAGATCGCGGGCGTTGAAGGCTTGGACCAGGCGGCCGACGAGGCCGCGGCGAGCGCGGGTGTAGGGGTACCAGGTGGGCTCGCGCTTGGCGCCGAAGCGGGTGATCACCACCGACTCGGTGCGGCAGTACTTCTTGATCCCCGGTTCGCCGTGGCGGTAGCCGATCCCCGACTCCTTCCAGCCGCCCATCGGCACGTCGGAGGCGAGGTAGTTGACGAGGACGTCGTTGACGTTGACGGCCCCGCACTCGACCCGGCGGGCGACCCGCTCGGCCCGCTCCTTCTCGCCGAAGACCGAGCCCGAAAGCCCGTAGCGGCTGTCGTTGGCGAGCCGCAGCGCCTCCTCGCCGTCGCGCACCTTCATCACCCCGACCACGGGGCCGAAGGTCTCGTCGCGCATCACCTTCATCGAGTGGTCGACGTCGACGAGGACGGTCGGTTCGAAGTAGTCGCCCGGACCCTCGACGCGCTTGCCACCGGTCAGTGCCTTGGCACCGGCGGCAAGCGCGTCGTCGACGTGGTCAGCGACGATCGCCGTTTGATTCGGCGAGGTCATCGCGCCGACGTCCTTGGGGTTGCGGGCGTCGTCGGGTCCCTGGCGCAGCTTGCCGACCTCGTCGGTGAGCTTGGCGACGAACTCGTCGTAGGCCGGCTCCTCGACGTAGATCCGCTCGACCGAGATGCAAATCTGGCCGGAGTTCATCATCCCGCCCCAGGCCGCGGCGCGGGCGGCGCGGTCGAGGTCGGCGTCGGCGAGCACGATCATCGGGTCCTTGCCGCCGAGCTCGAGGCTGACCGGGGTCAGCGTCTCGGCGGCGCGGGCCATCACCTTGCGGCCGGTGCGGTCGGAGCCGGTGAACTGGATGAAGTCGACGGCGTCGACCAGGGCGCCGCCGGTCTCGCCGATCCCCTGCACGCAGTCGAGCACGTCGGGGCCGCCGATCTCCCGCTTCCAGGCCTCGACCACCTCGATCAGGCCGAGCGGGGTGAACTCGGAGGGCTTGATCACCACCGCGGCACCAGCCTGCAGCGCCGGGATCGCGTCGCCGAGGGCGAGGATCAGCGGGAAGTTCCAGGGGCTGATGATGCCGACGACCGGGTGCGGCCGGTACTGCACCCGCAGCTTCTTGGTCGCGAGCAGGGCGGAGTGGGGGCGGATGCTCTCCTCGCCGATGAACTTGGCGGCCTTGGCGCCGTAGAAGTTGATCAGGTCGGCGAGATAGGCCGGCTCGTTGGAGGCGTCGGCGCGGACCTTGCCGGTCTCCGCCTGCATCGTGTCCAGCACCCGGTCCTGGTTGTCCAGCAGCCAGTCGCGCAGCTTGCCAAGCCAGTGGTAGCGGCCCTCGATCCCCATCGCCTCCCACTCGGCCTGGTTGGCGCGGACGCGGGCGACGGTCGCGGCGACCGCCTCCGGCGAGTCGACGGGGACGGTGGCGATCCGCTCGCCGCTCGCCGGGTTGAGGACCTCGATCCGGTCCGGCGCGCCGCTCGCCCCATTCGTCGCCTGAGCCGCCTCGCTGCTGGTTTCGACCGTGCCGCTCTCCACCGCTGCTCCCTTCGTCGCCCGTTTTGCCGTTTGGCTGCGCAGCCAACTGTACCCGGCCGGGTCGGAGCTGGGGGGCGAAGACCCGCTTTCAGCCCACGAAGTGGGTGACGATCAGGCCGAGGAAGCCGGCGAGCATCGTGCCGAGGATGACGTCGAAACGCCGGTCGATTGCGTCGAAGCGGCCATTCATCTCGGCCCTGAGATCGCGCGTCTCGATCCTGAGATCGCGGACTTCGCCCTTGACCTCGACGAAGCGTTTGTCGACCTCGATGAAACGCCGGTCGACCTCGCCGAAGCGTCGATCGACTTCGCCGAAGCGCCGGTCGATGTCGTCAAAACGCTGGTCGACCCGGGCGAAGTCGGCCTCCATTCGCTTGACCAGGTCGTCCATGCGGTCGTCGGTCCAGTGTTCTCTCGCCATCGCCTCGATCATAGCCCGACTGTAGACAAGAAGTTCCTACGCGTGGGAGGAGGAAGCGAGGCGAAAGTGTCAATTTTCGACCAGCCGGTAGACCGGCCCGGCCAGCGAGCAGACGTAGAGGTGGTGGGCGTCGTCTTCGCCGAAGGAGGTCGGTTCTTCGACCGCGAGGCCGAGCTTGTGGTCGTGGCCGGCGCCATTCAGGTGCGGGACGAGGCTGCGCAGCTGGCCCTCGCAGAGGTCGGCATAGACATAGCGTCCATATAGAGAGCGGAGCTTGGGGTCGGCGACGACGTAGCCGCCGATGATCGCGCAGCTGCCGCCGCGGCTGTGGCTGTAGGCGAAGATCGGCTTGGTCGTGCCGCCGGGGTCCGGGGTGCCGCTGTTTTCTTCCGTGTACGGCGCGAAGCCCTCGAAGGCGTCCCAGCCGAAGTTGGCGCCGCTGGCGGCGGCGACCGTCGTGTAGTCGAGCTCCTCGAACCTGTTCTGGCCGACGTCGCCGATCGCGATCCGCGGCTGCTTGCCGCTGACCATGTCGAAGGAGAAGCGGAACGGGTTGCGCAGGCCGTAGCTGTAGATCTCGTCGCGCCCGGGCCTGCCGACGAAGGGGTTGCTCGGCGGCACCGAGTAGGGCGCGCCGCCGGCCGGACGGGGGTCGATCCGCAGCAGCTTCCCCAGCAGCACGTCCTTGTTCTGGGCGTTGTTGGGCGGGTCGCCGGCGGAGCCACCGTCGCCGGTGCCGAAGTAGAGGAGGTTGCCGAGGAACTGCATCTGGCCGCCGTTGTGGTTGGCGTTGACCGGGTGCGGGATTTCGATCACCTGGCGCTGGCTGCCGGGGTCGGCGCGGGTGGCGCTGCGGCGCTTGAATTCGTCGACGCGGATGTTGCCCGCCCGGTTGACGTAGTAGACGTAGAAGCTGCCGCTCTGGCGGTAGTCGGGCGGGAAGGCGATCGAGAGCAGGCCGCGCTCGGCTTCGTCGTAGCCGACCATGCCGCGGATGTCGAGGAAGGGGTGGGGGAGACGGTGGCCGTCGCTCAGGACCGCCACCCGGCCCGGCTGTTCGACCACGAACAGCAGTCGCGGGAAGCCCGGCGCCCCGGCGACGTAGACCGGGTGGTCGAACTTGCCGACCTGCTTCAGCGCCAGCCGCCCGTGGGCTGCGCGCGGGGCGCTCGCTTCCCCCTGGCTGGCGGACCCGCAGGCGGGCAGCGCCAGGGCCAGCAGCGCCACCGCCAGGCCCACCAGGTGCCGCCTCATCTCTGGCGCTGGTGCTTCGCTTCGATCACTTCGCCGCTGTCGGTGACTTCGGTGTCCGGCGGCACCGCCGAGATTTCGGTGACGAAGGAGCCACCGGGGGCGATGCCGCTGCCGGTCTGTGCCCTCGCCGTCCCGCTGAGCCCGGCGTCGACGTTGTAGAGGAGGGTGAAGTGGCCGGCTTTGACCGCGCTCAGCTTCCAGACCGCAGTGGTAGTGGCGCCCGGCTTCAGTGGCCCGAAGTCGAAGGTCTTGCGGTTCGAGGTGGTGGCGCCGCCGGGCTCTGCGGAGCCGGCCAGTTTCGGGTACTTCGCCGCCAGCACCCAGATCGGTCGATCGCGCTGGGCGATGCCAGCCGTTGGGTCGCGGTAGCCGAACGGCAGCGAGGAGTCCTGTCCCTCCTTGCCGGCGACCGAGACGGTCACGGTCAGCGCCGGCAGCGTCTTGCGGCCGGTGTTGCGGACCGCGAGCCGCAGCAGCGAGGTCTGCCCCAGCCGCTGTTCGGTCGGGAAGCTGGCTTCGGTGACCTTGACCCGGAAGGTGCCCGCCACCTGGTTGGCGTCCGACGAAGAGCCGCCGCAGGCGGCCAGCAGCGCCGCCACGGCCACGGCGGCAACCCCGGTCGCGGTGGCTCGGAGGCAGGTACGACGGAAATGTCTTCCGGTCCCCCGCAAAGCGGCCGCAACATAGCACGGGGTTTCCCCGCATCCATGCGCTTTTCGGGCCGGGCGGAGCGGGTTAGCCGGATCTCAACACTCGGCTAACGGTTGGCGCTGAGTGATCCCATAGACTCAGCTCGAGAGTGGGGCGCCGCGCGCGTGCGGCGCAACTCGTCGGAGGAGCAGATGGTCGGATCCGCGATAAATAGGGCCTTCTTGCCCGCCAGGTCGCTGTTCGAGCAGGTCGGGGACATGATGATCCTGACCGCGCGGACGCTGGCCTCTGCCGTGCGCCCGCCCTATCCATACGGCGAGGAGTTCATCGGTCAGTTCCTCTTCGCCCTGCAGCTCTGCTGGTTCCCGCTGCTGGTCTCGACCGTCGCCTTCGGCTTCGGCGCTCCCGGCCTGCAGGCGGCCAACTTCCTCTCGCTGTTCGGCGCCCTCGACCGGCTCGGCGGCTTCTTCGTGCTCGCCTCGATCCGCGAGTTCGCCCCCTTCGTCACCGCCGTCGTCGTCGCCGGCGTCGCCGGCACCGCGATCACCGCCGACCTCGGCGCCCGCAAGATCCGCGAGGAGCTCGACGCCCTGCAGGTGCTCGGCGTCGACCCGATCAAGAACCTGGTCGTGCCGCGCTTCCTGGCGCTGATGCTGATCACCGGCCTGCTCGACATCTACGCGCTGGTCTTCGGGATCAGCGGCGGCATCCTCACCGAGATGCTCTACCACCAGCCGCTCGGCGGCTTCTTCGCGACGCTCTTCTCCAACGCCTCGATCACCGACCTCTGGGGCTCGGTGATCAAGTGCACCCTGTTCGGCGCGATGATCGCCGTCGTCTGCTGTTACAAAGGCATGACCGCCTCCGGCGGTGCCGCCGGCGTCGGCCGGGCGGTCAACGAGGCGGTGGTGATCTCCTTCATGGCGGTCTTCGCCTTCAACTACGCCTTCACCCAGACGTTGCTGGCAACCAACCCGGAGCTGCAGACGATCCGATGAACGCCTGGCTCGACGTCCCCCGCGGCTGGCTCGACTCCTTCGGCGAGATCGCCCGCTTCGGCTCCCGCGTCTCCGGCCTCGTCTACTCCGGCCGCGTCTTCCGCTTCTTCGGCGAGAGCCTGCGCCAGGCCGGCATCCTGATCCTCGGCTCGGCGCTGATCATCTGGGGCCTCGTCTTCACCCTCGGCCTGCAGTGCGGGATCGAGGGCGCCTACCTGCTGCGCGCCCAGGGCGCGCCCGCCTACGCCGGCGTCTTCTCCGCCTGGTGCGACCTGCGCGAGATCATGCCCTACGCCTTCGGCTACATGCTCGCGGCCAAGGTCGGGACCGGGATCGTCGCCGAGCTCGGGGCGATGCGGATCTCCGACGAGATCGACGCGCTCGAGGTGATGGGGGTGCCGCCGGTTACCTTCCTCTGCGCGACGCGCCTACTCGCCGCCTGGATCTCCTTCCCGTTCATGTACCTGGTCGGGATCGGGATCATGTACTTCGCCAGCTACCTGGCGGTGGTCAAGCAGATCGGCGACGTCTCCTCCGGCGGTTATTTCCTGATCTTCTGGGAGTTCCAGAACCCGCCCGACCTGATCTTCAGCCTGATCAAGGGGATGGTGATGGCGACCGTGATCGTGCTGGTCGGCTGCTACTACGGCTACACGGCCTCCGGCGGGCCGGTGGGGGTGGGGACCGCGACGGCGAAGTCGATGGTCCTCAACATCGTCTTAGTTCACATCATCGGGATGCTTGGAACCCTTGTCTTCTGGGGGGCCAACCCGAGGGCGCCGATAGGAGGCTGACTGTGCCGAACGACGAGGAGAACCGCATCGACGAGACCCCGATCCCGGGGCATCCCGAAAGCGCCACCGCCGAAGGGCCCTACGTGAGCGAGGACGGTGCCGTGATGGGCCGCGACTTCGTCATCCCCGGCGTCGACCCCGCCGAGCACGATCCCTACCGCTTCCACACCGGCCGCAAGCGCGACCACGGCGGCACCGACGCGATCGAGATCATCGACCTGGTCAAGCAGTTCGGCCGCGCCCGCATCCTCAACGGCCTCAACCTGGGCCTGCCGGAGAACCAGGTCTCGATGGTGCTCGGCCCCTCGGGGACCGGCAAGAGCGTGCTGATCAAGCACATCGTCGGCCTGCTCTACCCGGACTCGGGCGACGTCCTCGTGCACGGCGAGTCGATCCCGAACATGACCGACGACGAACTCTTCGACGTGCGCAAAAAGTTCGGCCTGCTGTTCCAGGACGGCGCCCTCTTCGGCTCGATGAACATCTACGACAACACCGCCTTTCCGCTGCGCCAGCACACCGACAAAAGCGAGGAGGAGATCGGCGAGATCGTCAACCGCCGGCTCAAAGAGGTGGGGCTGACCGAGGCCACCTACAAGATGCCGAACGAGCTCTCCGGCGGCATGCGCAAGCGCGCCGGCTTCGCCCGGGCGCTGGTGCTGGAACCGGCGATCGTGATGTTCGACGAGCCCGACTCCGGGCTCGACCCGGTGCGCACGGCGCTGCTCTGCGAGCTGATCCGCGAGGTCCACGCCGAGAACGGCGGCTGCTACCTGGTGATCAGCCACGACCTCAACACGGCGCGGCGGATCGCTGACTTCCTCGCCGTGCTCTGGAGCGGCAAGATCGTCGAGTCGGGGCCGAAAGAGGAGCTGTTCGACTCCGAAAACCAGTTCGTGTCCCAGTTCCTCCGGGCGGACGTCAGCGGCCCGCTTTCGATGGACTGAGTTTGAGCGCCGGGCAGTGGTTCGGCCGCGTCGCGGCGTGGGCCGCTGGACATGCCCGCCTGGTTCTGGCGGTGAGCCTGGCGCTGGCGGTCGTCGCGGCGGTGGGGGCGACGCGGATCCCGACCGACGCCGGCGTCAGCACCCTGACCGATACCGATACCGCCACCTATAAGGCGACGCAGGAGGTGCGGGACGCCTTCGGCGAAGAACCGGTGGTGGTGCTGGTGCGGGGGGAACTGGAGAAGCTGCTGCTGACCTCGAACATCTTCCGCCTGCTGCGGCTGGAGGGCTGTCTCGCGGCCAAGGTGCCGCCGGGGGGGAAGCCGATTCCTGGTCCCTGCGCCGAACTGGCGCGGCTGCACCCGGTCCAGTTCGTCTCCGGGCCGGCGACCTTCCTCAACGAGGCGGTGGTCCAGATCGACGCCCAGCTGCAGCGGCTCTCGCGCCGGCTCTCCCCGGCCGAACTGCGCAATTTCCTGCTCGAGGTGGCGACCAGGTACGGGATCACCAGTGCCCCCAGCCTCGACAACTCCGAATTCGTCGCCACCGTCGTCTTCGACCTCGCCCGCGCCCGAGGCACCCCGAAGGCCCGCCTCGCCTACCTCTTCCCGAACAGCCACTCGGCCCAGATCGTGGTGCGGCTGAAGCCCGACCTGAGCGAGGCCGAGCGCCACCGGGCGCTGGGGTTGATAGCGGCGGCGGTCAACGACACGACGCCGCGCCAGGTCTGCGCCGAAGGCGGCAAGCCCGCCCCCTGCTTCGCCCTGCACGGCGGCAGCTACGTCGTCTCCGGGGCGCCGGTCGTCATCGACGCGCTGGCGCGGGCGCTGAAGGATGCCCTGCTCGTCCTCTTCGGGGTGGCGCTGGTGGCGATGGCGCTGACCCTGTTGGCGGTCTTCCGCTCGCGCCTGAGGCTGCTGCCGCTGGCCCTGGCCCTGGCCGCCGCCGCGATCGTCTTCGGCCTGCTCAGCCTGTCCGACGGGGCGCTGACGATGGCCTCGATCGCGGTGCTGCCGATCCTGATCGGGCTCGCGGTCGACTACGCGATCCAGTTCCAGGCCCGCCTCGACGAGGCCCTCGCCGCCGGCCTCGGCGGCGCCGAGGCGACCCGTGCCGCCGCCACCGCCGCCGGCCCGACGATCGCCACCGCCTGCCTCGCCACCGCCGCCGGCTTCCTCACCCTCCAGCTCTCCCCGATCCCGATGGTCCGCACCTTCGGTCTCCTCCTCGTCGCCGGCGTCTTCATAGCTTTCACCTTGGCCCTGACCGCCGGCTTCGCCGCCCTGAGCCTGCGGCGTGGGAGGGCGGAGAGCGTTTCCTCGGACAGGACCCGCCCGTCGGAGCTCCTCCTGTCTCTCTCCCTCGCGCGCCCCCGGCTCATCCTCGGCATCGGCCTGGCCCTCGCCCTGATCGGCTGGGGCGTCGGCACCCAGGTCGAGACCGACGCCAACGTCGAATCCCTCGCCCCGCAGGGCCTGCCCGCGGTCCGCGACCTGAACGAGTTGCGGGACGCGACCGGCGTCTCCGGCGAGCTCGACGTCAGCGTCAACGCCCCCGACCTCACCGACCCGAAGACGATCGCCTGGATGGCGGCCTTCAAGCAGCGGGTGCTGCGCGACAACGGCTTCCGCGGCGAAGACCCGAGCTGCCTGCGCGCCGCGGTCTGCCCGGGGCCGGCGCTCTCCGACTTCCTCACCCGCGGCGAAGGCGAGCTGACTCGGGCGGGGATCGAGGAAACGCTGGCGGCGCTCTCGCCCTACGACCTCAGCCAGGTGGCGCCGCTCGATCCCGCCAGCGGCGAAATCGGCCACCTGGCGCTGCTCTCGTTCGGGATCCGGGCGCAGTCGCTGCGCGACCAGCAGGCGCTGGTCGACCGCGTCCGCGCCGAGATCGGCACGCCGGGTGCCCCGGGCGGGCCGCCGGCCGGGGTCGAGGTCCACCTCGCGGGGCTGCCGGCGATCGCCGCCGAATCGGGCAGCGACCTCGCCTCCAGCCGCTACTGGCTGACGCTGGCCGGCCTGCTGGCGGTGGCGCTGGTGCTGCTCGCCGTCTACCGCTCCTTCGTCCGCGCCCTGTTGCCGCTGGTGCCGACGGTGCTGGCGAGCGGCTGGGCCTCGCTGGTGCTCTGGGTCAGCGGCATCCCGCTCAACCCGATGTCGGCGGCGCTGGGGGCGCTGACGATCGCGATCACGACCGAGTTCGCGGTGATCCTCGTCGGCCGCTTCGAGGAGGAGCGCGGCGGCGGCCGCGGCGCCGAGGCGGCCCTGCGCCGCGCCTACTCGCGCACCGGTGCCGCCGTGCTCGCCTCCGGCGCCACCGCGATCGTCGGCTTCGCGGTGCTGATCGCCAGCGACATCCAGATGCTGCGCGATTTCGGCCTGGTCACCGTGATCGACCTCGCCGTCGCCCTGCTCGGGGTGATGCTGGTGCTGCCGGCGGCGCTGGTCTGGACCGAGGGGGAGCGGTGAGGGACCGCTACTCGATCGTGGTCGGGCTGATCTTCCTTGCCCTGGTCGTCCTCGCCTCGATCCACACGCTCGGCAACGGCGGCGCCGAAGCGACGCTCGGGCTCGACCGCCAGGAGCCGCGCTGGCCGCTGCCGGAGTTCGCGGTGCCCAACGCCGCCGGCCAGCTCGAAGGCGACGCCAACGTCGCCCAGGACGACTGCGAAAGCGCCGCCCTGCCCTGTCCCGAACACCCCCCGCGCACCCCCGCCTGCCGGATCGCAACCGCCGGCGCGATCCGCGTCTGCGACCTCTTCGACCGGCCGCTGGTGATCTCTTTCTGGTTCACCAAGGGGGGCGATTGCGCCGACCAGCAGGACATCGTCAACGCCGTCTACGAGCGCTACCGTGGGCGCGTGAACTTCCTCTCGCTCGACATCCGCGACGGCCGCGAAACCGTGCGCGAACTGATCCGCCAGCACGGCTGGAAGCTGCCGGTCGGCTACGACCGCGACGGCGCCGTCGCCGGCCTCTACAGGGTCGGTGGCTGCCCGACCTTCGCCTACGCCTACCCGGGCGGGACCCTGGAGAGCGCCAGCATCGGCGACCTCACCGTGTCCCAGCTCAGCGCTCGGGTGCGGCGGCTGCTGGCGGCGAGCGCGGCGGCCGCGGGGAGCTGAGGTGAACGGCGCCGCCGACCCGCAGCTGGGCTGGGATCCGGCTCCCGAGCAGGGCTGGGTGGCGCCCCACATCGCCGCCGAGTTCCCCGGCCTCGGCGTCGCCTGGGTCGAGGTCGACGCCCGCCCCGGCAAGAGCCCGGAGCCGGTGCGCCGCCGCCTGCGCCTGCTCTCCGACCGCTTCTTCGGCGCCCAGGCGATCCACCTGCGCGAGCGGCCGATCCCCTGGGCCTACCGGGTCTTCTTCCGTCAGATCGGGCTCGACCCCGACCGCACCCGCACCCCGGTCGAGCAGCTCGCGCTCGACCGCCTCCACGACGGCGCCTTCAAGAGCCGGGGCCTGCCCGCCGACGCGCTGACGATCGCCACCGTCGAGACCGGGGTGGCGCTGCGCGCCTTCGACGCCGACCGGCTCGTGGGCCGCCTCTGCATCCGCGACTCCGCCCCCGGCGAGGCACTGCCGGGCCGGCCCGGCGAGCTCGCCCAGGGGACGCTGGCGCTGGCTGACGAGCGCACCCCGGTCGGGCTGCTGTTCGGCGCTACCGGGGAGGGCTACGGCGTCGGTCCCGAGAGCCGGCGGCTGGCCCTGGTCGCGGTCCAGGTCAAGGGAGTGCCGCAGATTGCCGTCGACGAGGCGCTGTGGATGGTTGCGGCATCGCTCAGGTGATTTACACTCGCCTGAGACCGATGCCGGATCTGCTCGAACGAGACAGCGCCCTGGCGCCACGCGTCGAGGTCGACGAGCGCCTCGCGCGGGCCGAGCTGCGGCGCCAGGTCGGCCGGCTCGAGCACGAGCTCGCCGGGCTCTTCGGCGAGGCCTTCGGCCGCACCGCGGTCGAGCACCGGGTCGCGGCCCGCGCCGCCGAGCCGCGGCTGCTCGATCTCGGCGAGCTGGAGCGGGTCCGCGACGACCTCGCCACTCGCATCTCCGAAGCGCGGGTGACGCTGCGCGAACGGGCCCGGGTCGAGACCGGCAACCGCGAGCTGCTGCGCCAGATGCTGGTGGCGCCGGCGGACTTCAAGTGGGTGAAGGTGACCCGCGGCGACGTCGGCGAGCCCGGCTGCGGCGCCTGGCACTCGCGCCCCCACCTCGGCCCGATCGGGATGCTGATGGGCTGGTGGCGGGTCAAGGTCTCCTCGGGATGCCCGTTAGCCGGGCGGCTTGCGGCCGTTGAGCGGAAAGCCTGAGAAACAGGCCCGCCGCGTCACCAAGCCCGACGAGCGCCCGCCGGCGCCCTGGGGCAACTTCCCGCTGGCCGAGCTGACGATCCTGGCCGGGATCGTCGCCCTGATCGTCGGCATCGTCGGCGGCAACCCGACCGCGATCGGCCTTGGCGTCGCCCTCGCCGGGCTGGGCGGGCTCGAGGTCTCCGTCCGCGAGCACTTCGCCGGCTACCGCTCGCACACGACCCTGCTCGCCGGCACCGTCTTCGTCTTCACGGTCGGCATCCTCTTCTACCTCGCCAACCAGATCCTCGCGGTGGCACTGGGAGCCGGCGCCGTCACCTTCGCGATCAGCTTCTACTTCGCGCGCCGCGCATTCCAGCGAGCCTCCGGAGGCCTCAGCTTCCGGGTCGGTGGAATGCGCGGCTAGCGCTCCAGCCCTCCAGGCGGGGCTGGACTCAGGCTGTGAGGGCGGCGTGCCCGCTGCCGCCGCGGGAGGCGAGCTCGGCGGCGAGCAGGCGGCGCTGGCGGGAGGTGAGGGTGCCGAGCTGCTTGTTCTCGTTGAGGGAGAGGGGGAGGAGGAACTTGCGGGCGCGGGTGCGGCCCCAGCGGCGCTGGCTGGTCAGCAGCTCGGCGATCGTCATGCTCTCGGTCTCCCAGGGACACTCGGCCACCACCTCCGAGGCGTCGGCGTCGCCGCGGGCGATCGCGCGCTTCAGCTCGGCGCGGGCAAGCCGCACCAGGTTGGCTCGTTCAAGGGCCCGCATGTGCTGGGGGGGCTCTGCCGAGGATGAGATCGTCGTTGCGGTTGCCATAGAGGCAGCGTCCACTGGGACTCCTCCCTTCAAGGAATCGAATCAACTGGGTATTTGACCGCCCCGCCCGGGGTGATCGGCGAGGAGGCCAAGCTATGCCGTAGCGGTGGGGGCCGTCAACCCGCGCTGGCCACAACGCCGCCCGGCCCGGTCGCTAAGAGCAACAATTTCGATACGAGAAGGTGCTTGTCCCCAACTGGACAAGCCTGAAACTACCCACGACGGGGGATGTCAAGAACCGGTTACCGGCTCGTTAGGAGCGCGGAAGCTCGGGGAAGTCCTGGATCACCCGGGCGATCGTGCCGAGGGCGCCGTCGAGGTGCTCGCGCTCGTGGGTCGCCATCAGGCTGGTCCGCAGCAGCGCCCCGCCCGGGGGGACCGCGGGGTGGATCGCGACGTTGGTGTAGACGCCGGCGTCGAAGAGGGCCTTCCAGAGCAGCACCGCCTGCCAGTCGTCGCCGACCACCACCGGCACCACCGGCGTCGTCGCGACGCTGCCGTCGGGCAGCGTCCCCGGCTCGACCACCTCGAGGCCGAGGTGGCGCAGGCCCTCGCGCAGGTACTCGGCGTTGGCCAGCAGCCGCTCGAACAGCGCCGGGCCGTCCTCGCGGATCACCCGCAGCGCCGCCAGCGCCGCCCCGACCGCCGCCGGCACCGCCGAGGCGCTGAAGATGAAGGAGCGCGAGGAGACCCGCAGGTACTCGATCACGTCGGCGGGGCCGGCGATGAAGCCGCCGCAGGAGGCGAGGCTCTTGGAGAAGGTGCCCATCCGCAGGTCGACCTCGTCCTCGAGCCCGAACAGCTCGCAGGCGCCGGCGCCGCGGGCGCCGAGGACGCCGGCGCCGTGGGCCTCGTCGACCATCAGCCGCGCCCCGTGGGCCTGGCAGAGCTCGACGATCCGCGGCAGGTCGCAGACGTCGCCCTCCATCGAGAAGACGCCGTCGACGATCACGAGGACGCCGCCGCCGTCGGCGGCGGCGCGCTGCAGCATCTTCTCCAGCTTGTCCATGCGGTTGTGGCGGAAGGGCCTCAGCTTGGCACCGGAGAGGCGGCAGCCGTCGAGGATCGAGGCGTGGTCGCCGGAGTCGCAGATCACGGTGTCGCCGGGGCCGAGGATGGTGCCGATGCAGCCGAGGTTCGACTGGTAGCCGGTGGTGAAGACGATCGCCTCCTCGGTCCGCATCCACTCCGCCAGCTCGCGCTCGAGCTCGATGTGCAGCGGCGTCGTCCCGTTCAGCAGGCGCGAGCCGGTGACGCCGGTGCCGTAGGTCTCGAGGGCGTCGCGGGCCCCTTGCTTGACCCGCTCGTCGCCGGTCAGCCCCAGGTAGTTGTTGGAGCCGAGCATGATCGTCTCCCGCCCCTCCATCTCCACCACCGGGCCGGCCTGCGAGGTGAGCAGGCGGAAGTAGGGGAGGAGGTCGTGCTCCTTGGCGGCTTCGAGCTGCTCGAGGCGGTCGTGGCTGCGGGCCTTCTCGAAGACGTCGACCGGGGCCTTCGCGGTCTCGCTCATCGACCAGAGTGTAGGTTGCCGGCTGCATGGGAAGCGTGTCGATCCGCCCAGTGGGAACGCGTCGGGAGCTGAAGCGCTTCGTCAAGGTCCCCTTCCGCCTTCATCGCGAGCACCCGCAGTGGGTGGCGCCGCTGATCTTCGAGCGGATGGAGTTCCTCAACAGCAAGAAGAACCCCTACTTCGAGCACGCCGAGGTCGAGCTGCTGATCGCCGAACGCGACGGCGAGCCGGTCGGCCGTATCAGCGCCCAGGTGGATCATCGCTGGGACGAGTACCAGGGCGGCGGCGACGCGATGTTCGGCTTCTTCGAGAGCGCCGATGACCCGGAGGTCGCAAAGGCCCTGATCGACGCCGCCGGCGAGTGGGCGGCGGGCAAGGGCCGCGAGCGCATCCTCGGCCCGATGGACTTCACCACCAACGACGAGATCGGGATCCTGATCGAGGGCTACGAGCGGCGGCCGATGATCCTCGAGCCCTGGCATCCGCCCTACTACCGCGAGCTGATCGAGTCCCAGGGCTTCGCGAAGACGATGGACGTGCTGATGTGGGAACTGCAGTTCGGCGACCTCAAGGAGGGCGAGAAATTCGATCCGGCGATCCACGCCGCCGCCAAGAAGGCGCTGGAGGACGAAGGGATCGAGATCCGCAACATGAGCAAGCGCGCCATGGCCTCCGAGGTGCGCAAGTTCATGGACGTCTACAACGAGGCCTGGGGCGACAACTGGGGCTTCGTGCCGATCACCGACGCCGAGGTCGAGTTCCAGGCCAAGAACCTGAAGCAGGTGATCGACGAGGACTGGGCCTACATGGCCGAAAAGGACGGCGAGGTCGTCGGCGCGGCGCTGACCCTGCCCGACATCAACCAGGTGATGGCGAAGCTGAACGGGCGGCTGCTGCCGTTCGGCTGGCTGCGCTTCCTGCTCGGCAAGGGCAAGGTCGACCAGCTGCGCGTCTTCGCGCTCGGCGTCAAGCACGAGTACCGGCACAGCGGCGTCGCCGCCGGGCTCTACCTCAAGCACCTGGAGACGGCGCAGAAGCCGGGGGCGATCGAAGGCGGCGAGATGGGCTGGATCCTGGAGACGAACGGGCCGATGAACCGGGCGATGGAGGGCATGGGCGGCAAGGTGGTCAAGCGGTACCGGCTTTACGAGCGGGCGCTGTAGCCGAAGGGCTCCTCACGAGAACTTTCCCCAATGTCCGCAGTTTGCGGTGAGGGTTGGGGAGGTGACCTGGAGCCTCGCTAGAGTCGGCGCGGTGAGCGAGCTTGAGGTAGATGGCGAGGTTCTCGCCGAGGAAGATGCCGAGCCGCGCGAGGCGGAGCCGGTGCGGGCGCTGCCGCTGCCCTACGAGGAGCCGCCGACGCCGGTCCTGCGCGGCGATGTCGGCCGGGCGGCGATCGCCGCCGCCGGCGGGGTGCTTGCTGGCGCCGCGACCGTCGCCGCGGTGCGGGCGGTGACCGCGGTCGGCTCGCGCCAGCGGGCACCGCGCCGGCTCGGGCGCCGCCGCGAGCGGCCCGCCAACGTCGTCGCCAGCCGCTCCTTCCTCGTGGACGTGCACCTGCTCGGCCGCTAAGCCCCGGTTGATGGGCCGATTTCCCGCCCATATCACTGGAAATCGTCCCGTCGACATCGAAGTTCGGCCGGCGTCGCCGTATCGGTTGCCGGGTCGCAGTCCCGATCGGACCCTGCGGGCCGACCGGGGTGTCCTGGCACGGCTGCTGCAGGTCGAGGGCAGCCCGGTGGTGGCGCGGGCCTGGCAGCGGCGCTCGGGGGCGGTGCTGCTGCGGGCAGAGGCGGTCGACCCCGGCGCGGTGACGGTGCCGCTCGCCAGCGGCGCCGAGCCGGCGCCGGCGGACGCGCCGCGGCTGCGGCTGGCGCTGGAGCGGATGCGCTTCGCGCTCGCCGTCGACGAGGACCTCGGCGAGTTCCACCGCCGCTTCCGCCGCGACCGCCTGCTCGGGCCGCTGCTGCGGCGGCTGCCGAGCTTCCGGCCGCAACGGCCGCCGTGGCCCTGGGAGGCGCTGGCCTCGGCCGTGGTCAAGCAGCTGATCGAGGCCGACCGCGCCGCCACGATCGAACGCCGCATCGTCGGTCGCTGGGGGCCGCGGCTGGGGGAGGGGCGCGGGGCGCTGCGCGACGTCCCCGGGGCGGCGACGATCGCCGGCCGGGCGCCGGCCGAGCTGGAGTCGATGGACCTGGCCGGGGTGCGGGCGGTGGCGCTGCGCCGAGTCGCCCGCGAGGTCGCCGACGGCCGCTGCGACCCGGGCCAGCGCGGCGGCGACCGGCGCCTGCTGGCGATCCCCCAGATCGGTCCCTGGACGATCCAGTGCCTGGGCCTCTATGGCCGCGGCGAGATGGACTCGCTGCCGGCCGGTGACCTCGCCTACCTGAAGCTGGTCGGCCGCCTCGCCAACCTCGGCCGCCGCGCCACGGTCCCCGAGGTGGAGGAGTTCTACGCCCCCTACGAGCCCTTCCGCGGCCTGGTCGGGGCGCTCACCCTCGCCGGCCTCTACCGCGCCGTCGCCCAGGGACCGCCGCTGCGACTCGCCGCCTGAGTGACCCGGCGCCGCCTGCACCGGCTCGTGCCTGGACGGACGTGGGGTCAAGCGTCTGGACGATCTGTCGATAACGACGCGATGCCGGACAGCGGGGACAGAAACTGGCCGGACCACGAGGTCGACGAATTCCTCGATCAGATCTCCTCCGGCGGCCAGGACTACCGCCGCCTGGTCGAGCGCCTGCCGGTGATCGTCTACGCCTCCGAGCTGGGTGAGAACGGGCGCTGGCGCTACGTCAGCCCCCAGGTCGAGGAGATCCTCGGCTACAGCGCCGAGGAGTTCAAGACCGACCCCGGCCTCTGGGCGCGGCTGCTGCACCCGGACGACCGCGAGCGGGCGCTGGAGATCGAATCCGAGCACTACCTGGGCGACCGCAACACCAGTCCGATCGAGTATCGGATGCGGACCCGGGATGGCGGCACCGTCTGGCTGCTCGACGAGGCGGTGCTGGAGCCCGACGAGCAGGGGGTGCCGGTCTGGCACGGGGTGCTCTACGACGTCAGCGAGCGCAAAGGCGCTTACAAGGAGCTGCAGCGGGCGCTCTCCCAGCAGGCGCTGGTGGCCCGGCTCGGCGAGCGGGCGCTGCGCGACAGCGACCCGGAGTCGCTGATGCGCGCGGCGACGGCGCTGATCGCCGAAGTCGACGGCGTCAAGAGCGCCTGCATCTGGGAGCTCGGCCGCGACGGCCGCCGGCTCAACCTCTGCGCCGGCCTCGAGGACGAGGTCGTCGGCGCCGGCCGCCGCGTCTCCGCCGCCCGCGACTCCCACGCCGGTGCCGTGCTCGAGTCCGGCACCCACGCGATCGTCTCCGACTGGGTCGGGGAGACGCGCTTCACGATGCCGCCGGTGCTGCGCGTCTTCGGCGCCGCCAGCAGCCTCTCGGTGAGGATCGACGGCAAGGACCACCCCTTCGGCGTGCTCGACATCCACGCCACCGAGCCCGCCGCCTTCACCGCCAAGGACGTGCCCTTCCTGCAGGCGGCGGCGAACGTGCTGGCGGAGGCGATCGAGCGCCACGGCGCCGACCAGGCGCTGCGCCACCGCGTCCTCCACGATGCCCTCACCGGCCTGCCCAACCGGCTCAGCTTCGTCGACGCGCTCGGCGAGGCGCTGAGGCGGGCGACGATCTCCGGCTCGCCGGTCGGGATCCTCTTCCTCGACCTCGACCACTTCAAGCTGATCAACGACAGCCTCGGCCACCACGCCGGCGACGCTCTGCTGCGGGCGGTGGCGCCGCGCCTGCGCGGCCACCTGCGCCCCGGCGACGTCGTCGCCCGCTTCGGCGGCGACGAGTTCGGGATCCTGATCGACCGCCTCGCCGACGAAGGCGAGGCGATCGCGATCGCCGACCGCGTCGCCGCCGCCTTCACCCAGCCCTTCTCGCTGGACGGGGTCGAGCACTTCGTCAGCGCCAGCATCGGCGTCGCCGTCGCCCACCCCTCCGCCCAGCGCAGCACCAACGCCGAGCTGCTGATCCGCGACGCCGACGCGGCGATGTACCGGGCGAAGGAACGCGGCCGCGCCCGCTGCGTCCTCTTCGACGCCGAGATGCGGGCCTCGGCGATGCGCCGGCTCGAGGTCGAACGCGAGCTGCGCCACGCCGTCGACCGCGACGAGCTGACCCTCCACTACCAGCCGCTGATCAACCTGCGCAACGGCGCCATCACCGGGCTCGAGGCGCTGGTCCGCTGGCAGCACCCCGAGCGCGGCCTGCTCGACCCGGCCGAGTTCGTCTCGATCGCCGAGGACAGCGGCCTGATCGAGCCGATCGGGCGCTGGGTCCAGGAGCGCGCCTGCCGCCAGGTGCTCGAGTGGCACGAGCAGCGCCCCGACGAGCGCCCCTTCGACGTCGCCGTCAACCTCTCCGCCCGCCAGGTCGCCCACCGCGACCTGCCGGCGACGGTGGCCGAGATCATCGCCCGCACCGGGCTCGACCCGGTCCACCTGCGGCTGGAGATCACCGAGAGCGTCCTGGTCGAGGAGTCGGCGACGGCGATCGCCTCGCTGGAGGCGCTGAACGAGATCGGCGTCCGGCTCGTCCTCGACGACTTCGGCACCGGCTACTCCTCGCTCGCCTACCTCAACCGCTTCCCCTTCCACGCCCTGAAGATCGACCGCTCCTTCGTCGACGCGCTGGGGATCGAGCAGGAGCGCACGGCGATCGTCGAGGCGATCATCGGCATGGCCCGGGCGCTGTCGCTGGAGGTGATCGCCGAGGGGGTCGAGAGCGAGGTGCAGCTGGCCGAGCTGCGCCGGCTCGGCTGCGACTACGCGCAGGGGCACCTCTTCCACGCGGCGATGCCGGCCGCCGAGGTCGGCCGCCTGCTGGCCGCCGGCAGCCTCGGCTATTCGGGGATTTCGCCGCCCGGCAGGTAGGCGTTGGTCAGCAGTTCGGCCGGGGTCAGCAGTTCCTGGACGAGGCCGTTGTCGCGCATCCAGCCGGCGAAGGCTTCCCACTCCTTGGGGTCCATGTAGCCGTAGGGCTTGCTCCCCACCCGCGCCGAGAGCAGCGGCAGCGTCGCCTTGACCTCGGCTTCGGTCAGCTTCGGTTCGAGGGCGTGGTTGGCTTCCAGCACCGCCGCCGTCGCCGCCTTCGGGTCCTTTGCCGCGGCTTCGGTGCCGCGCTGCAGCGCCGCCAGGAAGAGGCGGATCGCTTCCGGTTCGGCTTCCAGGTTCTTCTGGTTGGCGACCAGGACCAGCTCGTCGTAGGTGGGGACGCCTAGCTTGTCGACGGGGGTTACGACCGGGGCTTCGCCGCGCTGTCGCAGATCGACGCCCTCGACGTTGCTGTAGCCGCCGAGCATCGCCTGGGCGCTGCCGCCGATCAGCGCCGGCAGCAGGCCGAAGCCGACGTTGACTTCCTTCACCTCCGACGGCGTCAGCTGGACGCGGGAGAGGATCGTCTTCAGGAAGGCGGCCTGGTAGGGGATGCCGGCGGTGGCGACGGTCTTGCCCTTGAGGCCGCCGACCCCTTTGATGCCGGATTTCTTCAGCCAGATCAGCGAGGTCAGCGGCTGGTTGACGAGGGCGCCGACGGCGACGACGCCGAGCCCCTGTTCGCGCGCCAGCGCCACCTCCGGCTCGTAGGAGATCGCCAGGTCGGAGCGGCCGGCGGCGACCTGCTTGATCGGCAGCGAGGGGTCGGAGGGCGCCTCGATGCTGAGGTTGAGGCCGGCTTCCCTGAAGTAGCCGAGCTTCTGCGCCATGTAGATCCCGGCGTGGTCGGGGTTGGGGTAGAAGTCGAGCGTGAGGCTGAAGGGCTGCGCTTCGCCGCTGGTGTCGTCCGACTTCTCGCCGCAGGCGGCGAGGCCGAGCGCCAGCGCCAGCAGGACGACGGCGAGGGCGATCGCCGATGTTCGGGACGACTTCATCCCCTGTGTTCTATCGCCAAGTGACGACGAGTCGCTCGACGAGGGCGACGAGGCCGAAGAGGGCGAGGCCGATTACGGCGAGGATCGTGACCGAGGCGAAGACGCGGGCGGTTTCCACCAGGCCGTTGTCTTCGAGGATCAGGTGACCCAAACCGGAGCTGGAGCCGGCCCACTCGGCGAAGACCGCGCCGATCGGAGCGATGGCGGCGGCGATCTTGGCGCCGCTGAAGGTGCTGGGCAGCGCCGTCGGCACCTCGACCCGGCGAAAGATCTGCCAGCGCGAGGCGTAGAGGGTGCGCATCAGCTTGGTCGCTTCGGGGTCGACCGAGCGCAGGCCGTCGAGCGCGTTGACGGTGATCGGGAAGAAGCAGACCAGCGCCACGATCACCAGCTTGGGGACGATTCCGAAGCCGAACCAGACGAGGAGGATCGGGGCGAGGGCGAGGATGGGGACCGCCTGAGAGGCGACCAGCAGCGGGTAGGCGGCGTGCCGCAGAAGGTCGGAGAGACGCAGCAGCACGGCGAAGAGGAGGCCGACGACGACGGCGCAGCCAAAGCCGAACAGGACCTCGCGCAGGGTCACCCAGGTGTTTTCGGCCAGCAGCGGGCGGTTGTCCCAGAGCGAGCTGGCGACTTCGGCCGGCGAGGGGACGAGGAAGCTTTCGATCCCGAGCAGTTCGGCCAGGAGACCGGTCGAGGCGGCGATCTGCCAGGCGCCGATCAGCGTCGCCAGCAGCAGCAGCGGCGGCAGCCAGCGTCGCCAGTCCCTCATCGCGAGCCCTCGTGCAGCGCCCGCAGCGCCCGCTCGCGCACGGCGACGAACTCGGGAGCGGTGACGGCGGCGTCGCGGTCGGCGGCGCGCGGCGCCGGCGCCCGCAGCTCGGCGACGATCCGGGCCGGGCGGGGGGAGAGCACCAGCACCCGGTCGGAGAGGTAGAGCGCCTCCTCGACGTCGTGGCTGACGAGGACGACGGTGCGGGGGTCGGCCCGCAGCGCCATCGCCAGCCAGCCCTGCATCTCGGCCCGGGTGATCGCGTCGAGCGCGGCGAAGGGCTCGTCCAGCGTCAGCACCGGCTTGCCGGCGACGAGGGTGCGGAGGAAGGCGACGCGCTGGCGCATGCCGCCGGAGAGCTCGGCCGGGCGAGCGCGCTCGAAGCCACCGAGGCCGAAGCGCTCGAACAGGTCGGCCGCCGCCCGCCGTGCCTCGGCCCTGCCGGCGCCGCGGTTGCGCAGCGCCAGCGCCGCGTTGTCGAGCGCCGAGTACCAGGGCAGGAGCAGGTCGCGCTGGGGCATGTAGGCGCAGTGGCCGAGGCGGCCGGCGGCGTCCGCGGCGCCGTCGACCTCGACCGTGCCTCCGCTCGGCTCGAGCAGGCCGCAGATCAGCTCCAGCAGCGTCGACTTGCCGCAACCGGAGGGGCCGACGAGGCCGACGACGCCCTGCGGGGCGAGTTCGAGGTCGAGGCCGTCGAGCGTTCGCAGCTCCCCGTAGGCATGCCCGAGGGCGCGAATGGTGATCGCCATCCCGGCATCCTGGCGCACTCCGCGCTTCTGACCAAGTGGGTCAGGAAAGTCGACAAACACCCGCGCAAACGTCTGGCCGATCGCCGGCGCGGTAGCCGCCGTCGGCGCTGGCAAGAGGCGGACCAGGCACGGGCGCTGGCCCCTGACCCCCCCCGGCCGACTGATTTACTAGGTCTCTATGCGCGTTTCAGCGAAGGCCGACTACGCGGTCCGGGCCGCGGTCGAGCTGGCCGCGGCCGAGGAGGGCCCGATCAAGGGCGAGCGCCTGGCCGAGGCCCAGGACATCCCGCTGCAGTTCCTCGAGCACATCCTGCTCGAGCTCAAGCACCACGGCATCGTCCGCGCCCGCCGCGGCGCCAAAGGCGGCTACTGGCTGGCCCGGCCCGCCGACGAGGTCACCGTCGCCGACATCGTCCGCGCCGTCGAGGGCCCGATCGCCGACGTCCAGTCGACGCCGCCCGAGGCGATCAAGTACAGCGGCAACTCCGAGCACCTGCGCGACGTCTGGGTCGCGGTCCGCGCCAGCCTGCGCTCGGTGCTGGAGGAGGTCACCCTCGCCAACCTCGTCTCCGGCGAGCTGCCGCGGGTGGTCGAGGAGCTGACCGCCTCCCCCGACGCCTGGCACGCCAGCACCTCGACCAAGGAAATGGCCGAAGGCGGCTAGTAGTCGGTCGCCGGCACCAGGTCGAAGTCGGTGCCGAGCCGCAGCTCGCTGTAGCGCCGGACCCAGTCGTCGTTGATGCGGTCGGACTGACGCTTCATCCGCGGCTCGAACTCGAAGCCGTCGGGCGGGGAGAGGTCGATGCGGTCGAGCAGGTTGAGGGTGCTGGTCTCGTAGTCGGCGGCGAAGTTCTCGTAGAGGACGAGAACCGGTTTGATCCCGCAGTGCTCGAAGAAGGCATCCCAGCAGGCCTCCTCGACCAGCAGCTGCTCGAGCAGGTGGGCGATCGCCCGGTAGTGGAAGCGCAGCTGCGGGCGGTGCTCCTCGATGAAGCTGCGGTAGGGAGGAGAGCCCTCGCTCTCGACCGAGGCGGCCTTGGCGCTGGCCTGGTCCTCGCGCCAGGTCGCGGTCTGCACCGCCTTCCACAGCGAGACCGCCTGGCGCAGCTTGTTGGCGCGGACGACGCGGACGAAGGTGAGCTCGGGGAAGACGGCCGGCAGCAGCTCCGCCAGCGACAGGTCGCGGTAGGCGGGGACGTTGCGCAGCAGGCTGACGAAGTCGCCGAAGTAGCCCCACATCAGCTTCGCGCCGAAGATCCCGTTCGGGGTGGTGCCGGCCCCGAACGCCCACTCGAGGTAGCGGTCGTAGGCGGCGCGGCTCCACAGCGGCGAGCGCGGCGGTGGCTCGTTGCCGACGCCGCGCTCGCCGAGGTGGTCGCGGATCGACGGGTCCTCGACCCCGACGAAGTACTCCTCCGGGCGCCGCGGGCGGCCGCTGTGGCGCAGCGCCTCGAAGTACTCCTCGGGGCGACCGGCGACGCCGGTTTCCGCCAGCGCATGGCAGACCAGGGTGCTGCCGCTTCGCGGCGTGGCGCAGACGAGATAGGAGCGTTGGGGCGGCATCGGAGTGTTAGCTGAGTAAGTTAATCAACAAGACCAGCAATGTTGCACGCTCGCTAGTCTTGCCTCTGTACCCGCTTGGAGGGAGGCCACCCCTGGATTCGCCGCCGAACATCCTCTACATCCACTCCCACGACACCGGTCGCTTCGTCCAGCCCTACGGGTTCCAGGTCCCGACTCCCAACATCCAGCTGCTCGCCGACCAGGGAGTGCTGTTCCGCCAGGCGTTCTGCGCGGCGCCGACCTGCTCGGGCAGCCGCGCCAGCCTGCTGACCGGCCTCTACTGCCACGAGAACGGCATGCTCGGCCTCGCCCACCGCGGCTGGAGGCTGAACGACTACGGGCAGCACTGGATCCACGCCCTGCGCCGGGCCGGCTACAGCTCGACCTTGATCGGCGAACAGCACATCTCGGTCGATCCCGGGGTCATCGGCTACGACGAGGTGCTGCCGCTCGGCTCCAGCCGCGCCGAGGACGTCGCTCCGCTGACGATCGAGGCGCTGCGCCGGGCGCCCTCGGAGCCCTGGTTCATGTCGGTCGGCTTCTTCGAGACCCACCGCGACTTCTTCGCCCCGACCTCGGTCCGCGACACCCTCTACTCGGCGCCGCCGGCCAACCTCCCCGACGTCGCCGCCAGCCGCCGCGACGTCGCCGCCTTCAAGGCCAGCGCCCGCTCGCTCGACCAGGGGATCGGCGCCGTCCTGCACGCGCTGCACGACCTCGGCCTGGTCGAGAACACGCTGGTCCTCTGCACGACCGACCACGGCATCGCCTTTCCCGGCGCCAAGGCGACCCTGTTCGACCGCGGGATCGGGGTGATGATGATCATCCGCGGCCCCGGCGGCTTCAGCGGCGGCAAGGTCCTCGACGCCCCGGTCAGCCAGCTCGACGTCTACCCGACCCTCTGCGAGCTGGCCGGAGTCGAGGCGCCGGCCTGGCTGCGGGGCTCCTCGCTGATGCCGCTGGTGCGGGGCGAGGTCGAGCGCCTGCACGAGCAGATCTTCGCCGAGGTCACCTTCCACGCCGCCTACGAGCCGCAGCGGGCGGTCCGCACCGAGCGCTGGAAGTACATCAGGCGCTTCGACGAGTACCGCTACCCGGTGCTCGCCAACTGCGACGACAGCGACAGCAAGGACCTCCTGGTCGCGGCCGGCTGGGACAAGCGGGCGGTCCCCCGCGAGCAGCTCTACGACCTCGTGCTCGACCCCGCCGAGGGCGCCAATCTGGCCGGCGAGCCGGACTGCACCGAGCAGCTGCTCGAGCTGCGCGCCCGGCTCGAGGCCTGGATGCGGGAGACCGACGACCCGCTGCTCGAGGGGCCGGTGGCGCCGCCGCCGGGGGCGCTGGTCAACGAGCAGTGGCAGCTCTCGCCAGGCGAGCAGACGCGGACGGTCACGGCCGATCCCACGGCCGCTCCATCCAGGTGAGGCAGGTCCAGCCCGGCACCTCGGCGCCGGCCGGGTCGCGGGTCTCGCCGTGGGCGAAGACGCTGAGGCCGCAGTTGTGCGAGCCGAGGTTCCAGATGCCGGCCGCCATCGCTGGCGCGAAGTCCTCGCCGAGCACCGAGTCGAGCAGGAAGAAGCGGGTGAAGATGCCGTGGGTGACGAGCAGCGGGCGCTCGCTGGCGGCGCCCGCCTCCAGCTCCCGCTTCAGCCGCCGCACCCGCTCCACCAGCTGCTCGAAGGTCTCGCCGGCGTGCAGCTCGAAGGCGTAGTCGAGCGGCTCCGGTCGCAGGCCGAGCGCCTCCCCGACCGCGGCGGCGGTTTCGCCGGCCCGCCGCAGCGGGCTGCTCAGCAGTCGCGTCACCCCGTGCCCGCGCAGGCCGACGCCGGCGGCGTGCGCCTGCTCGAGCCCACGGGCGGTGAGCCGGTCGCCCTCCCGCTCGCCGAGGGGCTCGGCGCCGCCGTGGGCGTTGTGGGCGGACTCGCCGTGGCGCAGGAACAGCGCCCGGCTCATTCGGCGGCGGGGACGCCGCCGGCGACGACGTTGACGAAGTTCTCGAGGTGGCGGGTGGTCCAGCACTCGAAGGCGCCGTCGCAGTAGCGCTCGTAGGCGGCCATCACCGAGTCGCCGTAGTTCCAGTAGAGCTTCGGCTCGGGGTTGAGCCAGAACAGGCGCCCGGCCCGAGCGGCGACCTGGGCGAAGATCTCGGCGTGGGGCTGGCGGCCGTTGGTGCGGGCGTCGCCGAGCACGATCACGGTCGAGCGCGGGTCGAGCTCGTCGGAGATCTCGGTCAGGAACTCCTGCCAGACGCGGCCGTAGTCGGTGTAGCCGGAGACGTCGGCGACGCCGCCCTCGCTGGAGATCCGCTGGGCGACGACGGCGAAGTCGCGCTCGTGCTCGAAGACCTCGGTCACCTCCGAGATCCGCTCGATGAAGACGAAGCTGCGCAGCTTGCGGAAGGAGTCGTGCAGGGCGTGCAGGACCGAGAGGAAGAAGACGCTGGCCGAGGTGACCGAGGTCGAGACGTCGCAGAGGACGTAGATCTCCGGCCGGCGCGGTCGCTTCGGCCTGTATTTGAGCCGCAGCGGCACGCCGCCGGTCTCCAGCGAGGCTCGCATCGTCCGCCGCACGTCGACGCTGGCGCCCTGTTTGCGGCCGCGCTGCTCGTGGCCCAGCGTCGCCAGCCGCCGCTTCATCTGCGAGACGGCGCGGTGGACGGCGGCGAGGTCCTGGGTCGGGCTGGTCGGCAGGGCGCGGTCGAGCTCGGCCAGCGGCCGCGAGGGCGGCAGCGTCTCGGTCCGCTCGATCAGGTCGCGCTCGAGCTCACGGCGCAGGTGGCGCTCGAAGACGTTGAGCTGGTCGCGGTCGATCGGCGGCCGCTCCTCGCCGCTCTCGCTCGGCGGCTGCGGGCCCGCGGTCAGCCCCAGCGAGCGGCGGATCCGCTGCACGTCGACGCCGACCACGCCGGAGCCCTCGGCCTGGCCGAAGGCGGCGATCGCCAGCCGCGCCAGGTCGCGCAGCCGGTCCTCGTCGCCGTCGAGGATCGCCTCCCGGATCCGGTCGCGCAGCTCCTCCATGTCGAGCCGGGCCGAGCCCTCGCCGGCCTCGCCGCCGCCGTCCTCGTCCTCGCCGGCCTCGCTGATCTCGCGCTGGACCGCCTCGGCCTCGGCGGCGCGGAAGAAGTAGCGGTCGAACAGCAGCTCGAAGACGCGGCGGTCGTCCTGGGACTTGGCGATCGTCGCCGCCAGCGCCTCGCGGAAGTCGGCGGGCGCGGTCCAGGCGACCTGCTCCAGCGCCGCGAAGGCGTCGAGGATCTCCGAGGTGCCGACGGCGACGCCCTCGCCGCGCAGCTCCTCGCAGAAGCGGAGCAGCTTCGGCGCCAGCCCCGGCGGGCCGGGGTCAGCCCTGGGCCCGTAGGGGGTCGGCAAGCTTCACCCCGACTCGCTCGGCGACCAGGTCGATGTCGGTGCGGTGCTTGACGATGATCGACATCGACTGCTCGAAGGTCGCGCGGTCGATGTCCTCGGCGCCCATCAGCAGCAGCGTCCGCGCCCAGTCGATCGACTCCGCGATCGAGGGCGGCTTCTTCAGGTCCAGCGCCCGCACCATCTCGATCACCTCGACCAGCCGCCGCGTCAGCGTCTCCGCAAGCTCCGGCACGTGCAGGCGGACGATCTCCATCTCGCGCTCGACCCCGGGGTAGTCGAGCCAGAGGTAGAGGCAGCGCCGCTTCAGCGCCTCGGTCAGCTCGCGCGAGTCGTTCGAGGTGAGGACGACGATCGGCATCGTCGTCGCCGCGACCTGGCCCAGCTCGGGGATCGTGATCTGGAAGTCGGAGAGCAGCTCCAGCAGCATCGCCTCGAACTCCTGGTCGGTCTTGTCGATCTCGTCGATCAGCAGCACCACCGGCTCGGGGCTGGAGATCGCCTGCATCAGCGGCCGCGTCAGCAGGAACTCGGAGCTGAAGATGTCCTCCTGCACGTCCTCCCAGCCAGCTTCGCCGCCGGCCTGGATCCGCAGCAGCTGCTTGCGGTAGTTCCACTCGTACATCGCCTTCGACTCGTCGAGGCCCTCGTAGCACTGCAGCCGCACCAGCTCGCGCCCGGTCGCCCGCGAGAGCGCCTTCGCCAGCTCGGTCTTGCCGACTCCCGCCGGACCCTCGACCAGGACCGGCTTGCCGAGCTTCTGGGCGAGGAAGGAGACCAGCGCCGCGGGCTCGTCGGCGAGGTAGCCGGCCTCGGCCAGCGCCTGCTTCACCTCCGCCACAGAGCCGTCGGACATGCGGGCGATGATAATCCCCGGCCCGTGCTCGCCTCCCTGACCCCGCTCGCCGACCTCTTCCCGCGCAGCCCCGGCCCCTACGTCGTGCTGATGCTGAGCGGCTTCGCGATCGGCATCCTCGGCCACCTGACGCGGACCCGCTGGCTGGTCGCCGCCGGGGTGATCCTGATCTTCCTCGGCGTCCTGCTGTTCCCGCTGGCGGCGAACCTGACCACCCAGAACCGGCCGCCGCCGATCGAAGAATCGCGGGGGGACGCCGGCTAGGCGGACGAATCTTCCGCCTCTGGATCGGCGATCCAGGGCTACGATCGCCGCATGGGCCATCTCGACGAGGTCGACCTGACGCTCGCGCTCGATCGCCGCGAGGAAGAGCGTGAGCTGAAGGCGGCGGGGCGGCGGCTGGCGCAGCTGCGGCTGACGCTCGCCGGCCTGATCGGCGAGCGGGAGCTGGGGCCGCCACTGTGCGTCGTCTTCGAGGGCTGGGACGCGGCCGGCAAGGGCGGCGCGATCAAGCGCCTGGTCGCCCCGCTCGACCCCCGCCACGTCCGCGTCGCCCAGTTCGCGGCGCCGAGCGCGGACGAGCGCCGCCACCACTTCCTGCACCGCTTCTGGCCGGCGCTGCCCGGCTGGGGCGGGATGACCGTCTTCGACCGCTCCTGGTACGGCCGGGTCCTGGTCGAGCGGGTCGAGGGCTACGCCGACAAGGGGGAGTGGAAGCGCGCCTACGAGGAGATCGTCGCCTTCGAGCGCGGCCTCACCGCCGAGGGGGCGATCGTGGTCAAGCTCTGGCTGCAGATCTCCGCCGCCGAGCAGCTGAAGCGGTTCGAGAGCCGCGCCGACGACCCGCTGCGGGCCTGGAAGCTGACCGCGGAAGACTGGGAGAACCGCCGCAAGCGCAAGAAGTACGCGGGCGCGATCGAGGAGATGATCGACCGCACCGATCGTCGCTGCGCCCGCTGGCGGCTGGTCGCGGCCGAGTCGAAGCGCTACGCCCGGGTCGAGACGATGCGGATCGTCAACGCCGAGATCGAAGCCGGGATGCGCCGCCGCGGCCAGGAGCCGCCGCCGCCCGATTAGCGCTTTGCCCCGCCCCGATCGGCGTTTGCTTCTACGATCCAGGCTCAGTCCGATCTCGATCAGATGAGGAGCTAGATCTCTTGAGCCGTTTCCGCACCCTCGTGCTGCTTGGCGCCTTTGCCGCGCTGGCGACCGCGTTCGCCGCCTGCGGTGGCAGCAGTAGCAGCAGCGAAGACCCCCAGAAGGTGATCGACAACGCCACCCTCGAAGGGGTGACCAGCGGCGAACTCGACGCCAAGATCAGCATCAAGGCCGAAGGCGAAGAAGGCGGCGACGTCGACGTCAGCATCGCCGGCCCGTTCAAGAGCGGGGGCAAGGAAAACCTGCCCGAACTCGATCTCAGCGCCAAGGCGAGCGGCGAAGTCAACGGCAGCAACGTCGACTTCGAAGGCGGTCTCACGCTCCTCTCCGACCGCGCCTTCGTCGAATACAAGGGCACCGAGTACGAAGTCGATCCGACCACCTACGGCTTCGTCAAATCCGGCTTCGAACAGGCCGAGCAGAAAGGTGGCGCCGAAGCCGGCAGCGCCGACGTCACCGCCTGCCAGGAAGCGGCGACCGGGCTCAAGGTCGGCGACTTCGTCGAGAACCTGACCAACGAAGGCAGCGCCGAAGTCGACGGCACCAGCACCACCAAGGTCAGCGGCGATCTCAACGCCGAAGGGGCGATCGACGCGATCGTCAAGCTGACCGAAAACCCGGCCTGCAGCGCCCAGCTCGAAGCGGCCGGGCCGCTGCCGTTGGCCGAACTCGAAAAAGCCAAGGGCGAAGTCACCAAGGCCCTGAAAAAGGCCCACGTCGAGGTCTACGTCGGCGACGACAACATCATCCGCAAGGTCGCGACCGAACTGACGATCGAACCGCAGGGCAGCGGCGCCGAAAAGGTCGAAGTCGACCTCGAATTCTCGCTCGGCAAGGTCAACGAAGAACAGTCGATCTCGGCCCCGTCGGGCGCGAAGCCGCTTGAACAGCTGTTCCAACAGCTCGGCGTCAACCCGATCGAACTGCTCGAACTCAGCCAGGGCGGCGGCGCCGGCCTCGGCGGGCTGCTCGAAGGGATCACCGGCGGTTCCGGCGCCAGCGCAGGCGGTTCCTCGGGCGGCTCCTCCGTCGGCGCAGGCGGCCAGCAGGCCTACCTGAACTGCCTCAAGGGGGCGCAGACCCCGGCCGACCTGCAGAAGTGCGCGAGCCTGCTGCAGTAGGGCGCTAGCGCGATCCGGCTTGCGAGGGGCGTCGCCACGGCGGCGCCCCTCGTCTTTGCACGTACGCTTCGCCTCTCATGACCCCCCCCGGCGGCCAATCCAGCCAGCCGCGCCTCGACGCCTCCTTCCTGCGCACCCCGCAGGGCTACCCGTACCTGTTGGCGCCGCTGATCCCGATCGCCGTCGCACTCGACCTCGCCGGCGCCGCGGCCACCGTCGTCTTCGTTGCCTCGGCGCTCGGCATCGTCCCCACCGCGGCGCTGATGGGACGCGCCACCGAGGAGCTGGCGGCGCGCTCGGGGCCCGGCATCGGCGGCCTGCTCAACGTCACCTTCGGCAACGCGCCGGAGCTGATCATCGCCCTCTTCGCGCTCGGCAAGGGCCTGCAGGAGGTGGTCAAGGCCTCGATCGTCGGCTCGATCATCGGCAACATCCTGCTGGTCCTGGGGGCGGCGATGCTGGCCGGCGGCATCGGCCGCCAGAAACAGTCCTTCAGCCGCACCGGCGCCAGCATCCAGACCTCGATGCTGATGCTGGCGGCGGCGGCGCTGCTGATGCCGGCGATCTTCGAGCTGGTCGAGGGCCAGGGGCTGCCGGCCCCCGGCGCGCACGCGGTCCACTACGGCGGCACCGTCGAGCAGCTCTCGCTGGCGGTGGCGGTGGTCCTCATCGTCACCTACGCCCTCGGCCTCCTCTTCTCGCTGAAGACGCACCGCGACCTCTTCAATCCCGAGTACGAGAACGAGGACAGCTGGGGCTGGTCGACGCGGACCTCGGTGATCGCGCTGGCGATCGCCGGCGTCCTGGTCGGGGTGATGTCGGAGGTGCTGGTCGGCTCGATCAGCGAGGCCTCGCACGCGGTCGGCCTCTCCGAGTTCTTCATCGGCGTGATCGTGGTCGCGATCGTCGGCAACGCCGCCGAGCACTGGGTCGCGGTCCTGGTCGCGATGAAGGACAAGATGGACCTGGCGGTCAACATCGCGATCGGCTCCAGCGCCCAGGTCGCGCTCTTCGTCGCCCCGGTCCTGGTCCTCGCCTCCACCTTCATCGGACCATTTCCTCTGGCGCTGGTCTTCAACGGCTTCGAGCTGGGGGCGATCCTGATCGCGATCCTGATCGCCAACTACGTCACCCAGGACGGCGAGTCGACCTGGTTCGAGGGGGTCCAGCTGCTGGCGGTCTACTTCGTCTTCGCGCTGGCGTTCTATTTCGCCTAAGAGTTGTAGGGAGCCCCGGGTGGGACTCGCCCGGTCAGAGTTCGGCTAGTGCCTTGAGCACGAGGGCGTCGTGCTTTTTCGGCTGCACCTTGGGGAGGATCCTGGCGACCTTGCCGGCGGGGTCGACGACGTAGGTGTTGCGGAGGATCCCCATGTACTTCTTGCCGTACATCGACTTCTCGCCCCAGGCCCCGTAGGCCTCGGCGACGGCGTGGTCGGGGTCGGCGAGCAGGGTGAAGTCGAGATCGTGCTTGCCAGCGAACTTCGCCAGCGCCTCGGGCTGGTCGGGCGAGACCCCGATCACGCGAGCGCCGGCGGCGTCGTAGTCGGCATGACGGTCGCGGACGCCGCAGGCCTGGGTGGTGCAGCCAGGGGTATCGGCGCGCGGGTAGAAATAGAGAACGACGGTCTCGCCGCGCAACCCCGAGAGCGCCACCTCCTCGCCGTCCTGGTCGGCCAGGGTGAAGTCGGGCGCGACGTCGCCCGCGGCCAGCATCAGTCCTCGCGGCCGGGGTCCTGGCCGTCCTCGTCCTCGTCGAGCTCCTCGTCGCCCTGTTCGAGCGCGGTCTCGGAGACCGAGCCGGTCGAGCCGGGGTGGTAGTGGGTCTGGAAGGCCTCGAGGACGCGGTCGCGGCCGTCCTCGTCGATCGGGATCTCCTCCGAGATCCGTACCCACTCGGCCCCCTCGTAGGCCTCCATGTTGAAGACCTCCTGGTCGAGCGAGGCGGAGTCGTCGACGACCACCACCACCTCGGTCTGGGGGTTGAAGTAGGTCCCGGGCTGCACCAGCAGCTCCTCGACCTCGTAGAGATTGTCCTCGGCGCCCGCCATCAGCTCGATCCTACGAAATCCGCGAGCTGGCGCTCGGTCTCGGCCTCGACGTCGAGCGGCGGCTCGCCTCTGCGCAGCAGCCGTTCGCTGCGGGCGACGACCAGCTGGCGCACCTCGGCCCGCAGGGCGTCGGTCAGGGTCGGCGGCTGCGGAGCGGAGCCGAGGGCGCGCTCGACCTCGGCCTCGACGTCGATCGGGGCCTCGCCGCGGCGGCGCTGGCGAAAGGCCTTGGCCTCGAGCATCTGGCGCGCCTCCGCCGCCTGGATCGCCGGGTCGACGGGCGAGACAAGCTCCGGCGCCCGCCGCTGCGGCAGGTCGGCGTCGATCGCGAACGGGCCCTTGCCGACCGAGTCCCAGCCGCCGCCGATGCGCCTGAAGAGGAGGCCGGCGACCGGCGCCGCGACGCCGGTGAAGAGCAGCACCAGCCAGCACTTTTCGGTCACGCCCATGGCCAGCGGCAGGTCCACGTGACCAAGGGTAATCCGCACATTCGCAGCTCGCTTTTCGCTAACCTTGGCGCTGGTTGACTGACCAGTCAATCGGCGGAGCGTCCCCAGGCCTACGGCGGCGCTCTCGACACGGACTTGACGCACTGACCAAAAGGAGCCCCGACCGGTGGTTGATTTCACCCTGACCGACGAACAGAAAGACCTGCGCGAGCTGGCCCACAGCTTCGCCGAGAAAGAGATGCGGCCCGTCGCCTGGGAGTACGACAAGGAGGGCACCTGGCCGCAGGACGTCATCGACAAGGCCTGGGACGTCGGTCTGATGAACACCCACATCCCCGAGGCCTACGGCGGTCCCGGTCTCGACTACCTCTCCGGCTGCCTGATCGAGGAAGAGATCGGCTGGGGCTGCTCCGGCATCGGCACCTCGCTGATGGCCAACGGCCTCGCCGCCGCGCCGGTCACCCTCGGCGGCTCCGAGGAGGTGAAGAAGAAGTACCTCGGGATGCTGACCGAAGACAAGAAACTGGCCTCCTTCTGCCTGACCGAGCCCGACGCCGGCTCCGACGTCTCCGGGATGAAGACCCGCGCCGTCAAGCAGGGCGACAAGTACGTGATCAGCGGCTCCAAGTGCTTCATCACCAACGGCACCTACGCCGACTGGTTCACGGTCTACGCCAAGACCGACCCCGAGGCCGGCCACCGCGGGATCAGCGCCTTCGTCGTCGACGCCAACCTCCCCGGGGTCAGCGTCGACAAGAAGGAGGACAAGATGGGCCAGCGGGCGTCGAACACCGCGACCATCTCCTTCGACGAAGTCGAGATCCCGGCCGAGAACCTGCTGGCCGAGGAAAACAAGGGCTTCAAACTGGCGATGATGACGCTCGACCGCACCCGTCCCGGCGTCGCCGCGATGGCCGTCGGCATCGCCCGCGCCGCCTTCGAGTTCGCCACCGAGTACTCCAAGGAAAGGGTCCAGTTCGGGGTTCCGATCGCGATGCACCAGGCGATCCAGTTCATGATCGCCGACATGGCGACCAAGGTCGACGCCTCCCGGCTGCTGACCTGGAGCTCCGCGGTCCTGCTCGACCAGGGCAAACGCAACACGCTCGCCTCCTCGGAGGCCAAGCGCTTCGCCTCCGACTCGGCGATGGAGGTCACCACCGACGCCGTCCAGGTCTACGGCGGCTACGGCTTCATCAAGGAGTACCCGGTCGAGAAACTGATGCGCGACGCCAAGATCATGCAGCTCTACGAGGGGACCAGCCAGATCCAGCGCCTGGTGATCGCCAAAGAGGTGCTGCTGCCGCGCAACATCGACGAGGTCACCCCGGAGGCGGCGGCCGCGGCGAAAGCCTCCGAGGAGAGCCAGTCCGAACAGGCGGCGGCGACCGTCTGAGCACTTAGGGCAGGGCCCTAGGAAAGCCGCCGGCCCGCGGGAGGGTCGGCGGCTCTTTTTGTTCGTGGCCGCCCAGCGGCTACGGTCCCAATATGGACGTCTCCGGACGAGTGGCAGCGGGCAAGGCGGCGCGGACCTCCGCGCCGCGTTCCTCCCATGCCGACTGGGAGCCGGCGCCCGACCGGCGCGACCCGGTCGCGGTGCTCGAGGAGCAGGCCCGCACGCGGGTGCAGGAGCTGGTGCCGATTCGCTACGCGCGGATGGCCGCCTCGCCGTTCGCCTTCTTTCGTGGCGCCGCCGCGGTGATGGCCGCCGACCTCGTCCACACCAGGGCTTCCGGGCTGCGGGTGCAGGCCTGCGGCGACGCCCACCTCTCGAACTTCGGGGTCTTCGCGGCGCCCGACCGGCGCCTCGTCTTCGACCTCAACGACTTCGACGAGACCCTGCCGGGGCCGTGGGAGTGGGACGTCAAGCGGCTCCTCGCCAGCTTCGAGATCGCCGCCAGGGAGCGTGGCTTCAAGCGCAAGCAGCGGCGCCAGTGCCTGCTCGCCGCCAGCGCCGCCTACCGCGGGGCGATGAGTGGCTTCGCCGGCCTGCGCGACCTCGAGGTCTGGTACGCCCGCCTCGACGTCGAGTCGCTGCTGCCGGAGCTGCGCGAGGAGCTCGGCGACCGGCTCGAGGCGAGGGAGCTGGCGCGGGTCGAGCGCAACCTCGCCAAGGCGCGGGCCAAGGACAGCGTCAGGGCGCTGGATCGGCTCGCCGAGGTCGTCGACGGCGAGCTGCGGATCGTCAGCGACCCGCCGCTGATCGTCCGCGCCGAGGACCTGATGCCGGCGGACGAGAGGCACCAACTGGAAGCGCGCCTGCTGGAGATCCTCGGCTCCTACCGGGGGACGCTGCAGGGCGACCGCCGCCAGCTGCTCGATCGCTACCGGTTTCGCCACCTGGCCCGCAAGGTGGTCGGGGTGGGCAGCGTCGGCACCCGGGCCTGGGTGGCGCTGCTGACCGGGCGCGACGACAGCGACCCGCTCTTCCTGCAGGCGAAGGAGGCCGAGGCCTCGGTGCTCGAGCCCCATGTCGGCGCCAGTGGCTTCGACAACCACGGCCAGCGCGTGGTCGAAGGGCAGCGGCTGATGCAGGCCGCCAGCGACATCTTCCTAGGCTGGTGCCCGGCGGTCGGCTACGACGACCGCGAACGCGACTTCTACCTGCGCCAGCTCTGGGACGGCAAGCGCTCGGCGGACGTCGAGCGGCTGGGGCCGGAGGCGATGACGGTCTACGCGCGGATGTGCGGCTGGACCCTGGCCCGCGCCCACGCCCGCTCCGGCGACCGGGTCGCGATTGCCGCCTATCTCGGCGGCGGCGACCGCTTCGACCGCGCCCTCGCCGAGTTCGCCGCGCGCTACGCCGACCAGAACGAACGCGACTACGAGGCCCTGCTCGCCGCGATCGCCTGCGGCCGCCTCGCCGCCGAGGAGGCCTGAGCGCCGGGGACCCGGCTGGCGCTCCCGAATAAGGGGGGAGAAATGAAGCGCGCCGGTCCTTTCTGTCTCTATGCGACAGAAATGGCATGCGCACTCTCATCAGGATCTGGCGGAACTGGGGAGACGCCAGCACGGTGTCGTCTCGATCCGCCAGTTGCTCCATCTCGGCTATTCGGCGAACGCGGTGTCGCGAGCCACGGCTTCTGGTCGTCTGCACCGTCTCCATCGCGGCGTCTACGCGGTCGGCCACACGCGGATATCGCGACATGGAAAATGCCTCGCAGCCGTGCTCGCCTGCGGCCCCCGTGCTCTGCTCAGCCACGGTTCGGCGGCATGGCTCTGGGGAATCGCGGCGGGATCGCCGCTTCCGTTCGAAGTGGTAGCGCCGGCGTCGCGCCGGGCCCGGCCGCCGATCGTCCTGCATCAGGCCCGCGGCCTCAGCTCAGAGGACCGGGCGCTGGTCGAGACGATCCCGGTCACGGCGCTGCCGCGGACGCTGCTCGATTGCGCCGCGATCGTGCGGGAGGACCGCCTGGCGCGGATGCTCGAGCGCTGCGAAGAGCTGAAGCTGTTCGACCTCGGCGCGGTCGAGGCGCTCCTCGCTCGCACCGTGGGCCATCCGGGCTGCGGGCGCCTGCGCCGGGCGATCGAGCTCTACCGGCCGGCGCCCTTCACCCGCTCGAAACTGGAGCGGCGGTTTCTAGAGCTGGTGGAGGAGGCGGGCCTGCCGCGGCCGGCGACCGGCTTCAACGAGTGCGGGCACGAGCTCGACGTCTACTGGCCGGGCGAGCGCTTCGCGGTCGAACTCGACGTCTACGAGACCCACGGCGGCCGCGCCGCCTTCGAGCGCGACCGGCTGCGGCAGGAGGACCTGCTGCTGGACGGGATCGCGATGACGCGGGTCACCGGCCCGCGGCTGAAGCGCGAACCGCGGCGGGTGATCGAACGCGTCGCCCGCCTGCTGGCGCAGCGGCGGCCGGGCGCCGACGCTTAGCCACTGGCGCTGGGAGCGTCAGGCCAGGCGCGGGGCGGCGTCGCCGCGCTTGGCGGCCTTGAGGCGCTGGACTTTGTCCAGCCCGACCTTGCGCAGGCGGACCGACTCGGGGGTGATTTCGACGCACTCGTCGGCGCGCAGGAACTCCAGCGAGGCTTCCAGGGTGAGCCGGGTCGGCGGCGCCAGGCGGACGAGGACGTCGGCGCTGGCGGCGCGCATGTTGGTCTGCTGTTTGGCCTTGGTGGGATTGACGTCGAGGTCGTCGGCGCGGGCGTTCTCGCCGATGATCATCCCTTCGTAGACCTCCTCGCCGGAGCCGACGAAGAGGGTGCCGCGGTCCTGCAGGCTCATCAGCGAGTAGCCGGCGGTGCTGCCGCGGCGATCGGCCACCAGGGAGCCGGTCTGGCGCGTGCGCAGCTCTCCCGCCCAGGGCTCCCAGCGGTCGAAGACGTGGTGGAGGATGCCGGTGCCGCGGGTCTCGGTCAGGAACTCGGTGCGGAAGCCGATCAGGCCGCGGGCGGGGACCAGGTAGTCCATCCGCACCCAGCCGGTGGAGTGGTTGACCATCTGCTCGAGCCGGCCCTTGCGGCCGGCCAGCATCTGGGTGACGGTGCCGACATGCTCCTCGGGGACGTCGATCGCCAGCCGCTCGACCGGCTCGTGGACCTCGCCTTCGATCTCGCGGGTGACGACGCGGGGCTGGCCGGCGGTCAGCTCGAAGCCCTCGCGCCGCATCAGCTCCAGCAGCACCACCAGCTGCAGCTCGCCGCGCCCCTGGACCTCCCAGGCGTCGGGCCGCTCGGTGTCGACCACCCGGATCGAGACGTTGCCGACCAGCTCGGCGTCGAGCCGGTCGCGGATCTGGCGGGCGGTCAGCTTGCTGCCCTCTTTGCCGGCCAGCGGCGAGGTGTTGATGCCGACGATCACCGAGAGCGAGGGCTCGTCGACCTCGATCACCGGCAGTGGGTGCGGGTTCTCGGGGTCGGCCAGGGTCTCGCCGATCGTCACCTCTTCCATCCCGGCGACAGCGATGATTTCGCCCGGCCCGGCCTCGGCGGCGCTGACCCGGTCGAGGCCCTCGGTGATGTAGAGCTCGGAGACGGCGGCGCGCTGGATGCTGCCGTCGGCGCGGCACCAGGCGATCTGCTGGCCGGAGCGGATCGTGCCCTCGCGGACCCGGCAGATCGCCAGGCGGCCGAGGTAGGGGGAGGCGTCGAGGTTGGTGACATGGGCCTGCAGCGGCGCCTCGGGGTCGTATTCGGGCGCCGGGATCCGCGCGGCCATCAGGTCCAGCAGGGGAGTGAGGTCATCGCCCTCGACCCCCTCCTCCAGCGCCGCCCAGCCGGCTTTGGCGTTGGTGTAGACGATCGGGAAGTCGATCTGGTCGGAATCGGCGTCGAGGTCGATGAAGAGCTCGTAGACCTCGTCGACGACCGCGGCGATCCGCGCGTCGGGGCGGTCGACCTTGTTGACGACGAGGATGATCGGCAGCTTCGCCTCCAGCGCCTTGCGCAGGACGAAGCGGGTCTGCGGCAGCGGCCCCTCGGAGGCGTCGACCAGCAGCAGCGCCCCGTCGACCATCGTCAGCGCCCGCTCGACCTCGCCGCCGAAGTCGGCGTGGCCGGGGGTGTCGACGATGTTGAACTTGATGTCGCCGCGGTTGACCGCGGTGTTCTTGGCGAGGATCGTGATCCCCTTCTCGCGCTCGAGGTCCATCGAGTCCAGCACCCGCTCGGCGACGTCCTGACCCTTGCGGAAGGTCCCGGTTTGCCACAGCATCGCGTCGACCAGGGTCGTCTTGCCGTGGTCGACGTGGGCGATGATCGCGATGTTTCTGAGGTCGTCTCTGGTCGTGGCCATGAGGGGTGGGAGAGTAGGGGACCGCCCGTGCCGGCCCCAGCAAGACGAAGCCCGCCGAGTGGCGGGCTTCGCTGACTGGTTAAAGCGCAGTGCGGACTAAGAAGTCTGCTGGACGCTCGCGGCGGCCGGGCCCTTCGGGCCTTCTTCGGACTCGTAGCTCACCTTGGCGCCCTCGGTCAGGGACTTGAAGCCCTCGCCGAGGATGGCGCTGTGATGAACGAAGACGTCCTTAGAGCCGTCGTCGGGCGTGATGAACCCGTAACCCTTGTCGTCGCTAAACCACTTGACAGTTCCAGTGGGCATGCATTGCCTCCACATCATGTGCTGCGAACGCGGAGGATGCGGTGAAGCAACGACTGCGAGCGCTAGACACAAACTTTGCCGGTCTAACCCGGCCCTAACGCACGGGACCGTAGCAGGATCGCTGGCGGGCGAGGCTTACATTGGGGCCCGCACTGCGGCTGGCGAGCCCGTCCGGGTGCCGATCTAGCGTTGTCGAGGTGCGTTTCTTCGATCGCATCGACCACGAGGCGATCGCCGGCCTGCTGAAACGAGACGAATACTTCTGGCTCGACCTCGGCGATCCCGGCGAGGCCGAGATCGAGGCGCTCGGCAAGGTCTTCTCCTTCCACCCGCTGGCGCTGGAGGACGCGCGCAAGCGCGGCCAGCGCCCGAAGCTCGACGATTTCGGCGAGTACATGTTCCTCGTCTACTACGGGGCGACGGCGACGGAGGACGATGAGGTCGAGCTGGACGAGGTCCACGCCTTCCTCAGCGGCGGCTACATCGTCACCCTGCACCAGGGCGCCTGTGCGGCGCTGGAGGAAGCGCGGCAGCGGCTCGAGGCGCAGACGCCGCGCTCGGAGCAGTTCGTCGTCTACCGCGTGCTCGACGGGCTGACCGACACCTTCTTCCCGGTCCTGGAGCGGCTCGACGAGAGCTTGGAACAGCTCGACGCCGAAATCTTCGACCGGCCGGTGCCGGGGCAGCTGGAGCGGATCACGGCGCTGCGGCGGGAACTGGTGGAGCTGCGCCGCGTCGTCACCCCGCAGAGCGACCTGCTCGCCCGCAGCGTCGACGACATCCTCGAAATCCCCGGCCTCGAAGCCGACTCGCGCAACTACTTCCGCGACGTCTACGACCACGCGCTCCGGATCTCCGACCAGATCGACTCCTACCGCGACCTCCTCGCCGGGACCAGGGACGCCTACCTCTCGGTCGTCTCCAACCGCCTCAACCAGATCACCAAGCAGCTGACGGTGGTGGCGACGATCTTCCTGCCGCTCTCCTTCCTGGTCGGCTTCTTCGGTCAGAACTTCAAGTGGATGGTGACCAACATCGGCTCCGCCGGCGCCTTCTTCGGGCTCGGGATCGGCGGCCTGGCGCTGTCGGTGATCGGGCTGCTGATCTGGTTCCGGCGCGGGTCCTATCTATGAGTCAGCGCCGCTCGGATTCCCGTCCGGGCGTGTTGCAGCACTACCCAGTTGTGACGATAACCCGCTCCAGATGACCGCAGGGGACCGTTCCCGCAGCCGTTTGGCACGGCGATCGACGATTGCCGTGCTGGCCGCGGCCTGCCTGCTGGCGCCGGCGGCTGCGCGGGCGGCAGCCGTTCCAGGCAACCTTTCTCAGCCCCTCGCGGAATTGGCCAAGCCCTCCGTGCGCTCGCTGCCGCGGGCGCAACAGGCGCGGCGCCTCGGCTTCGCGCGGAGCGGTCCGGGAAGCCTGGTCCGCGAGGGCGGCCGGGTGCTGGTCGACGTGCGCTTCGGTGGCGATGCGCTCTCTTCCCTTGCTGCCCTACGTGCCGCCGGCGCGGACGTCGTCGCCGTGAGCGGCCGCTACCAGACCGTCACGGTGGCTGTCGACCCAGCTTCGCTGCCGGGTCTCGCGGCGGTTGCTGGAGTCGAAGGCGTCACCGAGAACCGGGCCCCGCTCGTCTACGGCAGTGGAGAAGGACCGAGCGGCGCGGCCGTCGGCGCCGAATGCGAAGGCGGCGCCGTGATCTCCGAGGGCGTCAACCAGCTGAAGGTGGCGGAAGCGCGCAGCAAGTACGGCGTGAACGGCAGCGGCGTCACCGTCGGCGTCCTCTCCGACTCCTTCGACAAGGCGACGACGGCAGCCGACGAAAGCGACCCGGTGGCCACCCACGCCGCGGAAGACGTCGCGAGCGGCGACCTACCGGGCTCGGCAAATCCCTGCGCCGGCCAGAAGACCCCGGTGAACGTGCTCGAAGACTTCAGTGGGACGGCGGAATCGCAGCCGACCGACGAGGGCCGCGCGATGCTCCAGATCGTCCACGACATCGCCCCGGCGGCTTCGCTGGCCTTTGCCACCGCGTTCAAGAGCGAAGTCTCCTTCGCTCAGAACATCGAAAGGCTGGCGAAGCCCGTGGTCCAGGGAGGCGCGGGGGCCAAGGTCATCGCCGACGACGTCGCCTGGTTCGAAGAGCCGTTCTTCCAGGACGGGCCGGTGGCCGACGCGGTCAACAAAGTCGCCAGCGAAGGGGTCGCCTACTTCTCCGCCGCTGGCAACGACAACCTCTTCGAAGGCGGGCACGAAATCGCCTCCTGGGAAGCCCCGAGCTTTCGCAACTCATCCACCTGCCCCGAAAAGCTGCTGGCCCTGAAAGATTTCGGCGCCGGTCACTGCATGGATTTCAACCCCAGCGGCGCCGTCACCGACGACACGTTCGGCATCACCGTCGCCGCCGGCGCCACGCTGACGCTGGACCTGCAGTGGGCCGAACCCTGGTTTGGCGTGCAGACGGACCTCGACGCCTATCTCCTCGACTCCGGCGGCAACCCGATCGCGGCGGCGGCGACGGACAACGTCGGCCAAACCCAGAGGCCCGTCGAGATCCTGCAATGGGAAAACACCGCCAGCACCAGCCAGGAAGTGCAGTTGGCGATCAATCGCTGCTCTGGGACCTGCAACCCAGCGGCGAGTGCCGTGAATGCTCCGCGGCTCAAGTTCGCCCTGCTGGAGGACGGCGCCGGGGTGACGAAGACCGAGTATCCGGTTTCCTCCGGCGGGGACGTGGTCGGCCCCACGATCTTCGGCCACACCGGCACGAGCGGCGCGATCAGCGTCGCGGCGGTTCGATACAACAACGGCTCCCAACCTGAGCGATATTCCTCGCGTGGTCCCGTGACTCACTACTTCGGACCGGTGAGCGGGACGACTCCAGCCGCCGCTCTGGGCTCACCGGAAACCATCGCCAAGCCCGACATCGCCGCCACCGATTGCGGGGCAACGACGTTCTTCGCGTTCTTCGCCGCCGCCGAAGCGACCTGGCGCTTCTGCGGGACCTCGGCTGCCGCGCCGCACGCCGCCGGCGTCGCGGCGCTCGAGCTGCAGGCGAAGCCCACGGCCACCGTTGCGCAGGTGCGGGACGCCCAGACCAGCACCGCCAGCCCGATCGGCTCGTTCGGCTCGAGCGCGGTGGGCGCCGGGCTTCTCAACGCGGACGCGGCGATCGCCAGCCTGCTGCCTCCGGTGATCGTCACGCTCACCGGGCAACCGGCGAGTCGCACCGCCGACTCGACTCCCACCTTCAGCTTCGAAGCCAATCAGCCCGCGACGTTCGCCTGCGCCATCGACGGTGGCACCGCGCAGCCCTGCGCCTCTCCCTACACGGTGCCGAGCGCCCTCGCGGACGGCGCTCACAAATTCGAAGTCGACGCGCTCAACGGAAGCAGCGTGATCGGCACCGCCTCGTATTCGTTCACGGTCGACACCACCCCGCCGGCGATCGTGTTCACGAAGGAGCCCGCGGCGGTGAGCACGGAAACGACGCCGGCCTTTGCCTTCAAGGCAAGCGAGCCCGCCGCCTTCACCTGCTCCGTCGACGGGGCCGCGTCCCACCCCTGCATTTCGCCGTACACGGTTCCGAGCCCACTCTCGCAGGGGCCTCATACCTTCGAAGTCACGGCGTCCGACCAGGTCGACAACAGCAGTCACGCCACGGCTTCGTTCACCGTCGACACGGTTGCCCCGACGGTCGCGATCACGACGGGACCGCCGGGAAAAACCAACAACCCACGGCCCACCTTCGGCTTCAGTGCCGACGAGGCGGCGACGTTCAGCTGCTCCTTCGACGGCGGACCCGCGCAGTGGTGCGCCTCCCCCTTCACGGCACCGATTCCGCTCGCCGACGGGATGCACACCTTCGAAGTCGCGGCGACCGACCTCGCTGGCAACGTGGGCCGGGGGACCAGCTCGTTCACCGTCGACACCCGTCCCCCCCGGACTTTCATCGCCGCGCATCCTCCCAGCCTCGTCCGGACCCGGGCCGCCAAGGTCAGGGAGAGCTTCCGCTTCGGCTCCAACGAGGCCGATGTCACCTTCGTCTGCAAGGTCGACGGTGGGCTGCTGCGCTTCTGCGGGCCGCGGATCTCGCGGCGTTTCGACGCCGGCAAGCACACGGTCAAGGTCAGGGCCCGCGACGCCGCCGGCAACGTCGACCACAGCCCGGCGGTCTTCCACTTTCGGGTCAAGCGGGTGGGCTGATCTCGCCGCCGTCACCGCCCGCCTGCCGGCGCACGATCCAGTTGCCGACGAGGACGAGCAGCAGCAGCGCCGCGGCGCTGCCGAAGACGAGCGGGTCGGTCAGCTTCAGGCCCTCCAGCCTGGTCCCGAAGTAGACGGCGAGCGCGGTCACCGGCAGGTAGCCGACCAGGGTCGTCCAGAGGAAGCGCCGCAGCGGCACCCGCGCCGCTCCGGCGGCGTAGCAGACGAGGCTGAAGGGGACGATCGGGATCAGGCGCAGGGCGAGCAGCAGGGCGATGCCGCCGCGCTCGATCATCCGCTCGAAGCGCTCGAAGCGCTCGCGACCGAACCAGCGGTCGAGCAGCGGCCGCGCCACCCGGTGCCCGAAGGCGTAGCAGAGCAGCGCCGAGAGCATCCAGGCGACGGTGACGATCGCCAGCGCCGGGAAGAAGCCGTAGGCGAAGCCGGCGGCGGCGTTGACGATCTCCGCCGGGAAGATGATCACCGCGTGCAGGAGGGCGAGGGCGACGATCAGCAGCGGCCCGCCGATCCCGAGCCGGTCGATCTGGTGGCGGACCTCCGCCGTGTCGCCGTGGACCGCGGCGACGATCGCCTCCCGCAGCGGCGGGATCGCCAGGACCAGGGCGGCCAGCAGGGCGAAGCCGGCGATCGAGACGGCGATCTCGATCAGCGGCAGCCGCGGCTTGGGATGACGACGCGGCTTCGGACGAGAGCCCTCCATTGAGGGAGTATCGCGGCTGCGAAAGGGCGTCTCAGCCGCGCAGCCGCTCGGCCAGCCCCGAGTGGCGAGCGCCGCCGTCGTCGCGTCGCACCGCCGCCTCCAGCACCGCCCGGTCGCCGACCAGGACGCAGCTGCTGCGGGCGCGGGTGATCGCGGTGTAGAGCAGCGGCCGGGTCAGCATCCGCGAGTGCGAGCGGTGGCAGACCGCGACCACGACCGGCACCTCGCAGCCCTGCGCCTTGTGGACCGAGATCGCGTAGGCGAGCCGCAGCGTCGCCGTCTCGCCGTAGGGGATGACCAGCGAGCCGCCGTCGTCGGTGTCGACGACGATCGCCTCCTCGTCCGGTTCGTCGCGGCGGAGGAAGACGATCGAGCCGTTCATCAAGCCCAACTCGTGCGAGTTGCGGGTCTGGATCAGGCGGTCGCCGATCCGGAAGCGCTCTTTCAGCGCCTGCTTCCCGTCCGGGTTGAGCCGCGCCTGCAGGCGCTCATTGAGGGCGTCGATCCCGACCCCGCCCTTGTACATCGGCGCCAGCACCTGGACCTCGCGGATCGGGTCGACCCCGAAGCGCTTCGGCGCCCGCTCGGCGACGACCTCGACCACGGTCTCCAGCGCCCGCTCCGGGCTCGGCCGGTCGATGAAGAAGAAGTCGTGGTCCTGGTCCTCGCCTGGCTCCAGGTGCGGCGGCCGCCCCTGGTTGATCTCGTGGGCGGCGGTGGTGATCATCGAGCGCGCCGCCTGGCGGAAGATCTGGGTCAGCCTCACCACCGGCGCCGCGCCGGAGGCGATCAGATCCTCGAACGGCTTGCCGGCGCCGATCGGCGGCAGCTGGTCGGCGTCGCCGACGAAGACGACGTGGGTGGTCTCGGCGAGGCCGGCCAGCAGCACCTCGGCCAGGCGCAGGTTCAGCATCGAGGACTCGTCGACGATCACCAGGTCCGCCGGCAGCGGGTGGCCGGGACGGTGCGCCGGCTCGCGGCCGGGCATCCACTCGAGCAGGCGGTGGATCGTCAGCGCCTCGCGGCCGGTCGCCTCCTCCATCCGCCGCGCCGCCCGCCCGGTCGGCGCGCAGAGGGCGATCATCGCGTTGGCCGCCTCGGCCTCGGCGACGATCTCCTTCGTGCACTCGGTCTTGCCGACGCCGGGGCCGCCGGTGAGGACGGAGACGCGGGCGGCGAAGGCGCCGCGCACCGCCGCCCACTGCTCGTCGGTGAGCCGCTCGCCCGGGTTCTCGCCGGGGTCGTGGTCGAGGTGGGGGGGAGCGGCGACGCGCGCCCGCAGGGTCGCGGCGAGGGCGAGCTCGCTGGCGTGGGTCGGCTCGCGGTAGGCGCGCCCTTCGTCGACCAGCAGCCCGGGCGCCCGCGCCAGCACGTCGGGGTCGGCGCCGAGGCCGAGCAGCCGCGCCGTGCGCCGGGTCAGCTCCTCCAGCGGCAGGAAGCTGTTGCCCTGCTGCTCGGCCTCGGCGAGGGCGAAGAGGGCGGCGGCCTGGGCGCGGCGGCTGGACTCCGGCGGCACGTCGGCGGCGAGGGCGATCCTGTCGGCGCGGGCGAAGCCGACGCCGTCGACCTCGGTCAGCCGGTAGGGGTCCTCGTGCAAGATCGCCATCGAGCGCTCGCCGTAGCGGGCGTGGATCGGCGCCGCCAGGTGGGCGAGGCCGTGCGGGGCCAGCTGCACGTGGAGGTCGCGGACGGCGCGGCTGGCGTGCCAGGATTCGGTCGCGGCCGCCGCCTGGTCGGGGCTGAGCCCGCGCACGGCGGCGAAGGCCCGCTGCGGGTCGGCCGCGATCACCTGCAGCACCTCCTCGCCGTGCTCCTCGACCAGGCGCTCGGCGCGGGCCGGGCCGATGTGGCGCAGCGAGGTCAGGTAGGCGACCTGGCCCTCGCGGTCGGCGGGGTCGAGCGGCAGCGCCCCCTGGGCGCGGAGCTGGCGCCCGTAGCGGGAGTGGGTCTGCCACTCGCCGCTGACTTCGGCGCGGTCGCCGGCGTCGAGGTGGGCGACTGGGCCGACCAGCGCGAAACCCTCGCCCGAGCCCGCCTCCTGCACCTCCAGCACCGCGTAGCCGTCGTCCTCGGCGCGGAAGATCACGCCCAGCACCTCGACCGTCCCCGTGTAGGAGGCGGCGTCGGCGTCGAACAGGGTGGCGGTCGGGGTCACACTCAAAAGCTAGCCCCCGCCGAGGCGGGACCCGCCCCGCCCAGGCCCGCAAATAGCATCCTCCGATCAGCCCAGGCCGCGACTCACCGCTTGGCGCCGGAGCCCGCGGGCTCTGCGACGAGTGCCGGCACCAGCGGCTGGTGCCGAATACGCGCGGGTCGGTGTTCTCCCTCTGCCAGCGCTCGCGCACCGACCCGCGCTATCCGCGTTACCCGCGGCTGCCGGTGCTCTCCTGCCCCGGCTTCGAGCCGCTCAGCTCTCCGCCATCGGGTCCGGCTCGCCCAGCTTCGTGATGTCGGCCGGCTCGTAGGCCGCGCCCGGGACGCCGCCGAGGACGAGCACCCGGATGCCTTCGTCCCCCGGCCAGACCTTGCGCTTGGTCGCGGCGCTGACGCGGGCGACGTGGTCGCCGTCGAGCGGGTAGCGCTCACCGGCGATCTCGATCTCGCCGCCGCCGCGGAGGGCGATGAAGACCTCCTCCTGGTTGTCGTGGGCGTGGTCGTGTTCGGGGTAGTTCTCGTAGCCGGGCGGCATGTCGATGATCTGCATCCCGAACGACTCGACGCCGAGCTCGGCCCGGGCGCGCTTGAAGGCGCCCCGGTAGATGGCCTCCATGTCGTCGATCTTCTTCACCTCGTGGGTGCTGGTGCTCATGACTTCTCCTCTTCCTGAGTTTGGGCCCCGGACTGGGGTGCGGCGGCATCCTAAGCGTTTTTACGAACGCTCGTGCTTTTTTGTAGCCTGGCGGGGTGAGCAAGGGCGCCGAGACCCGGGCCGCGATCCTCGATCGCGCCGTCGACCTCGCCTCCGCCGAGGGGCTCGAGGGGCTGACGATCGGCCGCCTCGCCGCCGAGCTGCGGATGAGCAAGAGCGGCCTCTTCGCCCACTTCGGCTCCAAGCGCGAGCTGCAGCTGGCGACGATCGAGGCCGCCGCGGGGCGCTTCCGCCTCGCCGTGATCGAGCCGGCGGGCGCGGCACCGGCGGGCGCGCCGCGGCTGCGGGCGATGGGCGAGCTCTACCTCGACCACCTCGACCTCTACTCGGGCGGCTGCTTCTGGGCCGCGACCTCGGCCGAGTACGACGACCGGCCGGGGCCGATCCGCGACGCGATCGCCGCCGCCCTCGACGCCTGGCTCGGCGAGCTCGAGCGGCAGGCGGCGATCGCCGGCGTCGGCGACCCCAAGCGCTTCGCCTTCGAGCTCTACGCGGTGGTGATGGGCGCCAACTCGCGCTACCGCCTCAGCGGCGACCGCGAGGTCTTCGAGTACGCCCAGGGCGCGCTCGAGCGTCTCGGGGCGGAGCTCGCCGCCTGAGCCCCCGGTCCGCCTAGCCTTTCGGATCCATGTACTGGACCTTGTCGGGCTCGATCTTGACGATCACGCGCTCTTCGCCCGGCTGGCGCAGGGGGTACTCGTCGACGCCCATGTAGCGCTTGGCGAGCGCGTCGATGTGCTCGTCGGCGCCCTCGTGGGTCAGCTCGACCGTCCTGCCGCGGATCAGCACGCTCTCGTAGGGGTTATCGCTGTCGGTGATCGAGATCGCCACCCGCGGGTCGCGGCGCAGGTTCTCCGGCTTCAGCCGTCCCTCGGCGGTGTTGAAGGTGACGAGGTCGCCCTCGACGTCGATCCAGACCGGCGAGACCTGCGGCGAGCCATCCGCCATCAGCGTCGCGACGTGGGCGAAGTGCTTGCCTTCGAGCAGATGCTTGGCCTCTGCGGGTACCTGAGCCATGGGTGCCTCCTAGCAGTTGTTTGTCATACCAGGGAGAAGATAGAGAGCGATTGGTGTCGGCTCGAGCGCGACGAGAAGATTCACTGACGTCGGTGAAGGATTGCTGTGCCCACGGCAACAGCAATCCTTCACGTCGTTTGCTGGGCGGCCGCGAATCGCGTCCGTACACTCGCCCGATGGACCGCACCCTGCTCGAGCGCACGCTGGCCGACGCCGGCGAGCCCCCTTACCGCGCCGCCCAGGTCTGGGAGTGGGTCGCGCGCGGCGCCGGTACCTACGAGGAGATGACCAACCTGCCGGGGACGCTGCGCGATCGCCTCGAGGCCGCGGTGCCGCTCTCGACCCTGTCGCTGCGGGCGGAGGCCAAATCCGACGACGGCACCGTCAAGTCGCTCTTCCATACCGCCGACGGCCGCCCGATCGAGGCGGTGCTGATGCGCTACCGGGACGGCCGCCGCTCGGTCTGCGTCTCCTCGCAGTCGGGCTGCCCGCTGACCTGCAGCTTCTGCGCCACCGGGCGGATGAAGTTCGGCCGCAACCTCAGCGCCGACGAGATCCTCGACCAGGCTCTGCACTTCCGCCGCCTCGAGCCGATCGACCACGTCGTCTTCATGGGGATGGGGGAGCCGACGATGAACATCGACGCCGTCCTCGCCGCCTGCGAGCGGCTGCCCGACCTCGGCGTCAGCCACCGCCGCACCGCGATCTCGACCGTCGGCTGGGTGCCGGGGATCGACCGCATCGCCGAGTGCGAGCTGCCGCTCAGCCTGGCGCTCTCGCTGCACGCGCCCAACGACGGCCTGCGCTCGCAGCTGATGCCGGTCAACGACCGCTACCCGCTGGCCGCGGTGCTGGCCGCCTGCGACCGCTACCGGGCCAAGCGCCGACGCAAGGTCTTCGTCGAGTACGTGATGCTCGACGGCGTCAACGACCTGCCCGAGCACGCCCGCGAGCTCGCCACCCTGCTCGACCCCCGCGTCTACAAAGTCAACCTGATCCCCTACAACCCGACCGGCGCCTACGACGGCTCCTCGCCGCAGCGGATCGAGCGCTTCCGGGCGATCCTCGCCGAGCACCGTCTCACCGCCACCGTCCGCCTCACCCGCGGCCGCGACATCGACGCCGCCTGCGGCCAGCTCGCCGCCGCGTCAGCGTAGCCCGGCGGGGCGTTTTCCTCTCGGATAGCGAGAGCAAAGCGTCCCTCGCGCAGAAACTGGCTGCGCAGCCAGTTAGGATCAGGCCGATGGCCACCATCGACACCGCCGCCCCCGTCGCGAAGCCGCCGCAGATGTCCGCCAACCCGATGCGGCGGGTGGCCGGGGACCTCGTCGCCGAGTGGAGGCAGCGGGGTAAGTTCCCGCCGGGGCCGATCGACTTCAGCCTCGCCCGCACCCACCAGATCGCCCACGACCCGCTGCCGCTGCTGCTCGGTGCCTACGAAGAGTTCGGGCCGATCTTCAGCATGCGGCTGCTGCACTCGCGGGTCGTCTTCATGCTCGGGCCGGAGGCCAACCACTTCGTCACCGTCGGCCAGCCAGAGAACTTCCACTGGCGCGAGTCGAGCTTCGGCGACCTGATCCCGCTGCTCGGCGACGGCCTGCTGACGATCGACGACGACTACCACGACCGCGCCCGCGCGATCATGATGCCGGCCTTCCACCGCGAGCAGATCGCCGCCGCGACCGACGCGATGGCGATCGAGGCCAAGGCCGAGATCGACGGCCTGCGCCCGGGCCAGGTGCTCGACGTCTACGCCTGGATGCGCAACCTGGCGATGCGGATCGCGATGCGCGCCCTGCTCGGGCTCGATCCCGACGAGGCCGGCAAGGGAGCCGCTGCGGCCGAGCACTTCGAGCGCGCCCTCGGCTACTACGGGATCGACTTCCAGTGGCGGCTGCTGCGGGGGCCGGGCTCTCCCTGGCGGCGGATGACCGCCTCGCGGCGGGTACTCGACGAGATCGTCTTCGGCGAGGTGCAGCGCCGCCGCGCCAACCCCGACCCCGGCCGCCACGACATCCTCAGCCTCCTGGTCGGCGCCCGCGGCGAGGGCGGCGAGGCCTTCAGCGACCGCGAGGTCCGCGACCAGGTGATGACCCTGATGTTCGCCGGCCACGACACCTCGACCTCGACCCTGACCTTCATGCTGCACGAGCTCGCCCGCCACCCCGAGGTGCTGGCGCGGCTCTGCGCGGAGCAGGACCGGGTGCTGAGCGGGGCGACGCCGACGGTCGAGAAGCTCGAACGCGAGATGCCCTACCTGGAGATGGTCCTCGACGAGGTGCTGCGGCTCTACCCGCCGGCCTGGATCGGCCCGCGCCGGGCGGTGCGCGAGTTCGAGTTCGGCGGCTGCACGGTGCCCAGGGGCGCCTACGTCAACTACTGCTCCTGGGCCAGCCACCGCATCCCCGAGTTCTTCCCCGACCCCGAGGCCTTCGTCCCCGAGCGCTTCGCCCGCGAGCGCAAGGCGGCGCTGCCGCGCGGCGCCTACATCCCCTTCGGCGGCGGCCAGCGGGTCTGCATCGGCAAACGGTTCGGCCAGACCGAGGTCAAGCTGGTGGCGACGATGCTGCTGCAGCGGCTGCGCTTCGACGCGCTGCCGGGCCGGACGATGACGATCCGCCAGATGCCGACGCTCTCGCCCGTGGGCGGCTTGAAGATGCGGGTGGGCGCGCGCGGTTGATCGCCCCGCCGTTTAAGGCTGCGCCTTAACTACTGCGCTTAGACTCGCAGGCCGAGATGAGCGAGCTGCTGACGATCGCGACCCTGCTTCCGCGCGCCGAAGAGGCCTGGGAGCCGGTGCTGTTCGGCGGCATGATCCCGATCATCGGCGCCCTCGCGGTCCTCTACCTGATCGTCCGCGCCGTTCGCGACAACCCCGAAAACGACCAAGACAAAGACGAGTCTGTAGGAAGGGACTCGTAGTGTGGCCGCCGGCCCAAGGCCCACACGAGCTCCGCGCGAAGGTCGATCCCGGCAGGGGTGAAGCGTCTTGTACTTTTTCGCCGCTTTCCTCGTCGGCCGGCCGCTGCCGCCGTCGAAAAAGTTAAGCGAAACCCCTGCCGGGATCGACCGCGCCCGCGCTACTTGATGAAGAGCATCTCCTCGTACTTCGGCAGCGGCCAGAAGTCGTCGGCGACGATGCCCTCGAGCTTGTCGGCGGTCTCGCGGACCTCGGCCATCGCCGCCAGCTGCTTGTCGCGAGCGTAGACGGCCCAGTCCAGGCCCTCGAGATCGTCGGGGTAGGCGTTGGCCTCCTTCAGCGTCCCGAGCCGGGCGACCAGCTCGTCGACCAGCTCCCGGACCTCGCCCTCGAGCGCCGAGACGCCGGCCTCGGCGATCAGCGCCAGCTGCCGCAGCCCCGCCGGCAGGATCATCGTCTGCGCCATCGAGAACGACTCCTCGGCCTCGATGTTGGCCCGGATCGCGTACTGCTCGAGCCAGACGTCGTAGCGCGAGTGCAGCTCGCGCTCGTTCAGCACGCTGTACTTCTCGAAGGCCGCGACCGTGTCCGGGGCGATCACCTCGGGCAGCGCGTCCGGGGTCGTTTTCAGGTTCTTCAGGCCGCGCTGCTCGGCCTCCTCGTGCCAGGCCTCGGAGTAGTTGTCGCCGCCGAAGCAGACGACCTTGTTCTCCAGGTAGGAGTCTTTGACGATCTCCATCACCGCCTCCGGCATGCCGAGGCCGCCGGAGAGCTTTGCCTCGAGCTTGTCGGCCAGCTCGTCGATCGCCTCGGCGGCGATCGTGTTGAGGACGGTGTTGGGGAAGGCCAGCGACATGCTCGACCCCAGCGCCCGGAACTCGAATTTGTTGCCGGTGAAGGCGAATGGCGAGGTGCGGTTGCGGTCGCCGCCGTCGAGCGGCAGTTTCGGCAGCACCGTCGTCCCCAGGTCGAGGAAGGAGGCGGGCGTGTTGGGATCGCCCTCGCCGGTCGAGATCGCCTCGAAGACTTTTTCCAGCTCGCCGCCGAGGAAGATCGAGATGATCGCCGGCGGCGCCTCGTTGGCCCCGAGCCGGTGGTCCTGGCCGATGTTGGCGACCGAGGCCCGCAGCAGCCCCTGATGCTTGTTTACCGCCTGGATCACCGCCGTGCAGAAGAACAGGAAGTGGATGTTGTCGGCCGGCGTCTCGCCCGGGTTGAGCAGGTTGGTGCCGGTATCGGTGCCCATCGACCAGTTGTTGTGCTTGCCGGAGCCGTTGACGCCGGCGAAAGGCTTCTCGTGCAGGAGGCAGACGAGGCCGTAGCGGCGGGCGACGTTTTCCAGCGTCTGCATCAGCAGCTGCTGGTGGTCGGAGCCGACGTTGGAGTTCTCGAACATCGGCGCGATCTCGTACTGGGCCGGTGCCACCTCGTTGTGGCGGGTCTTGACCGGGATGCCGAGCTTCTTCATCTCCAGTTCCGACTCCATCATGAAGGCCAGCACCCGCTCCGGGATCGAGCCGAAGTAGTGGTCGTCGAGCTCGTGCCCCTTCGGCGGCTTGGCGCCGAACAGGGTGCGGCCGGTGGAGATCAGGTCGGGCCGCTCGAAGAAGTACTGCTCGTCGATCAGGAAGTACTCCTGCTCGGGGCCGACGGTGGTGAAGACGTGCTGGCTCTCCTCGTCGCCGAGCAGGCGCAGCGCCTTGATCGCCGAGCGCGAGAGCGCGTCCATCGAGCGCAGCAGCGGGATCTTGGCGTCGAGCGCCTCGCCGGTCCAGGAGGCGAAGGCGGTCGGGATCCCGAGCAGGGTCCCGTTCGGGTTCTCGAGGATGAAGGCGGGGCTGGTCGGGTCCCAGGCGGTGTAGCCGCGGGCCTCGAAGGTCGCGCGCAGGCCGCCGGTCGGGAAGGAGGAGGCGTCGGGCTCGCCCTGGATCAGCTCCTTGCCGGAGAAGTCGGCCAGCATCTTGCCGTCGCCCGAGGGCTCGAAGAAGGAGTCGTGCTTCTCCGCCGTCGAGCCGGTCAGCGGCTGGAACATGTGGGTGTAGTGGGTGGCGCCGTTCTCCAGCGCCCAGGCCATCATCGCCTCGGCGACGGCGTCGGCGAGGCTGGCGTCGAGCGTTTCGCCGCCGGCGATCGCCGCCTGCAGCTGCTCGAAGACGTCGGCTGGCAGCCGGTCTTTCTGCTCGCCGATGTCGAAGACGTTGGCGCCGAAGGCTTCGTTCTCGGGAAGGGTCAGATCGAGGGCGCCGAGGGACTCCCCATTGGCGCTCCACTGCGCTGCGGTCACGTTTTGCTGGCGGATACGAGTCATCGCTTTGGCTTGTCCCTCACTTGCGGCGCGCCCCCTGGGGCCCGCGATCGTTTAGCTGTCTCACTCCCACGTCAAGAGCCAAAAGAGCCTAATGGCAGCGGCTAAACCGTGGCTTTGTACCGGCGTACAGCGTTGCCGGCCCGCTGTTGTCCCTCCTGTCGAGGTCCAGCGCTCTCCGGCGCTCGAACAGATAGCCTGCCCCGGCGGCCGAGGGCCGCGTCCCAAGCCAAAAACTCCGGAGGACCCACTCGCAATGTTCGTTTCTAAGGCCGCCGTCGTCGGCGGAGGCACGATGGGCGGCGAGATCGCCCAGGCGATCGCCGCCGCCGACATCCCCGTCGTCGTCAAGGACATCGACCAGAAGTTCGTCGACGCGGCGCTCGAGAAGGCGCGCGCGGTCACCGAGGGCCAGCTCGCCCGCCTGGTCAAGAAGGAGAAGCTGACCCAGGAGCAGGCCGACGCCCGCCTCGCCGAGGTCATGGGCTCCATAACCGGCACCACCAGCTACGAGGGGTTCGGCGACGTCGACTTCGTGGTCGAGGCGGTGCCGGAGAAGATGCCGATCAAGCAGGCGGTCTTCCGCGAGATCGACGCCGCCACCCCGGGCCACGCGATCCTCGCCTCCAACACCTCCTCGCTCTCGATCACCGAGATCGGCGAGGCGACGCTGCGCGCCGACAAGGTCGTCGGCTTCCACTTCTTCTACCCGGCCTCGGTGATGCCGCTGGTCGAGGTGATCGTCGGCGAGGACACCTCGCAGGAGACCGCCACCGCCGCCTACAACTTCGCCCAGGCGATCAAGAAGCAGCCGATCGTCTGCGGCGAGGTCCCCGGCTTCGTCGTCAACCGGATCCTGATGGCGACGATCGGCGAGATCTGGCGCGCCCAGGAGGAGCACGGCCTCTCGCTGCAGCGGATCGACGAGGCGATCGCGGCCGCCAAGGTGGCGCCGATGGGGCCGTTCTTCCTCACCGACCTGCTCGGCCTCGACACCGTCTACCACGTCGCCGCCCACCTCAACGAGTCCTACGGCGAGAGCTTCTACGTCCACCAGGGCCTCAAGGGCCTGGTCGAGGAAGGCAAGCTCGGCGCCAAGAGCGGCGGCGAGGGCTTCTTCAAGGATGGCGAGCAGACGATCCCCGGCGACGCCGCCCCGGACGCCGAGGAGCTGGTGGCGATGTTCACCTGCCGCGCCCTGATCGAGTCCTGCCTGCTGGTCGAGGAGGGGATCTGCTCGGTCCGCGACATCGACCTCGGGATGATGGCCGGCGCCGGCCTCGACCCGCGCCGGGGCCTGCTGCCGCCGTTCTGGAAAGCCGACGTCGAAGGACTCGACAAGGTGCTGGAGCAGATCGAGGGGCTGCAGGAGCGCCACGGCGAGCGCTTCGCGCCGCCGGTCACCCTCAAGCGGCTGGTCGCCCAGGGCCGCCTCGGCCTCGGCTCCGGCCAGGGCTTCTACCCCTACCCGCAGCCCGACGACGGTGAGCAGCCCGAGACGGTGAAGCTGGAGACCCGTGGCGAGGTCGCGATCGCCTGGCTCGCCAACCTGCCGATGAACGCCGTCTCGCCGGACGTGATCCGCGACCTCGGCACGGTCTGGGAGCGGGTCAGGGCCGCCGACGGGGTGGGGGCGATGGTGATCGCCTCCTCGGTCCCGGTCGTCTTCTCGGCCGGCGCCGACATCAAGGCCTTCACGACGATGGACGAGGCGAGCGGGACGGAGCTGGTCAATACCGCCCATGCGCTGCTGCGCGAGCTTGGCACCGCGCCGGTGGCGACGATCGCCGCCGTCAACTCGATCGCCTTCGGCGGCGGCTGCGAGCTGGCGATGGCCTGCGACGTGCGGATCGCCGCCGAGGCCGCCGTCTTCGGCCAGCCCGAGATCAAGCTCGGGATCATCCCCGGCTTCGGCGGCACCCAGCGGCTGCCGCGCCTGGTCGGCGCCAACAAAGCGCTGGAGATGAACCTGATCGGCGACGCCGTCCTCTCCGAGGAGGCGCTCGAACTCGGCCTCGTCAACCGCGTCGTCCCCGACCACGAGCTGTTCGAGACGGCCCTGATGTGGGGCCGCAAGCTGGCCGCCCAGGCGCCGCTGGCGAAGGAGCAGATCAAGCTCGTCTCCGACAAGGGCGAACTGGACGCGGGCATCGAGGCCGAGAAGCGGGGCTTCGCCACCGCCTTCCAGAGCGAGGACGCGAAGGAGGGCATCGGCGCCTTCCTCGCCAAGCGCACCCCGAAGTGGAGCGGCAGCTAACGACCGCGGTCGAGCGACTCGCGGACCTCGTCCGCGAGTCGCGCTGCAGCGTCGCCCTGACCGGGGCCGGGGTCTCGGTGCCGTCCGGGATCCCCGACTTCCGCACCCCCGAGACCGGCCTCTGGGCGAACGTCGACCCGATCGAGGTCGCCCACATCGACGTCTTCGAGCGCGACCCGGCCCGCTTCTGGTCCTACTACCGGCCGCGCTTCCACGAGCTCGGCGACAAGCGGCCCAACGGCGCCCACGCGGCGCTGGCCGAGCTCGAGCGGCGCGGCCTGATCGCGGGCGTCGTCACCCAGAACATCGACCGCTTGCACCGCGCCGGCGGCTCCGAGAACGTGGTCGAGGTGCACGGCTCGATCGAGACCTCCTCCTGCACCCGCTGCGCCACGGTCTACGGGATCGAGGAGGTCGACGCCCTCTTCGACACCGACGGGGTCGCCGTCTGCGCCAGCTGCGGCGGCGCCGTCAAACCCGACGTCGTCCTCTTCGGCGAGCTGCTGCCGGAGGCGGCGATCGAACGCGCCCGCGAGCTCGCCGAACGGGCCGAGCTGATGCTCTGCGTCGGCTCCTCGCTGGCGGTCCACCCGGTCGCCGGGCTGCCGCAGCTGACCCTGGAGCGGGGCGGGCGGCTGGCGATCGTGACCAAGGGCCCGACGCCGTACGACGATGAGGCGACGGTCAAGCTCGACGGCGAGGTCGACGCCGAGCTGGAAGCGCTGCTGGCGGCGCTGGACCGGGGCCCTGAGCCTCCACGTCTCGGCGCTCCGGCTCAGTAGTCGATCCGCTGGTCCTTGCAGGCCTGGATGATCGTTTCGGCGCGGGGATCGCTGAATTCGGCGGCGCGGCGGCAGATCGCCACCGCTTTCTGGCCGCAGCCGGCGACGGGTTCGTTGCCGACCCGCCCGGCCACGCCGACTTCGATGCAGTTGCGGCCCGACACCAGCGGGTGCTGGTTCGAGGAGGGGACGAAGATCAGCGCCAGGACAGCCACGAGCGTCACCGTCAGCGCCACGACCATGATCCAGCGCTCGCGCGGGCGCAGCCGTCGCAGGGGCGTGTTCACACGCTGGTAGTGGCCTTCCAGGGGCATCCCGTGGGCAGCCTATCTGCCTGGGGCGGGCGCGTTTCCGACAATCGGGCGAACCGCTGGGCCCGATCTTTAGACACTTGTACGTAGAGCCGTTGGCCGCGCGACGGGAGGCTTTGCCGCAAGTCCAGATGGGCGCAGTGCGCCGGTGAGGAGCCGTCTCGTTGATGGTGTCCGGCAGGCCCGCAACCAGAAAGGAAACACCGGATCAATGGAATGGTTGGATACCGGCAATAACGCTTGGCAGCTCACCGCTGCGACGCTGGTCGGCCTGATGAGCGTCCCCGGGCTGATGGTCCTCTACGGCGGCGTCATGCAGAAACGCTGGTCGGTGAACTCGATGATGATGGCGTTTGTCGCCTTCGCGATCGTGGTGATCCTCTGGTGTCTGTTCGCCTTCAAAATGGCCTTCGGGAACCCGATTCACATCTTGGGGGCCCATAGCGGCTTCTTCGGGAACCTGTGGGGCCAGCCAGGCTCGATCCTGAGCAGTCACGACCTGCTGTCCCAGGCGAAGATCCCCGAGTTCAGCGAATTAGAATTCGCCTTCCCGACGTCGACGCTCGCCTACTTCCAGATCGTCTTCGCCGCGATCACGCCGCTGCTGATGCTCGGCTCGGTGCTGGGGCGGATCAACTTCAAGGCCTGGATCCCGTTCGTCGCCCTCTGGACCGTCCTCGTCTACACGATCAACGCCTTCCTGATCTGGGGCGGCGGCTTCTTCGCCCAGAAGGGCGCCGTCGACTTCTCCGGCGGCTACGTGATCCACCTCGCCGCCGGCGTCGCCGGGTTCGTCGCCGCCTGGGTTATCGGCCCCCGTCTGCAGCGTGACCGCGAGGTCGATGCACCCAACAACCTGGCGATGGTCGCGGTCGGTGCCGGGCTCCTCTGGCTGGGGTGGAACGGCTTCAACGGCGGTGACTGGTACGAAGCCAGCGGCATCGCCTCGGCCGCCGTCCTCAACACCAACCTCTGCACCGCGGTCGCCCTTCTGGTCTGGGTTGCCTGGGACTACGCGACCGGCCGCAAGCCGAGCCTGATCGGCAGCGTCAACGGCATGATCGTCGGCCTCGTCGGCATCACCCCGGCGGCAGGGTTCGTCAACGGCTGGGGAGCGATCGTGATCGGCGTTGTCGCCAGCACGCTCGTCTACTTCGCGCTCAACTACCTGAGCCGCGTGCGGCCGTTCCGCAACGTAGACGACACCCTCGGCGTCGTCTACACCCACGGGTTCGCCGGTCTCACCGGCGGTCTCCTGGTCGGCATCTTCGCCAACAACAAGATGGCGGAAACGGTTCTCGCCGGCACCATCTCGGGCGGGGGGTTGACCCTGCTCAAGTGGCAGGCCTTGGCCGCGCTGTGGGTGATCGTGTTCACGGCAATCGCGACGTTCGTCCTGCTCAAGCTGGTCGGGCTGGTGATCCCGCTGCGGATGACCGACGCCGAAATGGAGGAAGGGGACATCGCCGTCCACGGGCACGAGGTGTATCCCTCCGACGTGCCGTCGCTGGGCTACCCCGACGGCTACCCGCCGCCGGCAGCCGCGGCTCCCGCTCCGGGAGGCGCCGCCTAGGCGCTCCTGCGCAGGCCCCCCAGATGTAGCGCGGAACCGCCCCCGCCCCCCTTCCCGGGGGCGGTTCCGTTTCGGGGGTGCGCGGGGCGCGACCGGGGCACCATCGCACCGGGCTACCGAGCGCGGAGGACGTCGATCATCGTCGCCACGGCTGGCGTCGCGGCGGCGGCCCGTGGGGTCGCGGCGAAGACCTTGCGAACCGGGCTGGACGGGTGCAGGGCGCGGACCCTGATGTCGTCGCGGACGCTGGAGAGCGCCAGCTCGGGGATCAGGGCGACGCCGACGCCGGCGGCGACGAGGCCTTGGATGGTCTGGTAGTCGTCGCTCTCGAAGGAGACCGTCGGCTCGAACCCCGCCGCATGGCAGGACCGGATCACGTGCTTCGCGCAGGGGCTCGAGGCGGACGTCTGCACCCAGGACTCGTCGCGCAGGTCGCCGAGCTCGATCCGCTCGCGCCCGGCCAGCCGGTGCTCCCGCGGCAAGGCGAGGTGGAGCGGGTCGTCGAACAGCTCGAACCGCCTCATGCCGGCGCTGAGGCGCTCGCCGACGCCCTCGAATTCGAACAGCAGGACGAGGTCGAATTCGCCCGCCCGCAGGCGCGGCGTGATCTCCTCCGGCTCGCCCTCGGCGAGCGTCACCTCGACGCCGGGGTGGGAGGCGCGAAAGGCGGCAATCGCCTCTGGCATCAGGGTTGAGCCGGCGGTCGGGAAGGAGGCGGTGCGCAGGTGGCCGCCGCGACCACGGGCGATCGCGGCGACCTCGTCCTCGGCGGCGTCCATCCGCGCCAGGATGCCGCCGACGTGGGCGGCGAGGGCGCCGCCGGCGGAGGTCGGCCGGATGCCGCCGCGGCGGCGCTCGATCAGGGCCGTGCCCAGTTCGCCCTCGAGCGTCGCGATCGCCTGCGAGACGGCGGACTGCGAGTAGGAGAGGGCGTCGGCGGCAGCTGAGAAGGAGCCGTGTTCGACGACCTCGCGAAAGACGTTCAGCCTGTTCGTATTCAGCATAAGCAATACTTATTCTAACAATTAGTAACAGCAGTTGCACTGATAGTTGATCCGTGCCAACCTCGCTCTCGAGAACTTCGAAAATCCATTCATCCAGGAGGAAGTCATGGCTCTCAAGATCATCGTTTCCTACGACGACACCGACTACGACAAAGACGCGCTGGCGCTCGGACGCCTGCTCGCTCTCGGCGGCGCCGAGCTCTCGCTCGCCTACGTCGTCCACTCCTTCGGGGGCGCGCTCGAGGAGCGGCAGGCCGAGGAGATGCTGGCCCGCGCCGCGGCCTCGGTGGGCGCTCCCGACATGCCCCGCCACGTCGTCGTCAACCCCGGCACGAGCGTCGGCCTGACCGAGCTGGCCCAGCGCGAGGGCGCCAACGTGATCGTCTTCGGCTCCGAGTACCGGACCGCGCCGGGCACCGTCAAGCCGGGCATCTCGGCCCACAAACTGCTGCTCGGAGGGCCGGCCGCGATCGCCGTCGCCCAGGCGGGTCTGCACACCGCTCCCTCGGTCAGCGTCAACACGGTTGGCATCATCGACGAGGGCGACAGCGCCGCCCGCGAGACCGCGAACAGCCTCACCGCGGCGCTCGGCGCCAGCGTCGGGGAGTACGGCTCCGGCCCGGTCGACCTTCTGGTCGTCGGCTCGCGGCCGGAGGCGCCACAGGGCAAAGTCGTCCTCAGCGCCAAAAGCGACTACGCGGTCGAGGCGGCGACCTACCCGGTCCTGGTGGTTCCGCGCGGTGTCAGCCTCGGCTTCGCGGCGCCGCAGGCGCCCGCCGCCGCGGTCGAGGCCTAAGGCTCCGGTCGTCTGACGACGAGGATGACGGCCGCGATCGTCGGGTCGCGGTCGTCCATCCTCTTCCTCGCTTCGCCCCAGTGCACAGCCCGCAGGTCGTGGCCGGCCATCAGGTCGGCCGTCACGGCCTCCGGCGTCGGCGTCTCGATCACGAACGCGTCGGGCATGCTGGGCGGCGGCGCCTTGTCGAGCAGCTCTCGCGTGACGGCTTGCGAGGCCCGCTCGGCATTCGCCCAGCCCTGACCGAAGGAGAGGTCGCGCGCCTCCATCTCCGGGCCCTCGAGGATCACCAGGCTGCTCTTGCGGGGCAGCCACTCGCGCTCGCCCATCTCGATCGTCCTGTCCTCCAGCCAGGGATGGACGATCTTGGCGATCACGTCCTCGCGATTGAGGTTGAAGACCCGGGCGCGGTTGAAGCCGGCGCTGATTTCGACGTGGAACACGGGCCGCGACGCTAGCGCTTTCCGCACCCCCGAGGCAAATTGGGATGATCAGGCGCATGCGTCCGAACCTGCCGGAAGCGGTGGTCTTCGACAACGACGGCCTGCTGCTGGACACGGAGTCGGTCTGGACCCGGGCCGAGCGCGATCTCTTCGAGCGCCGCGGCGCCGAGTTCACCGCCGCCGACAAGCGCCAGCTGGTCGGCACCTCGGCGGCGATCGCCGGCGGCGTCCTCGAAGCGCGCCTGGGCGAGCCGGGGCGGGCGGCGGCCCTGATCGAGGAGCTGAACGAGCTCGTCGTCGCCGAGCTCGAGCACGGGGTCGAGGCGATGATCGGAGCCCGCGAGCTGCTGGCGCGATTGCGCCAGCGCGGCACGCCGCTCGGCCTCGTCTCCAACTCGCCACTGGTCTTCGTCCGCCGCTCGCTGCAGCTGGCCGGCTTCGAGGGCAGCTTCGACGTCGTCCTCAGCGCTCACGAGGTGGCGGCGCCGAAGCCGGCGCCAGACCCCTACCTCGAGGCCTGCCGCCGGCTCGGAGTCCCGCCCGGCCCCGCCGTGGTCGCGCTGGAGGACTCGCCGACCGGGGTGGCGGCGGCGCGGGCGGCCGGGCTGACGGTGATCGGGGTGCCCTCGGTCGAGGGGGTGGCGCTGGAGCAGGCGCACCACCTGGCCGAGTCGCTGCTCGACGAGATGATCTCCGAGCGCCTCGCCCTCTGAGCTGGCCTACCCGCGCAGCACCCGGCGCCGCCGCAGCACTCGCTCGCAGATCTCCAGCAGTTCGCGCACCCGCAGCATCGCCGCCGGGCTCAGCTCGCCCGCCAGCGCCGCGTTGGCCGCTTCGCCGGCCTCGCCGCGGCGCTCCTGCAGCGCCGCCATGTCCTCCTCGTGCCCGGGGTCGCTCAGCGCCCCCCGCAGCTCCGCCAGCAGCGCCTCGAGCCCGACCCGCAGCTGCAGCGCCGCCTCGCGCTCGCGGCCGGCGTCGAGGTCGGCGCGAGCGCGCAGCAGCAGCGTCTCGCAGGCGCCGGCCCGCTCGCGGCCGCCCAGGACCGCGGCGACCCGTTCCTGCGGGCGCAGGTCTTCCTGACGCCGCTGGCGTCGCGAGGCGCCAGCGGCCCTGGCATCGACCGTCCGCGCCGCGGTGAAGAGGCCGTCGGCGATCTCCTCGCCCTCGCCGTAGCCGAGCCGCGCCGCCACCGCCCGCTCCGGCCTCAGCGCGCCGGCGTAGGGGTCGGCCGCCGCGACCGCCTGCGCGTGCAGGGCGCGGTTGAGCAGCTCGATCCCGTCGGCGAGGAGCTCGTCCGCGGTCTCCTCGGCCTCGGTTGCCTGGTCGAGCCAGCGCTGGGCGTCCTCCTCGCCGGCGAAGGGGGCGAAGGCCCGCACCGCGGTGACCCGGGTCAGCGGCAGGGGAGAGGGGTCGGCGCCCGCTTCGGCGTCGCGCGGCCGGCGCCGCTGCCGGCGTGGCGGCGCCGGCGCGCCGACGGTGCCGACGACGAGAACGCTCTCGCGCGGCCCGGTGCCGTCGTCGTGGCGGGCCAGGTAGCGGCCGTCGGCCAGGGCCAGGGTCCCGGCGAAGTCGAACTGCGCGAATCCGAATAGCGTGGCCAGAGGCCGGGATTCTGACCGCTAGTCGCCGCTGCCGCTGCCCGTGCCGCCGCCGAGCACGCTGCCAGCTTCCGCCGGTCGCTTGTCCGGCAGCGAGTACTTGGAGGGGGCGATCGGGACTTCCGGGTTTTCGATCTGGCCGAGGCGTTTGATCAGCCGCTGCCACTGGTCCGGTTTCAGCAGCGCCGAGAAGCCGGGTTCGGCGGCGCCGGCTTCGCTCGCGATCGGGTAGTAGCCGATGTGGACGTGGTCGTAGTGGTCGGCTTCGGCGAAGCTGGTTTCTCCCGGCAGGTTCTCGAGCGAGATCACCTGGTGCGGGTGCATCGTCCCCTGCAGCGCCAGGACGTCGCGGATCAGCTGGTCGACCAGCGTCCCCGGCCCCTGGTGGCCGGTGACCGGGACGCCGTCGATTTCGGCGATGTCGACCGCGTCGCCGGTGCTGTGCTCGGAGACGCTGCCGTTGGTGGTGAGGATGCTGTGGCCGCACTTCAGCGCGCTGATCCTCATCGTGAAGCCTTTCGCGCGCAGGTACTCGAGCACCGCCAGCACCCGGCGGTCGATCTGCCCGGTTTCGATGTCCTCGCGGCCGCAGGTGTAGATGTCGAGGCCCTTGTCGTCCAGCACCCGCCGCTCCAGCGCTTCCTTGGAGAGCAGCAGGACGCCGGCGCCGCTGAGCTTGGCGCTGAACGGGTTCTTGCCCTTGGCCCGGTAGATCGCCGTCGCTTCGAGCAGCTTCCAGCCGTCGAGGATCGGCTTCGGGTCGATCCGCGGGGCGCCGCGGCCGGCCGGCCGGATCGAGAAGTTGATGTGCGGGTCGACCCCGCCCGCGGGGCCGGCGACGCGGGCGAGCACGGTGCCGGCGATCACTTTCGAGCCGACCGCGAGCGAGCCGTCGGCGGGCGCCGCGGTGACGCTTTCGGTCTCCTGGCCGCCGCCTTCGCCCTCCGGGGCGCCGGCGCCGGCGCGGCCGGGCAGGGCCCGCAGCCGCGGCCGCAGATCCTGGCTTTCGACCGGGATCTGTTCTTCGCTGCCCTGCGGCGTCACCACCGTGCGCTGGTCGCGGACCAGCTGGCCGAGCTCGGCGTAGGTGTAGCGGTTGCCGTAGGTGTCTTCGAGCACGACGTACTTGCCGAGCCGCGGCGAGCTGCCGAACCTGCGGATGACGCCGTCGTTGACGGCGACCACCGGCGCGCCCCGGTGGCTGAAGATGTTGATCCCGCGCCGGGTCGGCGAGGAGGAGATGACTTCGGCGGCGTTGCCGCTGGTGCGGCTGTCGGTGCTGGCGCGCTTCAGCGCGGCGCGGGCGGAGATGTCGTCGGCGTAGCGGGCGTTGGCGGCGATCGGGAAGTGCGCCCCCTCGGTCAGCCCGGTCAGCGAGCCGATCAGGGTTTCCGGCAGGCGACCGTAGGCGCGCGCGTAGAGCAGCACCTCCTGGGCGTACCAGTCGGCGTGGTTGTAGGCGAGGATCGCGTTGTAGAGGTCCTTCTGGCCGCCGGCGACCTTGAGGTAGTGGGCGGCGGCGCAGATCGCGTCGACCGGGTTGTAGGGGTCTTTGCGGCCGTCGCCGTTGGCGTCGAGCCCGTAGGTTTCCCAGCTCGAGGGGAGGAACTGCATCCAGCCGACGGCGCCGGCGCTGGAGACGTTGAGGTTGGTGCCGAAGTTGGTCTCGATTTTGTTGATCGCCGCCAGCACCTCCCAGGGGATCCCGTATTCGGTGCCGCAGGCCTGGTAGATCGGCAGCAGGAAGGGGGGGATCTCGAAGGAGTCGATGACGAAGTTGGGGACGCCGATCGGCGCCGGCCCGAAGGGGGCGAAGGTCGTCGTCGGGTTGGCCGCGGTCGGGGCGCCGCCGGCGGCGAAGGGGGAGCCGCCGTCGCCGTTTTCGTCCAACGGCTGGACCCCGCCGCCGGTGGCGCTGGGAGCGCGGACGCCGCCGCCGTTGCCGTTGCCACCGCTGGCGTCGCCGATGCTTGCGTTGTGGCCAACGCCGCCGCGCATTTCGGTGCCGCCTTCGATGCCGATCGGGCTGCCCTGCTGGAAGGCCTTGCCCGGCTTGCCCAGTTCAGACCCTGAAGTTGAAGTTGAGGTTGAGCCTTCTTCGGTGGGCGCGACGGTGCTGGGCCCCGCCGGGGAAGTGGAGGAGCCGCCGCCGGTCGTTTCGGGCCCCTCGCTGTTGTCGCTGGGCGAGTTGCAGTCGGGATCGGCCATGTCGATCAGGCCGTCGCCGTCGTTGTCGATGCCGTCCGAGCATTGCGGCGCTTTCAGCGCCGGGATCGCCGTCGTCGCGATGCCGGCGGCTTCGACCGGAGAGCTTTCGCCCAGCGGGTCGGCGCCGGCGACCGTCACGCCCAGGGCTGAGAGCGCCAGGAAGCTGGCGAGCACGACGATCAGTGCGATCTTGGTTCTCATCCCAGTGCGCCTCGATACCCGCTGGCAGGGACGGCGACAACGGAAACCGGGTCCGCACCATCCCCGCGCAACAGGCGAGCCCACGGTACTTGTTCACCTGGGAGGGCGCAACGGCCTCGGTGGCCCCCCAACAAGGCCTTAATCAACGTCTGCATCATGCCTGCAGTCGGGCAGCGTTTCAGGCGAGCCGGATGTGCTCGTTAAGCTGATGTCAATGAGCGGAAGAAGGCGGGGGAAATGAGCATCGAGCAAGACGAGTACGAGCAGGACGGGCTACGGGCCCGCAGCGAGCAGGCGATCGGCGAGATCGCCCAGGCGCTGATCGACAACCCGACGCTGCACAACGCGATCTCGGCCGCCTTTGGGGCGCGCGAGAAGGCGATCGAGGCTCAGCAGGCCGCGAGGAACGCCCTCAACCTCTCCTCGGCGACCGATCTCGAGCGGCTGGAGCGGCGCCTGCGCTCGTTCTCGCAGCGGCTCGAGGACGTCGAGGAGCAGCTCGACGAGATCAGTCGCGAGCTCGGCTCGCTGCGCCGCCAGGTGGCGAAGAAACCCGCCAAAGCCGCCAAGAACGGCAAAGACTAACCCTTGACCTTAGCTTGAGAGTGCAGCGGCCGCGGCGATCCCCGCCGCCTTCGCGGCGGCGGCGAGAACCTCTTCGTCCGCCTCTTCCCCGGCGGCGCTCTCACTGACCGCCAGCACCGCCGCCATCGCCACGCCGAGCTCCTCGGCCCGGACGAGCAGCGTCGCCGTCTGCATGTCGGCGGCGTCGACCCGCTCGGCATAGGGTGCGGGCGCCTCGTCCTGCCGCCGGTGCAGGGTGTCGAGGCTGGCGACGATCGCCGGCCGCGCCGTGCGGCCGAGCCGCTCCCGCAGCCGCGCGGTCAGCTTCGCTTCGGGCAGCGCCGCCAGCCCGTCCCCGCCGCCGGCCCAGGCGTGCGCCTCGAGCACCAGCAGCAGCTCGCCGGGCGCCGGCTCCGGCGCGATTGCCGCGCAGGTGCCGACCCGGACCGCCCGCCGCAGGCCCAGCTCGGCGAGGTCGGCGAGGACGAGGGCGGCGCTGGGCCCGCCCATCCCGGTCGCCTGCACGGTCAGCTCGGCGCCGGCCGGGGTGCGGCCCGAGTAGCCCCAGAGCCCGCGGGCGTGGTTGCTCATCTTCGGCTCCTCGAGCAGTGCCTGGGCCAGCATCAGCGCCCGCCCGGGGTCGCCGACGAGGACCGCGTCGGCGGCGGTCGGGGCAGTGGGCCGCAGACGGGAAGGCATCGCCGCGGCAGCGTAGCCTCCGCAGCGTGTCCGACGAGCGCATATCGCTGAGCGAGGCGGCGCGCCGCTCGGGCGTCCCCACCAGCACCCTCAAACGCTGGGCGCAGGAACGCATCCTGCCGGTCCGGCGGGGGCGCTGGACCGCGACCGCCGCTGCCCAGGCGCGGGTGGTGGCGCGGATGCGCGAGCGCGGCTACTCGCTCGAGGATCTCAAGAGCGCCGGCCGCGAGGGCCGGCTCGCCTTCGGCTTCACCGAAGAGCTGTTCCCCGCCGAGGAGGAGACCGTCTCGGTCGCCGACCTGGCACGGGAGACCGGCCTCGAGCCGGAGCTGATCGAGCGGATCCTGGTCATCCTCGGCACCCCGAAAGGGATGCAGCGCAACCTCAGCCGCGACGACGCGGCGGCGATGCGCCACTGCGCCCGCGTCCTCGCCGCCGGCTTCCCGCTGGTCGCCTTCCTGCAGCTGGTCCGCGTCTACGTGCAGTCGCTGCGGCGGATCGCCGACGCCGAGGTCCGCCTCTTCCATCTCTACGTGCACGAGCCGCTGATCCGCGACGCGGTGCCGGAGCTGGAGATGGCGGAGGAGATGGGGGACCTCGCCGCCGACATCCTGCCGCTGGCGGCGCCGCTGACCGAGTACCTCCACACCCGCTACCTGCGCTACTTCGTCGAGCAGGACGTGGTCGGCCACATGGAGGCCGGGCTCGGGGCCGACACGGCGGAAATCGAACTCGGCCAGGTGACGGTGACGCTCTGCTTCATCGACCTCACCGGCTTCACCCGCTACACCGAGGAGGAGGGCGACCTCGAGGCGCTCGACGTGATCGAGAACTTCGTCGAGACGGTCGAATCGACGCTGCCCCGCGAGGCGACGATCGTGAAGACGATCGGCGACGAGGTGATGGTCGTCTCGCCCGACCCGGCCTCGCTGACCGAGTGGGCGGTCGGCCTCCTCGGCCGCTTCCCGCGGCGCCCGCAGCCGCGGGTCGGGATCCACTTCGGCGAGGCCGTCTACCGCGACGGCGACTACTTCGGCGGCCAGGTCAACCTCGCCCACCGGGTCGTCAGCCGCGCCCTCGCCGGCGAGGTGCTGGTGACCGACCGGGTCGCCGACGCGGTCGCCGCCCGCGAGGGGCTCGAGCGCGAGCCGATCGGCCAGGTCAGCCTCAAGGGTTTCCCGAACCCGACCGACCTCTTCATCGTCCGCGCCGCCGGCTGATCCGCCCCGGGCTCGCCCGGAGCGCGAAACTGGAGGGCATGGACGCCGACCAAATGCTCGCGCGGGTCCGCGCCGAGGGCCTGCTGCCGCCCGGGGGCGCGGTCGTGGCGATGCTCTCCGGCGGCCGCGACTCGGTCTGCATGCTCGACCTCGCGGTCCGCGCCGCCGGCGCCGAGCGGGTGACGGCGCTGCACGTCAACTACGGCCTCCGCGACGACGCCGACGCCGACGAGCGCCACTGCGCCGAGCTCTGCCGCCGGCTCGGCGCCGAGCTGGCGGTCGAGCGGCCGCGGCGGCCCGAGGGCCCCGGCAACCTGCAGGCCTGGGCGCGCGACAACCGCTACGCGGCGGCGGCGCGGCTGGCGGACCCGGCGGCGGCGACGATCGTCACCGGCCACACCGCCGACGATCAGGTCGAGACGATCCTCTACCGCCTCGCCTCCTCGCCCAGCCGCCGCGCCCTGCTGGGGATGCGCCCCCGCAGCGGTCGCCTGGCGCGGCCGCTGCTCGGCTTCACCCGGGCCGAGACCACCGCCTACTGCGAGCAGCGCGGCCTCGCCTGGCGCGAGGACGCCAGCAACGCCGAGCCGACCTACGCCCGCAACCGGGTCCGCCACGGGCTGCTGCCGGAGCTGGCGGCGATCCACCCGGCCGCCGCCGCCAACGTCCTGCGCACGGCGGCGCTGCTGCGCGACGAGGCCGAGGTCCTCGACGCGCTGGTCGCCGCCGAGCTCGACGGCTCCGGCGCCAGCGCCCGCGGCACGATCTCGCTCGAGCGCCTGGGCCAGCTGCAGCCGGCGCTGCGCCGGCTCGTCGTCCAGCGCCTGGCCGACGCCGCCGCCGGCCGCCCGGTCCCCGGCGCCGCCCGCTACGCCGAGCAGGTCGCCGGCCTGCGGCGGACCGGCACCGCGATGCTCGACCTCGGCGGCGGCGTCCGCGCCGTGGTCGAGGCCGGCGTCCTGCGCGCGACCCGCGAGTAGGCCCTATATCTAGACTGGCGCCCGTGAGCGACTCCGCGATCGGCGAGACCCTCGTCGCCAAAGAGGATCTGCAGCGCCGGGTCGCCGAGCTCGGCGCCGAGGTCAGCCGCGACTACGCCGGCCGCGACCTCTTCATGGTCGGGGTGCTGAAGGGCGCGGTGCTCTTCCTCGCCGACCTGATGCGCAGCATCGACGTCCCCTGCGAGATCGACTTCATGGCGGTCTCCAGCTACGGCTCGCAGACCGACTCCTCCGGCGTCGTCCGCATCCTCAAGGACCTCGACGCCCCGATCGAGGGCCGCCACGTGCTGATCGTCGAGGACATCATCGACTCCGGGCTGACCCTGCACTACCTGATGCGCAACCTGAGGGCGCGCAACCCGGCCTCGCTCGAGGTCTGCTCGCTGCTGACCAAGCCCGAGCGCCTGCGGGTCGACCTCTCGCCCCGCTACGTCGGCTTCGAGATCGCGAACCGGTTCGCGATCGGCTACGGCCTCGACCACGCCCAGCACTACCGCAACCTCGATTACGTCGCCGCATTGGCCGAGTAGCGGGCAAAACACCCCTGGTACGCTGATTTCCAGCCCTTGAGACGTTTCTTCAAAAGCGCCGCGTTCCCGATCCTGCTGGTGGTGATCCTCGCCTTCGTCGCCCAGAAGTGGATCAGCAGCTCCAACGGCACCGAAGCGCCGGCATACAACCAGTTGGTCAACCCGCAGTCGGGCCTGATCGCGACCGGCCACATCAAAGAAGTCTCGATCAACACCAAGGACAACACGCTCGACGTCGAACGGGCGAACGGCGAAAGCTTCTCCACCGGCTACCCGCCCAACACCGAGCAGAGCCTGATCAACCTGCTCGACAAGAGCGAAACGACGAAGACCGTCGTCCACGGCACCGGCAGCTCCGGGCTGCTCTCGATCCTCACCTACATCCTGCCGTTCGTCCTCTTCTTCGGCTTCTGGATCTTCCTCATGAACCAGATGCAGGGTGGCGGCTCGCGGGTGATGAACTTCGGCAAATCGAAAGCGAAGCGGATGTCGGTCGACGCGCCGAAAATCACCTTCCGCGACGTCGCCGGGGTCGACGAGGCGGTGCAGGAGCTGGAGGAGATCAAGGAATTCCTCGAGAACCCGAAGAAATTCCAGGCGCTCGGCGCCCGCATCCCCAAGGGCGTCCTCTTATATGGACCGCCAGGGACCGGCAAGACCCTGCTGGCCCGCGCCGTCGCCGGCGAGGCCGGGGTCCCGTTCTTCTCGATCTCCGGCTCGGACTTCGTCGAGATGTTCGTCGGCGTCGGCGCCAGCCGCGTCCGCGACCTCTTCGAGCAGGCCAAGCAGAACTCCCCCTGCATCATCTTCATGGACGAGATCGACGCCGTCGGCCGCCACCGCGGCGCCGGCATGGGCGGCGGCCACGACGAGCGCGAGCAGACCCTGAACCAGCTGCTGGTCGAGATGGACGGCTTCGAAATGAAGGACAACATCATCTTGATCGCCGCCACCAACCGGCCCGACATCCTCGACCCGGCGCTGCTGCGGCCGGGCCGCTTCGACCGCCAGGTCGTCGTCGACCGGCCCGACCGCAAAGGCCGCAAGCACATCCTCGAGGTCCACACCCGTGGCAAGCCGCTCTCGCGGGTGATCGACCTCGACACCCTCGCCGGCCAGACCCCCGGCTTCACCGGCGCTGACCTCGCCAACCTGATCAACGAGGCGGCGCTCTTGACCGCCCGCTCGGGCCGCCGCGAGATCAGCATGAAGGAGCTCGAGGAGGGGATCATGCGGGTGATCGCCGGGCCCGAGAAGAAAACCCGGGTGATGAGCGAGAAGGAGCGCCTGATCACCGCCTACCACGAGCTCGGCCACGCGATCGTCGGCCACATGCTGCCCAACTGCGACCCGGTCCACAAGATCTCGATCATCAGCCGCGGCCAGGCGCTCGGCTACACGATCAGCCTGCCGACCGAGGACAAGTTCCTCACCACCCGCGCCGAGCTGACCGACACGATGGCGATGACGCTGGGCGGCCGCGCCGCCGAGGAGATCGTCTTCGGCGAGATCACCACCGGCGCCTCCAACGACCTCGAAAAGGTGACCGAGACGGCGAAGCAGATGGTGATGCGCTTCGGTATGTCCGAGCGCCTCGGCCCGCGCGTCTTCGGTCACGATCGCGGCCAACCCTTCCTCGGCCGCGAATTCTCCGCCGAACCCGACTACTCCGATGAGATCGCCCGCGAGATCGACGACGAGATCCGGCGCATGGTCGAGAGCGCCCACCAGACCGCCAAGGGGCTGCTCAACGAGCACCGCGAGTCGCTGGAGCGGATCTCGAAGCTGCTGCTCGAGCGCGAGACGATCGACGCCGACCAGTTCATCGCCCTGCTCGACGGCAAGCCCGAGAGCGAGGTCTTCGCCGACGACGAGGAGCCGGCCGAGCCGGAGCCCGAGCCGGAGCCCGAGGAACGGCCGCAGCGCGAAGGCGCGCGGCCGATTACGCGCCCACGCCCCGGCTATGCCGGCGGCGACGCTAGCTGAGGCAGCTCCGATGAAGCTGATGGGGGTCGTCAACGTGACCCCTGATTCCTTCTCGGACGGGGGGCTGTACCTCGACCCGGCGGCGGCGATCGCCCACGGCCAGGAGCTGGTCGCGGCCGGCGCCGGGATCCTCGACGTCGGCGGCGAATCGACGCGGCCGGGAGCCGCGGAGGTCGCGGCCGCGGAGGAGCTGCGGCGGGTGCTGCCGGTCGTCGAGGGCCTCGCCGGCGGCGAGGCCGAGGTCTCGATCGACACCTCGAAGGCCGCGGTCGCGGCGGCGGCGCTGGACGCCGGGGCGACGATCGTCAACGACGTCACCGCCCTGCGCGGCGACCCGGAGATGGCGGCCCTCTGCGCCGAGCGCGGCGCCACGGTGGTGCTGATGCACATGCGCGGCAGCCCGCGGACGATGCAGGAGGACCCCACTTACGAGGACGTCGTCGCCGAGGTCAAGGACTTCCTGGCGGCGCGGCTGGCGGCGGCGGGCGCCGCCGGGATCGCCGCCGGGCGGGTCTGGCTCGACCCCGGCATCGGCTTCGGCAAGACCGCCGAGCACAACCTCGAGCTGCTGCGCCGGCTCGGCGAGCTGCGCGAGCTGGGGCGGCCGCTGGTGATCGGCACCTCGCGCAAGAGCTTCATCGGCCGGCTCGACGGCTCCGCCGCCGGCGAGCGGCTCGGCGGCACGATCGCCTCCTCGGTGCTGGCGGCGGCCGAGGGCGCGGAGGTGCTGCGGGTCCACGACGTCGCCGAGGTCGGCCAGGCGCTGGCCGTGGCGACGGCGATTCTCGGGTAGGTTCAGGGCGATGGAGGCGCAGGGCCCACACGGCAACGGGATCGAATCGAGCGCCGAGGTCGAGCTGCGCGGGCTCTCGATCTACACCCACCACGGGGTCAGCGACGCCGAGCAGGAGGTCGGGCAGCGGCTCGAGTTCGACATCTCCTTCGACGTCCCCGATTGCGACGCGGTCCTGACCGATCGGCTCGAGGACACCGTCGACTACGCCCAGGTCTGCGACATCGTCGCCCTCGCCGCGACCGAGCGCAGCTACCGCACCCTGGAGCGCCTCGCCCAGGTCATCGGCCAGCGGCTGATGGAGCGCTACGGCTCCGACTCGGTGCGAGTGCGGGCGGCGAAGCCGGAGCCGCCGCTGCCGCTGGCGATCCAGGAGGTCGCGGTCGAGGTCACCCAGGAGCGCGTCGTCGAGGACGACGAGGCCGACGGCGCCTAGCCCGGTGCGAGGCGGCTATCTCGGCCTCGGCTCCAACGTCGGCGACGCCGCCGGCCACCTGCGGGCCGCGGTCGAGCTGCTGCCCGCCCACGGCGTCGAGGTCGACGCCGCCTCTTCGACCTACCTGACCGAGCCGGTGGGCGAGGTCCTCGACCAGCCCGACTTCCTCAACGCGGCGCTGCGGATCCGCACCGGGCTGGAGCCCGATGAGCTGCTCGACGCCTGCAAGGCGATCGAGGCCGAGCGCGGCCGCTCCTTCGCCGCCCCCCGCCACAGCCCGCGCCCGCTCGACGTCGACCTGCTGCTGCTCGGCGACCTCGAGCTGACGAGCGAGCGCCTGACCCTGCCGCACCCCGAGGTGAGGAGCCGCCGCTTCGTCCTCCTGCCGCTGCTCGAGCTCGACCCCGAGCTGGCGCTGCCCGACGGCACCCGCCTCGCCGACGCCCTCGCGGCCCTGCCGCCCGGGCAGCGGGCCGAGCGGAGGGGGCGTCTTGGGCCAGTGTCAGACTTGCGAAAGACAGATGAAATTTGAGGGAGGCACCCGTGAGTAAGAACGTGCATGTGGTCCCAAGCGGTGGCGGCTGGGATGTCAAGGTTGATGGTCGCCAGGGAACGAGACATTTCCCAACTCAGAGCGAGGCGATCAAGGCCGGACGTAGATTGGCGCGCGGCAATCGTTCAGAGCACATCGTGCATGGAAGGGATGGTCGAATTCGTCAGCGTGACAGCTACGGACGGGATCCCTTCCCTCTGCTGGGATAGACCTCATCCGGCACGGCTGCTACTTTCAAGTGGCTGGCTGAGAGCAGGTTCGCACCCGCGAGCTTCTGGGTTCGCCCCTTGGCCGGCCCTCTTTCGCTCAATGGCGCTTAAGTCGGGTGCCAGACTGAGTCCTCTCGGATATGAGGCTCGATTCTTTTGGCCCATAACTCGGTCACGGCTGAGTTCGCTTTGACAACGCCATCTTCGATTCGGCGTTGGCGTCCGGCAATGGGTGGTCCCGAGCTCCTGGTAGTGCGCCAAGTCCCGTAGCGCTGCGTTCTCGATCTCTCTGGCCTCATCGGCGACCAGTAGAACCCGGCAGCCCCGCTCCCTTGCCATTCGCTCTACCGACTCGATGGTGAACATCAAGGCGATGTCGTGGGGATGGAATGGCTTTGGATAGCGCTGCGCCAAGCGCGGCTTGTGAACTCCGCGAACGAAGACCTCCGCTTCTCCAATTGCCAGCCCGGCGAGAATGTCGTCATAGATTGCGATACGCCTCGAGGGTGCCATCCCAGCGAAGCAGCCTCCGCCGCCGAAGAGGTCCTGCCCGTGGAACTCGAAGTCGGGTTTGCGGCACTCGGTCGGCAGGTGATGCCTCGCAGTCGCGCGGACGTGCTCGTGCACCTGCATCACCCGGGTCTCCTCGATCGCCACAGTGAGGATGAGATGAATCGGCTGGTCCGGGTCGCTGAGGTTGCGGCCGGTATTCCCCGCCTCGTCCATATAGGCGAACCACAAAGCTAGCCCCCTGCCTTCCCGATCCGCCTCCCTGCGGGCGAATGTCGGGAAAAAATCCTACCGGGGTGCGATGACTGGCCGCAGCGGCTCCAGCCACTCGGCGGGGAAGATCGGCGGGATCCGGCCGGGGTAGTCGGGGACGTAGCGCTTGGCGAGGGTGGCGGCGGGTCGGGACTCGATCGCCGGGCGCAGGTCGTCGAGGGTCATCGCCAGGCCGATGCTGGGGGCGATCTGGAAGTCGGCGGCGTTGGGCTGCTCGCCGCCGAGGACGCCGGCGGCGATCCAGGCGTCGACCTGGTCCAGCATCGAGGGGAGCTCGGCGAGGGCGCGGCGGGTGTGCTCGTCGTCGGCTTCGTTGAAGCGGACGGAGAGGGCGACGACCGGTGCCGCCGTTTTCATCGCCAGCGAGAGCGGCACCCCGAGCTTGGCGCCTTCCGAGTAGCTGCGCAGCGGCGCCTTGTCGCGCTTGATCGACCACCAGAGCAGCTGCCGGATCGGGTGCTGCAGCCGCTCGTCGCCGAAACGCTCGGCCTCCTCGACCGCCGCCCGCTGCTGCGGGTCGGCGGGGAAGAGCGGCGGCTGCGGCTGCAGTCGCTCGAGCTCGCTCGAGATCCGGCGCGAGCCCTGGAGCTTCTGGCCGTCGATCTTCAGCGCCGGCACCGTCGTCCCGGGGAAGCCGAGCGCGCGCAGGGCCCCCTTGGAGACCACCGGCAGCAGGTCGGTGCGCTTGTAGGCGATGCCCTTGTAATCGAGCATCAGCGCCGCGGCGATGCTCGGGTGCGAGGCGGGGATCACGTAGAGGCGAGCGTTCATGGACCGATCCTATGCGCAGCGGCGCCCTCGTGGCCACTTCGGGCTCGATCCGGCGATACTTTGGCGCGTGCTCCTCGCGGTCGACGTCGGCAACACCCAGACCCACCTCGGCGCCTTCGCGGGCGAGGACCTGGTGGAGCACTGGCGCTTCCAGACGCGCTCGGGGGCGACCGGGGACGAGCTGGCGGAGCGGATCGACGGCTTCTTCACCCTCAGCGGGATGTCGTTTGGCGAGGTCGACGCGGTCTGCGTCTCCTCGGTCGTCCCCCCCCTGGGCAGCCAGTTCGAGGATCTGACGCGGCGCTACCTGAAGGCCGCTTGCCTGACGATCGGCCCCGGTGTCAGGACCGGGATGCCGATTCGGATCGAAAACCCGCTCGAGGTGGGCGCCGACCGCCTCGTCAACGCGATAGCCGCCTACGAGCGCTTCGGCGAGGCCTGCGTCTCGGTCGATTTCGGCACCGGGATCAACATCGACGCCGTCTCCGCCGACGGCGAGTACCTCGGGGGGGCGATCGGCCCCGGCCTCGCTCCCTCGCTCAGCGCCCTGATCGAGCGGGCCGCGCGGATCACCCGGATCGACCTCGAAGCGCCGAGCGAGGCGATCGGGCGCTCGACCCGGGCGGCGATCCACTCCGGCTTCATCTTCGGCTTCGCCGGTCTGATCGACGGGATCGTCGGGCGGATCGAAGACGAACTCCCGAACCCGAGGGTGCTCGCCACCGGCGGCTACGCCTCCACGGTCGTTCCCTTCACCGAGACGATCGACGAGGTCGACGACCTGCTAACTCTCAAGGGCCTACGCCTGATCCATGAGCGCAACGTCGAGTGACACCCGGCCTGAGCTGACCGACCCGTTCGAGATCGGCGGCGTGCCGATCTCGAACCGCGTCCTGCTGGCGCCGCTGGCCGGGATCGGCAACTGGTTCGTGCGGCTGCAGGCGAAACGCCACGGCGCCGGCCTCGCCGTCTCCGAGATGGTCTCCAGCTTCGCCCTGCACTACCGCAACGAGCGCACCCTGCGCGACCTGCTGCGGATCCACCCCGACGAGCACCCGGTCTCGCTGCAGCTGTTCGGCCACGATCCCGAGGTGATGCGCTCCGGCGCCGCGATCGCCGCCGCCGCCGGGGCCGACCTGATCGACATCAACATGGGCTGCCCGGTGCCGAAGGTGCGCCGCACCGGCGCCGGCGCCCAGCTCCTGCGCGACCCCGAGCTGGCGCTGGCGCTGGCCCGCGCCGCCGCCGCCGGCAGCGGCCGGCCGGTGACGGTGAAGCTGCGCTCGGGGATCGAGGCCGGCGACCGCTCCGGCTTCGAGCTGGCGATCCGGCTGGTCGAGGAGGCCGGGGTGGCGGCGATCGCCTTCCACCCGCGGGTGGCGAGCAAGGGCCACCAGGGCTCCCCCGACTACGCGATGACGAGGGAGCTGGTCGAACGGCTGCCGGTGCCGGTGATCGTCTCCGGCGGCCTCAGCGGCGCCGCCGCCGCCCGCGAGGCCTTCCGCGCCTCCGGCGCCGCCGCGGTGATGATCGCTCGCGGCTCCTTCGGCAACCCCTGGCTGTTCGAGGAACTGACCGGGCGCCGCCGGCAGCCGCCGAGCCGGGAGCAGGTCGTCGCCGAGCTGCTCTGGGTCGTCGACCGCGCCGAGGAGCACCTCGGCGCCGAGCGCGCCGGCCGCTACCTGCGCAAGTTCTACCCCTGGTATATGGAGCGTCTGGGGGCCTCGGCGGTGACCAAGGACGAGCTCCAGCGCAGCGCCGATCTGGCTCGCGCCAGGGAGCTGATCCGCTCGCTCGGGGAGCCCGTATCCGTTTGCTGAAAGCCCCCTGATTGCGGGCCTGCACCCCTCGCTATAATCCCGCGACTCTGTGCCCGGGTGTGGCGAGGCAGGCCGCCGCACCAGGGTGTTTTTTTCGTCTGGGGGAGCCGGTTTGCGGCTTCCACACTGCAAAAAGCGAGGTCGTTCAAGTGAGCCGTCAGGCTGTCATCACCCCAGAGGGGCTCGAGAAGCTGAAAGAGGAAATCGAGTACCTCGCGACGACGAAGCGCCGCGAGGTCGCGGCGCGGATCAAGGAGGCGCGCGAATTCGGCGACATCTCCGAGAACGCCGAATACGACGACGCCAAGAACGAACAGGCGCTGCTCGAGGGGCGGATCGCCCAGCTCGAAGAGCGGCTGCGCCGCGCCACCGTGATCGACGAGAAGGCGCTCGGCACCGACGAGGTCGGCTTCGGCTCGATCGTCCACGTCAAAGACCAGAAGACCGGCGACTCGCAGAAATTCCAGATCGTCGGCTCGACCGAGGCGAACCCGATCGAACACAAGCTCTCGAACGAGTCGCCGATCGGCAAAGCCCTGGTCGGCCGCAGGCGCAACGACGTGGTCACCGTCGAGGTCCCGCGCGGGCCGAAGAAAAAACTCAAAATCACCAAAATCGAGACCGCTTGACCCTCGATAGGCTCGCGCTCCGATGAGCGAGCCTGACGAGCAGAAGCTCTCCGACGTCCTCGAGGATCGCCGCCAGAAGCTGGGGCGGATCCGCGACGCCGGCATCGAGCCGTTCCCGCACGAGTTCTCCCAGCGCGAGGACATCGCCGAGGTGCGGGCCGCGCACGAGGGGCTGGCGGCGGGGATGGAGACCGAGTCGCGCCACCGCGTCGCCGGGCGGATCGTCGCCCGCCGCGGCCACGGCAAGGCCTGCTTCCTCGACCTCCGCGACGGCAGCGGCGAGATCCAGCTGCACGCGCGCGAGGACCTGCTCGGCGCCGATGCCTACGCGCTGCTGGTCGAACTCGACCTCGGCGACATCGTCGGCGCCGAGGGCACGGCGATGGCGACCCGCCGCGGCGGCGAGCTCTCGCTGGCGATCGACCACTGGCGGCTGCTGGCCAAGAGCCTGCGGCCGCCACCGGACAAGTTCCACGGCCTCGAGGACACCGAGACCCGCTTCCGCCGCCGCGAGCTCGACCTGATCGCCAACGAGGAGAGCCGCCGCGTCTTCGCCACCCGCGCCCGCACGGTCAGCGAGGTGCGCCGCTGGCTCGACGAACACGGCTTCGTCGAGGTCGAGACGCCGGTCCTGCAGCCGCTCTACGGCGGCGCCCTGGCGCGGCCGTTCACGACCCACCACAACGCACTGGACCGCGACCTCTACCTGCGGATCGCGACCGAGCTCTACCTGAAGCGGCTGGTCGTCGGCGGCATCGACCGCGTCTACGAGCTCGGCAAGGACTTCCGCAACGAGGGCGTCTCGCACAAGCACAACCCCGAGTTCACGATGCTCGAGTGGTACGAGGCCTACGCCGACTACGAGAAGACCGCCCACGACCTCGAGCTGCTGGTCGCCGAGGTCGCCGAGCGGGTGCTGGGCACGACCGTGGTCGAGCGTGGCGGCGTCGAGATCGACTTCGCGCCGCCCTGGCGGCGGCTGACCCTGCGCGAGGCGATCCTCGAGCGCAGCGGCATCGACCTCGCCGAGCACCCCGGCCGCGAGGCGCTGGCGGCGGCGATCGGCGGCGAGCCCGACCCCAAGGAGGGCTGGGGCAAGCTGGTCGACGGGCTGCTCTCCCGGGACGTCGAGCCGGCGCTGGTCCAGCCGACCTTCGTCCTCGACTACCCGGTCGAGCTCTCGCCCTTCGCCAAGGCGCACCGCACCGAGCCGGGGCTGGTCGAGCGCTGGGAGGCCTTCGTCGGCGGGGTCGAGATCGCCAACTCCTTCAGCGAGCTCAACGACCCCGACGAGCAGCGCCGCCGCTTCGAGCAGCAGGCGGCGGAGATCGACCGCGGCGACGAGGAGGCCCAGCCCTACGACGAGGCTTTCGTCGAGGCGCTCGAGCAGGGGATGCCGCCGACCGGCGGCGTCGGCCTCGGGATCGACCGCCTGGTGATGATGCTGACCGGGGCCGCCAGCCTGCGCGAGGTGCTGCTGTTCCCGGCGATGAAGAGCTGAGTCAGGCCTTCGCCTTGGGCGCCAGTTCGGCGACCAGCACCTTGGTGTATTCGTCGAGGGTCTTGGCCGAGAGCCCGGGCGGGCTCGTCTTCAGCTCGGCTTCGAACACGGGGCCGTGGGGGCCGGCGACGATCGCGATCTTGTCGCTGCGCTTGCTGCCGTCGCCGCTCAGCGCCAGCGAGGCGTTGGCGCCGCCGGCGAGGACGCCGCTGAAGACCCGCTCGGGCTTGAACGGAAGCCCGGCTTCGGCGTGGGTGGCGGCGAACTTGAGCGGTTCCTCCAGCTTCAGTTCGCGCTCGGCGGCGTAGGCGCGGAAGAAGGCCTCGAGCGCGTACTTCTTGCCGGCGCTGCCGACGCGGCTGCGGAAGGCGAAGAAGGTGATCAGCACGATCAAGACCAGCTCTAGCGCCAGCAGCGGCAGGTAGAGCTTGTTGACCACCATCAGGATCGGGATCGCCGCGGCGGGGATATTGAGCACCAGGGTGATCAGGGCCCCGGTCCGCAGGGCGGCGAAGAAGGTCGCCGGCGAGCGCCGGGCGTAGCCCCTGAAGGCGTCGGTGGCGGAGGTGACGTCGGCGGGGGAGCCGGTCTCGACCTTGCCCAGCGCCTCCTCCATCCGCGGGTCGGCGGCGTCGGGGTCCTTGGCGGCGTCGGTCTCGGCGCCGCCGCTGGCGGTCTCCTCCAGCGACTCTTCGCGGATCGCCGTGGCGACGTGGGCGGCGTCCTCGCAGAGCCGCTGCAGCGCCGTCGCGTCGGCGAGGTAGCCGTCGCGGCCGGCGCAGAGGACGCCGTTGGCGAGTTCGAAGCCGAAGTCGTCTTCGCTGCGGGCGAGCCAGTCGATCATCGCCGGCGAGAAGAGCTGGGCGACCCAGCTCTCGCTGCTGCCCTTGTAGACGCAGGCGCTGGCCCCCTGCAGCCCGTCGTCGTCGCCGAGATCGATCTTGCGCACCTCGCCGAGCGCGCCGGCGGTGGCGCTGAGGTCGCTGCCGGAGCCGGCGAAGCCGAGGTTCGGGGCGAAGCCGATGCTCTCCGGCACCGCGGTCACGACCAGCGTCAGCTTGCGGTGGACGGTGTGCGTGTGGTCGTCGGCGTCGCTGACCGTGTAGGAGTAGGTGTAGTGGGCGAGGGTGCCCTCGATCCCGCCGGGCAGCTTGCCGCTGGCCGCCCCTTCGACCTTGCCGTTGTCGTGGTCCAGCGTGCTCCCCTGCCGCGGCAGCGAGCTGCTCGCGGCGAAGGCGAGGCCGCGCTGCTGGGCGAACGAGGCGATCGGCCCGGGCGTCTGGGAATCGGTCACGGGGCGATCCTATCCGTGCCGGCGACGCCTCTTGCGCGCGGATCTGTGCCGTTCGCACGCCGAAATTCCGCAACTAGCGCACACTCGGCACTTCGAGCCGGACTGGCGCTCTCGGTAGAGTTAAGGCACACATGGGCGCCTTCCGATATCGATTGGGCGTCTGCCGGTACTAACCCGGGCCAACCGGGTTCGACGGAAGAGGGATCTTTTTGTTCGAGCGATTCACCGAGAGAGCTCGTCAGGTCGTCGTCCTAGCGCAGGAGGAGGCCCGCACGCTCAAGCACAACTACATCGGCACCGAGCACATCCTGCTCGGCCTGCTGCGCGAGGAGGAGGGGCTTGCCGCCCGCGTCCTCGAGTCCCTCGACATCACCGTCGAAAGGGTGCGTTCGCAGGTGGTCCGGATCGTCGGTTCCGGCGAGGAGGTCACCTCCGGCCAGATCCCGTTCACCCCGCGCGCCAAGAAGGTGCTGGAGCTGGCGCTGCGCGAGGCGCTCTCGCTCGGCCACAACTACATCGGCACCGAGCACATCCTGCTCGGCCTCGTGCGTGAGAACGAGGGCGTCGCCGCCCGCATCCTGCTCGACTTCGACGCCGACTCCGACAAGATCCGCAACGAGGTGATCCGGATGCTGTCCGGCCCGGGCGGCCGCCGCCAGGGTGGCGGTGGCGGTGGCGGCCAGGGCGAGGGCAAGAAGTCCTCGAAACTGCTCGATCAGTTCGGCCGCAACCTCACCCGCCTCGCCGAGGAGGGAAAGCTCGACCCGGTGATCGGCCGCGAGACCGAGATCGAGCGGATCATGCAGATCCTCTCCCGCCGGACCAAGAACAACCCGGTGCTGCTGGGCGAGCCCGGGGTCGGCAAGACCGCCGTGGTCGAGGGCCTGGCGGCGCGGATCAACAGCGGCGAGGTGCCGGAGCTGCTGAAGAACAAGCAGATCTACACCCTCGACCTGGCCGCCCTGGTCGCCGGCTCCAAGTATCGCGGCGAGTTCGAGGAGCGGCTGAAGAAGGTGATGAAAGAGATCACCCAGCGCGGCGACATCATCCTTTTCATCGACGAGCTCCACAACCTGGTCGGCGCCGGCGCCGCCGAGGGCGCGATCGACGCCGCCTCGATCCTGAAGCCGGCCCTGGCCCGCGGCGAGCTGCAGACGATCGGCGCCACCACCCTCGACGAGTACCGCAAGTACCTCGAGCGCGACTCGGCGCTGGAGCGCCGCTTCGCCCAGATCAGAGTCGACCAGCCCTCGCCCGAGGACACGGTGAAGATCCTCGAAGGGCTGCGCGAGCGCTACGAACAGCACCACCGGGTGACGATCAACGACGAAGCCCTGGAAGCCGCCGCCGAACTCGCCGACCGCTACATCTCCGACCGCTTCCTGCCCGACAAGGCGATCGACCTGATCGACGAGGCGGGCTCGCGGATGCGGATCAAGTCGATGTCGACGCCGCCGGTCTACCGCGACCTCGAGGAGGAAATCGAGACGACGCGGCGCGACAAGGAGGCGGCGATCGAGGCCCAGGAGTTCGAAAAAGCCGCCAACCTGCGCGACACCGAGCGTCAGCTGACGACCAAAAAGCGCCAGCTCGAAGACGAGTGGGCGGAGGGCGAGAACGGCGAGCGCCCGGTCGTCGGCGAGGAGGAGATCGCCGACATCGTCTCGATGTGGACCGGGATCCCGGTCTTCAAACTGACCGAGGCCGAGACCAAGAAGCTGATCCGGATGGAGGAGGAACTGCACAAGCGGGTGATCGGCCAGGAGGTCGCGATCACCGCCGTCTCCAAGGCGATCCGCCGCTCGCGCGCCGGGATCAAGGACCCGAAGCGCCCGGCCGGCTCCTTCATCTTCCTCGGCCCCTCCGGGGTCGGCAAGACCGAGCTTGCCCGCACTCTCGCCGACTTCCTCTTCGGCGACGAGGAGGCGATGATCCGGATCGACATGTCCGAGTACATGGAGAAGCACGCGGTCAGCCGCCTGGTCGGCTCGCCGCCGGGCTACATCGGCTACGACGAGGGCGGCCAGCTGACCGAGGCCGTGCGGCGCAAGCCCTACTCGGTGCTGCTGCTCGACGAGATCGAGAAGGCCCACCCCGACGTCTTCAACATCCTCCTGCAGATCCTCGAGGACGGGCGGCTCACCGACGCCCAGGGGCGCACGGTCGATTTCCGCAACGCGATCGTGATCATGACCTCGAACATCGGCGCCTCGGAGATCTCCAAGAACACCTCGATCGGCTTCACCGTCTCCGACGAGACCGGCATGTCCTACGGCGACATGAAGAACCGGATCATGAGCGACCTCAAAAAAGTCTTCCGGCCCGAGTTCCTCAACCGGATCGACGAGGTGATCGTCTTCCACAAGCTGGCCAAGGACGAGGTCAAGGAGATCATCGACCTGATGATCAACCGCGTCCGCGTCCAGGTCGCCGAGCACGAACTGCAGCTGGAGCTGACCGACGAGGCGAAGGACCTGCTGGTCGAGAAGGGCTGGGACCCCTCGATGGGGGCGCGGCCGCTGCGCCGGGCGATCCAGCGCTACATCGAGGACCCGCTCGCCGACGAAGTCCTGCGCCAGGGCCAGATGACGCCCGGCTCGACCGTGATGGTCGCCCGCGACGCCTCCGGCGACGAGGAGGACCGGCCGCTGAGCCTGACGATCATCGCCCCGAAGAAGCCCGCCAAGAAGCCGCCGAAGCCCGAGCCGGAGACGGTCGGCGTCGGTGCCAAGCAGGGCGAGCACGGTCCCGACGGCGAGGACGACTCGCCGCGCGCGGACGCCGAGTCCTGAGCGGGCCGGCGGGTTGAGCGAGCCGGGCCGCAGCGCGATCGGCACCTGGAGCGGGGGCCGGTTCCTCCACTTCGGCGAGGCGATCGAGGAGGAGCGGCTGCTGGCGCTGCTGCGCCCCGGCAACGGCATCGAGACCGTGCTCAGCGCCGACGCCTACGGCCAGGGCGAGGCCGACCGCGTGCTCGGCCGCGCCCTCGAGGGCCTGCCACGCCAGAGCTACAGCCTCGTCGGCGCCGTCGGCCACGACTTCTACGCGGGCGAGCGCAACGGGCCGAAGGGCTTCCCCCGCTTCACCGACCCGGCCCTGCGCGGCCCCGACCAGTACGCCGGCTACCTGCGGATGGCGGCCGAGCGCAGCCTCGAGCGGATCGGCGCCTCCTGCTTCGACCTGCTGCTGCTCCACAACCCCGACCGCATCGGCTACACCAGCGAGGTTGTCTGGGACGGGATGGCGGCGCTGCGCGAGGCCGGCCTGACGGCGCGGATCGGCGTCGCGCCCGGGCCCGCCAACGGCTTCACCCTCGACCTGATCGCCTGCCTCGAGCGCTTCGGCGAGCGGATCGACTGGGCGATGATCATCCTCAACCCGCTCGAGCCCTGGCCGGGCGAGCTCTGCCTCGACGCCGCCGCCCGCCACGGGGTCAAGGTGCTGACCCGGGTGGTCGATTACGGCGGCCTCTTCTGGGACGACCTGCGGCCGGGGATGGAACTGGCCAAGCACGACCACCGCGCCTTCCGCCCGGCCGGCTGGATCGAGGCGGGGCTGGAGACGCTGGCGTTGCTGCGCCCCTACGCCGAGCGCGCCGGCCTGACCCCGATCCAGCTCGCCTGCCAGTGGAACCTCGCCCACCCCGCGGTCGAGTGCGTGGCGCCGACCCTGATCCAGGAGATCGGCCCGGAGGCGCGCCCGGTCGAGCGGCAGCGGGCTGAGCTGGCGGCGCTGCCGCCCGAGCCGCGCCTCGGCCCCGAGGAAGTCGCCGCGATCCGCGCGATCGGCGACAACACCGGCTGCATGGCACTCAAGGGCGCCAACCCCGCCTTCGAGGGCGAGGAGCAGCCCGACCGCTGGCCCCTCAGTGACGATCTCGCCGCGGTCGGCGACCGCTGGGGCATCGACCCCGCCCGCGACCTGGTCGCGTCGAGTTGACTGGCGCGGGACCGGGCCCTCTCACGAGTCTGCTGCTACACGTCTATAGCGCGCGTAAGAGCAGACTCGTGGGTAACGGGCAGCTCTTCTCAGGCTTAAGTTGGTGGCTTCCTTGACAAAGGGAATCCCGAGCTGTCCACACGGATTTCAGCGGACCGCATTCCAGAGCGCTTTTTGCCATCCTAATGAAGATGCCTTCATTGTCCGGGGATGAGCTTCACGAGTTGTCAGAACGACAGGATCCTCGGCTACTGAGAGCCCTCGACGTGGTCGCCCCCGGAGGCGCTCTGCGCGAGGGCATCGACAACATCGTCCACTCGCGAACCGGCGGCCTGATCGTCGTCGGCGACCTCGACGAGATCTCCCACCTGCTCTCCGGCGGGATCAAGCTCGACGTCGACTACACGCCGGCGATGCTCTACCAGGTGGCGAAGATGGACGGGGCGATCGTCCTCAACGCCGAGGCGACCAACATCGCCTGGGCCAACGTGCAGCTGATGCCGGACCCGACGATCCTCTCCTCGGAGACCGGCACCCGCCACCGCACCGCCGAGCGCGTCTCCAAACAGACCGACGCGCTGGTGATCGCGATCTCGCAGCGCCGCGACGTCGTCTCGCTCTACGTCGAGGGGACCAAGTACATCCTCCAGGACATCCCCGCCGTGCTCGCCCGCGCAAACCAGGGCCTGGCGACGCTGGAGAAGTACCGCGAGCGGCTCGACCAGGTCTCGGCCCGGCTGACCGTGCTCGAGTTCGAGGGCGGCGGCGTCCTCCACGACGCCCTCGCCGCCCTGCAGCGGGCCGAGCTGGTGACGCGGATGGCGGTCGAGGTCGAGCGCTACATCGTCGAGCTCGGCACCGAGGGCCGGCTGATCGAGATGCAGCTGGAGGAGACGATGGTCGGCGTCGCCGCCGACAAGACGGCGCTGATCCGCGACTACTCCGTGGAAGACACCGAGGGCAGTCTCGCCGGCACCCTGCAGGCGCTGAGCCGGATGCCGCACCAGGATGTGCTCGACTTCGGCCGCCTCGCCGAGCTGCTCGGCTACGACCGCAAGCTCAACACCCTTGACTTCCCCGTCGCCGCGCGCGGCTACCGCGTGCTCGGCCGGGTCCCCCGTATCCCCAAGCTTGTCGTGCAGAAGATCATCCACGAGCTGGGCGGTCTGGAGGAGGTCCTGGCGGCCTCCGACAGCACCCTCGCCGCCGTCGACGGAGTCGGCCCCACCCGGGCCAAGGACATCCGCGAAGGCGTGCGCCGGCTGCAGGAGGTCGATCTGGTCGACAGGTACCTACAGAGTTGACGGCGATCGCGCCGTCGAAAAGACACGAAAGGAGCCCCCGATTCCCGAGCTAGACGAGGCCATGGAGGCAGTCTTCGAGGAGGACGTCGTTTACGTCTGCGACTTCGAGGAGGGTGACAAGGTCGTCTACCCACACCATGGCGCGGGCCTGGTGCTGAAAAAAGAGACCCGTGAGTTGATGGGGAGCGAGCGTGAGTACCTCACGATCAAGATCCTCCACAACGAACTCACGGTGATGGTGCCCTGCGAAAACGCGGGAATTGCCGGTCTGCGCCGCGTCATCGACGAGGAAGAAATCAAAAAGGTCACCGACGTCCTCACCGACGACGTCTCGGAGATGCCGAAGAACTGGAACCGGCGTTTCAAGTACAACCGCGAGAAGATCAAGACCGGCGACGTCTTCGAGCTGGCCGAGGTCGTCCGCAACCTGGCGATCCGCGAGATGGAGAAGGGCCTCTCCACCGGCGAGAAGCAGATGTACACGCGGGCGAAGAAGATCCTCGCGTCGGAGTTCATGTACGCGCTCGACAAGGACGAGGAGGGCGCGGAGGAGTACCTGGACGGGCTGCTGGAGGAGCGCTTCGCCACCACGGCGTAGCCCAGCGGCACTGACCGCGGTCATCGCGGCCGCCGGCTCCGGGGAGCGTCTCGGAGCCGGCGGCCCGAAGGCGTTCGTGCCGCTGGCGGGGCGGCCGATGATCGAGTGGTCGCTGGACGCCCTGCGGGCGTCGGCGCCGGTGCGCGCGATCGTCGTCGCGGCGCCGCCGGGATACGCGCACGGGCTCGAATCCGGCGATGGCGGCGAGGCGGGGGATCGCGATGGGGTCGAGCTGCGCGTCGTCGACGGCGGCGCCAGCCGCTCGCAATCGGTCGCCAACGCGCTCGCCGCGGTCGAGACCGAGCTGGTCGCGATCCACGACGCCGCCCGCCCGCTGCTCACCCCGGCCCTGGTCGAGGCCCTGGTCGCCCGCCTCGAGGCCACCCCCGAGGCCGCCGCGGCGATCGCCGCCACCCCCCTGACCGACACCGTCAAGGAGGTCGACGACGACCGCGTGATCGGGCGCACCCTCGACCGCTCGCGGCTGTGGGCGGCGCAGACGCCACAGCTGTTCCGCACGGCGGCGCTGCGCGCGGCGCTGGCGGCGGCGCCGCGGCCCGAGGCGGCGACCGACGAGGCGATGCTGGTCGAGGCCGCGGGCGGCAGGGTGCTGGTCCATCCCGCTGGTACTGACAACCTTAAGGTCACGACGCCCGTCGATCTGCGGCTGGCGGAGCTGCTGCTTGCGAGTCGATCCCAGTAGGGGTGGAGCGTCTTGTACTTTTTTGCGTTGCCCAGGCGCGGCCCGCAGGGCCGCGACCTCGCAAAAAAGTTAAGCGGAACCCCTACTGGGATCGACTCAGTCGCGTAGAAGGACCCAGACCAGGGTCGCCGCGAAGCACACTTGCCCGACCCCGAAGGCGGTGCCGAGGTTGATCGCGCCGAACAGGGTCGCGAGCGCGACGCCGCCGGCGAAGGCGAGCAGGAGCAGCAGCAGCTGACGGCCCATTGCCGCCGCAGTCTAGGCTGCCGTCGATGCTGACCGACTACCACCTGCACCTGCGCCCGGACGAGGACGGGACCGCGGCCGAGCGCTACTTCACCGCCGAGAACGTCGAGCGCTACCTGGCCGCCGCCGCCGCGGCCGGGATCGAGGAGCTGGGCGTCTCCGAGCACGTCTACCGCTTCCGCCAGGCGCTCGACCTCTGGCGCCACCCGCTCTGGGTCGAGAGCGCCGCCGACGACCTCGACGCCTACTGCGAGTTCGTCCGCACGACGCCGCTGAAGCTCGGGGTCGAGTGCGACTTCGTGCCCGGTGCGGAGGAGCGCACCGCGGCCCTGCTGGAGGCGCGCGACTTCGACTACGTGGTCGGCTCTGTCCACTTCATCGGCGAGGGCGACGCCGCCGTCGACCACGACGGCTGGGACGTCTGGGAGGGCGACGGCGACCCGGACGAGATCTGGCGCCGCTACTTCGAGGCGCTGGCCGACTGCGCCCGCAGCGGCCTCTTCGACATCCTCGCCCACCCCGACCTGGTCAAGGTCTGGGGCGGCGCCCGGCCGCTGCCCGAGCGCGACCCGCGCTGCTTCTACGAGCCCGCGGTCGAGGCGATCGCCGCCAGCGGGATCGCGGTCGAGATCTCGACCGCCGGCCTGCGCAAACCGGTCGGCGAGCTCTACCCGGCCCGTGGCTTCGCCGAGATGTGCGTCGAGGCCGGCGCCGCCTTCGCCCTCTCCTCCGACGCCCATCTGCCGGAGCAGGTCGGCTTCGCCTACGACGACGCCGTCGACTTCCTCGAGAGCCTGGGGGTGGGGGAGATATGCGTCTTCGAGCGCCGTCAGCGGCGCCTGGCCCCCCTGGCCAGCCGGGTCGGCTGATGGTCGGGATCGGCTACGACAGCCATCGCTTCACGGCGGGGCGGCCGCTGATCCTCGGCGGCGTCGAGATCGAGCACGAGCGCGGCCTCGAGGGCCACTCCGACGCCGACGTCCTCACCCACGCGGTGATCGACGCGATCCTCGGCGCCGCCGGCGGCGGCGACATCGGCACGATGTTCCCCGACGACGACCCGCGGTGGCAGGGCGCCGACTCGATCGACCTGCTGCGGACCGTGGTCGGGACGGTCGCCGGCCCGGTCGTCAACGTCGACGCCACCCTGATCTGCGAGCAGCCGCGGCTCGGCCCCTACCGGGCGCAGATGGAGCGGACGCTGGCGGACGCGACCTCGGCCCGGGTCAGCGTCAAGGCGACCAGCAACGAGGGCATGGGCTGGATCGGCCGCGGCGAGGGCATCGCCTGCCTCGCCGTCGCCGCGGTGCAGAGCGAATAGTCTTCCCCGCATTATGGGAGGAATCGACGCCCAGCTGGCCGGCCTGCGCAACTCGGTATCCGACTCGATCTTCGAGCTGAAGGTGCTGCACGAGGCGGGGATCCTGGCCCCGGTGCGCCCGGACAAGGCGCTGAGGATGGGCTCGACCTTCGTTCGCTGGGGCGCCTCGCCGGCGACCGGGATCGCGACCGCGGCGATCCACTACCCGCACGAGATCGCCGTCGTCGACGAGCGCGGCGCGCTCAGCTTCGAGCGCCTGCACCGCCGCTCCAACGCCCTCGCCGACTCCTTCGCGGCGCTTGGGATCGGCCACGAGGACGGGGTCGGGATCATCTGCCGCAACCACCGCGGCTTCCTCGAGGCGACCCTCGCCGCCGCCAAGCTCGGCGCCAGCGCGCTCTACCTGAACACGATGTTCGCCGGCCCGCAGCTGGCCGAGGTGACCAGGCGCGAGGGGCCGAAGGCGCTGGTCTACGACCAGGAGTTCGCCGACCTGCTGGAGGGCGTTGACGACTCCGTCCACCGCATCGTCGGCTGGGGCGAGGACGACGGCGAGGCGCCCGCCGGCGAGGCGACCCTGGAGCAGCTGATCGCCGCCGGCGCGGAGTCCGATCGCAAGCCGCCGCCCGACAAAGCCCGCTTCGTGATCCTCACCTCGGGCACCACCGGCACCCCCAAGGGCGCCCAGCGCTCCAGCCCCGACGGCCTGCTCGCGATCGCGGCGCTGGTCGACAAGATCCCCTTCCGCAGCCGCCAGACGATGATGATCGCGGCGCCGCTGTTCCACTCCTGGGGCTTCTTTCACTTCGTGATGAGCCTGCCGACCGCCTCGACGATGGTGCTGCGCCGCCGCTTCGACCCGGAGGGGACGCTGCGGGCGGTGCAGGAAAGCCGCGCCGACGTGCTCGGAGCGGTGCCGGTGATGATCCAGCGGATCCTGCAGCTGCCGGACGAGACCCTGCGCCGCTACGACCTCTCCTCGCTGCGGATCGTCTCGCTCTCGGGCTCGGCCCTGCCGGGCGAGCTGGCGATCGAGTGGATGGACCGCTTCGGCGACAACGTCTACAACCTCTATGGCTCGACCGAGGTCGCCTACGCCACCGTCGCCACCCCGGCCGACCTCCGCGCCGCCCCCGGCACCGCCGGCAAGCCGCCGCGCGGGACCACGGTGCGGATCCTCGACGAGCACGGCCGCGAGCTGCCCGGGGGTGAGGTCGGCCGCATCTTCGTCGGCAACGACATGTCCTTCGACGGCTACACCGGCGGCGGCGGCAAGGAGGTGATCGACGGCCTGCTCTCCAGCGGCGACGTCGGCCACATCGACGCCGGCGGCCGCCTCTTCATCGACGGCCGCGACGACGAGATGATCGTCTCCGGCGGCGAGAACGTCTTCCCGCGCGAGGTCGAGGACCTGCTCGCCGACCACGAGGGGATCGCCGAGGCGGCGGTGATCGGGGTCGAGGACGCCGAGTTCGGCCAGCGGCTGAAGGCCTTCGTCGTCCGCGGCGACGGCGCCGAGGTCTCCGAGGCCGAGCTGAAGGCGCACGTCAAGGCCAACCTCGCCGCCTACAAGACTCCGCGCGAGATCGAGTTCCTGCCGGAGCTGCCGCGCAACGCCACCGGCAAGATCCTCAAGCGCGAGCTTCTCGCGCGCGAGGCGCAGCAGTCCGCCTAGAGGTGTAGGTTGCCGAGGCATGAGCGATCCGGCTAGGGAGCTGCGAGCGGTCGGTGAGGCCACCGAGACCATGCACGGCGTCGCCAAGCAGGCGCTGGAGTGGGTCCGGGTCAGCGAGGAGCGCCTCGCCGCCGCCGAGGCGCGGGCCGAGTCGGTCAAGGCCGAGCTGAGGGAGCGCGCGATGGAGACCATGCGCGGCGTCTCCGCCGAGGCGAAGACGCGGATCGCCGCCGAGCGCCAGGGGCGCCGCGAGGCCGAGGCGAAGCTGTCCGGGGCCGAGTCGAAGGCCGCCGCCGCCGAGGCGGCGCGCGACCGCGCCGAGCTCTCCTTCGAGCAGGCCCAGGGGAAGATCCGGGCGGAGCGCGAGGCCCTTGCCGCCGAGGTCGCCAGCCAGGTCGAGCGGGCGCGCCAGGAGATCCAGGCCGACGCCGACCGCCGCGTCGCCGCCGCCGAGCAGCGCGCCGCCGACGCCGAGGCCGCGGCGGCGGAGTCGCACGAGACCGCGGTGCGGCTCGAGACCGAGATCGAGCAGCGGGTGATGGATGGCACCGAGGAGGTTCGCAAGGAGGCCGAGGAGAGCGTACGCAAGCTGGTCGCCAAGGTCGAGCACGAGGCCGAGGAGGCCGCCCGCGCCCGCGCCGAGGACCAGCTCCGGCTCGAGTCCGACCGGATCCGGGTCCAGGCCGAGAAACGCGAGCAGCGCGCCCGCGCGGCCAGCGAGGACGAGATCGAGGCCAGCGTCAAGCGGGCTAAACGCGAGGCGCTCGCCGCCGCCGAGGAGACCGCGCCGGACTGGCTGCGCGGCGAGTCGCGCGCCACCACCGCCGGCTACCGCACCTTCTAGACGGCCGGGCCGCTAGGCTCGCCTCGCGATGCGCGAGGTGCGGATCAGGGACACGCTCAGCGGCGAGCCGCGAGCGCTCGACCCCAGCCAGGAGGTGGGGATCTACGCCTGCGGCCCGACCGTCTACAGCCGCATCCACGTCGGCAACGCCCGCCCCTTCGTCGTCTTCTCGCTCTTCGCCCGCTTCCTGCGCGCGGAGGGCTACCGGGCGAAGCTGGTGATCAACGTCACCGACATCAACGACAAGATCTACGTCGCCGCCGCCGAGGCCGGCGAGGCCTCGGCCGACTTCGCGGCGCGGATGACCCGCGCCTACCTCGAGGACACCGACCGGCTCGGCCTCGGCCGCCCCGACGCCGAGCCGCTGGCGACCGCGACGGTCGACGGGATCGTGGCGCTGATCGCCGACCTGGTCGACTCCGGCCACGCCTACGAGTCCGGCGGCGACGTCTACTTCCGCGTCCGCAGCTTCGATGGCTACGGCAAGCTCTCCAACCGCCGCCCCGAGGACATGGACCAGGGCGAGGAGGCCGGCTCGGCCTCGCTGAAGGAGGACCGGCTCGACTTCGCCCTCTGGAAGGCCCACAAGGAGGGCGAGGACACGCGCTGGGACTCGCCCTGGGGCCCGGGGCGGCCGGCCTGGCACATCGAGTGCTCGGTGATGGCCGAGCGGGAGCTGGGGGCGGCCTTCGCGATCCACGGCGGCGGCTCGGACCTCGTCTTCCCCCATCACGAGAACGAGATCGCCCAGTCCGAGGCGGCGGGGCGGCCCTTCGCCCGGGTCTGGATGCACAACGGGATGATCGAGACCGGGGCGGCGAAGATGTCGAAATCGGAGGGGAACATCTTCCAGCTCGGGGAAGCGCTGGATCGGTATGGGCGCGAGGCGGTGGTCGCTTACCTGATCTCGGGGCATTACCGGCAGCCGTTGGCGTTCGGGGCGGAGGAGATGGAGCAGGCGGTGGCCAGGGTCGAGCGGTTGCGGAATTTCTTCAGGGAGCACGCGGTGGTCGGGGAGTCCGGGGGGGCCTCGCCGGAGCAACAGCGGGGAGGCTCCGTCGAGACCCCCCCGAACTCCCCGACGACGGAGCGCTCCGCCGAAGTTCCCCCGGGTCCTTCGGCAGCGGGCCGACTGGAGAAATTCCGCGAAGCACTGGCGGATGACTTCAACACCCCCAGGGCCCTGGCCGAGGTATTCGAGCTGGTGGGGGATGTGAACAGAGGTCGGGTCGGGGTGGCAGCTGCCGTTCCCGTCCTGACAGAGATGCTTGAGCTTGTCGGCCTCAGCACCCTTACCCAGCCGGAAGAGGGTGCTGAGGCCGACTCCGCAGCGCAGTCGCTGATGGCCGAGCGCGAGGAGGCGCGGGCGGCTGAGGACTTCGAGCGGGCCGATGCGATTCGGGATCGGCTGGCGGAACTGGGCTGGGAGGTGCGGGACTCGGCGCAGGGGCCGCGCCTCGTTGCCAGGGGAGCGGCATGAACAACGAAGCCGACTTTGACCCCAGCGGGGTGGGGCAAAAGCCGGCGTCGCCGCGGTGATGGCGAGCCAGGTCATCTACGGGAAGCAGCCGGTTCAGGAGGCCGAACGCGGCAGGCGGGGGGTGCGACGGGTCTGGCGGGCGCCGGAGACGCCGGCGGCGGAGCTGGAGCGGCTTTGCGGCTCGCCCGACCATCAGGGTGTCGTCGCCGAGGTCGATCCCTATCCGTACGGCGACGCCCGGGGGCTGCTGCGCGGCGAGAGCCCGCTGCTGGTGGCGCTGGATCAGGTTCAGGACCCGCGCAACCTCGGCGCCGTCTGCCGCTCGGCCGAGTTCGCCGGCGCCGCCGGGGTCGTCGTGCCCGAGCGCCGGGCGGCGGCGGTAACCGCGGCCACTTGCAAGGCCTCGGCCGGCGCCGTCGAGCATCTCGAGGTCGCCCACGTCCGCAACCTCGCCGATTGGCTGGCAGAGGCGAAGGCCGCCGGCTTCTGGATCTGGGGCGCCGACGCCGAGGCCGCGGCGGCGCCCTGGGCGGTCGACTTGAAGGGCCCGATCGTGCTCGTCCTCGGCGGCGAGGGCAAGGGCCTGCGGCCGCGGGTGGCGAAGTCCTGCGACGGCCTGGTGGCGCTGCCGCGCGGCGGCAGGGTGGAGTCGCTGAACGTCGCCGCGGCGGCGACGTCGCTGCTGTTCGAGGCCCGTCGCCAGCGCGGTTGAGCCCGGGGCGAGGCTTCTAACAAATGCAACGGCGGTTGCAAAAGTCGCAATTTGGGGTTGACAGAACTCCGCGCAGACGTAAACTAGCGACGCAACAAGGGTGAACCTCAGCTTGAGGTAAGAGGTAGCCCGTCGATAAGAGGCGCCTCGGGGGAGGTAAGCGGCGCCACGACCCTTCAGCAAGGAGAAGGATCTGTGGCTCTATCTACGCCTACGTACGAAATGCGGCTCCCCGTGGCCGGTCGCGCCGGCATGGCTCGCCCCCATCAGGCTAACTCTCAAGTCGAGCTTGATGATCATTATCTGGTCGCCCTCGCGAAGGAGGGCAGGACCGACGCCTACGACATGATCGTCCGCCGCTACCGCGGCTTCGTCCGCCTCAAGGCCTCCTCCTACTTCCTGCTCGGCGGCGAGTCCGACGACCTGATCCAGGAGGGCCTGCTCGGTCTCTACAAGGCGATCCGCGACTACCGGACCGACCGCGAGTCGAGCTTCCGCAACTTCGCCGAGCTCTGCATCACCCGCCAGATCATCACCGCGGTCAAGACCGCGACCCGCAACAAGCACACCCCCCTGAATCAGTACGTCTCCTTCAGTCAGACCCCAGCGGCCGCTGGCGACTCCGACACCACCCTGGACGAGATCCTGCCCGGGCCCAGCGTCCACGACCCGGTCAACCAGGTGATCGCGACCGAAGAGCTGGCGAGCCTCGTCTCCTGCCTCTCCGGCGTCTCCGGGGTGCTCTCGGACCTCGAGAGCCGCGTCCTCTCGCTCTACCTCGACGGTCACTCCTACGAGGCGATCGCCGAGCGGCTGGAGTGCGACACGAAGACCGTCGACAACGCCCTGCAGCGGGTCAAGCGCAAGGTCGGCACCCACCTCGCCTCGCGCGAGGTCGCGCTCTAGACCTGGGCGGCGTCCGCCAGCACGTACGCGAGCAGCTCGCGCCCGTGGTCCGAGGCGACGGCGATGTCGTCGGCCTTGACTTGGACCCGGTGCAGCGACTGCATCCGCAGCACGTCGCCGTCGGTGCGGTGGTTGGGGAAGACCCCGGCGTAGGAGACGCCGAGGCGCTCGAGGTGGTCGGCGACGAGGGCGGTCGCCGGCGTCTCCAGCGGCAGGTCGATGTAGATCGCGTCGAGGCAGGCGCGGTGGAAGAGGTGGTGGCGCTCGGCCGCGACCACCGTCTCCAGGTCGGCGCCGGGGACGTGGACGGTCAGCAGGGCGAGGTTGTGGTCGCTGTCGATCTCGACCTGGAGCTCGGTCCGCGCCGCCAGCTCTGCCTCCGGCGGCGGCTGCGCCAGCGTCCCCCGCAGCTCGCACAGCGCCAACGTCTGGCCGACGATCTCGTGGTGGCGCTCGGGCGCGTAGACGCGGCGCTCGTGGCCGTCGTTGAGCTTGGTGTAGAAGAGCGCCGCCGATTGCCGCCGCCGCGGCGCCCCGGCGGCCGCGTCGTTGGCGACCGTGGCCGGGATCCAGCCCAGCAGGAAGCCGGTCTCGTGCGCCCCGAGCTCGATGTTGGCGCGCTGGCTGTAGGGGTGGGCGGCGGTCGCCTCGGAGAACATCCCGGCCAGGCCGCGCTCGCGCGCCCAGTCCATCAGGAAGCGCTTGGTGCGGGTGAAGAGGTGCTGGCCGCGGGCGGCCGGCAGGGTCACCGCCTGCCCGGAATGCGCCACCGCGTCGCCGGAAGCTGCCAGACTCATGCCCAGATGACACAGCAGTTCGCCATCGACCGTCTCCGCCACGCAGGACACGTACCTGCCGTCGGCGAGGCGGGCGCTCACCTCCGCCGGGTCGTAGACCCAGCGGACGTCGTAAGTCGTCCCGTAAGCTGCTTCTATCGCCGCCGTGAGGACGCCACCCTCGTCCGGCCCGAGGAGTCTGAAGTTCACATCCATCCCTCTATCTTCGCCACCGCGCCCGCCTAGCTCAACCTGGGAGAGCACCTGATTTGTAATCAGGAGGTTGCCGGTTCGATTCCGGCGGCGGGCTTTTCCTCGAAGTGGCTGCAAATTGGCCCGGCTACCAGCGCCGCGACACGCCGAACAGCTCCTTGGCGTAGCCGGCCAACCGAAGTTGCCGGGTGAGCACCAAAGGGATTCCGATCGGGAAGGCGATCGAGTAGACGAGGTGAATGAGCGGTCGATCTTCAGCGCGTCGACGGGGAAGCGCTGCAGATGCGCGAGCGAAGAGTTCTTGCGCAGCGCACCTTCAGAGAGGCAGCTTTGACCGAGCGGCAGTTAACCGGCCGGCTCAGCCGCTGACGGCGAGGTGGATCGCCGCGAGGTGCATCGGCTGACCGGTGTCCACCTTCGGAATAGGCTCCTCCTACCAGTCAACGCAAGGAGGATTCGATGCATCGCAGACTCATCGGCCCACTGTCGGTAGGCGCCCTTCTCTTCGCCGGCCTGTTGGTGGCGGGCTGCGGCAGCAGTAGCAGCAGCACGACCACGACCACGACGGCCGCAATCTCCAAGGCCGAATTTGTGGCGAAGGGCAACGCGATTTGCGCGGCTGGAACCAAGAAGGAAGAAGCTGGATTCATGGCCTTCGCCAAACAGCACGGCATCAGCGAAAAGGAAGAACCGACCAAGGCCCAGCAGGCGGAACTCGTTGAAACCGTCTTCGCTCCCAATATCCAGTCCCAGATCGACTCGGTTAAAGCCCTCGGAGCGCCGAGCGGCGAGGAACAGCAGGTGACCTCGGCACTGGAAACCGCCCAGGAAACGCTGAACAAGGTCAAGGCCAAGCCTGAACTTGCTTTCAGCGAACAAAACCCATTTAAGGCGACCGGAGAACAGCTCCACGCGCTCGGGCTTACTCAGTGCGCAAAGGAAGGCTGAGGTCTGGCAAACAGCAGAAGGGCGCGTAAGGCGCCCTTCTGCTGCTCTGCGCCAGGATCGCCCGCGGCGAGGGTGCGCTTGTCGGCCTCGCCGGCGAGTTTTTAGCTCTACAGAGGGATCCGATGTGGAGGAGCGGTCTTCGGGTATTGGTCCGCGTGGGCCGAGTCCGCTAGTCGAGCAGCCGACCGGGCCGAACCTCGACCGCTTTCGCGAGCCGCAGCAGCGTCGAGACCTGGGGGTCGGGCTTGCCGGTTTCGATCCTGCTGACCTCGGTGGCATGGACCCCACTGCGTTTGGCGACCTGTTCCTGGGTCAGGCCGAGTCGCTCGCGAGCCTCGCGCAGATTGGTGCCGAGGTCGCCCACGCCCAGATCGTCGGCGTTGGTGAGGGGAACCGCCATAGGGCAACTCACAAGTCTGTGGGTATCTTGCGCGATCTCCCGATGCCGCTCCTGTGAAGGCGGCGAAAGAGGGGCCGATCCCGATCCCTGTACTGGAAGGCCGAGACCGACCCCGTTGCCCTTGCCTCAGGCGTTCTTGTGGACCATGTAGCTCAGAAAGACGTGCGGCGTCTTTGCGACCTTCATCGGCTCTCACCCCCTCCCTATGCGTAGGCCCGGCGTGGAGCGCCAGGAGGAGTCGCCGATGCTAAGAAGAACTCAGAATGAATCGCAGATGCTGAGTTGAGTTCATCCCCTGTTTGCGAAGAATGCCTATCCTCGCTCGTTCATTACTGAGTGAAAGAAACAAAATCGAGCATGGGGGAGGAGATCGTGGCTAAGACGACGACTGCAAGGGCCGGGCAGCGTGGAAAGGGCATTGAGGAAGTGGTGGGCTATGCCCTCAGCCATCGCATCCGAGTCCAAGTGCTGACGATCCTCAATGAAGGTACCTACACGCCCGACCAGATCGCCCGGATCATCGGTGAGCCGTTGAACAAGGTCGCCCACCACGTGAGGGAACTGCTCGACGGGGGGTCCATCGAACTCGCCAAGGTCGAGAAGGTGCGGAACGCCGACCGTCACTACTACAGGGCCGTCACGATGCCGTTCTATTCCGACGAGGAAGTTTGGGCGATGACCCCGCAGCAGCGGCAGGTTAGCGCCGGACTCGTCCTTCAGTGCATGGTGGCCGAGGCCATGGCCGCGTTCTGGGCCGGGAAGATTCGTGACGATCCCCGGACTTGGCTCGCCTGGCGCTGGTTCAACGTGGACCAGCAGGGTCGCGAAGACATCGCTGACGAGCAGCGGCGGTCGTGGGACCGGATGCGCGAGATCGAGGCCGAATCGACCAACCGCCGTGCCGAGTCGGGCGAAGAATCCAGGTCGGTCATCGTCGGCAATATGGGGTTTGAGCGAGAGCGAACTTCGCCTACGCCGCCAGCCACTGGTGCAAGTGCTGAGCAGAGCGCAAGTTTCGATTGACGGTCGTCATTAAGGTGTGAAACCGTCCACCGTTCAACCGACACCGACCGACCTTGGGGACGGGCCGATTGTGTGCCGACAGGGGGCTCGTCGTCGCGGCGGTCGGGGTCGGTTGGGAAGCCGACGCCATGCCTTTCTCCCAACGCCACCCCCAGAGGTCACTTCCCGCTTGGCCGGGGCGGGAGGCACGATGACGAAGGTGGGCCAGCCGTGCTTCGACTGGGGTGTGCTCGTCCCCTACGTGATCCACCCGATCAGGGTCGCGATCATCGAAGCGATGCTGTGGACCGGCCACCCGGTCTCAGCGTCCGACCTGAGCCGGATCTATGACCACGAATACAGCGTGGGGCGCATCTCCTACCACTTCGGCGAGTTGGCGAAGGCGCAGGTGATCGAGCGAGTCCACACGCGCCCGCGGCGCGGCGCGATGGAGACGTTCTACTTCATCGCCCCCCAGGACTCCTAGCCGGCGGGGGCCCTGGCCCCGATGATCCAGACCCTCGCCGGGACCTCCCCGGCCCCGGCCTGGAGGTCGCAGGGCTGGATCGAGATCTCCGCGAAGCCCGCGCCCTCGAGCTGGCCGCGGACCCGGTCCGGCTCGGCGGGGGGCCGGGGGTCGGCGAGGTCGCCGTCCGCGGCGACGGCGCAGAGGCCGGCGCCCGGGCGCATCGCCCGCCGCACGTTGCGCAGCGCCAGCGTCGGATTGGCGAAGGACGCGATGCTCAGGCGCGAGAAGACGTAGTCGAAGGCCCCGTCGATCTCGGCGACCTGCAGATCGCCGGCGACGAAGCTGACGTTGGCGAGGCCGGCGGCGGCGGCTCTGCGCTTCGCGGCTCTCACCGCTTGCTCCGAGGCGTCGACGCCGACCACCGCGCCCGCGCCGACGAGGCGGGCAAGTCGCTCGGTCGTCTCCCCCTCGCCGCAGCCGAGGTCGAGGACCCGGTCGCCGACCGCGGGCGGCTGGGCGACGATCACCGCCGTGCCGGGCGCTTCGAGGCCGCCGCCCAGCAGCTCCCGGAAGCGGGCGAGCCGCTCGAAGGGCGAGTCGCGATCGGTCGCGGCCGGCTCGGCCCCCACCGCGGCGGCAGGTCGCGGGGCCCGGGGAGTGGGGGAGGCCCGGCGTCCGAGCAGGATCCCGATCAGGGCCGGGGCCAGCCCCTCCAGCGCCGCTCCTTCGCCCCGGCGGGCACGCATCGCGATCAGCGTCAGCGCCCCGCCGATCGCTCGCGCCTCATCCTCGTCGCCGATCCCACGCTCTCCCGTGCTCCGCAGCAGCGTCACCAGGCGAGCGACGAGCCGCGACCGCGCGGTCCACAGCCCTCGCGCCTGCAGGGGCGGCTCGGCGCTGAGCAGGTAGGCGCGGGCGGGCTGCGCGGCCAGCAGGGCCAGGCCCGCGGCGATCGCCTCCGGCCCGGCGCGCCCCTTGGCGGCGTCGGCGCAGGCGTCCTCGACCGTCTCGCAGAGGCGATCCGCCGCCGCCTCGTATGCGCACAGAAGACAGGCCCAGATGTCGTCGAAGTGGCGGTAGAGGGTCGCGCTCGAGACCCCGGCCGCCCTCGCCACCGCGGTCGTCGAGATGCGGCCGTAGCCCCGCTCGAGCAGGCACTCGGCGGCGGCCGCCAGCAGCCTCTGCCGCTGGTTTTCCTCGACGAGGGTGCGGGGGAGGCCGTGGGCGCCCGGCGCCAGGCGCCGCATCGAGAGGGCGCCGCCGCCGGCGGCGGGAGGCTCGCTCACCCCGGCTCACCGCCGCCGGCGCGGCGGTCGAGGAGGGCGCGGGTGGCTTCGAGCTCCTCGCGCGCCGCCTCCTCGCCGAAGTAGGGCGCGGTGGCGAAGCGCATCAACTCCGGCAGGCCCCGCCGCATGCTCGCCGGCTCGCCGGCCGTCAGCTGCTCGCTGACGTAGGTCGCGATCCCGCCGGCGACGAAGATGCCGGTCAGCGCCGGCGGCCGCTCCTCCGGCGGCACCTGCTCGCGGGCGGAGTCGATCGCCTCGCCCAGCCGCTCGATCGTCTCCTCGTGCTTCTCCAGCGCCACGCCGCCGGCGACCTCGGCCTCGACCAGCAGCGCCCGGGTCAGCGCCGCGCCCGCCTCGGCGAAGCCGATCAGGGAGACGAGCGCCGACCGCATCCCCCGCCGCCAATCGCCCGCGGCCAGCGCCGCCGCCAGCAGCTCGGTCGCGAGCCGGTCGGCCCAGGTCGCGTAGGCGGCGGCGAAGCACGCCTCCTTGTTGGCGAAGCGCTTGTAGAACTGGACGCGGTGGGCGCCGCAGCGAGCGAGGACGTCGTCGATCGAGACTTCCCGGTAGCCCAGCTCGCCGCTGGCGACCAGCATCGCCTCCATGATCGAGTCGCGCAGCCGGTCGTCCTCGTCTTGCCCCGGCGCGACCCTCGTGGTCGTCTCGTCTGAGAGCTTGCTCGATGCGATCGCTCGCGACGACATGTATAGAAACTAGCTCTTTCAGGATAAAAAAGCGAGCCTTTACAAGTCGCCCGAGATTTCCGTCTCGAGGCCCTCGGATCGGGCCAAAAGCTGGTCTATCCTCGCCTTCATGCAGTACCTCTCGGAGCGCCTGCTAGCGACGAAGACCGGCAGGCCGCGCGGCGAGGAGCAGGGGCGCCCCGCGGTTGCCGAGCAGCAGCGGGACCGCATCCTCACCGCAACCGAGCACCTGATCGCGCGGAACGGCTACTCCGGCACCACGATCGAGGGGATCGCCAAGCAGGCCCGGGTCTCCGCGGTCACCTTCTACGACCACTTCGCCGGCAAGGAAGAGGCGTTCGTGGCCGCCTTCGAACGGGCGGTCGAAGAGGCGCGGGCGCTCCTCGCCGACGAGGCGCCGGCGGCGCTGCCCTGGCCCGAGCAGGTCCGCGCCGGCCTCGGGGCGTTGCTGACGACGGTGTCCGAGAACCCCGCGCGGGCGAGGATGTGCCTGGTCGAGTCGATGAGGGACGGGCGGGCGCTGCTGGCCGCTTACGAAGCGGTGCTCGACAGCGCCGCGGCGAAGCTGCGCGAGGGCCGCCGGCTCGACTCCGCCGCCGGCGATCTGCCCGGGGTGCTGGAGGAGACGACCGCCGCCGGGGTCGCCTGGCTGCTGCGCGAGCGCCTGGAAACGGCCGGCGCCGAGCGGGTCGAGGAGATGCTCCCGGGGCTGATCGAGATCGTCCTCGGTCCCTATCTGGGCTCGGCCGAGGCGCTGCGCCTGGCCGTCGCCGAGGAGGGGGGATAGGTGGCCAGAGCGCCGGCTGAGAAAGCCTCCCATGGCGTCGTCCGCCTGCCGCCCGGGCGGCACGGGCTCTCGCGGGACGCGGTCGCCGAGAGCCAGCGCGAGCGGCTGCTGAACGGGGTGGTGGAGGCGACCGTTGCCCACGGCTACAACGCGACCACGATCGACCAGCTGACCGAAGCCGCCTCGGTCTCCAAGCGCACCTTCTACGAGCACTTCGCCAACAAGGAGGAGTGCTTCCTCGCCGCCTACGAGATGATCGTCGCCCACCTGCGCGACTCGCTGCGCGAGGCCGAGGAGCAGTCCTCCTGGCCCGAGCGCGTCCGCGCCGAGCTGGCGGTCCTGCTGGGCATCTTCGCCGCCGACGCGACCGTCGCCCGCTTCGCCCTGCTCGAGTCGCTGGCCGCCGGCGGCGCCGTGGCCGAACGTCACCGCGCCTCCCTGCGCTGCCTGGCCGAGCTGCTGAGGCCAGAGCCGCCGGCCGCCGCCGACGCGCTCGCCGAAGCGAGGGAGCAGGCGCTGGTGGGAGGGCTCTCCACCCTCGTCGTGCGCCGCCTCAGGACCGGCCAGGCCGACGGCCTGGAGGAGCTGCTTCCCGATCTGCACGAACTCGTGCTGACCTCGTATCTGGGCCGCGGCGAAGCCCGGCGCCTGGCCCGTTCCCCCGCCGCCTAGAGCGGCCGCGCGCTCCTCTCCGACGCGACTCGGCGAATCGCCGGGGGCGCTTCCTCGCGTCCCGTTTCTTTTTTGTCAGAAACTGAGGCTTGCATCTAGAAACGAAATCTTTTACACTCCGACACGTCGTTTCTCGAAACGGCCGCAGTCCAGGGAACAGCACAACAGGGAAACCGGGCCCCGGGAAGGCCCACCAAGGAGAGCTTCTAGTGAGCACCGCTCGCAGCGCAGGGGGAACAGAGCCGTCCACGAGCAGTGCCGACCCCGGTCGCGCCGCGCTCCCGACGACCATCCACTTTCCCCACCCGGCCCCCGTGGCTCTCCCTGGCCCACGGAGCCGCAGGGGCGGCGCGGGCGGCCTCAGGGGCTGCGGGGCCGATTCCCGCCCCGGAGCCCGGGTCGCCCGCGGCCGCTCCACCAACTTCCGCACCACCACCCTCCGGCCCTCGCCCGTGGCGAGCGCCGGGACTGGCCGGGGAGTCCCGGCAGCACACGCCACCCAAACCATCGTGCCGGCTGGGGAAGCCGGCCCCAAGGAGGAGAACCGAACATGAAACGCCTACGCAAACCGATTCGCGCGATCCGCGAACCCTTCGGCACCGCCGGCCTCATGGTCGCGATCGTCGCCCTGGTCTTCGCCCTCGCCGGCGGCGCCTACGCCGCCAACAACCTCGGCGCCACCGCTTCCAAGGCCAAGCCCGGACCCCGCGGCAAGACCGGCCCCGCGGGTCCGGCAGGGCCTGCTGGTGCCAAGGGTGACCCCGGCGCTGCTGGAACCAACGGCACCAACGGTACGAACGGGACCAACGGGACCAGCGTCACCAGCACCGAATCCGCCAGCAGCTTCGGAGCCGGCCACTGCGATGGCGCAGGCAGCACCGGCGTAGGCGGCTCCAAATTCGTCGCTGGAGCTACTACTACCTACGCCTGCAACGGCAAAAACGGCACCACCGGCTTCACCGAAACCCTCCCCTCCGAAAAGACCGAGACCGGCGCCTGGACGGCGATGACGGTCGGGGAAAACCTCGCCTTCGGGAGCATCTCCTTCTCGATTCCCCTCGAAGTCGGACTCAATGAAAGCCACGTGATCTATACGGAATCGGGCGGAGTCGAACACTGCCTGGGCACCGCAGCGGCTCCAGAAGCCGCGCCCGGGTACCTCTGCGTCTACAAGACTCAGGGCGGCCTCGAACCCAGCTTCCTCGGGCCGATCCTCGTTCCCGGAAAAACCACTGGGGAAGACGCGAAAGGCGCCGGGGCTACCGGAGCTCTGCTGGCTCTGCACGGCGAAGGTGAACCGACCGAAGTCAGCCTCGCCTACGGCACCTGGGCGGTGACCGCATCCTAACCACCCTCGCGCGCCCACTCCCGGGGCGGCCCAGTGTTGCCCCGGGAGCCCGTGCCGACTGCACGTCACACCGTTGACAACCGACCTACATCACTTCCACCAAAGCATGGAGAACAGGTGAGCCAAGCCGACCGAAACACACCGCAGCCCCCCGCCGCGACCGCCCGTCTGCACGTTGTTGCGGGCACCGTGCTCGCCGCCCTCACTCTCCTGGCCCTCGCCCCCTCGGCGGCCTCGGCGGCCCAGCTCCATGCCTTCTCGAGTGCCTTCGGCTCACCCGGCTCGGGGGCAGGGCAGCTCTTGCTGAAGCCGAGCACTGGGTTGAACGTCCCTGGCTCCGGCCTCGCGGTCAACATCGAAACCGGCGACGTCTACGTCGCCGATACTGCCAACCACCGCATCGACGAGTTCGATCCCTCCAAGCCGCCTTCTGAACAGTTCATCCGCTCTTTCGGCTGGGAAGTCAACGCCACCACCCCCGAAGCCAAGCTGCAGACCTGCACCACCGCCAGCGACTGTCGGGCCGGCTCCTCAGGCAGCGAACCCGGCCAACTCGAAACCCCGGTTTTCGTCGCCGTCGACAACTCCTGCGCTCTCCACGAACCGCCGCTCAGCGGATTCGCCTGCGAATCGTTCGACCCGTCTGCCGGCGACCTTTACGTCGCCGACGTCGGCGACCATCTGGTGACTAAGTTCGACGCGGACGGCGGCCTGGCTGCGGCCTGGGGCAACAACGGCCTCGGTTCCACCCCCAACGGGCAGCTGAACGGCTCCGGCACCAAACTCTTCGGGGCAGGTCTCGTCGGGATCACCGTCGATCATTCTGGCGACCTTGCAGTCCTCGACGAAGCCGCGAACGGGTCTTTCTTCGAGTTCGACCCCGACGGCACGTTCGTCGAAAGCGTGAATCTGGAACACCCGCCGCCTGCTGCCCCCGAGCCTCAGGGTCTTGCTGTCGACTCGGCCGGGGACTTCTATTTCAGTCGGGTGTTTGAAGAAATTCTCAAGTACGCGCCTGGTGGGAGTCGCCTGGGAGTTGTCCTCTCACAGACCAGAACCTCCGGGATCGCTCTTAATCCCGTCACCGACGACCTCTATGTCGGCGAACGCACCGGCACCATCGCCGTGGTCTCCCGTCAGTGCGAACCCAACGCCCTCACCGGCTGCCCCCCCGCCCAGTCCTTCGGCTCCGCCCACCTCTCCGAACCCGCCGGCCTCGCCGTAGCCCCCGACGGCACCCTCTACGCCGCCAGCACCGGCACGAACCAGATCGCCGTCTTCAAAGTCAGCCTGGAAGCGAACATCCAAGCGCCGACCGCAATCGAAGGCACCAGCGCCGTCCTGCACGGCACCGTCAACCCCGAGGGCACCCCCGTCACCTCCTGCCATTTCCAGTTCGGCTCGACCAAGACCTACGGCGGCAACCTCTCCTGCCTCGATGAAGCAGGCGACCCCGTCGGCACCGAATTGAACCCGCTCACCGGCAACTCGCCGATCGCCCTGCACGCCCCGCTCGAAGGCCTGCAGGCGGGAACCACCTACCACTACCGCCTGCGCGCCCGCAACACCGCCTCGCCGCTCGAAGAAATCCACAGCGAGGACGAAAAAGTGGAAACCAAAGTCCTACCCCGGATCGAAGCCGAGGAAGCGACCGAAGTGACGGCGAGCTCGGCCACCCTTGAGGCCAAGATCAACCCGCTCGGCCCCGCCGTCAACTCCTGCCAGGTCGAATGGGGCATCACCACCTCCTACGAAAACACCCCCCTCTCCTGCGAACCGGCCAGCCTGCCCGGCGGCAGCTCCCCGGTCGCGATCGTCGCCCACCTGACCGAGCTGAGCCCCGAAACCACCTACCACTGGCGAATCGCGGCTACCGACGTGAACGGCACCCAGCGCTCCCCCGACAACACCTTCGTCTACCTGCCCGGCCCGCCCTCGGCCGAAGTCAGTCAGGAATGCGGCAACGAGTCCCTGCGCGAAGCCAACGGCTCCACCGCCCTGCCCGATTGCCGCGCCTATGAGCAGGTCACCCCGCCCAGGCGAAACGGCTCGTTGCTTCAAAGCCAGCTCTTCCCCACCTCTCTCGGTTTCGCCGTCTCGGCGGACGGCTCTCGCCTCTTCGCCTCCACCCTGGATTGCTTCGCCGCCGCCCAGTCCTGCACTACCACCCGCGGTGGCGTCACCGGCAACGGCTACGAACTCTCCCGCACCTCCAGCGGCTGGAGCGCCACCCCGCTCACCCCGCCCGCTACCCAGTTCTCTGCCGCCAACCTGGTGGCCGCCAACGTCGAAACCGCCAGCGAGATCTTTGGCCTGGCGCTCCCCGCCCCGCCCTCCCTCGAAGCGCGCGAATGGTTCTACGTCCGCCACGCCGACGGCAGCTTCGAGCCGATCGGCCCGGTTGCCTCCGGCCCCGGAATCCACGGACTCAGCTATGAGGGGGGCATCGTCGCGACCGCCGATCTCTCTCATCTCGTCTACCCAGACGACGGCGCGCCTTTCTGGCCCGCCTTCGACCAGACCGTGCACCGCTCGATCTACGAGTACGCCGGCCCGGCCGAACACCCCTTCCTCGTCGCCGTCAGCGGCGGGCAAGGCTCCACCGAACTGATCGGCACCTGTGGCTCGGCCCTCGCCAACCGCTCCTCCGGGGCTCCCCGCGCTCTATCCGCCGACGGCCGCACCGTCTATTTCGGAGTCGAACCCTGCGCCGGCGGCATCGGCAAAAACGTCGAAGTCGAAGTCCCCGTCAACACCCTCTACGCCCGCATCGACGGCGAATCAGCAGATGCCCGCACGGTGAAGATCTCCGGGCCCGCCCCCGAGCCTCAGTGCGACGCTGCCTGTCAGGCTCAGCCTCCTGCCCAACCCGAGTTCGAAGGCGCCTCCGCCGACGGCTCGCTGGCCTACTTCCTCTCCACCCAGCAATTGACGAACGAAGCCTCCGAGGACAGTCGCAGCGGCGACCACGCCGAAAACTGCACGAATACCAGCGGCGCCAACGGCTGCAACCTCTACCTCTACCGCGATCCCCAGCAACAGCCGCTCACGGGCGACCACCTGGTAGACGTCTCCGCCGGGGACACCTCTGGCCAGGGCCCCCAGGTGCAGGGCGTGATGGCGATCTCCCAGGACGGCCGCCGCGTCTACTTCGTCGCCAAGGGCCTGCTCGCCGGCGCCAACGTCGAAGGCAACGAACCGCTCGAAGGCGGCAACAACCTCTACCTCTACGACGTCGCCGAAGAAAAGACCCGCTTCATCGCCACCCTCTCCGCTGCAAATTGTGGATTCGAAAAGTCGGATTGCCAGCAGTGGGCACCCGGCCCAGCGACGGCAAACGTCACCTCCGACGGCCGCTTCCTGCTCTTCACCTCCCGCGTCGCGCTGACCCCCGACGCGACGCGCCCGGAAGGCCCCGCCCAGGTCTACCGCTACGACGCCCAGAGCGAAAGGCTCAACCGCGTCTCGATCGGTCAGCGAGGCTTCGACGACAACGGCAATGCCGCCGTCGCCGACGCGGGGATCGTGCCGCCGGAGACCACTGTCCAAGCGGTCGCCGGCGACCCCTCCGCCACCCCCTCGATCTCCGCCGATGGCCGCCGCGCCTTCTTCCAGAGCCCGACCGGCCTCACCCCCGGCGCCCTCAACGACATCGCGGTCAACACCCACGGCGGCCTCGCCGAGAACGTCTATGAGTGGCAGGAAGATGGGACGGGGAGCTGCGAAGAAGCCGCCGGCTGCCTGTATCTGATCTCCGACGGGCGCGACGTCACCGCGGGCCCCCCCGGCAACTTCAACAACTTCAGCTCGGTCGAGCTGATCGGCACCGACCCCTCTGGAGAAAATGTCTTCTTCACCACCGCCGACCCGCTTGTCCCCACCGACACCGACACTCAGCGCGACATCTACGACGCCCGCGTGAAAGGCGGCTTCGCCCCACCGCCGACGCCGATCAAATGCGAAGGCGACGCCTGCAAAGCCGAAGGCACCCAAGCCGGCCCCGAACAGTCCCCCAATACCCCCAATTTCAACGGCCCCCCAGAAGGCCCCAACCATCCTCAGGGCCCCCCCAAGCATCACAAGAAAAAACACGCCAAGAAGCACAAGAAGCCCCACAGGCACAAGCGAGCCAACGTCAACCGGAGGGCCAGTCGATGACCACCGTTGCGACCCTCTGCCGACTCATCAGCATTCCCTGCTTCGTTCCCAAGATGCGCCGTGCCAGGCGCGCTGCTCTCAGCGGTGCCGGCGTGGTGGCTGCTGTGCTGGGGGCGTTCTTCCTCGCTCCTGCGGCGAATGCCGCCACCCCCGCTGCCCCCCGCTGGGCGATCGAATCCCTCGCCGCCCCGACCGACTTCTCGACCGCCGACAACGCCGGCTCGATCTGTAACGCAGACCTCACTGGGAAGAGCTGCGATGCCTACATCGTCACCGCCACCGACGTCGGCGCCGCCGCGATGAAAGCCAAGGAAGTCGAGCTCGAAGACACCCTGCCTGCCGGACTCGCCGTCCGCGACGTCGGCCTTCACTGGTCGGGCATCGAAGCGGTCCCCCCGCGCCAGGAAGGCGAAAACCTCAACGCATCGGGCAAAGCCTGCACCGTCACCCTGCCCCACGTCACCTGCAAGCTCAAGGCCTCCTTTTTCTCCGAACTGGGTCGCACCGTGCACCCCGACGACGCGCTGAAGATGGAAGTCGCCGTCACCGTCGACGAAGGACCCACCCCCGCCGTGCTCACCAACACGGTCAAGGTCGCAGGCGGCGAAGCACCCGCCGCCGAAGCCAGCGCCACCAACACGCTCGAAGAAGGCCCCCCGCCCTTCGGCCCGACTCTTTTCAGCTCCCCCGCCCTCGGCCCCGACGGCGCCGATGCGACCCAGGCGGGTTCCCACCCCTACGAGCTGCCGACCCACATCGGCTTCGGCTCCGAGGTGAGGGAACCCGCTGACAACCTGGTCGTCGCGACCTCGGTCGAGAATCCCCGCGACATCCTCGTCGACCTGCCCCCGGGCCTCGCGGGCTCCGCCGTCTCCACGCCGGAACTCTGCACCCTCGCCCAGCTCTCCGCGCCCAGCGAAAACGCCATTGAAGACGGCACCTCCAGCTGCCCACCCGAAAGCCAGATCGGCTTCCTGCACGCCTACCCCATCTCCAGCGACGGCGTCAAGAACCTCATCTACAACATGGTCCCCGAGCGCGGCGTAGCGGCCGAGTTCGGCTTCGTCGACGTCCTCGGCGGCGCCCACGTCCTCTACGCCTCGCTCGTCCCCACGCCTGCGGGCTACGTGCTGCGCACCTCCAGCGACGAAATCCCCGAGATCCAGCTGACCGAACTCATCGCCAACATCTACGGCGACCCCTATACCCGCGACGGCTCGCTCCTCGAAGCCTCGAAACACGTCCCCACCCTGACCATGCCGTCCGACTGCTCGGGCGAACCCCTGATCACCTCCGTCCATATGGACTCCTGGCAGCACCCCGGCTCCTACCTCCCCGACGGCGAACCCAACCTGGCCGAACCCAACTGGGTGACCTCAACCTCCCAGTCAGAACCGGTCAGCGGCTGCAACCAGCTCGAAGGCCTCTTCAACCCGACGATCACCGCCACCCCCTCCACCAACCGCGCCGACAGCCCCACCGGCCTGGAAGTCGACCTCAAGATCCCCCAGAGCGAAGGCACCGAAACGCTTGGCACCCCGCCGCTGAAGAAGGCGGTGGTCACCCTGCCCGAAGGGATGACCGTCAACCCCTCCTCGGCCAACGGCCTGCAGGGCTGCTCCCTCTCGGCCCTCGGCATGAGCCCCTCCGGCCAGCCCAACGCCGCCGCCCCCAATTGCCCCAACGCCTCCAAGATCGGCAGCGTCGAACTGGAAACCCCGGCCCTTCCCGGCGTCCTGCAAGGAGACATCTACGTCGCCAAGCAAGCCGAAAACCCCTTCCACTCCCTCCTCGCCCTCTACATCGTCGTCAACGACCCCACCACCGGCGTCGTCGTCAAGATCCCCGGTGAAATCCGCGCCAACGCCACCAGCGGCCAGCTGGAAACGGTGGTCGACAACAGCCCCCAGTTCCCCTTCAGTGAACTGCGGACCCACTTCTTCGCCGGACAGCGCGCCGCCCTGCGGACCCCCTCGGTCTGCGGCAAATACATCGTCACTTCCCAGCTGACCCCCTGGTCGGCGCCGGAATCGGGGCCGCCGGCCGAACCCACCGCCAACTTCCAGATCACCCAGGGCTGCGCCCCCAGCGCCGCCGCCGAGCCCAACCACCCGGCCTTCGCCGCCGGCACCCTCAACCCCCTCGCCGGCGCCTACAGCCCCTTCGTCCTCAAGCTCAGCCGCGAAGACGGCTCCCAGGAACTGAAGGGCCTCAGCCTGACCCTGCCCGAAGGGCTGATCGGCAAGCTGGCCGGCATCGCCGAGTGTCCCGACTCCGCCCTCGCCGCCGCCGCGGCCAAGAGCGGCACGGCCGAGCAGCAGAGCCCCTCCTGTCCGGCGGCCTCTGAAGTCGGCGCCGTCACCGTCGGCGCCGGGGCGGGGCTGACCCCCTACTACGCCACCGGCAGGGCCTACCTCGCCGGCCCCTACAAGGGGGCCCCGCTAAGCCTGGCGATCGTCACCCCCGCCGTCGCCGGGCCCTACGACCTCGGCACCGTCGTCGTCCGCAACGCCCTGCAGGTCGACCCCTACACCGCCCAGATCACCGCCGTCTCCGACGAAATCCCCCACATCCTGCAGGGGATCCCGCTCGACGTCCGCTCGATCGCGCTGCAGCTGCCCCGTCACGAATTCACCCTCAACCCGACCAGCTGCGAAAAGAAGACGATCGCCGGCTCGCTCACCTCGGTGCTCGGGCAGGCCGCGCCGCTCTCCAACCCCTTCCAGGTCGGCGGCTGCTCGAACCTCGGTTTCAAGCCGAAGCTGGCGATCAGCCTCAAGGGCGGCACCAAGCGCCACACCTTCCCCGCGCTCAAAGCGGTACTGACCTATCCGCAGGGCTCCTACGCCAACATCGCCTCGGCCCAGGTGACGCTGCCTCACAGCTCCTTCCTCGAACAGGGGCACATCAAAACGGTCTGCACCCGGCCCCAGCTCGCCTCCCAGACCTGTCCGGCGGCCTCGATCTACGGCAAGGCAACCGCGGTCACCCCGCTTCTCGACAAACCGCTCTCCGGTCCTGTCTACCTCGGCGTCGGCTTCGGCCACGAACTGCCGGACCTGGTGGCGGAACTCAATGGCCAGATCAGGGTCCTGCTGGATGGGAAGGTGGACACCGGTAAAGAAGACGGCTTGCGCAACAGCTTCGAAGTCGTCCCAGACGCGCCGGTCTCCAAGTTCACGCTGGAAATGTTCGCCGGCAAGAAGAGCCTGATCGTCAACTCCGAAAACCTCTGCTCGCCGCAGGCGAAAACCAAGGCAGTTGCCGACTTCACCGGGCAGAACGGCAAGGTCTACGACACGACCCCCAAGGTCGCCAACAGCTGCGGGGGGAAGTCGAAGAAGGGCGGCAAGGGCAAGCGTCACCACAGGGCCTCAAAGCGCCAGCTCGATCGAGCCCTGCTCGGCCGCCTTGGCGGCGCGTGGTAGGGCCGGTTGTGACGGGGCTCGATGATCCGGCGCCTCGATAGCGCCGTTTTCCGCGCCGGCCGAGTCGCCACCGGTCTCTCCGCCGCCACGCTCGCGGTTGGATTGGCCCTGACGGCCGCGCCCGTCCCCCAAGCCGCCGGCCCGCCCCAGATCGCCGCCGCCTGGGTCACCGGCGCCACCGCCACCTCGGCCAGCCTCCACGCCGAAGTCGACCCCGAGGGCTCCGCTACCTCCTATCGCTTCGAGTACCTCACCGAAGCGCAGTTCCAGCACAACGGCGAAAGCTTCGCCGGCGCCGCCAAGGCGCCGCCCTTCGGCGAAGAAGAACTCGGCGAAGAAGAAGCCGGCCAGCCCGCGCTGCAGCGGATCGAACGCCTGACGCCGGCCACGACCTACCGCTACCGCATCGTCGCCACCGGCAACGGCGAAGCGCAGCTCGCCCACGCCTTCACCACCCAGCCCAACGCCTCTTCCGCCCCCGAAGAGTGCGTCAACGCCCAGCTGCGCTTCGAAGACAGCTCCCTCGGCCTGCCCGATTGCCGCGCCTGGGAGCTGGTCTCGCCGGTCGACAAAAACGGCGGCGCGATCCAGGGGTTCGGTCAGATCTCCGGCGGCGGCGTCCTGCAGGCTTCCGAAAACGGCGAAGCGGCGACCTTCAGCTCCAGCGCCTCCTTCGGCGCCGGCGCCCAGGGCGCCCCGACCGCCTCCCAATACATCGCCCGCAGGGTGGGAGGAGAAGCCGGCTGGGCCACCCAGAACATCACGCTCCCCACCGTCTCCGGCGCCTACGGCAACGCCCAGACGGGCGTCCCCTACCAGCTCTTCTCCACCGACCTCGCCCGCGGATTGTTGCTGGGCGGCCGCCGCTGCGGGGAAGCCGAACCCTGTCCGCGCAGCTACTCCCTGCGCGAGAGCGCCGGCGGCGCGCTGACCCCCTCGCCCACGGAGGCCGACCTGGGCTTCGCTGGCGCCTCACCGGACCTGCGCCACGTCGTCCTCTCGACCTGCGCCAAGCTGACTCCCGACGCGACCGAAATGGCGGGAGTTGGGGGGACCTGCAATCCCGCCGAGGCCAACCTCTATGAATGGAGTGGGGGGGAGCTGCGGCTGATCAACCTGCTGCCGGGCGAAACTCAGGGCACCCCGGGCGCCCGCCTCGCTGCCCAGGCCGCTGCGGTCAACTCCGATGGCTCGCGGGTCTACTTCACTGACGAAGGCAACCTCTACCTGCGCGAAGGCGCCCACACGGTCTGGGTTGATCAAGCGCAGGGAGGGGGAGGGGTGTTTCAAACCGCCTCCGCTGAGGGCCGCTTCGCCTTTTTCACCAAGGCCGCTCACCTCTACCGCTACGACGCCCAGACCGAAGCGGCCACCGACCTCACCCCAGCCGGCGGTGTCCTCGGCGTCCTCGGCGCCGCCGAGGACGGCTCCCGCGCCTACTACCTGACCTCGGCCGGCCTCTACCTCTGGCAGGCGCCGGGCACCACCGCCGAAATCGCCCCCGGCGCGCCCGCCGCCTTCGCCGGCGATTACCCGCCGGCCACCGGCGCCACCCGCGTGACCCCGGACGGAACCCACCTCGCATTCCTCTCCACCGCCAGGCTCACCGGCTACGACAACACCGACCAGAGCACGCGGCTGCCCGACAGCGAGGTCTACCTCTACAGCGCACCCGAAGGCGGCGGCGAAGGCGCCCTCGCCTGCCTCTCCTGCAACCCCACCGGCGAGCGCCCACAGGGCCCTTCCACCATCCCCGGCGCGATCGCCAACGGCACGGGCGAAGGCGCCACCGACTCCTACGAGCCCCGCGACCTCTCCAGCGGCGGCAGGCGCCTCTTCTTCGACTCCTCAGACGCGATCGTCCCCACCGACGCCAGCGCCGCCCCAGACGTATACGAGTGGGAGGCCCAAGGCGTCGGCAGTTGTCACAAGACCGCCGGCTGCCTCTTCCTGATCTCCTCCGGCAAAAGCAGCGAAGCCTCCTCCTTCGTCGACGCCTCCGCCGACGGCCGCGACGCCTTCTTCCTCAGCGGCGACTCGCTCGTCCCCCGCGACCCCGGCTCGGCCGACCTCTACGACGCCCGCGAAGGGGGCGGCTTCCCCGAACCCGAAAAGCCGATCGAATGCGACGGCGACGCCTGCCAGGCGGTCCCCTCGCCGCCCGAAGACCCGGCGCCGGGGACGCTCGTCCCCGGCTCTCCCAACCCGCCGGTGCATTTCCCAAGGGTCGTCTGTCCCAAGCGAAGGCGCAGCGCCGCTCATGGGAAAGCTGACTGCCGCCGGCGCCACCATCCTCGCCACAAGCGCGGAGGCCGCAGGTGAGCGCCCTCCACCATCGTCCCCGCTCAGGTCTCGGGCAGGTTCGCCAGGTCGGCCAAATCCTGCTCTCTCGCCTGCGCCTGCTTCATCTCGCGCAGGCGAGCGAGCGAGCACACCCGCACCGGGATATCGAACAGCTCACTCTCGACGGCATCCTCGGCGAGTTGCGAGTAGCTGGGCACGCCCCGCGCTCGCTGCACCACGTCGAGTTCGCCGAACCTGGTCATAGCCGTGACGTTGCCGCCCCGCCAGATCACCGCCGCGTCGGTCGCGGGGTTAAACGGCCTTTCCTCGACGGTTGGCAAGGTGGACTCCAGCTCTCCCAGGGCCTCGGTCAGGCGTTTCAGGTTCTCAGGGTCGGGGTCGGGGACGAGATCCAGGTCCGCGGTGCCGCGGACGTACCCGTGAGCCCCGACCGCCACCCCGCCAATCACTACGAAGCGAACTCCCCGCTCGTCCAACGCCTCCAGAAGCGAGTGGAGGTCGAACTCCCTCAACGCGCCCTGGCGGTGCCCTTGATGGCGCTCATCTGCTTACAGAGCGCGTGCACATGCGCCAGTCGCTCGCTCATCGGAGCGTTGCGATCGGCTTCGAGGCGCAGCGCGCGCGCTCGCTTCAGTTCCCCGACATCGCCGCTGAGCGTCTTCGCTGTCATGGCTGTCAGTCTAGCGTTGCTCTCGCTCCCAACCACCGCCCAGGCCGACTTCGGCTTCCTCCCCGGCCCCGAAGGCTTCAGCGTCGCCGCCACCAACGGAGGTGGCTCCCCCGACCTGCAGGCCGGCTCGCATCCCTGGGAGTTGAGCACCACGGTCAACTTCAAGCTGGCAGGAGGCGCTCCCGAACCCGGTGGCCCCTACACCGACGGCGACCTCAAGGACCTCCAGATCGAGCTGCCGCCGGGCCTGATCGAAAACCCCGCCGCCCTGCAGCAGTGCGGCTTGGCCCAGTTCGACACCCCCCGCGTCTCGCCCTTCGAAGCGAGCCGCTCCGGCGAGAGCTGCCCGGACAAGAGCCAGGTCGGCGTCGTCACACTCCGCACCTCCGAAGGCGGCGGCGAAGCCAGGACCTTCGGCGTCTACGACCTCACCCCACCGCCGGGAGTCCCCTCGGAGATCGGCGCCGTCCCCTACGGGGTGCCGATCACGCTGACTCCCCACGTCCGCCAAGCCGAAGGCGAATACGGCCTCACTCTCAACCTGCGCGACCTCTCCCAGCGCTTCGACCTCTACGGCCTCAAGCTGACCCTCTGGGGCACCCCCTGGAACATCACCCACAACACGCAGCGCGGCAACTGCTTGAACGAGGCAGAACTCGAAGACCCCTGGGGCAAATGCTCGGTCGGGCGGCCGAAGGTCAACCCACCGAAGGCCTACCTGACCCTGCCCGCCTCCTGCACTGGCTCGCTCACCACCACGATCTCGGCAGACTCCTGGCAGAACCCTGGCGCCTACCTGCCAAGCGGCGAGCCTGATCTGAGCGACCCGAGCTGGAAGACCGCCAGCTCCGCCTCCGCCAAAAGCCTCGAAGGCTGCGACACGCTCCACTTCGCCCCCGAAACCCAGGGCCAGCTGACCACCGCCCGGGCGGCCTCGCCGACCGGCTATGCGCTCAGCTTCAACCTCGACGACGAAGGTCTGCTGAACCCCAAGCTGACCGAGCCCTCCCAGCCGAAGAAGGTGGTCGTCACCCTGCCCGAGGGGATGACGATCAACCCCTCCCTCGCCGCCGGGCTGGGGGTATGCACTCCTGCCCAATACGCGGCGGAGACGGTCTCCTCCCCACCTGGGGCGGGCTGCCCCAACGCCTCCAAGATCGGCGACTTCACGGTCGAAACGCCGCTCTTCGCAGAGCCGGTCGCCGGCTCCCTCTTCCTCGCCGAGCCCGACAACCCCGCCACCTCCACGCCGGGAGCCGAGAATCCTTTCAACTCCCTCCTCGCCGTCTACATCGTCGCCAAGGCGCCCGAACGCGGGATCATCGTCAAGATCGCCGGCCAGGTCACCCTCAGCCAGAGCTCGGGGCGGCTCACCGCGACCTTCGACCAGCTGCCCCAGCTGCCCTACGCCCACTTCAAAGTCCTCTTCCGCGAAGGCCAGCGCAGCCCGCTGTTGAGCCCTCCCTCCTGCGGCGCCTACGCCACCCAGATCGCCCTCAGCCCCTGGCTCGACCCCGAATCGGTCGTCCAGGAGACCTTCCCCTTCACCATCGCCAGCGGCATCGAAGGCGGACCGTGCCCCGGCGGCAGCGCTCCGCCCTTCGCCCCCGGCGCCCAGGCCGGCACCCTCAACTCCAACGCCGGTTCCTACACCCCCTTCTACCTCCATCTCACCCGTAAGGACACCGAACAGGAGATCACCTCCTACTCGGCCCAGCTGCCGCCCGGACTGCTGGGCAAGATCGCCGGCGTTCCCTTCTGCCCCGAGGCCGACATCGCAGCGGCGAAGCGCGAGACCGGGACGCAAGAGACCGAACACCCGAGCTGCCCGGCGGCGAGCGAAATCGGCCACACGGTGAGTGGCTATGGCGTCGGCCCGGTCCTCGCCTATGCCCCCGGCGGCCTCTATCTCGCCGGCACTTACCACGGCTCGCCGCTCTCGGTGGTGGCGATCGACTCCGCCACGGTCGGCCCCTTCGACCTCGGCACGATCGTCGTCCGCTCCGCGATCAGGGTCGACCCCCACAGCTCCCAGGTTTCGATCGATTCCGCCGGTTCGGACCCGATCCCCCACATCCTCGACGGCATCCCCCTACACCTGCGCGACGTCCGCGTCTACATCTCCCGTCCCGGCTTCACCCTCAACCCGACCAGCTGCGACCCCTTCGTGGTCACCTCGACCCTGACCGGTTCCAGTGCCCCCTTCGCCAACCCGGTGGGCGCCACCGCCACCGCCCCCGTTCCCTTCCAGGCCTCCAACTGCTCCTCGCTCGGCTTCAAGCCCAAGCTCAGCCTCAGGCTGAAGGGGGGCACGAAGCGAGGCGACTACCCCTCGCTGCGAGCGGTGGTCACGCCCCGCCCCGGCGACGCCGACATCGGCTCCGCCGCGGTCACCCTGCCGAGGACCGAGTTCCTCGCCCAGAACCACATCGACACCGTCTGCACCAGACCTCAACTCGAAGCCGAAGCCTGCCCGGCGGGATCGGTCTACGGCCACGCCAGCGCGGTGACGCCCCTGCTCGAAGAACCGATGACGGGCAACGTCTACCTGCGCTCCTCCTCCAACCTGCTGCCCGACCTGGTCACGGTCCTGCACGGCCGCGGCGTCCGCATCCTGCTCGAAGGGCGGATCGACTCTTCCCACGGGGGGCTGCGCGGCACCTTCGAAGGCATTCCCGACGCCCCCGTCACCGAGTTCACGATGGTCCTGAACGGAGGTAAGCGCGGCATCCTCGTCAACGAGCGCAACATCTGCGTTGCTCCTCAGATCGCCACGGCGCGGTTCGTCGGGCAGAGCAACCAGGGCGAGGCGCTGAAGCCCCAGCTGGAGGCCAAGTGCCCGGGGCACAAGAAGGGCAAGCCCAACCACAGGCAGCGAGGAGGTAAGCGCTGATGCTCTCGCTCAGACGCGCGGCCGGCGGCGCCGGGTTGACGCTGCTCCTCGCTGCGGCCCTGGTCTGCGCCCCCGCTTTCGCGGCCCAGGTCGCGGCCCCCAGCCATCCCTTCCTCTTCTCGCTGGAAGGCTTCTTCGAAGGCCGCACGCCGATCCCGCCCCCCGCAGGCGAGCTCGAAGACGCCTGCGGCGTCGCCGTCGACTCCGCAGGCGACATCTACCTCTCCGACTACTACCACCGCACGATCGACGTCTACACTCCCACCCGCAGCTACCTGACCCAGATCGCCGACCCCGACCCCGACGGTCCCTGCAACCTCGCGGTCGACTCCGCAGGAAATGTCTACGTCAACAACTGGCACCGCGACGTCGTCCGCTTCACCGCCTCCGAATACCCGCCCACCGAGGCGACCGTCTACGGCTCCGCCACGCCGATCGACTTCCCCAGCTCCCCCGGCGCCCGCTCCACCGGGGTCTTCCTCGATCCCGCCACCGGCGATCTCTACGTCGACGATCGCACCTACGTCGCGGAGTACGAACCCTCCGGCGCCCTGATCCGCAGGATCGGCGAAGGCAGCCTCGGGCAGGGCTACGGCGTCGCCGTCTCGGACTTCCCCGCAACGGCAGGCCACCTCTACGTCCCCGACGCGACCACGAACACGGTCAAGGTCTATGGCCAGACCGGCGCCCTGGTCGAAGAAATCGACGGCGCCGGCACCCCGCAGCGGGGGTTCGCTTCGCTCGCCGACTCGAACGTCGTCGTTGACGACGCAACCGGCCACATCTATGTCGCCGACAACACCGAACCGGGCTTCGAACACCCCAAGGGGGTCGTCGACGAGTTCAACTCCGAAGGGCACTACCGCGGCCAGCTGCCCCGCGCGATCGTCGACGCCGAACCGATCGCCCTGGCCCTCGACGCCGCCGGCAGCGTCTACGCGACCTCCGGCAACGACGAAGAAGCCGCCCTCTACGCCTTCGGCCCCACCTTCCCCGCCCACGGCCTCGAAGTCGCGAAGACCGGCGCGGGAGAAGGCACGGTGACGAGCGAACCGGCCGGGATCAACTGCGGCGAAGCCTGCGCCGCCGAATACAACGCCGGCGAAGAAGTCATCCTCATCGCCGTCCCAGCGCCGGGCTCGGAATTCGCCGGCTGGACGGGCGGCGGCTGCTCGCTGAGCAGGACCTGCCACCTCACCGTCGCCGCCGACACCGGGGTGAGCGCCGAATTCGAAGCGCTCCCCCCGCAGCCGCTCAGCCTGCAGGGGCCCGGCGCCCCCAGCACCGCCGCGGCGATCGTTGCTCCCGCCGGTGCGGCAAGCTTCGCCGGCTCGCCCGCGACCCGCGCTCTCGCCAGGCACCATCGCCACCGCCGTCCCTCCCACCGAGGCCGTCATGGCAAAGAGAGGCCAGGGGGTCACTGATGCTGCGGCGCCTGATCTTCGCCTCAGCCCTCCTCGCCCTGGCCCTGGCGGCTTTCGCCCAGGCCGAGATCAAACAGCAGGGCGACCTGCGGGTCACCTTTCGGGGCGAGCTCACTCCCCATGCTCTGCCGCGCTCAGGTACCGCTCCGGTCAAGGTCGCGGTGGGGGCGAAGATCGCCACCACCAACGGCTCCAACCCCCCGCAGCTGCGCAAGATCACGATCGCGATCAACCGCAACGGCCGCTTCGACCCCGCCGGGCTGCCGCGCTGCAGCCTCAGGGACATCCAGCCCTCGACCACCGAAGACGCCCTGCGGTCCTGCCGTTCTTCCCTGGTCGGAGAAGGCAGCTTCTCGGCCAGGGTGCTCTTGCCCCAGCAGGCTCCATTCCCCTCCGCGGGCAAGGTCTTTGCCTTCAACGGGACCTTCGACGGCAAGCCGGCGATCCTCGCCCACGTCTACGGCACCAGCCCCATCCCCACCTCCTACACGATCCCCTTCCAGATCTCCCAAGGCAGGGGCACCTTCGGCACGGTCCTGAGCGCCTCCCTGCCACAGGTCACCTCCGAATGGGGCTACGTCACCGGCCTGCAGATCGTCCTCGGTCGCACTTTCAACTTCCACGGCCAGAGGCGCAGTTACCTCTCCGCGGGGTGCCCGGCGCCGCCGGGGTTCCCGGGGGCGAGCTTCGCCTTCGCCAAGGCGAGCTTCGCCTTCGCAGGGAGGGGGACGATTACCTCGGTCTTGAACCGCAGCTGCGGGGCGAGGGCGCTCCGAGAGCCCTGACGAGGCTCTCTCGAACGGATGGTCTGCCCCGCTGGACAGCGTCCTAGCCGATCGCTGGAGCGGGTTCGCGCCGACAGGTGCCATCGGCAAGATCTCACCGCTCGGCGGTGTTCATGAAGAATACGCGCTCGGCGGTAGCACGGGCGCCATCGCAGAAGGCCCGGATGGCAACTTATGGGATACGCAGTACAGCTCGATCGGGAAGATCACTCCGTAGTAGTAGTGGGACGTTCGCAAAGTGATTCAGGAGCGGTCGTCGCCGCCCAGCAGCCGCGCCTTCTCGGCGGCGAACTCCTCGTCGGTGAGGACGCCCTTCTCGCGCAGGGAGCCGAGGCGCTCGAGGCGCTGCAGGCGGGTGTCCTCGGCCTCGGCGGGGATGACGGCGGTCGCTGCCTCCTCGCCGGCGGCGGCTGAGCCCTCGGCCGGGGGGCGCCGGACTTCGGGCAGGCGCAGTTTCGCGGCGCGCTCGGGGATGTTGGCGCCCTTGACGGCGTCGACCACCCGGTCCCTGGTGCGGCCGAAGACGTCGCTGAACTGGGCGTCCGGGTATTCCTCGACGGTCTGCTTGCTCAGCTCGTGGATGCCGAAGGCGGCCATCGCGCCGACGATCACCGTGGTCAGGAACGAGCGCAGGCCCGGCGTCGGCGAGGAGAGGAAGTAGAAGCCGACGAGGAGCGCCAGGCCGGTGTAGACCCAGGCGACGTAGCCCTGCAGGGCCGGCGCGATCACGCGGCGGACCGAGCGGGCGGGAGCGGTCGGCGAGGAGAGCCAGCCGGCGGCGGCGAAGAGCACGCCGACGACGATCACGGTGGTGGCGATGCTGACCATCAGCGAGGTCGAGATCGACCAGGCGGCTTCGGCCGCCGGCTTGGCGCTTTCGGTGCTGACCAGCTGGTTGACGACGATGCCGCCGGCGATGTGGCGGAAGACGATCGAGGCGAAGCCGGCGGCGATCAGCCCGATGCCGCTGAACAGCACCGTCACCCAGCGGCCGTCGCGCGAGAGGTAGATCGCCAGGCTGAAGCAGAGGAAGGTGAGGATCGAGAGCAGCAGCGCCAGCCCCTTGATCGCGACCGCGATGTTCTGCGCGGTCTTCAGCTGGTCCGAGCGCAGGATCCGGATCTGGCCGGCGTCGGGCGGCAGCTTTTCGGCCAGGGTCGCGCCGATCCCGACCTGGTTGGCGAGGTTGGTCAGGAGGCTGCCGAGGTTGAGGCTGACTTCGCCGTTGGCGGTCGAGACCGCTTCTTTCTTGTTCTCGAGCACCGCGATCAGCTGTTCGTGCGCGGTCCGGTTCGCGTCTTCCCAGAGCGACTGCGCCGTGGACGTTTCCAGCACCTTTTCGGCGCCCTGGCCGGCGACCTGGCGCAGCCCGCCCGCCGCCGGGCCGGCCAGTTCCTTAATCTGGCTGGGGAGGACGTCTTTCAGTTCCTTCTCGACGTTGACGTTTTCGTAGAGCTGGTCGACCAGGTATTCGCCGACGGCGCCGCGGATCGTCGAGTTGTGCAGGAGCTTGCCGCTGGTCTTGACCCAGTCGGAGGTGTTGAGCGCCTGGCGCTCGATCCAGATCGCGAAGACGCTGAGGAAGGCCAGCACCGAGGCGAGGACGACGAGCGATTTGACCAGGCGTCGGCGTCCGCGGCTCACAGGGAGGGATGCTATACGTGAGCTATGAAGCTGGAGGGCATCCACCACATCACCGCGATCACCGAGGACGCCCAGCGCAACGTCGACTTCTACGCCGGCGTGCTCGGCCTGCGGTTGGTGAAGAAGACGGTCAACCAGGACAACCCGACCGTCTACCACCTCTTCTTCGCCGACGAGAAGGGCGACGCCGGCTCCGACCTCACCTTCTTCGAGTACCCCGGGGTGCCGCGCGGGCGCGCCGGCGCCGGCATGGTCCACCGGATCGTCTGGCGGGTCGGCGGCGAGGACTCGCTCGCCTTCTGGGCCGAGCGCCTCGGCGGCGCCGGGATCGAGTCGCGACGCGAGGGCGCCGGCCTCCTCTTCGCCGACCCGGAGGGGCTCGAGCACGAGCTGCTGCTGGTCGACGTCCCCGACGAGCCGCTGGTCGCCGACCACCCCGAGATCCCGGCCGAGCTCGCGCTGCAGGGCTTTCACGCGGTCCGTGCCTACAGCGCCGCCCCCGACGCCAGCGGCGCTCTGCTCGACGCGCTCGAGTTCGAGCGCGTCGACGGCGCCTGGGAAGCCCGCGGCGAGCGCCGTGGCGGCCGCTACCTCTACGACGAGCCGCCGGGCGAGCGCGGGCTGCAGGGCGCCGGCAGCGTCCACCACGTCGCCTGGGCCTCGACCCCCGAGGAGCACCTGCGGTGGCGCGAGAAGGCGATCTCGGCCGGGGCGCAGCCGACCCCGGAGATCGACCGCTTCTACTTCCGCTCGATCTACTTCCGCGAGCCCAGCGGCGTCCTCTTCGAGGTGGCGACCCTGGGGCCGGGCTTCACCGTCGACGAGCCGCTCGAGCACCTCGGCGAGAAGCTCTCGCTGCCACCCGACTACGAGCACCTGCGGGGCGAGGTCGAACCCAACCTGCGGCCGGTGAGGAACCCGCGGCTGGACGCGGAGGGGTGAGCGGCGAGTTCATCTGGCGCGACGCCGGACGCACCGTCGTCTGCCGCCAGCGCGGCGTTTCGCAGGCGCCGCAGCTGCTGCGCGAGCACGGCTTCGAGCCCTTCGAGCTGCTGAGCACGGCACGGGCGCTGGCCGGCGCCGCCGAGCTCGCCGCGGCGGCGAGCGCCGTGCACGAGGTCGCTCCGGGGACGGTGCCGGAGCTGGCCGCGGGGCTGCTCGACTCGATCCGCGCCGGCTCCCTGGTCGCGCTCGGCGGCGGCCGCACGATCGACGTCGCCAAGGCGATCGCCGCGGTCAGCGGCGCCCGGGTGGCGGCGGTCCCGACGACGATGTCGGGGGCCGAGATGACCGGCATCCACCGCCTTCCCGCCGGGGCCGAGTCGCGCGCCCTCGGCCTGGTGCGGCCGGAGCTGGTCGTCGCCGACCCCGAGGCGATGACCAGCCAGCCGGAGGCGCAGCTGCGGGCGAGCTCGATGAACGCGCTCGCCCACGGCGCCGACTCGCTCTACACCCCGTTCGCCAACCCGGTCTCGCGGATCTGCGCCCTGCGCGGCGCCGAGCTGATCGCCGCCACGCTCGACCAAGACCGCGACCAGCGCGACCGCTCCTCGCTCGCGCTCGGCTCGCTGCTCTGCGGCTACGCGATCGACTCCGGCCTCTTCGGCCTCCACCACGTCGTCTGCCAGACCCTGGCGCGGGTCTGCGGCAGCTCCCACGCCGAGACCAACGCGGCGATCCTGCCGCGGGCGATGGCGCTGCTGGCGAGCCGCGCGCCGGAGCAGGTCGTCGACTTCGCGGCGGCGATCGAGACCGACCCCGAAGACATCGAAGCGCGCCTGCTCCAGCTCGGCGGCGAACCGGCCGGGCTCGCCGCCGCCGGCGCCGACCGCGCCAAGCTGCCGCGGGCGATCGCCTCGATCCTGGTCCGCCCGGAGCTGGCCTTCACGCCCGGGCCGCCCGGCCGCGAGGAGATCGAACAGCTGATCGAGAGCGCCTGGTAACCGCGACGCCGCCGCCGTGTAGCGCTCTGCGTGACCGCTGAGCGTCTCGACAGCTACCACGCCTACACGCGCAAGCACAGCGTCAACTGGGCCCTCTACCTGCTGGCGAGGGTCTTCCTGACGCCGTTCTTCCTCGTCTACTTCCGCTACGCGCGGACCGGACGCGAGCACGCCCGCCTCAGGGGGGGCCTGATCGTCGCCTCCAACCACCGCAGCTTCCTCGACCCCTTCGCGATCGGCGGCTGCCTGCCCTGGCGGCGGCCGATGAACTACGTCGCCAAGATCGAGCTGTTCCAGCGCCGCTGGCAGGGCTGGATCCTCTCCCGGCTCGGTGCCTTCCCGATCCGCCGCGGCGAGGCCGACGAGGAATCGATGGAGACGGCGCGCCAGATCGTCGAGCGCGGCGGCGCCGTCTGCATCTTCCCCGAGGGGACGCGGATCCGCCGCGGCAGCCTCTCCAACCCCAGGCGCGGCGTCGGCCGGCTGGCGCTGCAGACCGGGGCGCCGGTGCTGCCGACCGCGGTGCTCGGCACCGAACACGTCCGCCGCGGCTGGCGGATCCGGCCGCGCAAGGTCAAGGTCAGGCTCGGCCGGGCGATGACCTTCCCCCGCGCCGAGGAGCCCTCGCCGGCGCTGGCGGAAACCGTGACCGCGCGGATCTGGCCCAACGTGCAGCTGCAGTGGGAAGACCTCGGCGGGCTGCCGCCGATGCGCCGCGCCGCCGTGATCGGCGCCGGCAGCTGGGGGACCGCGGTCGCGGTGCTGCTGGCCCGCGGCGGGCTCGAGGTCCAGCTCGGCGCCCGCAGCGCCGAGCGGGTGGCGGAGATGGCCGCGGCGGGGGAGAACCCGCGCTACCTGCCCGGGGTGCCGCTGCCGGAGACGATCGACGTCCGCACCGCGGCCGAGATCGAGCTCGACGGGCTCGACCTGATCTGCCTCGCGATCCCCTCGAAATCGCTGCCACAGGCGGTCGGGGCGATCGCCGACCGGGTCGGCGGCCGCTCCTCGATCCTGCTGCTGACCAAGGGCCTGATTGCGCCGCAGGGGCAGCTGCCGGCGGAGTACGTCGGCGAACGGGTGCGCGCCCGCGCGATCGCCTGCCTCGGCGGCCCCGCCCACGCCCGCGAGGCGGTCTCCGGCTCGGCGGCGCTGGTGCTGGGCTCCGCCGACATCGACCTGCGGGTCCAGCTCGGCGAGGTCTTCGACCGCGCCGGCCTCGTCTGCGAGCGCTCCGGCGACGTCACCGGGGTCGAGATGGCGGGCGCGGCGAAGAACGCCGCCGCCCTCGCCGCCGCCGCGGCCGAGCCGCACGGGCTCAACGCCGCCGGCATCGCCACCGCCGAGATCTGGCGCGAGTGCATCGGCTACGCGATCGACCGCGGCGCCGAGCTCGAGACCTTCTCCGGCCTGGCCGGGGTCGGCGACCTGACGGCGACGATGATGGCGCCGACCGGGCGCAACCGCCGCGCCGGCGAGCTGCTTGGCACCGGCACCCCGGCGGCGGAGATCCCGGGGCTGATCGGCCAGGCCTCCGAGGGGCTGGACACGACGCCGCTGCTGGCCGCGGCGGTCGCCGCCGCGGGTTGCCCGGCGGAGGCCCTGAACGGGCTCGCGGCGCTGATCCGCGGCGAGATCGGCGCCGAGGATTGGGTCGCCGGCCTGCGCCGGGTCGAGCGCGCCAGGCGGGCCGCCTGATGGCCGCCGAGCGGGCACTAGGCTTGGCCGGTGAGCGACCCCACGGAGAATGTCGAGCCCGGCGACCTGGCGCCGGCCGCCAAGGCCGAGCTCGACCGCGCCTTCTCCGACTTCTACCGGGCCCACCTGCGCGACGTCTACTCCTACTCCTACTACCGGGTCGGGAACCACCACGACGCCGAGGATCTGACCGAGCAGGCCTTCCTGCAGGCCTACCGGCACTTCGACCGCGCCCGCCGCGAGTCCGCCGGGCGGCCGCTGCGGCCGTGGCTGATCCGGATCGCCCACAACCTCGCCTCCAACTACTACCGCGACCGCGCCCGGCGGCCGCAGACGCCGCTCGACAACGCCGACCCGATCGCCGCCCGCCACGACACCGTGGCGATCGCCGAGGGGCGCGAGGAGCTGCGGCAGGTGATGGCCAACCTCGAGCACCTCTCGGAGGACCGCCGCGAGGCGCTGATCATGCGCTTCGCGCTCGGCATGGACAACCGCGAGATCGCGCGGGCGCTGGGGCGCTCCGACGGCGCCACCAAGGTGTTGATCCACCGCGCGATCAAGCAGCTGCAGGAGGAGATGAGCGATGAGCGGCCCGAGTGAGCGCTCCGGCGCCGGCAGCTGGGAGGACGTCGAGCAGTTGCTCGCCGACGCGCTGCGCCCGATCGAGCCGCCGGAGCGGCTCTCGAGCCGGGTCGAGGACACGCTCGCCGCGGTCACCCAGGCGGCCGCCGAGGAGCTCTCGGACTGGGCCGAGGAGCTCTCCGAGGGCGAGCTGCGGGCGCTGCGCGACCCCCGCAACTGGGTGCGGCCGGTGATCGCCGTCGGCGCCGGCGGTGTCGCGACCGGGGCGCTGGTGCTGATCGAGCTGCGCCGCCGCGGCAGGCGCCAGGGCGAGAGCGGTCTACGAGCCCTCGGCAGCGGGCTTCGCTCGCGGCTTTAGCCGCGGCGTCCCCGCCACCGCGGCGAGGCCGAGCAGCCCCAGAGCCAGGTGCAGCCAGCCGGCCGTCCCGGAGAAGTCGGAGATCGCCAGCGCGGTGTAGAGGGCGCCGGCGCCGAGTGCGTAGAGGCGCGGGGCGCAGGGGGCGGCGAGCAGCCCCAGCGCGCCGCTGCCGGCGTAGAGGAAGTTGAGCCCGGAGCGGTCGTGGAAGAAGCCGGCGAGGCCGAGGACGACCAGCAGCGCGCCGACCGCGGTCGCGTAGAGCCGGGCTGGGCTGGCGGCCTGCATCGGCGCCGATTGTAGGCTGCCCCTCCCGATGGCCGAGACCTGTTACCGCCACCCCGACCGCGAGACCGCCGTCTCCTGCTCCTCCTGCGGGCGGCCGATCTGCCCCGACTGCATGACCCCGACCCCGGTCGGGATGCGCTGCCCGGAGTGCATGCGGCAGCGGACCAAGGTGGTGCGGGGCGTGGGCCAGCAGGGCGCCGGCTTCTGGCGCTCGCCGGCTACCTTCGTCCTGGTCGGGGTCAACGTCGCCGTCTACCTGATCGAGATCGCCGGCGGGGGAGGGGGGCTGAACAGCATCAGCCCGACGATCTACTTCAACTACGCCCTCCACGGCACGGCGGTGGCGGAAGGAGAGTGGTACCGGCTCGTCACCGGCGCCTTCCTCCACTACGACATCACCCACATCCTCTTCAACATGGTCGCGCTGTTCTTCCTCGGCCGCCTGGTCGAGCCAGCCCTCGGCACGCCACGCTTCCTGGCCCTCTACTTCGCCTCGCTGTTGGCGGGCTCCTTCGGCGCCCTGGTCTTCTCTGGCGCGGCGGCGTTCACCGTCGGCGCCTCGGGGGCGATCTTCGGCCTCTTCAGCGCCGCCTTCGTGATCGCCTGGGGCCGCGGCCTCGGCCTGATCGCCCGCGAGATCGGCTTCCTCCTCGTGATCAACCTGGTCTTCACCCTCAGCGTGCCGGGGATCAGCATCGGCGGTCACGTCGGCGGCCTCGTCGGCGGCGCGATCTGCGCCCTGGCGATCGTCGCCGGTGAGCGCGGGGCGCTCGGGCCGCGGCACCGGCAGGCCGAGTTCGCGGTGATGGCGCTGGTCGCCATCATCTCCGTCCTCGGCGCCCTCGCGGTCGCCTGACTACTCAGCGCGGCGAGGGTCTGGGCGCGGGCGCCCGCAGCGCCGTGAAGGGCGTGTTGCCGGGCGCGTCGATCAGGTCCGGGTGGAGCAGGTGCCCGAGCAGTTCGACGCCGTCGATCAGGCGCGGGCTCGGTTCGGCGAACGGGGCGGAGGCGACGGCGAAGACGCGGCCGGCGCCGAGCCCGGCGATCCGCTCCCAGTGCTCCATCGCCTGCGCCTGGGCGTCCTCGATCGGGCCGTCGAGCATGACCACGACGACGTCGGCGCGCAGGCTCGCCAGCGCGCCCCAGCCGACCTGGGCGGGGGCGAGGCCGGGGTCGCCGGCGACGTCCTCGCCGCCGGCGATCGAGATCATCTCCGGGATCCAGAAGCCGGCCACCCGCGGCGGGTCGATCCGCTCCAGCGCGATCACCCGCGGGCTGGTTGCGCCGCCCAGCGCGCCGCGCACGGTCGCCAGCCGTCCCTCCAGCTCTCCGCGCAGCTCGTGGGCGTCCGATTCCATGCCCGTCGCCTCGCCGCGGCGGACCACCTCTTCGAGCATCTCACTGAGCGTTGCAACGTGCGTCATTTGGTCAATATCGCATTTATCCAAAAAGCCAAGAGATCGGGCAGCTATATTGCGTGCGCCGAATGGCCGAGGACGTCCCAGCCCGAAGTACCGGGCCGCATAGCCGATGAGCGTCCTCCTGCTCGTCCTCCTTCTGCTGTTGATTGCGATCAACGGCTTCTTCGTCGCCGCTGAGTTCGCGCTGGTGCGCAGCCGCCGCGGCAAAGTCGAGCAGCTGGCCGAGGAAGGCGAAAGCGGCGCCGAGGAGGTGGTCGAGCAGCTCGACAAGATCGAAGAATCGCTCTCCGCCTGCCAGATCGGCGTCACCGTCGCCTCGATCGGGATCGGCTTCCTCGGCGAGCCCTCGCTCTCGAAGCTGCTGGAACCGATCTTCGGCGGCCTCTCGCACGAGGCCGCGGCGGCGATCTCGGTCGCCTTCGCCTTCATCATCGTCACCGCCGTCCACATCAGCATCGGCGAGCAGGTGCCGAAGATGCTGGCGATCGCCAACGCCGAGCGCACGGCGCGGCGGGTGGCGCGGCCGCTGAACTGGTTCCGGGTCGCGACGGCGCCGGTGACGATGGCGCTGAGCGCCGTCTCCAACTCGATCGTCCGCCTCTTCGGCGTCAACCCCGGCGACCTCGAGCAGCGCCACACCGCCGAGGACCTGAAGCAGATCATCGACAGCTCGCGGATCGGCGGCACCCTCGACCCCGGCGAGGCGGGGATGCTGGGCGGCGTCTTCCACCTGCACGAGCAGGAGGCGCGCGAGGTGATGACGCCGATCCCGGCGGTGATCACGGTCGACGCGTCGGAGAGCGTCGAGGCGGCGCTGCGGCGCTGCGTCACCTCCGGCCACACCCGCCTGGTCGTGATCGAAGACGACAACCCCGACCGGGTGAAGGGGATCGTCCACAACAACAGCCTCGCCCGGCTCTACATGAGCGACGGCCCGGAGGCGACGATCGAGACCGTCATCCGCGACGCCCTGATCGTGCCCGAGACGCGCCCACTCGACGACCTCCTGCACGACCTCCAGGTCCAGCGCACCTCGCTCTCGGTCGTCGTCGACGAGTACGGCCGCACGGTCGGGATCGTCACCGTCGAGGACATCCTCGAGGAGGTGGTGGGGGAGATCGAGGACGAGACCGACCCCCGCGCCGCGGCACTGCGCCAGCTCACCAACGGCGACTGGTTCGTCCGCGGCCACGTCTCGCTCGGCGACCTCGCCGACGCCGGGATCGAGCTGCCGGTCGACAGCGACGCCTACAACTCGGTCGGCGGCTACGTCTTCGGCGAGCTCGGCCGGCTGCCCAAACGCGGCGACTCGATCAGGTCCAACGGCTACACGATCCGGGTCGAGGCCGTGCGCGAAAACCGCATCGAGGCGGTCCGGATCAGCGGTTCGGCCCAGCCGGCCCAGACCTAAGGCAAGGGGGGAGAGATACGGCGGTTTGAGAGCTTGGGCAGCCATGCTCAGCGCCTTGGCTTTGCCTTCCTCTCTCATCGGTACGATTGATGGCATGAGAATTACCATTGATCGTGCCGGAAGAATTGTCATTCCCAAGGGAGCACGCGAGGCGCTGGGGCTGGATGGCGCTGGCGAGGTGGAGCTGTCCCTTGCGGGCGACCGGATCGAGATCGCGGCAGCTTCCCGTCCGGTGACGCTGAAACGCGGTCCCCATGGCATCCTCACCTCCGACCTCGACCTTCCCTCGCATGGCCCGGATCAGGTTCGGGATGCGCTGGAGCGGGCACGGCGATGACCGCGCCCGACAGCTCTGTGCTGATCGCAGGATTTGTCCCCAGCCACCGCTTCCACGAAGCCGTTCTGCCTTCCCTGGCCGAGGTTGTCCGCGGTGGCGGCGGCCTGATAGCCCACACGATCGCCGAGACGTACTCGGTTCTGAGCTCACCGGCGGGCCCCTACCGAGCCGAGCCAAGCGCGGTCGTCGCCTACCTCGAGCAGTTCCTGTCCGGTGGGCCGACGATCGCGGCGACCTCGGCCGCCTACCGCAGGGCGCTTGACCTGCTCAGCGCCGCCGGCCGCTCCGGCGGCGCCATCTACGACGCCCTGATCGCCCTGGCCGCGGTCGATGCCGGCGCCGTGCTCGTCAGCCTCGATCGCCGGGCGGAGCGGGTCTACGGACTCTGCGGTGCTGAGGTGCGATTCCTGGACGCCGCTTGAGCTCGGGCTGGCGAGCGGTTCCGTCCGTCCTGGCGCCTAGTTTCTCTGAGCAACCCGCACCCCCGGACAGTTGGAGGTACGCCATGTGGGTTGTCCGCCTGACCGACAAGCAGCTCGAGGTCCTGAGGGCGCTGTTGCGCTCCGAGGAGCATCTCGGCCCGGCGCTGAAGGGCTCGATCGAGGCCCTCGACCTGGCCCGCTGGGACGACCTGCCGGAGGCCGAGCTCCCCTGGGAGGAGGTCGAGATCGTCGCCCGCCGCCAGGGGGTCTCCGAAGCCGACGTCGTCTGGGACCTCAGTGCCAGGCACCGCCGCGCCGCGGGCTGAGCGCGACACGCAGGGGGGAGAGTTTCTGCGAGCTGGCGCCTTGGTTCGGCATGCCAGCCGCCGTAGCCTTTACTTTGGATACGATTGGTAAAGGCATGCCGAGACTGTCGCGTAAGAACCAGGTCACGATCCCGGTCAAGGTGTTGCGTGAGGCTGGTCTCGAAGCGGGTGACGTCGTCCTCGTTCGAGCGGCCGGCGAGGGGCGGATCGAGGTCGAACGGTTCGACGACCTAATCGATCGCCTCGCCGGCAGCCTCCCACCGCTGACCTATCCTCCGGGCTACCTCGACGAGTTGCGGGACGAGTGGGACCGGTAGTCCTCGACGCGAGCGTGGCGATCGGGTTCCTGGACTCCGGCGACGTCCACCACGAGCGGGCGGTCACGGAGCTGCGTGCGGCTCGCGGCGCCCCGCTCTCGATGGCCGCAAGCGCCTACAGCGAGATCCTCGTGAGGCCGCTGGCGAGCGGACACGGCGATCGAGTCGAGGCCTTTGTCGACGGCCTGAGCGTGGAGATTGTTCCGATCGACCGGGAGGTCGGACTGCGGGCCGCTGAACTTCGCGCGCAGCACACCGCCCTCCGTCTTCCCGACGCCCTCGTCCTGGCGATCGCGCGGCTGCGCGGAGCGCGCCTGCTCACCTTCGACGAGCGGTTGGCTCAGCTGTAGTCGTAGAAGCCGGCGCCGCTCTTGCGGCCGAGCTTGCCCTCGCCGACCATCTCGACCATCAGGCCGGGGGGGCGGCTGGCGGCCTCTTCGCTGTCGGCGTAGAGGGCGTCGCCGATCGCCTCGGCGACGTCGAGGCCGACGAAGTCGAGCAGGGCCAGGGGCCCCATCGGGTGGCCGGCGCCGAGCTTCATGCAGGTGTCGACCTCGCCGGCCTCCATCCCGGTCCGCTCTACCATCCGCACCGCTTCGAAGAGGTAGGGGAAGAGCAGCCGGTTGACGACGAAGCCGGCCTGGTCGGGGACCTCGACCGCGGTCTTGCCCAGCGCCGCGCACCAGGCCAGCGCTCGCTCGCGGGCGCCCGCGGCGCCGTCGGGGAAGCAGACCTCGACCAGCTTCATCCGCGGCACCGGGTTGAAGACGTGCAGGCCGAAGAGCTTCTCGGTGCCGGCGGCGGCGGCGATCGCGGCGATGCTCAGCGACGAGGTCGTCGTCGCCAGGTCGGAGTTGGGACAGGCTTCGGAGATGGTCGAGAGCAGCTCGCCCTTGGGGCCGACTTCCTCGACGATCGCCTCGACGATCACGTCGCAGTCGGCGAGGTCGGCCGGGTCGGTGGTGACCCGCAGCCGCGAGGGCTCGCCACCCTCGATCTTGGCGCAGGCGGCGACCACTTTCTCCTCGGCGCGCCAGGCGGAGGCCTCGCTGCGGGCCAGCAGGATCGTGTCGGCGGCGGTGGTCGAGACGGCGGCGAGGCCGGTGGCGATTGCCCCGCTCCCCGCGATCCCCGGACTTGCGTACCCCTGGTTAGCGCTCATGGCCGGGTTCCTATCAGGACTCTCGCCGGCCGTGCGGCGTGGCGTAGAATTGGTTGACTGACCAGTCAATCGGCAAGGCGAACGGAGAGGGCGATGTCAGAGCACGGAAAGGGCAAGTTCGGGGGGCGCGAAGTGGTGATCGTCGAGGCGGCGCGGACGCCGATCGGCCGCGGCCATCCCGAGAAGGGCTATTACAAGGACAAGCACGCCTCGAACCTGCTGGCCAAGGTCTACGGCGAGCTGTTCGAGCGCTCCGGCGTCGACCCGGCCGAGACCGGCGACGTCGTCGCCGGCTGCGCCCAGCAGTTCGGCGAGCAGGGCGTCAACATCGGCCGCAACGCCTGGCTCGAGGCCGGGCTGCCGATCGAGACCCCGGCGACGACGATCGACCGCCAGTGCGGCTCCGCCCAGCAGGCGGTCAACTTCGCCGCGGCGCTGATCGCCACCGGCGTCCACGACGTCGCGATCGGCTCCGGGGTCGAGCACATGGGCCACATCTCCTTTGCCGACGGCTACGAGGTGATGAAGGAGCACGGCTCGCCCTTCTCGCCCGAGCTGATGGACCGCTACAACCTGATCCCGCAGGGCCTCTCGGCGGAGATGATCGCCGACCGGTGGGAGATCGCCCGCGCCGAGCTCGACGAGTTCGGCCTGCGCTCCCAGCAACTCGCCGCGAAGGCGACCGAGGAGGGCCGCTTCGAGCGCGAGACGATCCCCTTCGCCGTCAACGGCGACACCTACCTGACCGACCAGGGCCTGCGCGAGACCACCCTCGAGGGCCTGGCGGCGCTGAAGCCGGCCTTCAAGGAGGACGGCAAGATCACCGCCGGCAACTCCTCGCAGGTCTCCGACGGCGCCGCCGGCGTGCTGCTGATGGCGCGCGAGCGGGCCGATGCCCTCGGCCTGAAGCCGCGGGCGCGGATCTACGACCAGACCACGGTCGGGGTCGACCCGGTGATCATGCTGACCGGCCCGATCCCGGCGACCCGCAAGCTGCTCGAGCGCAACGGGATGACGATCGACGACATCGACCTGGTCGAGATCAACGAGGCCTTCGCCTCGGTCGTCGTCGCCTGGCAGCGCGAGCTGAAGCCGGATATGGACCGGGTCAACGTCAACGGCGGCGCGATCGCCCTCGGCCACCCGCTCGGCTCGACCGGCGCCCGCCTGATCACCACCCTCCTGCACGAGATGGAGCGCAGCGACAAGGAGATCGGCCTGGTGACGATGTGCTGCGGCGGCGGCCTCGGCACCGGCACCCTGATCGAGCGCATCTGAGGTTGGCTGAATGGCGCATCTCGGCTAGGTTTGCGGCCCCGTTACGTCCATCAGAGGAGAACCAGTGAGCAAGCGACTCATCGCTGTGCTGTTCGGCGTCCTGGCGATCGCCGTCATCGCCGCCGGTTGCGGCAGCAGCAGTAGCAGCAGCGAACCAAGCACGTCGTCCCTGACCAAAGCTGAATTCATCAAGCAGGGCGACGCGATCTGCGCCAAGGCCGAAAAGGAAAACGAAGCCGAATTCGAAGAATTCGCGAAAGAAAACGGCCTCAGCGAAAACAAGGAACCGAGCAAAGCGGTGCAGGAAGAACTGGCGACCAGCATCCTGCTGCCGTCGGTGTCCGGCCAGCTCGAAGACATCCGCGCCCTCGGCGCTCCCAGCGGCGAAGAAGAACAGGTCGACGAAATCATCGAAACCGTCGAAGGCGAGGTCGAAGAAGCCGAAGAAGAACCGACGGTCCTCTTCGAAGCCGAAGAAGAAGGCAAGAGCCCGTTCGCGGCAGGCAACAAGATGGCCCGCGAATACGGCTTCACGGTCTGCGGCCAGGAAGGGGAATAGGCCCAGCCGCTTTTCCCGGGGCGCCTGGCTGAGTGGCCAGGCGCCCTATATGCTGCCCCCTCGATGGACCTGACGCTGTCACCATCGGAGGAGGAGTTCCGCGACGAGGTTCGCGCCTGGATCGGGGAGAACAACCCCGGCCCCGAGCCCGAGGCCGGGCTCGACGAGGTGATGGCCTTCCGCCGCGAGTGGCAGCTGAAGCTGCACGCCGCCGGCTGGGCCGGGATCTCCTGGCCCGAGCAGTACGGCGGCCGCGGCGCGACCCTGATCGAGCAGGCGATCTTCGTCGGCGAGGCGGCGCGCCAGGAAGCGCCCAGCCCGGCCAACGTGCTCGGCCTGGCGATGGGCGGCCCGGTCGTGATCGCCCACGGCACCGACGCCCAGAAGCAGCGCTACCTGGAGCCGATCCTGACCGGCGAGGAGATCTGGTGCCAGGGCTTCTCCGAGCCCGAGTCCGGCTCCGACCTCGCCTCGCTGAAGACCCGCGCGGTCAAGGACGGCGACGAATGGGTGGTCAGCGGCCAGAAGGTCTGGACCACCTTCGCCCAGTACGCGAAGTGGTGCATGCTGGTCGCCCGCACCGACCCCGACGCGCCCAAGCACCAGGGCCTCACCTACTTCCTGATGGACATGGAGCAGGATGGGGTCGAGGCGAAGCCGCTGGTCCAGATCACCGGCGAGGGCGAGTTCAACGAGGTCTTCATCGACGAGGCGCGGATCCCCGACGAGAACGTCGTCGGCGGCGTCGGCAACGGCTGGGGGGTGGCGATCACGACGCTGATGAACGAGCGCGCCGGCCTCGCCTTCGGCGCCATCGCCCAGATCCAGAACATCCTCGGCCGCCTCGCCAAGCTGGCGCGGGAGGTCCGCGTCAACGGCGGCTCCGCGGCCGACGACTCCTACTTCCGCCAGCGCATCGCCCAGCTCCACATCGAGGCCGAGACGATGCGGCTGAACGCCTACCGCGGCCTGACCAAGACGATGCAGTCGGGGATCCCCGGCCCGGAGGGCTCGCTCGGCAAGTGGCAGTGGGCCGACATCAACCAGGACTTGACCGAGTTGGCGCTGGAGATCGAGGGCGCCTACGCGCCGCTGGCGCGCGGCGCCGAGCAGGCGATCGACAACGGCGCCTGGCAGTACGGCTTCCTGCGCTCGCGCGCCAACTCGATCGAGGGCGGGACGACGGACATCCTCAAGAACATCATCGCCGAGCGGGTGCTCGGCCTGCCGAGGCTGCGCTAGGGCCGCGACCATGTATTTCGATCTCACCGACGAGCAGCAGGCGATCAAGTCGACCGCCCACGACTTCCTCGCCGCCCGCTTCAAATCGGAGCGGCTGCGGGAGATCGCCGCCAGCGAGGACGGCTTCGACCCGGCCGGCTGGGGCGAGATGGCCGAGCTCGGCTGGACCGGCTTGGCGCTGCCGGAGGAGTGGGGAGGGCAGGGGCTCGGGATCGTCGAGCTGGCCATCCTCTTCGAGGAGATGGGCTACGCGCTCGCCCCCTCGCCGCTGCTATCCAGCACCGTCGTCGGCCTCGCGCTCAGCCTCTGCGGCTCCGACGACCAGCGCCAGCGCTACCTGCGCCCGCTCGCCCTCGGCGAGCGCCGCGGCACGCCCGCCCTCTGGGACGCCGGCTCGCCGGCGTCGCCGGGCGGCTTCACGCTGGAGGCCAGGGCCGACGACGACGGCGTCGTCCTCGACGGCGTCAAGGTGCTGGTCCCCGACGCCGCCAGCGCCGACTTCTTCGTCGTCGCCAGCAGCGACGGCAGGCGCCACCTGGTCGAGGCCGGCGCCGACGGGGTGACGGTGACGCCGGAACCCTCGATCGACCCCACCCGCCGCTTCTCCTCGCTCCACCTCGACGGGGTCCGGGTCGCCGCCGCCGACACCCTGCCGGGCGAGGCCGCCGATTACTACCCAGTCTTCTTCCGGATCTGCGTCGCGCTCGCCGCCGAGTCGACCGGGATCGCCCAGCGGACGCTGGAGATGGCGGTCGCCTACGCCAAAGACCGCCAGCAGTTCGGCCGCCCGATCGGCGCCTACCAGGCGGTCTCGCACCGCTGCGCGCAGATGCTGCTGGAGACCGAGAACGCCCGCTCCGCCGTCTACGGCGCCGCCTGGGCCGCCGACGCCGAGCCGGAGTCGCTGCCGCTGGCCGCCTCGACGGCGAAGGCCTACGCCTCCGACGCCGGCTGGCGCGTCCCCGACGCCTCGATCCAGGTCCACGGCGGCATCGGCTTCACCTGGGAGCACGACCTCCACTTCTTCCTCAAGCGCGGCCGCGCCAACGCGGCGATCTTCGGTGACGCCAAGTGGCACCGCGAGCGGGTCGCCGAGGCGGTGCTGGCCGGCGCCGCCGCGCCCGCGGCGGCCTGACCGACGCCCCGGTGAGCGCACTCGACCGCATCTCCGTCGCCGCGATCGGCACCTCGGTCGCCGACCTCGAGGCGGAGACGCTGCGGGCCGAGGCGGCTGGGGTCGAGTGCGTCTGGGCGCCGGAGCTGTTCCGCAGCGCCGCCACCCAGGCCGCCTACCTGGCGGCGAAGACCGAGCGGATCGACGTCGCCACCGGGATCGTCTGGGCCTTCACCCGCAGCCCCTTCATCCACGCGGTGACCGCGCTCGACATCGACGAGATGTCCGGCGGCCGCTTCCGGCTGGGGATGGGGGCGGGGGTCAAACGCCTGAACGAGACCTGGCACAACGCCGACTACGGCAAGCCGGCGCCGCACCTGCGCGAGGCGATCGAGGCGACGCGGCTGATCATGAGCCAGGCCAGCGGCGGCGAGCCGATCCGCTACCAGGGCGACTACTACGACATCGACATCAGGGGCTGGGTGCGCCCGCACCCGGCGCCGCGCGAGGCGGTGCCGATCTACACCGCGGCGGTACAGGCGGGGATGGCGCGGATGGCCGGCGACGTCGCCGACGGGCTGATCGGCCACCCGATCCAGAGCCTGCGCTGGATCGACGAGGTCGTCGTCGACGCCTTCGAAACCGGCCTGCGTCGCTCCGGTCGTCAGCGCTCGGACTTCGACTACCTGCCGACCGTCTGCTGCGCGATCGACGACGACGAGGGCCGGGCGATCGAGATGGCCCGCCGCACGATCTCCTTCTACGCCACGGTCAAGACCTACATGCCGCTCTGGGAGCTTCACGGCTTCGCCGACAACGCCGTCGCCGCCGGCGAGGCCTTCCGCCGCGGCGACCTCGCCGCGGTGCCGGCGGCGATCAGCGACGAGATGGTCGAGGCCTACTGCGCCGCCGGCCCGCTCGACAAGGTCCGGGCCCGGGTGCAGGAGACGGCCGAGCGCGCCGACGGCCTCTTCCTGACGCCGCCGACCTACTTCATCTCGCCGGAGGAGCTGAGCGAGTTCCAGAACCGGATCATCGACGCCTTCGGCCCCGCGGCGCGCTGACCGACTCGCCCGAATCCCGCCTGCTCGAAGTGCTGGACCGCGTGCGCGAGATCCCGGAGGGGTTCGTGCGCACCTACGGCGACGTCTCGCCCGGGGCGCCGCGCTTCGCCGGCTCGGTCCTGTTCGCGGTCGACGACCCCGACCTGCCCTGGTGGCGGGTGGTCCGCGCCGACGGCTCGCTCGCCAAGGGCGCCCGCCAGCGCCAGCTCCTGGTCGCCGAGGGCGTCCCCTTCAAGGGCGAGCGGGTCGACATGGAGCTGGCCCGGGCGCTGCCCTGAGCCGGCTCCGGCTCGGCCCGGCGTCATCTGCCCCTACTAAGGGCAGATGACGATCAGGTGGAAGTCGGAGTCGACGTCGTTGCCTTTTTCGTCGCGGGTGTGGACTTCGATCGCGTCGACGTTGGCGCCGGAGGCATTGGTCTGGGCGGTCCCCGCTCCCGGCACGGTGGTGCCGGCGTTGTTGCGCCCGGCGACGTCGGCGCAGCCGCTGACGTTGACCGGGAAGGAGACGGTGACGGCGCCGCTCGCCTCGCTGACGCCGATCCCGGAGCCGCTGGCGCGGGCGAGGGTGGCGTTGCCGGCGCCGGCCGGGTTGTTGACGACCGCCCAGTAGACGTTGCTGGCCGACTTCGCCGAGGTTGCCAGCGGCACCGCGCCGAGCTTGTTGGTGTTGATCTGGTAGCCGGTGAGGGTCTTGTGCTTGATCTTGCCGGCGCCGATCGTCTGCTTCATGATCGCGCCGCCGTTGATCGTCTGGGCCGCGTAGGCGGTGCCGGCGAGGGCGACGACGAGGGCGATCACGGCGACGACCATCGCCGGCGACGGGCATCTCTGCTTCAAGCTGCTCATCCTGGACTCCCTTCCAGTTGGGGGTAGCTGAAATTAAGTAACCCCGCTGTCAGGGGAAAGCTGCGGCGCCAGGGTTAGGGGAGCGCCGCGACGAAGCGCTCGAAGGCGGCGATGTCGGTCACCGCCGGGCCGTGGCCGGGCAGGATCAGGGCCGGGTTCAGCGCCGCCAGCTTGCGGATCGAGCGGCGGTTCTCCTCCGGGTCGTAGGTGAAGACCGGCGGCGGCTCCTTGACCCCCGGCAGGCCGGTGGCGTAGCTCATGTTGCGGATCACGTCGCCGCAGATCGCCACCCGGTCGGACTCGCGGAAGAAGATCACCTCGCCGCGGGCGTGGCCGGGCGCGTGGACGACGCGGAAGCCGGCGACCTCGTCGCCCTCCGCCAGCACCCGGTCGACCCTGTAGGGAGGGCCCTGCCAGAGCTTGCGGATCACCGCGTTGAGGAGCTTGCCCGCGTCCGCGTCCTGCATCGGGCGCTTGCCTTCCATCGCCTCGACGTCGTCGGCGTGGCAGGCAAGCGGCACCTCGCGCGCTTCGCAGACGTCCTTGGCCACTCCTTGGTGGTCGGGGTGGGCATGGGTCAGCGCCAGCATCGAGATCTCGACCCCCTCGAGCTCGGCGAAGATCCGCCGCCGGTCCCAGCGCCGGCCGGCGTCGATCAGCACGTCCTCGGCCAGGTAGACGTTGATGCTGGGGGCCGGGAATTCCTTCAGCCGCCAGACGCCGGGCGCCAGGTACTTCAACTCAGTGCCCGATCCCGAGCGTGCCGCGGGGGTCGCCGCTGTGCTCGGCGAGGTCCTCGAGGCGGGCGATCGTGCGCTCGCCCTCGACCCGCGCCGGGTGCCCGGGCGGCAGCGGCTCGATCAGCCGCCGCACGCGGTTGCGGACCTGCAGCGCGAAGTGGGGGGTGGAGGCGCCGGCGAGGGCGCGGATGTCCTCGGGGGTGACCGCGTGGGCCGGGGCCAGCAGCTTCGGGTTCTCGGACTCGCTCACGGTTCTTCGCCGCCGATCTTGGCCAGTTCGGCCAGTTCGTTGACTTCGGCCTGCTGGTTCACGTCGATCGCCTCCTGGTCGCCGATCACCCACACGTGGTTGTAGAAGGCGCGGGTGGGGTTGGTCGTGTAGCCGGGCTTCAGGTCTAGAAAGTATTCCCGCAGCGCCTTCGGCAGCGTAGCGGCGCTGTCGGTGAGCAGCAGCGGGCCCCAGGTTCCCGAGGCCGAGAGGGCGGCCGCGGCGGCGGCGTCGAGCGGCGAGTCGCTGCGGGCGAGGACGAAGCCGTGGCCGGGGTCGTTGACGTCCCAGCCGAAGCCGCCGTCGGCGTAGCGGGCGAAGGCGATCGCGTTGGCGACCGCGTCGGCGCCGGCGACGCGGTGGACGCGATGGTCGATCTTGGCGATTTCGGCCAGGACCGAGGCGGGGATCGCGCTGGCGGGGCCGAGCACGTAGACAGGCACGTCCCTGTGGCGCGCCAGCGCCGCCGCGGTCGGTGGCGGCAGCTTGCCGCCTTCGGCGTAGAGGACGGGGTCGCCCGAGCGCGCCGCCCAGGCGGCGGCCGGCATCGCGAAGTCGGGCCGGTCGGCGGCGGCGACGAGGACGTGGGCGGGGGCGGCGCCGAAGAGGCGGTCGCGCAGCTTCGCGATCGCCGCCGCGGTGGCCGCGGCGGAGCTCCCCTTGATCGCGGTCACCCTGCCGGCGACCTCCGGCGCGGCGACGGCGCCGACCGTGAAGGCGGCGGCGCCCCCGGAGGCGGGGGAGCCCTGCGGTTCGAGGGCGGCGAGCGCCTGCGCCGTCGGTTCCGGGGTGCCGCCGGGGCTGGAGACGAGCAGGGGCGCGCGCAACGGCGGCGCCATCAGCACCGCGGCGGCGATCGCGCCCGCCCAGTCTTCTTCGTCGACAATGGCGACCGCCGCCGGGCGCTGCGCCGGGGTGGTCGCGGGGAAGACGGCGAGGGCGGCGCCGGCGGCGTTGGCGGCGGGGTCCGAGCCGCCGATCCGGGTGGTGTTGTTGGTCGCGAAGGCGGGGTAGCCGAGCGCTTCGGCGGTCTGGGTGGCGCCGCTCTGGCTCGGCGCACCGCCCTTGGCCGGGGCCGGCACGGGGGCCGGGGCCGGCGACCCCGAGGAGGCGTCGTTGGAGCCGCCGCGGCCGCCGAGCACGGCGGCGAGGATGAAGACGATCGCCACCGCCACCAGCGCCGCGATCAGCTTCAGCGCCCCGGGCACTCGCCGGCGCCGGCGCCGCGCCGCCCGTTTCGGCGCCGCCGCCGGTGTGGTGGCGGGCTTCGGGGCGTCCTCGGTTGCCGCCTCGCCCGCCTCGGGCCCTCCTGGCACCGGCACGTCGGCGTTGATCGGGCGCTCTCCGCTCATCGGCGGAACGCTACTGCGGCGCGCCGCCGCGGCGTACGACCGATCATCTAAAGTTCCGGGGGACTGGCTGACTGACCAGTCAATCAGTCCGACCCGAGGAAGGAAGCCGATGGATTTCGCACTCAACGACGAGCAGCTCGAGTTCAAGCAGAAGTGCCGCACCTTCGCCCGCGAGGTGATCCGCCCGGCGGCGCCCAAGCACGACCGCGAGGAGAGCACCCCGTGGGAGGTCATCAGGGAGGCGCGGCGCCAGGGCCTGCAGGGGATCGAGTCGCTGCGGCGCTCGGCCGGCGACCCCGAGGGCCAGATGCAGGTGATCTCCGCCGAAGAGATGCACTGGGGCTGCGCCGGCACGGCGCTGGCGATCAACGGCTCCGGCCTCGCCGCCGCCGGCATCGCCGCCTCCGGCACCCCCGAGCAGATCGGCCGCTGGGTGCCCGAGTGCTTCGGCCTCGGCGACGAGATCAGGCTCGGCGCCTACGCGGTGACCGAGCCGCAGGCCGGCTCCGACGTCAAGAGCCTGAAGACGACCGCCAAGCGCGACGGCGACGAGTGGGTCCTCAACGGGACCAAGGTCTTCATCACCAACGGCGGCATCGCCGACGTCCACGTCGTCGTCGCCACCGTCGATCCCGAGCTTGGCACCCGCGGCCAGGCCTCGTTCATCGTCGCCAAGGGCACCCCCGGGCTGAGCGAAGGCAAGAAGGAGACCAAGCTCGGAATTCGGGCTTCGCACACGGCCGAGGTCGTCCTCGACGAATGCCGGGTCCCGGCCGAGAACCTGCTCGGCGGCGAGGAGAAGCTGGCGCGGAAGCTGGAGCGCGCCCGCTCGGGGCAGAAGTCCCGTTCCGCCGACGCCCTGGCGACCTTCGAGATCACCCGGCCGATCGTCGGCGCCTCGGCGCTCGGGATCGCCCAGGCAGCCTACGAGTGGACCCTCGAGTACCTCGACGGCCAGTCCGAGGGCGGCGTGCCGATGCTGAAGCTGCAGCGCGTGCAGCAGACGCTGGCCGACGTCGCGACCGAGATCGAGGCGGCCCGGCTGCTGGTCCAGCGCGCCGCCTGGATGGGCCGCAACGGCGTGCCGATGACCGGTGGCCAGGGCTCGATGTCGAAGCTCAAGGCCGGCGACGTGACGATGTGGGCGACGACGACGCTGATGGACCTGGTCGGCCCCGACGCCTGGAACACCGAGTACCCACTGGAGAAGTGGTTCCGCGACGCCAAGATCTACCAGCTGTTCGAGGGCACGGCGGAGATCCAGCGGATGGTCATCTCCCGGATGCAGGCGCGCGAGTACGCCGAGCGCTTCCAGTACGGCGCCGAGGTCGCGGCGAAGGCCGTGGCCGCGGCGGAGGCGAAGAAGGAGCCGGTCCCGGCGTAAGCTCGGGGCGGTGCACGGGCCGCACGGACATACGCACTCGCTGGACGCGCGCCGCGAGGACAGCCGGCGGCGGATGTGGGTGGCGCTGGCGATCAACGCCGGCCTGCTCGTCGCCGAGGCGGTGGGGGGAGTCCTCACCGGCTCGCTGGCGGTGCTGGCCGACGCCGGCCACCTGCTCTCCGACGTCGGCTCGATCGTCCTGGCGCTGATCGCCGCCCGCCTCGCCGCGCTGCCGGCGGCGGGCCGGCGAACCTTCGGCTACCAGCGCTCGGAGGTGCTGGCGGCGCTGGTCAACGGCCTGCTGCTGGTCGCGGTCAGCATCGGCATCGCGATCGCCGCGATCGGGCGCCTCGCCGACCCGCCGGCGATCGCCGGCGCCGGCGTCCTCGCCCTCGGTGCCCTCGGCCTCGCCGGCAACCTCGCCGCGACCCTGGTCCTGGCCCGCGGCCAGCGCCAGGACATCAACCTCGAGGGGGTGCTGCGGCACAGCGCCGCCGACGCCCTCGGCTCGCTCGGCGTCGTCGTCGCCGGCGCCTTCGTCCTGCTCGGCGGCTCGGCGATCGTCGACCCGATCGTCGGCCTCTTCATCGCCGCCCTCGTCCTCGCCTCCTCCTGGCGGCTGATCAAGGAGCCCTTCGACGTGCTGATGGAGGCGGCCCCGGCCGGCGTCGACGTCGACGGCGTCGGTGCCGCGATCTGCGCCGAGGCGGGGGTGCGCTCGGTCCACGACCTCCACGTCTGGACCGTCACCTCGGGCTTCGGGGCGATCGCCGCCCACGTCGTCGTCGCCCGCGGCTGCGACCGCGACCTGGTCCGCCAGCGGCTCGAGCTGGCGCTGAGCGAGGGCTTCGGGATCGAGCACACGACGCTGCAGATGGAGGAGGAAGCCGAGGGCGGCCTGCTGCACGTCGAGAACGCCGCCGCGGAAGCCTGATCGCAAGCCCGATTGCAGCGCCTGGCGGCCGTGCGGGCCGCAATCGGAGCTTGGCTAGCCTCGGCGCGATGCTGAGGAATCGTCCCCTCGCCGCGGCCCTCTCGATCGCCGCCTCGGCGCTCTTCATGTTGCTCGTCTCCAGCCCGGCGCCCGCGCCCGCGCAGGACCTGCAGTCCAAGCTCGAAGCCAAGCAGGCGAAGCTGGACAAGGTGCGCGAACGCAAGGGGGTGCTGACGACGACGATCTCCGCTGACAAGGACCGGATCGACCGCCTCACCACCCAGGTGGCCGGCATCCGCGACCGCGAGGCAGCGGTCCGCACCCGGCTCGCCGCCAAGCAGGCCGAGCTCGACAGGGCGATGGCCCGGCTCGACGTCGCCAGGGGCCGGCTGGACCAGCTCCGCTCCCATCTGAAGCGGGCGCTGGGGGCGCTGCGCCAACGGCTGGTGGCGATGTACGAGACCGGCAGCCCGGACCTGATCAGCGTCATCGTCGGCTCCAGCGACATCGACGACCTCGCCGCCCGGACCGAATACCTCGACCGCCTGCACGGGATGGACGAGGCGGTGGTCGGCCGCGTGCGCGAGCTGCGCGACCAGGTGCGGCGGGTCGTCAGCCGCCTGCGCGGCGCCAAGGACACGATCGAATCGGCGCGCGACGCGATCGCCGCCGAAGAGCGGGCGCTCGCCGGCGCCCGCGCCGCCCTGCGCAACCACCAGCGGGCGCTGGTCGGCGCCCGCGCCAAGCGGGTCGCGGCGCTGGCCCGGATCGGCGAGCACGAAGAGGAGCTCGACGGCTCGGTCGCCGCGATCCAGGGCAAGATCGCCGCCCAGCTCGGCGCGATCGGCTCGGCGCCGCTGCCGGCGGGCCCGATCCAGGGCGGCAACGGCAGCGGCCTGATCTGGCCGGTCGACGGCCCGGTCGTCTCGCCGTTCGGCCCGCGCACGATCGAAGGCCACTACGAGTTCCACCCGGGGATCGACATCGCGGTCCCCGAAGGGACGCCGATCCGCGCCGCCGCCGCCGGCACCGTGATCTTCACCGAGCCGGAGGCCAGCAGCGGCGGCTACGGCAACTACACCTGCATCGACCACGGCGGCGGGCTCTCCACCTGCTACGCCCACCAGTCCGCCTTCGCCGTCTCGGCCGGCCAGCATGTCTCCCAGGGTAAGGTCATCGGCTACAGCGGCTGCACCGGTTACTGCCTCGGCCCGCACGTGCATTTCGAGGTGCGGATAAACGGTGCCGTAACCGACCCGATGGGTTACCTTTAGCAAGCGATGATTCGCCAGGCCCACACCTATCTGGTGGGCGCGATGGGGGGAGCGACGCTGATCGCGATCGCCATCGCCGTATTCGTCCTGCTCGTCTCCGCCCAGGTCTTCAAGCAGTGGCCGATCGGCGGCCTCGGCGGCGGTGGCGATGCGTCCTCCGTCTCCCAGGCACAGCCGGCGGGCGGCTCCGGCGGCGCTGCGGGGGCGACGGCGGCTGCGCCCGCCGGCGCCGCGATCGCGGCCGGCGGCGGCCACGGCAGCGGGCGGGCCGCCGGCTCCGGCGGCAAATCCGGCACTGGCGCCGCGGCCGGCGACCTCGGCGCCGCGACCGGCGCGGAGCCGGCCGGCGGCGGTCAGGGCGGCTCCGGCGGCTCGCACCAGGGCGACTCGAATCTCGGCTCGACCCCGACCTCCTCGGCGCCCGGCGCCGGCTCCGGCTCCGCTGGCAGCGGCGGCGGCTCGGGGGGCTCCAGCGGCGGCTCCACCACCACGCCGGTGTCCTCGACCGCCGGCAAGGTCGCCGAAACCGTCAACAACACCGTCCACGGAGTCGACGAAACGGTGACCGGCGGCGCGCTCGAACACAGCGGCGTCACCACGGTCACCGAAAACGCCGTCAACGCCGTCGTCGGCTCCGAATCGGCGGTCGGCCACGCGGTCGAAGAAACCGTCGGCGCGGTCGGCGGCCTGCTGCACCCCCACGGCTGACCGGGGTCTGGCGCTAACCGTCACAATGCCGGTCCAGTGGCGGAGCGAGAACAGGCGGGAGCGGTCGCGAGCGGCGACCCGATCGAGGGCTCGGCGGTCTATCCGGCCGGCAGTCGCGTCAACGCGCGCGGCCACCTCGAGGTCGCCGGCTGCGACGTCGTCGAGCTGGCCGCCGAGCTCGGCACTCCCGCCTACGTCTACGCCGAGGACGACATCCGCGCCCGCGCCCGCGCCTACCGCGAGGCCTTCGAGCGCCGCACCGACGACTTCGAGGTCCTCTTCGCCAGCAAGTCGCTGCCCTGCACCGCCGCCTACCGGCTCTGCTCGGAGGAGGGGCTCTCGGTCGACGTCGCCTCCGGCGGCGAGCTGCACATGGCGCTGCGGGCCGGTTTCGACCCCGACCGCATCCACATGCACGGCAACAACAAGAGCGACGAGGAGATCCTCTTCGCCCACCGCTCCGGCGTCCGCCATTTGATCCTCGATTCCTTCGACGAGATCGAGCGCTGCGAGCGGCTGCTCGACTCGCCGCAGCGGGTGCTGATCCGGGTGACGCCGGGGATCAAGCCCTCGACCCACGACTACGTGCAGACGGGCCAGCTCGACTCCAAGTTCGGCTTCGGGCTCGAGGACGGCCTGGCGGCGCGGGCGATCGAGCGCGTGCTCGCCTCCGAGCATCTGGAGCTGGTCGGGCTGCACGCCCACATCGGCTCGCAGATCTTCGAGCTCGAGCCCTACGCGCTGGCGATCCGCGCCCTCGGCGAGCTGGCCGGCGAGTGGTGCCGGGTGGTCAACGTCGGCGGCGGCCTCGGCATCGCCTACACCGCCGAGGACGAGCCGCCCTCGATCGACGCCTACGTCGACGTCAAGGTCCGCGGCGTCGCCGAGGTCTTCGGCCCCGGGGTGCGGATCCTGGTCGAGCCGGGCCGCTCGCTGGTCGGCAACGGCGGCCTCACCGCCTACCGGGTCGGCACCGTCAAGGAGATCCCCGGCATCCGCACCTACGTCGCCGTCGACGGCGGCATGTCGGACAACCTGCGGCCGATGCTCTACGGCGCCCGTTACGAGGCGCTGATCGCCGACCGCGCCGCCGCCACTCCCGACACCCTGGTGACGATCGCCGGCATGCACTGCGAGTCCGGCGACATCCTCGTCCGCGACGCGCTGCTGGCGGCGCCCGCCGTCGGCGACGTCCTGGTGACGCCGGCGACCGGCGCCTACGGCTACGCGATGGCGAGCAACTACAACGGCGTGCCGCGGCCGCCGGTCGTCTTCTGCCGCGACGGCGAGGCCCGGGTCGTGGTCCGGCGCGAGACCTACGAGGACCTCACCGCCCGCGATGCCTGAGGAGCCCTCGAAACCGGTCCGGGTCGGGCTGCTCGGGCACGGCACCGTCGGCGCCGCCTTCGCCGAGCTGCTGGCGGAGCGCGCCGAGGCGGTCGCGGCGGCGACCGGCCGCCGGCCGCAGCTGGCGGGCGTCCTCACCCGCTCCGAAGGCGAGTTCGCGGCGATCCTCGAGCGCTCCGACGTCGTCGTCGAGCTGATCGGGGGGACCGACCCGGCCCGGGAGTACGTGCTGGCCGCCCTGCGCGCCGGCAAGCCGGTGGTCACCGCCAACAAGCAGCTGCTGGCCCAGCACGGCGACGAGCTCTTCGGCGCCGCCCGCGAGGCCGGCGTGCAGCTGCGCTTCGAGGCGGCGGTGGCGGCGGTGATCCCGATCGTCCGCACGATCCAGGAGGGCTTCGGCGTGACCGAGATCTCGAAGGTCTTCGGGATCGTCAACGGCACCACCAACTTCATCCTCACCGAGATGGCGGCGACCGGCGCCGGCTACGACGAGGTGCTGGCGCGGGCGCAGGAGCTGGGCTACGCCGAGGCCGACCCCTCCGACGACGTCAGCGGCGCCGACGCGGCGGCGAAGATGGCGATCCTCGCCCGGCTCGCCTTCCACACCCCGGTCACCCTCGACGAGGTCTCCTACGAGGGGATCGAGGCGATCGCCCCCGACGACCTCGCCTACGCCAAGGAGCTCGGCCTCTCGCTGAAGCTGCTCGGCGTCGCCGAGCGCCGCGACGGCGGCATCAGCGTCCGCGTCTTCCCCTGCTTCCTCTACCGCGGCCACCCGCTGGCGCCGATCGAGGGCCCGTTCAACGCGGTCATGGTCGAGGCGCCGGCGATCAACGAGGTGACGCTGTCGGGGCCGGGGGCGGGGGGCCTGCAGACCGCCTCGGCGGTGCTCGGCGACCTCGTCTCGATCCTCGCCGGCGACGCCCCGGTGCACGAGCCGCGGGAGCAGCTGCCGATCGTCGCCGACGTCACCTCCTCCTTCTACCTCCACCTCGCGGTCGCCGACCGCCCCGGCGTCCTCGCCCGGGTGGCGACCGTGCTCGGCGACAACGAGGTCTCGGTCAAGAGCGTGGTCCAGCGCGGCGCCGGCGAGGACGCGCGCCTGGTGATGGTCGTCCACGAGTGCCTGGAGTCGCGCTTCGCGGCGGCGGTCGCGGCGCTGGCCGAGCTCGACGACCTGCGCGCGCCGCCGCGCTCGATCCACGTGATCGAGGAGGAGTTCTAGTGCCGGCGCCGCTGATCGAGCGCTACCGCGAGCGGCTCTCGCTGCAGCCGGGCGACCCGGTCGTGACCCTGAACGAGGGCTCGACGCCGCTGATCGAGGCGCCGCGGCTCTCGGAGCGGATCGGCGCCCGCGCCTACCTCAAGTTCGAGGGCGCCAACCCGACCGGCTCCTTCAAGGACCGCGGGATGACGGTCGCCGTCTCCCGCGCCAAGGGGCGCGGAGCGGAGGCGGTGATCTGCGCCTCGACCGGCAACACCGCCGCCAGCGCCGCCGCCTACGCGGCGCGGGCGGGGCTGCGCGGGGCGGTGATCGTGCCCGAGGGCAAGATCGCGATCGGCAAGCTGGCGCAGGCGCTGATGCACGGGGCGCGGGTGATCGCCCTGCAGGGGAACTTCGACGACGCCCTGCGGATCGTCCGCGAGCTCTCCCAGCGGCACCCGATCGAGCTCGTCAACTCGGTCAACCCCCACCGGATCGAAGGCCAGAAGACCGGCGCCTTCGAGGTCGTCGAGGAGCTCGGCGGGGCGCCGGGGGCGCTGGCGATCCCGGTCGGCAACGCCGGCAACGTCACCGCCTACTGGCGCGGCTTCCAGGAGCTGGAGACGGCGCCGGTCCTCTACGGCTTCCAGGCCGAGGGGGCGGCGCCGCTGGTCGACGGCGCCCCGGTCGCCAACCCGGAGACCGTCGCCTCGGCGATCCGGATCGGCAACCCGGCCCGCTGGGAGTAGGCGATGGCCGCCTTCACCGCCTCCCGCGGCCGCGTCGCCGCCGTCTCCGACGCCCAGATCCTCGACGCCTACCGCTGGCTCGCCGCCAGCGAAGGCGTCTTCTGCGAGCCCGCCTCCGCCGCCTCGGTCGCCGGCCTGCTCGCCCACGGCCTGCCGGTCGTCGAGGGAGCCATCCCGCCCGAGACCGTCGTCTGCGTGCTCACCGGCCACGGTCTCAAGGACCCCGACACCGCGCTCGGCAAAGCCCCCGCGGTGATCGCCTGCGACAACGACCTCAGCGCCGTCGAGCGCGCGGTCTTCGATTGACCGCGCGGCACCGACTCGTCCGCGTCCCCGCCTCCTCGGCGAACCTCGGGCCGGGCTACGACGCGATGGCGGCGGCGGTGGCGCTGCACCTCGAGCTCGAGGTCGAGGAGACCGGCGAGTTCTCGCTCGACCCCGGTGGGCTCGAGGTCTCGACCGGGCGCGACAACCTCGTCGTCCGCGCCTTCGAGAGCCTGCACCCGGTCGACGGCATCGCCTTCCGCCTGCGCAGCGAGATCCCGCTGGCGCGCGGCCTCGGCTCCTCGGCGGCGGCGATCGTCGCCGGCCTCTACGCCGCCGATCACCTCTTCGAGCTGGCGCTGACCCAGGAGCAGATGCTGGCCCGGGCGACCGCGCTGGAGGGCCACCCCGACAACGTCGCCGCGGCGATCTACGGTGGCTTCGTCGTCTGCGGGGCCGAGCCGGGCGGCGAGCCGTTCGCGGCCCGTTTCGCGCCACCTGAGGAACTCGAGGGAATCGCCGTGATCCCCGCCGAGGAGGTCTCGACCAGGCTCGCGCGCGAGGCGATCCCGGCCACGGTGCCGCTCGCCGACGCGGTCGCCAACGTCGCCGCCGCGGCGCTGCTGGTGCTGGGGCTGCGCAGCGCCGACCTCGACCTGATCGGCCGCGGCCTCGCCGACCGCCTGCACCAGCCGTACCGGCGCGACCTCTACCCGCGCTCGATGGAGATCGTCGACGCCGCCGCCGAGCTGGGGGCGCTGGGGGCGACGATCTCCGGCGCCGGCCCGGCCGTGCTGGTCTGGACCACCTGGCAGGACGCCGGCAACGTCGCCGCGGCCCTGGAACGGCGCTGCGCCGGCTGGGCCGAGGTGCGGCGGCTGCCGTTCACCCCGCACGGCGCCGACGTCCCCGAGCTCTGAGCCGTGCGCTGGCTGGTCGAGATCGGCCTGGTCGAGCTGGCGCTGGGCGGGCTGCTCGGCTGGGCGATGGTGGTGCGCGACGAGAAGCCGGATTGGCTGCGGCGGATCGGCGTCGTCGCCCCGCAGCGGATTCGCCAGGTCCACCTCGACTACGTGATGATGGGGCTGATCTCGATCGCCGTCGGCCTCGCGATCCCGAGCCTGCCGACCGCGATCGGCGTCGCCCTCGCCTTCGGCACCGCCGTCAACCCGCTGCTGTTCGTGCCGCTCGCCTTCGACCCCGAGGTCGAGCGGCGGACCTGGTACAGGCTGCTGGCCCTGGCCTCTTTCCTGGCGATGAGCGGCAGCCTCGTCGCCGCGGCGGTGGTCGGTCCCGGCTGAGCGCTTGCCGCGCGGCCGGCCGCGCGGATACGATCATCCGATGCCGAACAAGACGAAGTTCAAATGGATCGCGGCGCTCGCAGCCGCAGCCGCGCTTCTTGCGCTTCCCGCCGCCGCCCAGGCGACGCTGGTATTCAGCCGCAACCTCACGCACCCGACGATCTGGATCGCCAACGACAACGGCTCCGGCGCCAAGTTGCTGGCTCACGGCTCGGGCCCGAAGATCTCGCCGGACGGGCAGACCGTCGCCTATTACCGGACCCAGAAGGCCCACGGCTACCGGGCCGAACTGGTCGTCGTCGGCAGCGACGGCAAGGGCACCCGCCTGCTGCTCGCCAACTGGAGCGAACCGTTCGTCTTCGCCTGGTCCCCCGACTCGAGCACCATCGCCGCGGTCACCGGGCCCCTCAACGGCGCCCAGCGCCTGGTCCTGATCAGCGTCGCCACCGGCTCGCAGCGGACGATCGCCAAGGGCTACTTCGGCGGCGTCAGCTTCTCGCCCGAAGGCGACCAGGTCGTCTACTCGAAGTCGGGCGGCCAGAGCTACCCGCCTCATTCCGACATCTACCGGCTCGACCTCGGCAGCAACAAGACCTTCCAGCTGACCCACGACAAGAGCTCCGAGGACCCGCTCTGGGGGCCGAACGAACAGATCGTCTTCGTCAAATTCATCGGCGCCAAGAGCCGCAGGTACGGTCCCAAAGGGGATCTCTTCCTGATGAACCCGGAAGGGGGCCAGGTCAAGCGCCTCACCCACACCGTGGTCGCGCCGCTGCTGTTCGGCCTCTCGCCGGTGCAGTGGTCGGCCAGCGGCAACCAGCTGCTGACCGAGTTCGGCGGCGAGGACACGAGCTACGCGGTCACGGTCAACCCCAAGACCGGGGCGGAACGGACGCTGACCAAGGAACGCGAGACCGGCTTCGTCGGCGCCGCGCTCAGCGCCGACGGCAGCACCGTGCTCGGCAGCATCGGCGGCTTCGAACCGGGTCCAGGCCACAAGGTCGTGACGATCCCCTACAAGGGCGGCAAGCCCAAGGTGCTCGCCAACAACGCCTCCGAGCCGGACTGGAACCGCTGAGGCGCGGTCAGGTCGGCCCGCTCAGTCGAGCAGGCCGACCTGGCGTAGGATCGAGACGCTGTCGGAATAGACGTCCTTGCGCTTGACCAGGCCGCCCTCGAAGGGGATCACGTCGAGGCCGTCCCAGGCGATCCGGCGGCCGCTCGGCTCGGCCGTGAGCTCGCCGCGCCGCATCGTCTTCGCTTGGGTCGCGGTCGCGGTCCATTCCTGGACCACGAGCCCCTCCCGCACGTAGAGGCGCCTGGTCGTGAACTCGATGTCGGGCCAGGTCGCGAAGATCGCGCCGATGTGGGCGCGCACCTGCTCGCCGCTGGCGGACTCGCCGGCGGTGTGATTGTCGAAGACCATGTCGGGCGCGTGCAGGGCCATGATCGCGTCGAGGTCGTGGGCGTTCCAGGCCCCGTTGTAGCGGTCGATCGCCTCGCGCAGCGCCGGCTCTGAGTCCTGCCGGTCGTCAGTCACGCTCGCTCCTTCCAATCGGGGATGGGCAGAGGTATGGTCGCAGCGAAGATGCCCGGCGGCTACACGATCAAGCACCGCGACGAGTTCGAGTCGATGCAGGGCTCCGGCGAGACGACCTGGAAGCTGGCGCGCAAAGCGCTCGGCACCTCCGCCTTCGGCTTCAACCTGGTCGAGATCGAGCCCGGCGGCGGCATCCCCGAGCACGACGAGGCCGAGAGCGGCCAGGTCGAGCTCTACGCGATCCTCGAGGGCGAGGCGACGCTGCGGATCGAAGGCGAGGATCACCCGGCGCCGGCCGGCACCTTCGCCTCGATCGAGCCGCCGGCCAGCCGCACGATCCTCAACCGCTCCGAGGCGCCGGTGACGGCGCTGCTGATCGGCGTCCACCCGAGCGGCAGCTACGAGCCGCCTGCCTGGGCCTGACACCGGCTTGCACCCTGTCCCTATAATCCGGCGACCCGTCAACCCGTCGCGCGCCCGCTCGGAGAAGGCGCGGAAACCGGGAGGTCAGATGTCGAAGAACCAGTCAGGCGCGAGCGTCGAGCGCTACTCGCCGGAGCGTCCCTACAAGCCGCTGGTATCGCCGCCGAGCGTCGAGGACAAGGACGCCTGCGCGATCTACGCCTCCGTGCGCAAGGACGCGACCCCGAGCCACGCGCCGATCGAGCTGGCGATCCCGGCCCTGCAGAAGATGCTCCACCGCGCCGGCAACGTCGACGGCGAGGGCGACGGCTGCGGCCTGCTGCTCGACATCCCGCGCCGGATCTGGGCCGAGGAGGTCCGCGCCGGCGGCCACGACCCCTCGCTGACCCTCGACGACGCCTTCGCCGTCGCCCACATCTTCGTCGAGCGCTCGCAGGACCTCGACAGGGTCCAGCACGACGCCCGCGAGCTGCTGAACGAAGGCGGCTTCCGCGTCCTCGCCGAGCGCATCGGCGTCGTCGACTCGCCGGCGCTGGGGCCGACCGCGCGTGAGGAGGAGCCGCACTTCTGGCAGATCGCCGGCCTCGTCCCCGACGCCGGGCGCCGCGACCCGATCCTCTTCGAGCTGCTGATCGAGCTCGAGCAGCGGCTCGACGTCCACGTCCCCTCGTTCTCGGCGACGACCTGCGTCTACAAGGTGATGGGTTCCCCCGACGTGCTAGGCGCCTACTACCCGGACCTGCGCGACGAGCGCTTCGAGACGATCGGCTGCTTCGGCCACAACCGCTACTCGACCAACACCTGGCCCTCGTTCAAGCGGGTGCAGCCGTTCTCGGCGCTCGGCCACAACGGCGAGATCAACACGATCGAGCAGCTGCGCCAGGAGGCGCGGATGCTGGCGGTTCCGATCCAGCCCGGCTCCTCGGACTCGCAGGACCTCAACCGCACGATCGACACCATGGTCAGCCGCGAGGGCATGTCCCTGGCCGAGGCGATGGAGATGATCGTGCCGCCGATCGTCGCCGAGATCCGCTCGCTCCCCGCCGACCTGCACAGCTTCTACATGTACCTGCACCAGGCGATGGGCCCGTTCGCTCAGGGCCCGGTGGCGCTGATCGCCCGCCACGCCGACGAGTGCGTCTTCTCCGCCGACGCGATGGGGCTGCGGCCGCTGTGGCAGGTCGAGACCGAGGACGACTTCGTCTTCAGCTCCGAGCCGGGGGTCGTCCCGGTCAAAAGGATGGTCTCCGAGCCGCTGCCGCTGGCCCCCGGCGAGAAGGCGCTGGTCCTGATCGACCGCGACGCCCGCCGCTCGACCCTGCACCCGCACGCGGAGATGCTGCGGATCGTCCGCGACAGCTGGCTGCGCCGCAACGGCGTCGAGGAGGTCGCCGGCTACGACCGCGCCCTGGAGACCGGCGGGCCGCTGGAGGGCGAGGACGTCCCCGGCTATTCCGACGCCGGCCCCGAGGAGCCGGTCAAGGTCGCCGACCGCGTCCTCGCCGGCTTCGGCTGGCAGCGCGACGACGTCAAACTGGTCCAGCAGATGGCCTCCAACGGGGCCGAGCCGGTCGGCTCGCTCGGCTACGACGGGCCGCTGGCGGCGCTCTCGCCCGAGCGCCAGAACCTCGCCGACTACTTCAAGGAGACGGTCGCCGTCGTCACCAACCCGGCGATCGACCGCGAGCGCGAGATGGAGCACTTCTCGACCCGCGCCCTGTTCGGCCGCCGCCCTTCGATCGACGCCGCCAACGTGGACACCGGCACGGTCGAAACCGCCTTCCCGGTGATCCTCGGCGGCCACCACGGCCTGGCGCCGCTGGCCGACAGGGCCTACCGGGCGATCGCCCGCGAGCACCGCACCTATCTGCTGGAGGACCTCTGGGAGGAGTTCCGCGGCCGCGCCGCCGCCGTCGACATCTCCCTGCTCGAGTCGGAGACGACCCGCGGCGCGATCGAGCGGATCAAGCAGGAAGCGGTGAAGAAGGTTCGCAACGGGGCCGAGCTGCTGGTCCTCACCGATCGCACGGTCTACGAAGGCGAGCGCCGCTACCTCGACCCGCACCTGGCGACCTCGGCGGTCGACCAGGCGCTGAAGCAGTTCCGGGTCACGACCGGCGAAGAGAACCTGCGCCGCCGCTGCGGCATCGTCCTGCGCTCGGCGGCGATCCGCAACGTCCACGACACGATGCTGGCGCTGGGCCTCGGCGCCAACGGCGTCTGCCCGTACACGATGGTCGAGGTGATCTGCGTCGAGGACTACGAGTCCGACGTCAGCAACCTCTGCGCCGCCCTGACCAAGGGGATCGAGAAAGTGATCTCGACGATCGGCATCCACGAGGTGCGCGGCTACGCCCGCCAGTTCTCCTCGATCGGGGTCAAGCCGGAGCTGGCCGAGATCTTCCAGACCGAGGCCTTCGCCGCCTCCGAGCGCGCCGGCACCGGCTTCGAGGACCTCGACGAGGACGCCAACGCCCGCGCCCGGGCGCTCGGCGGCGACGACGAGGCGGCCAAACCGGCGAAGACGTTCCGCTTCTACCCGAAGGTCTACAAGGCGGCGATCGCGACCGCCAACGGCAGCGGGACCTACGAGGAGTACTCGCAGAAAGTCCGCGACCTGGAGAAGCAGAGCCCGATCTCGATGCGCCACATCATGGGCCTCGTGGGCGACCGCGAGCCGGTCGACCCGGCCAACGTCGACGCCGGCATCGGCCACCACGACTACCCGATCGTGATCTCCTCGATGAGCTTCGGCTCGCAGTCCGAGCCGGCCTTCCGCGCCTACGCCGAGGCGGCGAAGGCGATCAACGTCCTCTGCGTCAACGGCGAGGGCGGCGAGATCCGCGACATGTACGGCCACTACCGCAAGTGGCGCGGCCAGCAGGTCGCCTCGGGGCGCTTCGGCGTCTCGGCGGAGATGCTCAACTCCTCCTACCTGGCCGAGATCAAGATCGGCCAGGGGGCCAAGCCCGGCGAGGGCGGCCACCTGCCCGGCAAGAAGGTCTCCGAGAAGGTCGCCGCCGCCCGTAACGCCTCGCCCGGCACCGACCTGATCTCGCCCTCCAACAACCACGACCTCTACTCGATCGAGGACCTGGCCGAGCTGATCGACGAGCTGAAGACGGTCAACCCCGACGTGCGGGTCTCGGTCAAGGTGCCGGTGGTGCCGAACATCGGCACGATCGGCCTTGGCATCGCCAAGGCCGGCGCCGACATCATCACCCTCTCCGGCTTCGAGGGCGGCACCGGCGCCGCCCGCCAGCACGCGCTGCGTCACGTCGGCCTGCCCTCGGACATCGGCACCCGTGCCGTGCACCGGGCGCTGATGGAGGCGGGGCTCCGCAACCGGGTCGAGATCTGGGCCGACGGCGGCTACCGGACCGGCCACGACATCGTCAAATTGCACTGCCTCGGCGCCAACCGGGTCGGCTTCGGCACCCTGGCGATGGTCAGCCTCGGCTGCACGATCTGCCGCGGCTGCCAGCTCGACACCTGCCATGTCGGCATCGCCACCCAGATCGAGACGGTCGAGCAGGCCCAGGAGCACGGGCTGAAGAAGTTCACGCCGCAGGAGGTCGACCTCGCGGCCGAGAGCTGCGCCCGCTTCTTCTCCTCGATGGGCGAGGAGGTCAAGCAGGTCGTCGCCTCGCTCGGCTACGAGCGCGCCCAGGACCTGGTCGGCCGCTACGACCTGCTGGAGCAGGTCGCCGCCCACGACAGCGTCGACCTGGCGCCGCTGATCACGCCGCTGGAGGAGTTCCTCGACCTCGAGCCGATCGACCTGCCGGTCGCCGAGAGCGCCGACGCCCGGGCCGAGGCCGGCATGGTCGTCGCCCGGCCGATCCGGATGGAGGCGAAGGAGGCCTCGCACCAGATCGGCGCCCTGGCCGGCGACATCTGCCCCGGCCGCACGATCAGCAACCACTTCCCGCGCGCCACCGACGCCAACGACCGCGTGCTCGGGACCGAGCTGGCGGGGGCGATCGCGCGCTCGCGGATCTTCGACGAGGACGCGCCGGACTCCAGCGACGAGGTGCTGGCCCGGCTCGACTTCAACGGCGGCTCGGTCGCCGGCCAGGGGCTCGGCGCCTTCAACGCCTACGGCGTCGCGATCCGGGTCGAGGGCGGCGCCCAGGACGGCGTCGGCAAGACGATGCTGGGCGGCTCGATCGCGATCCTCAAGGGCAAGGGGGCGCGGGGCCAGCGGGTCAACGGCTCGGTCGGCAAGTCCTTCGCCTACGGCGCCCAGCGCGGCCGCCTCTTCGTCCAGGGCTCGGCCGACTCGCGCTTCTGCATCCGCCTCTCCGGCGCCGACGTGATCCTCGGCGGCGAGCCCGAGCAGGACATCGACGACAGCCGTGGCTGCATCGTCGACCGCGCCAACGCCAAGGGCTTCGCCTTCGAGTACATGACCTCGGGCCGCGCCGTCGTCTTCGGCGACCTCGGCCCCTGGGCCTGCGCCGGGATGACCGGCGGCCGCGTCTACGTCCGCCACAACGCCTTCGGCATCGACCGCGCCGCGATCGAGCGCCGGCTCGGCGAGGGCGCCAAAGTCGAGCTCAAGGACCTCGACGCCGAGGGGTTGATCGACGTCGACGATCTGATCAGTGCCTACGCCGAGGAACTGCGGGCGACCGGCCAGGAGGAGGAGGCCGAGCGGGTGCTCAAGATGGCCGCGGACGCGACCAGCAACTTCCTGATGGTGGTGCCGCACCGGGTTCAGGCGGATCCGTCGATCTCGACTGAGTGATTTCGGTGGGCGTGGGAGGGGGTGGGGCGCCCCTTCCGCTTGCTGGGATTTTCGCCGTTAACTGCGCCGTCTCTCGCTGACGGGCACTGCGAAAATCGGGACGCCGCGCGCTCCAGGGGCACCCCACCCCTCCCCGAGCACGCGACCGCTCGGTCGAGAGAGCTCTAACGCTGATAGCTGGATCAGCTCGAGACGCTGGCGGCCGGTCCGAGGATCGCTGGTCCGTAGGTCTCTGTGCGTCCGAGGATCGGCTGTTCAACTGGATGCGAGCGTGGGAACTGCTGTCCCACGGCTATCCAATCGGAGACGGGTCGATTGCTTGCTTAGGCAGGTCGTGCCTCGAAGCGGGAGTTGGGGCTCCCTCCAGCGCAGCGGCGTCCTGATTTTCGCAGTGCCCGTCAGCGAGAGACGGGACGTTAACGGCGAAAATCCCAGCAAGCAGGAGGGAGCCCCAACTCCCGCTCCCCGCCCGTGCTCCTATCTCAGCGGACTGCGGTCGAGCCGGTCGGCGATCGCGCGGATCTCCAGCAGCAGGCCGTTGAGCATCTGCTCGGTGGATTGGTGGATCCGGATCTCGGACATCTGGCGGTCGGTTTCGACCTGGTCGATCCGGTGCTCGAGGATCTGGGTGCGCTCGTCGATCTTGCGGATCGAGCGCTCCATCCGCTTCTCGCTCTTGCGCACGCGCTCCTTGACGTAGCGGCGGGTCTCCTCGTGCAGGGTGTCGAGCTCGCGGCGCAGCTCGGGGTCCATCGGGTCCCCCTGCTCGGCCAGCATCTCTTCGACGCCGGCGCGGACGCGCTCGATCTCCTCCTGCAGCTGCGCCCGCGCCCGGTCGGCCGCGACCGAGAGCGTCGGAGGGGGCGGCGGCAGGGACGGATCGACCGGATTGGGAGCGGCACTCACTGGACCGCATCCTAGGGACGCCGGTGGCCGGAAATACGAGTCCTCAGCGTTTGAGGGCGTAGAGGCTGTAGCGGCCGACCGCCAGCTCGTCGCCGTCGGCCAGCGGGCCCCACTCGACCGCGGCGCCGTTGACGAAGACGCCGTTGAGGCTGCGGTCGTCCAGCACCCGCAGCCCCTTGCCCGGCTCGGCGACGATCAGGGCGTGGCGGCGGGAGATGCTGGGGTCGTCGAGCCGCAGGTCGGCGGCGGCGCTGCGCCCGATCCGGGTCCAGCCGCGGGCGATCGCGAAGACCTCGACCTCGCCGTCGTCGTCGCGCCAGGCGAGGTAGTGGCCCGGGCGCTCGAGCCCGGCCCGTGCCTCGGCGAGCCACTCGGGCGCCGCCTCCCCAGTGGGCAGGGCGAACTCGCTGGTCGCCGTGCCGTGGTCCTGGCGCGCTTCGAAGATCGAGTCGCGGCGGAATTGGGCGCCGCCGCAGCGCGGGCACCCGGGCAGCGGCTCGGGCTCCTCGATCGAGAGCTGGGAGCCGCAGATCAGGCAGAAGAAGGTGCCGGCTCCGGGGATCGTGCCGGAGTCGTGACGATCGCCAAGCGGGCTGCTGCTGACGCTCTCGAAGATGGTGGCCTCCTTCCCTCTGCGTCGCCGTCGATCCTACCGCGCCTGGCGCGCGCCGCCAATAGAATCGCCCCGCGATGGGCCCGATCAGCGCCGAGACCGAGATCGACCTGCCGCGCGAGCGGGTCTTCGCGGTGCTCGCAGACCTCGCCGAGCGGCCCTCCTTCACCGACCACTTCCTCAGCGGCTTCCACCTGACCCGGATCGAGTCCGCCGGGGTCGGCGCCGGGGCGCGCTTCCGGGTCGAGGCGCCGCTGCGCTCGGTCTGGATGGACACGACGATCGTCGAACTGGAGGCGCCGCACCTGATCGTCGAGCGCGGCGCCGGCGGCCGCGCCAACCGGATCGCCTCGCACACGGTCTGGGAGCTGACCGAGAGGCCGGGCTCGCTGACCGCGGTGCGGCTCTCCCACTGGACCGAGCCGGGCCACCTCGACCGCGGTCTGGAGCTGCTCTCGGCCGGCTCGGTCTGGACCCAGCGCGGCTGGCGGGAGGCGCTGCGGCGGCTCCGCGACCGGCTCGAGTCCGAGGCCCCGGACCTCGATCGGATCGCCGTCGCCGGGGGCAACCGTTACGCGACCGGCATCCCTTAATAGACTCTCGCCGCCGATGCTCCCGAACCGCAGAATCCTGCTGCCGCTGGCCGCCGCCCTGGCCCTCGCCGCCCTCACCGTCGCGGTCTCCGCCTGCGGCTACTCGAGCGACTCCAAGAACGTCTCCGAGGGCGAATCGGTGAAGCTCGGCGACCTCAACTTCGAGGTCGTCTTCTCGCGTTACCTCAACCCCAACGACAACGAGGACTCGGCCTACCTGGTCGGCCAGCCGCCGCCGCCCGACGGCTCCACCTACTTCGGCGTCTTCTTCCAGGTCCACAACGAAAGCAACGAGGCCCAGAAGCTGCCCTCGACGGTGGACATCACCGACGCCACCCACGCCAAATACGAACTGATCCCCAGCGAAAGCCTCTACGCCTTCCCCTTCGGCGGCGAAGTCGAATCGCAGGAACAGATCCCGGTCCTCGACTCGAGCGCCCAGCAGGGGCCGATCGAGGGCTCGATGGCGCTCTTCCTGCTGCCGGCCGAAGCCTCCAGCAACCGGCCGCTGACCCTGCACCTCCCCGCCGCCAACGGCGAAGAAGCCCAGGTCACGCTCGACCTCTAGCGCGGGGTGGCGCCCTTCGGCGGCCGCTCAGAGACCGGCCGAGAGGACTTCCGCCGCGGCCGGGGCCGCGACTTCGCCGCCGGCCGCTTCGGCTTCGATCAGCAGCACGCCGATCGCCAGCTTGGCGCCTTCGGCCGGGGCGAAGGCGGAGAACCAGGCGTCCTTGCGCTGGACCGGGTTGGGCGAGTTCTCCTGGCCCGGCTTGGGGCCGAGCTCGGCGGTGCCGGTCTTGCCGGCGACCTGGGCCTCGGGGATCGCGCCGGCGGTGCCGGTGCCTTCGGTGACGACGCCGATCATCAGTTCGGTCAGCTCGCCGGCGAGCTTCTTCGACATCACCCGCACCGGCTTCGCGTGCGGGCGCAGCTTCTTGTTGGCGACGATCGAGGTCGGCTCGCGGACGCCACCGTTGCCGATCGTCTGCGCCACGCTCGCCATCTCCAGCGGCGTCGCCAGCACTTCGCCCTGGCCGATCGCGGAGACGGCGAGGTCGATTTCTTCGCCGATTTCGGTCGGGATCGTCGATTCCGCCAGTTCCGCTTCGCGCACGATCCGCGGCGCGTAGAGGGTCGGCGGCGAGTTGAAGCCGAAGCTTTCCGCCGTCTTCACCAGTTCGTCGTTGCCGATCTTGGGTCCGAGCGGGGCGAAGTCCGCGTTGCAGGACTCGGCGAAGGCCTGGCGCAGGGTGCCGCCGCAGTACTCGCCGTTGGCGTTGTTGAGGAAGCGGCCGCCGACGTTGACGCCGTCGGTGATTTCGAATTCGTCTTCGAGCGAGACCGCGCCGGTTTTGAGGGCGGCGGTGGTGGTGATGATCTTGAAGGTCGAGCCGGGAGGCTGGGGGGCGGAGTAGGCCTCGCCGGCCAGCGCCCGCACGTCGCCGTTGCGGGCGTCGAGCACGGCGATGCCGCCGACCCGCCCGGCGAGGGCGGCGACCGCCGAGGTCTGCAGGTCGGGGTCGATCGTCGTCTTCACCGGCGCCCCCGGCCGCGGTTCGGCTTCGGCGAGCACGCGCGGGGAGCCGGATTCGGGCACCGCCAGCAGCGAGCCGCCGGGCCTGCCGGCGAGGCGGGCGTTGAAGGCGCGCTCGAGGCCGCTGACCCCGACCGGGGTGTCGGCGCCGAAACCGTGGCGGGCCAGCTTCGGCAGTTCTTCTTCGCTGGCTTCGCCGACTTCGCCGGCGACGTCGATCGCGGCGCTGCCGAGCGGGTGTTCGCGTTCGTCGGCCGGGCCCTCGGCCAGCGGCGTCCCGTCGGCGGCGAGGATCGGCGCCCGCGGCGCCAGCTTGATCTGGCTTTCGAGGTGCTCGCCCCGGCGCAGCCCGGGGAAGACCAGGCTCGGGTCCCAGGCGATGCCGCCGTCGGCGAAGGGCAGCTCGATCTCGTCTTCGAGCCGGCCGAAGGCGGTGGTGGCGATCGCCAGCGGCACCGCGACGACGGTCTCGCCGTGTTCGGAGCTGGGGTCGTGGGCGGAGCCGGGTTCGAGCCGGCGCACGGTCGCCGTCATCTCGGCGTCGCGGTAGGCGACGACGAAGTCGTTGAGTTCGATCGCCGCCCGCGAGGCGGGGTTCAGTTCCCGGTACATGGCGGCGAAGTTCCCCGCCGCCCAGTCTGCGGCGAAGCGGTCGGCGGCTTCCTTCTGGGGCGAGCCGGGGGCGCCGGTGGCCGCGCCCACGACGAAGGCGACGATCGCGATGATCGCGAGGGGAAGCGTGCGGGTGACGAGGCGACGGCGTCGCTCCACCTCGGGTGACAGCCGGCTCACCACCTGAAAGGTAGTAGAGCGATCCCCCGCATGCTTCTATTCCAGGGTGACCGTTCTCGATTGGGCGATCGTCGCCTTCACCTTGGCGCTGGGGCTGTGGGGCTACCGGCAGGGATTGATCGTCGGCGCGCTGACCATGGCCGGGTTCGTGTTCGGCGCCTTCGCCGGCAGCCGGCTCGGCCCGCTGATCCTCTCCGCCGGTCCCCGCTCGCCCTACGCGCCGCTGTTCGCGGCGCTGGGGGCGCTGCTGGCCGGCGCCCTGGTTGCGGTTGCGCTGGAGAGCTTCGCGCTGGGGCTGCGGGCAAAATGGATCCGCAAACCGGCGCTGCACCGGGCCGACGGCGCCGGCGGCGCGGCGCTGATCGCCTCGGTCGCGCTCGGCCTCGCCTGGATCTTCGGCGCCGTCGCCCTGCACGCGCCGGCGACGGCGCGGCTGCGCACCGACGTCCAGGGCTCGCTGATCTTGCGCAGCCTCGACGAAGTCCTCCCTCCCTCCGGGCCGGTCCTGGGGGCGCTCGACCGGGTCGACCCGGCGCCGGCGGTGATCGGGCCGCAGACGCCGCTGGCGGCGCCCAGCGGCGCGATCGCCGGCGACGCCGCCGTCCAGCGCGACGCCGCCTCGGTCGTGCGCGTGCTCGGCACCGCCTGCGGGCTCGGGGTCGAGGGCTCGGGCTGGGCGGTGCGGCCGGGGCTGATCGTCACCAACGCCCACGTCGTCGCCGGCTCCGACGACACCACGGTCACGACCGAGGATGGCGAGGAGTTCGACGCCACCGCCGTCTACTACGAGCCCCGCGACGACCTGGCGCTGCTTCGGGTCGAAGCCCACCTGCCGACGCTGACGATCTCCTCGCAGCGCCCGAGCGGCGCCGAGGTCGCCGTCCTCGGCTACCCGGAGAACGGTCCCTACTCGCTGGCCCCCGCCCGGCTCGGCGACACCCAGCTGACGATCAGCGACGACTCCTACGGCAAGGGGCCGGTCGACCGCGAGATCACCTCGCTGCGCGGCACGGTCCGCAGCGGCAACTCGGGTGGGCCGTTGGTCGACTCGCGGGGGCAGGTGGTCGGCACCGTCTTCGCCGCCACCACCTCGGGCCTCGCGGGCGGCTTCGCGATCCCGGCCGAGCTGGCCGAGGAAGCCGTCGCCAGCGCTTCCGGCCCGGTCGGCACCGGGCCTTGCACCCACTGACGCCGCCGAAGCCGACCACTTACGGTCAGTAAGCTCGACGCTGTGGAACCGGTCACCTCGACCCAGGTCCCAGCCGGCGCCCCCGGCTCGGTCTGCCCGCACTTCCACGCCGCGATCGAGCTGATCGGCAAGCGCTGGACGGGAGCGATCGTCTGCGCCCTGACCGCGGGCCCGCTGCGCTTCGGCGAGCTCGGCCGGGCGGTCCCCGGTCTCTCCGACCGGCTGCTCTCGCAGCGGCTGCGCGAGCTGGAGGAAGAAGGCCTGGTCGAACGCGAGGTCGAAGCCGGCACCCCGGTGCGGGTCACCTACTCGCTGACCGAGGTGGGTGTGGCGCTGGGCCCGGCGATCCGTGAGCTGCGCCTCTGGGCACGCCAGTGGAAGCACGCCGGCTAGCCGGCTAGCCTCAGCGGCGTGGAGCTCCCCGGGCCGTTCCCAGTTGGCCGCTACGCCAAGAAACTCCAGGAGGAGATGCGCAGGCGGGCGCGGGTGCAGCTGATCGGCGAGGTGACGGGGGTGGGGCGCAGCAAGGTCCAGGCCTATTTCGAGCTGCGCGACGGCGAGGGCGCGGTCCCCTGCTCGATCTGGCTCAACGATTTGGAGCGGGCGGGGATGCCGGAGGGGGCGCTGCGCGACGGCGCCGAACTGGTGATCGCCGGCGGCCCGGACTACTACCCGGGTGGCGGTCAGGCCTCGCCCAGCTTCTCCTTCCGCGCCACCCACGTGCGCCTGGCCGGAGAGGGGGATCTGCTGGCGCGGCTGGAGGCGCTGCGCAAGCAGCTGCGGGCCGAGGGCCTGTTCGAGCTGCAGAAGCAGCTGGCGCGGCCGCGGCTGCCGAAGACGATCGGCGTCGTCACCGCCGAGTCGGGCGCCGCCCGCCGCGACCTGCTCGCCGGGCTGCGGCGCCGCGGCTGGGGCGGGACCGTGGTCTGGGCCTTCGCGCCGGTGCAGGATCGCCACGCGGCGCCGGCGATCGCGACGGCGATCCAGGGGCTGGCGGCACGGCCCGAGGTCGAGTCGATCGTCGTCACCAGGGGCGGTGGCAGCCTCGCCGACCTCTGGGCCTTCTGCGACGAGACCCTCTGCCGCACGGTGGCGATGCTGCGGGTGCCGGTCGTCAGCGCGATCGGCCACGAGCGCGACACGACGCTGATCGACGACGTCGCCGCGGTCGCCTGCTCGACTCCGACCCACGCCGCCGAGGCGGCGGTGCCGCTCGACTGCGGCGAGGCCCGCCGCGGGCTCGAGCGCGCCACCGGCTCGCTGCGGCGGGCCGGGGAGGGGGCGGTCGGCGCCCGCGCCCGGCACCTGGCGGCGCTGGCCCGGGGCCCGGCGCGGGCGCTGGGGCGCGAGCGCGGCGCCCTCAACCAGAAGATCCGCGAGATCCGCGCCGCCAGCGAACGCGGCCTGGCCCAGCGCACCGGCTTCCAGCGCCGGATCGCCACCGTCGTCCTCGGCCGGGCGCGCCGCCGCGGGCTCGAGCGCGCCGTCGCCGCCGGGGCCGAGAGCCGCCGCCGTGGCACGGCGATCGACCGCACCGCCGCCGCGGCCCTGCGGCGCCGCCGCGAGGCGCTGCGCAAAGCCGCGGTGACCCTGCGCGCCCACGATCCCGAGCGGACCCTGGAGCGCGGCTACGCGCTGACCGAGACGGCGGCCGGCGACCCCGTCACCTCGGCGGCCGCCGCGGCCGCCGCCGGAGACGTAAAACTGCGCTTCGCGGACGGCAGGATCAAGGCGAGAACCGAGGGAGACGTTGAGCGAGAAGCCCGATAGCTACGAGGTTGCCGTGGAGCGGCTGGAGGAGATCATCGACCGGCTCGACTCCGGCCAGGCCGGGCTGCGCGAGACGCTCGACCTCTGCCGCGAGGGCCGCGAGCTGGTCGAATACTGCGCCGCCGAGCTCGACGCGGTCGGCGAGGGGCTGAAGGAGCTGCGGCTGGACGAGCTGGCGGCGAAGCTCGAGGTTTCCTCGGAGCCTTAGGCGTCTCCAGGGCCGGAGCAGAGGCGGCCCAGGGCGGGGCAGCCGCGGCAGAGGGGCCAGCTGCGGCTTTGCTCGGGGGCGACTGGGAAGTCGCCCTGGGAGATGTGGTTGATTGAGGCCTCCAGGCGCTCGCGGGCGGCGGTCATCGCGGCGGCGTCCAGGCGGGAGAGCGCCGGTTCCGCCGGGCGCTCGAGGAAGACGTAGGCGACCTCGACCGTGCTCGCGCCCAGCGACTCGGCCGTCGCCAGCGCGTAGATCGCCCGCTGGACCTCGTAACCCGCGGCGTGCTCGGCTGGGGTGCCGTCGCCGAGGCGGTCGGTCTTGTAGTCGACGACCAGCGGCGGTTCCCCCTCGCGCTCGACCAGGAGGTCGATCGAGCCGCGCAGGACGGTGCCGGCGACGCCGAGCAGGAGCGGCAGCTCGGCCCGTACCCGGGTCGCGCCGCCGATCTCCTCGCGCAACAGCGACGAGCCGAGCCAGCCGCGGAGCGGCTCCCGCAGGGCGGCGACGAGGCCCGCGACGTCGGGGTCGAGCCCGGCGGCCGCCGCGTGGCGCCGCGCCAGCTCCGCGGACGGCTCGGCCCAGCCGTTCGCCTGGCTCCACTCGAGCAGCGCGTGGACGGCGGCGCCCTGGGCGCTGCGCTCCTCACGGGCCGAGGGGGTCGCCGGCTCGCTCGCGCCCTCCGGGGCGAACGCACTTTGTCCCGCTATGCGGGCAGAACTGCGTTCGCGCTCGCCGAGGCCGAGGACGCGCTCCATGTAGAAGCGGTAGGGGCACTCCTCGTAGGCGGAGATCGCGGTGTAGGAGAGGGGGCGGCTGGGGACGACCGGCGGCCGCCGGTCGACCAGCGGCGGCGGTCCGGCGCCGAGCTCGCGGACGCTGGCGGCGTCGCGGCGCACCGCGGTCAGCTCGGCGGCGCGCGCGGGCGAGGGGAGGTTGACGCGGGCGACGATCTCGGCCGGCGCGAAGCTGGCCTCCAGTCCCGGCCGTGGCTGCGGCGCCGGCACGGCGACCGCCGAGTCGGCGTCGCGCTCGAACCCCAGCCCGGCGACGATCCGCTCGACCACCGGCGTGCTCGGCTTCGGCTCGCGGCCCGGCTCCGGTTTGACGACGCCGCTGAGGATCAGCCGCCGGCGCGCCCGCGTCGCGGCGACGTGGAACAGCCGCAGGCCCTCCTCGGAGTCGCGTCGCCGCGACTCCTCCAGCAGCTCGGTGTACTCGTAGAGGTTGATCGAGCCGGCGCCGAGCCGGCGCAGCTGCAGGCCCACCCGCGGCGGCTGCTCGCGGCCCAGGGCCAGCAGCGGTGGCCGGGCGCCAGCCAGCAGGCTGCGCGAGAGGTCGGGTACGGCGACGACGTCGAACTCCAGCCCCTTGGCGTTGTGGACGGTCATGATCCGCACCCCGTCGTGGCCCTCGGCGGCGGTCGCCGCCTGCGCCTCGCCGTCGCTCTCGGCGCGGCCGGCGAGGAAGTCGAGCAGGCCGCGCAGGTCGCGCCCCTCGCGCGACTCGAACTCGGCGGCGAGTCGCATCAGCTTGCGGACGTTGGCGAAGCGAGCCTCGCCGGCGGGTCGCATCAGCACCGCCAGGTCGTAGCCGGTCGCCGTCGTCGCCGCCTCGATCAGGCCGGCCAGGGTCAGCCGCGGGCCGCGCTCGCGCAGCGCGGCGATCGTCGCCGCGAAGCGGCGCAGCAGCTCCAGCTCGGACTCGGGGATCTGGACCAGGCGCTCGGGCTCGGCCAGCTCCGCCTCGCCGGCGCCGGCGGCGTGCTCCAGGGCCGGCCAGACGTGGCGTCGGCGGCCGGCGGCGGCGCGCAGCAGCCAGAGCGTGTCCGGGGAGACGGCGCCGGCGGGGGAGGCGAGGGCGCCGAACAGCGCCTGGTCGTCGAGCGGGTTGGCGATCGTCGCCAGCAACGCGCAGACGTCGGCGACCTGCTGCTGGGACCAGTAGCCGCGGCCGCCGACCACGTAGGGGCGCAGGCCGGCGCGCTCGAGCGAGTCCTCGTAGGCGTCGAGGTGGGTGAAGGCGCGCAGCAGCACCACCATCTCGCCGCGGCCGACGCCGGCGTCGGCGAGCTCGCGCAGGCGGGCGGCGAGGAAACGCGCCTCGGCCAGGCAGTTGAGTGGGGTGCGGCCGTCGATCGCCGGCTCCAGCTCGATCTCCTCGGCGTCCCAGCCGTCGCGGGCGGTGAGCAGCAGCTCGACCGGCGGGCCGGCGCCGGCGGGTGGATCTTCAGGCGACGGCAGCCCGACCCGCAGCGGCCGGTAGGCCTCGCCCAGCAGGGCGGCGCCGAGGGCGTTGACGGCGGCGATCAGCTCCGGGCGCGAGCGGAAGTTGCCGCTCAGCTCCATCAGCTCGGCGTCGGCGCGCTCGGCGATCAGCTGGCGCTGGCGACGGAAGACGTCGAGGTCGGCGTGGCGGAAGCCGTAGATCGATTGCAGCTCGTCGCCGACCACGACCAGCTCGCTGCCCGGCCCGCGCAGGGCCTCGATCAGCCGCAACTGCAGCCGGTTGGTGTCCTGGAACTCGTCGACCAGCAGGTGGCTGAAGCGGCTGCGGTAGGCCTGGCCGACCTCGGCCCGCTCCAGCAGCCGCGCGGCGAGGATCTGCAGGTCCTCGAAGTCGATCCCGGCGCGGCGCTCCTTGGCCGCCTCGAAGCGGGCCGAGAACAGCTCCAGCAGCGCCGCCAGGTGGCCGTAGGCGAGGCCGCCCTCACCGGCCTCGGCGACGCGGGCGATCGCCGCCTCGATCGCCTCGCGGTAGGGGGCGATCGCCTTCGCCCTGCTGTCGCTGCGCAGCGCCCAGAGCTCGTCGAGGCCCGGAGCCCCGAGCCGCGCCAGCGCTCGCTCGAGCAGCTCGCGTTTGGGATCGCCCTCGCGCAGCTCCTCCAGCGCTGCGGCGGTCGCGGCGGCGGCGCGCCCGATCGCCGTCGTGGGGTCCGGCTCGGGCGGCGCCGGCAACCGCGGCCGCTCCTCGCCGCGGCTGCGCAGCTCGGCGTGGACGCCGGCGACGATCCCCCGCAGCCCCTCGACCTCGAACGCCGCCACCGTCTCCTCACGCGAATCCCCTGGCCCATCGACATCGTCGTCGGCGGCGAGGAACTCGGCTAGGGCTTCGTCGAAGGCCTCGCGGGCGGCGCGGGCGGTCTCGGGGGCGTCGAGGACGCGGAAGTCGGCGTCGATCCCGGCCGCCACCGGGTGCCCCGCCAGCAGCCGGTTGCAGAAGCCGTGGATCGTCGTCACCCAGGCGCCGCCGATCGCCCCCAGCAGCTCGCCGGCGCGCTCGGAGCCGGCCTCGGCCCGCCCCGCCAGCTCGGCCCGGATCCGCTGCCGCAGCTCCGCCGCCGCCTTGTCGGTGAAGGTGAAGGCGAGGATCGCGTCGGGGGAGACGCCCTCCTCGCAGACGAGGCGGCAGTAGCGCTCGACCATCACCCCGGTCTTGCCGGTGCCGGCGCCGGCCTCGAGCAGGACGTCGCGGCCGGACGCCGCGATCGCCGCCGCCTGCTCCGGGGTCGGAACGCGGGCGCTCACCGCCGCCACGTCGGGGCCGCGCTCGCTCATCGCTCCTCCACCTCGACGTCCTCCTCGTAGACCGGCGCCCGGTCGCGGCGGCAGATCGGCGCGAAGGTGCAGAAGGCGGGACAGACGTCGTGGCCGCGCAGGCCGCGGCGCGGGCCGGGGTCGCGGCGGATCTCGCCGCTGCGCATGCGGGTGACGATCTCGCCCGCCCGCCGCCGCGACTCCGCCAGCAGCTCCGCAAAGCCCTCCTCGTCGACGACGTCGCGGTCATAGAGGCCGTAGCCGGCGAGCTCGGCGGCGGCTTCGGCGAGGACGGCGCCGCGCGGGCGGCGACTGGAGCTGCCGCGCAGCGGGTGGTAGAGGCCGCCGACCGGGACCGCGCCCCAGTGCTCGGCGACCGCCAGCAGGTAGAGCTGCAGCTGCAGCTTCGCCTGCTCCTCGAACTTCTCCCGCGCCGTCACCGCGCTGGAGAGCTTGTAGTCGAGGACCACGGCGCGGCCGTCGGCGTCGCGGTCGACGCGGTCGATCGCCCCGTGCAGGGCCCAGCCGCCGAGCTCCAGCGCCGGTCGCTCGCTGCCCTCCTCGCCGGCGCCGAAGCTCGCCTCCAGCAGCCAGGGCTCGAAGCCGCCGGTATCGCGCTCGGCCTCCTCGGCGAGGAAGCGTTCCAGCAGCCGCTCGACCCGGCGCGCCATCGCTCGCTCGGCGGGGTGCGAGCCGAGCTCGCGCTCGGCGACGACCGCGGCCACCAGCTCGCGCCCGCGCGCGATCCAGGCGGCGAGCGAGCCGGGTCGGGGGAGCGGGTCGCCGCCGGGCCGCTCGCGGTAGAGGCGCTCGAGCGCCGCGTGCATCAGCCCGCCCTGGACCAGCGGGTCCGGCGCCGGCTCCAGCGGCTGCGGGTCGAGCTCGTGGGCGCTGAACCAGCGGTAGGAGCAGACGTCGAAGAGCTCCAGGGTGGTGCCGCCGTAGGCGGGGACGGCGGCCAGGGCCTCGAGCACCGCCGGGTTGCGCAGCGGCCCCGGCGCCCGCGAGGCGGCCTCGGCCCGGCGGGCGGCGCCGATCCGCTCCGCTAGCCGCTCCGCCCGCGCTCCCCCGACCCCGACCGCCGCCAGCAGGGCGCCGGCGTCGGCGCCGGCACCGTGGGCGGCGAGCGCCCGCGCCAGGGCGTCCTCGGAGGCCGCCTCGGCGAGCGGGTCGACGACGCGGGCGAGGTCGCGGGTGCGGGTGATCGCCGCCTCGACCGGGTCGGGCTCGGCGCCATCGGGCGGCGGCACCAGCAGCGCCCGCACCTCGTCGAGCAGCGGCGAGCGCGCCTCGGCGCCGCCGTTCTCGTCGCTGTCGCGGTAGGAGAGGAAGAGCCGCCGCCGGGGCAGGGCCAGGCAGGCGTGGAAGAGGTAGCGCTCCTCGGCCTCGCTGTCGCGGCGCGGGTCGAGCCCCAGCGTCGCCCGCTGGGCTTCGGAGAGGAAGGGGTCGCCGCCGCGGTCGCGGCGCGGGAACTCGCCGTCCTGCAGCGAGGCGACGAAGACGTGGTCGAAGCGGGCGGCGCGCAGGCGGTAGGGGCTGGCGATCCGCACTCGGCCCTCGACCGGGCCGCTCCAGACGCGGAAATCGAGCCCGGCGACCGTCGCCGCCAACTCCTCGGCGCCCGGCGCCATCGCGCCCAGCTCCGCCAGCTCGGCGAGGGCGCCGGAGATCGCCGCCGCGGCCCGCAGCTCGAGCCCGTCGCCGGGGCCGAGCGGTGGCCCGTCGTCCTCACCGCGCAGCGGCCGCGCCGCCATCCGCGCCGCCAGGGCGCCGGCCTCGGCCGCCAGCGCCGCCGGCGAGCGGGCGGCGGCCTCGCGCAGGCGCACGAGGTCGCGCGGCGGCTCGTTCTCCTCCCCCTGCCAGAGCCGCAGCGCGCTCGCCGCGTCCTGCACCCGGCCGCGCCGCAGCGCCCGCTCCAGCCAGTCGACCCGCCGCGGCGAGAAGCCGGACGGCCCGCGCAGGTAGCGCAGCAGGTCGCCCGCCCGGCCGGCGCCGAACTCGGCCTCCAGCAGCGCCACCAGGGCGCCGCCGACGGCGCTGCCGCCAACCGGCAGCTCGGCCTCGAGGGCGCTGGCGACGCCGTTGGCCGCCAGCGCCGCGGCGATCGCCGGCCCGCGCCGCGCCGGGTCGCGCAGGGCGATCGCGACCGTGGCCGGGTCGGCGCCGGCCGCCAGCAGCTTCGAGACCTCGGCGGCGATCGCCTCGGCCTCGCCGCGCTCGCCGGCCGAGCGCAGCAGGGTGAGGTCGCCGGCGGCGGCGAGGGGCTCGGCGCCGGGGGAGCCGAAGCTCCGCGCCAGCCCGTAGAGGAGGGGGCTCTCGGTGTTGCCGGGGTCGGCCGCGGTGACGGTCTCCTCCGCGACCCCGATCCGCTCGCGCAGCTCGACCAGCAGCCGCCCCCGCGCCGCCAGCGCCGCGTTGCCGGGCTCGTAGGGGAGGGCGACGGTGACCTCGGCCAGCGCCGCCAGCGCCGCGACCAGATCGAGCTGGTTGGGGGTGAGGTCGTCGAAGCCGTAGAAGAAGACGGGCCGCCCGCCCCAGAAGGAGCCGTCGCGGCGCAGCAGCGCGATCGCCTCGCGGGCGATGCCGTGGCTGTCGACGCGGCCGCTGCGGGCCCGCGCCTCGGCGTAGCCGGCGTAGAGGGAGGCGATGTCGGCGAGGTAGGCGGAGCCCTCGAGCGTCGCCGCGCTGGCCTCGACCGCGGCCGGGTCGACGCCGGCTCCCTGCAGCTCGTCGAGCAGGCGCTCGAAGGCGGCGGCGAACCCGGGCCGGGCGGCGGAGCGCCGCAGCGGCCCCAGCCGCGGCAGCCGCTCGGCGGCGGCGACGGCGATCGCCCGCAGGCGCTGCGCCGGCGTCAGCTCCGCCCCGGGCGGCGCCCCGCCGGCGCTGGCGACGGTGCGGAACAGCGCCCCGAAGGTCAGCGCCGAGCCCCCCAGCGCCGCGCCCGCCTCGCAGAGCTCGCGCTCGAAGGCGAAGACGTCGTCGACGGTAGGCACGACCAGGACCGGGTCCCGGCCGAGCGCCGCGACGAAGCGGCGCCGGACCAGGCCCGCCCTGCCCGAGTTGGGGGGCCCGTGAATCAGCTTCAGCGGCACCCTTCCCACCATATGCGGGCGCCCGGAGCGCTACCCCGCAAACTGCGGCCTGGAGCCCCCCTTTTGCCGTCTACCAGCGCCTCTAAATTGCCCCTCAGCCCATGTCCCTGTGCTTTGTCGATCCAGCCGACGCAGTCCGCGCAATCGCCGACTCGGTCGGCCGCGAGGCCCGCCGCCAGCTGCTCGGCGAGGCGGTCCGCTCCTGGGTCGACGAGATCCCCGACGCCGAGCTCGAGGTCCACTACGCGAAAGCGATCTCCGAGCTCGACGAGCACGATCTCTCGATGCTCGCCGCCTGGCACGGCTCGCTCGAGGTCGGCCACCCGGTCCCCAACCGCGACTTCCTGATGGGCGCCTTCGGCTCGCTCGGCGACAACCGCCGCGAGGCGCTCAAGCTCGCCGCCGGCTTCCGCGGCGAGGAGGCCGTCGACGCCGGCGTCACCGAGGAGGACGCGCTCGAGCTCGTCCTCAGCCTGCTCTCGCCGCCGCGCCTGATGCAGCTCGCCGTCGAGGCCCTCGAGCTCTACGTCTGGGACCGCGCCGGCTCCGACAACTAGCGGCGGTGGACCAGCACCAGGCTCACGGTCTTGTGAGCCGGCGTGCCGCCGGTGGGCGTGAAGGTGATCCCGAACCTCACCCTCTCCCGGTGGCGCCGCTTCAGCTTTTTCAGCTGCATCCGCTTCGGCCGCACCGTGACCACGGTCCGGCCGGCCTTCCTCACCGTGCGGATCACCGCCCGCACCTTGGCCCCCCGCAGCACGATATGGCCGGGAGCGGGCAGGACCAGGATCAGCTGCACCGTGCCGTTCTTGCGGTTGAAGCGGCGGCTGCCGAGCCTGAACCGATTGGACGGCGCCGCCGCCGGGCGCGATTCGGGGGGTTCTGGCTGGTACGCGGCTTCGGCCTTGCGGGCGAGCGCTTCGACTTCGGCGCTGGTGTAGCCCTGCGCATAGGCAGCGCGAGCCAAGGCCGAGCCACCGGCGGGAACCGGCACCGTCTCGTGGAAGTAGAAGTCACTGCCACTGGGGCCGACCGCGTTGAAGGTCGCCGGCGAGGCTGGGCGGTCGAGCACGATCGCCCCCTGACCGGTTTCTTGGTCCCCTTCTGGAGCCCCTTCGACTCGGATGAAGGTGGTCGCCGGAGCGGTGCCGGAGAAGGAGACGATGCTTCCGACCGCGTGCTTGGAGAACGAGCTTTCGCCGGGGAAGCGGTAAGAAACCGTTTCGCCGTGCCCGCCGAAGCTTTGGTCGTTTTGAGCCAAGAGGTCGACGCTGTGGGCCGCGGCATCGGTGCTGAAGAACCGATCCTCGATCTTGACCAAGTGGCCGTCGTCGGTCTGTTCGACGAAGCGGTCGTCGCGAATCCCGGTGCCGACGAAGGAAGGGCAGCTCCCTGCCGTGGGCGGATAGGTCGCGAAGGCGCACTTGACCACCGGCTCGGATTCGAGGAACTGGAGGTTGCCGTTGCCGCGTTCCAGGCTGAAGGAGAAGAAAAGCGCCGGGAAGCCGCTGGCGGCGGGGTTGATTTCAAACGCCGCATCCGCCAGATAGGCATTGGCCCCGTCGACCTGGATCTCGGAGCGGGTCGAGGCCGCGGGCGTCTGCACGTTCTCCCCCTGGACGAACGAGTCGTTGCAGGCGAAGGTCGTGGTCGTCTTTTCCAGGCTTGCGTTGAAGAGAGTCGAGTCGCGAAGGCCGCAGTGGGAGGCCGAGCTGTAACTGTCGCCGGCGCTCACCTGCTGGCCGTCGAGTTCGAAGTCGTAGCGGCTGCCGCTGTTCGGACCGCTGGGGATCGATTTGCTCTCGCGGCTGCCGATCGCCATCACCGGACCGGCGAAGGGGCTCAGTTTGGACGCTTCGGATGGCGGCGATGCCGCGGGTACCGCGCGCAGCCGACAGAGCTTGTCCTCGATGCCGGAGAGGCTCGCCGAGGCAACCGAGAAGCTGCCATCCGAAGCCAGCGTCGCTTCCCCGAGGCTGGCGTGGGTGATGCCAGTGCCTTCGTAGCAGTAGAGGTCGACCTTTTCCCCGCCGGCTCCGTTGGAGGTGCCCTCGACTTCGATCGCGTTGGGGCCGATGCCGGGATTGTCTTCGTCGAAGACGCCAAACGTCGGGCTGCTCGGCGAGGTGATCTGCGAGCTGGTGATCGCCGCGGCGGCGGGGGAGGCGAGCACCAGGGCACAGGCGATTGCCAGCAGCGACGTCCCGGCGATGCGAAGCCTCATCACCCCTGCATCTTTACAAGTGCGCGGATCGCGGCGATCGCCTGCTCGTTGTCGCGGAAGTGGACGGTGTTCATGCCGGTGGCGCGGGCGCCCTCGCAGTTGTGCTCGAGGTCGTCGACGAAGAGGCAGGCGCCGGCGGGCAGGCCGAGCCGCTCCAGGGTCAGCTCGTAGATCCGCGCTTCCGGCTTGCGCAGGCCGACGAAGGCGGAGTCGACGACGGTCTCGAAGATCTCGTCGACCGGCAGCATCGAGCGCCACAGCGGCTCCCACTCGCGCACGTTGTTGGTCAGCATCGCCATCCGTTTGCCGTCCGCCTGCAGCTCGCGCATCAGCGCGATCATCGGCTGGTTCGGGTGCAGCGCCGCGAAGTAGATCTCGCGGAAGCGGTGCAGCTGCGGCCGCTGGCCGAGCAGAGGCTCCAGCCCGTCGGCGAGGCGCTCGAGAAAGGTGACCTCGGTGACCTCGCCGCGCTCGAGCGCGAACAGCGGGTTGTCGCCGTCCTCCTCGGTCAGCGCCCGCATCGCCTGGCCGAGCGTCTCAGGGGAGATCCCGATCTCGTCCTGGACCGCCATGAAGGAGCTCAGCAGCGGCGTCGTCAGGACGCCGCCGAAGTCGCAGACGATCGCCTCGATCTCAGCCATCGGCCCGGGCCACCTCGTAGTGGCCGAGCCCCTCGCGTCCCTCGACAGACCAGCGGAAGAAGGCGATCTCCGCGTTCAGCCCCTGGCGGCGCACCGCGATCGAGCTGATCAGGGTGCCGGCGCCGCGCAGCGGCCGCGCGTCGTCGCCCTCGGGCCAGAGCTCGAGGGTGGCACGGCGCTGGACGCCGTCCTCGCCGTACTCGGTCGAGAGCAGCGCCTGCTCGAACTGGACCGGCCCCGCGTCGGGGTCACAGAGCACCGCCGCGACCTCCTCCTCGCCGTGCCCGTTGCGCCCGGGCGGCAGCACCGAGGTCAGCGCCAGCAGGCCGCCATCGGCGAAGACCACCCCGATCGACCGCCGCAGGATCTGGCCCGAGTCGCTCATCGAGCGGCAGCCTATTGGCGCGAAAAGGATTGCGGCGGCGCGGCGGGCGGCGCGGCCTCTAGATTGCCGCGATGGTCCGCGACGCCGATCCCGCCAGCGACGCCGCCGCCTGCGCGGCGATCTACGCCCCCTACGTCGAGTCCAGCGTCATCTCCTTCGAGGCCGCGGCCCCGGCCGCGGCGGAGATGGCGGCGCGGATCGAGCGCTGCTCCCGCACCCACCCCTGGCTGGTCGCCGAGGAGGGGGGAGAGGTGCGCGGCTACGCCTACGCCTGCCGCCACCGCGAGCGCGCCGCCTACCGCTGGGCGGTCGACGTCTCCGTCTACGTCGCCGAGGACGAGCGCGGCCGGGGCCACGGCCGCCGCCTCTACGAGGCGCTGTTCGAGCGCCTGCGCGCCCAGCGCTTCCAGATCGCGGTCGCCGGCATCACCCTGCCCAACCCGGCCAGCGTCGCCCTGCACCGGCGGCTCGGCTTCGAGCCGGTCGGCGTCAGCCGCCGGATCGGCTGGAAGCAGGGCGCCTGGCGCGACGTCGGCTGGTGGCAGCTGGAGTTGGCCCCGCCCGGCGAGGGCCCGCCGCCGGAGCCGCTGCCGCCGAGGTAGCCACCGCCGCCCGGCTACCATGGGGCGATGCCAGAGAACACCGCAGCGACCCCCAGCGAGCACGACGAAACCCTGACCGAGGAGGACGTCTACGAGGCGCTCGAGGAGGTCATCGACCCCGAGCTCGGCCTCGACTTCGTCTCGCTCGGCCTCGTCTACGACGTCGAGATCGAGAAAGACGACGTCTACGTCACCTTCACCCTGACCACCCCCGCCTGCCCGATCGGCCCCCAGGTCTCCGAGCAGATGAAGGAGTTCGTCGGCGACCTCCCCGGCGTCTCCGCCGTCCACCCGAAGATGGTCTTCGACCCCGCCTGGTCGCCGGAAATGATGACCGACGACGCCAAGTTCGCGCTGGGCTTCTAGGCCAGGGGATCGACCAGCGTCACTCGCGCCGGCTCGAAGTCGCGCCGGTTCAGGGTCGCCAGCGCCAAATCGTGGGTGAGGGCGCTGGCGGCGATCAGGCTGTCTTTGATCGACATCGGCCGGCCGCGGCGGCGCAGCTCGGCGAGGAGCCGAGCCCAGCGCAGCCCGACCGCCGCGTCCCAGGGCAGGCAATGGATGCGGCTGACGCCCTGCTCGAACCAGCGCTCCAGCTCACGGCGACGGGCGCCGGGCCTGAGCAGCTCGATCCCGAAGCGAACCTCGCCGAGGATGACCGGGTCGACGAGGAGCGAGCGCTCGTTGGTGCGCAGCCACTGCACGACGCGAGGCTCGGGCTCGGGCTTGGTCGCCTCGGAGAGGACGTTGGCGTCGACCAGGAATCTCACAGAGTGTCGGTCGACTCGGAGTCGACCGCGACGAAGTAGCCCTTCTCAGGACAGGCGAGCAGCCAGTCGACCAGCCCCTCGTTGGAGGGGGCGACCCGGGTCAGGCGGTACTCGTCGGCCCCGAGGCGCTCGACCTCGAACTCCTGTCCCGCCTCGATACCGTCGCGCCGGCGAAGCTCAGCCGGCAGGACGATCTGGCCCTTGGTGGAGACGGTCGTTCTCATCGAGGTAAGATATCATCTTACAACTTAGGCGCCAGGGTCGGAGCCGACGAAGGATGAGCCCTCTGCGTCGACCGCTTTAGCCGGCCTTGGCGACTTTGAGACTCACCTGTACGGGCGGAACTTTCGTCACCTTCATCGAATCTCACCTCCCCTCGCCCATCGGGGATTCAAAGCCGACGAGTGCCATCGTCGCGGCGAGCCGGTCCCCTGATCCTTTCGCCAGTCTCGTTCCGGCCTTCTCCTCCACTGCGGCGAGCTGACTGAAAGTCGAGGCGAGGATTGACATCGCCTCATTCCAGCCCTGCTCGTCAAGGACCATCGGCGTCCAGGTGAAATGACGATCCTTGCGAGCGTCGAAGGTCTCGGCGACGATCGCCTGGCTGATGCGCCCGACGAGGTCCTGAAAGATGGTCTGCGTGATCACGCGCTGCATCTCATCCGGCATCTCGCGCGACACGTCATCCTCAAAGACGACCGGTCGGATGCTGCGGTGAAAGTGCTCGGTTGAGCCGCGGGCCGGTTTGACATCGGTCACCTCGGCCACTCCCAGCTCGCAGAGTCTTCTGAAGTGGTAAGCGACGTTGGATACCTGCAGACCATGCTCTCGCGCGAATTCCGCAGGGCTGGTTTCCCGGCAACTCAGCGTGCCCAGAATTTTCAGGCGCATGGGATGAGCCAGGGCTTTCAGGAGGTTCAGATGAGCCTCGTTGCTTTTCATGACAGCCACAGTGCGGACACCTCCAATGTTTCAAGGATTACTGAGTTCTTGATCGTATTGCTTTGAGCCCGCTATGTGCGTCCTATTCGATGCAACCTCTTACATCGGTGGGAACACTTGCATCAGTCAGTTGGTCTGGCACAGGGAGGGCAGTGCGGCCGGGGGCCCTGCCTTCTGAAGCTGGCCCCGGGTTCGCATGACATGCCCCAACTCCGATCAAGTTGGAAGGGGGTGAAGGCATGAAGATCGCGAAGGCGGTGACCGCGTTCCCGGCGGCGACGATTAGCAAGAACGGCTAATTCGTCCACGAAAGACTGGCCTGCTCGACCTGGAGGGATCTGTCGTCGAGTAGGCCAGTTCATCGCTGATGGTCCATCTCCCGCATAGTCCGATTGGAAAATATTCCAGCGGTTGATTTGCTGGGCTCGAATACTTGGGTTGTGGAGATCCGTCGAGTGGTTAAAGGTAGGCGCCGTTCTAAGCAATGGGGGCGAGGTGAGTGTCACTCCGTGAACCTGAATCTCCCCGTCGCACTCTCGAATCGAGCGAGGTAAGCCCTGCTAAAGGCCGCCCTCCTGAGGAGATATCAGGTGCCAAACAAAACGGTAGGAAAAGCTGGCCTCAAGAGGAGTGAATCTCGCATCCTCAAGGTCCAGACAAGGACGGCTTGCCATGCCTGAAGATGTAGGGAGGAAGCCGCTGCTCGAGACCCCGGACGTGGACGAGTTGGCGCGGATCGGGCTCCCACGGGTGACCGCCGATTGGTGTCTGGTAAACGGCATCAGCGAGATGGCGATGGTGCGGGCCGGCGAGATCTGCCTCTCCAAGGGCGAGGTGCACCGAGCGACCCTCGCCGCCTTCCAGCTCGGCTATGAGCTGCACCGAAAGCAGGAACAGAAGCGCGCCGCCCGCCGCCCCGGCCCCCGTTACGTCGTCAAGCACGTCGTCGTCGACATCGACAACGACAACATCGTCAGCGATCCCACCTTTCGCCGTGAGGAAGCCGAGGAAACCTCCGAGCTGCTGAACCCACTCGATGGCGTCGATAGCTGGGATGAGGACCGGGGGTGAGGCTCCCGCGCTCCTGCCGGTCCGAGCGCCGACACGCCGAGGCCGCCTGCCTGCATTGCGGGAGTCCGCAAGGACTGGGAGAGGAGCTGCGTGCCCTGGAGGTGGCCCAGACAGAGCTGGGGCTCAACTCCGTCTTTCTCTCCGGAGTCCTGATCGCCGAACCCCAGGAGGACAAAGACCGCAGGGGCGAGCCGGTCACCCTGCTACTGGTCGCCTTCCTGGTCGAAGAACAGCCTGGGGAGGGTGAGGAGATGGCGAGCTGCGAGGTCGAAGTGCCCGACGCGGTCGCCGCTGAGGCAGGGGGCGAGCTGCGAGCGGGTGCGGCGGTGGTGGTCACCGGCATCCTCAACGGCGGTGGCGGTGTGTGGGCCTCGCTGCTGCGCTCGGGGCCGACGCCCGGCGAGCCGAGGGAGGCGCCTCTCAATTGATCCACCCCGCCGACATCGCCCGGCTCGAAGCCGACTACAAGCGCACAAAGAAGGACGTCCCCGCCCGATGCGCCGAGAACGACGTCGACGAAGACGCGCTGATCCACATCCTCGGCACCTATGGTGCCTGCCCCAATCCCCGCGCGGTGGCCATATATGCACCTTCCAGCTCGGCCACGACGCCCGCAGGCTGGCCGAGCCAAGGGGCGCCGCGACCGAGACCTCAGAACGGCGCTACGTCGTCCAGCACGTCGCCATCGACGCCACCGACGGCGCCATCGCGGCTCCCCCGACGCCGAGCGCCGAGTTTGCCAACGGCCTCGCCGCGACCTTCAACGAGCCCGCTGCCGGGCTGAGGCGACTACTTCGCGCTCGGGTTGAAGGCGCGGATCGCGGAGGTAGTCAGAACGTGCCTTCAGAGCCACGTTCCTGATACAGCAGCTGGCCTGAGGCGCTGAAAAGCGAGACGGAGGTGACGAAGCCCTCTGGCGGGTAGTACTGGACGAAGTAGCGGGCATTCCTCAGCCAGGCAACTTGCCGGCGGAGCTGCGCGGGAGCCGATCTGGGTTTGATCGTAAGGCGCTTTCCATCGCTCAACCCGGCTACCAGCTTCGCCACGCCGCCGGCCACGGTTCCGCTGAAAATGCGCCAGGAGCCATCTTCCTGAAGATCGTCTGAAGCATCGATCGTGAAGTCCTTGGAGAGATGACCGCCCGCAGGTATTCCGGTTCCCCAGCCCCAGCGCACCGCACCGGGAAGATCGAAATCCATGCCGAAGAGCCACTCGCTGCAGCTGCCGTTGTCGCCGATCGTCCCTTCGACCGTCCATTGATCGCCTTCAGGGCTCGGACCGCTCGCAATCGGGACGCTGTGCCTGGCGATGCAGCTGGCAGCGGCGGATGGGACGAAGGCCAGAAGCGCGGCGACCACCACGAGTGCAAGCGATGTCCCTCTGCGCATCGCTTCGATACTACCCGGGAACTGGAGAATCTTTTATAGGGTCCGTCTGTGATCGCGCCAAGCAAGACGAATGCTCACCGCAACGGCGAACGCATCAACCTCGAAGTCCTGCGGACGCACGGACACCAGCATGTATAGGGCGACAGGCTCGCGGATGGCACGGACAGGGGCGGGGGCGCTGCTGGTCTCCGCTCTGGCCGTGCTCACGATGACCAGCATCGCCGCGGCCGCAACTTCGCCCAAGCTCCCAATCCCAGATGGGTTTCAGCTACAGGGCAGCAACGGCTATTCCTTCGTCGTCCTGGGTGTGCCGGCGCGGGACGGGCGATCGGCCGGGGTTGAGATATTCGTGAGCGGAAAGCACGCCGCGGTCAGCTACTCGGCCCCCGCCACCGTGACCGAAACGTCGATCCAGGCCAACCTCGGCGAACTCGGTGAAATCTCGGTTGCCTTCCATCCGTCGGGCCAGCCGACGACGGCTCGCCCCAAATGCGGAGGGAAGCCGGTGTCCTTCGACTCCGGCTACTACGAGGGGAAGATCGACTTCCACGGCGAGGAGGGCTACACGGAAGTCAAGGCGACTTCCGCGCCGGGCAGTATCGACTTCCTGCTCAACGCGCTGTGTGGCGGCGTCTCTGGTGGGGGCGGTGGCCCTTCCATGCCCGGCGCGGAACTGCGCATCCGCAATCCTCAATTGGGTCCGGAGCTCAGTGTCGTCAAGAACCGCCCCAACGCCCAGGCGCGGTTTGAAGTCGGCGTCTCCGAATACCACGATGGCATCTCGATCGAGAGGGGCACGACGCTACTGATGCCGGCGCGGACCTTCAGATACGACCCGCGTCTTCAGACTGCGACCGTTAGCCCCCCTGCCCCCTTTGCCGGAACGGCCCGGTTCGACCGCGGCAAGAGGGCAAGCCGCCGCTGGAGTGGAGACCTGACCGTCGACATGCCGGGACGGGCGGACGTGCCGCTGACCGGCAGCGAGCTTCGGGCGAAGCTCGTCCACGCCGAGTGGGAAGGCCCGGCGAGAGGGAAGCCCGGCGTCTAAACCCGGCCAACCGGCGCTGGGTCTGCGCCCTGCGCCACCGACGCACCCATCGCCGCTTTCGCCCTGGGCACGCGACCGTCGCCGTTCCCGGCGCCCTCGACGATCACCCGGCAGGGGCGCTTGTTGAGCAGGTAGCGGGTGGTCGGGCCCAGCAGGCGCTCGTCGCTGGGGGCGTGGTCGGTGCTGATGTAGATCAGGTCGGAGCCGCGCTCGAGCGCCTCTTCGACGATCGCGCGGCCGGGGTTGCGGGTGCGGACGAGGTTGACCCGGACTTTGAGGCCGCGGGCGCGGGCCTGCAGGCGGGCCTCCTCGAGGGCGCAGCGGGCTTCGTATTCCAGCTCGTCGAAGCCGCCGTCGGGCAGCTCGTGCTTGCGGGGGATTTTGAGCACGTAGAAGGCCTCGACGCTGGCGTCGGGGTCGACCACCGCGGCCGCCCGGTGCATCGCGTCGGTGTCGATCTCGGGGCCGAAGATCGGCACCAGGGCGGATTTGTAGGAGATGTCGAGGAAGCCGACCGGCCGCTGCGGCCGCCGCACCTGCTGCACCTCGCGCGGGTCGATGCCGAGGTGGCGGCGGTAGAGCAGGTAGCCGATCAGCCCGATCCCGAGCCAGGCCGTGCCGATGATCCGCGCCTCCGGGTGGAGGACGATCACCGAGACGAAGGCGGCGCCGGTGCCGACGGCCCCGAGCACCGCCGTCAGCGGGATCTCGGCCCCGCGCCAGCGCACGTTCCAGGGCGCCCTGTAGGGGCGGTAGCGCTCGGGCTGGCGCCGCCGCAGCGCCACGATCGAGAGGTGGGCGATCGTGAACGAGAGCATCGCCCCGAAGCTGTAGAGGTTGCCGAGGAAGGTCGTGTTGCCCGGCAGCACCAGCACCGCCGCGATCGCCGCGAAGAAGAGGATCGTGAACCAGGGCGTCTGGTAGCGCCGGTGCAGCTTGGCGAAGACGCCGGGCAGCTGGCGATGCTCGGCCAGCGACCAGGAGAGGCGGGAGATGCCGATCATCCCCGCGTTGGTCGCGATCAGCAGGATCGTCGCCGCCAGCGCGCCGACGTAGTAGTGGGCGACGGTGGAGACGGTTCCGTGCAGCCCCAGGGCCGAGACGATCCCCAGCACCGGGTCGTTGCTGTAGGTGGTGCCGAGCGCGGTCGAGTAGTGCCCGGCGGCGTTCTGGGTGACCGGCAGCGCCGAGAGGGCGACGATCGAGATCCCGGCGTAGATGCCGAGCACGGCGATCAGCACCAGGTTGACCGCCTTCGGCACCTGCTCGCCGGGGTCGCGCGCCTCCTCGGCCATGTTGGAGACGGTCTCGATCCCGGTGTAGGCGAGCATCGAGATCGAGACGGCAAAGATCAGCTGCGAGAAGCTCGGGGCGGTGCCGAGGTGCACCTGGTCGACGAGGACGGAGGGGTGGAGGACGAGCACCGCGCCCAGCCCGACCAGGGCGATCTGGGTGAAGAGGTCGAGCAGCGCCAGGCCGATGTTCAGCTTCGCCGACTCGCCGAGGCCGCGGATGTTGACCAGGGCGAGCAGGCCGATCACCGCGACGCCGCCGATCACGTCCCCCGGCGCGTGGCCCAGCGCCGGGAAGAAGACGGCGAGGTAGTGGGGCACGAAGAAGGCGCTGATCGCGATCGTGAGGATGTAGTCCAGCGAGAGCCCCCAGCCGGCGATGAAGGAGACGACCTCGTTGAAGGCGTGACGGGCGAAGGACGAGGAGCCGCCCGCCTCGGGGAACATCGCGGCGCCCTCGGCGTAGGTCTTGGCGGTGAGGGCGAAGAGGCCGCCGGCGAAGAGGAAGACCAGCGGCGTCAGCCCCAGCGCGTGGGCCGCCACCAGCCCCAGCGCGTAGTAGATCGAGGAGCCGACGTTGCCGTAGGCGGTCGCGAACAGGCCCGGCACCCCGACCGTTTTGCGCAGCCCGCGAGTCTTCAGATTGGCCATCGGGGATCAACCCCCGATGCTGCGCCGGGCGCCGTCAAGGCCGCGTGAACTTCAGCGCCCTCCCCATACAGATCTTGTGAAGATCAGCCTCCATCCACCGCTTGATGAGTTAATCCGCCTATGACCGGATTAACTCATCAAGCGTCGTCGCTGCGGGGGAGCCGGTGGCCGGCGCCGTTGCCGTTGGGCGGCACCTCTTCGGCGCTGGCGTCGAAGTCGTAGGGGCGCTGCGGGCCGGGGGCGCCGGCACCGGGCCGCCCGCCGAAGCCGCCGGCGCCGCCGGGCATCCCGACCACGGTGAAGCGGCCGACCGTGAAGCGGCGCAGCAGGGCGCGGGCGATCGCCCGGGTCGGCGGCACCAGCAGGAAGACGCCGACGATGTCGGTGAGGAAGCCCGGCGCCAGCAGCAGGCTGCCGCCGAGCACGATCAGGAGGCCGTCGGCGGCCTCCTTGCCGGGGAAGCGCCGCGCCGCCAGCGCCGCGTTGAAGCGGCGCCAGGCGCCGCGGCCCTGGTGTTTGAGCAGCAGCGAGCCGAGCACGGCGTCGGCCAGCAGCAGCGCCAGCGTTGGCAGCACCCCGATCAGCTCGCCGACCTGGATGATCACGTAGAGCTCGGCGATCGGGACGACGATGAAGAGGACGATCAGCAGGGCCACACGTCAAGCCTAGATACTCGGCTCAGCCGGACGGGGGCGTGAACACTTACTGGGCCCATGGCCCCATCAAGCGTTCACGCCGCCGCGGTGGCGGCGGCCGCCTGCTCGAGCTCGGCCAGCGAGTCGACGATGCCCTCGGAGATCGCTTCGACGTCCTCGACCGAGTCGTAGTCGGCGAGCAGGCCGAAGCCGACCTTGCCGTGGTAGCTCATGATCGCCACCGCGAGGGCGTGGTTCTGCGGCAGGAAGGCGACCGGGAAGACCTCCTCCATTTCGCGCCCCAGCACGTAGAGCGGCATCTGCGGGCCGGGCACGTTGGTGACGATCAGGTTGAAGAGACGGGTCGAGAAGTTGATCCGCGAGGCCTGCGCCAGCAGCGTCGGCGGCGCGAAGTCGTTGAAGCGCGAGATCACTTCGGCGCCGAGCGCCTGTTTGGAGCGCTTCAGCCCGTCCATCTCCTGACTGATCGTGTGCAGCCGCCGCACCGGGTCCTCGACGTAGACCGGCAGCGGCCCGCGCATCAGCGCGATCCGGTTGCCGAGGTCGCCGTGCTCGTCCTCGCCGCGGATCGAGACCGGGACCAGCGCCCGCAGCTCCAGCCCCTCGGTGCGGATGCCGCGGCGGTGCAGCCAGTCGCGGATCGAGCCGGTGACCACCGCCAGGACGACGTCGTTGACGGTGCCGCCGAGCGCGTCCTTGATCCGTTTGAAGGTCGCCAGCTCCGAGCGCGCCCAGACGTAGCGCCGGTGCGGCCCGATCTCGCGGTTCAGCGGCACGTCCGGGGCCGGGTCGGCGAAGGCGCTGACGATCTCGCTCAGCCCCTCCAGCGCCTCGACCGCCTTGCGCGCCGTCGTCTCCGGGTTGCGGACCGCCTCGACCGCCCGCTCGGCGAGCTTGACCGGCGCCGCGACGACGTCGCTGACGCCGCGGGCGACCAGCTCGGTCGTGCCCGGCTCGGGCTGCGGCACCCAGTCGTCCTCGAACGGCGCCGGGTCCGGCACCGGCTCGAGGTCGAAGAGGACGGTGCCGATGTCGACGCCGGAGATGCCGTCGACCATCGCGTGGTGGGTCTTGGTCAGGATCGCGAAGCGGTCGCGCTCCAGCCCCTGCGCCAGCCACAGCTCCCAGAGCGGCTTCGAGCGGTCGAGCTGCTGGGAGAAGACGCGGCCGGCGAGCCGCTTCAGCTGCTCCTCGCCGCCCGGCTCCGGCAGCGCCGTGTGGCGGATGTGGTAGGTCAGGTTGAAGTTGACGTCGTCCGCCCACAGCGGCCGCCCCGCCTCCAGCGGCGGCACGACGATCTTCTGGCGGAAGCGCGGCACCAGGTGCAGGCGGCCGCGCACGTGCTCGACCAGGTCGACGTAGCGCGGCGGCGGCCCCTCGAAGATCAGGATCGCGCCGACGTGCATGTGGCTGGACGAGCTCTCGTTGGTCAGGAACGAGGCGTCGACCGCGGTCAGCCTGTCGAGGTGTCGTCCGGAGGTGCTCATCGCTGCAAGGCTAGCTTCGCGGGCCCGCCAGGGCCAGCCCGCGCCCGTTCCCGCAACCTCGCCACCGCTACCCTGCAGGGATGGCAGCCACCGCCACCGCCGCCCCCAAACGCGTGCTCCTGGCCGCCCCGCGCGGCTACTGCGCCGGCGTCGACCGCGCCGTGCAGACGGTCGAGCGGGCGCTGGAGCTGCACGGGGCGCCGGTCTACGTGCGCAAGGAGATCGTCCACAACAAGCACGTGGTCGAGGAGCTATCCAAGCGCGGCGCGATCTTCGTCGAGCAGGAGACCGAGGTGCCGGAGGGGGAGATGGTCGTCTTCTCCGCCCACGGCGTCGCCCCCGCGGTCCACGACAACGCCGCCACCCGCAACCTGCGGACGATCGACGCCACCTGCCCGCTGGTGACCAAGGTCCACGTCTCCGCCCGCCGCTTCGCCGCCGCGGGCTACACGATCGTGATGATCGGCCACGACGGCCACGAGGAGGTCGAAGGGACGACCGGCGAGGCGCCGGAGAGCATCGTCCTGATCGAAACCGTCGAGGAGGTCGAGCGGCTCGAGGTGCCCGATCCCGGCAAAGTCGCCTTCATCACCCAGACGACGCTCTCGGTCGACGAGACGGCGGAGGTGATCGCCGCCCTGCGGGCCAAGTTCCCGGCGATCGTCAGCTCCAAGTCCGACGACATCTGTTACGCGACGACCAACCGCCAGATCGCCGTCAAGCAGCTGGCCCGGGAGTGCGAGCTGGTGCTGGTGATCGGCTCGACCAACTCCTCCAACTCCAACCGCCTGGTCGAGGTCGCCCGCGAACACGGCGCCGCCTCGCACCTGATCGACAACCACACCCAGGTCGAGGAGGCCTGGCTGCAGGGGGTCGAGACGGTCGGCATCACCTCCGGGGCCAGCGCCCCCGAGGAGCTGGTCGAGCGCCTCGTCGGCTTCTTCCGCGAGCGCGGCGCCGACGACGTCTCCGAGCTGCGCACCGTCCACGAGGACGTCCGCTTCATGCTGCCGAAGGAGATCCGGCAGCAGCTCACCGCCCGCGCCTAGGGCATTCCAGCCGAAAAGCTGAGCGACCAGACCCGCAGGCCGGAGGAGGGGCGCAGGACCAGCTGGTGGATGCCGTGGCGGTCGTGCTCGGTGAGCGTCACGAGGCCGGTGCTGGCGCCGGCGACGGGGTCGAGCGGGCGGCCGTCGAGCTCCAGCTCGAGGTCGCCGATCCCCTCGATCGTCGCGAAGGCGCCGCCGGCCATGTACTCGACCGCCAGCTCGTCGTCGTCCTCGCCGGCGACCCAGGGCCGCTCCCAGGAGCCGCCGGGGAAGAGCTCGGCGCTGGGGGCGATCACGCGGGCGCCGGGGGCGTCGCCGGGGCGCAGCGGCGCCAGCGCCTCCGGCAGCTCCCGCAGGGCGTCGATCTCGCGCAGCTCTTCCTGGATCGCGATCTCCGTCGCCAGGTATTCGCCCTCGCCGAAGTGGGCCCAGCTGAGGGCGCCGCCGAGGCTCCAGAGGAAGAGGCTGGGCCAGCCCTCGCAGCCGTAGGCGCTCCACAGCTCCTGCTCCTCGTCGATCACCACCGGGAACTCGACCCCTAGGTCCTCGAGCCCGGCGGCCACCACCTCGTGGTCGGCGCCGAAGGGAAAGCGCGGCGCCTGCACGCCGATCACGCTGAGGCCGGCCTCGCGGTAGCGGTGCGACCACTCGCTCAGGTAGGGCAGGGTGCGGACGCTGTTGAGCTGGGCGAAGTCGATGAAATGGACGAGCGCCGGGCCACCGGCGGTCAGCGCCGGCATCGACTCCGGCTCCAGCCCGACCCAGGAGAGGCCGCTGGGCAGGTCGGGAGCGGCGATGTTGTCGCGTCCGGGGCGCACCCCCGGACGTTATCCTGGGTCGCCTTGTCACCGCTGCTCGTAGGGAGCCCCCCGCCTCCGGTAAAGCCGCGCAGCCGCAGGGTAGATCTCATCGTCGGGATCGCTGCCGGCGTGCTGCTCGGCATCGCCGTGGTCGCCGCCTTCGTCTTCCTCGGCAGCGAAGGCACGGTCGACGCGCCGCGAATCACCGGCGTCGACACCGGCAAGCCGCCGGAACCCGCCTCCGTCCGGGAAGCCGCTCCGGCTCCGCAGCCGCAGGCCAAGCCCGCCCCGAAGCCCGCCCCGCGCCCGGTGCCCACGGTCGAAGTGATCGGCGGCGCCCCGCCCGAAGCCACCGGGCCGGTGCGGCTGCGCTTCCGGCGCGGCGAACGGATCCGCTTCAAGGTCGAGACGACCGAACCGGTGGCGATCGAAATCCCCGGCTACGGGGTTGCCGAGACGGTCGAATCGGGCTCCGTGGTCTCGTTCAAGGCGACCCACACCGGCCAGTTCCCGGTGATCGCCGCCGCCACCTACATCGGCATCGCCGAGCTGTGGGTGACGCCGTAAGCTTGATTCCCTTCGCGCACGCGCTGGTCGCCCGCCAGGATCTGCCGATCCCCTCCTGGCTCTTCGCCTGGGCGGCCTCGATCGTCCTCATCGTCTCCTTCTTCGCGCTCTCGGCCGCCTGGCGCAAGCCCCGCTTCGAGCGCGAGAACTGGCGCCCGCTCTCCGCCTGGCTCTCCCGCGCCCTGCTCGGCTGGCCGCTGCAGGTGCTCTGCGGCCTGATCGGCGTCTTCCTGCTCGGCGTCGGCATCTACAGCGGCCTGCGCGGCAGCGAAGCGCCCGACCGCAACTTCGCGATCACCTTCTTCTTCGTCACCACCTGGATCGGCTTCGCCTTCTTCTCGGCCCTGTTCGGCGACGTCTTCCGGCCCTTCAACCCCTGGCGCGCGGTCGGCCGCGTCGCCGGCGGCGGCTTCCGCCTGATCGCCGGCGAGCGCCCCGCCCACCTGCGCTATCCCGACCGGCTCGGGCGCTGGCCCGCCGCCGCCGGCCTCGTCGCCTTCGTCTGGCTCGAGGTCGTCTACGGCTCCACCGGCGGCGTCGCCGTCGGCCTGCCGCCGCACGCGGCCGGGGTCGCCGCCGTCGTCTACAGCGGCTACACGCTGGCGATGATGGCCCTGTTCGGGGTCGAGGAGTGGTGCCAGCGCGGCGAGGTCTTCTCGGTCTACTTCGGGATGTTCTCCCAGCTCTCCCCGCTCGGCGTCCGCGACGGCCGGCTCGGCCGCCGCCGCGCGCTCGCCGCCGCCAGCCACTGGGCGACGGTGCCGGGCTCGGCCGCGGTGGTGATCGCCTCGATCGCCTCGACCAGCTTCGACGGCGGCGAGGAGGGCGCCTTCAAAGCCGGCATCGAACAGCTCTACAACTGGTTCGTCGAAGCGGGGATCGGCCCGATCTCGGCAATGCGCCTCGCCGACAGCATCTTCATGCTGCTGACCGTCGCCGCCGTCGGCCTCGTCTACACCCTCGGCGTGCGAGGGATGCGGACCGTGCGCGGGGCGCCGTCGCTGGCGAAGTTGCGGACCGGCTTCGCCCACACCCTGATCCCGATCGCGCTCGCCTACCTCGTCGCCCACTACTTCAGCCTCTTCGTCTTCCAGGAGCAGGCCCAGGTCACCTACCTGCTCTCCGACCCGCTCGGCACCGCCACCACCGACCTCTTCGGCACCGCCTCCGGCGGCATCGACTTCCACGTCCTCAGCTCCAACGCGATCTGGTACGTCCAGGTCGGGGCGCTGGTGGTCGGCCACGTGCTCGGCCTCACCCTGGCCCACGACCGCGCCCTCGTCTACTGGCCCGACTACCGCGACGCCTCGCGCTCGCAGTACTGGATGCTGGCGGTGATGGTCGCCTTCACCTGCTTCGGCCTCTACCTGCTCTCGGTCGGCAACGGTTGACCCCGCCGCTCGCCCACATCGGCCACTTCCTCTGGATCTTCTACATCATGCCCGTGGTCATCGTGATCGCTGGGATCCTCAGAAGCAACAGGGTTCAGAAGCGCGAAGATCGAAACGATTCGTCGGCGGGTGGCGCGGGGGAGGGTCCGAGGACGGACACACCTGCCCGCCCGCAGGACCCTCCCCCGTGAAGGACCCGCCGTCGGAGCGCTTCGTCTCAGAGGATCTCGGCGAGCCGCCGCTCTAGGGCGGCGGAGATCTCGTCCCGCACCGGGCCCTCGGCCAGCCGTTCGACCAGCGACTCGAGGAAGCCTTCGATGATCAGCGACTTCGCCGCCGCCGCGCCGAGCCCGCGCGAGGTCAGGTAGAAGAGCTGGTCCTTGTCGACCTGGGCGATCGCCGCCGCGTGGGTGCAGCGGACGTCGTCGGCGAGGATCTCGAGGCCGGGGATCGCGTCGGCGTGGGCCTCGGGCGAGAGCAGCAGGTTGCGGCTCTCCTGGAAGGCGTCGGTCCCCTGGGCGCCGGGGTCGACCTTGATCATCCCGCGCCAGACCGCGGTGGCGCCGGCGGCGAGGACGCCGCGGAAGGCGAGGTCGGAGTCGGTGTTGGGCGCCGCGTGCTCCTGGGTGGTGTCGTAGTCGAGGTGCTGACCGGGGCCGCCGGCGTAACCGCCGGTGACCCGTGCCTCGGAGCCGGGGCCGGCGAGCTTGGTCTCCATCCGCACCTTGCCGCGGGCCGAGCCGAAGCCGAGCGCCGCCCAGTCGAGACGGCCGTCGCGCTCGACCTGGGCGCGCTGGGTGGCGAAGATCCAGGCCCGTTCGGAGATGTCCTGGGTGTTGACGTAGCGCAGCGTCGCCGCCTGGCCGACGCTGAGCTCGACCACCGAGTTGAGCAGCCCGTCAACCTCGTCGCTGGGCGAGGACCAGTGCTCCCAGATCTCCGCCTCGGCGCCCTCCTCGAGCACGATCAGGGTGCGCCAGTGCAGCGCCTCGCCGTCCTCGTCCAGCGGCACCTCGATCCGGATCGGCGTCTCCAGCCTCACCCCGGCCGGCACGTGAACGAGGACGCCGTCGCTCCAGGCGGCGTCGTTGCGGGCGACGAAGGGGTCGGCGCCCGGCGCCAGCGAGCCGAGCCGTCCCTCGACCAGCTCCGGCCGCGACTCCAGCGCCTCCTTCAGCGGCAGCACCACCGCCCCCGCGGCGGGCTCGATCGAGGCCTGGGCGGAGCCGGGCTCGTAGGAATCGAGGTCGAGGCCGGAGAGGTCGGTGAATTCCCACCCCTTCGCCCTCTGGTCGGGAAGGGGCGGCAGGGTCGCGACCTCAGCCAATTGAGCCCTCCATCTGCAGCTCGATCAGCCGGTTGAGCTCGACCGCGTACTCCATCGGCAGCTCCTTGGTCACCGGCTCGATGAAGCCGTTGACGATCATCTTCGAGGCCTCCTCCTCGTCGAGGCCGCGGCTCTGCAGGTAGAAGAGCTGCTCGTCGCCGATCTTGGAGACGGTCGCCTCGTGGCCGACGTCGGCGTCGTTCTCGTCGATCCGGATCGTCGGGTAGGTGTCCGAGCGCGAGTCCTCGTCCAGCAGCAGCGCGTCGCAGACGACCTTGGAGCGTGATTCGCTCGCCCCGTCGGCGACTTCGAGCAGGCCGCGGTAGGTCGCCCGGCCGCCGTCTTTGGAGATCGACTTGGAGAAGATCGAGGACGAGGTGCGGGGCGCGGCGTGGATGATCTTGCCGCCGGCGTCCTGGTGCTGGCCGTCGCCGGCGAAGGCGATCGAGAGGATCTCGCCGTGGGCTTCGGGCCCCATCAGGTAGATCGACGGGTACTTCATCGTCAGTTTCGAGCCGAGGTTGCAGTCGACCCACTCCATCGTCGCCTTCTCGTGCGCAACGGCGCGCTTGGTGACGAGGTTGAAGACGTTTTGCGACCAGTTCTGAACCGTCGTGTAACGGACCCGCGAGCTCTTCTTGGCGACGATCTCGACCACCGCGGAGTGCAGCGAGTCGCTGGAGTAGACCGGCGCCGTGCAGCCCTCGATGTAGTGGACGTCGGCGCCCTCCTCGCAGATGATCAGCGTCCGCTCGAACTGGCCCATGTTCTCGGTGTTGATCCGGAAGTAGGCCTGCAGCGGCATCTCGACCTTGACCCCGGCCGGTACGTAGACGAAGGAGCCGCCCGACCAGACGGCCGAGTTCAGCGCCGCCAGTTTGTTGTCGTTGGGCGGGATGATCGTCGCCCAGTGCTCGCGCACCAGGTCCTCGTGCTCGCGCAGCGCCGTATCCATGTCGGTGAAGATCACGCCCTGGGCCTCAAGCTTCTCGTTGACCTGGTGGTAGACGACCTCGGACTCGTACTGGGCGCCGACGCCGGAGAGGAATTTGCGCTCGGCCTCGGGGATGCCGAGCCGGTCGAAGGTGTTTTTGATGTCCTCGGGGACCTCGCTCCAGTCGCGGCTGTTCTTCTCCGAGGCGCGGACGAAGTAGTGGATGTCGTCGAAGTCGATCTGGCCGAGGTTGCCGCCCCAGGTCGGGGTCGGGCGCGAGTAGAAGTGCTCCAGCGCCTTCAGCCGGAAGTCACGCATCCACTGCGGCTCGTCCTTGTACTCGGAGATCGATTCGACGACCTCGCGCGAGAGGCCCTTTGGCGCCTTGTAGGCGTAGCCGGTCTCGGAATCGTGGAAGCCGAACTTCTCCTTGTAGTCGGAGTTGATGCCGGCCAGTTCTCTTTTCTCTGCGACTACCTCGGGCGTTGCCATGTTCAGTCGACCTCCAGGGTGATGGTGTCGTCCTCGATGGCTATCGGGAACGTTTGCACCGGGCGGAACGCTGGGAGCGTCTTCGGCCTGCCGGTGGTCAGGTCGAAGAGGGAGCCGTGACGGGGGCACTCGACGGTGCAGGCGGCGGGATCGAACTCGCCCTCGGCCAGCGGCCCGTCGTCGTGGGAGCAGCGATCCTCGATCGCGTACAGCGCGCCCTCGCAGTTGAAGACGCCGATCTTGCGCCCGCCGTGCTCGACCAGCCGCATCTCGCCGGGCGTCAGCTCGGCGGCGGGGCAGACGGCGATCGTCGTTCCTGCGGTGTCGGTCAAGAGGGTGGGTCGCTTCCGTGCGAGGGTGATTAGTGCGGATCGAGACTTAATCCTACTTCTCCGGTCGGATTTTAGCGGCCGGGCCGGGTGGGCCGTCTGGGTAACAGGCGCTTGACCACCACCGCGCCCCGGGTGAGAGATCGGCGAAACCTGCGAGGAGAGTCGACAGCGCGGTTGGGCGCTGACTCAGATTGCTGCGGCTTCGCTGGGGTTGCCGGCCTCGCCCTCGTCCTCCCATTCGGCGGGCTGGCCGAGGCTGGCGCTCTTGACGATCTTCAGGCCCAGCATCGCGCACTTCATCCGCGTCGCCGAGATCTCGATCCCCAGTAGCTCGAGGACGAAGTCCTTCGGCAGCCGCAGCAGCTCCTGGCGCGATTTGCCGACCAGCTCGTCGGTCAGCAGCGAGGTCGCCGCGGTCGAGATCGCGCAGCCCTTGCCCTCGAAGGCGACCGCGGCCACCCGGTCGTCCGCGTCGAGCCGGATCGTCACCCGCTGCTCGTCGCCGCAGAACGGGTTGGTGTCCTCGAACTCGAGGTCGGGGCTGTCGAGGCGGCCGAAGTTGTGCGGCCGCTTGTAGTGCTCGAGGATCTGGTCGCGATAGAGCTCGTCCATACACCGAGGCTAGCGAAGCGGAGTGAGGCGACTTTCTGTCGGATAGCGACAGAAAGTCGCCTCGAGCAGGTTTAGAGTTGGCGGCACACGTCAAGGAGATTCCCGTGTCCGCCCGCCGTCGCGCCCTCGTCCTCGCCGTCGCCCTCTTTGCCGCGCTCCTGCTTGCCGCTCCGGTTGCGGCGCGGACTCCGACCAAGACCTTCACGACGAAGATCTTCGTCAGCGAAAAATTCCCGGCCTTCCACGGGGCGCTGCACTCGAAGAGCAGCTTCTGCGTCGCCGAACGGCCGCTGAAGGTCTACCGGCTCGCCCACGGCAGGTCCGTCCTGCTCGGGCACCGCCGCAGCAACCCCGACGGGACCTGGAAGGTGCCGATCGGCAACAAGCTGGTCTCCGGCGCCTACTACGTCGAAGCGCCGCTCTACGGCAGCGCCGCGCTCGGGATCAGCTGCAAGCCGGCACGCTCGAAGATCGTGCCGGTCGACTGATCCGGGTCGGGGCCCGCTAGAGCGCGAACACGCGCCGGGCGTCTTCGAGCCCGGCGACCAGGCGGTCGATCTCGGCCGGCGTCGTGTAGACGCCGAAGCTGGCGCGGGCGGTGGCGGCGACGCCGAGGCGGTCCATCAGCACCTGGGCGCAGTGGTGGCCGGCGCGGACGGCGACGCCGTGGCGGTCGAGGATCTCGGAGACGTCGTGGGCGTGGATGCCCTCGATCTCGAAGGAGACCGGGCCGAGCCGCTCGGGGCCGCGGGGCGGGCCGAAGACGCGCAGCCCCGGGACGCTCGCCAGTCGTTCCAGGGCGTAGTCGGCGATCTCGCGCTCGTGCTCGCGCACGGCCTCCATCCCGAGCGCGTCGAGCCAGCGCAGCGCCGAGGCCATCCCGATCGCCTGCGCGATTGCCGGCGTCCCCGCCTCGAAGCGCGCCGGCACGTCGGCGTAGGTGGTGCCCTCGCGGCTGACCTTGCGGATCATCGAGCCGCCGCCGAGGAACGGCGGCATCTCCCGCAGCAGCTCGAGCCGCCCCCACAGCGCCCCGATCCCGGTCGGCGCGTAGAGCTTGTGGCCGGTGATCGCGTAGAAGTCGACCCCCAGCTCGGCGACGTCGAGCGGCAGCTTCGGCGCCGCCTGGGCGCCGTCGGCGAGGACCAGGGCGCCGGCGTCGTGGGCGAGGCGGGCGATCTCGGCGACCGGGTTCTCGGTCCCGAGCACGTTGGAGACGTGGGCGACGGCGACCAGCTTCGGGCCGCGCTCCAGCAGCGCCGCCAGCGCCGCCATGTCGAGCAGCCCCTCGTCGTCGATCGGGGCCCAGTCGATCTCCGCCCCGACCCGCTCGGCAAGCTGCTGCCAGGGGACGATGTTGGAGTGATGCTCCATCTCGGTCAGGAGGATGCGGTCGCCCGGGCCGAGGTTGGCGTCGCCCCAGGCGCGAGCGACGAGGTTGATCGCCTCGGTCGCGTTGCGGACGAAGATCAGCTCGCGGCGGTCGCCGGCGCCGAGGTGGTCGGCGACCGTCGCCCGCGCCCCCTCGTAGGCTTCGGTCGCCTCGGCCGAGAGCGTGTGGGAGCCGCGGTGGACGTTGGAGTGGTGGCGGCGCTCGTAGCGATCGACCGCCTGGATCGAGGCCAGCACCCGCTGCGAGCTGGCGCCGCTGTCGAGGTAGGCGACCGGCTCCCCGTGGACCTCGCGCTCGAGCGCCGGGAAGGCGGCCCGGACCTTCGCGATCGGGAACGAGTCGGCCGAGACGGTCACGCCGTCGCCTCGACCTCCTCGCGGATCCAGCCGTAGCCCTTCTCCTCGAGCACGCCGACCAGCTCCGGGCCGCCTTCCTTGACGATCCGCCCCTCGAACATGACGTGGACGAAGTCCGGCTTGACCATATGCAGGATCCGCTGGTAGTGGGTGATGATCAGGACGCCCATGTCGGGCCCGGCGAAGCGGTTGACGCCCTCGGCGACGGTGCGCAGGGCGTCGATGTCGAGGCCCGAGTCGGTCTCGTCGAGGACCGCGATCTCCGGCCGCAGCAGCGCCAGCTGCAGCAGCTCCATCCGCTTCTTCTCGCCGCCGGAGAAGCCGTCGTTGAGGTAGCGGCTGGAGAAGTCTTTGGGGATGTTGGCGAGCGCCATTGCCTCCTGCGCGGTCTTGGCGAAGTCTTTGATCTTGATCTGCTCCTCGCCGCGCGCCTCGCGCTGGGCGTTGATGATCATCCGCAGGTACTTGCTGACCGAGACGCCGGGGATCGCGACCGGGTACTGGAAGGCCATGAACAGGCCCGCCTGCGAGCGCACGTCGGGGTCGGCCTCGGTGATGTCCTCGCCCTTGAAGACGATCGTGCCCGCGGTCACCTCCAGCGCCGGGTGGCCCATGATCGCGTTGGCGAGCGTCGACTTGCCGGACCCGTTGGGCCCCATCAGCGCGTGGACCTTGCCCTTCTCGACATCGAGGTCGAGGCCGCGGAGGATCTCCTTCTCCTCGACCCTCACGTGCAGGTTGCGTATCTCCAGCTCTGCCAATTTCGCTCCGTTCCTGGGTTCGGTGTTGAAGTTCTGTGCCTAGGCGGCGCTGCCGATGGCGGTCCGCCGGCGTCCTGCCGGGGCCGCCGAGAACTCGACCAGCTCGGCCAGCGTGGTGCCGGCCAGGGCCTTGGTGACGCCGCCCTGCACGCGGGTCCAGAGCAGCTTCGTCGAGCAGGCCTGATCGCCGTCGATCTCGTGCGAGCAGAGGACTTTGCCCTCCGGCGTGTCGTGGAAGCACTCCATCGGCGCGATCTGCCCTTCCAGCGCCTCGACCACCGCGTCCATCGTGATCTGCGCCGCCGGCTTCGCCAGCCGGTAGCCGCCGTGGGCGCCGCGGGTCGAGGTGACCAGGCCCGCCTTGCGCAGCTTCGCGACCAGGTGCTCCAGGTAGGAGAGCGGCAGCCGCTCGGCCTCGGCGACGGTGCTCAGCGAGATCGGCGTCGAGCCAGGCTGGCGGCCCAGCTCGACCATCAGGCGCACCCCGTACTCGGCTTTGGTCGAGAACAGCATCGGCTCCAAATCCTACTGAAGGGGTCGGTTATGCCTGCCTACGGCTCGATCAGACCGCGCCGGATCGCGTAGCGGACCAACTCGACCCGGTCGCGCATCCCCAGCTTGCGCATCGCGTTGGCGCGGTGGTTCTCGACCGTCTTCTCGGAGAGGTGGAGCAGCTCGGCGATCTCCCTGGTCGTGTGCGCCTCGGCGACCAGCTTGACGATCTCCTCCTCGCGTGGGGTCAGCTCCTCCTCGCCGCTGGAGCCGCGCTCGAGCACGTCCTTGATCAGCGTCCGCTGCGCCGCCGGGGTCAGGAAGGGCTCGCCGCGCTCGACCGCCCGGATCGCGGCCAGCAGGTCGGTGTCCGCCTGGGCCTTCAGCACGTAGCCGGAGGCGCCGGCCTTCAGCGCCTCGAACAGGTAGCGCTCGTCGTCGTGCATGGAGAGGATCAGAACCGCGACCTCGGGCGCCTGCGCCTTGATCTCGCGGGTCGCCTGCAGCCCGGTCAGCTTCGGCATCTTGACGTCGAGGATCGCCAGGTCGGGCCGCTCGCGGACCGCCAGCTCGCGCGCCTCGGCGCCGTCGGCGGCCTCGGCCACGACCTCGATGTCGGGTTGGCGCTCCAGCAGCAGCCGAATCCCGGAGCGGACGATCCCGTGGTCGTCGGCGATCAGCACCCTCACCGGCCCGATTCTCCCGGCAGCGTCAGTCGCACCGTCGTCCCCCGGCCCGGGCGCGACTCGATCGTCAGCTCGCCGCCGACCAGGAGCGCCCGCTCGCGCATGCCGGCGATCCCGAGCCCCCCCTCGGACTCCTCGAAGGCGAAGCCGCGGCCGTCGTCGGCGACCTCGAGCTCGACCCCGCCCGCGCCGCGGCGGCGCAGCCGCACCTCGACCCGGCCGGCGCCGCTGTGGCGGGCGGCGTTGGAGAGCCCCTCCTGGGCGACCCGGTAGACGACCAGCTGGGCGTCGTCGCCGAGCCCGGAGAAGTCGCCCTCGGGGTCGAAGCCGACCTCGATCTCGCCGTGGCCGAGCTGCTCGACCAGGCCGGCGATCGCCGCCGTCAGGCCGAGGTCGTCGAGCGCCGTCGGCCGCAGCTGGCGGGCCAGCGAGAGCAGCTCCCGCATCGCCTGGTTGGCGAGCGCCTTGGTCTCCGCCAGCGCCGGCTCGAGCGCCGGCGGCGCCGCCTCGCGCACCGCCTCCAGCCGCAGCAGCAGCCCGGTCAGCGACTGGTTGACCTCGTCGTGGAGGTCGCGGGCGACGCGCGTGCGCTCCTGCTCCTGCGCCCGCAGGGCGGCGGAGCCGGCGCGGCGGCGCTCGGCTTCGAGCCGGCGCATCATCCGCAGGAAGGCGAGCTCGAGCCGCTCCACCTCCTCGGTCTCGCCGACGCCGTCGATCGAGGCCGGCAGCAGCGGCCCGGAGCGGCTGAGGTCGACCTTCTCCATCTCCTCGATCAGCCGCTCCAGCGGGCGCGAGCGCCGCCTCATCCGGATCAGCCCGAGCGCCAGCACGACGACGGCGATGGCGAGGAGGACCAACAGGAAGGTCATCGGCCAAGCCTAGAAGGGCTGGGTGGTGCCACCGCCCCGAATAGGGGCTGGCCCCTATGGCCGTCGACGCCGATTGCGGCCATACTCGCCGCACCACCCGAACGAGGAGCCGAACGCATGAAGACCACCAAGCAGTCCACTTTCAGCGCCACCCTGCGCACGACGATCCTGCTGGCATCGCTGTCCGGGCTGCTGGTCGTGATCGGCGCCCTGATCGGCGGGCCCAGCACCGCGGCGCTGTTCCTCGGCATCGCCCTGCTGATCAACCTCGGCTCCTACTTCTTCAGCGACAAACTCGCGCTCGGCATGAGCCGGGCGAAGCCGATCGAGGAGTCGGAAAACCCGCGCCTCTATCAGATCGTGCGCGAACTGACGACTCGCGCCGGCCTGCCGATGCCGCGCCTCTACATGATCCCCCAGGACCAGCCCAACGCCTTCGCCACCGGCCGCAACCCGAAGCACTCCGCCGTCGCGGTCACCCGCGGGATCACCAAACTGCTCTCCGAGGACGAGCTGCGCGGCGTCCTCTCGCACGAGCTCACCCACATCAGGAACCACGACATCCTGATCCAGTCGGTGGCCTCGGCGATCGGCGCCTGCATCACCTACCTCGCCTACATGCTGCTCTGGTTCGGCGACGACGACAACTCGCCGCTGGGCCTGGCCGCCTCGCTGGCGATGGTGCTGCTGGCGCCGATCGCGGCCAGCATCATCCAGCTGGCGATCTCGCGCCAGCGCGAGTACGCCGCCGACGCCGGCGGGGCGGAAATCTGCGGCAACCCGGAGTCGCTGGCGAGCGCGCTGCTGCGGTTGGAGCAGGGCGCCACGTCGACGCCGATGCAGGTCAACCAGGCCGCCGAGCCGCTCTACATCGTCGCCCCCTTCAAGGGCAAGGGCATCCAGGGCCTCTTCTCGACCCATCCTCCGATCGAGGAGCGGGTCAAAAGGCTGCGCCAGATGCGCCCCTCGATGTAGCGGGCTCCCGATAGCCCCTCCTCACGCGTCTGCACTTACACGTCTGATGCACGTGTAAATGCAGACGCTTGGGCCTCGCTATACTTTTTGAAGTAAAGCTGATCGGGATTTAGGAGATTTGGGCGATGGCTACCGGTGCAGAGACGCAGACGATGACGATCGAGGAGATCGAACCCTTCGAGGCCGCCGCGGAGATCGAGGGCGGCGACGTCGTCTTGGTCGACACCCGGGAGCCGCACGAGTACAAAGAGGCCCATCTCGAGGATGGCAAGCTGGTGCCGCCCGGTCTGCTCGCCGACGAAATCGAGACCGCAGCGCCCGACAAGTCGGCGCGGACGATCCTCTACTGCCGCTCCGGCAACCGCTCGGCGATCGCCGCGGCGCAGATGCAGGCGCTCGGCTACACCGACGTCGCCTCGATGGCAGGCGGCATCCTCGCCTGGCAGGAGCAGGGGCTGCCGGTGGTCTCCGCCAGCGGCATGACCGCCGAGCAGCGCGAGCGCTACTCGCGCCACACGCTGCTGCCCGAGGTCGGGGTCGACGGCCAGCTGAAGCTGCTGAACGCAAAGGTGCTGCTGCTCGGTGCCGGCGGCCTCGGCGCTCCGACCGCGCTCTACCTGGCGGCGGCCGGCATCGGCACCCTGGGACTGGTCGACGACGACGTCGTCGACGCCTCCAACCTGCAGCGCCAGGTGATCCACAACACCGAACGCATCGGCATGCCGAAGACCGAATCGGCGCGCCTCTTCATCGAAGCGCTCAACCCCGACGTTGACGTCGTCGAGCACCGCACCCGTCTCAACGCCGACAACATCCTCGGGATCATCGGCGACTACGACATCGTCGTCGACGGCGCCGACAACTTCCCCACCCGCTACCTGCTCAACGACGCCTCGGTGCGGCTGCGCAAGCCGGTCGTCTCCGCCTCGATCCTCAGCTTCGACGGCCAGATCTCGACCTTCGTCCCCTTCGAGGGCCCCTGCTACCGCTGCCTCTACCCGACGCCGCCGCCGGCCGAGCTGGCGCCGAGCTGCTCCGCCAACGGGGTGCTCGGGGTGATGGCGGGGACGATGGGCACGCTGCAGGCCAACGAGGTGATCAAGCTGGTGCTCGGCATCGGCGACCCGCTGGTTGGCCGCCTGCTGCTCTACGAGGCACTCGGCACCAGGTTCACCGAGCTGAAGGTCCGCCGCGACCCCGACTGCCCGATCTGCGGCGAGAACGCGCCCGAGGTGCCGGAGTCGGAGCTGGGCCAGTTCCCCGACTACGAGCTCTTCTGCGCCGGATAGCCGATAGGTTTTCCGCCTGATGGCAAGCGTGAGGATCCCCCCGGTGCTGCGTCCGAAGACCGGCGGCCAGCCCGAGGTCGAGGCGGCCGGCGAGAACGTCGGCGAGGTCCTGCGCGCGCTCACCGCCGCCCACCCCGACACCTCCGAGCAGCTCTTCGACGCCGAGGGCGAGCTCAACCGCTACGTCAACGTCTACCTCAACGACGAGGACGTGCGGGTGCTGGGCGGGCTGGAGACCGCCGTCAAGGACGGCGACACGGTCGTGATCCTGCCGGCGATGGCCGGCGGCGCCCGCTAGCGCTCCAGGACCAGGCCGAGGAACTTCTGGGTCCGCGCCTCGCGCGGGCTGTCGAGCACGGCGGCCGGCTTGCCCTGCTCGACGATGACGCCGCCGTCCATGAAGACGACCTGGTCGCCGACCTCTTTCGCGAACCCGATCTCGTGGGTGACGACCAGCATCGTCATCCCTTCCTGGGCCAGCTCGCGCATCGTGTCCAACACCTCCTTGACCAACTCGGGGTCGAGGGCGCTGGTGACCTCGTCGAAGAGCATCACGTGCGGTTCCATCGCCAGCGCCCGGGCGATCGCGACCCGCTGCTGCTGGCCACCGGAGAGGCGTTCGGGATACTGGCCGAGTTTGTCGGCGAGGCCGACGCGTTCCAGCAGCGCCGTGCCTTTCTCCTTCGCCGCCTGCTTCGAGTTCCCGAGCACCTTTTCCGGCGCCATCGTCACGTTCTCCAAGACCGTCTTGTGGGGGAAGAGGTTGAACTGCTGGAAGACCATCCCGACCCGCTGGCGGACGAAGTCGAGGTTCCAGCTGGACTCGCCGGTGCCTGAGCCAGGGCCCTTGCAGATGTCCTGACCCTCGAGGAAGATCTCGCCCTGCTCCGGCGGCTCGAGCAGGTTGACGCAGCGCAGCAGCGTGCTCTTGCCGGAGCCGCTGGGACCGAGGATGCAGACGACTTCGCCCCTGGCGACGTCGAGGTCGACCCCCCGCAGCACCTCGAGCTCGCCGAAGCGCTTGCGCACCCCCTTCAGTTGCAGCATCGGCTCCGCCACCGGCTAGGCCACCTCGATGTGGGCGCCGCGGGTGATCTTCTGCTGGTTGCGCGCGATCAGCTTGTCGGTAAGACGCGCCATCGGCAGGATCACGATGAGGAACATCAGGGCCCCGAGGGTCAGGGCCGAACTGTTGTAAGAGTGGGACTGGATATCGCTCGCGACCTGCAGGGTCTCGTTGAGCGCGACGACGCTGACCAGGGTGGTGTCCTTCATAAGTGAGATCAGTTCGTTCAACATCGGCGCCGGGATCTTGGTGACGGCCTGGGGAACGACCACGTGTCTCATCGTCTGGCGGTGGCTCATCCCCAGCGACCGCGCCGCCTCGATCTGACCGCGAGGAACGGCTTCGATCCCGGCGCGGTAGACCTCCGCCATATAGGCGCCGTAGGTGATAGTCAGCGCCAGGGTGCCGTACCAGAAGGGGTCGGGCTTCCCAAGCCACTCGGGGATTCGAATCGCTTTCGGCAGGAAGGTCAGGGAGGGGATGCCGGTGGCGATCAGGACGATGAGAAGGAGCAGTGGTATGGCGCGGAACACGTCGATGTAGGCGATCGTCACGAAGCGGACGGGGAGGACTCCCTTGCCCGGCAGCTGGCGCAGCAGGGCCAGGATCAGTCCCCAGGCCAGGGCCAGGACTGCGCCGACGATCCAGATCTGGATCGTCAGCCAGAACCCTTCCAGAACTTCGTCGAAGTGTTCGACCATGAAGCCGACGTCGAAGAACTGGTGGAGGAATACCTGCATCGCTCTATCCCGGGTCTTGGGCCGCTGGTCGTGCGAAGGGGCGCCAATTTCGGCGCCCCTTCGCGTACGGCATCAGTTTCGGCTGACCGCCGTCATTCCGCTTCGTGCGTGGCGGTGAAGATCGCTTTCGGCGGTTCGCGGTGGAACCACTTCTTGTAGATCTTCGTGTAGGTACCGTCTTCCATCGTTTCCTTCAGGCCTTCGTTGATTTCTTCGAGGAGTTCGGTTTCGCCCTGCGCGACGGCGATTCCATACTCTTCTTCGGTTGGGATGGCCGCCGAGATTTCGAGGCCACTCGATTCCTTGACGGCGTTTTCCGCCACCGGGATGTCGATCACGACCGCTTCGACCGTTCCGGCATTGAGGGCGTTAACCGCGTCCGGACCGGTCGGATATGAGCGAAGTTCGCCGGCTTCGCCCTTTTCTTCGACGAATTCTTCGCCGGTGGTTCCCTTCTGAACTCCGACCGTGGCGCCCTTGAGCGCTTCGACGGTGTCGATCGTCCCACCTTCCTTGACCAGGATCGCCTGTTCGGAGAGGTAATACGGGTTGCTGAAGTCGACGGTCTTCTCGCGTTCGGGAGTGATGGTCGCCGCCGAGGCGACCGCTTCGAACTTCCCTTGCGCCAGAAAGGCGAAGATCGTTTCGAACGAGGTGTCTTCGAATTCCGCCGTGCGTCCCATCTTTTCGGCGATCGCTTCCATCAGTTCGATGTCGAAGCCGGTGTAGTGGCCCGGTTTGCCCTGCTCGAAGGGTGGATAGGGGATGTCGGAGCCGACCGTGAGCGGTTCGCCGCCGCTGGCCGTCGATCCGGAGCTGCTGTTGCTGCTGCTTCCACAGCCCGCCGCGACAAGCGACACGGCGCCTACGAGGAGAAGCGCGAAGAAGGCGATCAGCCGGGGCCTGCTCATTGGTACAGCCTCCATTCCAAAGTGTGCGGGACCCGGGCGAAGATACAGGCCATCGCCTCGGAGGGGTTTATCCGGCGGGCCATAATGCCTCGCTACACTTTCTGAAGTAACGGGGCGGAATCGTGGCGGAACAACTACTCAACAGACCCTGCGGGGGGCGCTTCGGCAACATCGTCGAGTCGATCGGCAACACGCCCTTGGTCGAGCTGCCGCGGCTCTCGCCGAAGCCCGAGGTCCGCATCTACGCCAAGCTCGAGGGCCACAACCCGACCGGCTCGGTCAAGGACCGGGTCGCCAAATCGATGATCGAGGCGGCCGAGGCCGAAGGCGCGATCGAACCCGGCCAGACGATCCTCGAACCGACCTCCGGCAACACCGGCATCGCCCTGGCGATGATCTGCCGCCGCAAGGGCTACCCGCTGAAGGTGGTGATGCCCGACAACGTCACCGCGGAGCGCACGCAGCTGCTGAGCATGTACGGGGCGGAGATCGTCTACTCGGAGGGCGCCAAGGGCTCCAACGGCGCCGTCGAGGTGGCGCTGGAGATGGCCGAGCAGCCCGGCTACTACATGCCCTACCAGTACGGCAACGAGGCCAACCCGCTGGCCCACTACAACGGCACCGCGGTCGAGATCCTCGACGAGCTCGACGAGGTCGCCGCCTTCGTCGGCGGGCTCGGCACCGGCGGCACCCTGATGGGGAATGGAAGACGCCTGAAGGAGGCCGACCCCGAGACCCTGATCGTCGCGGCCGAGCCGATGCAGGGGGAGCTGGTCCAGGGGCTGCGCTCGCTCGACGACGGCTTCATCCCGCCGATCATCGACCTCTCGATCCTCGACCGCAAGATCATGGTCTCCAACCGCGACGCGATCATCTGGACCAAGCGGCTGCTCGACGAGGAGGGCGTCTTCGCCGGCGTCTCCGCTGGCGCGATCGCCGCGATCGCCGCCCGCATCGCCGGCGAGCTCGCCGGCGGCAACGTCGTCTTCCTGATCCCCGACGACGGCTGGAAGTACCTCTCCTCCGGCGTTTACACGAAGCCGATCGAGGAGATCGAAAACCTGGACTCCACCGTCTGGTGGTAGATGTCCTGCCCTCGTGGTCCGCTAGCCTCGCCGCGATGAGGATCTCCCAGGGCCTGGTCGACGAGATGGTCGCGCACGCGCGCGAGGATCTGCCGAACGAGTGCTGCGGGATGGTCGGCGGCAGGGACGGGGAGGCGACCGTCGTCGTCCGCGTCGCCAACGCCGCCGCCAGCCCGCTGCGCTACGAGATGGACCCGCAGGAGCAGTACGACGCGCTGAAGGCGATCGAAGACGGCGGCGGCGAGCTGCTGGCGATCTACCACTCCCACACCAAGAGCGCCGCCTACCCCTCGCAGACCGATGTCAACCAGGCGGTCGCCTGGCCCGAACAGGTCTACGTGATCGTCTCCCTGCGGGACGCCGAGGCGCCCGACGTCAAGGCCTACTGGCTCAAAGACCTGAAGATCGCCGATGCCGACCTCCTCGTCGCATAAGCGCGGCGCCCACCAGCGCGGCTCCCACGGGGGCGACGGCGGGCACGACGACGGCGGGAGTGGCGGCGGCGGGGGCGGTGGCAAGCTGGTCAAGGTCGCCTTCGCCCGCAACCAGGCCGAAGCGGAAATGATCCAGGGGCTGCTCGGGGAGGCAGGGATCCCCAGCATCCTCAAGCGCGCCCGCGGCTTCGACGCGCCGGAGTTCATGGCCGCGGGACCGCACGACGTCCTGGTCGATTCCAGCCATGCCCACAAGGCCAAGGCCCTGCTCGCCGACACGCTCACCGAGAGCGAACCCGACGAGGAGGCCGAGCTCCGCGACGAAGCGCGGTTGCGCCGCGGCGGGCCGGCGACCGAAACCTCGCCGGCGCGGCTGGCGCTCTGGGTCGGCGCCGCCTTCCTCGGCGCCGTGATCCTGGTCTGGGTCCTCTACCAATTGAGCTGATCGGCGGGTGGGATGTCGGCGTCTCTCAAGAGCTGACGCCGCTGGGGCGGGCCATCGCCCGCAGGTGGTCGCGCCAGGCTCCCTCGATGTCGCGGAAGCGGGCGTCGAAGGCGTCTTCGAGGGTCGGCACGGCGCCGCCGGGGAGCAGGCCGTCGACCAGTCGCTCGCAGGCCTCGGGACCGCGCTCGTTCTCGAGCAGGTCGAAGATCGTGCCGCCGAGGATCACCGCGTCGCGGCGCGAGGGGGGGAAGGAGGGCCGGGCGCTCTCGCGCAGGCGGCGGATCGTCGCCGCCCGGTAGAGGCCGACCTGGCGGGCGAAGTACTGGGCGCCGCCCTCGACCAGCCAGGCCCACTTCAGGTAGCGGGCGAAGCGGCGCGGGGTCCAGTAGGGGGGCAGGGCGGTGTTGTTGGCGGCGATCACCAGCTGCGCGTAGAGGCGCTCGGCGGTGCCGCGCAGCGCCTCGCGCGAGTCCTCGCCGGCGGCGCGACGCTCGAGGTGGGTGTCGTTGAGGACGTGCAGCTCGGTCGCCATCGCCCAGCCAGCCAGGTAGCGGCGCCCGGCCGGGGCAGCGGACCAGCGCGCCGCCGGCAGGAAGGGGTGGGCCATCGTCAACCAGGCGGGGTTGGTGTGGATCACCACCGTGACCTCGCCCGGCACCCGCTCGAAGCGGTCTTCGAGTCGCAGCCGCAGGGCCTCCATGCGGTCCAGCGTGCGCTCGGCGAAGGCGGAGTCTTCGGAGTCGTGGCGAGCCGTGAAGCTCAGCGATTCGGTCTCGACCCACGACACGGATCGAGATTAGCGATCGAGGCTGAAGCTCAAACGAGGGCCGGCTCTACGTCAGAGCAGACTTCGCGGATCTCGGCGCGGGCGCGGTCGAACTCCTCGTCGGCCATCACCGGGGTGCCCTCGAAGGGCAGGTCGCGGTCGATCTCGACCCAGGAGCGGCAGCCGTGGTACTCGTCGCGGACGCGGACGGTGACCGGGCGCGGGATCCGGTGGACCCGCAGCAGCAGGATGTGGAGCGGGTGGCGGCGCTTCCAGTTGAGCCGCTTCTCGGCGTAATCCGGGGTCCAGATGTAGTACGGCGAGAGGCTGTCGAGGGTGCGGCGGTCGTTGATCGTGACGTGATCGGTGACTTCGGCCCAGGCGCGCAGCCGCACCCGGTCGGGCTGCGGGATGCCGCCGTCTTGGAGCAGCGCCCGCGGCGGCGGCTCCTCGTCGGGCCAGACGCCCTCCTCGAGGGCGCGGCGCAGCTCCGGGTGGTGCGATTCGCGGACCAGGTCGTTGCGCTGGTGGTCGAAGGTCGGGTAGAGGAAGAAGCGCTCGTGCTCGAGCTCGAAGTGCTTGTTCTCCTCGCGGATGCCGCCCTTGCGCAGCGTGAGCAGCTGCTCGCCCTCCGCGAGAGCGCGAACCGTTACTGCCCATTCCTTGAAAGCGATCGGCATTTGAAATCGGTACCTGCGAGTTGTGATTCTGCGGGCTGGGGTGGCGCCTCCAGGCATGACACGCCCGTACGGCCCGCTTGCGGTCGCGCATTCTAGAGCAGCGCGGCCAAATCGCAAAATTAATTGTCGCTAAAGACTGCCGGCACCGCCCGGAGTCTCGATCCTGAGCCGGTTTCCGGGCTTCAGATCTCCCTCGGCCTTGCTCGGCAGCGGCACCCCGTCGAGCAGGTTGCGGCCGCGCGCGCCAGGGCCACCGCTGCCCCGGGGGGCGTGGCGCCGACGCTCGCCGATCAGCGTGAACCGCATCGGCGCCAGCGCCTCGATCTCCCGCACCAACCCGTCGCCGCCGCGGTGGGTGCCCTCGCCACCGCTGCCGCGTCGCAGCGAGAGCTCGCGCACCCGCAGCGGGAACTCGGTCTCCAGCGCCTCGATCGGGGTGTTGAGGGTGTTCGACATCGCGACGTGGATCGCGCTGGGGCCGTCGGCGTCGGGGCAGGCGCCCTGGCCGCCGCCGAGCGTCTCGTAGTAGGTGAAGTCGGCGTTGGCGAGGGTGAGGTTGTTCATCGTCCCCTGGCCCTGGGCGGGGACCGGGCGGGCGCCGCCGAGGGCGGCGATGACGAGGTCGGCGACCCGGCTCGAGGTCTCGACGTTGCCGGCGGCGACGGCGGCCGGGGGGCGGGCGTTGAGCAGGCAGCCGGGCGGGGCGACGACCTCGATCGGGCGGTGGGCGCCGGCGCAGGGCGGCGCCTCGGGGTCGGCGAGGACGCGGACCGCGAAGAAAGCCGCCGACCTGGTCACCGAGAGCGGGCAGTTGAGGTTGCCGTCGAGCTGCGGCTCGGTGCCGCTGAAGTCGAGCCGCAGCCCGTCGCCGGCGATCGTCGCCTCGACCCGCAGGACGGCGTCGCGCCGGTGCCCCTCGCGGTCGTCCTCGAGCACGTCCTCGGCGCCGTAGACGCCGTCGGGGAGCGCCGCCAGCGCCGCCCGGGTGCGGCGCTCGGCGTAGGCGAGGATCTCCTCCATCCCGGAGCGCAGCAGCTCGGCGCCGTGACGCTCGGCGAGCTCTGCCAGGCGCAGCTCGCCGACCCGGTTGGCGGCCTGCTGGGCGCGCAGGTCGGCGAGGTGCTGGCGCGGCGAGCGCATCTGCGCCGCCAGCTGTTCCAGGGTCGCCGCCTCGGCGCGGGTCGGCGGGATCACGACGCCCTCTTCGTCGAGCGTGCGCGAGAAGGCCGGCATGCCGCCGGGGGTGGGGCCGCCGATGTCGGCGTGGTGGGCGCGGCTGGCGGCGAAGCCGAGCAGGGCGCCGGCGACGAAGACGGGCGAGATCAGGGTCACGTCGGGCAGGTGAGTGCCGCCGCGGTAGGGGTCGTTGAGGATCCAGGCGACGCCGGGGCGCTGCTCCTCGCCGAGGATCGCCGCGACCGCGTCCGGCATCGAGCCGAGGTGGACGGGGATGTGCTCGGCCTGCATCACCAGCTCGCCGGCGGCGTCGAAGAGCGCGGTCGAGCAGTCGTGGCGCTCCTTGATGTTGGCCGAGTAGGCGGAGCGGATCAGGGTCGCGCCCATCTCCTCGCAGGCGGCGCGCAGGCCGCCGATCAGGACCTGCAGGGTGATCGGGTCGAGCTCGCTCACACCCGCACCTCGGCGACGATCGTGCCGGCGGCGTCGACCTCGGCCCGCCAGCCCGGTGGCAGCACCAGGGTCGCCTCGGGCAGCTCGAAGACGATCGGGCCGCTGGCCTCGGTCCCGGCCGCGGGCTCGCCGCGCAGGATCGGGGTCTCGATCCACTCGGCGCCGAAGCGGGCCAGCCGCGAGCCGCGCTCGAGCCGTCCCGGTGGTGCCGCGGCCGGGCGCGGGCTGGGCCCGGGGGAGACCAGCGCCAGGCGGATGTCGACGAGGACGACCTCGCCGTCGGGGTCGCGGTGGCCGTAGCGCTCCTCGTGCCTGCGCTCGAAGCGGGCGACGAGGTCGGCGGGGTCGGGGTGGACTGGGCCGGGGACCCCCAGCTCGAAGGCCTGGCCGGCGTAGCGCAGCCCGTAGACCAGCTCCGGCTCGGCGCCCTCGAGGCCGGCGCCGGCGGTGGCAATCAGCTCGTCGACGGCGGCGGCGACGCGGTCTGCGCTCAGCTCGGCGCCGGAGAGCATCACCGTGCGAGCGGTGTCGCGGCGGCGCTCGCAGGCGCAGAGGCCGAGGGCGGAGAGGACGCCGCCGGCGCGGGGGCAGAGGATCGTCTCGATCCCCAGCTCGGCGGCGATCGCGGCCGCGTGCATCGGCCCGGCGCCGCCGAACGGCAGCAGCGCGAAGCGGCGCGGGTCGACGCCGCGCTCGACGGTGACGACCCGCAGCGCCCGCACCATCTCCTGGTTGGCGACGCGGACGATCCCGGCGGCGGTCTCGACCTCGTCGAGGCCCAGCTCGGCGGCGAGGCCGGCGACGGCGCCGCGGGCGGCCGCGGCGTCGAGCTCGATGCCGCCGGCGAGGCGGGAGTCGGCGGCGAGGTAGCCGAGCAGGAGGTTGGCGTCGGTCACGGTCGGCTCGCCGCCGCCGCGGCCGTAGCAGGCGGGCCCCGGCTCGGTCGCCTGGCGCGA
>Ga0265338_10000050_pt1 | contig 213659 bp, 190 predicted proteins | sample 42126metaG_FD_193579 | JGI IMG/M metagenome (GOLD analysis project Ga0265338, IMG submission 193579) | Rhizosphere microbial communities from Carex aquatilis grown in University of Washington, Seatle, WA, United States - 4-21-26 metaG | ecosystem: Host-associated > Plants > Roots >... | reverse complement strand
CCAACTCCAAATCGTAACCGGTGATGCCGCCTTCCGTCCTTGATTGAACATCAGGAAAGGCCTCCCAGGGCGCCAGCCACGGGATGGCTTTCAAAGCATGAATATCGAGGCTCTCCATAGGGCTAACAATGATTAGGCCGCAGGCTGTGCACGACGCTGTGCACGGGTGACTTTTCTATCTGTGGCCCTTATCATGGGTTTATGAAAGCAGACCTGCGAATTTCCATCAAGGATTATAAACGCAACAAAAACCTCAAAATCCAACTGGTGCGGGTGCCTTTCTCGGCTGCCCGCCAGTTTTGGGTGAGGATGAATGGCCTGCCCTGGCCCAAGGATGCCCGGCCGGTTTCCCTCACGCGTTTGTTGACGGCGCTGCGCAAGTCGCTCGTGAAAGCCGGCTGAGTTTGGTTGAAGCACTATGCCCTCTCTGCCATCACCGGGAGGGGAAGAAAGAACGGCCTCCGTTTCGTTCATTTGAGAAGGCATGGGGACAGGATGACAGGATTTACAGGATCAAAGCCTTGGGGACTGCTTTGGCCGGCAGGTTTTGAATTTTCAACATCCTGTCCATCCTGTTAAAACAGCCGTCAGGAGAGGGAATTGGGCCGCCAGTGGTCAAAACTAGACAGCAAGTGGGAGGAACTGGCCCGCCAGTGACGAGAACTCGCCCGCCAGTGACGAGAACTCGCCCGCCAGTGACGAGAACTCACCCGCCAGTGGCGAGAACTCACCCGACAGCGGCGAGAACTCACCTGACAGTGGCAAGAATTCGACGGCAAGTGGGAGGAATTGGGGTGTCAGTCACGCCAATTTGACTGCCAGTGCCTCCAATTCGTCCGCCAGCGGCAAGAACTGGACTGTCAGACCCTCGGTTGACGGAGCCATGGAAAAAACCGCGTAATACCTCCAACGGAAGCTGGCGTGCGACTTCTGCCGGACCCCAAAACCTTCATCAAACTGCCGGTGTTTAAGCCCAAACGGATTGGGTGGATACAACGGATATTCGCGCAAAGACAATATCCTTCAATAACCCGCCAAGGATATTGCGGGTTCCGGCGGCATTTTTTCTCCGGGTTGGAGCGCGCCTGGGCCTTGGCCTTGGCTTGCGGTGAAATTTTTTTGGGCGCATACTGATTGCAGCGACCATGTCTGACGTCCCGCAACAACTGCCACGAACACTTTGGATCGGCCTGCTGCTGGTCCTGGTCATGTTATGTCTGGCGTATGCGCTATCGCTGGTGGAATTCACCCGCGTCCATCATCCGCCGGCGTTGCCGGTGATCGGCCCGGTCGCCGGCTTCACGCTCACGAACCAGGACGGCCGGGTGACCACGCTCGCCGATTTAAGCAATCATGTCTGGGTCGCCGACATCATCTTCACACGGTGCGCCGGTTCCTGTCCCATCATGAGCGGCCAGATGAAATCGCTCCAGGAGGTCCTGCCGCGGTCAAGCCCGGCGAAGCTGGTGACATTGACGACCGACCCGGATTTTGACACGCCGCCGGTCCTGAAAAAATACGGCGACCGGTTTGACGCGGATTCGAATCGGTGGATGTTTCTCACCGGCGCAAAACTGGACCTGGCCACGCTGGCTGCTAACAGCCTGAAACTCACCGCGGTGCCGATCAAGCCGGAGGACCAGAAAAACCCGGCGGATTTGTTCGTTCACAGCACGATTTTTGTGGTGGTGGACAAGCAGGCACGGTTGCGCGGCACGTTTGAAACGGAGGGCGACGGCGTGGATTGGACCAACGTCGAGCCGCGCATCGTGGCCACCGTGAAACAACTCGAACACGAGAAATGACCGTTCTGGACCTGCCCGCCGTCAACGCCTCGCTCAACGGCCTCAGCGCGGTTTTCCTGGCGACCGGTTACATTTTCATCCGGCAAAAGCACCAGATCGCCCATCGCAACTGCATGATTGCAGCCTTTGCTACTTCAACCATTTTTCTGGTTTGTTACGTTGTTTATCACGGTTATCGTTATTGGATTTTGCACATCGGCCCGACACGTTTTCTGCAACCAGAATGGTTCAAGCCGATTTACCTGGTTATTCTCGGAACGCATACGATTCTAGCCATCGTGATCGTGCCGATGATTCTGGTGACCCTGAATCGCGCGCGACTGCAGCGGTTTGAATTCCACAAAAAAATCGCCCGCTGGACCCTGCCGCTGTGGATGTATGTTTCCGTGACCGGCGTGCTGGTTTACTGGCTGCTTTACGTCAAATTTCCGCAACACTAGAAGCACATGTCTGCCATCGCCAGCGTCAGGATTCACGCCAGCCAGTTTCCGGAGAATATCCGGCGCGACTTGCTGGAATCGCTGCGCACGCGGCGCGTGAACCACAAGTTCCATTACGACAGTGCCAAGCAGACCCAAAAATGGCTGGCGCTGCACCAGGCCTATTCGCCAACGCGCAACGATACGGACGTCCAGGCCATCTACAACCGGTGTTTTGCGGCTGCCGCGGCCCGGCTGAAATCCAGGGCGGTCCATGTGGTCGGTCTCGGTTGCGGCGGCGGCCAAAAAGATACACGTCTGCTGAAATTGCTGAAGGCCCGCGGCCGGCAGATTTTTTACACGCCCTGTGATGTCAGCAGTGCAATGACCCTGGTCGCCCGCCAGACTGCGCGGGCGGTCGTGCCGGAGCAGAATTGTTTTCCCTTCGTCTGCGATCTGGCCACGGCGGACGACCTGCCTTCCCACCTCGCCACCCGTCACCCGTCACTCGTCATTTTTTTTGGCATGATTCCGAATTTCGAGCCGCAGCACATCCTGCCGAAACTGGCGGCGCTCATCCGGCCCAGGGATTTTTTGCTGTTCAGCGCGAACCTGGCGCCGGGCAAGGATTATGTCGCCGGGGTGAAACAGATTCTGCCGCAGTACGACAATTTGCTGACGCGGGACTGGCTGCTGACGTTCCTGTTCGATCTTGGGATTGAAAGTAACGATGGCAAACTGCGGTTTGAAATCGGGAACGATCCGGCCGGGAGCGGACTCAAGCGGGTCGTGGCCCGATTCTATTTCAAGCGCGCGCGCCGGATTGAAACGGAGGGTGAAGTTTTCAGTTTCCGTCCCGGCAACGCGATGCAACTTTTCTTTTCCTATCGTTACACCCCGGCCTTGGTTGGAAAAGTGCTCGACCGGCACGGCTTGGAAGTCTGCGAACAGTGGATTGCAAAATCCGGCGAGGAAGGCGTGTTTCTTTGCCGCAAACGGTAGGGCTGGCAGTCCTCTGCAAGCCGGCGCGCACGGAGTGACGCGCCCTACCAAATCTTCATTGTATCCAGCACGGCCTTGATGCGCGGGACTTCGTGCGTGCGGAACAAATCCGTCTTGCCGAGCGCCGCCAGGACGGCGAAGAAGGGTTCGGCGCAACGGACTTCATCGCCAAAAAACTCGAAAGCGTGAGGCAGGGCATGGCAGACCGGAAAACCTAGCGTACGCAGGCGGAAGGTGTTGAGAAAGATGTTCATCTGATGCCGCACGCGCACGGCACTGTCCTGCAAATTGCGGTAGTAAAAGCCCAGGCCGGGATCGATGAAAATTTTTCCCACGCCATGGCGTTGTGCGATCTCGATCTGCCGCGCGAAATATTCGCGCATCATTTCCACCGGGTCGGTGCTGAAGTCGAAGTTGCTCACTTCGCGGACATTTTTCCCCTGCACGTAACAAATGATCACCGCCGCGTCGTGCGCGGCGACCTGGCGATACAGTTCGTCGGTGCCGTCCGTGCCGGTGAGATTCAATACGTTCGCGCCCGCCTCGAGGCAGGCGCGGGTCACGGCGGATGAATAGGTTTCAACAGAAACCAGGATGTTCGCGGCACGCAACTCCCGGATGACTGGAATTAATTTGCCGGTTTGCATTGCATCGCCCGCGCGCGCAGCATGGGCAAGCGTGGATTCCGCTCCGAGGTCCACGATGTCCGCGCCTTGTTCGCGCAAAACCCGGCCGCGTTGAATGGCCGTTTCCGCCGTCAGACAAACGCTTTCACGATACCAGGAATCGGCCGAGAGATTGATGACGCCCAGGATAGCCGGCCGGGAGTTGAAGGTGAAGGGCTGGTCGCCGATGGAAAACTCCTTCACGCGCGAGGCGGCGGCGGCGCGATTTTGCTCCAGCAGTCCGGCGAGTTGCTCCAATGTCAGCATGAACACGAAGTTAGCTGAAATTCGCCGTCGCAAAAGCGAGAAAAAAGGTTTTTTGGCGGACCGTGCCAATGTCGATGCCGGGCATCGTGCGGCTTGACAAACCGGACATCGCGGGAAAAGGTAAAGGACAGCAGCCAGTCACCAAAACATCTACTTATTGAACATGCATAGCTCCTTGTACCGCCTGCTGCTGTTAACGACTTTTCTCGCCGCCGGGATTCTCCGGGCACAACCAGCGACCGTCGCCATTCAGGCTGAATGCCGATGAATCACAACAACGGGCATTGAATTAAATTAGCCATGAGAAAGTTGGGGTTGCTAGTGCTTGTAGTATTGCTTGGGGCCGCCCCTGGCAAGGCTGACGGCCCGTTGAGCGACGTCCAAGTACAGCAACTGCGCCGGGAAATCAGCGCCACCTTCTTCGTGCCGGATCCACTGCCAGCGCTCGATGCGCATACGTATCGCACCTTCAATCCCGCGCCGGGAGTGAGGGCCGAGGCCTTGACTTATACCACCCAGCTGGGCGCACGGGTCCCCGCCATCCTTTATCTGCCCGAACCGCTGCCCAAAACCAAAATCCCGGCGTTCGTTGTGGTCAACGGCCATGCCGGGGACAAGTATTGCTGGTATTCATATTATACCGGAATTCTTTTCGCCCACGGCGGGGCAGCGGTGCTCACTTACGATCAAGCCGGCGAAGGCGAAAGAAATCCCGACCACAAATCCGGGACCCGCGCCCATGACCAAATCCAAGGTGACGCCGTGGTGGCCCGGCATCTGGCCGGACTCATGATCACCGACGTGATGCAGGCGGTCTCCTATCTGTCCCAGCGTCCCGAGGTGGATGCCCGGCGAATCGTCGTCGGCGGCTATTCGCTAGGATCGTTCGTGGTGGCAATTACCGGTGCGGTGGATCCGCGCATTCGCGCCTGTGTCCTGGTGGGCGGCGGGGATTTGGACGGCCCGGGTGGCTGTTGGGACCAGTCTAGGAAACTGATGTGCCAGGCCCTGCCGTACCAGTCCCTCAACTTCCTGGGTGACCGGCCGGCCGTGATCTATGCCCTGCATGCCGCCCGCGGTCCGACCCTGGTCTATAACGGGCTGGGGGACACGATGGTGGCAATTCCCAATCATACCGGAATTTTCTTCAAGGACCTGCAGGACCGCGTGGCCCGGCTTCATGGCGGCACGAATGACATATTGGACGTGGGTTTCGCACCGGCCAATTGCGGTCACCGGCCCTATTGGCTTACGCGCCCGGTGGTCAGCTGGCTGGAGCAGCAGATCGATTTTTTTCCAAACTGGACCGGGGCGGGAATCGGGGTCATGCCGGAGACCAAAATCAGTCAATGGTCGGACCATTACGGCATCTTCATTGACAAGGACTTCACCGCGGAGTTGCGTGAGGGCGGGATGCTGGCTTTGGGCAACGACGTGCCGGGTTACTCACGCGACGGGTTGAACGTGTTCACTCCCGAAACCTGGGCCCGACAGAAAACAAATTTTATTTTGGAAACCTGGCTGAAGGCAGTGCGCCGGGATACGAATAACCCCTCGATGAGTTCCCTGCAAATCTCGCCCTGACCCGAAGGCAGGATTCTTCACTTGGACGGTTCCCAACGGTCTGATTAAATCCGTTGCTGCAACATGAGCGAAGGTCACCAACCCTTTACCGAATATGTAACCAAGGCCAATCGAAATCCGGATGCCGCCCGGTGGGGGTGGATTGTCGCCGGCATTCTTGGCGTGCTGCTGGTTGCGGCCCTGCTGTTCTGGGCGTCGGCGGTGGGCAAACAACGCGAACTGGAATCGCTCCGGACGCAGTTGGATGAGGCCGGCGCCAGTCTGGCCGGTGCCCAGGCGGAAAACCAGAAGGACAAGGACCAGATGGCGGCCCTGCAATCCAAGGTCACCGATCTGGAGCAGGAAATGGACACCGCCGCCCAGATGGCCAAGGGGCTCGAAAATGAAATGCGTTCCGACCTCGAATCCAAGGACGTCACCATTTCCAATCTGCAAGGCAAGCTGACCATCAACATCCTTGACCGCGTCATGTTTGATTCCGGCGAGGCGATCCTTAAGCCGGCCGGAGAATCCGTGATGCGCAAGGTCGCGGCCATCCTAGCCGAGCATCACCAGTTGAAGATTCATGTCATTGGGCACACGGACAACGTGCCCATCCGGCCCGAAGCCCGCAGCCGGTTCGCCAGCAACTGGGAACTGTCCACCGCCCGCGCGCTTGCGGCCGTGCATTTTCTCACTGAAAAAGCCGGCGTGGATCCGCGCCGCGTCGGCGCCATTGGTTACGGCGAATATCGTCCCATTGCTGACAATGCGACTACCGAGGGAAGATCCAGGAACCGCCGGATCGCCATCACCATTTTGCCGGATGAACTCGCCGGGACCGACATTGTGCCGGCGGTGAAGCCCGGCCCGGCCACCAATTCCACGCCTCAACTGCTTCCGACTGAGGCATTGGAACCACCTGTGAAATAAGCCGGCAAAAGCCCGTTGAAATGTGCCCATCAAGTATCGGCAGATCCGACTGGCAAACCTGGCGGATGATGCCCGCCTGATTCCGAACAGCTGGCAGGAAGCTTCCCGACCTTTACGATTTTTATTGGCGCACTCTTCAGACAATCACAGACTTGGGCCCATGCATCGCTCACCCATGGTTTTGAACTGGCTGCACCAGTGGATTGTCTTGGCAGCCGGCTTGATACTGCTCCCCGTTTTTACCCAGACTCTGTTCGCAGCCATCATCGGCACCAATTCACCGGCGCAGCCGTTAACCGCCGAACGCATTGCCGCGCTCCCGCGTGCGCAACGATCCGCCTGGATGGATTATTTGAAGCGATCATCCAAGCAATGGCGGACGGACCAGGCATTCCTCCGGTTGGAGATGCGCAAGCACAACCTCCGGTCAACCGTCCTTCCACCGGCGGGCCGTTCAACACGCAGCATGCCGCTGGACCAAGCTGATTCGTGGTACGGCAGTGAGGATGCCCGGCGCATCGCGAATATCATCGTCTCATTCCAGACCCCGGCCGGGGGCTGGAGTAAGAATCTGGACATGACGCAGCATGCCCGGGCGCCTGGCGAGGCATTCGCGCCCAACAACGCTTCCCAACACCTCGCTGACGACGATTTCGACATGCCTCGCGACGCCAGTTGGGATTACGTCGGCACATTCGACAACGACGCGACCACCACCGAAATGCTCTTTCTGGCTAAGGTCGCCGCAGCCGGGACCAATCCGCCTACGGCTTATCACGCCGCCTTCCTGCACGGATTGGATTACATTTTTGACTCGCAATATCCGAACGGCGGCTGGCCGCAGGTATGGCCGCTGCAAGGCGGTTACCACGACGCGATCACTTTTAACGACAACGCCATGCTCAACGTGCTCACCTTGCTGCGCAGTGTTTCCGGGACCAACCGCGAGTTTGCCTTTGTGCCCAAAAAATACCGCGCGCGGGCGGTCGCCAGTCTCCAGCGCGGCCTCGCCTGTGTTCTCGCCACACAGATTGTCGTGCGCGGCCACCGTACGGTGTGGTGCCAGCAGCACGATGCGTTGACGTTGCAACCGGTTTCGGCCCGCAATTACGAGATGCCGGCGCAGGTCAGCGGCGAGAGTGCAGACTTGATGATTTTCTTGATGGAACAAAATCGGCCCAGTCCGGAGCTTGTGGCGGCGGTGATTGCCGCCGCCGGTTGGTTTGAACAGACCAAGATCAGCGGCGTGGCCCTGGATTATGGTCCAGGACTGGGACGCCATCTCGTTGCCGCCCCCGGGGACGGACCGATGTGGGCCCGCTATTATGAAATCGGGACTGATCGCCCGATTTTTGGCGATCGGGACAAGAGCATCCACAACGATCTGAATGAAATCTCGGCAGAACGCCGCAATGGCTATTCCTGGTACAACGAGGCCCCCAAACGGGTGCTCGAACGCCTTGCCGACTGGAAAGTCCTCCACGGCCCCTAGAATTTTGTTTGCCCTCCGGCCGGATGAAGGCCCACCATGAAATGCACATGGCCTTCAAACAATTTGCCGGGCAGAAACAAGGCGTTGAACTGCTCCAGCGTTCACTCGCCCGGGGACGGCTGGGCCACGCCTACCTGTTCGCCGGCGATCAGCTTGAAGAATTGGAACTGCTCGCCCACTCACTGGCCAAAACGCTCAACTGCCTGGAACCCGTCCTGACCGGCGGCGTGGCGACCGATTGTTGCGACGACTGCGCGACCTGCCGGAAGATTGACCATGATGCGCACCCCGACATCCATTGGGCGCGGCCGGAATCCAAATCACGCATCATCACGGTCGAACAAACCCGGGATTTAATGCGCGAAATCCAGCTCAAACCCACGGAGGCCAGATACAAGGTCGCCGTCATCGCGGGGGCGGACCGGCTGAACGTCCAGGCCGCCAACGCCTTTTTGAAGACTCTGGAGGAGCCACCCGCCAGGTCGGTGCTGATTTTGCTTTCAACGGAACCCCAGCGGATGCTGGAAACAACATTGTCACGCTGCCTGCGTCTGAATTTCTTCGGCGACGGCACCCGCGCACCCGACCCGGCACAAATGGAATGGCTCGCACAGTTTGGCGCGTTGGCAGCCAACGAGCAAAAAAGTTTGCTGGGACGTTACCGGCTGCTCGATACGTTGCTGCAGCGGCTTGGCGAAATCAAGTCGCACGTGGAGGAAGCCCTGACGGCGCGTTCACCCCTGCAACAGCACGACGAAGTCGAAAAAGATTTGCGCGAAAAATGGGAGGATGAACTCACTGCGGCCGTCGAAGCGGAATATCGCCGCCGTCGGGCGGAGGTGCTTCTGCTCGTGCAATGGTGGCTCCGGGACGTTTGGCTCCGCACCCTGGCCGCCGGCGAAAACCTGCTGAAGTTCCCGGACCTTTCCGGCGCGGACACTGTCGCCCGGCGCATCACATCCCGGCAGGCGTTGGAAAACTTGCAAACGCTGGAGCAGGCCCAGCGTTTGCTCCACACCAACGTCCAGGAAGCGCTCGCGCTGGAGGTGAGTCTGCTCAAACTTCATTTTTAGCCGTTTGCGGACAAGCCTCGCAATGAAGTCTCCGACAAAAATCTCCGGCAACGAGGTTTACGCGCTGGTATTTGGGCTGTTTCTCGGCCTGGCGATTTTCAAGTTCGGCAACCCGGTGATTCTCGACCAAAAAATCACGCCGCCGATTTCGCCGGCCGAGTTTTGGGCGGATTCCTGGCCCACGCATTGGGGGAACTGGATTTTCCTGCCGCTTGCGCTGGCAGGTACAGCGCTGGCGTTCACCCGCAAACCACGCTGGCCGACAACGCGCTGGCTTTGGTTCCTGCCCCTGTTTTGGTTCGGCTGGCAGTTGCTTTCAGCTATGCAAACCGTTGATGGCGACCTAACTGCGGCGACGCTCTTTCAATTTGCCGAATGCCTCGCGGGCTATTTTCTCGGAGCGTTGGTTTTTGCCCGCGAGCGGGCCCTGCAATGTCTGTTGATCGGAGTGCTGGCGGTGTTTGCCTTCTGCCTCGTCAAGGGAATCAACCAGCGGCTTTTTGAATTTCCACAAAGCCATCAGGTGCTGGTGGAAGGCCAGAACACTGGCTGGACGAACATCCCGCCGGAAATGTTTGCGGAAATGAAACACGACCGGGTCGTCATCACCACCAACGGCATGGACGTGGCCAATCCCGTCATCCTTGCCAAATTTGAGAAGGGCCGCGTCATGGGCACATTGGTGTATCCCAATGCCCTGGCGGGTTTGATCCTGCTCCTGTTCCCGGTGTCGCTGGTTCTGGCCTTTAATGGCACACGACCGATGCACCCTCCCGTTCGCACCATGGTCATTCTGCTGACCATTTTCCTGGGTGGCACGGCATTGGTCTGGACCGGGTCCAAACTGGGCTGGCTGATTGCGATGACAGCCGGCTGCGTGTGTGTGTTCCGCCTAAACTGGCCGGGCCGGCTGAAATGGGCGGCCCTGTTCGCAATAACAGTGATTGGTCTTGGGATTTTTGCCCTGCGGTTCCACGGCTACTTTGCCTCCGGGGCAACCAGTGTCGGTGCCCGGTTTGATTACTGGCATGCGGCGGTGGAAACCACGTTCCAGCACCCCTGGCTTGGGACTGGCCCGGGCACGTTCCAAAGGCCTTATGCGCAGCTCAAATCTCCGGCGGCAGAAATGACGCGGCTGGCCCACAACGACTGGCTCGAACAATTTTCGGATTCGGGGATCTTGGGCGGGATCAGCTATGCATCGTGGATTGTTCTGGCGTTGGTAACCGTCGGTCGGCGTATCTGGTGTTCGGGCAATCCGGTCAGTTTTGCCATTTTTCTGGGATTACTTGGCTGGTTCCTTCAAGAACTGGGTGAGTTCGGGCTTTATGTGCCGGCCTTGGCCTGGACGGCCTTCACTTTATTGGGCTGCGTGTTCGCAGAGACTGGAAATGAAATCGACAAAAGTCCGGCCCAAAGCTATCCTACCCGGCGTAAATGAAAATCCTCTTCCTCAACGGGCCGAACCTGAATCTCTTGGGACAGCGCGAGCCGGAAGTCTATGGTCGCGCGACCTTGGCGGACATTGAGGCAAAGGTGCGGCAACGGGCAGCGCAACTGAAAGTGGGCATTGATTTCCGGCAATCCAATCTGGAAGGCGAACTGGTTGACTGGATTCAGCAGGCAAAAGGAGACTTTGACGTAATAGTCATCAATGCTGCTGCGTACACCCATACGAGCATTGCGCTGCGGGATGCGATCACGGCCGTAGGAATCCCGACGATCGAAATTCATCTTTCAAATGTTCAAGCGAGAGAAGAGTTCAGACACAAATCATTGATCGCGCCGGTTTGTTGCGGACAAATTACGGGATTTGGTGAAAAATCATATATATTGGCATTAGAGGCTTCAGTTGACGTTAAAGTAAACAAAAAATAGCTTATAAATCGACATTTTAATGTCTTTTTCGGAGTTATATTTTAATGGATTTTGCCACTTGACGATGAACATTCAAATAGCTTAACATTTTAACTGACTTGATAATCGCTCGAGAAAAGTTGAACTTCGGTTGCTGATTTTTGATTTATTAATGGTTAATGCAGGAATTCGGATTTACTTTAACGAAAACGCGCCGTGGACATAAAAGATATAAAAGCCATCATCGATCTGATGAAAAAAAACTCCATAACGGAGTTTGAACTGGAGCGTCAGGATTCAAAAATCAGGCTTAAGCGCGGCTTCAACGGCGGCGCACCGGCGGTTCAGTATGACGAACAACCGATGATGCCGGTCGGCGCGATCCCGACGATGCCAGTGGTGGCAACTTCGGCAGCCGCATCAACGGCGGCCACCGGCGAAATTGAGGTGAAGTCCCCGATGATTGGAACCTTCTACCGTGCGCCATCTCCCGAGGCAGGGAACTACGTCGAGGTCGGCACTGAAATCAATCCTGATACCGTGGTGTGCATCATTGAGGCGATGAAAGTGATGAATGAAATCAAAGCTGAAGTCAAAGGCGTGATCACGCAGGTTCTGGTGGAAAATGCCAAACCGGTGGAATTCGGCCAGCCGTTGTTCAAGGTCAGGCCAAACTGATTTCGGTGACGAAACCGTTCGTTTAATCCTGTTTGCTTTCACTGAAAGCCCATGTTTGAAAAAATCCTGGTCGCCAATCGCGGCGAAATCGCAGTTCGGATCATCCGCGCCTGCAAAGAACTGAACGTTCGGACGGTCGCCGTCTATTCCGAAGCGGATGCCAATTCCATGCATGTGCAACTGGCCGACGAAGCCATTTGCATCGGCAAAGCTCCGGCATCGGAAAGTTATTTGCGGATTGACCGGATCATCAGCGCAGCGGAAGTGGCGGACGTGGACGGAATTCACCCTGGCTATGGTTTTCTTTCGGAGAACGCCCACTTCGCCGAGGTATGCGAAAGCTGCAACATCCGGTTCATCGGCCCCAGCCCGCGCGCAATGCAAGCCTTGTCCGACAAGGCGGTCAGCCGTGCCCTGGCCAAGAAAGCCGGGGTGGCCACACCTCCTGGATCCGAAGGCGTGGTTGAAAAGGAACAGGATGCCTTGGCCATTGCCAAAAACATCGGCTATCCGGTCATGATCAAGGCCGTCGCCGGCGGCGGGGGCCGGGGGATGCGGGTGGCGCACAACGATATTTCGCTAGTCAAAGGCTATCACACGGCGCGGACCGAGGCGGAAAAAGCGTTTGGCAACTCGGGTGTTTATATTGAGAAGTTCATCGAGAACCCGCATCACATTGAAATCCAAATTCTCGGTGATCACAAGGGGCGCATCATTCATCTGGGTGAACGCGATTGTTCCGTCCAGCGCCGCAACCAAAAACTGATCGAAGAGTCGCCATCGCCGCTGATCGAGAATAAATTCCGCAAATTACGCGACAAAATCGGCAAGGCCGCCGTTAAGATCGCTGAAGCCGCGCATTATACCAACGCCGGCACCGTGGAGTTCATCGTGGACAATCACGGCAATTTTTACTTTCTCGAGGTCAACAAGCGGATTCAAGTCGAACATCCGGTCACCGAGGAGGTCACGGGCATTGATCTCGTGCGCTACCAGATCCTGCTGGCCATGGGCGAACCGCTGCAGCATTCGCAGAGCGACATTCAAATCAAGGGTCACGCCATCGAATGCCGCATCAATGCGGAAGACCCGTTTGACGAGTTCCGGCCCAGTCCCGGACGGATCGAGATGTATTACCAGCCTGGTGGTCGCGGTGTGCGCGTGGACACACATGCTTACGCGGGTTATACCATTCCACCAACGTATGACTCGATGATTGGCAAGCTGATCACGATCGGCAAAGACCGGCGGGAAGCGATGGATCGTATGAACCGTGCGCTTGCCGAATACATGATCACCGGCATCAAAACCACCGTGTCCTTCCAGCAAGCCATAATGCAGGACCCGAATTTCCGGCGGGGCGTCTATTCAACCAGTTTCGTCGAACAATTGCTGGGCGGTGCCCGGCGTGAATTGATTGAGGAAAAACTCTGATTTCATGGGGCCCCAGCCGGCCATGGGAGTTCCCAGAATTAAATTTGACAGCCGCCGTCCGCCGTTTATCTTGACCACTAAACACTATGGCTGACATTCCTTCGAACATTCCAGGCGCGCCCACCGGTGCCGTGCCGCCGGTTAAAAAAGAAACCGGCAAGGTCCAGCCCAAGAAAGAGACCGTCCGCATCAATTTGCCGCCGAAACCATCCGCAGCGCCGACCATCAAACTGCCGACCCTGCCGCCGGGTGGTCCCACCGGCGCTCCCAGTTCAATACCGTTAGCCACGGCAAAAACTGCGGCGGCACCCACAGCTGCGGCATCCAAGGCCACGACAGCGGCAGCGTCGGCAGCTCCAGCGACCCGTCCCGCTCCGGCCGTCCCCCGAGCCATGCCGGCCGGAGCCCCAACGATTGGCACACTTGACACGATTCTCATCATCGCCGCTGCCGTGGCAGGGGTGTTTGCCGTCGGCACCGTGGTTTGGATGTGGATGATGCTTAACAACGCGGTCAGTTGAAATCACTGTTACGACATTATCCCCTCGTTTTGAACCTCATTTGACTTATGGCTTCCCCGTTGATTGTTGCACTCACCCAGGAAAATTTCGCCCAGCAGGTCTTGCAGTCGCCGGTGCCCGTTCTGGTTGACTTCTGGGCCGAATGGTGCGGTCCGTGCAAGATGATTGCCCCCCTCATGGACGAGCTGGCTGACGAATACGACGGCAAGGCAAAAATCGGCAAGGTGAACATTGACGAACAGCAGGCGCTCGCCGCCGAATATGGTGTCCGCGCCATCCCCACCCTGCTGCTGTTCAACAAAGGCCAGGTCGCCGACCAGATCGTTGGCGCGCGCAGCAAACGCGATTTCAAGAACAGCCTGGATCGCGTTGCGGTCTGACCGCGCCGTTCCCGCCAAGCGGGATTATGTCGCTCATCGTCACGCCCCGACAATTTACCCAGCGTGCCGAATTGTACCACCAGCTGGCCCAACTGACCTCCGCCGGAATTCCCATCGTACGTGCCCTGGAACAAATTAAACGCAGCCCGCCCGCGCCGTTCTATCGCGACCAGTTGCAACGGCTGCTCGATGGGCTCGCCCGCGGCACGACGCTGGCCGAATCCTTGCAAGCCCTCAACTGGCTGCCCGCTTTTGACCTGGCATTGATTGAAGCCAGCGAACTCAGCGGCCGGCTCGACACCTGTTTCCGCCTGCTCGCCGATTATTACAACGACCGGGCCCGGGTCATCAAGCAGGTGATTTCGCAGCTCATTTACCCGCTCGGAATGATTCACCTTGCCGTCGTCATTTTCTTTGTCGTGCTTCCGTTCGCGGCCTCACAGTTCAACGCCAACCTGATCCTGCTTCTTGCCGAAGCCGCACTCATCCTCTCACCGCTGTATGGCGCCGTCGCCTTGTTGGTTTACGCGACGCAGGGCAAACACGGCGAACAATGGCGCGGAAAAATCGAAATCCTTGCGGGCCGGGTTCCCATTTTGGGCCAAGCCAGGCATTTTCTCGCCCTATCCCGGCTCGCCGCCGCGCTCGAAGCGCTCATCAGCGCCGGGGTCAACATCTTTGAAGCCTGGGATCTGGCGGCCACCGCCAGCGGCTCGCCGGCATTGCGCCGGGCCGTCGCCGCTTGGAAACCCAAGGTGACCGCCGGCCAGATGCCATCCGAAGCTGTTCGTCTCTGTCCATTGTTTCCGGAAATGTTCGCCAATCTTTACGCCAGCGGCGAAATCAGCGGCAAACTTGATGAATCACTCCGCCATTTGAACCGGCTTTACCATGAGGATGGCACACGCAAGCTTAATGCCTTCGCAACCTGGATGCCGCGACTCGTTTACCTGCTGGTCGTCCTGATGATAGCTTACAAAATCGTTCAATTCTGGTCGGCCATGTATGGTTCCCATAGCGAACTTTCCAATATTCTGAATGGATTTTAATTCCGCTTGGCGCGCCGCGCCTCTGACCGTTAATTTGCCGCATGACGATGACCGAACTATTCGCCAATGAGGAACTTCGCCGGAATGAATTCCCCGTCGTCCGCGACAAAATTTTCCTCGCTCATGCCGGTGTGTGTCCGTTGCCCCGCCGTGTTTCCGAGGCCATCGTGGACTGTGCCCGGCAAGGCGCGCTGGGAGACCAGGAGGCTTTTGTCCTGCATCGGTTGAACGATGCCCGCAAACTGGGCTCACAATTATTGAACTGCCAGCCGGAAGAAGTCGCACTGGTTGGACCCACGTCGCTCGCCCTGAGCTTTGTCGCCGCCGGCCTCGATTTTCGCAAGCGCGACAATATCCTCATTTATCACGACGATTACCCGTCAAACGTTTATCCATGGATGGCGCTGGCGGAACGAGGCGTCGAAGTCCGCCTGCTCAACACCCGGGGTCTCGGGGTCATCCGCCCCCAGGATGTAATGGGCCAGGTGGATGAAAACACGCGACTCGTTGCACTCGCATCCTGCCATTTCGTCAGTGGCTATCGCATTGACATCCAGGCCATCGGAAAGTTTTTGCGCGAACGCGGCATCCTGTTTTGCCTGGACGCCATCCAGACGCTCGGCGCATTTCCCACCACGGTCGGGCAGGTGGATTTTCTCGCCGCCGATGCGCACAAATGGCTGCTCGGCCCGTGCGGCGCAGGCCTGCTTTACGTTCGACGCGAGTTGCAGGAAAAACTGAATCCGCCGATCTACGGCTGGCACAACGTGCGCTGTCCGAATTTTGTCGCCCAGGAACAAATTGTCTTTCGCAGCGGCGCGGCCAAATACGAAGCCGGTACGCACAACCTGCTTGGTCTGGTCGGCTTGATTGCCGCCATGGAACTGGCGCTGGAAACCGGCGTGGAAAATATCGCCGCCGAGCTGCTCCGCAAACGCGCGTGGCTGGTTCCCGCATTGCAGGCAAAAGGCTTCGCGGTCTTGAATGCGGATGCAAAAGTTGAAAACGCCAGCGGCATCATTTCGTTTCATCAGCCCGGCCGGGACCTCACGGCTTCACATCAGAAGTTGACGGCCGCCGGCGTTGTGTCCTCGTTCCGCGCGGATCGGAGCGGGCAGAGTTACATCCGCCTCTCGCCGCATTCTTACAACACGGACACGGAACTCCACCGGACCCTCGAATTGCTTTAACGGCGGGCCAAGAGGCGGTTACGACACGTCCAGCCGGCTGTATTCGCGGATGGAAGCCCGCCACCACGGCGCCAGCGATTCGCCCGTGCGCAGCCAGGCCTCGTGATACAGCCATACCATGGTGCCGCCGTCGGCCATGACCAAAAGGCGTTCAGCCGGCGTCAGTTTGTCCGGTCCGAGAGCCAGTAATTTTTCACCCAAAGCGCGGACTTTCAGGCTCCCGACGCCCATTGCGGCCAGTTGCTCGGCGTAAACCGGATTGAGCTGTTTCTCCCGCAACAGCGAAACGTGGATGGCATTGACGTAAGGATCGAGCACCGCCTCCGCCAGGCCTACATGTGAACGGTGCACGGAAGTGTCTTCCGTGAGTTCATGGACCTTCATGTTCGCCCGGAGCGCAACCAGTTCCGGCGGCGGCGCGATTTCCTCCGGCGTGAGAAATAATCCCAGCTTTCGCGCGCGCGCCCCAAGGCTGCGGCGGCTGGTCAGCACGCTCAAGGGAACGGACAAGACCATTCCCGCCAGCACGGGGGTGAACCACCAGAACAGCGATCGGCCCAGAAACCACATGAACACGCCCCAACCCAACCCGATCAACGTGTGCCCCCAATGCCGCCGGACGGCATAGCCCCAGGCCGTGCCGTCGGCAGCGCGTTGTTGGGTTCCCCAACCGACACTGACGCCCAGCAGGTTCATGACCACGAACCGCGTGTGCCAGAGCATCAGCAACGGCGCGTGCAGGGTCGAAAAAACCGTTTCACAAACCACCCCGGTGGTGGCCCGCGCCAGACCGCCAAATGCCCGCCGACGGTCCCAATCATACGAGAGGTCAACCAGTGCCAGCGCCTTCGGCAACATGATCACCACCATGCAGATGACAAAGATCAGCAGGGCGTGAGCCGTGCCGCTCAAACCTTTCAGCACATAGGACTGCACGGTAATGTCCGAGAGACCGGTGTGATTATGGAACCACCGAATCCAGTTAAAGGTGATCAGAAACGCCAGCCACAAGGGTCCGGCCAGATAGCCGCAAATGCCAAAAAAAAGATGCAACCGGCTGACTCCGCGCAATCCTTTGGCGAACAGCACCAGACCGTGCTGCAGATTTCCCTGGCACCAGCGGCGCTCGCGTTGGGCGTTTTCAATGAGCGCCTGCGGCGTTTCCTCGTAGCTGCCTTCGAGGTCGTACGCAAACCAGACCTCCCAGTTTTCGCGCAACATCAATGCGGCTTCGACGAAATCATGGCTGAGAATCTGGCCGCCGAACGGTTTGCGGCCGGGCAGCTGCGGCAGATCGCAAAACTGCATAAACGGCTCGGTGCGGATGATGGCGTTGTGTCCCCAATAGTTTCCAAAATCGAGCGCCCAATAATTCAACCCGCCAATAAACAGCGGCGCATAAAGCCGGTTGGCGAATTGCTGGATGCGGCCGAACAGGGACTCGGCGTTGACCAGCGCCGGCACGGTTTGGATCAGGCCGACGGTGGGATGCACCTCCATCAATTTCACCAGATCCACGAGCGTATCGCCCCGCATGACACTGTCGGCGTCGCATACCATGAAATAGCGGTAACGGCGGCCCCAATTGTTGAGGAAGTCGCGCACGTTCCCGCTTTTGCGGCTCTCGTTGTTTAACCGGCGCCGATAGTGAATGCGGCCCAGCGCGTCAAGCTCGCGAATCAAATCGTACCAGCGACGCTCCTCTTCGACCCATTTGTCCGGATCGGTGGAGTCACTCAGGATGAAAAAGTCAAAGCGTTCCAGCGCGCCGGTATTTTCCAGCGATTCATACGTCGCCCGCAAACCCTCGCAGACCCGCACGACGTCCTCGTTGTAAACCGGAAAGATGATGGCCGTGCTGATGCCGGCAATGCTCTGGTCGCGAAAAGGCTTGAGCTGGGTGAGGCGACGGTCGTCGCCGAACATCCGCAAGACAAAGCCATACAAGCCGTGCATGCAGCCAATGGCGGCAAACAAAAATAAAATCACAAACAAAACCAGCAGCACGGTGCACGATCGGGACCAGCCGGTCCGCCACAACAAATCGGCAAAGAGCAGCGAAACCAGACCCGTAAGCAGAAATGCGCAGGAAAGAAAGATGAACAGTCGCCAGCCATGACGCCCGATGCGCGGCGCCGGCATCACCCGCAAGGACGATGCCGGGCCTGAATCAGAAACAGATGGGGAGGGACCGGCCATGGCTCAATGATGAGTGAGGATGAAAATGGCCACCAGCAACAGGGCGAACAGCGTCCAGGCCACGGCCATTTTGAGATAGGGCACCCGGCCCAACTGGGTCAGGGTCGTGATGGGCCCGAGGTCAAGCGGTCGCGGGGTCATTTTGGAGAGTTGAAAATCCGGGCCGGCACGCAGGTAGGACTCGCGCATGGCGCTGATGAATTCCTTCGGCCACGGGCCGGGCCGCAAAAACTGTTCCTGCCAACGCCCCGGCATGTCGGCCAGCAACAGCGCCAGCCGTCCCCGGGTGGAGAGCATCTGGTCGGCGGGCGGTTGCTGCAGCACATCGGCGAACCACTCTATCACTATCCGATCCATCTCCTCGGCGGCGAGCTGGGTAGCCGATCGTTGGGGCTCGGCGGGCGCCCGGTGGGCGGCACGTTCAAGCACGCGCAGCACCAGCTGGCCCAGCAGGGCCTTGTTGCGGACCCGCAGGGCGTGGAAATAATTTTCCACCTTTTCATAGGCGGCATTCCACTCTTCCAGCCGGCGGCCCGCCAGATGACCGGAGGAGTCGGTCAGCGCCCCAATGCCGTTCATGGCGGACTCCATTGGTAGGTCCACGTCTCGCTTAACAGGTTGGTCCCCTTTTGCAGCGTGCAGCGCAGATCAACCGGATCGGTGTTGCCGGCATTAGGCCGCATTTTCAAAATGACCCGCCAGGTGCCCAGGTAGGTGTTGCGCACGACCTGATTATAATAGATGGCCGCGTTCGGACTGCAATTGGCGATGGCCTGAGGCGGATCATTTTCAGGCAGACCATCAAGCTTTGACCCGTCAAAATCCAGGACAAACTGTCGTCCAGCGGCATCGCCCGAATCCAAGCCGATACGCGTGCCCACCACTTTTTCCTCCGACAGTTTGTCCGTTTCCCCCATCCAACGAAGGGTGTAGCCGAACCGGTAAGGCTGCAACGGGACGGGTTTGTTCTTGGGGTCCCAAAACACGACGATGTTGTCGAACCCCTCGTAATTCGCGCTCAATTCCACCAGATGCAAATCACCCTCGCCCCAATTGCCGTGCGGCTCAATCCAGACGCTCGGAACAAATTGATACAGGTTGAACAGGTCCTGATACGCCCCAAACGAATGCTCGCGCTGCAGCAAGCCGAACCCGCGAACGTTCGGGGCGGAAAAAATCTGATGGCGCATGACGGCCGGATTGTCGAGCGGCCGCCAGAACATTTCGCCGTTGTTCATTCGCACCAGCAATCCGTCGCTGTCGTGGACCTCCGGGCGGTAATCGTCAAACTTGCGTTCCGAATCTTTACCGAACCAAAACATGCTCGTCAACGGCGCGAGGCCGATGGTTTTGCTTGGCAAGCGCGCCGGGTTCACGGCTTGAATCTTGTTGGTTTCGCGGAAAAAGAGCTCGGCTTCAATGTCCACCACCGTGGTTTCGCCCGGCCGGATGACAAACTGATAGGCGCCCGCGCAGCTGACGCTGTCGATAATGGCATACAAGATCAACTGGGAGTCGTCCTTCTGAGGTTTGCCCAGCCACCAGTCGGTGAAAATGGGGAATTCCTCCGGACGATCCGGCTCGCCACAATCCAAAGCCAGTCCGCGCGCCGACTGCCCGTAACGTTGCCCCTTGCCGAGCAGCCGGAAATAGCTGGCGCCGAGAAACGCCCCGACTTCATCCCACTTGTTGGATTCATTCAATTGGTTCAGAACCCGGAGGCCGGCATAACCCGTGTCCGTGGGAATTTCATTCTGAATGTGCAGGGCCCGGTAGTTGAAAAACTCCTGGACAAACCGGATGGGCTGGACGTGGGTGGCCGTGAATTCGTTGACGTGAACTGGCTCCTGATAAAGGTAGCCCGGATGGAAAAATTCCACTCGGAACGGCAGGTCGTCCGCCGCCCACAAAGCCCGGTCATGCCGGAATTCAATCTCGCGATATTTGTCGTAATCGAGATTTTCCTGCCGCAACACCTTCGGGAGATCCGCGCGCGGCGAGTGAAATGGCTTTTGGGCGCGTTCCAAAGCGCGCTCCGCCACGTAATCCAGATTGACCTCGGCCGATTCCGCACCGATCAATTCCTTGCTGAACAGCACCAGTCCGATTGTTAAAACCAGGCAACTACATCGCCACATTGTCCTTAAGGAGAACCGAACCGGGCATAATTTGCAAGTTTAGCCGATAACACATTGAACAACAATGCTTTATGATTCAAAAAGCCGTCAATCCAGTGTCTGCCGATAGCGTTTGATGCCCACAGTCATCATCACCACCAAGAACAGGGCAATCGGCCACAGGTCAGGCACAATCTCAGCGAACCCGTTTCCTTTCAAGAGGATCCCGCGCACAATCCGCAGAAAATGAGTCAGTGGCAGAAACTCGCCGACGTCCTGCGCCCAGTCCGGCATTCCCCGAAATGGAAACATGTAGCCTGACAGCAACAGGGACGGCAGGAAAAAGAAAAAAGCCATTTGCACCGCCTGAAGCTGGTTTTTGGCAATGGTTGAAAACGTGATGCCAACCGCGAGGTTCGCCACGATGAAGAAAAACGTCAGCACGAGCAGCAACGGCACGCTGCCGACAATCGGTACGTTGAACAGAAACTTCGACGCCAGCAAAATTAGGAACACCTGGACGTAGCCGACCGTGATATACGGCACAATTTTGCCGATCATCACCTCGCCGGGACGCGCCGGCGTTGAAAGCAGGTTTTCCATCGTGCCCCGCTCCCGCTCGCGCGTGATGGCCAGCGAGGTGATGATGATCATTGTCATCGTGAGCATCACGCCCATGAGCCCAGGCACAATGTTATACTGGGTGATGTTTTCCGGATTGTATTGCTGATGCACCACCAGGTTGAACGGCGGCGGTGCGCCACGCAACCGGGCCAGCGGGCCGGTCAGGTCGCGGTTCAGGACGGTGGTGGCCAGCAGGTTAATGGCGCCGACCGCGTAACCGATGGCCGAAGGATCGGTCGCGTCGGCTTCCAGCAGCAAATCGGGCCGTTCATCGCGCAGCAGCTTGCGGGAAAAATCCACCGGGATGTCCACGGCAAATTGAACCGTGCCCTGGGCCAGCAATCTCTGGACTTCCGCCTCGTCCTTCGCCTCGCGGACGATGTCGAAATAGCTGCTGTTGTGCAAACCCCACACGATGGTCCGCGAATAAACGCTGTTGTCCGCCGAATAGACCGCGGTAGGCAGATGTTTGGGGTCCGAATTGATGGCATAGCCGAACAGGATGAGCTGGAGCATTGGAATGCCAATCATCATGGCGAAGGTCATCCGATCACGGCGCATCTGGATGAATTCCTTTGCGACAATTGCGCAGAACCGGCGCCAGTTGAATGCGTGCGGTTTCACGAAAAATTATCCTTTGCCGTTTCCATCAGGCTGATGAACACGTCCTCAAGCCCGGATTCAATTGGCTGCCACCGATACACCCCGGTCATCCAAGGACCAGCGCTTTCGCGCAATCGCGACTCGTCACGGCCGCTCACGTGCAGGATGGTGCCAAAGGCAACGACCTGTTCGATCCCGGGCTTGCCGCGCAATTTTTTTGCCAGCTCCGGCAAATCCGGCCCGGCGACCTCCCAGGTCGTCAATCCGGCGGCTTTGACGACCTCCTCAACGCTGCCTCGCGCCAGCAGGTTGCCGTAGGCGATGTAGGCCAGGCGGTGGCAGCGCTCGGCCTCGTCCATGTAGTGCGTGGTGATGAGCACGGTCAATCCGGCGGCGGCCAGCTGGTGAATTTCCTCCCAGAAATCGCGGCGCGCCTTCGGATCAACCCCGGCCGTCGGTTCATCAAGCAGCAACAACTTCGGTTCGTGAATCAGGCATGCGGCAAGTGCCAACCGCTGCTTCCAACCGCCGGAAAGCGTTCCGGCGAGCTGCTGCCGGCGCGCAGTCATGCCGAGCTGTTCGAGGCTTTTGCCCACGGCGGCCTTGCGATCCGGCACGCCGTAAATACGCGCGATGAAATCCAGATTTTCCTCAATGGTCAGGTCCTCGTAGAAACTGAACCGCTGTGTCATGTAGCCGATGTTGCGCTTGATGTCGCCGGATTCACTGCAGATGTCGAAACCCAGACAGCGTCCGCTGCCGCCATCGGGCTTAAGCAAACCACACAGCATCCGCAGGAACGTCGTTTTGCCGCTGCCGTTCGGACCCAGAAAACCGTAGATCTCGCCGCGCCGTACCTGCATGGGGATGTTGTTGACGACCGTCCGGCTGCCGAACCGCTTCGTGATGCCCTGCACGTCAATCACGAGATCACTCGCACTCATAATCAGGGATTGATCCGCACATCCACCGGCTGCCCGGGACGAAGATCAGCCGCATCCGCCGGAGAAAATTTCGCCTCGATCATGTAAACGAGCTTGGCGCGGTTCTCACGGCTGTAGATCACCGGCGGCGTGAACTCGGCATCCGTGGAAACGTAATTGATCGTGGCCGCATACATGCGTTTGCCACCGTCAAAACCGACCTGCACGGTTTCGCCGGACTTGATCCGTGGCAACATTTCCTGCGGCACAAAGAAGCGCACCTTGAGATTCGCGGGCGGCAACAAAACCACGACCGGGTTGCCGGCAGCGACCCATTCGCCCTGCCGGTACAACGTATCGTGCACCTGCGCGTCTGCGGGCGCGAACTGCTGCTTCTGGTCAAACGACCAGCGAGCCTTGTCCAGCGCGGCGGTCTGCGATTCAACGGCCGCCCGGTCGGCGTCGCGTTGCGCGCGGGCCTGGTCGAGTTCCTCGGCGGAAATCACACCGTTGGCGTCGCGCAATTGCTGCCGGCGACTGTAGTTGGCCTCGGAAAGGACGGCGTTGGCTTTTGCCTGCGCCAGATTTTTTTTGGCCTCGTCCAGAACGGCGGCTTCGGAGCTTCGTTCCAACTCGAATAACAGTTGTCCCGCCCTCACTTCTTCACCTCGGGCAACCGCCAGATTTGTCAGGGCACCACCAAGCGGCGGGGCCACATTGACATATTCTCCCTCGATGTAACCTTGAAATTCACCCGGCGTGCTTGAAGAACAACCGGACAGGAAGGCGCTGGCCAGTATTGCCACGGTTAAAATTAAACTGTTTCGCTGCCACATTATGGTTAAGAAGAACCCAAGCGGCGCCCATTTGCAAGTTTGCGTCGTGACGTACTGATGATAGATTCACGACGATATGAACAAGTTGCTTCTTTATACGGTGCTGGGTGCCAGCTGCGTCGTCGGCGCCAATGGGTTCGCCCAGAGTACCAATTCCACGCCAAACTGGCTGACCCGGCCGCTTTCGCTGGTGGATTCCCTGAACATCGCCTTGCAACAAAATCCGACGATTCTCAAGGCCAAGAACGACCTCGAGGCGTCTTACGGCGTGGTGGTGCAGACGCGCGCGGTGGCGTTGCCACAATTGGTGGCATCCGGCCAATATAAATACACGGATCCCCATGCCATTGAAAATTTCCCCACCGGGACGAATGGCACGTCAGGTTTTCAACAGCCCAATCAAAACTGGAACACGGGATTGCAGGTCGTTCAAACCATTTATTCCGGCGGCAAGTTGCTGGCGGCAGTGCGGGCGGCCAAGGTCACCAAGGAACAGGCCTTGGCGCAATACCAGACCACCCTCACGGACACGCTGCTGGCCGTCCGCCTGGCATATTACGACATCCTGCTGGCGGCGGAACAAATCACCGTGAACGAGACATCGGTCAACCTGCTGGAAAAGGAACTGGAAGATCAGCAGCATCGTTATGACGCAGGCACCGTGCCGCATTTCAACGTGCTGCGCGCCAAGGTTTCCGTGGCCAATGCGCGGCCGCCCCTGATCCAGGCGCAGAACAATTACCGTATCGCCAAAAACAACCTGGCCAACCTGCTGGGTTACAACCTGCCGCGCGAAGTCTGGGAGAACATTCCGCTGAACCTGACAGATGGCCTTGACGCCACGCCGTATCAAATAGATTTGCCCGATGCGATTCAGCAGGCGCTGAACAAACGTCCCGAATTGATTGCATTGCGCAAAACCGAGGAGCTGCAAAAACTCAACATTACCGATGCCTCTTCCGGCTACAAACCCAACATCCAGCTGTTCGCCGGCTACACTTGGTACAACGCGCAATTCACGCCGCCGGTCGAGCTGAACCACGACATCAACGGTTGGAACGCCGGGGCGCAATTGAATTGGGCAATTTTCGACGGCCTCTTGACCCACGGCAAGGTCATCCAGGCCAGGGCGCTGTACGAAAAATCAAAGACCGCCGTGGACGAAGAATCCCGCGACGTGGAATTGGAAGTGCGCACCACCTATTCTGATTTCCTTGAAGCCCGGGAGGTTTTGGAGTCGCAAAAAACCGTTCAGGACGAGGCTGAGGAATCCCTCCGCGAAGCCAATGCCCGCGCGGATGCCGGTACCGGCACCCAACTCGATGTGCTCGATGCCGAAAATTCGCTCACCCAGGCGCGCAGCACCCAGGTTCAGGCGCTGCATGATTACGATGCCGCCCGGGCCCGGTTTGAACGCGCCATCGGCAAAGGAATGATTCAACAGCCGGTGGCCACAAATCCGTGATTTGCCGTTGACGGCAGCCGCCGTCCTGGGGGATTTTGTCCGGGCTATGGCAAAAATTCAACGGGCGCTGATTTCAGTTTCGGACAAAACGGGCCTCGTTCCGTTCGCACAGGTGCTGGCAAAAGCCGGCATTGAGATTTTGTCCACCGGCGGAACCGCCAAAGCACTGCGCGAGGCCGGACTAGCGGTGAAAGATGTCAGCGAACATACGGGCTTTCCTGAAATGCTTGATGGCCGTGTCAAAACGCTCCACCCGAAAGTCCATGGTGGCTTGCTCTTCATCCGCGGCAACGCCACGCACGAAACCGCCGTCCGCGCGCATGGCATCCAGCCAATTGATCTGGTCGTCGTAAACCTTTATCCCTTCGAACAGACGGTCGCCAAACCGGATGTCAGTTTGCACGACGCGATCGAGAATATTGACATCGGCGGCCCATCGATGCTGCGCAGCGCGGCCAAAAACCATGACAGCGTCACGGTGGTGGTTGATCCGCTGGATTACGCAATCATCGCCGACCAAATCCAGGCAAGCGGCGATACGACCGTGGAATTGCGGCGCAAACTGGCGGCGAAGGTTTTTGCCCGGACAGCCGCCTATGACGGTGCCATTGCCGCCCATCTGCAAAAGGAATTTACCGTATCGGCGGCTTCCAGCCTGCCCTCCTCGCTCAATGTTTCCGCACCGCTGGTCCAGCCTTTGCGCTATGGCGAAAATCCGCATCAGGCGGCGGCGCTTTATGGCGGGTTCAACGAATTTTTCCAGCAACTGCACGGCAAGGAACTTTCCTACAATAACATTCTGGATTTGACCGCGGCGGCGAATTTGATCGCCGAATTTTATAACGAGCCGCCCACACTGGCAATTTTGAAGCACACCAATCCGTGCGGCATCGGCCAGGCCGCCAGCCTGCGGGAGGCTTGGGCAAAGGCGTTTGCGACTGACAAGCAGGCGCCGTTTGGCGGGATCATCGCCGTGAATCATCCGCTCGACGGCCCCTGCGCGGAGGCCATCGCGGAGATTTTCAGCGAGGTGATCATCGCGCCGGATTTTTCGACCGATGCACTGGCCGTTTTGCAGAAGAAAAAGAACCTCCGGCTGCTCAAAATCCTGAAGTCGCCGCTCGCCACGAAATCACCCGACCTGCGCAGTGTCGGGGCAAATTCATTTTTATTGCAGGAGCGGGATTCCAGAACCGCCACGCGCGCGGACTTGAAAATCGTCACCCGCCGGCAGCCGACGGATGATGAATTGCGGGCGATGTTGTTTGGCTGGCGGGTGGTGAAGCATGTGAAATCAAACGCAATCGTCTATGCGGCGGCGGACCGCACTTTGGGCGTCGGAGCGGGCCAGATGAGCCGTGTGGATGCAAGCCGGATTGCGGTCTGGAAAGCGGGTGAAGCGCAGCTTTCGCTCCAGGGCAGCGTGGTTTGTAGCGACGCCTTTTTCCCGTTTCCGGACGGATTGATTGCCGCTGCGGAGGCCGGCGCAACCGCGGCGATCCAACCCGGCGGTTCTGTGCGCGACGCCGAAGTCATTGCGGCGGCGGACGAACGCAACCTGGCCATGGCGTTCACCGGCATGCGACATTTCCGGCACTAACGGACGAGCCAGTATATCAACGCGAACTGCAGGGCGGTGACTGCCAGCAGCAAAAACCAGACGAAGATTTCCCGCGAGTGAAGGCTGCGCTGGCGGGCAGCGGCCAGCCAGAACTGGAGTTTGGCGGAACCGAGAATGATGATGTCGCCGTTCCGAAGCACCACCGTCTGGACCGGTTCGCCGTTGACCGAGGCCAGGGCGTTGGGCGCGATTGCCAGAGCGAACCCCTGCTGCCGGTTGAATTCCATGGTCAGATGCTGATCCCAGACGCCGTCGTCATCAAGCTGCAGTTCATTTCCCGCCGCGCGGCCGATGCGAAAAGGAAAACGGCGGGCGGCCAGTTGGGCGCCCGCCTTTTTTCCGGAGAGAATGTTGATCTGAACCATTACCAGATTCGACGCGGCACCTGGACTTGATCGCCCGGATACACCGGTAAATCCAAGGACGGGTCGCGGAGCGCCTTGTCGCAGTTGACCTTGATGCGCTGGCCGTTGGCGCGGATAAGCCAGACTTTGGAGTGATTGGCAAAATCCGTAAAATCACCCGCGGTGGTAATGGCCTTGTTGACCGTCATTTGACCGGTATAAAGCTGGCGGCCCGGAGCTTTGACCTCGCCGGTAACATAGTAAACGCGGTCGCCGGTATTTACCGTGACCGTAAGATGACGGTAATATTTCGGGACATATAGGCTGTAGATTTCGTTTTGAAGTTCACCCGCCGTCTTGCCGGCCGCCTGAACATGGCCAATATCGGGCATTGTGATGGTACCATCTTCCTTGATGGGTTCGTTGTGCGGATCGATTGCTTCCGGAAGGCCTGACAGGGTCACGATGACCGTATCCCCCACATGAAACCGGGCCACCTCCGGCGGCGCAGCTCCCTTGTCCGGCGAACCAGTCATCACCAGCGGCGCGGGTGAATCGGAAAAGACTGGCTCGGGCGAGGGCGAGTGGCAGCCGGCGAGAACCATTCCAATTGAGAACAACCCGCCAGCCATGACCACCCAATTTAACGTTTTCCAAAATTTCATTGTTCCTAATCGTTGCGAAATTGACGGCACAATCAATACTTTTGTTTAAAATCAACCGTGTCACCCCCGCCGGAATCCGGGCCTTTGGAGCTGGTCTCCTGGGCATCCTCGTTGGTGGTGTAGTAATAACCGCCGTGATAGTAGCCGGTGTAGTAGTAGTAGCTCTCGTCCTGGGACATATTGATGTTGTTCAGGAGGATTCCAATGAGGTTGCCGCCAACTTTTTCTATCAATTGCTTGGCCCGGATGCTCATGGGCTGCGGATAGCGGCGGTACTGAATCACCTGAATGACCATGTCCACTTCGCTGGCCAGAACCGAGGCATCGCTCACACCCAGAACGGGCGGGGAATCGAAAAAAATGAAATCGTACCGCTGTTTCAGCTCCGCCACCATCTCCTTCATCTGCGCCGACCCCAGGATGCTCATCGAGGTGCTGGGCAACTTGCCGCTGGCCATGAAGTCAAGCATCGGCACACCGCTCGGCTGGATGACTTCCTCAAGCTTGTTCTGTTTGAGGAGATAATTGGTCAGGCCGATGTTATTGGTCAGATGCAAGACCTTGTGCAGTGTCGGGCGGCGCAGATCGGAGTCCACAACCAGCACGCGCTGCCCGGCCTGGGCAAACACCGTGGCCAAATTCACCGTGGTGATGGATTTGCCCTCGCCCGCCCCGGCGCTGACCACCACGACCGTGTTAAGTTTTTCATCCTTGCGGGAGAACAGGATATTGGTGCGCAACACACGATAAGCCTCGGCATGCGGACTTTCGGGACCTTCGTCCACCAAATAGCCGACGTTTTGGGGGATGACGCCCAGCACCGGGGCCTGGAACGCGCGTTCAACTTCATCGATCGTTTTGACACTGGTGTCCAGATATTCAATGAAGAACGCCAGACCGACGCCCATGATCAAACCGATGACAACTCCAAGAATGATGTTCAGGGTTTTGTTGGGTTTGACGGGGCTGTCTCCAGGTTCGGCCGGGCCGGTGATTTCGACGATGGAGCTTTTGGGAATCTGCAGATCGAGCTTTTCCGACTCGATTTTGGCGGCGAGCAGCTTGTGAAATTCGATCATGTTGCCAAGCTTGCGCTTGGCATCCCAGTAGGGCTGGCCCTTGGAAAAATCCGACTGATCTTTTTGTTTGGCTGATTCCACGCTGTCGGTGAGTGCGTCGAGCGCCGCCTTTTCCGATTGGACCTGATTTTCCAAACCGGCGATGATGCCGGTGACCCGGGCATCAATCTGGCCGTTCAATTCGTCGATCAAGGATTGGACCCGGGTGATATGCAGATCGGCCGGAGAATAGTCATTGGTCAGGGTGACCAGCTGTTGTTGGGCGGTCTGCAATTTTCCGAGCAGATCGGAAAGGGCTGAATCCGGCACAATTGTGGGAATAACGTCTCTCAGCTTATCCGGGCTCAAGGCTTGAAGCTGGGTGAGTTGCTTTTCCAGCTTCATATAGCGCGTCTCGCCTTCGAGGCGCATCGCATTGTAGTTGCGCAATTGTTCCTGCGAGAGTGTGGCTGAAGGGCTGAGGGAGTTCGGGTCGCTGTCATTGATGCCCAATTCCTGGCGCAGGCTGTCCACGTTGGTCTGAACGGCCTCAATTTGGTCCTGTTCCGTCTTGAACTGATCTTCCAAAACCTTGATGCCGTTCTGGGTGAGCTGGCGACGCAGGTTCAAGCGATAGTCACGGTATGCCTCGGCAATGGCGTTCGCAAGATGCGCGGCATCGTTCTTGTCTTCGCTAAAGACCGTAATCTCGATGAGCTTGGTGTTGCGGACTGGTGCCAAGCTGATCCGGTGTTTGAGAAACTCCATGGTCACGGGGGTTTTAAGCGTTTCGCCACCGAAATACTTCTTTCCCCATTCGACGTTCAAATTCAGGTTGTCAATGACCTTGCCCAAAACCACGCGGTCCTGGATGATTTCAAACTCGGTTTGAATGAAATAAGGGTCGTAGGAAGCATAAGGCGATTGACCGGTGAGACTGGAAATGTCGCCCGTCGTGTCAGGCTCAATCCTGATCCGGGCCGTGCTGGCATAGGATTCGGGCAACAAAAACGTGACCGCCGTGGCGACAATGGCGGTAATCAAAAAAACGGTGATGATGATGGCCTTGCGAATGCGGATGATCCGCCAGTAATCCAGAAAATGCAGTCTGGCTTCCTGTTGCGGCTGATTTTGTAGTGAATCCATAGGTGCAAAAAAAAATGGAAGCCAGAGCATTGACCCGGCTTCCGTCTAAACGTTCAAATTATTTGGTTTAACACGGCTGACTAAAAGGCGGCTGAAACTCCCCAATAATAGCGGCTGCGAGTGTATTCGTTGCCCGGAATTTGAGAAGTCAAATAATCCAGATTATAGCCTGCGTCAGCTGAGAAGTGCGGAGTAAAATAATAGGAAAGATTTATGCCCAGGCTGTAATAATTGTCCGCCTGGTTATTAAAAGCCCCCTGATGATAGACTGAATATTGCCACCGGCCGATGACCGAGCCGGTCAGCTTGCTGGTCAATTTATGATTGATGGAAGCATACGCCGTGGAAGCTTCCGTAAACATGGCAAAATTGCCGCTGCCATCCGGCTGGGTTTGGTCAGTTGCATTCTGCGACTGGGTAAAACCAATTTGGGCGTAGCTGCCCGGCAGGTATGTGTAAGTTAATGAAATATCCCCATAAGGATTGAGTGAAGTCGCGCTGGAGGGATCATTATAGTTGTCAGTATATTGCGCCCCCACCCGGCCAGAGAGGCTCAAATTAGGGAGCAAGCTGCGCATCAGACCGATATACAAATAGTATGAACGACTATCGCGAGTGTCGCTGTAATAAAAACCGCCTCCGGGTTTCGGAACAATCGGCTCGTCTCCAATATAATTCACAATGCCAAACATGCCACCCAACAGAACCACCGTTTCTGGCGCGACATGCCATTGCAAGTCCAATGAAGCGCTTTGCCCAACGCGGTTCAATAGCCCCGCAAGGCTGGCACCTTGAGTCGGAAAACTGGTTTCGGTGGTGCCACTGTTTTGATAATCGAAAAATGAATTCTGATAACTCAACGCGGTGCTGAACAACCGGGTCCAGACCGTGTTCAAAGTCAGGTTCCCAAGGTTGCTGAGGTTGTTTCCTTCAACCCGGTTTGGCACCGAAGTGTTCGGATCAATCAGGCCCGGCTCCTGACCCACAGCAAACGTGTCCTGCACCGTTCCCTGCCAGCGCTCGGTGAACGCATGATCCAACCACAGATCAACCTGATGGGTCTGATCAATCGGATTCTGGTCAAGGCTTGCCCGCTCAAAATAATAATACATTCCGTAGGTATAGCGCAGCCCGATCTCAGTTTGCTGCAGCGGTACGTTTAACTCCAGCGAAGGACTCACCTCAAACCCCCAACTGCCTTTCGCGGTTGACGCGGTGGTGTAGTTATTGTCGTAAAATCCTCGCAAGGTGCCATCAACACTCCATATCTTGGTGGACTGCATTGAGGTCAAGTTTGGAGCATATGCAGCATGGAGCCCAGCTGTTCCAGCAGCAACCAGTCCCACGGAGACAAAAAACTTATTCATATCGCTATCGCACCGGATTGTTTTGACCGTTTGCGCCCTTTTTCATTCAAAATTTCTTTAAAAAGTGCCAACAGTCGATGACTTCCTAAACTTTACCAACAACGCGTTATGACAGTCAAAGTTATTTTTAACGTATTGGAACTGCAAAAAGCCTTCAAAATCCTGCGTATTTCAACCCTTCAAACGCTTGCGCCTTAATTCCTTTTGCAGCGATTTTAAGGTGAGAGTGTTGATCACGTCGGTTTGTTCCAGCCAGCCCTTGCGCGCGATGCCCGATCCCAGCCGGAGAAAGCCCGCGTGCTCGTTCCGGTGGGCATCCGGGTTGATGACACACTTCACGCCCCGACTCTTCGCATAGGGCCACAACCGCCAGTCCAGGTCAAACCGGCGGGGATTGCAATTCAGTTCGATCCACGTGCCAGTCTCCGCACACGCATCGATCACGGCCTGCACATTGACCGGATAGGGCTCGCGCTCCAGCAGCAGCCGGCCGGTCGGGTGGCCGATGATGTGGACAAATTTACTTTTCGCCGCCCGGATCAAGCGCTTCGTGTTCTCGGCCTCGGTGCCGGCCGGAACGTGCAAGCTCGCCACCACCACATCCAATTCCGCCAGCAAGTCGTCGTCGAAATCCAACCGATCCCGCAAAATGTCCACTTCCGTTCCGGTGAGCAGGCGAAAATCGCTGCCCCGGTCGGCCAGCTGCGCATTGAGTTTTTTGATCTCCTCGATTTGCTCGCGAAGGCGTTTGGCGTCAAGACCGTTCGCCTGATGCGAGGATTTCGAATGGTCGGTGATTGCCCAGTAGGCCAGTCCCAGCTCCTCCATGTAACCGGCGATCTCCTCGATTCGGTTATGGCCGTCGCTCCACGTCGAATGGTTGTGCAGCGAACCTTTCAGGTCCGTCCATTCGATAAGCCGGGGCAGCTCGTTTTTCCCGCCCGCCGCGAATTCCCCATGATCTTCCCGCAGTTCCGGCGGCACATACGGCAAATCCAGTTTCGCAAAAATTTCCGCCTCGTCCTGGCAGGACACCAGCAGTTTGGGATCGCGCGTCTCTTCTTTCGACCTGAACAATCCGTATTCATTGAGCCGCAGGCCGCGCTGGATGGCGCGCTGGCGCATGACAATGTTGTGTTCCTTGCTGCCGGTGAAATAGGCCAGCGCAAACGGAAATTCCCGGTCGCTCACCACGCGCAAATCGCATTGGATGCCACCCTCCAGAATCACGCTGGCCTTGGTTTCGCCCTGCACCGTGACCTTGAGGACATTCGGCTGCGCGACAAAGAACGCGATCACCCCGCCCGGGCTTTTCGAGGAGGCCAGCAAATCAATGTCCCCGATGACCTCCTTGGATCGCCGCAGGCTGCCGGCGGCGCTGCACCGGATAACATCAGGATGTTCGCGCAAATTTTCGAGCAGCGGTTCAGCGGCGCGCAGTGCTTCGCTCAACAAATGCTTCGCAGCGTAGGTGCGGCGGCGCTCGATGCCCTCGCGCAGGTTTGCCTGGGTCTTTTCACCGAATCCGTCCAGTTCAGCGACTTTGCCAGCCTGGCAGGCGGCCTCCAGCTTCCCGACCGAATCCACGCCCAGTTTTTGGTTGAGCGCCTGGATTTTCTTCGGCCCCAATCCGGGAATCTCCAGCATCTCAATCAGGCCGGGGGGAATCGATGCCTTCAATTCATCGTAGTAGTCAAGTTTGCCAGTCTCGACGAGCTCGGTGATTTTTTGCGTGAGGGCTTCGCCAATGCCCTTGATTTCACCGAGTCGGTTTTCGGCGACAATTTTCGCCAGCGGTTCGCTCAAGCCTTCGAGCGTGCGGGCCGCGTTCGCGTAGGCGCGCGTCTTGAAGGGATTTTCGCCCTTCAATTCGAGCAATGTGCCGATTTCGTTTAAGATTTCCGCGACCTGGTTCTTGTCCACGCGCCCCACTCTATCAGCGCTTCCCACCACATTCAAAAGAGAATCCGGCGGCGACGCGAACCTCAACCCAGCCCGGACAATCCCGGCTCCACGCCACTTAAATTAGATATGTTGACATGTTCGTTTACTGTGATTAGCTTGACCGGGTTCAATCAGAAGGGTAACAAAATTCAGATGGCCGAAGCGTTTGGTTTCCAGCATTAACCGAAGTGCAACCTGAAATAAAACAATGAGCTTCCTGGGCATGGACTTTTCGGACTTCTCGAAGGAATATTTGCGGGCGGCGCTGATGGTCTCATTGCTGAGCGTATGGTTGCTGGTCGGGCTTTTCTGCTATCTCAATTATTACACCAAACGGGAGTATTTCACGGTCTGGACTGCCGCCTGGTTGTTTTACGCACTGTGGCTGACCCTCGGTTTCACCGTCCAGGACGTCGCTGTGGAGGATGCCGAGAGCATCATCTTCAAGCTCAAGCAATGCTGCGTGGCCACTTCGGCGGTATTTCTGTTATGGGGCAGCCTGCGTTTTTTGAGCATCCCGGTCCCACAGAGGCTGTTCGGTCTGTTCCTGCTGTTTCTGCTGGTTTGGACGTTTGTCGGCCCGCACATGCTTTCCAGCGCGCTGGCACCCAAGGTCAGATTGCTGGAAATGCAAATGCCCGTATTCATGCTGCTGGGCTTGGGCAGCGTGTTTGCCGGGGTTTGTTTCTTCCGGTTGCGAAAAAGAATGCCGTTTGTCGGCGCGGGCATGCTGTCGCTTGGGTTCCTGCTGTGGGGCCTTTATCTCGGAAGCTACCCGTTGTCCCGGCAGGACGAACATCTTTACAGCGCCGGCTTTTTTGTGGCGGCCGTCCTGCAATTGTTCATTGCCGTCAGCATGATCGTGCTGGTCCTGGAGGAGGTGCGCTATAACAACGAACAGGTGCTCGCGGAAATCGCCGCTGTCCGGTCGGAAAAAGAAGCCCTGCAGGTCAAGGTCATCAGCACCGAGGAACAATGCCGCACCCTTTACGATCAGGTACGCCTGACGGATGGGCTGCAAAAGGCCTATGAGGAATTACGCCGGACCCAACACGTGGTGGTGCAGCAGGAACGTCTCCGGGCCCTGGGTCAGATGGCCAGCGGAATAGCCCACGATGTCAACAATGCGTTGTCCCCCATTGTCGCCTATTCGGAATTGCTGCTGAACTCACTGCCGGATTTGTCGGAAATTTCCCGGCACCACCTGCAAACCATCCACCAGGCGGGCGGAGACATAGCCCAAATCGTGGCCCGCATGCGGGAGTTTTACCGCCGGCGTTCCGAGACGGAGCCATTGACCGAGGTGAACGTCAATCAAACCATCGAGGAGGTGATCGAACTCACCCGGCCCCGCTGGCGTGATCTTTCACAACGCCAGGGCATCAGCATCCAGATCCAACGGGAATTGGAAGTTCAATTGCCGCCACTGTTGAGCGACCCCAGCGAACTCCGGGAGGCGCTGATCAATCTGGTCTTCAATGCCGTGGATGCCATGCCGCAAGGCGGCGACATCACCTTCATCACCCGTTCCGTTGATCCGAACTCGAAAGAGAATGATTCCGCTGAACGGCAGCTGCTGGTCGCGGTGAAGGACAACGGCGTGGGCATGGACGAGAAAACCCGGCAACGCTGTCTGGAACCGTTCTTTTCCACCAAGGCCCAGCGCGGCGGCACCGGACTGGGTCTGGCGATGGTTTATGGAATGACGCAACGCCATGATGGCGCCGTCGAGATTGACAGCGTTCCCGGCCAGGGCACCTGCATCCAGCTCATTTTTCCGATTCACGGAAAAAAACCTCAAGCCGTCCGGAACCCATTGCCACCAACCAGACAGAAACGCTCGCTGAACATTCTTTGCATCGATGACGATGAACAGGTCCAGCAGCTCCTGAACGACTGCCTTACCCATTTCAATCATCGTGTGGTGGTTGCCTCCGGCGGAAAACATGGCGTGGAATTGTTCCGCAATGCCCTCCTCAAAAACCAGCCCTACGAAGTGGTCATCACCGATTTGGGCATGCCGGATATTGACGGTCATCATGTGGCCCGGACCATCAAGGCGGAATCTCCCGGAACACCCGTCATCATGATGACCGGCTGGGGCACGATCATGCAGGAAGACGGAGAAACGGCTCCGGAAGTGGACGCCGTGATCGGCAAGCCGCCACGCATGAAGGAGCTGAATGATCTGCTGCTCCGGGTTACGACGATGGACAAACACCCCGCCTGAAACATTTCTGGAAAGTCTTCCCATCAACCGGTTTTTTCCCGTGCCGCTTGGACGCGTTGCCGGTAAGCTCAAGCTCATGTCACGGATCGTGAAACGGCCGGTGGCCCTGACCATTGCTGGCTCCGACAGCGGCGGCGGCGCGGGTATCCAGGCCGATTTGAAAACCTTCGCCGCCCTCGGCGTTCATGGCGCCAGCGCCATCACCTGCCTCACGGCGCAAAATCCCCGGCGCATCGCGGCCATTGAGCCGTGTTCACCGGAAATGGTGCGGCAACAAATTCAGGCCGTGTTCGATGAGTTGCCACCGGCGGCGGCAAAGACCGGTCTGCTGTTTTCAGAGGAGATTGTTCGCGTCGTGGCCGGTTTTTTCAAAACCCAAAAACGACCGGCGCTGGTGGTGGATCCGGTCATGGTCTCGACCAGCGGAACGTCCCTGCTTGAGCCGGCGGCGATCAAAATTCTGCGGGAACAATTACTGCCGCTGGCAACCCTCGTCACCCCGAACCTTGACGAGGCGGCAATCCTGGCCGGACACAAGATTGTATCCGTGGAAGCCATGCGGATGGCCGCGCGGGAAATTTACGCGCAATCCGGCTGTGCCGTCCTGGTCAAGGGCGGCCATTTGCGCGGCCTGCGCGAGGCGGTGGACATTTTGTTTGATGGGCGTTCGGAATGGCTGTTGAGCGCGCCCTTCGTCAAAGGCGTATCCACCCATGGCACCGGCTGCACGTATTCGGCGGCCATCACGGCAGCCCTCGCCCTGGGTCATGATTTGCCGCGGGCGGTTGAAATTGGCAAACATCAGGTGACTGCGGCCATCAAGCGGAGTTATCGCATCGGAAAACACTTCGCGCTCGATCATTGAACCTGGAGAAGCCCTGGCTGCTACGGTCGCATCAAGCGGAAGGTCAGATTGACGTTGGTCACGCTTAGCAATGCGTAATTCTGACCATTCGTCACCGTCACCACCAGATTGCTGAGGCTGTGCCAGGCCGCCCCGGTCAGGATATTGGCCGTGGATTCAATGACAAAGCCGGTGGGATAAACCGGCCAGTTGAGGACCAGGTTGGTGCCGGAAGTGACCACTTTCAACGGCAGGGAAAAGAATTCAAACGCGAGCGCGTAGGGTTCGGCGGCGCTGACCGTCGAACCCCCGCATTTGACCACCTGCAAATCATACCGGCCCTGCGCCAGCCGCGGCAGCCAGAGGTGTTCCACGTTGTCCACGAGGCTGGTGCTGCACGCGACCAGATTGCCGGACATGGCGTCATACAAAAACAAATCCAAATTGTTGATGCCGGTCTGATTGCGCTGGCGGTTCCATACCAGCGTGGCGGTGGCGGTGAACGGGGCGCCGCTCACGGCATTGGTCACATTGAAATAATAGTGGTTCACGCCGTTGGCACCAGCGCTGCTGGTGTTGGTGTTGAAATCCCAGCCGCTCAATCCGTTGACCGTTCCGATCGCACCGGTGGGAGGATGCGGATTGTTGATGGAAACACTCGTCGAATCGTTGAAACCATGCTTGCCGCCGGCCAGTTGCTGGTAGGAATTGAGAATATTCAGCACCCCCGCGCCGTAACGCGGGTCCAAGGGCGACGGGAATTGATTGGTCCAGCCGGCAGGTTTGATCGCGCCGTTCATCAACAGGGCCTTGATCACCCTCAGATCCACGGCGGAATTGGTGTCGCCGCCATCGCCGCGCAAACCTGCCTGCAGCAACAACGCCGCCGCACCCGTCACCAGCGGTGTGGAAAAACTCGTCGAGCCGCCGGGCGCGGTGAGATCCGGCTTGGCGCGGCCGTTGTCAATCGTCGGACCGACACTGGAACTGCCGCCATAGGCGCCCACCCCCAGACTGTTGTAGCTCGTGGCCGGCGGACTGACCGCGCCGCCATTGTTCGCCGCGGAAATAAACAGGGTGTTGTACTGCGATGCATAATTGTCGTAGATGCGGTCAATCGACTGTTGGGTGCCGGCGGGGACATTGCCGAAGGTGAAACTCTGGTTGGCCAGCGGATCCGCGAAATTCGTGGCGAGGGACCCAACGATGAAACCAAAAAAATAGTTCGCCTCGCAATTGTCCAAACGCAGGGCGTTGGAGGCCACGGCGTAAAAATTCCCCGCCACTCCGCCTGCGTGGCCGGAACTGGCCCCCAGCGCATTCGGGAAGCGGTTCGTCGAACCGGCGTTGGCGGAGTAGGTGAACGTCACGCCGGGCGGTCCCAGCACGCCCGGATCCACCTGCCAGTTGGTCACAGTGGTATCGCCCGCCTCCGCCTGCAAGACCGCAATGCCGGTGCCATCAAGGTTCGTGACCAGCGTCCGCAACAGCGTCGCGCCAATGGTGTCGAGATCAGATGCCAGCACCTTCCCGCCGGCCAGGACAAAACCGGCCCAGAAAAGGCAAAGCATCCGCGTAATGATTACGCGCTTCATCGCCTCATCTTCGACGGAAAAACCCCGCACTGAAGCCGGCAAGATGATTGTCTTAAAAGTATTTTTTAGGCCCGGAAAATTTTGCCGGAACCGAAAAACCTGGCCGGAAAATCAGGCAGAAATTTCACCCTCACACCGCCCAAGGAAAAGAATGCCGTCGGACTTCACGGCGTCAAAATGCCTCCGGTCTGACGTTACGGTTATCGCAATCGGAAGAACTGGCTCCTATTCGTCGCCGTCAATAGCACCTGGCTCTGCCCGTATAATATTGTGGGCGCCGGATTGGTCAGCGCAACCCAGTTCGCCGGGGCGAGATTCGTGGCCGATTCGACGCCAAAAACCGCCGGCCAGGTTATGGCGACATGCGTTCCAGCTTTCGCAATGAACGGCGGGGTGAAATCAAAGGCAAGTGCGTAGGTTTCGCTGGCGCTGATAAAACTCCCGCCGGCCTTCCAGACCTGCAAGTCGTATTGGCCTTGAGCAAGGTCTGGCAGAAAGACGTGTTCGACGTTATCCACAGAACTGGTGCTGGCCGCCACGAGGTTGCTGTTGGCAGCGTTGTACAAAAACAGGTTGAGATCGTTGATGCCGGTCTGATTTCGCTGCCGGTTCCAAACGAGGGTGGCCGTGGCGGAGAACGTGGCATTGCTCAGAACATTGGTGATGTTGAAGTAGTAGTGGTACACGCTGTCGGCGCCGGCACTGCTGGTATTGGTGTTGAAATCCCACCCGTTCAACACCCCGACCGTACCGGCCGCGCCGGTGGGTGGATGCGGACTGTCGAGCGGAACACTGGTTGAAACAATGTAAGCATGCTTGCCCCCGGCCAGTTGTTTGTAGGAATTGAACACGTTCAGCACTCCCGCGCCATAACGCGTGTCCAAGGGCGAAGGAACGTTGTTGGTCCAATCGGCCGGTTTGACCGCGCCATTCAGCAACAGCGCCTTCACCGTACGGATGTCGGCAGCGGCGTTGGTGCTGCCGCCCCCGTCACCTCGCAATCCCGCCTGCATCAGCACTGCCGCCGCACCGGCGACTTGAGGAGTTGAAAAACTGGTTTCGCCGGCCGGCGCCGTGATATCTGGCTTGGCGCGGCCATTGTCCAGCGTCGGTCCAAAACTGGAGCCGCCACCGTAGGCGCCCACACCAAGGCCGTTGTAGCATGTGGCGGGCGGGCTCACTGGCCCGCCATTGTTCGCACCGGAAATAAAAAGTGTATTATATCTGGCGGCATAGTTGTCATAGTTCGTGTCAATTAACATCTGCGTATTGGTCGTCACGCTCCCGAAGGTAAAACTTTGGTTGACCACCCGGTCATTGATGTTGGGCGGTGTATGCACGGCAACAATCGAACCAAAAAAATAATTCGCGTCGTAGTTGTCCACATGGATGACATTGGTGGCCACACCATCCGGCATTCCATAAAAATATTCCGCCACCCCATCGGCATGGCCCGATTCGGTGTTTATGGAATTGGGATACATGCTCACCGACCCCAGGCTTGAAGTGTAGGTAAACAGGCTGACCGGATGGTCCACCTGGCTGGAATTGGGGTTGACCTCCCAATTTGTCGTGTTGAAATCATACGCCTCCGGTTGGGCCACCCGGATGCCCGTGCCGTTGACATTGGTCGTCACCATTCGCAACAAGGTGACGCCGATGGTGTCGAGGGACTGCGCCCGGGCGGTCAGTTGCCCCAGGAAAATCAAAATCCAAAAATATTGTGTGGCGCGCCAGTTCATGGGACTCGGTTCTTTCGACTGCAAATTCCATGCCTAAATTTCACCGCACATCCCCAGCTTGAGTTGGTCGCGGGTTTGAAAAGATAACCGCAAACCCGCCCAAAGCAAATCACAACCATTTCCTTTTCCCGCTGATGCGCTACACTGCCGGCGTGTCCGACACGCTGGTCATCAACGAAATCTATCTCAGTTTGCAGGGCGAAAGCACCTACACCGGCCTGCCCTGCATTTTTGTCCGGCTCACCGCCTGCGATTTGCGCTGCTCGTACTGCGACACAGCCTATGCCTTCACCGAAGGCAAAAAGCAAACCCTCAAAGAGATTTTGTCAGCCGTTAAGAAACTGGCCGCGCCGTTTTCAAGCTCTCCAACTCTCAAGCCTCACCTGCCCTTGGTCGAATTGACCGGCGGCGAACCGTTGCTTCAGAAAAATTCCCTCCCGCTGATGAAATCACTTTGCGACGACGGTTTCACCGTACTGCTCGAAACCAGCGGGGCGCATGACATCTCGCCGGTGGACCCACGGGTGCGTCGCATCATGGATTTGAAATGTCCCAGCAGCGGGGAATCCGGTCACAACCGCCTGGAAAACCTGAAATCCCTGAAATCAACCGACGAAATCAAATTCGTCATGGGTACCGTCGAAGATTATGAATGGGCCAGGGAAATGATAGCCAAGCATGGACTGATTTCGGCATGTCCCCTGCTCTTTTCCTGGGTGCAACCGCTGGCGCGGGAACAGCAACATAAGTCGTTGAAACCGGTTCCGGCCGGCCAGACGCCGATTTCGCGGCGCGATCTGGCGGAAAGGATCATCGCGGATGCGTTGCCGGTACGATTTCAGGTGCAGCTGCACAAAGTCATCTGGCCGGCGGAAAATCGAGGAGTTTAGTGAGCAAGACCCGACAAATTCTTGAAACCTTGCGCGATTACGAGTCGCGTAATGTGGTGTTCATTGAGCCCGACGGCTCCTGGCCAATCGTCTGGGAACAGGCCAAGGATGTTCATGTCTGGGATGCCGACGGCAAAAAATATCTCGATTTGACGGCCGCCTTTGGGGTCGCCGCCGCCGGGCATGGCAACCCGGATGTGGTCAAGGCCGGCCAGAAGCAAATGGCCCGGCTGTTGCACGCCATGGGGGACGTGCACCCGCCTGCGCGCAAGGCCGAGCTGGCCCGTGAACTAAGCCGGATCACTTTCGAACGCTGGACCAAATTCCACGACCTCAAACGCCCGGCACCAGACCCGCTTTCCGGCAAAACCATCTTCAGCAGTTCGGGTTCTGAAGCCGTTGAGTCCGCGCTCAAAACCGCGATGCTGGCCACTGGCAAGCGCGGAGTGATCGCCTTTGAGGGCGCGTATCACGGACTCGGTTATGGCGCGCTCAACGCCACCCACCGCAATTTTTTCCGCAATCCGTTTCATTTTCAACTCCGCGAATTTGCGCACTTCGTGCCGTTTCCCGTCAAGGTTGCCGACCTCACCGCCGTTGAATGGTCCATCCGCCATTTGTTCCGACGCGAATGGGTCGGGGCAATCATCGTCGAACCGGTGCAGGCCCGCGGCGGCATCAATCTGCCACCCAGGGAATTTCTGCCGCTGCTGCGCAAACTCTGCGATGAACATGGCGCGCTGCTGATTCTCGATGAAATTTATACCGGCTTCGGCCGCACCGGTAAGTGGTTTGCCTGCGAACATACCGGCGTCACCCCCGACCTCGTCTGCCTCGGCAAGGCGCTCACCGGCGGGTTCCCGCTCTCAGCCTGCGTCGGACGCGCCCCGCTCATGGACAAGGCATGGCCGGCGTCGCGGGGCGAGGCGATTCACACCAGCACCTTCCTCGGCCATCCCGTCGGTTGCGCCATGGCGCTGGCGCAAATCGCCGAAATCCACAAGCTCAATTTGCCCGAACACAGCGCAAAGCTCGGCGAATTTCTGCTCGGCGAATTGAAGGCCAGGCTTTCCAGTCCAAAATTTCAAATCACCGTCCGCGGTCTGGGCCTGATGGCAGGGGTTGAACTCCGCACCCCCGAAGGCCAGCCCGCCACCGACGCCACCCTGCGGATCATCAAGGCCATGCTGCAACACGGCTACATCCTTTTGCCAGAAGGCGAACACAGCAACATCATCGGTTTTACGCCGCCGCTGACCATCACCCAGGCGCACCTGGCGAAGGCCATAAAAGCATTGGCCGAAGTTCTGATCACGGATGGACACAGATAAACACGGATTGAACACAAAGACATTTCACTGGTTTTTCTCCCGCGCCCGGATTGAGCGACGGGAGCCGGACATATTCCGCGCGCCGTTTTTATCCGTGTCCATCCGTGTTTATCCGTGGTTTACTCTTTCCCGTGAAGCTCACTGAAATGCGCGCGCTGTTGACCGCGCGGAAAATCCAGCTCACCAAATCCCTCGGCCAGAATTTTCTGCACGATGGCAACCAGCTCCGGCGCATCATCGAGGCGGCGGAATTGAACAAATCAGACAAGGTCCTCGAAATCGGCCCAGGGTTGGGACCGCTGACAGAATTAATCCTGGAAAAAGCCGGCGAAGTTCTGGCCATCGAAAAGGATGCGCGGCTGGTGGCGGTTTTGCGCGAACGGTTTCCAGCCATTTCGGAGGGGCGAGTTCCACGAGCCCCAAATTCTGCGAACGCAAAAGATCAGGGGCTCGCAAAGCTCGCCCCTCTGAAATTTGAATTATTCCATGCCGATGTGCTGGAGTTCCTGCCCCGCGAACCGCGCGACTGGACTGATTGGAAACTGGTGGCCAACCTGCCCTATTCCGTCGCCTCAACCATTCTCGTGGAACTGGCCCAATCCTCCAAACGCCTGGAACGCATGGTCGCCACCCTGCAGCTCGAAGTGGCCCACCGGCTCCAGGCCCGGCCCGGCGATGACGATTACGGCGTGCTGACGCTGCTGTTGCAACTCGATTACGAGTTGCGCGACTGGTTCAAAATACCGGCCGGCTGTTTTTTCCCGGCGCCGGACGTGGACTCCGCGTGTGTGGTCCTGATCCGTCGTGACCAACCACTCTTGTCCGATCCCGAACGCGGAGTGTTCACAAAAATCGTCAAGCGCGCGTTTTCACAGCGCCGAAAGATGATGTTGAAACTGCTCCGTGAAGACTGGCCGGCAGAGCAATTGGAACAGGCATTTGAACAATTGAAGCTGCCGTCGCAGGAGCGCGCGGAGAAATTGCGTTTGGACCAGTTTGTAAATCTGACCAAAATTCTCTGCGACGCTGCGTTTATAAATTGATGAACATATATGAGCGAAGAAATTTTTGACGTGGTCAACGAGCGCGACGAGGTGATCGGCCAGGCGCCGCGCAAGGAAGTTCACGCACAGGCGTTGTGGCATCGTGCGGTGCACGTCCTGGTGTTCAATGCGCGTGGTGAAATTTTTCTGCAAAAGCGCTCAATGAAAAAGGACACGGCCAAGGGCAAATGGGATTCATCATCATCCGGACATGTGGATGCCGGCGAGGATTACGATGCCTGCGCGGTACGCGAATTGCGCGAGGAAATTGGACTGGTTCTGACGCAACCCCCAAGGCGGCTGTTCCGCATTGAAGCGTGCCCGGAAACAGGGTGGGAATTCTGCTGGGTCTATCGCTGCGCCAGCGAAGGGCCGTTCGTCCTGCACCCCGATGAGATTGAGACGGGCGGGTGGTTTGCGCCGGGAAAAGTCGCGGATTGGATTGCGGCCAAGCCTGAGAATTTTGCGAGCGCATTTGTGCTGATCTGGAAAACGCTCTTGACCACGGATGCACACAGATGAACAAGGATGGAAAAGTTCTCGCCCGTATACCGTTTCTAATCCGTGTTCGTCCGCGGTTAAAACTTCCCGCCTTTACTTAACGTAAAAATGGAGTAGTTATTTAGCCATGCAAAATTTTCTTGTACCGATAGTGGTTGAGCAAACCGGCCGCGGCGAGCGGAGCTGGGACATTTATTCCCGGCTGCTCGTGGACCGCATCATTTTCGTAGGCACCCCGGTGGATGACACGATTGCGAACATCATCATCGCCCAGCTCCTGTTCCTGCAAATGTCCGATCCCAAAAAGGACATCCACCTCTACATCAATTCGCCCGGCGGCAGCGTCACGTCGGGACTGGCGATTTATGACACGATGCAATATCTCACCTGCGACGTGAACACCTACTGCGTCGGGCAGGCGGCGAGCATGGGCGCGGTGTTGCTGGCAGCGGGCACGAAGGGCAAGCGTTTCGCCCTGCCAAACGCCAACATCATGATCCATCAGGTGCTGGGCGGCGCGGAAGGCCAGGCCAGCGATGTGGAAATTCGCGTCAAATACATGCTCAAGCTCAAACAGCGCCTGAACGGCATCCTTGCCAAGCACACCGGGCGCACGGTGGAACAGGTGGAAAAAGATTGCGACCGAGACAATTTCATGTCCGCTGAGGAGGCCAAGGCTTACGGCCTCGTGGACCTGGTGGTGCAATCCCGCAAGGAAATCCCGGGCGCCATGGATAAAAGTTCGGCAATTGTATGAGAAAGTTGACGCTCCAGGATGTCAGCCGGAAAGCACATGCAAGCGTGAACCGTAAATCACAAATTTCCTGTGGCCCGTCCGAATAACATCACGATGTGCAGTTTTTGCGGCAAATCGCACGCAGAAGTGCGCAAATTGATTGCCGGACCGGACGTTTTCATTTGCGACAATTGCATCATTCTCTGTAAAAACGTGCTCGACCGGGAACTCGCGGCGGCCACAAAAAAACAACAGCCGAAATTCGCCGTCCCCAAACCCGCGGTCATCAAACGGCAGCTCGACCTTTACTGCGTCGGACAGGACCATGCCAAGAAAACTCTGGCCGTGGCGGTGCACAATCATTACAAGCGGATCCAGCCGGAACCGGCGGCCAAAGGTGAGGACGCCGGCAAGACCCACCCGCACGCCGACGTTGAAATCGAAAAGAGCAACATTTTGATGATCGGACCGACCGGCTCCGGCAAAACATTGCTGGCCCGTACCCTCGCCAAAATCCTGGACGTGCCGTTCGCCATCGCCGACGCGACCACGCTGACCGAGGCCGGGTACGTGGGCGAGGATGTGGAAAACATCATTTTGCGGCTGCTGCAAAACGCCGATTACGATGTAAAGCGCGCCCAGCGCGGCATTGTTTACATTGACGAAATTGACAAGATCGCGCGCAAGGCGGAAGGCCCGTCCATCACCCGCGACGTTTCCGGCGAAGGTGTGCAACAGGCGCTTTTGAAAATCCTAGAAGGCACGGTCTGCAATGTGCCGCCCCAAGGCGGACGCAAACATCCCCAGCAGGAATACATCCGCGTGGACACGTCGCACATCCTGTTCATTTGTGGTGGCGCGTTTGTCGGCCTGGAGAAGGTCGTCCACCGGCGGCTGGGCCGTCACGTGATTGGTTTTGGCGCGATCGGAGACACGCATCAGCATGCCGGGGCGGTGCGCAACGAAATGTTGCAGCATGCCGAGCCGGAGGATCTGCTTAATTTCGGTTTCATTCCCGAATTTGTAGGGCGGCTGCCCGTCGTGACCACATTGTCGGAGCTGACCGAGGAACAGCTGATGTCCATCCTCACCGAGCCGAAAAACGCGCTGACCAAGCAATACGCGAAGCTCCTGGCAATGGAAGGCGTCGAGCTGGAATTCACGCCGGACGCGCTGCGGGAACTCGCGGCCCAGGCGTTGAAAAAGGGCACCGGCGCGCGGGCGTTGCGCGGGTTGATCGAGAAGCTGATGCTCGATTTGATGTACGAAGCGCCGGACAACGGCAACATCGTCCACGTCAAAATCACCCGGTCCGTGGTGCTCGGGGAAAGCAAACCGATCCTGCGCCGCAAGCAGGACGCGGAAGCGGCGTAAAGTGCAGCGTTAGTTCTTCTTTTTCCCGCCCAGCCCCCAGATCAACCAGACAGCCAGCGCCAGCAGCAGAATCAGCCACCACAAGTAACGCAGCTCGCGCGCACCCATCTCGACGAATTCGAGCACGGGCGGGAACAGCAGGATCAGGAGCAAAACCACCAGCGCCAGACCGCAGAGCTTGAAAAAAAAGACCCAGCGCGGATTCACGGATTGGACGGCACAGTGGATGCCGCGCGTTGTTTTTGAAGGTCTGCCAAGGGCAAAAGCATGTTCACTCCGCCGCCATTGGCACCACCCACGACCATTGGCGCCTTGCCATCCCATTTTTCCACAATCTGCAAATCAATGAACGCCGGGGTCTGCTTGAGCGCCTCGCCACGGATCCGGATGGATTCCGCATCTCCCTTGGCCTTGATGACCACAGTGTCCGCTTCGATCTGAGCTTTTTGCTGGGTGAACTTGGCCTTGGCGGCCTCCTGCTCCTGCACCATTTTGGCTTCAATGGCCGTCTCCAATTCCTTCGACAGGTCGATGTTTTGGATGACAACGTCTTCCACGAACAGCATGGTCCCGATTTTTTCGCGCGCCCCGGCCAGCGCCTTGTTTTTAATTTCCTCGCGGTTCTTGACGATTTGTTCCGCGCTTTCCAGGGCCGTGACCTCCTTTAACGCCTCCTGCACACGCGGCGCAATCAAACTGTCGAACGGATCGCCGGCATAACCCTGATAAATCTGAACCACCGAGGCTTCCGGGATCCGGTACAGCACGCGCAAATCCATGTTGACCTGCTGCAGATCCGAGGAATAACACGCCGCGGAAACCTCCCGGGTCTGTTGCCGGATGGTCACTGGCACAATCGTGGTGATGAACGGGGTCTTGAATCCGAATCCCTGCGGCTTGAACACGGGCGAAACCTTGCCGAGGGTGACTTCGACGCCGCGATCTCCCGGTTGCACGACATAACTGCTCGTGGAAGCGGCGATGATGACGACAAATATGATGATGGCTACACCGATCAGCTTGGCAATGGTTTGGGCTCTCATGGATGGGAGATTAGACCAATGACACCAATGAACCAATTACAATTTGCATCGATAATCACACCCCGATGTCCTCGTTCCACAACTCCGGCCGCGCCGCGATGAAATCGCGCATCAGCCGGATGCACACCGGATCTTGCAGCACCTCCACCTGCACGCCTTGCGAACGCACATACGCCTCCGGACCCTGGAAGGTTTGGTTCTCGCCGACAACGATCCGGGGAAGCTTGTACAACAAGGCCGCACCACTGCACATCGGGCACGGTGACAGCGTCGAATAAAGCACACAACGCCGGTAAACCGACGCTTTCAGCCGGCCGGCGTTTTCGAGGCAGTTCATTTCCGCGTGATGGATGACGCTGCCCTTCTGCACGCGCTGATTGTGGCCGCGCCCGATGATTTTTCCGTCCAGCACGAGCACCGAGCCGATGGGAATGCCCCCGGCGGCCAGACTTTTTTTGGCCTCCTCGATCGCGGCTTGCAGGAACAGATCCATGCACGGATTGAAGCAATTCCTTTGCGTAATGGCAAGATGGACGGGGCGCGGACGGCTCGTCCGCGTGTTCCGCCGGAGTTGCGGCTGGCGGGCGGCCCGCGCTCCTCAACGCGCGAATATTTGCCGGATCACGTCCTCAATGGGCACTTCCTGGATGTCAATGTCCGTGACCAACAAATCATCCAGCAACAATTTGCAGACGGCGATGACTCGGTCGCGTTTGACCTTGAACTTGATGGACCCGCCGTTTTTTTCAACTACTTCGCCGTAACGCGCCAGATTTTCCGCCGGATAATCATTCGCCTTCTCGCATTGGATGGTGACGAGCTTGAAATCGGCGAAACGGTCCACGATTTCGCCCAGCCGGCCGTCGAAGAAAATTTTGCCATGGTCAATGATAATGACCCGGTCGCAAAGCGCCTGAATGTCAGCCATGTAATGGCTCGTCAGCAGGATCGTCGTTTTCTGTTCGGCATTATGGCGGAGGATGAATTCCCGGACGATTTTTTGGGAAATGACGTCCAAACCGATGGTCGGTTCGTCGAGGAACAGCACCTTGGGCTGGTGCAACAGAGAGGCAATCAGCTCCATCTTCATGCGTTCGCCCAGGGAAAGCTCGCGAACACTGACGTTGAGCTTGTCGCGGACATTGAGCATTTCGCTCATCTCGGCAACGGTGCGCTCGAATCGGTCGGCGGGAATGCCGTAAATCTTCGCGTTCAACTCGAGCGATTCCCGCGCGGGCAGATCCCACCAGAGCTGGTTTTTCTGGCCCAGCACGAGCGCAAACTGCCGGCGGTAGCCGTCGGCGCGCTCCCATGGCACGTAACCAAGCACACGCGCCGAACCGCCGGTGGGATACAGCAGGCCGGCCAGCATCTTGAGCGTGGTGGTCTTGCCGGCGCCGTTCGGGCCGAGAAACCCGACCAGTTCGCCGGGTTCAATCTTGAAACTGACATCATTGACGGCAACCAGCTGCTCGTATTGACGGCGAAAGAGGCCCCGGATGGCGCCGCGAAAACCCGGCTGCTTTTTGTAGGTGCGGAAGGTCTTCGTAAGACCGCTGACTTCAATGACAGGCACGGCGGAAATGTCGAGTTTCGAAGGCCGGGTGTCGAGCGTTGAAATTGAAATTCAGCGCATCAATTGCTTTTCCAGGTAATTGACCACCTGGCGGACATTGGCGTCCACTTCCATGCGGTCTTTCACAAGGCGGCAGGCATGCAGCACCGTGCCGTGGTCGCGGCCGCCGTAGGCCTCACCGATGGTGTTGAGCGAACTCTCGGTCATCTGACGCGAAAGGTACATGGCAATCTGGCGCGGAAAGGCAATGTTTTCCGGACGGCGCTTGCTGGTCATGTCAGCAAGGCGGATGTCGAAATGCTCGGCGACCTTTTTCTGGATGACCTCGATGCTGATGGTCAACCGTCCTTCTTCGTGAAGAATTTCGCGCAGCAGACCTTCGACGACCTCGATCGTCAGCTTCTTGCCGGTGAGCGAGGCATAGGAGGCTACGCGGATGAGCGCGCCTTCGAGCCGGCGGACGTTGGTGCGAATGCGGTTCGCCAGAAAATTCATCACGTCCTCGGGCAAGGTAACGCCCATGGACTGCGCCTTCTTCTGCAGGATGGCCAGGCGCATTTCGACGTCCGGGGGCTGAAGATCGGTGACCAAGCCCCATTCGAAACGCGAGACGAGGCGGTGTTCCAAACCCTGGATTTCGCTGGCCGGGCGGTCGCAGGTGAGCACAATCTGCTTGTGCGCCTCGTGCAGCGCGTTGAAGGTGTGGAAAAATTCCTCCTGGATGCGCTCCTTGCCGGCCAGGAACTGAATGTCGTCGATCAGCAGCACATCGGTCTGGCGATATTTCTTGCGGAACTTGGCGAGCTGGTTGTTCTGAATGCCGTCAATGTATTCGTTCGTGAATTTCTCGGAGGACAGGTAGGCAACGCGCGCGCCCTTTTTGTTGACGGCGACATGTTGTCCAATGGCATGCAGCAAATGGGTCTTGCCCAGCCCGACACCGCCATACAGGAACAGCGGGTTGTAGGATTTGCCGGGTGCCTGGGCGACGGCAAGGGCGGCGGCGTAGGAGAAGTTGTTGTTGTTGCCGACCACGAACGAATCAAATGTGTTTTTCGGATTGAATGGCAGCTCACTGCTGGCCGCACGCTCGTGACTAGGTTCGGCGGTCTTGGTTTTGACCGGCGCCGGGGCGAAAGTGGAGGACGTCAGGACATTTCCGGTCGCGATCTTGAATTTGACCTGAAGCTGCCGGCCGGCGGCGATGGCAAAGGCATCCTGCAACAAGCTGAGATAGTTGTCCTTGAGCCAGACGCCGCAGAATTCGTTGGCCGCCTCGAGGGTGACGTGGTTGCCATCAATTGCCGAAGCCCGCAGCGGCGCAAACCACATGTTGTAGGTGTCGTTGTTCAGCTTGGAACGAAGATGTTCCCGCGCAGAACTCCAAATTTTTTCAGCCGAAAGTTGCATTTACAAATTGTCAAAAAGGCCGTTTTTCAAGTGGTTTATTCACCTAACCCAAAAACCGAGGTGAATCGTTGATTTCCAGCAACGTTCGTCGCCGCAAAGCGCAAATGCCTTGAAAAGACAGGCATCTGCTCAACGCTGTTCACCAAAGTCTTCATTTTAAAAAATCTATAAATAACTAATTAACAACACTTTATAAAAGTAACAACCCACACCATCGCAATCTGTCTGGTAAAAATGATAAGACGCCCCAAACAATTTGAATTAACAGGAGCGTTTTATGCAATTGGAATGAAAGTTTCTAGGATAACATATTAACTTTTATTCACGAGTTATTCACAGCCGGCAAAAATCAGGGTTTTGATTGTTTTTCGAATAACAATTTTTGATTCAGACTGCCTGTTCACCCGCCTCGCCCGTACGAATGCGAATGATGCTTTCAATGGCACTCACAAAAATTTTTCCGTCCCCGATCTTGCCGGTCTTGGCGGCTTTGACAATGGCCTCGACTGCCAGAGCGGCCTGGGTATCCGCAAGCACCACTTCGATTTTCACCTTGGGCAGAAAATCAACCGTGTATTCACTGCCGCGATAAATTTCCGTGTGTCCCTTTTGGCGGCCGAACCCTTTTACCTCCGTAACGGTCATCCCTTGAACGCCAAGGGCGGAAAGAGCGGATTTTACTTCCTCAAGTTTGAATGGTTTGATGATGGCCTCAATTTTTTTCATACATCGTCCCTTTATTGTTCTGTAAGGATGGTAACAGCCACCCCTACCCTGTAAACAGGAATTTTTGCCGGCGCGGGTTGTTGCAAAGGCTTGTCTGGGACCGCGTCACCACCCTGGCTTGATTGTCTCCAAAAACCGGGCAACCGACCCCAAAAGCAAACGGGGTGCATCCCGCCATGAGGCCGGGGCAGCGGAAATGCTTCGAAAACCGATCCACATTGGAATTGAACGATTAGGCTGGAACACCGCTCTAATCAGCAACCTGAAGTTATTAATATTAACTAATACTTTATACAATATGTTTGACAAAAATTAGAAGTTATGATTTAATGACACCAGTGCAAGGCGGAATAGAAGGAGGCGCTTGCACAGCGTTCTTTGAATTTTAGGTTTTCGATCCGGGTTGGGTACAGGCTCGGATTCGAGATTTCTCCATGAGCCTACGATGTACTCATCGAAATTCCCCGGGTCTCTCGGTCATCCTCTGACTGATTGACCCGGTTTTTTTATCTGATGGCCCCGGCCATTATTAACGTTGGCCGCTCGTTGACACTCCTTTTACCCGCTGTTACGTTCGCCCCTCTAAAATGGCGATGGATTATAAAAATACGCTAAACTTGCCGCGCACGGACTTTCCCATGAAAGCCGACTTGGTCACCCGGGAACCGGCCCGGCTCAAGCAATGGCAGGAAACCGGCCTTTATCCGAAAATCCAGGCGGCACGCGCCCATGCGGAAAAATTCATCCTGCACGATGGCCCGCCCTTCGCCAATGGCGATGTCCATATCGGCACCGCGCTCAACAAGATCCTCAAGGACATCATCATCAAGTACAAGACCCTGCGGGGCTTTCGAGCGCCGTATGTGCCGGGCTGGGATTGCCATGGCCTGCCTATTGAGTTCAAGGTAATGCAAGATTTTCGAAAGCAACTAAAGGTCGCTATTCCTAAAACAGTCAGCGCAGAAGATATAGAAAAAGCTCAGGCGATGGGAGGGGAGCCGTCTCAAGAAATAGTAGCCGCTGTTGTAGGAAAATTTGCTGAACATGCAGAAGATTCTGAAATGACGAAGCTCGCAGCTATGGCGGACCCGGTTTTAATCCGCAAGGCCTGCGAAGCTTACGCCCGCAAATACATCGACATCCAGCGCACACAGTTCAAGCGCCTCGGCGTCCTGGGTGATTGGGACAATCCATATCTCACGCTCAACAAGGAATATGAGGCCGATGAACTCCGCCTGTTCGCCGACATCGTGGCCAAAGGCTTTGTCTATCGCGGCAAAAAACCCGTTTATTGGAGTATTCCCTGCCGAACCGCTCTGGCCGAGGCGGAGGTCGAATACCATGACCATGTCAGCCAGAGCGTTTACGTGAAGTTTCCCATTGTCGGGCAGCCTAAGACGTTTGTCATCATTTGGACAACAACTCCGTGGACGTTGCCTGCAAACCTCGCCATTGCGTACAACAACAGTTTTCAACACTCCCAAATCATAGTTGGCGATGAAAAATTTATTGTTTGCGATCGCCGTTTAAATGACATCGCTGCGCCATGTGGTTTAAGTGAATTTCAACACGAAAAATCTTTGTCCGCTGAGGAACTTGCGCGCATTGAATTTCATCACCCTTTTTGCCAAAGGACTGGGCATCTGTTTCCTGCTGCATTTGTTGACGATTCTACGGGCACGGGTTTCGTTCACATTGCACCCGGTCATGGTCTGGATGATTACAATCTTGGGCGTCAAAACGGCTTGGTGATCTACTCACCAGTTGACGACGACGGTGCGTTGATAAATACGAACGATCTGCCGGTTGATCAGCAGATGCCTCCTGAATTACTTGGAAAATCGATTCTTGAAAAGCACGGCAAGGGCAAAAGCGAAGCAAATGAGGCTGTTCTTGATTTGTTGCGCGCGAAGAAGGTTCTCCTCCATCAAGAAGATTATCCGCACAGTTATCCACATTGTTGGCGCAGTAAAACGCCTGTCATCTTCCGTGCAATGAACCAGTGGTTCATCAAGATTGATCACGTTCTTCCTGAATGGGAAAAACAATCAAAAGAACACCTGGCAAGCTTTCAGAAAACACAGATTTTTGATAATCTGGAAATTGACGCTCCTGTTAGTGGCAGCCTCAGAAGGTTTGCTCTATTCAATGTTGTTTATGGGGTTGGTTGGATACCTGATTGGGGTCAAAACCGCATTTACAGTGCAATCAAAACCCGCCCTGATTGGTGCATCTCGCGCCAGCGCACCTGGGGTGTGCCCATTCCCGCATTCTATGATGCGCAAGGCGAACCCATGCTCGACGCCCAGATCGTCCGCAACACCGCCGATCTGATTGAAAAGCACGGTTCGAACATCTGGTTCGAGAAACCGGCGGCCGAATTGTGGTCGCTGGTAAAACCGAAGGACTGGAAAGGTTCGGAAGCCGTTGTCAAATCAAACGACACACTGGATGTCTGGATTGATTCCGGTTCGTCGTCGCGCGCGGTCATCGCCCGTCGCCCGGAAATCCGTGGTAACGGAAAGCCGTTCCAGGCCGACGTTTACCTCGAAGGCAGTGACCAGCATCGCGGCTGGTTCCAATCATCATTATTGTTGTCGCTGGCCGGCAATGGCGCGGCACCCTTCAAAACGGTTCTGACGCATGGTTTCATGGTGGACGCGGACCGCGAGAAAATTTCCAAGAGCAAGCAAAGCCAGGGCGGCTATGAAAAGCCGCAGACCGCCGATGCCTACGTGAAAAAGCACGGCGCGGACATTGTCCGCCTGTGGGTCGCCTCGCAGGATTACCGCAACGACATCGTCGTGAGCGAGGAGCGCATTGCCAAGGTCGCCGAGACCTACCGCGGCATCCGCAATGCCCTGCGCTACCAGCTCTCGAATCTGTACGACTTCAACCCCGCGGAACATCGCGTGTTGGACGCGCAGCTGACCGGCCTGGACCGCTGGATCCTTGGTGAATTCTCCACGCTCGAACAGGAAGTCCTCGTCGCCTACGACAAATATGAATTCCACGTCGTTTATCAAAAGGTCAGCCAGTTCATCGCCGTGGAGTTGTCCTCGATTTACCACGACGTCATAAAAGACCGGCTGTACACCGATCCCGCGAATTCTCATCGCCGCCGTTCGACGCAGACGGCACTGCGCCGGCTGGTGACGGGCCTGTGCCAGATGCTTTCCCCGATGCTGGCGTTTACAACCGATGAAGCCTGGGAATTTGTCCCGGCCAATTCAGGTTCGGTGCATGAAAACCAGTGGAACCGCTGCGGCCTCACCCTGTCTCCGGAGGAGATTGCTCAATGGAACTGGTTGAAAAACTGGCGTGAGCAGATTCTCCCCGTGCTGGAAAAAGCCCGCCAGGTCAAATCCATCGGCAAGGCCCTGGAAGCCAAAATCGAACTGGTGGTTCCCGCGGACCAGCTTCAATTTTCCGATCGCGAGCTGTTGCGCGAGCTGGTCAACGTGTCGGCCTTGAAAATTTCGAAGGGCGACGCCGTATCCATCCAGGTTGCCAAGGCGGACGGCCAAAAATGTGAACGCTGCTGGCATTGGGAAACTGACATCGGTCAAAACCCGGACCATCCGACCCTTTGCGGCCGTTGCGTCGAGGCGGTGAAGCAATTCAAGCCGTAAACGGCGCGACGGCTGCGCATGCTTTGCGGTCACGTTGATCGGGCGAAAAACAGCGAATGAACGCGAAGAAAATTCTTTGTGTCGGCACCACTCCGGCTGCGCAACGGACGATGGTTTTCCGCAAGCTGACCGTAAACGCAGTAAACCGCGCCTCGATGACACTCGACGGCGTGGCCGGCAAGAGCATCAACGTGGCAAAGGTGCTGAAGGCGCTGGGCGAACATCCGGTGGCGACCGGTTTTCTCGGCGGTGACCGTGGTGAACACCTGCGGTCGGTGATGACGGCGAAGGGAATTGAATCCGATTTCGTCATGGTGCCGGCACGGACGCGGCAGTGCATCACGGTGATTGACGAATCGGCGGGCACCCATACGGAATTGGTCGAGGAAAGCCGCCCGGTCGATCCGGCGGATTTTGAAAAATTCATGGCAGTGGTCCGTCGGCACATTGCCAGTTGCCGGGCCGTGGTGATGTCGGGAACCATCGCCTCTGGCGGCCCGGCCAACTTTTATTTCGATTGCACGCGGATGGCGGAAGCTGCCGGCGCATTTTCGGTGGTGGATGCACAAGGGACCGCGCTGACCGAAGCCCTGAAGGCGAAGCCAGGACTGGTCAAACCGAACCGGGCCGAACTTGCGGCAACCGTCGGACGTCAACTGATGGAGGACGCAGATGTGATTCGGGCCACGGGCGAGTTGTCCGAACGCGGTGCCCAGCGGGTGGTGGTGACCTCGGGCAAAGAACCGTCGCTGGCGTTTGATGGCCGGAATTTCTGGCGAATCATTGCGCCGCGCATCCAGGCGATGAACCCGATTGGTTCCGGCGACGCCTTTGCCGCCGGCCTGGTATCGCGGTTGTTGCGCGGTGACGATTTGGGCGAGGCCTGTCGCTGGGGCAGCGCCGCCGGCGCGGCGAATGCGCTCACGCCCATGCCCGGCGAGCTGGACCCCCGGGACGTGGACCGGCTGGCACGAGAAGTTGAAATTCTAAAAATTTGAAGCGCGTCGGAGATGCCAACCCGAACTCATTTCAAGCGGGTTCCTGCTGTGTCAGGCAATGCAGCGAACCGAATCCAAGCACCAGGTCCACCGCATGGATGCCAATCACCGGCCGGTCTTTGAACAATTCACCGAGCGTTCCCAGCGCGACCCGGTCGTTCGGGTCGTTGAACGTTGGAACTATCACGCAGGCGTTGCAGATGTAAAAATTAGCGTAGCTTGCCGGCAGCCGCCATTTGCCATAATACAACGGCGCCGGCATGGGCAGCGACACCACTTCCGGCCGGGAACCGTCCTCGAGCCGGAAATCCCGCACCCGCTCCCAGTTTTCGGCCAGCGGCTTGTAATTGAGGTCCTTCCGGTTCGTCTCCTTGATGAGCACCAGCGTCTTGGGATTCACGAAACGGCAGATATCATCAATGTGCCCATGCGTGTCGTCGCCCACCGGACCGGCGGCGAGCCAGAGCACGTTTTTCACGCCCAGATACTTTTTGAACGTTTCATCGTACTGCGCCTTCGTCATGCCGGGATTGCGCACCTGGATTTTCGGATGCTGATAACATTCCTCCGTCGTCAACAGCGTGCCGCGTCCGTTCACCTCGATGCCACCGCCTTCGATGACAAAGTTTTTCCGGTTGAACTGCGCGTTGAACAGCCGTCGCTGGAGGAGCTTCGCAGCGGTTTCGGGAACCCGGGTATCTTGCTGCCAGTCCTGATACTTGGCCCAGGCGTTGAAATGGAAATGCACGATGGCAGTTTCAGATTTCCGCCTTCCGCCTTCCGCCATCTGCCTTCTGACGTGAATCGGCCCGCTGTCCCGCGTCCAGCCGCGGTTGGTCGGGTGGATGACAAATCGCACCCGCTTCAAATTGCAGCCGGCCCGTTTGAGATAACTGGCGGCGAATTTCGCCTCCGCCCGGCTGCGGACCAGCAGCCGCACCCGCTCGCCCGGCGAAATCTTCCGCACCATTTCGCCATACACCCAACGGATGGTGTCAATTTTGTCCGGCCAGTCGGTCTGGTTGTGCGGCCAGCCCAGCCAGGTGGCTTCGTGCTTTTCCCATTCGGCAGGCATCGAATAGCCCAGCTCGGCCGGTGCTTGCCCGATAATCAAATCATTCTTCGCCATAAATTTGTGCGGAGGATGAATTTTTTTTGCGCGAATGTCCATTATCACGTGATTTCTTTATTGGCAATCGCGCTCGCTCGCGTATCGTAAGCAGACATTTTTACTCAACAAACTTATGGCCAGAACCGAACGTCACAAAATTCACAACCGCGAAGCTGTTGCCGAAATGCCGGAATGGATGAAGGAAAAAAATTGTCCGCACAAAAAGAAGTACATGGCGGGCAAACGCATCCATCCGAAGAACCTCACCGGGAAGGAAAAACTCACGTACCTGGTGGACGAGGTGTTCTTGGCCTACAATTCCGCCCGGCTCAAGGAAGCCTGCCAGCTGTTCGCCAACTGCATGCTCGCGCCCGATGTGACGATCGGCATGAGCATCTCCGGCGCGCTCACCCCCGCCGGCCTCGGCTGCTCCAGCATCATCCCGCTCATCAAGGCCGGATTCGTGGACTGGATCGTCTCCACCGGGGCAAACCTTTATCACGACCTCCACTTCGCGCTGAATTATCCCGTCCATTCCGGCAGTTTCAAGTTCGATGACACCGACCTGCGCGACAACGATCTCGTCCGCATCTACGACGTGGTCATTCCCTATTCCGACGGCCTGATGGCCACGGACGATTTGCTGCGCGCCATGTTCATGCAGCCGGAATTCCAAAAGGAGATGGGCACGGCGGAACTGCACCATCTCATCGGCAAATACGCGGCGGAATGGGAACGCAAGAACGGCCTGAAGGACGTTTCCGTCATGGCCGCGGCCTATCGTGCCGGCGTGCCGTGCTACACCAGCTCCCCCGGCGACTCCACTATTGGCATGAATGTCGCGGGCGTGGAACTGCGTGGCAGCAAGCTCCGCATGAACCCGTCGATTGACGTGAACGAAACCACGGGCATCGTCCTGGCCGCCAAACGCGCGGGCGGACGCAGCGGCGTCGTCCTCTGGGGCGGCGGCAGCCCGAAAAATTTCACCCTCCAGACCGAACCTCAAATCCAGGAGGTGCTCCGCATCAAGGAATTCGGCCAGGACTTTTTCATCCAGGTCACCGATGCGCGGCCCGACACCGGCGGCCTCTCCGGCGCGACCCCCAGTGAAGCCGTTAGTTGGGGCAAGGTGGACCCGACCAAACTCCCGGATGCGGTGGTTTGCTACACGGACACCACCATCGCCATGCCCATCCTCACCCATTATGCGCTGGCCAAGCACAAGCCGCGCAAGTTGAAACGGCTTTACGACCGCCTTCCGAAAATCATGAAGGCACTGACGAAGGAATACTTCGCGCACAATGACGTGAAGATGATCGATGGCAGCGACCCGGTGTTGGATTAGGCTGCTTCAACCTGGGAGCTTCGGGCGAGCCGGGCGTTTGCCCGGCTTCGTTCGCTTCAGGAAAAAAGTGAATCCATCCGCCCGTCCAGTCGCCAGCCCGTGCTCTCCGGTTGCCAAACTCTCGGGCAGTGTCCTTATTTACTTGGCGGCGACGCCCCCGTCGCCGGATTCAGGCAGACCCGCCGACCGGCGACGAGGCGTCACCGCCACATGTTCCGGCAAAATAGGACACTGCCAACTCTCGTGCTTGCTAGAATCTCCGGCGTAATGCACTGTAGTCTGGGTCGTTATGAATTTGAAAGAACCTGACGGTTCGCGCCCGTCATCGGATCACCAATCAGAATCCGCCCGCCCCGGCCAAAAGCTAGACAACCTCGGCCGGCTGGCGGCCGGTGTGGCCCATGATTTCAACAACCTGCTCGCGATCATCGGCGGCCACACGGACATGGCGCTCGCGCAGCTGTCTCCCGATGCCCCAGTGCGTCCCAATCTCGAAGCCATTCAGAAATGCGCCCAACGCGCCACCAATCTAACCCGCGAACTCCTGGCATTCTCCCGCCAGCAAATCAATGATCCCCGCCTGGTCAACCTCAATGAACTGGTCGGCACATTGAGCCAGACGCTGCCTCGTTCCATTGGCGCCAGCATCAACCTGGTGACGCAAACAGCCCCCGACCTCGGCCTGGTCAGAACGGACGCCGGCCAGATCGAGCAGGTATTGTTGAATCTGGCGGTCAATGCCCGGGATGCCATGCCCGAAGGCGGCACGCTGACCCTTTGCACGGAAAATGCAACCCTTGACGATGATTATGCCCGCCAGCACCTCATTGCTGCCGGTGATTATGTTCTGATCAGTGTCAACGACACCGGCGCGGGCATGACCGACGACGTCAAACAACACCTCTTCGAACCTTTTTTTACCACGAAAGAAAAAGGCAAGGGAACAGGTTTGGGGTTGGCCACCTGCTTTGGAATTATCCAGCAAAGCAATGGTCATATCCGCGCCGACAGCCAGCTGGGCAAAGGGACCCGGTTCAGGATTTATTTGCCACGCGTTCAAGGAGTGGAGAACGCCGCTCCAAATCCCAAACGCCCGGCCGGCCTGCCACACGGCACGGAAACGATCCTGCTTGCCGAAGACGAAGCTCCGCTGCGCCAGCTCATCGCCCGCATGTTGCAGGCCCAGGGCTATACCGTCCTGGAGGCCGCGGACGGCAACGAAGCCCTGGCGCTGGCAAAGGCGCACGGCCCAAAAATCCAGCTGCTGGTCACCGATGTCATCATGCCCGGGTTGAGCGGTAAAATGCTCGCCGAATGGCTGGGCCAGGAGCGTCCCATGATCCGGGTCCTTTTCATTTCAGGCCACATCAACAACAACGCCGTCCGGGATGCGCGGTTGAAACCGGGAACGTATTTTCTGCAAAAACCGTTTAACCCGCTGGATCTCGCCAAAAAGGTGCGCGAAGCCATTGACACACCGTGATCCGGCGGCGAAGAATTGAATCCATGACGACCACACAGCTCCAGGCCCTCGCCCGCAAACATGGCACGCCGGTGGTAGTGATCGACCACGACGTCATCCGGAGAAATTACGCCGGTTTCAAAAAGCATCTGCCCAAGGTGCAATGCTATTTCGCCGTCAAGGCGAACGCGGAACCTGCCATCGTGCGCACCTTGTACCAAGCAGGCGCCAGTTTTGACGTAGCATCGCTGCCCGAATTCATGCTGGTCTATGACAACATCCGGCGCCTGTCGCCGAAGCGGCAGCAGGATTTCATCTGGGACAAAATCATTTATGCGAACCCGACCAAACCCAAGGAAACGCTGCTGGCGCTCGACCAATACAAACCGCTGGTCACCTACGACAATCTGAACGAGCTTAAGAAAATCCGGGAGTTTGCACCGCACGCCGGCGTGGTGCTGCGCCTGCAGGTGGACAACACCGGCTCGCAATGCGAACTCTCCTCCAAGTTTGGCTGCGCCACGGGCGAGGCGGCGGACCTGATCGAGGCCGCCTTTAAACTCGGGCTGGTCGTGGAAGGCCTGAGCTTTCACGTCGGCAGCCAGTGCACCAACTTCCAGAATTTTGTCCAGGCGCTCAATGCCGCCGCCGCCGTGATGCGCGAATCAAAGTCGCGCGGACACGAAATCAAGATTCTCGACATCGGCGGCGGCTTCCCCGCGCCCTACAACAAGCATGTCCGGCCATTTCCCGAGCTGGCACGCGTCATCAACGCCGAGATCGACCGGCTGTTTGCCCCGGACATCCAGATCCTCGCCGAGCCGGGGCGGTTTCTTGTGGCGACGGCGGCGACCGCCGTGGCCCGCATCATCGGCAAGGCGGTCCGCGATGGCAAACCATGCTACTACATTGACGACAGCGTGTATCACACGTTCAGCGGCATCATCTTCGACCACTGCCAGTATCACTTGAAACCATTCAAGCAGGGCAAAACGGAGGTCTGCGCCGTGTTCGGCCAGACCTGCGACGGGCTGGATGTGATTTCGCAATCCGAACAATTGCCGGAACTCGAAATCGAGGACCTGGTTTACGCGGAGAATATCGGCGCCTACAGCAACGCCTCGGCCACCTGGTTCAACGGCTTCCCACCGGCCAAAGTGGTTCATGTCAACGTGTGAGGAATTGCCGTTGCGCTTGAATTTCAGAGCCGCTCGCGCCATGCTCGCCTGGTTCAATCGAATAACGCATGAAGCCGAATGACTTTTCCGATGCGCGGGTGCTCGTCACCGGCGGCGCCGGTTTCATTGGCAGCGCGCTGGTCTGGGCGCTGAATCGCCGTGGCTGCGACCATATCGTTGTTTGCGACCGCCTGGGTACGGATGAAAAATGGCGCAACCTCACGCCGTTGCGGTTCGCCGATTATGTCGAAGCCGACGACCTGCTCGCGCGGCTGCAAACCGGGGTGCTGGGGAAATTCGATCTGGTCCTGCACCTGGGCGCCTGTTCCTCCACCACCGAACGCGACGCCGGCTTTCTCATCCGCAACAATTACGAATTCACCCGGAACCTCGCCGCCTGGGCGCTCGGGCAAAAAGCACGGTTTGTTTATGCGTCGTCCGCCGCCACCTACGGCGACGGTACCGCGGGCATGGACGATGACGAATCACAGCTCGACCGGCTGCGTCCGCTAAACATGTATGGCTATTCGAAGCATCTCTTTGATTTGCACGCACAGCGCGCCGGATTTTTGAGCCGCGTGGTTGGCTTGAAGTACTTCAATATTTTTGGCCCCAACGAGGATCACAAGGGCGACATGCGGTCGCTCGTCCACAAATCCACGGCCCAGGTGCAGGCCGAGGGCGTCATCCGGCTGTTCAAGAGCCACCGCGCCGATTTTCGCGATGGCGAACAAAAGCGCGATTTCCTGTACGTCAAGGACGCGGCCGCCCTGACGTTGCATCTGGCTGCCAGCAAAAAGGCCGGCGGCCTGTTCAATATCGGCAGCGGCGGGGCCCGGACCTGGCTGGACCTGGCGCGCGCAGTTTTTGCCGCGCTGCAACGCAAACCGAAGATCGAATTCATCGAGATGCCGGAAGCCATCCGCGACAAATACCAATATTTCACGGAAGCGAATTTGACGCGATTGCGCGCCGCCGGCTACACCGCGTCCATCACCCCGCTCGAAGATGCGGTGAGTGATTACGTCCGCAATTATCTACTGTCTGACCAGCGGCTGGATCCTGCCATTGCCTGACCTTCCATTCCTCGTTGCCCGGCAATTGGCATTGTGTCCAGTCCTTCACTGAAACGTTACGCAAACGTCGTTTGTTGAAATCGCGCACTGGGATTTATCGTTCTTCCGTTTGAAAAATATTGTTCCCAGGCTCCTGCCAATAATTCAGCGGCCAAGAAATTCCCGGGGGAAGATTGCCATCCGAAACGCGCGGCTTTGGCCGGCTTTGCTGGCAGCCGGCTGCATGGCTACGGCTCTTTTCGCGCAGACGCGGACGTTGCGCATTGTCTCCTATAACATTGATTGCGCGGATCAAAACAGCGACGGCAACATCACCAACTCAACGCATAGCCTGCCGACAGTGGTTCAAGCCATCGGGCTGCACCATTTGGGAACCAATGCGCAGCCGGTGGATGTGATGAGTTGTGAAGAGTTGAATTCAACGACACTTTCCAACTTTGTCATGCAGCTCAACCTTATTTACGGCGCGGGGGCTTACACCTATGACAAGACCACCGATCCGAATACCGGCGGCGGTCCGGACGGAATCATTTACCGGACAAGCTCGGTACAGGTCGTTTCGGCGCGGTCCTTGCCGACGAAAACGAACGTGCTCTTGCAGGCGAACGGCACTTATGCCGGCGCCCATTCTCCCGGTGGCGGGACCAACGGCGTGACCCGCGCGCCGATGGTATATCAGCTTCGGCCGGCCGGCTTCGGGTCGAACGACGATTTTTACTTTTATGTCAGCCACGCGCGGAGCACGAGCGACGACGCCGTGGGCGATGCGCGCTACGCCGAGGCGCAGGAGGTCCGCAGCGACGCGAAATACAACCTGCCCGCCGGCGCGCACATACTTTTTGGTGGGGATTGGAACCTGTTCCATGGGAGTTACGAGAACGCCTACAAATGTCTCACAGGCCAGACGACCTCCGATGGCATCAACTGGAGTGACGCCAGCGCGATCTGGGCCAACACCAATCAGACGCAGGCCTGCGACCCCATGTCCAAGACCACGCCGCCGACCACCGTCACCTGGACCAATGCTGCCGTGGACAATGCCGCCTATCTCTACGGTGACTCGACAGCTTCGCTGACCTCGCGCATCGACATTCAACTCCCGAACGCCCTGATGTTCGCCGCTTACAACAGCGAGGGAGGAGTGCAACTGGCGCCGGACACGGCGGACCCGTTCGACCCCTTGAACTTTCCCTCCGCGCAATATCCGTATGCGTTCGAGACTTTCGGCAACGACAGGTCAACGACCCGCGGCAGCTCGGCGACCAGCTCCAGCAACCATTCCTTGAATGACCTTGCCGGCACGACCCCGAGCTCCGCGACCGTTTACACCGACCTTCTGGAAGCCGGTGCCGCCAATGGCAGCACCTTCGTTGGCAGCGATCATTATCCCGTCGTGGCCGATTACACCATTTCGCTGCCCGCGCCAGTCATTACCAGCTTCAGCCTCGCCGGGACCAATCTCATCTTCAACGTGGCCAACGGCGTCACCGATGGCATTTTCGTCGTGTGGATGAGCACGAATCTTTTGTTTCCATTGACCAACTGGACGGCCTTGACGACCAACCTCGCCGTTACCGGAAGCTTTACGTTCACCGTCACTAATGTGGTGGATCCAAGCGCACCCGGAAGGTTTTTCATCCTCCAAGAAAAATGATCGAGCCGCCACTGGAAACTGGCACCGACCACCCGGTGACCAGATCGCACTGAGCGTTTGCCCAACTGCGCAAGGAGTGTTTCATCAAACAGTCAAGCCATAGCATTTTACATTCCGGTGTGCCGCCGCATAACTGCTGGCAATGACCCGTTGCTTTTTTGCCCTCTATCACATCGAAATGGCAACTACGGCACTTTGAATGAATAGCGAAACGGCCGGCTTGGTCAGAAGGGCCAAACCGCCCGCCAGCAATCTGAATTGCACGAGAAAAAAAGGGCGGCCATTGCTGGCCGCCCCGGTTTGTTGATCAACGAATCCAGCCGGCAGTTCAGTGTTTGAATCGGAAGAACTGCATGATGTTGGTGCTGGCATTATTGGTGTAGGGCGGCGTGCCCCCGGTCACATCCACGTAAGGCCCGGCAACATTGGTCGCCGATTGGATGCCCAGCGTTGGATCGGACCAGTTGACCACCGCATTGGTGCCGATGGGCCGAATGTGCAGCGACGGGAACACGGAATCGAAGGTGGTCCCAATCTTAAGGGTGCTGAGGTTGAGCGATCCCGCAGCGGCGCCCGATTCGCGGAGTTCGAAATCCGCGATGTCAAACAGGTTGGTGGCGGCGGAAGCAGGGGTGGCGTCCGTCACGCTCGGCGATGTCTCGCTGGCCGGATTGATCCAGACGGTCGAGAATCCGTTGGTCAGGACCAACGATGCAACCACCACATAGTTGCTGTTCGGAAACAGGTCTTGCGGGAACATCTCAGCCGTGGTCGCATCCGCGCCAAAGTTGTTAATGCCGATCCGGTAGAAGCCCGGTGCCGCGTCGTTGGTGGCGGCGATGACCCGGCATTCGTAGTTGCCGGTGATGCCTGATCCATCGTTGAAGAGGGCAAAGTAGGAGCCGTTCCCGATGGGCATCTTGGTGGGATCCAGGGTGGGATCCATGTTGATCATGAAACTGGCATACAAAACCGTGTTGCTGTTCTTGCTGTAAGGCGCGCCGAGCAACTGGGCCTGCAGATTCTCCCGGTTGTCCAGGGTATCCAGCGTGACCGCGCCGGCACCGACAGTCAATTGTCCCACATTGCCGCTGAGGTGCTGCCAGTAGCCGGCTGAAATAAATTCAAGCGGGCCGGTGCTGTCATAATTGAAATAATCAATCGCCACTACATTGGTGTTGGGCCGGACCATGAATGCAATGGTTGCCGTTGTTTGCTTGGCTTCCAGCGCATCATTGTCTTTGACGGTCACGCTGATGGTGCCGACCCCGAGCTGATTGGTGGCCGGCACAATGGTGAGCGTGGGCGTGGCCGTGCCGGCACCGTTAATGATGATGTTATTGACCGGGTCATTGGGAACCAAAGTGGTGTTGCCGGAAGACACACTGTAGGTAAGGCCGCCCACGGATGTCCGGTCGTCGCCAACGTTGAATGGAATCGTAATGGGGGCATTGGCGAGTGTGTTGGTTGCCGACAACAAGGTCAGAGAATTTGTCGGAGGCAGGTTTTGCGAAGTCAACGTGAGATTAAACCAGATGGCCGTCGAGTCCCCGCTGCCATCGGTCACCGTGACCAGAATCGGACCGGCATCGACCGAATCCTGAATGGCATTGGGCGTGATGGTCAGGGTGCGGTTGACACCACTCCCGCCGAATGAAAAGTTTGGACTGACCTTGGACGGGTTGAGCGACACGGCGGAACAAACCAGCGAATTCGGCGATGTCGTGTCGTCGCCCACGGTGAAATTAAGGGTGATTGGAATAAAATCCGGGGTGTTGGTATCCATGAAAGAACTGATGGTCGGCGGCGCGTTGTTATTGGTAATCGCATCGCCGGCGAATGTGACCCGGTCGTAAGTCACGGTGCCTGAGGACCCATAGGTGTTGGCCGTGCCGACATAATTGTTCGTTGCGCCAACACCATAAGTGGCGGTGGATTGGAATTCAGTCACCACCCGGATGCTGAAGTTTGGATTGTTGGCCACTCCCGGGAAACCCGCGAGGCTGTAATTGAAGGTCAGATAGCCATTGCCAATGCCGCTGGCGCCGGCCGTGCCGTTGAAGGTTGAACTGGCCGGAAAATCGATCCAGTCCGTCCCGTTGGTGGTGTATTGGAGCCGCTCGAAATCGCTGGCGGTGGGGGAAACGCGGGAATCGTAGGAAACCGCGATATTCTTCGCGCCCAGCGTGCTGACATTGTATTGCACGCCACACAATTTGTTGGAACCGGTGGCGGGGTAGTTGAAGGTGGCCCACGAAAAATTCGTGGTGACAAACGGCTCGACGTAGAAGCCAAAACCGTCGCTGATTTCCGCTGCCCCCGCTTCCGTGGAACAATTGAACGCCGAAGCCGTGCCGCTTCCAATGTAGGGGGCGGGACTGGCGAGGTTGAGCGCGGCGCCGTTGAAATCCCAATACGCCAGCGTCGCATGAGTGCTCACGGAATCGAGCGAAACCGCGGAACTAGTGACCGCACCGTAAATATTGGTGACCACGACCACGAAATTGGTCGGGTCGCTGAGTTGCAGATTGGCAATGGTCAGCGTGCTGGTGGCAGCACCGGAAACGACGGAACCGGAGCCCTGTGCGCCATTGTGCAGCGGGGTGTAAACGGAAACCCCGTCAAACTTGTACCATTGATAGCCAGGCGAAGTGCCGGCGGCAGACACAACAAAACTGACTGTTCCATCCAGCAGACCTTGTGCCCCGGACGGTTGAGTCGTGATATTGGGGTCGCCAGTCACCGTCAGCGAAGCCACGGCGCTGGTGGCCGAACCGAAGGCATTGGTCAGAATTGCAAAATAACCTGCCGTGTCCCCGCCCAGCACGTTGCTGAGGGTCAGGGTTGTGGTGGTGGCGCTTGGAATCAAATTGGTGGTTGACCCGGCTATTTTATACCAAAAATTGCTCGCCGCCGGAGTGCCGGTCGTCGCAGTCAATGCGAACTTGACCGTGGAACCGGCATTGGTTGTGACGCTGGCCGGCGAGATGCCGGTGATGGTCGGCACGGCCGTGACGGTCAACGAAACCACGCTGCTGGTGGTGGCGCCGGAGGCATTGGTAAGCACCACAAAATAACTGGCCGTGTCTGACGGAGTCACACTGTTAATTGTCAACGCCCCAATTTGGTGGGAAGTCAGGTTCGTGGAGGTGCCAACTATCTTGTACCAGTTGTTGCTCGCGGTTGGAAAACCGGCGCCCCCGGTCAAGTTGAACGTGACCGTGGCACCGGCATTGGTTATGAGACTGGACGGACCTATTCCCGTGATCGACGGTGCGGTGGCGGTGGAACTGCTGAGAGGTGCCAGCGCCACGCCGCGAAAAGCGGTGCTGGCCGGAGCTATGGCCAGAGTTATCGCCTGGTCGGTGACGTTCGTGACGGCCGCAAACACCGACGTATCCGTGATTTTAATCAACTTAGTCAAGGAATCAGCCGTGGTGGCGTAAATGACCGGATTCGCCCCGCTAAAATCCACCGCCATTCCCCGGCATCCGGCAGTCAAGCTGTTGGACAAACCCATCGTGAAACTTCTGGACCAGGTGCCGCCAGTCAGCGTCCACTTCTGAATGCCGCCGCCCGTGGCCCCACCACCCACCAAGGCAGCGTCATCATTGATGTAGGCGATGTTGCCTGCCGGACTGATGGCGAAATCGTAAGGACTGCTGGTGGCAACCGTAATCATGTTGGTGGCCGTCGCGGCTGCCGTGGGAATTCCCGTGTAAGCCCAGACCCCAATCGTGCCCGAACCCGTCGATAGAAAGAGGCTGCCGTTGAAAATTCTGGCCACGCGGATATTGCCGTTCGCATTGCCGTTGCCAACCCTGACTGGCGTTCCACCCAAAGCCGAATACCACATGCCGCCACCGGTCCCGGAACTGGATGCAGTCCCGCTCATCCAGTAGTTGGAGCCATCCGATATTACGCTCCGTATGTTGCTGCCACTGAAGGCCACGGTGGATCCGCCCGCGGCGCGGGTGAAGTTTCCGTTGAAATCCAACTGTCCAACGAGACGATTAACTGCGGCGCCCGTGGTGGCAGCAAGGCCGGCGGTTCCCGCATCGGCGTCATACCCGCCAAAAGTGATGTTGGTTGAGTTTAAAGAGCGCGTAATGAAACCCTCGGAAGTGGAATTGCCGGCTACGGTAAGCCGGCTCCCGCCGTTGGTTGGAACGGCAATGGTCTGCACCGGGAGGGCCTGGCTGGCGGTGGTGGGAAGATATTCCAGAACAAACACCGGCGTGGCGGTTGCACCCAAGGCGGCGGAACCATCGCCATATTGCGTCACGACAACATTGCCGGGAATGAACGCCGCCGCCTCTGCTTGCGGGTCAAGCCAAAGGGAAATCGCAGGGAGAGCCAGCACGGCGGCCAGTCTTTTTAGTGAGTTGATACTAGGTGTTTTCATGATGGGTTGGAGTTTGTGCTTTTATTCGTCCTGGTTGAAATTTGACCTGCCAGTTTTCAGTCCGGTGTCATCGGTGATGGATACCAGTACATCGCGCGCGATGTCGTCCATTCCAAACAGCCGGCGGGGGTGAGGTAATCATCATCGGCTTCCCCCTGGGTTCTCCAAAAATCGTTGGTCCGGGCCGAACGGGAACTGCCATCGCACATGGAGAAATTGCCAAGCTTGTTGTGGTTGTGCCGTGCAATGCTGTAATAACCCGTTACGTTGGATTGAGCGGGACCGGCGGTCGCCGAATTGGGATCCACCTCGGCCAGGAAAATGGTGTCTGTCGGCTTGACCAGGTTGGAGAGCTTGGTTTGCGCATAACCGTGTGCGGCCCGGCTGCCAAAATTGACACAGAGGCGTGAGTTTTCCCCATACATGAAAAACGCCTTCTGTACGGCAAGTGTCGGGGAAGACAGATTATAAGTCGTATTGGGATCAGGCGAGCCAGGGCAGGCATAGATGCTGGCGCTGCCCGGCAGGGGCGGATTGAAATTGCTGTGAAACGCACCGTAAAGATTGACCAGGGGTGGCTGCGAAATAGTGGGTGCCACACAATTATACCAGGCAAAATGATAGTTGTCGGTGCTGGTGGGGCTTCCAGTGTCGTTGATGCCGGCGGCGACGTTGCCTTCTTCGGGAACGGAATCACTATTGTCATCGGCATACATGTGAAAACCCAGCCCCCATTGCCGCAAATTGCTAAGACATTTTATGCTCTGCGCCTTTTGTTTGGCGGAAGCCAGGGCCGGCATCAGGATCGCCGCCAGAATGGCAATGATGGCGATGACCACCAGCAGCTCAATCAAGGTGAATCCCCGCAACCGGCTCAAACCGGGAACCATGCTGGGTTCCAGAAATTCCCCGGTCACGATCCCGGCCCGCCGCCCCATTTTGGAAATTGTGCTCATTGTTTGTGTTTGCGTTGACCACCGGCATGCGGTGGATGTTATTCCTCGCTGGTCGGCAGCGAGAACCATCACCCCTCCGACTCGTTTTAAATTAAGGAAGCTGTGTAACGGTCATAAGACGCAGGAGTTACATACCTGCAAGAAACCGGGTGCTGGAGATTCGTCGATAAAGTTTCCCATTCCTGACCCAATCTTCATGTCCCTGTAACTTTCAGCCGGCAGAGTTTTCTTTCCAATGACGTAAATGATCTGTGCCGGCACAAAAATGAAAATTACCAAGGACAACTTTCTGGCACCCGCACGCATCCGGCGCAGGCTGGTCGGGCCGGGAACCCAAACTCGCACCAGCGCCGGAATGAGAACGGAAAAACCATGCCATCGTGGAGAAAAAATCATCGCCTTCCGGTTGAAAATTTGGTCATTGTGACCCGGGCAAACATGAGAATCCCAATTCACCGGTTGCTGTTCTTGGTGTTGCTGGTTCTTGGCCCCGGAACGCTCCCGGGCCGGCTGGCGGCGGACGATTTTGACACCACCACCGACACGATTGGGCGCCGCGGCAACGGCCTGGAAACTCCGGTCAATCAACTGGTCAATCCCGCTGGAAGCCTCGTCGAACTGCCCGGCATGAGGCCGCAGGCACTGGCGTTAAGCCCCGACGGCCGATTGCTGGTCACCGCCGGATTGACCCATGAACTGGTCGCGCTCGATCCGGCAACCGGAACCATTTTCCAGCACATTCCCCTGCCGGCCGACCAAACCCCGCCTCAGGCGCCGGAGGCGGCGGAAGTGCTTTCCCCGCCCCAAAAATCGCAATTGAGTTTCACCGGCCTCGCTTTTTCACCCGACGGTTCGCGGATTTACTTGGCCAACGTCAATGGCGACATCAAGGTCTTTGGCGTCCGGTCAGACCACACCGTGACTCCCTTGTTTTCCCTGCCGCTGCCACCGGCCAATGCGCCGTCGCGCGTCGCTGAAATTCCCGCCGGCATCGTGGTTTCACCGGATGGTAAAAAAATCTACGTCGCATTCAATCTGTCCAATCGCGTGGCTGAACTGGACGCCGCGACCGGGCAGGTATTCCGGATGTGGGATGTGGGCGTCGCGCCGTTTGACGTGGCGCTGGCCGGAAGAAAAATTTACGTCAGCAACTGGGGCGGCCGCCGGCCTGACCTGAGCAACCCCACCGGCCCGGCCGGCCGCGGCACTCTGGTGCGGGTGGATTCCCGCTCCATCGCCAGCGAAGGCTCGGTGTCTGTAATCGATTTGGAAACGAGTACAAACCATTCCGCACTCCACATTCCGCAATCTGAAATTGTCACTGGCCTGCGGGCCGGCGCGCTCGCGCTTTCGCCGAACTGGCGCTGGCTGGTCACGGCCAACACCGGAAGCGACACCTTGAGCGTCATTGACACACACACCGGCCAGATCATCGAAACCATTTGCGCGCGGCAAAATCCCGGCGATCCCTTCGGCGCGCAGCCGAATGCGCTGGCGTTCGACCAATCCGGCACGACCCTTTTTGTCTGCAATGGCACCCAGAATGCCGTCGCCGTTTTTCAATTTAAACCCGGTCAATCCCGGTTGCTCGGCCTGATTCCGGTGGGCTGGTTTCCCGGCGCCATTGTCTGCGATTCCAAAAGGAAAAAACTTTACGTTGCCAATATTAAAAGTCTCCCGTCAAAAACGGAAAAGGCCCGGTCGGGACTGGGTCACGGCGCCGGCTTCAACACCAGGCAATATCAGGGGTCTTTGTCACTGATACCCGTGCCGACCAAAACCGAGCTGTCCGGGTGGACGCGAACGGCCCTGGCCAATTTGCGCTACCCGCTGCTCGGCCACGCAAAAATGCCGCCCCGCCCGAATCAACCGGCTCGGCCCGTGCCGGTACGCGCCGGCGAACCGAGCGTGTTCCAGCATGTTGTTTACATCATCAAGGAAAACCGCACTTACGACCAGGTGCTCGGGGACATGCCGGCCGGCGATGGCAACGCGGATTTGTGCATCTTCGGCAATCACGTCACTCCAAACCAGCACAAGCTCGCGGGCGATTTCACGCTGCTCGACAACACCTATTGCTGCGGCGTTCTGAGCGCCGATGGCCATCAGTGGGCCGACAGCGCATTCGCCACCGATTACATGGAACGGCAGTTCGCGGGCTTTCCGCGCAGTTACCCGGCAGGCGGCGATGGTCTGGACACCAAGGATGCGCTGGCTTATTCGCCGGCGGGTTTCATCTGGAATAATGCCCTGGAACACGGAAAAACAGTTTGTGATTTCGGCGAGTTCACCAGCGACAAAAAATACTGGAAGGATCCGGGCCGCCAAGGGGAAATTCACTTCCGGGACGCCTGGCAGGATTTTGTCAGCGGTTCCAATGCCATCGCCTACTCGTCCGAACCGGACATCGAAGCGTTGCGGCCGTACATTGTGACCAACACGATCGGTTGGGATTTAAACGTGCCGGATGTTTTCCGGGCTGCGCAATTCATCAAACAATGGAAACAATTCGAGGCGGCGGACAATCTGCCCAGCCTGGTCATTCTCTGGCTGCCCAACGATCACACCAGTGGAACCAAACCTGGATCGCCCACGCCCGCGGCCCAGGCGGCGGACAATGACCTGGCGTTCGGCCAGATCGTCGAGGCCGTGAGCCACGGCAAATTCTGGACGAACACGTGCATCTTTGCCGTGGAAGACGACCCGCAAAACGGCTGGGACCATGTCAGCGGTTACCGCACGACGGCTTATGTGGCCAGCGCCTGGACCAAACGTGGCGCGGTGATTCATACCCAGTACAACCAGACCAGCCTGCTGCGCACCATGGAACTCATGCTGGGCCTGCCGCCGATGAACCAGATGGATGCGACGGCGACGCCCATGTTCGATTGCTTCACCAGCACGCCGGATTTCACACCCTTCACCGCCATGACCAACCAGGTGCCGCTCAACGAAATGAATCCGCCGCCAAAGCTGGTCTCGAATCCGCAGCTGCGCAAGGATGCCTACGTTTCCGCCCAACTGCCATTGGACAAGGAAGATCAATGCCCGGAAGACCTGTTCAACCACATTCTTTGGCGGGTGATGAAAGGCCCGCAAACGCCGTATCCGGCCTGGGCAGTGAAAGTCGTGGACGATGATTAACCGCACCGGACCCGCCATCCCGGCCTGAAATTGTTTTCCACCGGCCAATTTCAGCCGACGAAAAAAATTCCGACATTTCTTGTAACTTTGGCCGGATTTTGCCTAAGTAACAGGCAAACCAACATCATAAAAACGTGGACCCTATCCCGCCCATCCCCGAGCCTCAGCCGGACGACTCCCGGCGGCCCAAGACGTCACTGGCCGCACGGTTGATGAATATCTTTGCCTCGCCAAGTGAGGTCTTCGATGAAATCAAGGCCGCCCCGCCAAATACCGCCAACTGGCTGGTGCCAGCGCTCCTTTCGGCGTTCATCGGCGTGCTCTCGACCATCATTCTGTTTTCACAGCCGGCGATCATCCAGCAAATTCATGAACAGCAAGCGAAGGTCTTTGAGGACCAGGTCAACGCCGGGAAGATGACCCGCGAACAGGCGAACCAGGCCGAGGCGATGACCGAGAAATTCGGCGGACCGGCGATGCTGATGATTACCGGTTCGATCGCCACAGTGGTTGGTGGTTTTGCGAGGGTGTTCTGGTGGGCTTTTGTACTCTGGCTGCTGGCGTTGATTTTTCTCAAGACGAAGTTGGATTATCTCAAGCTGCTCGAAACGGCCGGACTGGCCGGCATGATCGCCATCCTGGGAGCCGTCATCACCCTGCTGCTCTCGGTGAGTTTTGGCAAAATCATCGCGCCGAGCCTCGCGCTTTTCGTCAGCCACTTCGATTCCAAAAATGTCCTGCACCTCGTCCTGGCGGCGGTGAATTTCTTTACCCTGTGGATGGTGGGGATCCTGGCCATCGGCTTGTCCCGGCTTTCCGGCGCCCGCGTTGCCAAGGCGCTCCTGTTGACCGGCGGGAGCTGGCTGGGCATCCAGCTTTTTTTCATCCTGCTGGCAGTGGCGGGCAATCTCATCATGTCGGCGGCCAAACATGGCTCAAGTTGATTTTTAGCAACCCGGCCGAAGAAAAAGTCTGCGACCTGACCAAACGAAACGAAAGCCCGAAAGACCTGTCTTAATAAAGAACGATCATGGCAAATTCCAAGAAACGCAGGAAAATCATTATTTTTTCGGCCATCGGCATCGTGCTGTTGGCGCTTACATTGGTGGCCGTCTTCAGGAAAAAGACGCCAGCCATCACCATCCAGACGGAAAAGGTCATCCGCACCAATCTCACCGAGACGGTCGTGGCCAACGGGAAGATTTACCCCGTCGTGCAGGTTCATATCAGCCCGGAGGTGAGCGGCGAAATCATCGAATTGCCGGTCAAGGAAGGCCAGCAGGTCAAAAAAGGTGATTTGCTCGTGAAGATCAACCCGGACATTTACATCGCCGCGCTCAACCAGGCCAAGGCCAATTATGAGTCTTCGGTCGCCGCCAAGACTTCGGCCGAGGCGAACCTGGAAAAAGCCCAGGCGGATTACGACCGCAATGAGACATTATTCAAACAGAAGCTTTTGTCGGCGTCGGACTTCATCGGTTTCAAGGCCGCCCGCAACGTGGCCGAAGCGCAGCTCGACAGCGCCATTGATCAGGTCAACGTCGCCAAGGCCAACGTGGCCAGCGCCGAGGAAGAACTGGCCAAAACCACCATCGTTTCTCCGCTGGACGGCACCATCAGCAAACTGAATTCCCAGCTGGGCGAACGCGTCCTCGGCACGGTCCAAAACGCCGGCACGGACATCATGGTCGTCTCGGATCTGACCTCCATGGAGGCGCGCGTGGATGTCGGCGAAATGGACGTGGTGCTCATCCAGCCCGGCCAGAATGTGAAGCTGGAAGTGGATTCCTTCAAGGACCAGAAATTCAGCGGCACGGTCACGGACGTGGCCAATTCTTCGGAAGGATTGAATTCCCTGTCCGCGGCCAGCTCCTCGACCACGCAGGATGCGACCAAATTTGAGATCCGCATCCGGATCACCGAAAAAGAGTTCTTCCGTCCCGGGATGTCCGTCACCGGCGAAATTGAGACCCGCTGCCGCACCAATGTGCTGGCCGTGCCCTTCGCCAGCGTGACGGCGCGCCCGCCGAAACCGGCCCCAAAACCGGCCGGGAACGCGCCCAAGACCAATACCATTGCAATCACGCGAACCGCAACGAACATGGCCATGATTGATGGCCACGCCACCAATGCCGTCAAGTCCACCAAGGACGCCGGGAAAACGATGGACGTGGTGTTTGTGGTGGATGGCGACCACGTGAAGATGGTGCCGGTCAAAACCGGCATCAGTGATGAAACCCGCTGGGAAATCATGGAAGGCTTGAAAGAGGGGGAAGAAATTGTTTCCGGCGGATTTCGCGCCATCAGCCGCGACCTCGACGACGGCACGAAAATAAAAAAGGGAATCGCCGGAGCTGACGCCAAAAACCAGTTGTGAGCCTGATCCAACTTCAAAAGATTTCCCGCCGTTATCAGATGGGCACGGAAACCGTCCATGCCCTGCGCGAGGTGTCACTTGAAATCCAGCGCGGCGAATATGTCGCCATCATGGGGCCGTCTGGCTCCGGCAAATCCACCCTGATGAACCTGATCGGCTGCCTCGACACCCCGACGTCCGGTCAGTATGTGTTGAACGGCAATCAAGTCAGCGAAATGGGCGACAACCAGCTCGCGGAAATCCGGAACAGGGAAATCGGTTTCATTTTCCAGACCTTCAACCTGCTGCCGCGCTCCGACGCGTTGCGGAATGTGGAACTGCCTTTGATCTACGCTGGTGTCCCGGCCGAGGAACGCCGCAAGACCGCCCTGGAAGTGCTGGCCGGCGTCGGACTCGCCGACCGCGTCCATCACAAGCCCAATGAAATGTCCGGCGGCCAGCGCCAGCGCGTGGCGGTCGCCCGCGCCCTCGTCAACCGCCCGTCTATCCTGCTGGCCGATGAACCGACCGGCAATCTCGACTCCAAGACCGGCATGGAAATCATGGCCTTGTTCGCGGAGCTGTCGCAAAAGGGACACACCATCATCGTCGTCACGCATGAAGAGGCTGTCGCCCGGCATGCGCGCCGGGTCATCCGCATCCTCGATGGCTTGATTGCCAGTGACGAGGCGGTGAGCAACCAGCCACTGGCCAATATTCCCGGTTCCGCCTGACCGGCCTGAAACCGACATGAATTTTCTGACTGAACTTGAGGAAGGCCTGAGCATTTCCTGGGCGGCGATCCGCGCAAACAAGATGCGGTCCGTGCTCACGACGCTCGGCATCATCATCGGCATCGTCACGGTCACGTTGATGGGCACCGCGATCCAGGGTTTGAACCAGTCCTTTCTGAACACCATTTCGTTCATTGGCGCCGACGTGCTTTACGTGCAGACCACCGATTGGGCGCCGCATTCACAGGAGGAATCGCTCCAGATGAAAAAACGGCGCCCGATCACGCTGGAGCAGGCCAATGCGCTGGACAAGGAATTGAAACTGGCCCGGGCGGTGGCTCCGGTCATCTATTCTTCGGAACGGATCCGGTATGACAAACGGAGCGCGCGCGCAGTCACCATCATCGGGACCACGGACCAATATCTTTTCACCGGCGGCTTTTCCGTGGCCCAAGGGCGATTCATCTCCGCGCTGGAGGCCGATGGCGGACGGCCCGTCTGTGTCATCGGTTCCCTGATTGCCACCAACCTGTTCCCCAAGGAATCGCCGCTGGGCAAAAAAATCAAGATCGACCAGCAGCCCTTTGAAGTCATCGGCATTCTCGAAAAGCAGGGAACCTTCCTTGACAGCAGCATCGACAACCAGGCGATCATTCCCATGCCGGAAATGATCTCCGGTTTCGTGGACACGCGTGAATTGACCCAGATTCAGGTGAAAATTGCGGCCGTGACCGACTTGGAGGATGCCCGGGACGAGCTGCACAGCGTGATGCGAAAAATCCGCCACCTGGCGCCGAGTGACCCGGATGATTTCGCCATCAATCAGCAGGATCAAATTTTACAAATGGTACACACGGTTACCGGCACCATTGCCGTCATCGGACTGTTCATCACGGGCCTGTCATTGTTTGTCGGCGGCATCGGCATCATGAACATCATGTTTGTATCGGTGGCGGAACGGACGCGGGAAATCGGCATCCGCAAGGCCATCGGCGCCAAGCGCCGGACCATCCTGATGCAATTCCTGATCGAGGCCGCGGCCATTTGCCTGATTGGCGGGTTGGTCGGCATCGGCATTGCCTGGCCGTTGACGCTGCTGATGCAGCAGTTTCTGCCGGCCACCATGTCGCTCCCCATCGTCGGTATCGCCTTGCTGGTGTCGCTGGTCACGGGAGTGGTCTCCGGCTTCCTGCCGGCCTGGCGCGCGGCGCGCATGAACCCGGTGGACGCATTGAGGAGCGAATGAAGCTGCGCAAACCAACCTTGCTGCTGGCCGAGACCCACGAGAGTTTTCTCATGGCCATCAACGCCGTGACGGCCCACAAACTGCGTTCCGCGCTGACCCTGCTCGGCGTGCTGGTCGGCGTGTTTTCGATCATCGCCGTGATGACGGCCATGCGGGTGATGCAGGGCCAGATCGAGGCCAGCATCAGCCAGCTCGGCAGCGAAACGTTCATGATCCGGAAATGGCCGGCGATTTTTTTCACCCTGCCCGAGGGCGTCGAAAAGATCCGCCGCCGGAAGAACATCACGCTCCAGCAGGGCCTGCGGCTCCAGGAAAAAATCACGCTGGCCCAAAGCGTCGGCATTCAAACATATTTTTGGGCGGGGGAAATTCAAACGGCCCATGCCAAGACCGCACCCGATGTCCAGATGCTTGGAGAAACTCCTGGCAGCTTTTCCGCGCGCAACTGGTCTCTGGCGGACGGGCGCATCTTGGCGGATCCGGATGTGCAAGGGGTGCGGGATGTCTGTGTGCTGGGCAACAGCCTGGCCACCAACTTGTTTCCCTCCGTTACGCCCGTCGGCGAAAAGTTGAAGATTGACGGCATCAATTACACCGTGGTAGGCGTGCTGGAACCCCAGGGCAATGCGCTCGGCGGCGATCAGGACAACTTTGCGGTCATTCCCATCACCACCGGGTTGAACCGTTACGGCGGCAGCTGGTGGCGCAGTCTCCAGATTCTCGTCCAGGCGCGCGACGAAGCCGGCTACGACGCCTGCGTCGAGGAAGCCACCGGCATCCTGCGCGCCATCCGCAAAGTGCCGCCCGGAGAAGCCAATGACTTCGAAATTCTGTCCAACGATTCCATGATTGCCCAGTTCAATTCCTTCACGTTCGCCGTGCGCATCGGCGTGGCGGTGGTGAGTTCCATCGCGCTGCTGGCTGCCGGCATCGGCATCATGAACATCATGCTCGTCTCGGTCACCGAGCGGACGCGCGAGATCGGCATCCGCCGCGCCATCGGCGCCAAGAAACGGAACATCATGGCCCAGTTCATCATGGAGGCGGTCGTGTTGTGCGAAATCGGCGGCGTCATCGGAGTCGTGCTGGGCATTCTCGGCGGCAACTGCCTTGCGTGGTACATGCACACCACTCCCGCGATTCCGCTGGATTGGGTGGCGCTGGGACTGGCGATCTGCTCGCTGGTTGGAATTGTTTTCGGAACCTATCCCGCCTACAAGGCGGCCAATCTTGATCCGATCGAGTCGCTGCGATACGAATAGGGCAGCCGTTAATCCTCTGAAAACAGATATTCCAGATCCGTCGTCGTGAGGCTCCGGGCAAAACCTTCCTCGCCCAGCACGTCGGCAATTGTCTGGGCCTTGCTTTGCTGCAGTTCCCAGATTTTTTCCTCGACGGTGCCGGGGGCGATGAGCCGGTAGGCGTTCACCGTTTGCGTCTGGCCGATGCGGTGCGAACGGTCAATGGCCTGCGCCTCCACCGCCGGGTTCCACCACGGATCATACAGCACTACATAACTGGCATTGGTAAGATTCAAACCGGTTCCTGCCGCGCGCAGGCTCAGCAAAAACACGCCGGGACTCGTGTCGGCCTGGAAGGCGCTGACAACCTGCTGCCGGTCCTTGGTCTGGCCAGTGAGAATGTGCGTGTTAATCTGGCGGGTACGGCATTCGGCTTCGAGCAGCTGCAGCATCTGCACGAACTGGCTGAAGACCAGAACCTTCTGGCCTTCCGCAATCAACGGTTCCAGCAGTTCAAACAGCGTCTCGGTCTTGCCTGACGCCGTGTCGCTGCCGACCAGCCGCGGATGACAGCAGACCTGGCGCAGCCGCGTCAGCGCGGCCAGCACGTGCATCTTGCTCTTGTTCAGGCCCTGCTCCGCGACCGCATGCATGATCTGGTCACGGCTGCGGCGCAGTTCGGCCAGGTAAAGTTTCCGCTGCTCGTCGCCCAGCGGGCAATCGCGCCGCTGTTCGATGCGGTCGGGCAAATCCTTCGCAACATGCTTTTTCAGGCGGCGCAGCAGCAGCGGACGCAGCCGGGCCGACAGCCGCTTGCGCGCGATGCGCTGAACGGATTCGGTCTTCTCCCCGCGCGGCTCCACCGTGGGAACGGTCTCATCGGCCACCGGGGTACGCGGCTCGTACGTTTCTACGAATTGTTCCTGGTTGCCGAGGTAGCCGGGCTGGATGAAATCCACGATGCTCCACAAATCCAGCAGCCGGTTCTCCAGCGGCGTGCCGGTGAGCGCCAGGCGATGGTCAGATTTGAGCTGCTTGACCGACTGGGTGACCTGCGCGCCCGGGTTCTTGATGAACTGGGCCTCATCCAGGATCACCGCGCGGAACGCGAACTTCTGCAGCTCCTCCAAATCCCGCCGCAACAACGCATAGTTCGTCACGATCAAATCGTGCTGTGGGATCTGCTTCCGCAAATTATGCCGGGCCGCTCCGCTTTCGAGAACGAGCACTTTTAATCCGGGCGTGAACCGTTCCGCCTCGCGTTGCCAGTTGTGCAGCACGGACGCGGGACAGATGACCAGCACCGGTTTTGGATTTTTGGTATTGCGCTCCTTGAGCCACGCCAGCCAGGCCAATGCCTGCAGCGTTTTGCCGAGACCCATGTCGTCAGCCAGGATGCCGCCCAGCTTGATCTGCGTGAGATGACAGAGAAAATCGAAACCGTCCTTTTGATATGGCCTCAGCTCGGCCTGCAAACCTTTGGGCAGATCCACGGCGGGAACGCCCTTGAAATCCCGCACCCGGGCGCGCAACGCCTTCGCCTCGGGCGTGTCGGCGAATCGCGCCAGCTCGCCCTCGTCCAGATGCGCCACGTGTTCCATGCCGACCTTTTGCGGCACGGCGATGAGGCCGTCCACGCCCATTTCCGCCATCGCCTCGTGCGCGCCCTGCACGGCATTGATGTCGAGTTCCACCCACCCGGAATTCGGCAGCTTGACGAAACGGCTGGTGGCGGCGGCGAGCCGTTCGAGGTCCGCCTTGCTGAGCTTGAGACCTTCGGCCTCCCATTCGGCGGAAACCGCCAGCCAGTCGATGCCGCTGCCCTTGACGATGAGCCGGGGCTTGAGCTGGCGCGGCTGCAGAAACAGGCGGTGAAACGCCGGGTTGCCGAGAAATTCCGCCTCCGCCGGGCGTTCCGCCCACACGGCGGCAAGCGTGCCGAGAAAATTTTCATTCGCGTCGCCAATCCACAGGCCGGGCTCGGGCGTGAACCAGTCGAGCTTGCGCAGCCACTGGATCGTGGGTTCCAGGCGCGGGTCGTCAAGAATCTCCGGCTTGTCCGCCGGCCGCTTTTTCGCCTCGTTGGCCACCCATTCCTGGCCGTTCCAGAACCAGACGCTCTGGTCGCGGGCGCTGCGGGCCAGCAGCCGCAGCCGCACCGTGTCGTCGAGCAGTTCGAAAACAAATTGCGGCTTGGCCGGGTGCGCGATGCACAGCTGCTCCCAATTCACGCCGTGGTTGGATTGCGTCTTGCGCAGATGCAGCAGCAGCCGGTGGCTCAGCTTGCGCACCGGCACGGCCGGCCGGGCGGCGAGATACTTCAGCACCGGCGGCGGCGGCGCGTTGCGCAGCAGATAGAACATGCCGTTGACCAGCGCGAGCGGCGGCTGGCGGTTGAAAAATTTCACGCCGCCAACGGGATGCGTCTTGCCGTCGGGCATCTCGATCCGGTGCGTGAATGAAAGTTCCTTGTCGCCATTCTCGAGGTGCGGCGTGAGCGCGGCAATCTGGCCATGAAAATGAAGCGGCTGGCCGTCGCATTCCAGGCGCGTCGAGCAACCCCAGCGCGCCAGCCATTGGAGCAGCTCGGCATCGGTCAACACCACGGTGTCCGCACCGTCATTGCGATGCCGGTGCGTATCGGCCAGCCACTCGATGAATTCCCAGTCGGCGGGCGAAAACAATTCCTGCTCGTGCGTGGCGCGGACCACCAGGTCAACCAGCTCCCGCAGCGTGCGGGCCTTTTCGCCGGTGCGCGGGCGCAACAGCAGAAATTGCACGGCCAGGCGATGGCGCGACGGTTCCTCCTCGTCCGGTTGTACCCGGCAGACCACGCGGAGCGTGGCGCGCGGCGTCTCGAGCAACGGCAACGCGGGCGGTGACAGCCAGTTTTCGAGTTCCTTGACGAGATTAAGCTCCTTCTCCGCCTCCTCGGCCCGGGTGAAGCGGTCCAGGCTGGCGTGCATCTGCAATTCCGGCGGCACGGAACGTTTTGCGCGGAGAAACAGGAACGCGAGCTCCTCCAGGCGCGCCCGGCCTTGGGCGTTCAGCAGCCGCGGCCACCAGTTCGTATCGGGAAAATCCCGGCGCGAGAGCGACAGCTTTTCAAAATAATCCTCGAGCAGCAGCCAGGAGCGCTGGGAATCGGGACACGTCGCGAAACTTTTTAAGATGTCCTCGCGCCCGGTGACGGTCTCCTTGGAGTCGGAAAGTTCGCGGCGCAAATCGGCAAATGCACCATACGTTTGCGACAGCACCTTGTGGTGCGCATCGTATTTCGTCGTGCCTGCTCGCGGCCCGGTTCCATTTCTGACTGAAATTTTCGACATCTAAATACTTAGACTATCATTTCGTCATACGCGGCAACTTCGGTCAATCAGAAATCCAAGAAAATTATGCACACCCAGCCGGCGGATGATTGACGTAAGTGCAATTTCCGCTATAATTCATTCCTTTTATGAACCGCAATCCGCATGTGGCCGTGGTCGGTGCGACAGGTGCCGTCGGCATCGAAATGATCAAAACGCTGGAAAAACGCAGCTTTCCGGTGGGCAAACTGACCCTGCTCGCCTCCGCACGCTCGGTCGGCAAGAAACTCAAGTTTTGCGGCCAGGACATCACCGTCACCGAACTCACCAAGGATTCGTTCCAGGGCATCGACATCGCGCTGTTCAGCGCCGGCGGCAGCATCTCGAAGGAATTCGCGCCGATTGCCGCCAAGGCCGGCTGCGTGGTCGTGGACAATTCCAGCGCGTTCCGCATGGACGATTCCGTGCCGCTGGTGATTCCCGAAATCAACGCCGCCGACGTCAAGAAGCACCAGGGCATCATCGCCAATCCGAATTGCACGACGGCCATCACGCTCATGGCGCTGTATCCGCTGCACCAGGCATTCGGCGTGAAACGGATTTTTGCGTCCAGCTACCAGGCCGTATCCGGCACGGGCGCCAAGGCCATTGAAGAACTGAAGCGGCAGGTCGGCGAAATCGTGGCCGGCAAACCGGTGACCAAAGGGGTTTATCCGCACCAGATCGCCTTCAACGTGCTGCCGCACGTGGATTCATTCCTGCCGTCCGGCTACACGAAAGAGGAGATGAAGATGGAAAATGAAGGCCGCAAGATCATGCATCACCCGGCGTTTCGCGCCAGCGTGACCTGCGTGCGCGTGCCGGTCTATCGTTCGCATTCCATCGCCGTGAGCGCGGAATTTGAAAAGCCGGTGACCGTGGAAGCCGCGCGGGCCGTCCTGAAGAAGGCGCCCGGCCTCGACCTCGTGGACGAGCCGGAGAACAAAAAATATCCGATGCCGCTGTTCACGTCCGAGAAACACAATTGCGAAGTCGGCCGCATCCGCAAGGATTGCGCGTTGGACAACGGCCTGTGCTTCTGGGTGAGCGGCGATCAACTGCTGCGCGGCGCCGCCCTCAACGCGGTATTGATCGCGGAAGAGCTTTTGAAATAAAGTTCAACCGCCAAGGCGCCAAGAACGCCAAGTAGAAATTAATTAGAAAAGGCAGGAATTCAGGAAACCGATTCCTGCCGTTGTCTTGCAGCTTCAATCTTGGCGCCTTGGCGGTTTGCAGTTTACGGCGTCCTGAGCCGGTAAAAGCCGCTGCGGTTGGTCGGCGAGAGCACGACTTCATCCTGCAAGTTGGTAAGGTTCAGCACCGGCGCGTTCGTCAAATCCATCCACGAAGCCAAGTCGGTACTTTGTTGCAGCACAAAATTCGTCGAAGGCACAAGCCAGGTCAGATCAAGGTTGGGTTTTGCCGAGGTAAGATTCAATTGTGGCGTGGGCGTGCTTTGCATAATCCAGATCCCACCATTATGCACCGCTCCCACCAAGGCATTTCCGTCCGCCGATGAGGCAACCGCATACCAATGATTTATTGGGGCATCTTCTGCCAGCCACGTTGCACCTGAATTTGTTGACCTGAAAATGCAATATGGAGTAAAAAAGTCGTCTGTTCCCACTACCAACTTGCTCCCATCTGCCGAACAGGCGACAGAACTGATTGTAATTCCAGCAATTGAGTTCGATACCCAAGCAATTCCTGCATTGGTAGAGATGTAAGCTAAACCATTCCACGTCACCGCCACGAGGGTATTTCCGTCCGCTGAAGACGCAACAGAAGTCCAACCTGCGTATATGCCAAGCGATGTTCAAGTCACTCCTGAATTTGTAGAACGGTATATCGGCCCTCCATTATATGTGACTGCGACTAATTTGGTTCCATCGGCCGACGAGGCAATCCAATTCCAGTAATACTGATAATCGAGGGTTGGTGCTTTGGTCTGCGTTGTCCAACTGGAGCCGAAATTTGTCGAGGTAACAATTTCTTTGGGAGCCTCTGCCAGTGCCAGAAGTCTGCTTCCATCCGCTGAAATGGCAACTGACGCCCATAATGTATTGGTTAAGGTGGGCACTTGGAACCAGTCAATTTCTGAATTGGTCGAAACCAAAAATGCATTGGCTGGTTCGGCATTCCCACTGGCCGCCAACACGCTCCCGTTCGCTGACAAAGCAACGCAAAGCCATCGGTTTGACGATGCATTCTTGAGATCCCATGTCCGACCTAAATCAATGGAAGTATAGATCTCGCCCTCGTAAGTGCCGGCAACCATTTTTGCACCATCTGCTGACAATGCGATACAGGTCCAGGCTTTGATGGGCGCGCTGGTCTGTGTCCAAGTCTGCGCGGATGCGGAATTAACGGCGATGAACCAGCCATAAAAGGCGACTGTCATTATAAACGTAATTTTAATTTTCATAGATTTTGGCTCCAGCCAACCATTGGCATAACCTGTGCCACCCGCCATTTCCCCTGAAAACAAGCTTATCCGACAGCAGACGACGATTAGATGCGTGATTCCCACGCGGAACGCGTGATAATTTCACGCAACGCAGTTTGTGGAAGAGCTGATTAAATCGTCGAGCGTCGAAAGCCGAGGGACGAAAGCAAAATGAATCGACCAGCAGCCTAACTAGAGGATAGGCCGCACTCGCTGAGCGTTTGGAACGACCATTAGGGGGCGCGGCAAAGTTATGGAACCGACTTTTCCTTGGTGAAGGCGACGAGGGAGGTGATGTGCGCGGCGGCGGCGGCGTCCCGGATTTTTACGATCTTTCCCCAAGGCGCCCGGTCGTCGGCATTGACGGCGAGCACCAGCTTGGGATTCTTGGCCGACCGCGACTGCAGTTCGCTCTGCAATTGCTCGAATGTCTTCGGCAGCTTGTCCAGATAGTAAACGCCGTTGGTGTCAATGCTCACCACCAGCGGCGGGTTTTCATCCGCACCGGACTTTTTGGCCTGTGTCGATTCAGGCAGCGTCAACTTCAACGCCGACTGTTGCTTGAACGTGGTCGTCACCATCAGGAAGATCAGCAGCACGATGAGCACGTCCACCAGCGCCACGATGATGACCGTGGGCGTGTTGCGGCGTTTGTGGATCAGGAAACGCATGTCAAATTGGTCGAGGGTCGAGAGCCAAGCCAGCCGAATTTGGCCCTCGTCTCTCGTCCTTCGTCACTCGACTTTTTGAGTTGTTCTTTCATTTCCTATCCGCGTATTGCCGCCGGACGAAATCGTCGCACAGCGCCTCCATCTCGACGGCGAGCACTTCGACTTTTTTGCTGAAATAGCTCCAGGCGATGAGCGACGGGATGGCGATGAGCAGGCCGATGAGGGTGGCCCGGAGAATCAGCGCAATGCCCTGGGCCAGCTTGGCCGCGTCGTTCAAGCCGGTCTGGCCGAGGTCGCCAAACACGGTCATCATGCCCGCGATGGTACCGACCAGCCCAAGCAGCGGCGCGATGCCGACGATGATTTCGAGCACGACCAGGCCGCGTTCCAGCCGGACGACCTCGTGGCGCGCGGCGGTTTGGAGCGCGTCCACATTGTCGGCCTTCGGCCACGAGCGATGGTCGCCGGCGAGCAGCAGCAGGCGCCCGAGCGGCGACGGTTTTTGTTTGCACACGCGAAACAGCTTGTCTGCATCCTCGGTCGTATCACACGCGGCAAGCGCGGCGGCGATTTCCGGCGGCACGACCTTGCGCCAGCGCAACGCGAGCCCGCGTTCCACGATGAACGCCAGCCCGATGACCGAAGTCAGTCCCAACATGATGTAAATCAATGTATCCATAAATCTTTTCCGCCATTCACCACCGCAACCAATCTTCCTTGGTAGGGCAGGCACTCTGCCCGCCGATCGTCCGAAACACGATAGCGGCGCGCACGGAGTGACGCGCCCTACCCATGGGCCGATTTCCATCGGGAACTGGCATCAGTAATAATAAAACGTGAACGTAATTTCGCGATAATTTTCGCCAATCATCCGCCGCATGTCGCTTGGCCATGGCGCGAATGGCGACGGATCGGTCACCGCCTTCTGGCAGACATAGCCCAGCACATCGCCAACCGTGTTCTCCAAGACCTTCATATCGACAATGCTGCCGTCATAGTTCAAGCGAAATCGCAGGGTCACCTTGCCGTTGCGATCCCGGGCGAACTGCCGGCTGTCCAGCAAATCGTACCAGCGCTGCGTCACCGCCGCGATGAATGCCCCGTCGTACGCGCCGAAAGGCGTCGCTTTCACATCGAGCGATGGCACCAACGCTTCGCGATGCGTCCCACCCTCCTGCTTCATCTGTTGTCCGGGCAAAAGGTGCGATTGTTGCGCGAGCGCCTGCTTGACGGTGCGCGGACGCGGCGGCTGATCCGGTTGTTGGGAATCCTCGGGTTTGCCCAGCGTCAAGTCGCCCGGCTTTACTGCGGGTGGCTCCGGTTTCGTTTCGGGCGGGGTTGGCGGGCTCGGTTGCAGTTTGTTGAAGTCCGGGCGGGGTGCGTCCTCGGTTTTAACAACCAGGGTTTGTTTGCCGTTCAACTGCGGAATCTCCTTGTCACCCCGGGTCGGGTCGGCGGCGCGGGAATTCTGGCTGGAATAGTACCTCGCGTCCTTCGGCGCCTCGGTGGACGGTTGCGGCACCTCCACGAACGTGAGTTGCACGTCCTTGTTCTGCTGCATCGGCACCGGCACAATTTTCTTTCTGGTCACGAGGCGCATCCAGGCCGGCCAGTGCCAGCGCTGCCACAAGCCGAGCTGTCTGCCCGCCTCGTAACCGCCCCAGGCCATCAGATGTAACACGAGGGACAGCACCAGCACCAGGCCCAGCCGCCGTATTTCGGGGCTGCTGAGACGTAAAGATTCAAGCGGTGCGCGGACTCCGGTCATGTCCACAAAGTTTGCCGCAGGAAAAGCCGGCGGGCAACTGTCTTTACCGCGGCACCATGCCCACTGGGGCCGGATTCAGTGCGGCACCGGCAAGCCGAGTGTGCGCAGCCGTTCCTTTGCATCCGCGTCGGCAGGTTTGAGCCGTAAGGTTTCCTGGAACTCGGCAACTGCCTCATCCACCAATCCCTTTTGACCCAAGGCCAGTCCGAGATTGTAATGCGCCTCGGCATAATCGGGGCGGGCTACCAAGGCCTTGCGAAACTGGACAATGGCCTCATCCAATCTTTGTTGTTGTGCAAAGGCAACCCCGAGATTGTAATGGGCCTCGGCCTGGTCGGGGTGAAACTCCAGGACTTTTTGAAACTGCGCAATCGCCTCATCCACCAATCCTTTTTGGGCCAGCGCGATGCCGAGATTGTTGCCGGCCCTTGAATAATCGGGCTGAACCGCCAAGGCCCGGCGGAACCAGGCCATGGCCTCATCCACCTGACCTTGCCGGGAAAAAATGCTGCCGAGATTGTTGTCGGCGATGGGATAATCCGCCTGGAGTTCCAAGGCCTTCCGCAACTGCACAATGGCTTCATCCGTCCGCCCCTGTTGATCCAAGGCTATGCCAAGGTTGCAGTGGGCCTCGGCAAATCCGGGTTGAATTACCAGGGCCCGGCGGAAGTGAACCAGGGCTTCATCCACCTGACCTTTGCGGAGCAGGACGTCGCCGAGGCTCTCGTGGGCCAGATATGAATCGGGATTCCGGGCGAGCGTTGTCCGCCAAAGGGTTTCCAGGCTGGCATACATCCCGCATTGCCGCCACGTCAGCACGCCGAGGGTTAGCAGCAACACTCCATAAAGAGCGGGCTTCAGAAACATTTTTATTTTGCCGGAAAATTCCAGGGCCATGGCGATGCCGGCCGCCGCCAGCGCGACGGGCCCGATGCCGGCCGCATATTGGTAGTGATCGGCCACGAACGAATAACGAAAGGTGTACAGCATTATCAAGCCCAGCAAAGGCATCAGGGTCGCCATGTAGAACAGCACCGCCACTTCAACACCCCGTCCGAAGAAACGCCTTGTAAAAAAAATCACCGCAGCCAGTCCGGCACCCGCGATCAGCCAGAGGTAGGCGAACGGGTCGGCAGGACTGATGGCCCAGCGCGGATAGCTAAAGGTCAGATTGGCCGGCCAGGCGAGCTTGCCCACGTAAAACCAGAGGGCGCGGCTGGCCAGGAGGACGCGTTCAGTCAAACCAAGTGAAAAGAACCGTCCCTCCGTGCCTTGATGATAACGCTCCCACCACATTGCCAACAGCCCCATGCCGGCGCCCAAAGCCAGAAAAGGAACAATCTGCACCAGTCGCGACCGGGTGATCGACCCTCCCTTCAACCATAAAATCAAAAAGAGGCCTGCCGGCAGTGTGCAGGCGGTGGTTTTGCTCAAGATCGCCAGCGAGTAAAACATCAGGGCCAGAAAATATTGCGGCCGCCGCCGACCAGTTTCGGCTCCGACAAATTCAATCCACGCCAGCAAAGTCAGCAAACTGAAAAAAAGGGACAAAATATTTTTCAGTTCGGTGATCCAGGCGACGGACTCCACCTGGACCGGGTGGAGGGAAAAAATCGCCGCAGCCAGCCAGGCACCGGGCACACCCAGCCGTTTCAGCAGCCGCCACACGAGCAAAGCGTTGGCCGCGTGCAGCAAAAGGTTGACCCAATGGTAACCGGCGGGATTCAACCCCCAAAGCGCATGTTCCACCCGGAACGCGGTGTAGGTCAGTGGGAAATACTGCGATGGCGAGTCGAGCGAGAACCAAATTCGTTGCAACCCGTCCGGTGCGGAAAGCAACCGGTTGTGGGTCACGTACAGATCGTCGTCCCAGATAAAGCCGGCGTGCCAGATCGGTTGATAGGCGAAAATGGTCGCTGCCACGAGGGCCAATCCCAGAAGCCAGGTCCGCCACTGCGACACCTGCAAATTCTCCACGATCCCATTGGGCGGCACACGCCATGCCCCCTTCAGTGACAAGGTCGAAGGAAGATTCATGCCGTAACCCGGCTGGCCAGCGGCAGATCCGGCCGGAGCCCAATTTCTGCCGGCCAAGGGTCCGCACCGGATTGAAACCGCCCGGACCGCCTCCGATTCGACGAGGTTCCGGTATTGTGCATGGGGCCAATCCTGCCGCAGGAAAACCGGGCAGGCAACTGTCTTTACCGCACTGCCTGAGACTGTCGCTTTCTCATTCTGGCTTTACCGACATGGTGACATCGGGAAAGGTTTCCACGACGGGTCCGTCCATTCAGCAAACGGTCATCATGCTGGCCGGTCCAGTCATCCCAGTTGCATTGCATTTGCCGGTCCGCCTTGCCCGCCAGCACCAAGCAGGGAAAAATCACCAGGCTGGTTCCAATCACCACAAGCAAAAAGATCAACCAGAGAATCATAGGGTGCCCTTTCCCTTGGCCGGGGTGGCACTAAAAAGTTGTGATCGGGTGACGTTCACTTTGGTTGATCGAATTCCCGCACCTTGTTCCCACCTGCGATTTCATAAACCCGCCCACAGGTACATGCCCATCGCGAACCGCCGGCCGGGTTCAGTTTATTGCCACAACGGCAAACCCAACCTCGCAACCGGGCGGGGACACCGAAAACCAGGGCGAAGTCCGGCACATCATGGGTCACCACGGCGCCGGCACCAACCATTGCCCAATGCCCGATGGTCAGCCCGGGAAGAATGGTGCAGTTGGCCCCGAGCGAGCATCCGTCCTGCAACGAGATCCGGAGATAGGCCGGTGGACTGACCCGGCTCCGCGGCCGCAGGTCATTGGTAAAAACCACGTTCGGACCGACGAAAACATCATTGGCAACCTCCACGCCATCCCAAAGGGAAACACCGCACTTGATCGTCACCCGGTCCCCGATCCGCACACGGCCCTCGACGAACGTGTGGTCGCAGATGTTGCAATCCCCGCCGATGACCGCCCCGGTCAACACATGAGCAAACGCCCAGATCCGCGTGCCTGCCCCGATCCTGGCGCCGGCCTCAACTATTGCGCCGCGGTGCTGAAAATGGCTTCGGACGTCCATTCGGGATTTTCTGACGGATCGATTTCTGCGGTTGCGGGACACGGCGGGTTTGATGGCCCCGATGGCCAAATTGCCTGGCAGCAGAAACCCATTGGATGTCTTTTTGGCAACCATGGGCTGATCAGGAGGGCAACGCTTGCCCGCAGGGCTGGAACATGCAACGGCCAAGCGCACAAATATTTCGTATAAGTTTGTTCATATTATCATCTTACCTCAGACAAGATTAAGACATCATTAAGATTGAAAATATTATTTAACGTCCGGCCCGGGCCGTCATAACCTGCCACGTGTCTTAATTGCATCTTAATCTGTAACCCGGCAGAATCGGATCTGCATCGTTTGGGTCATTCAGCGGGCCGGGTTGGCTGGACCCGGCGATGTCATCCGGTAATGAGAATTTTAATTATCGAAGACGAGCCCCGGTTGCTACGCAACATGGCCAAGGCCTTGCGGGAGGAAGGGTATGCCGTTGACACCGCCGGGGCCGGCGACGCCGGGCTGGCCAAGGCGGAAGCCTGCGACTATGACGCCATGCTGCTCGATGTCATGCTTCCGGGCCTGGATGGTTGGGAAGTGCTGAAACGATTCCGCAAACGCAAGCAGACTCCGGTGTTGATGCTGACGGCGCGCGACACCACGCGGGACCGCGTGCGCGGACTCGACACCGGCGCGGATGATTATCTGGTCAAGCCATTTGATCTGGCCGAGCTTTTGGCGCGGCTCCGTGCCTTGATCCGCCGTTCGGCCGGTCAGGCCCAGTCCAGCCTGGAGCTGGGGGACATCGCCATCGATATGCGCTGCCGGAATGTCTCCCAGAATGGAAAGCTCGTCGCCCTCACCGCCCGCGAGTATGCCATCCTTGAGTTCCTCGCCCTGCACCGGGGTGAGGTCATCACGCGCACCGCACTGTATGAACATTTGTTTGATGAAAGCGATGACACGCTTTCGAACCTTGTGGACGTACATGTGTTCAGCATCCGCAAAAAACTGGGGCGCGATCTCATCACCACCCGGCGGGGCCAGGGATACTGCATCGAACTCTGACCCGCGCCATGTTCATAAAATCCATTCGCGGGCGGTTGCTGCTATGGCTGGGATTTCTGCTGGTCTGCACCCTGGCCGGCTTCGGCGTCACGGCCTTTCAACTGCACCGCACCAATGAAATCCGCCAGATTGACGAGGAGCTCCAGCACCGGCTCTCCGCGCTGAGCGGCAATCTGACACTCAATCTCGGAGGCCCGCCGCCGCTCCCGCCTTTCCATCTGGAACTGGGGCCGATGGACGGATTCCTGGCGCGTCCGCCCACTGCCACGGATGCGGCTTGTCTGTCCGCATCCACGAATCAGGATGAACACAATGAACCCGGCCCGGACAGCCCGTTCCCGGCTGGCCCGGAGCGCCCGGCCGTCAGGCTGTCTTCCGAAGTCCTGAGGTTGTTCGACCAACACGATCCCAACGCCTATTATTTTGTGATCTGGAACCGTGACGGCGTCCTGCGTTTGCATTCAACCAACGCACCTGCCGAAGTGCATCGTTTTGGCCGGTTAACCCCCGAGAGCGGACCGCAAACACGGATGCGTGGCGCGTACCGCGAATCGATTCTCCAGCTTTCCGTTGGCTACCAGGTTTTGGTGGGCCGTACCATCGCCCCAGACCTGAAAAATCTTTGGGATTTTGGGTTTGGGCTGATCGTGATTGGAACTGTCGTGCTGGCCATTGGCCTGGTCGGCGCCTGGCGGCTGGCCGATCGCGCGCTTCGCCCGGTGGAAGACATCAGTGCCGCCGCCGGCCGCATTTCCGCCGGCAATCTCTCCGAACGCATCAACGTTGCCGATACCGACGATGAGTTGGGCCGGCTCGCCCACGTGTTGAATTCAACTTTTGCCCAGCTCGAAGCCGCCTTCGCCCGCCAAAAACAATTCACCGCTGATGCCTCGCACGAACTGCGCACGCCCATCGCGGTGCTCATTTCTGAGGCCCAAACCGCCCTCGCGCGCCAGCGCAACGCCGGTGAATATCGCGAAACCATTGAAGCCTGTCTGGACACCGCCCAGCAGATGCGCCGACTCACCGAATCATTGCTCGAACTGGCCCGCTTTGATGCCGGTCATGAATCCATCCGGCAGCACCCCATCAATGTCATGGAAATTGTCCGCAACTGTGTTGAGCTCATCCGCCCTCTCGCCGCCGAATACTGTCTCCAGGTTCATTGCAACCTGGCTCCCGCCGATACGTATGGCAACGCCGACCACCTTAGCCGGGTCATCACCAATCTCTTGATCAACGCCATCCACCATACAAAGCCCGGAGGCGAAATCCGTCTCACCACCCGCGCCGAAAACCGTGGCGTGGTCATCACCGTGGCCGATACCGGGGAGGGAATTGCCCCCGAAGATCTGCCGCATATTTTCGAGCGGTTCTATCGCGCGGACAAATCCCGCTCCCAGTCGAGTGGCCGGACGGGCCTGGGCCTGGCCATCTGCAAAGCCATCGTCGAAACCCACGGCGGCAGCATCCAGGTCTCCAGCCAGCCCGCCGTAGGCACGACTTTCACCGTGCGGGTGGGAGCCTGAGGGCCGAAGGTTGTTCAATGGAACTGCGTGAATTTGCCGAACAGGTTTTGTTTGCGACGAGACTGGAGGAAAAACTCCGGTGCCCGGAGGACATCACTGATGAGCAGCCTGGCACGCCGCTCGCCACACCCGCCGAACCCGGACGCCCGGCGGAACTGCGCTTCAAACTGACCGGCACGGCCCGTGGTGAATTTCCCGGTGTCCGGCATCTTGAACAGGAACGCGAGCGCGGCCGCCTGCTCCATTTTTTTGCCAATCACGAACTGCTCGCCACCGAACTGATGGCGTTGGTGCTGCTGCGTTTTCCCGATGCGCCCGCCGCCTTCCGCAAGGGCGTGCTCCAAACACTCAAGGACGAACAGGAACACACCCGCCTTTACCTCCAGCGCATGAAGGAATGCGGGATCCATTTTGGCGAACTGGCTGTCAGCGGCTACTTCTGGCGCTCCGTGTCGGTGATGGAAAACCCGATGGATTATGTTTCCAGCCTGTGCCTGACCTTTGAGCAGGCCAATCTGGATTTCGCCCGGCACTTTTCACGCGGCTTTGCGACAGTGGGTGACGACACCACGGCGAAGCTGCTCGAAAAGATTTATCGCGATGAAATCGGCCATGTCGCCTACGGCCTTAAATGGTTCCGCCGCTGGAAAAATCCCGACGAGAGTGATTGGGACGCATTTTGCCGGCAATTGAAATTCCCGCTATCGCCGCAGCGGGCCAAGGGCATCACGCTGAACGTGGAGGGCCGGCGCGCGGCGGGACTCGACGACTCCTTCATCGCCGAACTGGACGTCTATTCACAGTCCAAGGGCCGCACGCCGAATGTTTTTATTTTCAATCCGTTCGCCGAGGCCCGCATCGCTGAGGGCAAAGCGTTCAATCCCACGAAGCATCAGGCGCAACTCGCGCGCGACCTTGCCAACCTGCCCCAGTTTTTGTGTCGCCAGGACGACATCGTGCTCGTGGAACGGCGGCCATCGGTGGAATGGTTGAGCGGCATCAAGCAGGCGGGCTTCGCCCTGCCGGAATTTATAGAGACAAGCCGGTTTGCTGGTCTCGCCGGGCGCAAACTCGGCCGTTTGCGCCCGTGGGCATGGGGACCGGACAGCGTGGAATTACTGGAGCCGTTCTTCGCCAGCCTCACCGGGGAACAACGCACCGCAGACCAGAGCTTCAATCCCGGCATTGCACAGCTCCATTCCAAGGCCTGGAGCGCGGAACTGCTCCGAAAGGTTCTAGGCAGGACGGGCAGTCCACTGCCCGCCGCACGCAATCGCCACGGTCCGGAATGGCGCGCGGAGGACTGCGCGCCCTACCTTTGCACCGAAAACGAAATCGGTGTGGCTGTGAATTCGCTCGCCGAAGCACTTGCGGTGATTGAAAAAATCCGCGTGCGTGGCCATCACGAGATTATCGTCAAGCAATCATTTGGCCTGGCTGGCAGCAATGCCATTCGACTGTTTGAACCGGAACTTTTGGAAACTCATCGTCGCTGGATCGCCAACGCCGTGGAAAACGGCCGCCAGCTTGTCGTTGAGCCATGGCTGGAGCGCGTCCGGGATTTTTCCGCGCAACTGGAAATGACGTCCGATGGTCTGAAATTGTGCGGCTACACCGGTTTGATCAACGATGCCAAAGGCCAGTTCCAGGGAAATACGGCGGCACCGAAATTTGAACGGCGCATTCCCCAGGAGGTAATCGGGCTTTTTTCCGTGCCGCCGGATATTGCCATGCGTCTGCACGCGCTCTACGACGGCATTTTCGTATTGCTCGAAGCGGAACTTCGGTACGTGGGATTTTCCGGGCCGGCGGGCATTGACGCGTTTGTTTATCGCACGCCACAGGGCGACTGCCGGCTGAAACCGGTGGTGGAAATCAATCCACGGTACACCATGGGCCGGGTGACGGTGGAATTAATGAAGCAGGTTGCGCCTGGCAGCCACGGTCTGTTCCGGCTCGTCAACCATTCGATGCTCCACGCCGAAGGCTTCGATGATTTTGTTTCGTTTTCCCGCGCGTTATGCGAACGTTTTCCCCCGATCCATAAAGGCGAGCCGGTTCAAAAAATCCGACAGGGAGCGTTTTGCCTGAACGACCCGGCGCAGGCCCGGGTCTGCCTCGCGGTTTTCCAGGTCTCTCGCGAGCCTCCTGCCCGCCACCAGATTTAGCTCTCGCTGCGCACGGCACCCTGCTAGTCTTGTCGTGGTTGACCAGACATTATTGCATGACACCGAAATTATTTCCCGAGCTGGGCCTTTCCGCCGAACTGCTGAAAGCCATTGATAAGCTGGGCTTTGAACAGTGCGCGCCGATCCAGGCCGCAGCCATCCCGGTCCTGATGGAGGGCAAGGACGTGGTGGGCCAGTCCCAGACCGGGTCCGGCAAGACCGCCGCATTCGCCATTCCCGCCATTGAGAAAACCGATCCCAACCTGCGCGCGGTGCAGGTGCTCATCCTGTGCCCCACGCGCGAACTGGCTGTGCAGGTGTCCGAAGAAGTCCATAAACTTTCGCTGTTCAAGCGCGGTATCACCGCGTTGCCGATTTATGGCGGCCAATCCTATGAACGCCAGTTCTGGGGTCTGAAACAGGGCGCGCAAATCGTCATCGGCACGCCGGGCCGCATCATGGACCACATGCGGCGCGGCACCCTGCGGCTCGAAACCATCAAGATGGTCATCCTCGACGAGGTGGACGTGATGCTCAACATGGGTTTTCGCGACGACATCGAGTTGATCCTCCAGGCCACGCCCAAGGGGCGGCAGACGGTTTTTTTCTCCGCCACCATTCCCCGACCCATCCAGCAGTTGATCGAGAAATATTCACGCGACCCGCAACAGGTGCGCATCGAGCAGACGGCCAAGACCGTCCCGACCGTCGAGCAGGTTTATTACGAGGTGGACCGCCGCTACAAGATCGAGCTGCTTACACGGCTCATTGACATTCATGATTTCAAACTCGGCATCATTTTCTGCAACACCAAGCGCATGGTGGACGACCTGGTGGACCACCTGAACGCGCAGGGCTATTCCGCCGACCGGCTGCATGGCGACATGAGCCAGGTGCAACGCGACCGGGTGATGAACAAGTTCCGCAAGTCCGGCCTCGAATTCCTCGTCGCCACCGACGTCGCCGCCCGCGGCATCGACGTGGACGACGTGGAAGTGGTGTTCAATTACGACCTGCCCTACGACGGCGAGGATTATGTCCATCGCATCGGGCGCACGGGCCGCAAGGGACTCAGCGGGCGCGCCATTTCGTTCGCCTCCGGCCGCGAGATTTTTCAGATTCGCGTCATCGAGCGTTATACCAATATGCGGATTCAACGCGGCAAGCCGCCCACGGCGGGCGAAGTGGAGGAGGCGCGGACCAACGTGTTTCTCGACAAGCTCCGCGCCACCTTGACGAGCGGCGAATTCAAGCGGCAGGACCGGCTGATCGAGCGCCTGATGGAAGAAGGTTTCACCACCACCGACATTGCGTCCGCGTGTCTCGCCCAATTGCAAAGCGGCGATGCCGCGCCGCCACCAGCGCAACGCACCGGAGACTACGACCGGCCAGAACGCGGACATTTTCAGGACGGCCCCCGTGGACGGCCCGACGACCGTCGAGCCCCCCGCTACGAAAGCCGTGAACGTTTCGAGCGCCCGCAACGTTTTGCCGAACGCCGCGAGGAACGCCCGGTTCGTCCCACGGTCGCTCCGGTCGGCAAAACTCCCCGGCCGGTAAAACCGGCTGTTGTCGCAATTCCCGCCGCCAAACCATCACCGCTAAAAGTGGTTCCGGCACCTTCGCCGGTTGGATCCGAAGGTGGGGCGCGTCACTCCGTGCGCGCCGTCGTCCCCACACCCGAAGGCGGCGCGCACGGAGTGACGCGCCTTAGCACAGAAATTCCAGTCAATCCTGAAGTCGAAAAAACTTATTCCGACGCCGAAATTCTGGCTTCCGTGAAACCCGAGCCGCGCAAGCCGGTTGAATCAAAACCACCGGCCAAATCCACCCCGCCGTGGACCCGTCACGAGCCAGCTGAAGCAAAACCCACTCAGCCGGCCAAAAAAAGCCGTCCGCCGGCGGGCGATTATACCCGCCTGCATATGAACCTTGGCGAAGCCATGGGCGTCGTACCGATTGACATTGTCAACGCCATTGCCGGCGAAACCGGCTTGCCGGGCAAGGTCGTCGGCAATGTGGACATCCGCGAGCATCATCTGTTCGTGGACGTGGTATCCGATCACGCCCATGCCATTCTCGCCAAGCTCAATCGCACCCAAATCAAAGGCAAAAAGGTCAAGATCAAGGCCGCATGAATACAAAGCCCGGGACTGAACCGGCCCCCACCCGATCCATCGGACGCCTGTTTCCATTCGTCCTGCGCGCCGGGATTTTGCTGGTTGGCCGCGAGAAGTTGCACCATAACAAGGGCAAGCTGCATTTCGTCCTGATTACGGAGGACATCGCGGAAAACGTCCGGGCGGAAATCCTGCTGGACTTCAAACATTATCCCGTGGTGCAACACTTCACGCCGGCAGACCTGGAGGAATTTTTCAAAATCAAAGGCGCCAAGACGATTGGTTTCGCCAAGTCCGGCCTCGCCCAATCCATCTACGCCGAGTTGAAGGAATACCGGATCAATCAGCCGGTCACGAAACCGAAAACGCCACAACCGCCGGCGCCAGCTGCTCCTGCGAAGCAAGTTGGTTTCAGCTCAAGTCAAGCCGCCGATTCGCCGCAACTGAAGAACCGGCTCGTTTAAGACGCGAGACTGGGTGAGGTCCACTTCAAATTCCGCCACCCAGTCATTGGCTTCCTCCGGATCCACCAGCATTTGCTGCACGCGCCAGCCTTTCCGGTCTTCGGAAGGAACCACATACGTATGTCGCGTGTTCCGCGCATTCGGATCGAGGCAGATACGCTCGTGCTCGAGTTCGTAAGCCTCCATCGCCGCGCGCAATCGTTCAGCCGTCCAAGGCTGGCCATCGGCATCCTTCGGAGGGGCGAGTTCCACAAGCCCCTTACTTTCAGCATCGGAAGCGGATTTTGGGTCTCGCGGAACTCGACCCTCCGAAAGTGAGGCCAATGCCGCATCGTAATCGCCAATCACCAGTCCGCGCAGAAATACAAAAATACGGTTCCGGATCTCCGCCGTGAAGGCCTTCGTGTCGCGCGTGATGTCCTGGGCGGCTTCCTCCGCGCCGGGTGGACGCACCTCTTTCGTCTCGGCGCGCTGAAAATTCGGATCGCGCAGCTTCTCCCATTCGTCGAGCAGGCTCGAATCCACCTGCCGGATCATCGAGGCCAGATACAGTTCCATCTCGCGGACCTGGTCGTTCTTGGCCGCATCGGGAACGTTTTGCGTAAGCACCTTGTAAACCCGGTTCAAATGCCTGAGCAAAACACCTTCGGCGCGTTGCAACTCGTAGTCCCGGATGTAATCGGAAAACGAGCGGAATGATTCGAACATTTCCCGCGCGATGGATTTTGGGCGGATGTTTTCCTGCCCCACCCACGGATGCCGGTCGGCAAAGGCGTTGAAGGTGGAATAAATGAACTCCCGGTTCGGCTTCGGGTACTCGAGTTTTTCCAGTTCCTCCATCCGCTGGTCGTATTCGATTCCCTCCATCTTCATCTCGGCCATCTTCTGGTCCTTCACCCGGTCGAGCTGTTTGCGCAAAATAATGTCAGGGTCCTCAATAATGGATTCCACGAGCGACAGCAGAATAAGCGCATAATCCGGCTGCTGCGGATCCACCAGCGGAATCGTGTCGAGCAGGTACAGCGACAGCGCCTGGTCCATCGAAAAATCCTCCTGCAACTCGATATTAACGCGCAGCTTGGCGCCGTCGGGCGTCGGTGGAATAAACTCCACAACTTTCCGGTCCAACAGCGAGCGGAACAATTGCCAGGCGCGTTTGATATGCGCCTGCTTCTGCCGCGGCGTTTCGTGACAGCGCGCAATGAGCTGCTGCATCGCCTGACAGCCGTCACCATTCCGGCTCAGCACGTTCAGAAGCATCCCGTGCGTCATCTGGAAACGCGAAGTCAGTCGCTCGGGCGGCGCCGCAATCAGGCGCAGGAACGTGTTCTTGTCCCAGTTGACGAAATTCTTCTCCGGTGGCTGGCGCTTCACGGTTTTCTTTCCGTCGCGCGCGGATTTTTCCGCGAGCTTCAGGTTCTCAATCACATGCTCCGGCGCCTGCGCCACCACCCAGCCGCGATCGTCATAGCCCTTGCGCCCGGCCCGACCGGCGATCTGGTGAAAGTCGCGCGCGCTCAGGATGCCGGTCTTCTGCCCGTCGTACTTGCATAGCCGCGTGAACAGCACGGTGCGGATGGGTACGTTGATGCCCACGCCGAGCGTGTCGGTGCCGCAGATGACTTTCAGCAAACCCTTCTGCGCGAGCTGCTCGATCAGCACGCGATACTTCGGCAGCAACCCGGCGTGATGCAGACCGATGCCATGCCGCAGCCATTTTTTGATGTCGGGCCCGTACGGACTGCTGAACTTGAAGCCTTCAACCGCATTGGCCAGCGCCGCCTTCTCGTCGCGGGTGCAAACTTTGATGCTCGTGAAATCCTGCGCGCTCTGCGCCGCCTCCAGTTGCGTGAAATGGACCACATACACCGGCGCCTTGCCGTCGGCGACCAGGCTTTCCAGCGTCTTGGCCAGCGGCAGTTCCGAATACGCATGCTCCAGCGGCACCGGCCGGTCCGTGGATGATACGCCAACCGTCGGCCGCCCGTTGAGTCGCGTAAGTTCCTCCTCGAAAAACGTGGTGTCCCCCAGCGTCGCGGACATCAGGAGAAACCGCGTCTGCGGCAGCGTCAACAAAGGCACCTGCCACGCCACACCACGCTCGCGGTCGGCGTAATAATGGAATTCGTCCATGACCACCTCCTGCACGTTGGCCGCCGCGCCTTCGCGCAATGCGATGTTGGCGAGGATTTCGGCGGTACAGCAGAGGATGGGCGCGTCGCGATTGACCGACGCGTCACCGGTGCTGAGGCCGACGTTGTCGGGACCGAACTCGCGGCAGAGGGCCATGAACTTTTCGTTTACCAGCGCCTTGATCGGGCAGGTATAAATGGAGCGGCGACCTTTGGCGATGGCCTGGAAATGCAGCGCGGTGGCCACGAGCGATTTGCCCGATCCGGTGGGCGTGTTCAGGACGACGTTCTTCTCCTCGAACAGCTCCAGGATGGCCGATTCCTGGGCGGGGTAAAGCTGGAGCCGCCGTCCCTCCACGTAATCGAGAAAACGCCCCAGCAAGACATCATTGCCGGGCTTCTCCTCCCGCGGAATCAGATCATATAACGTGGCCGGCACAGGCCATTCACTCTACGGTGGCAAAGTTGCATTGAAAAGGCAGATGCGCGAATACATCGGCACGTTCTGAGTTCCATTTTTATTTGCCCACAACACGTTTTGAAATACGATGCCAGCATCTTAATTCAATGAATTCACACCGCCTTTATGAAAAAAGATTTGGCCATTTTTGAGGGACAAAGAATCCGCCGCCTCTACGACGAAAAGACCGAAACGTGGTGGTTTTCAGTCGTGGATATCATCCAAGTGTTGACCCAACAGCCGGATTATCAGGCGTCCAGAAAGTATTGGAAGGTTCTCAAAAGCCGCTTGGTTAAAGAGGGAAGTGAACTGGTAACAAACTGTTACCAGTTGAAAATGGCGGCGGACGACGGGAAGCAGCGCCTCACTGACGTTGCCAATGCCGAGACTTTGTTGCGTCTCGTCCAGAGCGTTCCCAGCCCCAAGGCCGAACCGATCAAACTCTGGCTGGCTAAAGTCGGCTACGAGCGGATGCAGGAAATGGCCGACCCCGCCCGCGCCCTCGAACGCGCCCGTGCCACCTGGCAAAAACATGGCCGCAGCTACAAGTGGATCCAGCAACGCATGACCGGGCAGGAAACCCGCAACAAACTAACCGACTACTGGGCCACGCACGACATCAAGAAAGGCGATGAATACGCCATCCTCACCAACCTCATCCATCAGGAATGGAGCGGCGTCAGCGTCAATGCCCACAAGGTTTTGAAAGGTCTCAAAACCCAGAACCTCCGCGACCACATGAGCGAGGCTGAACTCATCTTCACCGCCCTCGCCGAACTTTCCACCCGCCAGATTGCCGAGACCATCGCCGCCACCGGCATAGCCGAGAACCAAACCGCCGCGAAAACCGGCGGCAAGATTGCCAAACGCGCCCGCCTGGAACTCGAATCCCAGACCGGCAAACGCGTCGTGACCGGCGAAAACTACCTGCCGCCGGGTGGTGCCAAGCAAATCCGAAGCGCGGACGATAAATGAAACCACCGCACACTCCGCAACGCCTCTATTTGTATTTGCCTAAGATCCACCACAACCTACGATGGCCACCATGACAGAACTTGAAGAAATCCGCCACCTCATCCGCGAATTTCGCGACGCAAGAGACTGGATGCAATTCCACAACCCAAAGAATCTAGCCTGTTCTATCTCCATCGAAGCAAACGAACTGTTAGAACATTTTCAGTGGAAAAGCCCGGAGGAAAGTCTTGCCATAACAAGCGAGAAAAAAGTCCAAATCGCTCATGAAGTCGCTGATGTCGCGGTTTACCTGATTGAACTTGCGGACAATCTTGGCATAGATTTTGTCCAAGCGATCCGGGATAAGTTGGCACATAACGCGGCGAAATACCCTGTCAGCAGGTCAAAAGGTTCAGCAAAAAAATACACCGAACTCTGACCACACTTTTTCTCTCCCAATCATGAAACTCTTCCTCGCTCCCACTGATCTCGATTGGTATCGGTTTCTCTCGGCGCGGAAGCCTGAGGAAGTGAATTTTTGGCAACCAAGCGCCAATGTTGGATTTCATGCGCTTGATAACGGTGATCCTCTCGAGTCAGGACACTTGTTTTTGTTTAAACTCAAAGGAAATATCAATAAAATTGCAGGTGGAGGTTTTTTCATTGGTTATTCAAAACTGCAACTCTCCGTGGCGTGGAATATTTTTGGTGAGCATAACGGCGCCTCGTCATTTCCGGATTTCTCGGATTCGATTCGTGCTTATATGGGCGCAACCAACGCGCTCGCACCCGACCCACAAATCGGTTGCATCATTCTCACACAACCATTTTTCTGGCCGGAGCCATTGTGGATGCCTCCGCCAGCCGATTGGAGTAGGAATATCGTTCGTGGGAAAACGTATTCAACGGATACGGAATCGGGACGGCGATTATATGAAGCTGTGACAGAGCGATTTCAAGCACCCACTGAGTCGGAATTTGTGTTGAATGAAGAACGATACGGCAAGCCGATCCTCGTTCAACCACGGTTGGGTCAGCGTGGGTTTCGTTATTCAGTCACAGAAAGGTACGGACGACGCTGCGCCATGACTGGTGAGCGTTCACTCCCCGCGCTGGAAGCCGCTCATATAAAACCATACAGCGAACATGGCCCGCATCGCGTGTCAAACGGGCTGTTGTTACGCGCAGATCTGCACCGGTTGTTTGATTCAGGATATGTCACGGTTACACCCGACCTTTGCATCGAAGTGAGCAAGCAGCTCAAGGAAGATTTTGAAAACGGCCATGAGTATTATGCAATGACGGGTCGGCCATTAATTGTGTTGCCTCACTATGTTGGAGACAAACCGAGTCGCGAGTTTGTCACGTGGCATAATGAGAATAAATTTCGGAAATGAACCCAATCCCCGGCTGTGCGTTTGAAATTGCCGATCGCGATTATACCCGTTCCGTCGCCGTCTTGATCGCTTCAAGCTCCTCCCAGCGGGCGTAAAGCTGCGTGACGTTTTTCTTCGCCGCCTCCAGCTCTTCGTTGAGCTGGTTCACCTGTGTCGCGCGCTTGCGGAAAAATTCCGGATTGGAAAACAGGCCTTCAATGCGCGCCACTTCCGCTTCCACGGCGTGGATTTGGTCTTCCATGCCTTCCAGCTCGCGCGTCTCCTTGAACGAAAGCTTGCGGGGCTTGGCCGGCTTCGGCGTAGCGGCGACTCGGGAGAGTGCCGCTGACTTGTTGGTTGAAATCATGGCGGCGCTTTGCCGGGTCGCCGCTGCGGCCTGCTTTTGTTTCTTCTCCAGGTAATAATCGTAGTCGCCGACGCTGTGATGGATTTTGCCGTCGCCCTCGAACGCCAACACGTCGGTGCAGACGCGGTTCAGGAAATAACGATCGTGGCTCACCACCAGCACGGTGCCGGGAAACGCGATCAACGCCTCCTCCAGCACGCGCAACGTCGGCAGGTCGAGATCGTTCGTCGGTTCGTCGAGGATGAGGAAGTTGCCGCCGTTCTTCAGGATGCGCGCCAGCAACAGGCGGCTGCGCTCGCCGCCGCTCAAGTATTTCACCTGCGTCATGATGCGATCATCGGCAAACAGGAACCGCTTGAGATAGGAGCGCAGCGAAATCTTCGCGTCGCCAAAAATGACGAACTCCGTGCCGTCGCTGACCTCCTCCAAGGCGGTGCGTTCCTCGCGCAACTGGATCCGGCCCTGGTCCACGTAGTTGAACTTCGTGAGCTGGCCGGTCTTGACCGTGCCCTCGGTGGGCGCCAGCTGGCCGATGATGATCTTGAGCAGCGTGGTCTTGCCCAGGCCGTTCCGTCCGGCCACGCCGATGCGCTGGCCGTTCTCGAATGTGAAATTGAACCCGCGAAACAGCGCGCGTCCGCCCAGGTCCATGCCGAGGTTGCTCAACTCCACCACGCGGTTGCCCAGTTGCGGCGGCGGCGGAATGCACAGCTCCACGTCCTCCTCGATCACCGGCCCCGACTTCGCCGCCTCATCGTAGTAACGTTCGAACCGGTCCTTTTGTTTGCTGCGTTGCGCGCGCGGTCCCTGACGCACCCACGCGAGCTCCTTCTTCAGAAACATCTGGCGCTTGTGCTCGATGGTGGCATCGGCGGCCTGGCGCTCGGCCTTGTCCAGCAGGTAATCGGTGTAGTTGCCTTCGTGCGAAAAGAATTTCCCGTCGGACAGCTCGATCATGCGTTTCACCACACGGTCGAGGAAGTAACGATCATGCGTGACGATCAGCACTGTGCCGTGGAATTCTTCGAGAAAATCCGCCACCCAGTCGATGGATTCCGGGTCGAGATGGTTTGTAGGCTCGTCGAGAATCAGAAAGTCGGGCAGGGAAACAATCGCCCGGCACATCGCCACGCGTCGCTTCTCGCCGCCGGACAGTGTCTCAATGCGGCGGTCGCCGGCCGGACAGTTCAAATGGGCCATCGCAATCTCCACCCGCTGGTCCAGGGTCCAGCCTTCCAACGCGTGGATGCGATGCTCCAGAAACTCGTGCCGCTTCGAGTCGTGCGGCAGCGATTCAAACTCCGCGATCAGGTCCAACACCGGCTTGGCGCCGTCCCGGACGTTTTCAAAGACGTTCTTGGTCTCGTCGAGCATGAAATCCTGCGGCAGGTAGCTGACGACGAGGTCGCGCTGCCGGGAGACTTCGCCGCTGTCGGGCGACTGCAGGCCGGCGAGGATGCGGAGAAAGGTCGTCTTGCCCGCGCCATTGCGTCCGACAAGGCCGAGGCGTTCGCCGTCCTGGATGCCGAGCGTGATGGCGTCGAGGATTGTGCGGTCGCCGTAGCGCACGGTGACTTCGGAGGCGGAGATGATGGTGGACATATTTTTTAACCACGGATGGACACGAACCGACACGAATGGGAACCGGTTGATTCGTGTTTATCTGTGTTCATTCGTGGTTTTATTCCCGCGCCGTCTGGACCGGCAGTGCGGACAGCACAACCCGCTCGTTGGTCTTGGAAAAATAATCCGCTGACCAGTCGTTCTGAAACAACACGACGGGATTTTTGCCCACGTCGTAGGCAATCCGGGAGCCGGTCGGCAAAGACAAGGCGTCAATTTCATCTTCCTTGATATCCACCGGCAGCCAGCGGACAACGGTCCACGGCGTGGATTCGAGACGCGAGACCGCGCCGTATTCGCTTTCAAGACGGAATTGGACAACCTCGAATTGCAACGGGCCGACCGCCGCCAGCAACGGCACTTTGATGGAGGAATTCCGCAGGTAAAGCGCCTGAATAACACCTTCCTGCAGCAGTTGCTCGAGACCCTGGCGGAATTGCTTGTACTTTGCCGTATTGGGATTGTGCAGATAACTAAAGGCTTCCGGCGTGAAGCGCGGGATTTCCTTGTAGAGAATCTTGGGGTCGGTCGTGAGCGTGTCGCCGATGCCGAAGCCGTCGTGACCGACGAGGCCGATGACGTCGCCGGGATATGCCTCATCCAGCGTCTCGCGCTCGTTGCCGAACAGCTTGTGCGAACTGGAGAGGCGCACTTTTTTCTCGGAACGCGAGTGATGCACCGTCATGTCGCGCTCAAATTTGCCGGAGCAGACGCGGACAAACGCGATGCGGTCGCGGTGCTTCGGGTCCATGTTGGCCTGGATCTTGAAAATGAAACCCGAAAATGCCGGATTCTCCGGCGAAATTTCGATGCCGCCCATCACCCGCGATTTCGGGGCGGCCGAATGTTTCAGAAATCCGTCCAGCAACAGCTGTACGCCGAAGTTGTTGCTGGCGCTGCCGAAGAACACCGGTGTGGTTTTTTCCGTAAGCACAGCGGTGTCGTCCCAGTCGTGCCCGGCATGTTCCAGCATTTCGAGTTCCTCCACGGTCCGGCGAAAAGTTTCGTCGTCAAGCCGGCCGCGAACCGCCGGATCGTCGAGTCCGCCGACCTGCACCGGCGCACGGTACTGCCCGCCCACGGTGCGTTCGAACAAATGCATGAGCTTTGTCTGCCGGTCATAGACGCCCTGAAACTCAAATCCGTTGCCGATGGGCCAGTTGACCGGGAACGCGCCGATGCCGAGCACGCGCTCCAGCTCATCGATCAGGGCGAGCGGGTCCTTCATCGGCCGGTCGCACTTGTTCATGAACGTGAAGATCGGCACGCCGCGCTGGCGGCAGACTTCGAAAAGTTTGCGCGTCTGCGGCTCGATGCCCTTGGCCGAATCAATTACCATCACCACCGAGTCCACGGCGGTGAGCACGCGGTAGGTGTCCTCGGAAAAATCCTTGTGCCCCGGGGTGTCGAGCAGGTTGAGACGGTAACCGTTGTAATCGAATTGGAGGACGGTGGAGCTGATCGAAATGCCGCGCTTCTTTTCCAGCTCCATCCAGTCGGACGTGGTGGCGCGCTGGTTTTTGCGGGCGGTAACCGAGCCGGCGAGCTGCACGGCGCCACCGTACAGCAGCAGCTTTTCCGTCAGCGTCGTTTTGCCCGCATCCGGATGCGAGATGATGGCGAACGTCCGCCGTTTCTGAATTTCTTGCGTGATATCCACAAAGGTTGCCCAGGATAACAGACCATTGCGTCCGAACAAGGAGAGAACTGGCCGGGCCATGGCCTGGATCGCAACCCGGCCAGCTGCAATGCACCGGCGAACGGCACCGCCAGCATCGGCTATATTTTGCACAAGTCTAAACATCGCTTCTGCATTGTGCCGTGCCACTCAAGGGACGATACTAGGATCACGCTTCGTCTCTCAAAGTTTTCGCGGGACGTTTGACCGTTGAATCCAATTGCATGATATGAGTAAAAGAATTCTTTTGACCAGTGTGTGCCGACCGATGGGCCCGGAACACGGCGACGCGCCGTCTGTGGGCTACGAGCTGCTGTATCGCCAGGTGACCCGCGCCCAGGGAATTTTCAGCCCGCGCACCGTCAACGTCCATTTCTCGCTCGATTACATCGCCGAGAACCTCGATGCGCCGGCCGTGGTGCTGCATTACCCGTCCAAAGGCGAGTTCATCCGCGAACTCAAAAAGGGTTACGATTACATCGGCATCACCTTCATCATGGCCGTGATGCACAAGATGAAGGAGATGGTCGCCCTGATCCGCCAATACGCGCCGGACAGCAAAATCGTCCTTGGCGGCTACGGCACGGTGTTAAAGGATGAGGTGCTCAAGCCGTACGCCGATTACATCTGCCGCGAGGAAGGCGTGACGTATTTCCGCCGGCTGCTGGGAGAGCCTCCGATTCCAATGCCGTACAAACAGCCGCTCATCGTGAGCTGGCTGAAGGTGTTCGGCTGGAAGGTGTCAGGCACCGGGAAAATTTTCGCCGGCCTCGGCTGTCCCAACGGCTGCGATTTTTGCTGCACGTCGCATTTTTTCTCGCGCAAACACATCAAGCTGCTGCCGGATGGGAAGGACATCTACGCCGTGGTCGAACGCTATCTGGCCACGGATACCAGCCTGGTTTTTCTCATCATCGACGAGGATTTCCTGCTCAACAAAAAGCGCGCGATGCAATTTCGCGACTGCGTGATCCAGGGCGGAAAGCGACTTTCCATTTTTGCATTCTCCAGCATCAAGGCCATCAGCCAGTACACGGTCGAGGAAATCCTGGAGATGGGCATTGACGGTTTCTGGATCGGTTACGAAGGCACGCGCTCGAATTACGCCAAACAGCAGGGACGACCAGTCGAGGAAATTCTCACCGAGTTCCGCGAACATGGTATCACGGTGCTGACGTCCATGATCATCGGGTTTGATTATCAAAACCAGGACGTGGTGGCCCACGAGCTGGACGGCTTGATGAAGCTCAAGCCGGCGCTCGCGCAGTTTCTAATCTATGGCCCGGTGCCCGGCACGCCGTTTCACGAACGGATCATCAAGGAAAACCTGTTGCAAGATCGTTACACCACCGACAAGGACCTGTTCTACCGGCGTGCGGATGGGTTCCACACCATGATCAAACACCCGACGCTTTCGGCCAAGGAAATTGAGGGCATCCAGAACTGGTGCTTTGAAGAGGATTTCCAGCGGCTCGGTCCGAGCATTTACCGCGTGCTCGAAGGCCGGCTGCTCGGTTATTTGAAATTGAAGGACTCGCCGAATCCGCTTTTGCGCGCCAAGGCCGATTACTTCGCCAACGAATTGCGTTATGCCTATCCGGTGTTTCTCGCGGGCCGGCTGCTCGGCCCGAACGCCGCCATCCGCCGCTGGATTGGCGATCTGGAGCGGCGCATCCACACGGAACTGGGCCGGCCGGCCCTGGGCCAGCGTTGCAAATCCGTGTTTGCCATCGGGGCCGCACTTTGGACCGCAATCACGTTGAAACTGGATGTCTTTCAACATCCGAAATTGATTCGGAACACCTATCGCCTGGCTGGAAAACGTTGGGGCGCATTTGAAATGTGGGAGGAATTGCATCGGAAAGTCGTTTCGCCGGATTTTTCCATCCAGGTGGAATTGCAACACGCCAAGCAACTGGTGTGGATGCGCCTGGAAGGTGCGCTTTCGAAGCGGGACGCCGAAGGCCTGGCCCGCCGGATCCACGAATCCCTCGCCCGGAGCAAAAACCAGCTCGTGCTCGATTTTAACAAATTGAAATGGGACAAGGCCACCGACCTGGAGCCGTTGCGGGAGAAGCTGGTGAATTATCGTTCACGCATCCGTGTCGTGCTGCCGAAGTTGTCCGCTGCCCACCCGGAACTGCTCCTGCTGGCCAGCATGTTTCACAATTACCACGGCTGAACGCCGGTACCGACCATCAGAGGGTGCAGTTCGGCAGCGAACTCATGAATGAAGCGGGCTGGGACGCAACCCGCTTTCAATTTGCCGGCAGAATCTCGATGGCGTTGATCTCCGGATTTTCCACGTTGGGCGCGAAGGTGATGTCGAGCTTGCCGTCACTGACTTCCACATTCACCGTCTCGACATAGGCCCGCATCGGGCCGCCGGCTTTTATCCAGACATCGAAGTCCTTGAATTCATGGCCTTCGACATTGAACGCAAAGACCCGTTCGCCCGGGCCGGTGATTCCGTCATAAGTTTCGGCGAAATGCAGTTTCACAACGTATTTGCCGTTGGGCACCGGGTACGAAAACGACGTCATGCTGTATCGTTCGCTCTGGTAGAGTGCCGGGGTTTTCGTGTTGGCGATTTGCACTTCCGGACGTTCGGTGGTTTCCCCATCGGCGAAGCCCTGATCGGGAAGCCACACGTTGCCGTCGGAATCCGTCAGTGAATCAAACAGACCCGCCTTGATGCGAATTGGCGGAAGTACCGGACCCGGAGCGACGTTGGTGACTGCTGCGGTCACCGGCGCAACGGCCGGCACGGATTCCATCGTCGGCGCCGGGGTATCGGTCGGCGTGGCAGCAACCGGCGGTGCCGGATTGTCAGCCGGTGCAGGAGCCGCGGCTGGCGGGGCAGTTTCCGTTGGCGTCGGGGCGACCGTTGGGACAGGCACATCGGCGGACGGGCTGGTCGTGGTGGTTGCGGCGGTTGTGCCGGGCATCGGCTGGCTGGCAGGTTGTTTTCCTCCGGACTGGCAGCCGGCAAACAACAAAAGGGCGAGCATCGCGATGAAACAGCCGGGCCAATAACGAACCAGACGCATTGAGTGTTGCATAACGTTCCTCTGGGTTCTGAAGCTCATGTGATTCCCATCGCGACCAAAATGCGACGACCCACGGCGCAACGCAAAGCAAAAAAACATGGATTTTCCAATTTCCGCCCGGGGCCGGCTGATTCCATCCATGCCTGAGGCGGGTCTCAACCGGGACGGCTATTGTCTGGCGGCTGTTTCCACGAACGATTTCATTTTAGCCAGACCTTTTTCGAAATCGCCGCCGACCATTTTGTCGCAATTCATGAACAAGCTGAATGCCTTGGACATGAAATTATTTTTGCCGGACATGCTCCACGTCACGGCAGTTAGATTGCCCTCGGTCTTGAAGGTGAACTCCGCGGTGTTGGTGGCTTTGAACGGCCTGATGAACTCCAGTTTGAACCGGATCAAGTCATTGGGCGCACTTTCAACAATTGTCATACGGCCCGCGCCGATTTTTTTGTTGCCGTCCCACGACATCGCCGCGCCCGTGCCGAAATCCGCGCCGGCAAAGGAATTTTTCGCGTTCGGGTCAAGCTTGGCCCACGGCGACCACGCCTGCCATTTATGCAGGTCGTTGACGTGCGGAAAAATTTTCCCCGGCAGAGCGGAAATTTCTATCGAACGCGAGACGATGAATTCATCCGGCCGTCCGGCGATGACGACGAAAAAGATTATGGCGATGAACGCGAGGGCGAGGAGGATGGGAAGCATAATTTTCCTTTCGATTTGATTTCAATTGAGCAGGCCGGAGAATTTTCTCCGCGTGTCCCACAGCAGATAAAGCGCGCACACGATGATGATGTCGAGCATCGGATTGATCAGGTGTTTCGGGTCATCCACCAACGCGTGGAACGCGATGATGTTCACGATGACCGGGCCGAGCAGCAGCAGGCCAATGTTGCGCAAGCGCGGAATCATCACGAGAATCGCGCCGATGAACTCGAACAATTTCACGAACTTGATATAGCCCGTCGGGACGAACGCTTCAATGAAATGCCATGCGGGCGTGCCTTCGGGCATCGGTGGAATTTTGATGAGATTGAACAGGACGGGGACGCTCGCCGCGAGAAAACAAAGTCCGAGCAGAACACCCGCGATGCAAGGCAGATACTTTTTCATACGTCGCGAGCTTACATTTCCGCCAGATATTCACCAAGTTTTTCCAGCGTCTGTTTGCCGCCTTCGATCGCGCCGAATTCTTTGACGATGCGATCGCGTTCGGCTGCGGACGGGAAAACCATGCGCAGGCCGACGCGCGTTTTGTTTTTTTCGATTTCGTCGAAGGTCCACGTTGCGATCGCGTCCACGCTCGGCCCGCCTTCGCGTCTGCCGCCGTGCGAGAAAACGATTTTTTCCGGCTTCACGATTTGCTTGAACACTTTTTCGTTCGGATAATTTGTGCCGTCGGGCCCGTGCATCACGTGTTTCCAGACGCCGCCGACACGAAAATCCATTTTTTCAATGGTCGTCGTGAATCCGCGCGGACCCCACCATTTCACGACGTGCTTGGGATTGGTCATCGCTTCCCAGACCAGTTCGCGCGCCGCGTCAAACTCGCGCGTGATGATAAATTCTTTGCCGACCAGGTTTTGGCTTTCAGTTTTCGTCGCCATATTTATTTTGCGACGAATTTTCCAAGCGAATCAAGACAACGACCCCAGCCCTCCTCGTGGCGATCGCGGCTTTCGGCGGACGCAAATTTTTCGTGCATCAAAATCAATTCAGTTTGTTTTCCGCGCGCTTTGAACTCCAACGTCACGAGCATTTCGGGCGGTTCAACTTCGCCGAATTCATCACCGCTGCCGTCCTTTTCAAACGCCCAAGTGAAGACGAGGCGTTCCGGCGGCTTTACTTCGTGATAAATCCCGACGGTCGTGAAAAATTCGCCGTCGGCGCGCCGCACCTGAAGCCGATATTTGCCGCCAACGCGCGCGTCCACCTTCGTTGATTGCAACGACCCTCCGTCGCACGCCGCCGCGCCGAACCACTGCTGGAATTGGTTCGCGTCCGTCCACGCCTTGAAGACCAGTTCGCGCGGCGCGTCGAAAACGCGGGACAGTTGCAGTTTGATGTTTGTTTCTTCCATTGTTTTATTCGTGTTCATGTTTTTTCTCCTTGGTTTGTAGTTGTTTCAGATACTCGTCCAAACGGTCAAAACTTTCTTCCCAAAATTTCCGGTATTCCTCGATCCATTGCTGCGCTTCCTTCATGGGCTTGGCCTCCAATTTCAGCGAATGCACGCGCCCGCGGCGGCGGCGGCTGATCAGTCCGGCATTTTCCAGAATGCGCAAATGTTTCGAGACCGCTGGCAGCGACATCGAATAAGGCCGCGCCAGATCGGTGACGCAACGGTCGCCGTGCGCCAGATGCTCCAGAATGCGGCGGCGCGTCGGATCGGCCAGCGCGGCAAACGTGCGGTTCAACAATCGCGGCGAACATTTAACCATATGGTTAAGTATTAACGCAACTCGAATGATGTTGCAAGCGAAATTTTTATGAAGTTGCAGCAACGGCAAGATATCCCGCGCGGGCTGGAAATTCTGCCGCCGCCCGGCGTGTAAATACAAATCTAGTTGGAATCAGGCCAAAGCTGGAGCCCGCGAAGGTATCCTTCGTTAAGCACCAAAGGCAATGGCACGAAAACCACCAGCCAGACAAACATCACCATCAAACGCGGATGACCATTCAGAAAATGGCGTTCCACAAGGATGCCGACCGCTTGAAGGAGGAAGTAAACCATCATCGTGCCGAAGAGAATTCTGCCCGTGACACAGTAAAGCGGGACGTTAATCACGCATTCGTGCAGGATGCCGGAAGCCGCAAAGACCAGGAACAGCGCGAACAGGGGGCGACGGCGTAATCGGCCGAAGATGACGTAGCGAGACCAGTCGCTGAACCAAAGATTCCATCGGTTGCCCCAAAAGTCCGCAATGCTCCGCGCCGCCCACGGACGGCGATGCAGCGCAGGAAGCAGGCAGCCACCGGGCAGCAGGAACAGGTTCATAATGGCAACGAGCGATTCTCCGATCAGAAGCAGAAGTGGCACGGCAAGATAGCTCAGGAGAATTCCGTGAATTTGAAAACCACGGACCAATTGCCAATAGGCCCAATAACTCAACAACACAGCGGCAAACAGCATCAGGATTCGTCGCACCACCAGCCCGGCGCCGGTTGCCCGTTGCGCACGCAAGGCCGAGTTGGGCGAAAACAGCGCCCACGACATGGCTCCTCGCTCTATTTCACATTTGGCCGGCAGCAGCAACGCCACCAGCTTCATCACGAATGACATCACCGCCAGCGTGAGCAGGAGAAACACCGTCATCTGCCAGTTGGGATTGTCCGGCAACATCATCCGATGGGGAAATTACTTGAGCGGCGCGCTTACATCCAGCCCAAGGTGGCGCAGTGGTGGCGGTCTGCAAAGACTGGCCGGCGGCAAAGACCATCCCGCGCGTGATGGAGCTGGCGAAAAAAGTCGGGCTGGAATTTTTGCCGCCGCCTGGCGCGTGAGCGCGACGAATCAGAAAAGTCGCAACCGCATTGCGACAATCCCAACGGAATTGCGCCCTCCAGCCCAAGGTTGCCGAGTCGGCGAGGCTACCTTGGGTCACGATGCGGAAATGAATCCAACCGCAACGCGGTTGCGGCAAACACCGCACCGCCACCGATTCAATCCCAAACATATTTCTCGTCCCATTCAATTTCGTGCCGCTTCAATAACGTCCGTAATTCATCCTGAAATCCAATCTTGCGATGATGTTCCTCCTGCGTGGCGATGTATTGTTTCACCTGTTCCAAATTCGATTGACTCACAGAAAAATCCGCGTAGCCGCCTTGCCACTCGAAGTCGGCGTAATCGCGACCACGCTCCTTCAGCCACGCGTTTGAGACGCGTTTCAATTCCTTCACCCATTCCGCCTGCGTGATGGTGCGGCCAAATCGCGCGAGCAAATGCACATGATCTTCCACGCCGCCGATTTGGATGGGCGCACAATCAAGTTGTTTTGAAATGCCGCCCAGATACGAGTGCAACGCATCCCGCGTGGGTTTGTCGCGCAGCAATGGCCGGCGGTCTTTGGTGGAAAAGACGAGATGAATGTAAACGGCGGAAAGGGATTGCGGCATGACGCGAGAATGTTCAAACCGTTGTCATTTGCCAATCCCAAAGGGATTGTATCCTCCAGCCCAAGGTTGCCGAGCCTGGGAGGCTACCTTGGGTCACGATGTGAAAATGGATTCAACCGCAACGCGGTTGTGGCGAACGTTACGCGGTGGACGGGCGAGAATGGTCGCAACCGCGTTGCGGTTGGGAATTTTTTGCGGACGCTGACCCAGGGTAGCGCGTGCCGCGCAACCCTGGGCTTTGGGACACAGCCCCGTTGGGGCTGACAAAAGTAAATCACTCTCGATCTGCGCCATTGATGATGCCACTGGGACTCCATGAATCCCAATATGGCCACCGAGTAGCCAGGAAGTTCTTTCGGATTTTCGAGAGATAACGATTTGAAAGCACGGCCTGTTCTTTGTCTCGGATTAGTTTCCAATAGTCGGCAAAATTGGGGCAGAGTTGCAAAGTTGGCGGAATCGATATGGCCCGATAACCTGAACTGTCAAGTTTCGCACAAAGGTATTGAGATAAATCTCTCTGTGGCTGAATGCGGTCGTATGTCATGTGGCACTCGTTTTCTCGTTCAAGATGCTTTCGTTTTTTATTGAAGGCTTCTGTGAGACTTGGGTCGCTTCGGCGGCCATAGATGAGAAAATATCTTTGCTCGAAAGTTCGGCTGTGAATCCAATCCGAAGGTATTCGGTAAAGTTCGCGGAACTGAACAATATTCAACGGATCGGAAAACCAAGATTTCCAATCAGCAATTTGATTTGTTGCTTGGGTAAATTCAGCTGATGACTGCCCTCCGACAGTTGCCCAAGGCTTCGATGGGTGCTCAATCTCAATCAGAACCGCATAGACCGTTGCACTGTCGCGAGTGATGTAAAGGAAGTCAGGCACTTTTCGTGAGAATCCGGGAAGCACAGGTTGAGCAATGATTGCAGCCGGATAAGGGCCGTGCGCACCGCGTTTGAAAACTGGATACATTTGCGGAATACAGCATGGATGCCGTTCAAAGAACTCCTGGAAATCTTTCTCAACAGCGTTCGCGTTCAAAAGTAATGCCTGCCACTCAGCATCGATTATCTCGGCATAATCATCCCATGCCATCGCTAGTTCAGGCGGAGTTACAGTTTGATAGGTTTTACTCAGCACGCTGGTTTTCACTTTGATTATTTTCCACCAAACAATTTTTCCACCTTCGCCTTCACCGCCTCATCCATCTTGATGAGCGGCGGCCAGGCGCGCTTGAAACCTTCGCCGGGAATTTTCTTCGTCGCGTCAATGCCCATTTTGCTGCCGCTGGCGATTTCGCTCGTCGCGTGGTCGAGCACGTCGGACGGGCCCTTGGTGAAGATGCTGTCGCGCTGCGGATCGGTGTTGGCCGTGAGATGGAACAGCACTTCGCTGGTGTTATGCACGTCCACGCCGGCATCCACCACCACGATGTATTTGGTGAACATCATCTGCCCCATCCCCCAGAGGCCGTGCATGATCTTGTAGGCCTGCATCGGGTAGGTCTTCTTGATGCTGACGAACACGAGGTTGTGGAACACACCTTCCGCCGGCAGCGCGATGTCCACGATCTCGGGGAAATTCATCTTGAAGATCGGCAGAAACAATTTCACGCTCGCGCCGCCGATGTAAAAATCCTCCATCGGCGGAATGCCGACAATCGTCGCCGGATACACCGCGTCCTTCCGGTGCGTTATGGCGGTGACGTGAAACACTGGATACGGCTCGGGCAGCGTGTAATAACCGGTATGATCGCCGAACGGACCTTCGTCGCGCAACTGCTCGTTCGGATCAACATAACCTTCGATGACGAAATCTGAATTTGCCGGAACTTCAAGGTCGTTGGTTTCGCATTTCACGAGTTCGACGGATTTTTTGCGGAGATAACCCGCCAGCAGGAATTCATCCAATCCGTCCGGCAACGGCGCGGTGGCCGCAAACGGAAACATTGGATCGCCGCCGATGAAAATGGCGACGGGCATCCGCGTGCCGGTCTCGTAATAGCGGCGTCCGTGCCTCGCACCGACTTTCTGGAGCTGCCAGTGCATGCCAGTGGTCTTATCGTCGTAAATCTGGATGCGATACATGCCCACATTGCGCTCGCCAGTATCAGGATCCTTGGTGACGACGCACGGCAACGTGATGAAACGTCCGCCGTCGAGCGGCCAGCAGCGGAGAATCGGCAGGTTCAACAAAGTTGGAGGTTGCAGGTTGAAAGTTGCAGGTTGGTTGACGTCCGGCGCTTTTGGCCAGTTTTCAACCTTCAACTTGGAACTTTCAACCAATTGAATCACATCTTTGCACGAACCGCTCTTCACCGTCTTCGGTTTCGCATGGCGCAAATCCAGCGCGAGGCCGAGGAGCTTGATAGCTTCCTTGAAACTGGTCGGCGGCTTGGCCTTCATCAGCGCACCGAGTTCGTTGGCCACCTCGTCCACGGAGTTAGCCCCCATGCTCATGGCCATGCGCTTGTGCGAGCCGAGCGTATTAATGGCAACGGGAAACGGCGAAACGACGCCGTTGACGGTGGGTTGCTCGAAGAGCAGCGCCTTGCCGCCGCCGGGCGATTTCATTTCTCGGTCGGCAATCTCGGTAATTTCGAGTTCGGTGGCGACGGGCTGGGAAATGCGTTTGAGTTCACCCGCGCGGTCCAGCGCGTTGACGAAATCGCGGAAGGAATCAAAGGCCATACGCGTGCGAGGCTGGCAGAAAACGGCACGGCTGGCAATGCGGGGGATTCACCCACAGATTTCGCCAGTGAACGCAGATGGGTTAAAAACTTTCTGCGAAAATCTGCGCCATCTGCGGGCAAAAAATTATTTCGGCAGCAGATCGGCCACCAAGGCGCGTTCTTCCTTCAATTCATTGACCGTGGCGTCAATCTTCGCGCGACTGAAGTCATTGACCGGCACGCCCTGGACGATTTCCAGTTTCTGGCCGTTGCTCCGCACGGGGAACGAGCAGATTAAACCCTTCTCGATGCCGTAGCTGCCGTCGGAACAAAGACAGACACTGTGCCAGTCGCCGGCCGCCGTCGGCTCGACGATGGACCGGACGCTATCCACGACGGCATTGGCCGCGCTGGCGGCGCTGGACGAGCCGCGCGCCTTGATAATGGCCGCACCCCGTTGCTGGACGGTCGAGATAAATTCGCCCTTGAGCCATGCGTCATCCTGAATCGCGGCGGTGGCAGCCCGGCCGTTGATTTTGGCGTTTGAGAAATCGGGATATTGCGTCGCGGAATGGTTGCCCCAGATGGCCATGTTGCTGACGGCGGTCACGTCGCCGCCGGCCTTTTTGGCAAGTTGGGCCTTGGCGCGGTTTTCGTCGAGGCGCGTCATGGCAAAGAACCGGTCGCGCGAGATGTCGGGCGCGTTGCTCATGGCGATGAGACAGTTGGTGTTGCAGGGATTGCCGACGACGTGAATGCGCACGTCCCGCGCGGCGTTCTTCTGGATGGCGTGGCCCTGGCCGATGAAAATCTTGCCGTTGATGCCGAGTAAATCCTTGCGTTCCATGCCAGCCTTGCGCGGGACACTGCCGACCAGCAGCGCCCAGTTCACGCCGCGAAAGCCTTCATCAAGACTTGCCGTGGCCACGATGCCCTTGAGCAGGGGAAACGCGCAGTCGTCGAGTTCCATCACGACACCGCCGAGCGCGGGCAAGGCGGGCTCGATTTCTATCAGGTGTAAAATGACCGGCTGGCTCGGCCCAAACATCGCGCCGGAGGCGATGCGGAACAGGAGTGAATAACCGATTTGACCGGCAGCCCCGGTGACGGCGACGCGAATGGGTGTTTGGCTCATAATTAAAATGGGTTGTCATTATAGGTGTCCCGGCCAAGGTTGCGCAAGTATGGAGGGGTTGCTTCTCGAGGAATCCCCACAAAGAAGGGACCTCGAACAGCTGGCGCAAAAATTTCTCTTGCGAATTTTTGTTTTGCGCGTAAAACCAAACTGTTCTTTGAAACGAATGAGCGTCGGCTCGTTCACCAATGCAGTCAAATGTCTGGGAACCCGGTGAGAATCCGGGACGGTTGCGCCACTGTAACGGCTACAAATTCCAATGCCACTGATGAAAATCGGGAAGGCGGAATGAGGTTTGAGGCCGAAGTCAGGATACCGGTCTGATTGCACTCGTCGGCCCCGGCGTATCGGGGCGCTTCTCCGCAAAGAGAAGGATGAGGCCAGTCCGCCCAAACTGTTTTTGGCCGGCTCGTCGAATTTCCTCCATTCTTCGTTTGCGAAGCCTGGAGGATTTTTGTTTTCCGGCTTCGCACTGGTCTCTCAACCAAAACCGTTCCGTGACGTCGCGTCGCGGAACCAGAATGAAAGATCAGAAAAATGAAGAAAATCAGTCTCGTCGCGCTGGCGTTGGCCGGTGCCTTGTTCATTCCGGACACCAGCCGTGCCCAATATGCCAGCACCGTGGTGGCTTACGATCCCGGTGCCGCCGCCGGCGGTTACACCACCGATCCGACGGCTGCGTTGGGCGCCCCTTCAACGCAGACGGTTGACCCGGACCCGATCTTTGGGGGCACCTTTCCGGTTGACCCGTTCGATCCGCCGTATCTCCCCGACCAGATCGTTTCCATCGGCGCGGGCGGCTCGCTCACGCTGCAATTCAGCACACCCATCTTGCACAGCACCGGTCATCCCTACGGCATCGATTTCAATATTTTCGGCAACAGCGGCTTCATCATCACCAACAACGATTATTCCGGCGGCGGCATCACGGATGGTTCATTGTTCGGCAACAACACCGGTTCCACGCGGGTGCAGGTCAGCGCCGACGGTTCAACGTGGTACACGCTGAATCCCGCGCTCGCGCCGACGGTGGACGGACTTTATCCCACCGACGGAACCGGCAATCCGCAATTGGCAGTGAACCCTGGTCTGACCAGTGCGGATTTTGCCGGCCAAGGTCTTGCCGGCATCCAGTCGCTTTACAACGGTTCCGGCGGCGGCACGGGTTATGACATTTCCTGGGCGCTGGACTCCAACAGCAACAGCGTCAGCATGGCCAGCGTGGATTACATCCGCATCGAAGTTTTGAGCGGCACCTCGGAAATCGACGCGATCTCAGGTGTGCCCGAACCGGCCGCCTGGGCGCTCGCGAGCCTGGGCGCGGTGGCGCTGGTTTGGAAACAACGCCGGAAGGTCTGAACCGACATGCGTCTGGCGCTTTTTTTTATGGCCGGGCTGGCCGCCGCTTCGATGGCTGGAGCGGCGGTCTTCCAGCTGGATTTTTCCAGCGACCCCGCGGCCTCCGGCTGGCAAAAGATCGGCAATACCAACCTGTTTCAATGGAACCCCGCCGGGCAAAATCTGGCCGTCACTTGGGACTCGTCACAGAGCAACAGCTACTTTTATCATTCGCTGGGAACCATCCTTGCGCGCGATGACAGTTTTCACATGAGTCTGGACCTCATGTTCCAAGACTATGCCAACGGCACCACTCCGGGCAAACCCTTTGATTTCGAGGCGGCCATCGGGTTTTTAAACCTGTCCAACGCCATGCAGCCCGGCTTTTCGCGCGGTGCCGGCATCAATCCCACTTTCGGCCCGGATAATCTGGTCGAGTTCGATTTTTTCCCGGCCTTCTCCCATTTCCGACCCACCATTGCCCAGACCATGGTCTCGACCAATAATGCGTGGCTTTACAACCAGAACAATCTTCTTGATATGACGCCGGGCCAGCTGTTCCACGTGGACATGGATTACAATGGCACGACGCGGACGCTCACCACCACGGTGACCAATAACGGCGTCCAATACGGCGTCACCCAGACAATTTTCGTCCCGGATAATTTTGATTTCCGCGCCACCGCCATTGCCGTGAGCAGTTACAGCGATCAAAACGGCACGGGTTCCATCCTGGCCCATGGCACGGTGGACAACCTGGTCATCACGGTCCCGCCGCCGCCGGTGCAAAATTTCACCGGCGCCGGCACGAATGTCGTCTGGCAGGGACAATTCACCGGCCGCACGAACTGGCTCTACACGCTGGAACGCACAACCGATCTTCAATCGTGGACCGGTGTCACCACCGGCATCTCCGCCAGCGCGACGAATTTTCTATTGCTGGACACGAACCCGCCGCCGGACCGGGCATTTTATCGCGTGGGAGCCGACCGGCCATGAACCGCCGCGCCTTCACCTTGATTGAACTGTTGGTCGTCGTCGCCATCATTGCGATTCTGGCGGCAATGCTGTTGCCCGTGCTGGTCAAAGGCAAATTGTCCGCGCAACGCGTTGACTGCGTCAGTAATCTGCGGCAAATCGGCCTGGCCACGCAACTCTACTGGGACGACAATGGCGGAAGCTGTTTCAAGTATATTTTTGGCGATACGAATTACGGCGAAATTTTATGGTTTGGCTGGCTGGACACCAGCCAGCCCGAAGGCCAGCGCCCGTTCGATTTGTCCCCCGGCGCGCTGCATCCGTACTTGAACGGCAGCGACGTGCGGTTGTGCCCGGCGTTGTACAGCTCGCTGGCGCAATTCAAACTGAAGGCTGACAACACGGTATTCAGCTACGGCTACAATTCATGTTTGGCCGGCACCTTCAGCGGACCGCCCGTGAAGGCCAGCCAGATCAAAACGCCGGGCGACACCGCTCTTTTTGCGGACGCGGCGCAGGTGAACGATTTTCAATCTCCCGCCTCGCCGGCCAACCCGATGATCGAGGAATTTTATTATCTGGATCGGGAAACAAACTATGCCGACCCCTTCAATTATCCGAACGGCCATTTCCGCCATTCGCAGAAGGCCAATGTAGCCTTCGCCGACAGCCATGTTAGCGGCGAAACCATGATGCCCGGCTCGGTCGACAAAAAATTGCCCGCCCAAAACATCGGCCAGTTACGACCGGAGATTCTGACCATTCCCTGAATCCGGGCTTATGCGCCGATCTGCCTTTTGATGGCGCCGCAGATTTGTTTGGACCACTTTTCCAGGACCTGCGCGTCCCGGCCTTCGAGGAGCAAACGCGCCTTGGGTTCGGTTCCCGAGTAACGCAACAACACGCGCCCGCCGGCGGATGCCAATTCCGATTCGGCCTGGCCGACCAGTTTCAACACGCCATTGAGCTGCTCGAACGGTGTTTTTTCGCGCACCTTCACGTTTGTGACGAGTTGCGGAAACCGCGTCCAACATTTCGCCAGTTTTGAGAGCGGCTGGTCCTTGGCCCTGATGATGTGAAGCATTTGCAGCGCGGCGACGAGACCGTCCCCGGTCGTGCCGAAATCGCGAAAGATCAGATGTCCGCTCTGCTCGCCGCCGAAGTTGAAACCGCCGCGCAGCATCTCATCGATCACGTTTTTGTCGCCCACGGGCGTGCGCAGCATTTTGCCGCCGGCATTTTTGATGGCCGCTTCCAGCCCGGCGTTGCTCATCACGGTCGCCACGAGGGTTTTTTTGGCGAGGGTTTTTTGCGCAATCATATCCAGCGCGGCGATGGCCATGATATCGTCACCATCAATCAAATTGCCTTTCTCATCACACAACAAAACCCGGTCGGCGTCCCCGTCATGCGCGATGCCAAGCTGCGCGTGATGCTCGACGACCTTGCGGCACATCGATTCAGGGTGCATCGAGCCGCAATCCTGGTTGATGTTCGTGCCGTCGGGCTGGTTGCCGTAAATAATGACTTCGGCACCCAGCTCGCGCAGCACGCAGGGCGTGGACTTGTAGGCCGCGCCGTGCGCGCAATCCAGGACGATGCGCAACCCTTCGAGCGTCAGGCCGCGCGGAAACGACGCCTTGGCAAATTCAATGTAACGCCCGAGCGCGTCGTCAATGCGGACCGCCTTGCCAACGGCGTCGGCGGTCGGACGGATGTTTTCAATCTTCCCGCTGAACACCAGGTCCTCGATCTGGTCTTCGATTTTATCGTCGAGCTTGTAGCCGTCGGCGCGGAAAAATTTGATGCCGTTGTCCGCGTAGGGGTTGTGCGACGCGGTGATGACAATGCCGGCGTCGGCGCGCAGGCTGCGCGTTGCATAGGCCACACCCGGCGTCGGCAACGGCCCGATGAACAGGACGTCCACGCCCATTGAAAGGATGCCGGAGGAAATCGCGTTTTCGAGCATGTATCCGGACAGCCGGGTGTCCTTGCCGATGACGATCTTGTGGCGGCCGCGGCCACGCGACTGAAGTTCCAGATTTTTGAAAACGTAGGCGGCGGCGCGGCCCAGCTTGAGCGCGGTCTCGGCGGTGACGGGTTCCACATTGGCCGTGCCACGGACGCCGTCCGTGCCGAAGATTTTTTTGGGTAAGCTCATGTTTATTTATTTTCGGGCCCCGGCGGCACAAGCACCCCCACCCTGGGCGGATCAATGTTCACGACCGTCACGCCCGAAGGCGTTGAAACGTCCACCCGCCGGCGCAAATCGCGGGCGGACTGGATGTCCGTGAGGTCCACCATCACGTGAATCTGGTTGGCTTCCAGATCAGCCATGACCTCGGGCGACCCGCTGACCTTGACGGCCACGGTGGCCGGGACCACCCGGAAATCGCGCACATCCGATGCGGCGGAAACCACGAGCACCTGCAGATTTCCAAAGGTAACCGTATGCTCGGTGGTCGGCTCGGAAACTGTGGCCGGTTCCTCGTAAATCTTATGCACGGTCAGCCAGATGGCCACCGCCAGAAACAGTGAAAACAATTTCCAGCCAAAATCAGTGGTGACCCAATCGCGGATGGCCATAAATTCAGTTGCCGGACGGTTTGGCGGCCGGACGCGGCTCGCTCTTGGTGATCACGGCCTGACTGGACCGGTGACGTTCGCCGAAACGCGCGCGCAGCCATTCGATGCCATGGCGCGATTTTGCCGGCGGCACGAACACGGACGTGAGGAACGCGCGCAACTCCTCCAGCGACACGCCGCGCACAAGCTGCCCTTTGTAGGCGTGCGAAACCATCCCGGTTTCCTCGGACACCACCACGATGACCGCGTCGGTTTCCTCGCTCAGCCCGATCGCCGCGCGATGCCGCGTCCCCAGCGACTTGTTCAGGTCCGACCGTTGCGTCAGCGGAAAAATGCACGCGGCATAGGCAATGCGGTCGCCCTTGATGATGACGCCGCCGTCGTGGATCGCATTGTTGGGAAAGAAAATCGTTTCCAGCATTTCCGGCGTGGCGTCGCAATCCACGCGAATGCCGGACTCGACGGCCTCCTGGAGCTGGATGTTCTGCTCGATGGCGATGAGCGCGCCGATTTTCACGTCGGCCAGCCGCTCCACCGTCTGGATAATGACCTCGATGCTTTCGCGTTGTTCGCTCACACTGGCAAACAATGGCAGGTTCCCGAGTTCCGCCAGCATCCGGCGCAGTTCCGGCTGAAAGATGATCATGACCGCCACGGCGAAAAACGCCGAGAAGGTGCCGAGCAGCCAGCGCAGCACCCGCAGATCGAGGATCGTGGTCACCAGCGCCAGCGCCAGCAGCAGCACGACGAAACCGATGACCACCGGCCAGCCCCGGGTGCCGCGCAGAAAACGGAAGAGATAATAAATCGCCACCGCGAGGATTAAAATTTCCAACGCGGCCCGCCAACTGCCTTCGAGTTGAACCCACATCATTTTTTATTCCGGGCCAGTATGGCTTCGGTCATCCGCACCGCCTGAACCGTTTCCGCCACATCATGTGTCCGGATGAATTGCACGCCGGATTCGACCGCCAGGGTCGCACACGCAAGCGAGGCCGGCAGACGAGCAGCTAATTCCGTGCCGAGCAATTTTCCCATGAATGATTTGCGCGAAACGCCCAGCAACAGCGGCCGCCGCAACGTTTTAAAACTCCGCAAAGCCGCGAGCAACAGTAAATTATGTTCCAGCGTCTTGCCAAAACCGATGCCGACGTCCAGCACCACCTGGTCCGCCGTCACTCCGCAGGCGTTCAACTTTTCCAGCCGCGAGCCAAAAAATTCGCCGACTTCACGAACCACATCCGCGTAAACCGGATTGGCCTGCATGGTTTGCGGCGTGCCGCGCACGTGCATGCAAATATAACCGGCCCGGGATTCCGCCACAACCCTCCACATCGCGTCGTCCTCGCGATGGGCGGCCACATCGTTGACGATGCTCGCGCCGGCCTGCAACGCGGCGCGGGCCACGGCGGGCTTCATGGTGTCGATCGAGAGGGGAACCTGGATGTGCGGCGCCAGCTGTTCGATGACGGGCATGACCCGGCGCAGTTCCTCGGCTTCGCTGACCAGCTCCGCCCCGGGGCGCGTGGACTCACCGCCGATGTCCAAAATATCCGCGCCCTGAGCAACCAGTTCCTTCGCGTGCGCGACGGCAGTGGCCGTATCCAGGAATTTTCCGCCGTCGGAAAAGGAATCGGGCGTGACGTTGACAATGCCCATGACGAGCACGGGCCGCGGGAAGATGAATTCAAACCGGCGTGCGCGAAAAACGATTTTATTGGCCGCAGACACGAATGGATTGTGGACGGATTCCGGCCACGCGCCAAGCGCATCTGCAGGGCATCGGGCGATCAAACCTTGCTTTTGAAGTATTTGATTGTCTGCTTCAAACCGGCGGCCAAGGGGATCTTCGGCTCCCAGCGCAGCAATTTCCGGGCGCGGGTGATGTCAGGACGGCGTTGTTTCGGATCGTCCTGAGGCAGTGGTTTGAAAACGATTTTACTGCGCGAGCCGGTGGCGCGGATGATTTGTTCGGCGAATTGCAGCATGGTCATTTCAACCGGATTACCGATGTTCACCGGCAGATGGTAGTTGCTCATCATCAGGCGATAAATGCCTTCGATCAAATCGGACACGTAACAGAAGCTGCGGGTCTGCCGGCCCTCGCCGAACACCGTGACCGGTTGATTTTTGAGCGCCTGGCTGACGAAGGCGGGCACGACGCGGCCGTCGTTGAGCCGCATGCGCGGTCCGTAGGTGTTGAAGATCCGGACGATGCGGGTGGCGACCAGGTGCTCGCGGTGGTAGGCCATGGTCAGGGCCTCGGCGAACCGCTTGGCCTCGTCGTAACAGCCGCGCGGCCCTATGGTGTTGACGTTGCCCCAATAATCCTCGGTTTGCGGATGGACCAGCGGATCGCCGTAGGTTTCCGAGGTTGAGGCAATGAGGAAGCGCGCGCCCTTTTCCTTCGCGAGACCGAGGGCCTTGTGGGTGCCGAGCGAACCGACCTTGAGGGTTTGAATCGGCAGTTCCAGATAATCAATCGGGCTGGCGGGCGAGGCGAAGTGCCAGACGTAATGGACCGGCCCTTCGAGGAAGATGAATTCGGTGACGTCCTGCTGGATGAACTTGAAATTTGGATTGCCGCCGAGATGGGCGATGTTGTCCACCGAACCGGTGACAAAATTGTCGATGCCGATGACCTTGTGGCCGCGGGCCAGAAGCAAATCGGTGAGGTGCGAGCCAAGAAACCCGGCGGCGCCGGTGACAACGGATGTGGAAGATATTTTTTTCATGGAAGGGAGTGGAGGTTCACTTTGCGCCGGAGCCGGTCAACACGGCGGGAATGGTGCGGACCAGGATTTTCAAATCGAGCCACAGCGACCAGTTGTCGATGTATTCGAGGTCCAGCCGCACCCAGTCCCTGAAATCGGAAATCTGATTGCGGCCGCTGATCTGCCAGAGGCAGGTGAGGCCGGGTTTGACGCTCAGGCGGCGGCGGTGGGCCAGGTTTTCGAAACGTTTCACCTCATCCACCGGCAGCGGCCGCGGTCCGACCAGGCTCATTTCGGCGCGCAGGACGTTGAATAATTGCGGCAGCTCATCGAGGCTGTATTTGCGGAGAAATTTTCCGACCGGCGTGACCCGCGGATCGTTGGTGACCTTGAACACCGGGCCGCTCATTTCGTTCATGGCCTCCAGTTCATGTTTGAACTGCTCGGCGTTGCTGACCATGGTGCGAAATTTGTAGAGCGTGAAGGGCGAACCGTTGAGACCCGAGCGTTGCTGCCGGAACAATACCGGTCCGGGTGAGGTCAACTTGATGGCCAGTGCAATGAGGGGCAGCACCGGAATCACCGTCAACAAGACCAGAAGCAACAAGGCGCCGGTAAAATCCATGATCTGCTTGGCGACGCCCTGCCAGGAGGCTTCCGGCGTGGTGCGAAACACCAGCAGGGGGTAACCAAGCAGTTCGTCGAAGCGCGCGCGCGAAATCTGCGTCCCGAAAAAATCGGCGACCAGCCACGCCTCGATGCCTTCGAGTTCGCAGGTTTTGATGGCGCTTTCCACCTGTTCGAAGTAGGTATGGCGCGCACTGATGATGACTCCATTCACCGAATGCTCGTGCAGCAAGTGCGCGAGCTGCTGCACGGCGGCCTTTCCGAGGCTCAGTTCAGCGACAATCTCAACCGTTTCGTCCGATCTTTGTTTGAGTTCACGACGCAAACGCACGATTTCATCGCCGGTCGCAATCAGGATGAACCGGCGTTTGTATTGGGATTGGGCAAACTTGCTGCGCAATGCCAGACGTAACAGTTCCTCCTTGAGATAAACCAGGCTGAAACTGATGACGCCAAAAAGCAGCATGACTCCGCGCGGCGAAACGAAGCGGATGGCATACATGATCACCACCAGGCCGATGGTTATGATGGAACAGCCCCTTAAAAGCGGCCAGATGACGGCGCGGCGCAGACAAACCACCGGATGGTTGTAGAAACCCTGGGATTCGAGGACGAGCGGCGCCGCGGGAATCAATGCAAAGTAAAGCCAGACGACCCGGTTGAACATGTCGGCGGGAATTGGATCCAGTTTCAACCAGGCGACAAACTGCGGATCTGCCCGCAAGGTAAACGCGATCCAGAAGCTCACCGCAAACAGGCACGCGTCCGCCAACTGATGGATTTGGGTTCGGATTTGACGATCACGTCGCAGCATGGCGTAATGGCTTGAATGATAAAACGCGGTTCAGAATAAACAAGCGGCGCGTGAATTCAAATATTTTGGTCATCAATGCCTGCCCAAGGGGTGTTGATATTCCGGCACCGAGGCGGCAATGAGTTTCTTCATGCGTTCAAACGTGGCATCCTCCTCGCCGGGCGCGCAAACCGAAAAATACGAAATGTAAGCCCAGCGCTGCAGCACCCCGGTGTGTACCAGGTCGCGCGCCAGCCACCACATGCGCTGGAAATTATCCACCGTCTGTTCATTCCCGGCCACGAACCAAAACACATAGATGCCGCTGGCTTCGTGCTTTTGGCCGTCCGGTGTCAGATAGGTGTTGTGGATGATCCATTTCATCACCGGCAATTCATACGCCGGTCCGGCGGCAATTGGAATGTTGACCGGGGTTTTTGAGACGATGGCCCAACCTTGTCCCGGAAGACAGTAGTCCGGCCGGTGAATGCTGGTCCGGTCCGCCCCCATCAGGATGATGGTGAGATTCACCCAGAACCCGTCGGGCGCCAGATAATAGCGGTCCGCAAAACTGGTATCCTTGGGCAGATAACCCAGAACCACCTCCGGCTCCGGCACATTGGTGGAGGTGAAATCGAGCAGCTTCTCCGGCAAATTGATCTCCATCATCACCCGGCCGGGAATTGGGGTCGCTTTGATGCCGGGCTGTCCCAGTTTTTGGTTCGCCCGGAGCCAGGTCAGTCCCCCCGCCGCTCCGGCGATCAAAACCAGCGCGGTCGCAAGGATGATCCACTTCTGGTGTTTCATTCCTGTTCTCCTCCGGAGGACGGGTTTCCCGCCGCGGATTTTTCCAGCCAGTGACCGATCCACAGCAGGCCAATAATTCCCGGTACGTATGGCAAGAGGCTGATGATGCCGAACGGGCCGCCTTCATGGACATAATTGCCCCAGGTCTGGCCGCCCATTTCCGCCGCCACAATGATGGCCAGCAACCGCAGCACATTTCCCAACACGGCAAAGGGAACCGCCAGCGCCATCAAAAAAACCCGTTTGCCAGGCGAGCGAAACGTGGCAAACCCGTAAACGGTCGCGAGCAAAAAAACCGCGATCAGGCTCCGCATCCCGCCGCAGGCGGCCGCGACCTCGTATTGGTAGGTCCCGGACGGGTCAATCAACTGCGTGCCCTGCCGGAGGATGCCGATGCCGACAATGTGCGAGATGATTTCCACCAGCCAGCAGACAAACAGCCGGAGGGGGAACAGGATGAAATTCAGGTGCGCCGTCAGCGGAATTGAAAAAACGAAAAGAAAAAATGGGTACATACTCCGCCGCAGCCATCCGCGCCCCCAGGCCAGGCCCGTCAATGCGTATATCCCTGCGAACAGCGCGACGATTGAAACAATTGGCTGTTGGACCAGGAAACCAAAAATATGCAATACCAGCGCCAACGCCAGCAATAATAGTCCCGGCCACCACAGTTTGAGCGGGAGGGCGGTCAATTCGTTTCGCTTCCACCAAAATATGCCGACGACCAGAAATGGAATCAGATTGCCATAGCTGGTGTCAGCCCCAGCCTCACCGGGTTGATTATAGGCATCATAAAGCCATGCAAACAAAGATGAGGTGTGAACATAACCAAGGATGGAGTTGCCCCAAAACTGGAACAGTAAAATCCAGGCTGCGAGCAGTGTGAAGAAAAAAACCTTGTTCGGCAGGCGATGCCAGCATTCAATTGAGTCCGCCCGCCAGTCGGGCGGGGCTGCCTTGGTTTGGTCGTCGTCCATGCGTGCGTGATTCCATCCTTCAGATACCAAAGTGGCGGGGTTTGCTCAAACAAATTCGCCCTGCCCAAAAGGAAAAGTTGGCGCCGGGGTCCAAAAATACTATCGTCTGGAGATATGAACCGCACAAAGCCTGTGGCCGGCCCCATTGGACGGGCTCCGGTGACGTGGCTGGCTTTGAGCCTTTTACTGCTTCCCTTGATGATAACATCGGAAAGCTTGTGGCTCGATGAGGGGGATACGGTCATGTATGCGTTGCAGCCGGATTTTCACTCCTGGCAGCAATATCTCAGTCACGACCTGGCCGCTGACTGCCAGATGCCGCTATCGATGTTTTTCGCCTGGGTGGCCGGCCAGACGCTGGGAACACACGAATGGCAGTTGCGCGTGATCAATGTTCTTTGGGGCGCACTCGCCCTTTTCGCCTTCCATCGGGCCGGCAAATGGCTGGGTCTGCCCTGGCTTCCGCTGTTGCTGGCCGCGCAGCCGTACTTTTGGTTTTATACCAATGAAGCGCGGCCTTATGCACTCCAAATCGCGTGCGGCGCGTGGTTGTTCGCAGGCTTTGCCGAATTCATCGCGCTGAAGGGAACTGGAGAATTATGGGCATGGGTCTTTGCGGCCGCGGCCTTTTTTCTTTGTCTCACCACCATGCTGGCTCCCCTGCCCATTCTCGTCGTTGTCGTCACCGGCGGAATTATCGCCGGGTTGCGCCGGTGGAAAGTCAGCCGGAAAGCCATCATGATTTTGTTGGGGGGAGCCATCGCCAACATTCCCATTGCCATTTATTATTTTTCCACGCTGGCCCGTGGCGCCAAGGGGGCCCAGTTGTGGCGGGTCGATTTGAAATTTTTCGGTTACGTCATTTACGAATTGACCGGCCTGACGGGTTTGGGGCTGCCCATAGAAAAGATTCGGGAGCTCGCAAAATCTCCGCATCTGTTTACTGCATTGAACGAGCATGTCTTCCAGTTTGCACTTCCCGCAATCGGTTTCCTGTTGTTGCTTCTGGTTTTGGCCGGAGGATTGCGCCGGCGGGATGGAAGTTCAGTGGCCGGATTGACTGCGGGAATCGCCGGGATATTGAGCGCCAACTCGCTGGTGTTCGTCGTGGTTGCCATCTGCTTGCAGAAGGCCTTTTGGGCACGCCATTTCGCGCCGGTGTTCCCGTTCTATGTCGCTTTGCTGGCCCTGGCGATCCAAGGCTTGTGCGAAAGTAACAACCGGTTTGCGAAACTGATTCCAGGGCTCTTGATCGCCTTGCTCCTTTTTTCCTCGCTGAACTTGCGCTTCGCCGCCCGGTATCGAAAGGAGGATTATAAATCGGCGGCGCAAATTGCCCAGCGTGCTCTGGACGGAAAAAAATCCGTCTGGTGGGTGGCGGGGCTTCTGCCGGCGCGTTATTACCATCTGGACTGCACCCTTTCACACCCTGAAACCGGAAAAGCTTTTTGCCCGCAATCCTCGGAAATTCAAAACCTTCCCGCCCCGGATGTCATCATTCTCTCAAAACCGGATATTTTCGACGAACCCGGCAGTATCCAGGATTTGATCCGGCAGAACCATTATCATCCCGCCGAAACCCTGAAATCGTTCGTCATCTGGACCAAATAATCCCCCGCGGGTCTCCGAACCGGTTGCGCCGGCGCCATATCCATTTTATCGATGGGCAAAAACAGCGCCTTATTTCAATTCATATTTCTTTAAACCAGTGAATTGCCAGAAAATCTTCCAGGCGAAGACCGGATTGTTCTTGAGGTAGCGTTTCCATAGACGTTTCGGCTCGCAGCACAGCCGGAAAAACCACTCCAACCCGCTGCGTTGTATCCAACGCGGCGCCTGCCGGACACGTCCGCTGTGAAAATCGAAGGCCGCGCCGACACCAATCATCAACGTCACCTCCAGCCGCGGCAGCAGATCGGCCATGAACCTCTCCTGCTTCGGCGTGCTCAGGCCGACCCACACGATGTCCGGCTGCGCCCCATGAATCATTTCCTGCACTTGCAGCTCCTCCCCGGTGGTGAGCGGACGAAATGGTGGTGCGTAACAGCCAACCACCTGCAGCTTTGGAAACCGCCGCGTCAGAATGTCACGCAAATTTTCCGCCACCCTGGGGGCACCGCCGAGAAAAAAGTGGCGGCACGAATTTGTCTGGCTCCATCCGCACACGTCCAGCATCAAGTCCGGCCCGTAAACGCGGCTCATCCTCCGGTGGCCGCACAACCGGCCGGCCCAGACCATCGGCATGCCATCCGGTGTGCAAAGCAACGCTTCGTTCAAAATCTTTCGGAACGCCGGGTCGGATTGCGCCTCCATGACTCCATGCACCCCGGTCACACAAATATAACCCTTCCGGCGCTCCCGGATCGCGTCGCTGATGGCTGCGAGCGCCGCCGGCGGGTTGATGGCGCTGATGCCTACGCCGAGGACGTTGACTCGTTCAATGGCCATGTTAACTCAGTTGCGTGCGATTAGGATACGGAATGCGAATCAAAACACCAGCCGAACTCCGTTTCCCCGTGCAAAATATCTTCCTTCGGCGCCGGTTTTCGCGCAAATTTGAATCTGAGCTTGGTTTGAATCACATGAAGCTGCTAGTTTTCGCCCACACGCCGCCGCCGCATCACGGCCAGAGCTACATGGTTCAGTTCATGCTGAACGGCTTTGGGGGCGACCGGCGGAAAAGAAATATCCGGCTCCAGCCGCCGAACCGCTTCGGGATCGAGTGTTATCACGTCAATGCCCAGCTTTCCAAGACGCTGGAAAACATCGGGGAAATCCAGAGCATAAAACTCCTGCGGCTGTTCCTTTACTGCCTGGAAGCCATCTGGTGCCGGTTCCGTTACGGCGTGGATAATTTATATTATGTCCCGGCGCCGGGCAAACGCGTCGCCCTTTACCGCGACTGGGTGGTCATGTTTTTCTGCCGTCCGTTTTTCAAACGGATCATTTTGCACTGGCACGCCGCCGGTCTGGCCAAATGGCTGGAAACTTCCGTTCAAATCCGCACCCGGGCGGTGACTTATCGTGCGTTTCAAGAGCCGGATCTGAGCATTGTCATTTCCAAATACAACATAGCGGACGCCGAAAAACTTGTGTCCCGGCGGATTAGCCTGGTCAATTACGGCATTCCCGATCCGTGCCCGGATTTTGAAAAAACAGTTTTGCCACGACGGAAAGCCCGCTTTGCCGCGCGCGTGAAGCTGCTTCTAAAAGCGCAAGCCAGTCCAAACGAGCTTGAGGCCACCGGCGGCGATCCGCAAATTGTCAAGGTTTTGTACCTTGCCCATTATATGCGTGAAAAGGGGCTGTTTGCCGCCGCGCAGGCCGTGGTCCTGGCCAACCGGACGTTAAGCAGTCGGAAAAGTCCCATCCGAATGAAACTGCTGGCGGCCGGCACTTTCGTGACCAGTGAGGAAAAACTGGAATTTGGCGAATTGCTGAAGAACCCCGAATTCGCCGGCGCCGTGGAAATCCTGGGGTTCGTCTCCGGTTTTAAAAAAGAAAAGGCCCTGCGTGAAGCCGATCTGTTTTGCTTTCCCACCCGCTATCTGGCTGAAAACCAGCCGGTGACGCTGATTGAAGCCATGGCGTTTGGTCTGCCGGTCGTGACCACCCGCTGGCGTTCCATACCGGAAATGTTTCCGCCGGATTATCCCGGACTGGTCGCCGACCAGTCAATCGAAACCATTGCTGAAACCCTGCTCACGTTGATGACATTGGATTCGGGCGATCATTTGCGCGAACATTTTTTGGGCCGGTTTACTCTCGAACATTATTTAACCCGCCTGGCCGAAGCGCTCCAGAGCGTGGAAATCGGCGAACCCACACCGACTTTGCGGCCGGCGGCGCAAAACTTCTGATCCTGCCAGACGCGCAAATTCATTGCGAAATTGCGCCCGGCAATTAACCTGAAGCCGATGAAAATCGGATTGCTCCAGCTCAACTCAACCATCGGCGACTTTGCGGCCAGCCGGCAAAAACTGGTTGCCGGCTATGAAAAAGCTTGTGCGCTCGGAGCGGAGTTTGTGCTCGCGCCGGAGTTGTTCCTGTGCGGATATCCGCCGCGCGACCTGCTCCTGCGCGCTGATTTCATTGCGGCCAACCTGGTCGCGCTGGCCGAAACCGGCAAAAGCATCGGCCCGGTCCCGCTGTGCGTGGGTTATGTTGATGAAAATTCCGAACGCCCAGCGCGCGCGCTTCGCAATTCCGCCGCGGTATTGCAGAATGGCAAAATCATCTGGCGCACCCACAAAAGCCTGCTGCCCACCTACGACGTTTTTGATGAAGACCGCTATTTTGAGCCGGCCAAAAGCATCACCTCTTTCGAGTTCAATGGCCGCAAACTTGGCATCACCATTTGTGAAGACATCTGGAACGACGAGGATTTCTGGCCGGAACGGCTGTATCGCCGGGACCCGATCAAGGAGCTCATCGCCCAAGGCGCGGAAATCATCCTGAACATTTCCGCGTCGCCCTGGCATGACGGAAAGGAAAAGACCCGGCTCGCCATGCTTCAACGGGTGGCCCGCGACGAACAGGTGCCGCTCGCCCAGGTCAATCTCGTCGGTGCGAATGACGAATTGATCTTCGACGGCCATAGTGTCGTGCTCAATCGCCGCGGCGAACCACTGGCCCTGGGCAAAGGATTCGCCGAGGATATTTTAGTCGTGGACGTGGACGCCGATGCACCGCCAGTGTCGATTACATGGCCGGCCCGCGAGCAACATCTGTTCGCCGCGCTGTCGCTGGGCATTCGCGATTACGTTTACAAGTGCGGGTTCAAATCAATGATTGTCGGCCTGTCCGGCGGCATTGATTCCGCGCTGGTGGCCGTCCTGGCGGCGGACGCGCTGGGCGCGGACAAGGTCCTGGGCGTTTCCATGCCCGCCCGTTATTCCAGCGAAGGCAGCATGAGTGACGCCGAAGCGCTGGCAAAAAATCTGGGGATCCGCTACGAGACTTTGCCGATTGAGCCCGTCTTTCAAGCGGTCGAAAGGCAGTTGTCCAAGGTCTTTGCCGGCACCAAGCCAAACGAGGCCGAGGAAAATGTCCAATCCCGCCTGCGCGGCGTGACCTTGATGGCGCTGTCGAACAAATTCGGCGCGCTCGTGCTCACCACCGGCAACAAATCTGAAATGGCCGTCGGGTATTGCACTTTATACGGCGACATGAACGGCGCCTTGGGTCCCATCGCAGACGTTTTCAAGACGGATGTTTTCAAGATTGCGCGGTGGGTAAATCGCGAACGCGAGATCATCCCCACCGCCTCCATCACCAAACCACCGAGCGCCGAATTGCGACCCGACCAAAAGGACCAGGATTCCCTGCCGCCCTATGAAATCCTGGACCGGATTCTGGATGCTTACGTCGTGAAAAATTTGAGCAAGGAGAAAATCATCCGGCTCGGAGACGATGCGGCGGTGGTGAACGATGTGATCAACAAAATCAATTTCAGCGAATATAAACGGCGGCAGGCTGCGCCCGGATTGAAGGTGTCGCCGCGCGCCTTTGGCATGGGACGTCGCATCCCAATCGCCCAGCGATTTCGGACGAAACCTTGACAAGAAAACAGGCATAATCTAACTTTAGGTTCTGACGTCTCGGAAGTCGTTCAATGACAATCCTTTTGGCATACATTGACCCTGGTTTGGGTGCCTTGATCTGGCAATCTGCCATCGCGACCATTGTTGGTTTCGTGTTCTACCTGAATAAAACCCGGCGGTGGATAGTTAAAACGATCCGGAAAATGTCCGGATTCGGGCCAAAAACTACAGCTATCTCCCCAAAAATCAGCATCTCTCCTGAACGTCTTGCCACCAAGGTTGAAACAAAAACCGAAGTGCGGTAAATGTTCGAACCGGCACCATCGTTTCGGGATCCGTCCGGCAGTTGTTGTTCCTTCCAGGGCCGCACGCTGCGGATTGTCACCGCTGATGCCGTTGCCGAATTCGAACAATTCCTGCAGACCGGTTGCGCGCGTCAGTTGCTGGCAGGTAAACAACTGGTGGCCACCCGCCGATTGAATGACAATGAGGCCGCCGCGTTGCGGGCCACCCCGGGTTTGCCGCCGGTTTTCCACACGCAGCCGGCCGGCGCCATCTTCGAACATGAGCGCATCCCGTTTCCAAGTTATCCGCAGGAATGGCCGCCGGAAATGCTTTGGGCGGCCGGCCGCCTGACGATCGACCTCGCCCAGGCTGCGCTCGCGGACGGATTCGGGCTCAAGGATGCGACACCCCACAACATTCTGTTCCGCGGCAGTGAGCCAGTGTTCATTGATGCATTGTCCTTTGAACAGCGAAATTCCGGCGATCCGATCTGGCTGCCGGAGGCGCAGTTTGTTCGCACCTTCCTGCTGCCGTTGCTGGCCAACCGCCGCTGGGGGCTGCCTTTGGGGGAATTGTTCACGGCGCGCCGGGATGGCATGGAACCGGAGGAGGTTTACCGCTTTTGCGGTCCGCTGGAAAAATTCACGCCGCGAATGCTGTCCCTGGTTTCCATTCCCACCTGGCTGGCGCGCAAGGCCAATCCGGACGACCGGAAGATTTATCAGCCGCATTTGCTGACCAACCCGGACAAGGCGCGGTTCATACTGGAATCCCTGTTCCGGCGCCTGTCCCGGATGCTGGATTCGCTCCGGCCCGCAGCGCAAAAAAAATCAGTTTGGTCGGATTACATGGCGGCGCACAGCTACGATGACCCGGCATTTACGGCGAAGGAGAAATTCGTAAATGAGGCGTTGCGCGAGTTCAACCCGGCACGGGTGCTGGACGCCGGCGCCAACACCGGTCATTTCAGCACCCTGGCGGCGCAGACGGGCGCGGCAGTGGTGGCAATTGACCTGGATGCAGCGTGCGCCGGAGCGATCTGGCGGCGGGCGCGCGAACAAAAGCTGAACATCCTGCCGCTGGTTTTGAACCTCGCGCGCCCCAGCCCGGCACTCGGCTGGCGGAACCGGGAGTGTCCTTCATTCCTGGACCGCGCCACCGGGGCATTCGATGGCGTGCTGATGCTGGCGTTGATTCATCATCTGTTGGTGACGGAACGGATTCCACTTGAAGAAATCCTGCGGCTGGCCTACGAATTAACTGATTCGTTACTTGTGATGGAATTCATCGAACCGGGAGATGCCATGTTCCGCCGCCTGACCCGCGGGCGGGATCATCTGTATGCCGCCTTGGACGCCAAAGGTTTTGAATCAGCCTGCCAGCCGTACTTTGAAATTGTCAGGTCGTTTGCCCTGCCAGGGACCCAACGGCGGCTGTATTGCCTGAAGAAAAAAACGTCCGCGACCTGAACCGATCATGCCACATCGCCTGGAAGGCACCATCCCGTTGCCGCAAACAGTCAAGCAACAGATCAGAGATGCGCTGGTATCGGTGTCGCTGGCCAATCTGATTTTTTTGCGGCCCGATTTCGACCTGTTGTTTGACGGTGATCGTTTCTATGACAAGCTGGCAGTCACCACGCCGGAGTTGCTGGCACTCCTGTTCAATATTTCCTGGGTCACCTTGGTCATCTGGCTGGCCATGCGCCTGGTGCATCATTTCCGGCATCCAGCGGTGCAGCTGATTTTTCACCTGGCATTTTTCTCGCTGCTCTTGATTCCAGCAGACTTTGTCCGCGCCAAATTTTATGGCATTGCTGATTACACGGTGCTGGCCTTTTTCAAGCAGCCGGTGGTGTTTTTGAGTTTGGTGGCCGTCGTCCCGCTGGTGTTGTGGCAGCACCGGCGGATCGCAATCGCAATCGCGAGTCTGCTGGGAATTTTGTCGGCCTTCGCAGGTGTGATCCTGGTGAAAATTGCCCTGTTGACCCTCGGGGTCACACACATTCGGGAATGCGATCGGGGAACCCTGGCTCCGCTGGCCGAGGTCCACGCCGGCCAGCCGCGTGTGGTGTGGATGATATTTGACGAACTTGATTACCGCCTGGCCTTTGAACAGCGTCCGGCCGGTGTTGAACTGCCAGAATTTGACCGCATAGAAGCGGAAACCATGCATGCCAGCCATGCCTACTCACCGGGCGACGCGACGCTGCTATCCATGCCGCAGGTGATTCTGGGAGTGCGGGCTGCCGACAACTGCAAAGATTGCGACCTGATGATCACACCGTTTGACACGGGCAAGACGACCACCTTCAACGGCCTGCCAACGGTATTTTCCTCCGCGCGCGCACTGGGTTTCAATACCGCGCTGGTGGGCTGGTATCTCCCCTATGACCGGTTGTTGAGCGGCCAGTTGAATTTTTGCCAATGGTATCCGTGGCCTCCATTCGAATCGGCGCGGGCGGACACCTTTGCCGGTGCCCTGCACAACCAGCTGGCATCACTGGCCTGGTCCTTCCATGTGCGGCAGGTGTACGCAACCTTGTGCGAAAACAGCCTGCAATCCGCCAGGGCAGCGGGAACCAACGAGAATTTTGGGCTGGTGCTGCTGCACCTGCCGCCGCCACACCGCCCGGGAGTTTATAGTGCGACCAAACACAAAATCTCCATCTGGGACACCATTTTCCACATGTCCAACTCGCAGGGTTATTTCAACAACCTCGCGCTCGCCGATTACGAACTGGGTGAGATCCGCCGCGCCATGGAAGCCGCCGGCGTGTGGGACAAATCCTGGATCATCATCAGTGCCGACCATTCGTGGAGGTCGTCGAAAGGCTTTGACGGCAAACGGGACCTGCGCGTGCCCTTTCTCGTCAAGCCGCCCGGGAACATCAACGCCGCGGATTATTCGCCGCAATTCAACACCCTGCTCACGCACGATTTGATCCTGGCCATGCTTCGCAACGAGGTCACCAATCAGCAGGACATCACCGACTGGCTCGACGCCCACCGGGCGGGGCATGACTTCATTCCGACCGCAACCACAGGCGAATAGTGCGACGCGCAGCTCCGTTTGCCAAAGCCTCCGGTTGCTGTTAAATATTGCCCCGTGAAATTTTCCATCGTCACGCCCAGTTTCCGCAATTCCAGCTGGCTCAAGCTCTGCATCGCCTCCGTGGCCGACCAGCAAGGCGTAGAATGCGAACACATCGTGCAGGATGCCGGCTCGGACGATGGAACCCAGGACTGGCTCCCGCAGGACCGGCGCGTGAAGGCCTTCATTGAAAAGGACGGCGGGATGTACGATGCCGTCAACCGAGGATACCGCCGCGCCCAGGGCGACATCCTCGCCTATTTGAATTGCGACGAACAATACCTGCCGGGCGCGCTCAAGGCCGTTCACGATTTTTTTGAAAAAAATCCCAAAATCGATGTCGCGCTCGCCGGCAGCGTGGTCATCGATGGCGAAGGAAAATACATCTGCCACCGGCATGCATTGGTGCCGCATCCGCATCACATCTGGTTCCGCTTTCCGGTGCTGACCAGTTCGGTGTTCATTCGGCGGCGCGTCATTCATGAACGCGGTATTTTCTTCGATACCCGCTGGCGGGTGTTGGGTGATATGCACTGGGTTATTGCCTTGATGAAAAACCGGGTGCCGATGAAGGTCATGGATGGCTTTCATTCCGCCTTTACCGACACCGGCGACAACCTGTGTTTGAGTTCGGCTGCCACCAGGGAATTTGAAGCCACCCTGGCCATGCCCGCCAGGTGGGTGCGGGCCTTGAAGCCGCTGTGGATCATGCACCACCGCCTGCGGCGTCTGGCCGCCGGCCATTTTTCACTGAAACCGGCCGGTTATGACATCTACACGCTGGCGAGTCCGGATCGGCGCGTACATTTTGAAGTCACCAAGCCCACGGCGGTCTGGTGGAACCGGATTTGACCCGCCCGAATTTAAAAGCTGGCTTGCCGGCGATGGGGCCGTGGAAATTTCCTTGTTGCCACCAACAAATGAGATTTATTCTGACGCAACCTATGATGAATGTTGCGGCTGGAAAAACGGTTCTGATCAGGCAATTCTTCCCCGGCTAAGACCTGACGTTCCTTTATGCCCAAAAAGAAAGTTTTCGTCACCGGCTGTTTCGACATGTTGCACAGCGGGCATGTCCGTTTTCTGGAAGAAGCGGCGGGTTTCGGCGAGGTACATGTCGGGATCGGCTCCGACCGGACGGTCAAGGAACTGAAGGGCCGTTACCCGGTCACCACCCAGAAGGAGCGCAAATATCTGCTCGAAGCCGTGCGGCACGTGAAGGCGTGCTACATCAACAGCGGTTCGGGCATCATGGATTTCCTGAAGGAACTGCGGCGGATTTCGCCCGCCGTGTTCGTGGTGAACGAGGATGGCAACACGCCCGCCAAGGCGCAATTGTGCCAGCGCCTGGGCATCAAATATGTCGTTCTCCAGCGCAATCCGCGGGCGCATCTCCCCGCCCGCTCCACCACCAGCCTGCGGATGGAATGCCGGATCCCCTATCGCCTCGACCTGGCCGGCGGCTGGCTGGATCAGGCGTTTGTGTCCAAACATGGGGCCGGGCCGGTCTTGACCATTTCGGTGGAACCAACGGTGGAGTTCAACTTACGCAGCGGCATGGCCTCCAGTTCCCGGCAGCGGGCCATCGAATTGTGGCAGACGGACCTGCCCGGCGGGGACCGGGAGAAAACAGCCCGGATGCTTTTTTCTTATGAGAATCCGCCTGGCACCCGGGAATTCTCCGGTTCCCAGGATTCCATCGGCATTGTTTACCCGGGATTGAACCGCCTGGACTACAGCGGCGAATATTGGCCCAACAAGATCACCTCGGTGGACGATGAGAAAATCCTGCGCTGGATTGAAGCGCGCCTTCACTTGGTCTCGCTGGGACCGCGCAAGTCCGATTTCCGCGTGCGCCAGGACACCCGGGTCACGCCCGCGCGGGTGCGCGCACTGGCCGCCGCAGCGGATGGCTGCTGGCAGGCCATTTTATCCCGAAACGAGAGGGAATTCGGATGCTGGGTTCGCGCTTCATTCGAGGCGCAGATCAGCATGTTCCCCAGAATGCTGGACAGCAACGTCCGGGCCGCCATCAAACAATACGCTGGGAAAGCCCTGGGTTGGAAACTGTCCGGTGCCGGTGGCGGCGGTTATTTGGTCCTGGTGAGTCAAAAGGCAGTTCCGGGAGCCATCCAGCTTAAAATTCGCCGGAATTTTTCCTGATCGCACCGATCAGCACCCAAGTGAATTTTTCAATCATCACGCCGAGCTTTCGCAATTCGCAGTGGCTCAAGCTTTGTGTCGCCTCCGTCGCCGACCAGCAGGGTGTCACGCTCGAACACATCGTGCAGGATTCCTGTTCCGACGATGGAACGCAGGACTGGCTGACGCGCGATCCGCGGGTCAAGGTGTTCATTGAAAAGGACAGTGGCATGTACGATGCCGTCAATCGTGGCTATCGCCGCGCCCGGGGCGACATCCTCGCTTATTTGAATTGCGACGAACAATACCTGCCCGGCGCGCTCAAGGCCGTCCACGATTTTTTTGCGGCGCATCCCGAAATCGAGGTCGCGCTCGCCGGCAGCATCGTCACTGACGGCGAGGGAAAATACATTTGTCACCGGCCCTCGCTGGTGCCGCATCCGCAGGACGTGTGGTTTCGTTTCCTGGCGCTGACCTCGGGCATCTTCATCCGCCGCCGCGTCATCCATGAACGCGGTATTCTTTTCGATACGCGCTGGCGCGATCTCGGTGATTTTCATTGGGTACGGGCGCTGATGAACAACCAGGTGCCGATGGCGGTGTGCGGTTCGTTTACTTCCATCTTTACTGACACGGGCGAAAACATGAACTTGAAACCGAACGCGATCCGCGAAAAGCAGGAAACCGCCGCGATGGTTCCTGGTTGGGTGCGGGCCTCACGGCCGTTATGGATTTTGCAATACCGCCTGCGCCGGCTGGCGGCCGGCCACTTTTCATTGCCGCCGGCAAGTTATGCGCTTTACACCCTGTCCAGCCCGGCCCAACGCGTGACCTTTGAAGTGCCCAAGCCCACCACGATCTGGTGGAACCGCATGTGACAGGGAGGTTTTTCTTTTGTTACCGTGCAGACCATGCCAAGTGTTTTTGGATGAATTTCTCCACCCGGATCCAGACTTCATCTTCGCTGATTTTCCACAAACAATGGGGCGTGGGAAACCGGCAGTAATCCGAGCAGGGGCGGTACGGACACGCTTTGCCTTCAACCCATTCCGCCGCCGGATGCAACGGCACAAACCATTCCGGTAGTTGCGGGCCAAAAATGGTGAACGTCGGCACGCCGCAAAAGGCCGCCAGGTGGCCGGGTCCGGAGTCGTTGCCGATGAACGCCCCCGCCTGGTCAATCATTGCCATCAATTCCGTCACGGTGGCCGGCGTCGCCACCGTGGTTTCCCCGGCGCGCAACCACCAGGCCCGCTGGTCCGGATCGCAGGCAACCTGGGCCTCAATATTTTCCCGGCGCAAACGTGCCGCGAGCCGCTGGTAACGTTCCAGCGGCCAGACCCGGACGGATTGGCCGGCGCCGCTGTGAATCAAAACCCTTTGGCGGCCGGATACGGCCGGTTGTGAAATCTTGTCGTGCGGAGGAAGCTGAAGGTCCAGTACCTGTCCCAGGGTGCGCCAGTGCTCGTATCGGTGAGACTCGGGTTCCGGGCGGGCGAGCGGCCGGCTCAGGAAAAACTGGCTGCCCAAGCGCGGAAAGCCCAGCCGGTTTTTGGCGCCGAACAGCTTTAGCAGGAAATGATCCCGCGGGTCCCAGCGCGCGGAAAGGCCAAAATCAAAATGGTCCGCAGACAACTGTTGGCGCAGTTGAAAAAGGGTCCGCCACGGCCAGCGCCAAAGCTGGTATTTGTTTTTGAATTTGAAGGCCGTCCACGGGGCGGTAAAGGCCACCACCTGCACGCCCGGCCAAAGACGGGGCTGCAAATCCAGGGCGAAGGGCTTGGCCAGCAGCGTAACCTCAAACCGTTCCGCGGCCGCGCGCAAGAAGGGCGTGGCGATGACAAGATCGCCCAATCCCCAAAGTTCAACAATGAGCAGTTTTGGTTTCAAAGTGGGTGCGATGAAGACCCTCCCATGACCATTCCCCTAGCGTTGAAAAATCGGGCGGGGCCGCGGAAAGGATGGTCTGACCAGGTCGGCCATCGATTTTTTTTGAGCCGGTTCCGGGGCCGGCTGGCACACCCCGCCATTCAATACGATGCCCAAACCAACACAACCGACAAAGATTGACATGTCACTGTGCAATCCGCCGCCGCCATAAGACATGAACCAGAGAAATCTGACAGTGAAATTTGCCAGTAGATAACTATTAACCGTCAAAAGGTTGGGGTCGCCATGTCGATAATTTTGATATAAAACATGAAAACTCGCTGCCGCGAACCAAAGGAAGGCAATCATTCCCCAAATACCAAAGGTCATCAGCACAGCAATCCATCCATTGTGATAATCACTTGAAACTGCAAGACCGCTCTGGGTTGGATCCACCGAGTGAAACGCCGAGTCAGTGCCCATGTTTTGAAAATCTTCCATCGAAATGGCGTAGCCCTTGCCCAGCAGGAGATGTTTGGGAATTTGTGGCAGGAACCCTTTCCACATGTCCAGGCGCCAATCCACAGTGGTGTTGGCAGAATATTGCACCTCCTGACTCCAATTCAATGGCAGAAAGGCCAAAGACCGCTGGACGGTAAAAGGGAGTTTTGATGCCAGCGGAACGATCAGAACCATGGCCAGCACCACACAAAATGCAAAAATCGGCAGCAATCTGGTTCGTTGCATTCCTTCCAAATAAAACTGAATCAAAAAGATCCCTCCTACTGTCATGTAATATGAACGGAATCCTCCCAAGGCGCCAAAGGCCAAGAACAGGAAGAACAGCGCCAGCCGGAAAGGCCGGTCAAAGTTAAATACCCCCCGGATTCCGTATCGGGCCAGCATGTAAAACACCACCGCGCCAGAGAGAGCGCCTGCGGAGGCGAAACGCGTTGTCCCGATCTCGACGTTTTGGTACAGAGCGTTGGGCGGGAAAATCCAGAAGAGGGGATGGCACCAGGAAGGCAGCACGGTGAAAAGATCCCCGATAACGTTGGTAAACCCACCAAAGAAAAACAGGATTAATGCCCACTTCGCGTGCTGAGGTGGAATCTTTCTCGCCGTCAGAGCAAAATAGCTCAAAATGCCGATGATGGTGAATAGATATTTTCTACCGCCATAGACTTCCGATCCCAGCGCCCGAAAACCAAACCCCCCGGTCAGTTTGGCGGTAAAAAGCACCACGGCCAGCATAAATATCAAGGACGAGGTCAGTTGCGGCACATGGATAAACCGTTTGTCCGGGCTCAAGATGCGCTCCAGCACGGATATGGTCAGGCTCAATGCCACCATGACCATAAACAAGCTGGGCGATCCCTTGAGAAAAAACATCACGGCGCTGGCATTCCAACTTAACAACAACAGTGGATGATGCCAGCGAAGCAACAGTGGCAGGACCAGCACCAACGCCAAGGTGCCAAAAACCCCCAAGGTCGAATAATCCAAGGGGTTCGTCAGCAGGTAACCGACAAATACCGCCAATGGCACGCACACCGAATACATGATTAGCGACCGGATAATGGCCGGGGCGTTGTTGGCAGAAACATTATTCATCAGTGACAAACCTTACCATGACATGACGACACTTACTATATTTGAACCTCCAAACCCGGGGCAATCGAATAAATGGCGGCCCTTGAAATGAGCATCCATCATACATCAACAGAAATCAAAATCCCGGCCGGAAATAAATTATGTTCGCGCTCGATAAATATAGTTGTCAACATCGGACCCCGATGAATCCAGCTGGTCACCCCAACCCGTCGGCCGGGCCGCTGAAGCTGTTCAGCGTGGTGATGCCCGCGCGCGACGAAGAAACCTCCCTGCCGGGCACAATTGAACACTTGCACCGGGAATTTACGTTGAACCAGGTGCCATATGAAATTGTGGTCGTGGACGACGGCAGCCGGGACCGGACTTGGGAGGTGCTGCAACAATTGAAGGCCAGGATTCCCGGTTTGCGGCCCATCCAGAATACCGGGGAACATGGTTTTGGCCGGGCGGTCGTATGCGGACTCCGCAACATTCAGGGTGATGCGGCGGTGATCATCATGGCTGACGAATCCGATGATGCGCACGATGCCGTGCATTACTGGAAGTTGTTGAACGAGGGCTGGGACTGCGTGTTCGGCAGCCGGTTCATCAAGGGGGGTGGCGTGAATGATTATCCCCGGGTGAAGCTGTTCGTAAACCGGCTGGCCAACCTGTTCATCCGTCTCATTTTTCGCATCCCGCTCAACGACACGACCAACGCGTTCAAGGCGTATCGCCGCACGGTCATCCTGGGTTGCGAACCACTCATCGCGCCGCATTTCAATCTGACCGTGGAACTCCCGCTCAAGGCCATGGTGCGTGGTTATTCCTGGACCGTCATTCCGATCACCTGGCGCAACCGGCGTCACGGCGAGGCCAAGCTAAAAATCAAGGAAATGGGCAGCCGTTACTTTTTCATCTGCGCCTATGTCTGGCTGGAAAAATATTTCAGCCGGGGAGATTACAAGCGGCGATAAGCGGATATTCCTCTCAACTTTCAACCCTCAACTCCTTGTCTTCAGCACTTCCCGGTATATTTCCAAATGCCGCCATGCAGCCACTTCGGGGTGGAAACGGTTCCGCATCACAATGGCTGCGCCAACAGGACGCTGATGGCCACCACTGATCCATCTGGCGATTGCGGCGGTCAATCCATCCCAGTCATTCTTTTCAAACAGCTCCGCCCCGGGCGCACCGTCGCAGATTTCCGCAATTCCGCCCACGCGGGACCCAAAAAACTTCAAATCCCGCGCCAGTGCTTCCGCCACATTAAGGCCAAAGGCCTCCTCCGAGGAAAAATGGACCATGGCCGCGGCGGAATCATAGCTGCGAATCAAATCCTCCGACGGGATCCGGTTCAAATACCGGGCATAACCGGCCACAGTCATGGGTTTGACCCGTTCCACAAACATCTTGGAATAATCCGAAGCATCGGAACGACCGATAAAATGGAATTCAAATTTCGCCCCACGCCGATGCAAAGCCTCCGCCACGTCCAGCAATTCCAACTGGCGTTTCCGCGAATTGATGACTCCCACATTCAGAAGAATGCAAGGGCGCAGTCCGGAAACCGCAACCGGCACCGGTTCAAGAAAGGCGGGGCGCAATGCCGGATAAACCACCCAGGTCTTTTTCGCCCTTGGTCGCACCAAGTTTTCCGTGTAAATGGAATTGCAGATGACACCGTCAATGCGACGTAATGCAAAATTTTCCAGCCGGGCGGTGAGCCAGCCGTAACTGCCAATACGATCCTGGAACAAACGGGCCAGTTCGGCCATGTTGCCCTGAATAGTCACAAGGCTGGGCCGACCACTGAAAATCGCGCTGAGGGCGCAGTCTCGTTCGGTCCCGTAGGCGTGGACGATGTCAGGCTGGATCGCGAGGATCTTCCGTCGTGTCGCCCGGATGCAGCCCTGATATCCGGTTCGGAGCCAGCCGATCTTGGGCACCTGCAAACTGTGAAACCATATCTTGTCCCCGATCTTTTCCGGGGCGCGCACCGGCTTCTGGGTGCAGGAAATCATATGAATTTCCAGTTCGGGAAGCGCCGCAAAGCCATCCAGCAAGGCTTCAATTCCAGGATTGAAATACGGCCTTGGTGCATCGTAATCCTTGAACGGCTCGCGAAGGTCATGGGCTATGAAAGCAATTCGCATCGGGTTAGAAATTGGCGATTGGTTGCGCGGGAAGCGTGTAACACGACACTTGAAAATTCCGGGTCCGCTTCTTCAAGTCGTTTAGCGCATCAACAATCGCGTGCGCGACCCGTTCGGGGGCCGGCTGGCAGGTGTCATTCGCGGCGGTGTAAATCGGAACCCGAAAGGGATTCCAACGCAGACTGTAATCAATCCGCCATTGATCATTGGCCCAAAGAACGGTCGGACGACCACAGAGGTTCGCAAGGTGGGTGGCGCCGCTGTTTTCGCCGGCCAGCACCCGGGCCGAGCAGATCGCGGCAACGCTTTCACGCAAATCGGTGCGGCGCCAGTCGTCGCAGCCCTTTGCGCAGTAAGCATAATCCGGATGACCCACACACATCACCGATAATCCCTGTTTGAGGCATAACCAGGCCAGCTCATCCGCCAGCGAGGGATTGTAATTTTTCGCGTGATCAGGACCTTGTTTTTGCACCGCCCGAAAATGAAAGGCCACATCACGAGGTTCCCAGGTGACCATCGGCTCTTCCAACAATCTGAATTCCTGCCGCCAGAAAAGCATTTTGTGATAGCGGGTGCAGAGCAATGAGGTGTCAAAAATATCGTAGTCCTTCAGACCGATCTCTGCGGCCTTGGCGGCGGCCAGACGGTGCGTTTCGGCGGGGCCCAGCCGGCCATACCAATAGCCGGCGGCTTTCAGGTCAACCTCATGATGATGCACGCGGCATCCTTCGTACAAATAATCACGGCCCGGATAAGTCAATACGTGCACCTGTTCATAATGTGGACGGCGCGCCCGGATGAAGCCCTGCCACTGCATCAACTCGTAACCGAATTCTCCAACGAACGGGCCGGCAAACAGGTTTCGCTTGGGAAGCAACTTTTGACCCAAGCAGGGCAGAAACAACCTCAACTTTTCCGCTGGGCGGTAGAGATAGGTCACATCCTTGGGTATTGCGGGAAGCGACGATTCGGTACTCATGTCGGAGCCAAACGGTAAATGCAATTCCTCTGTGGAATCAATGATTATTCATGGCGGACTCGCGTTACCGCAGGATACGGACAACCCTCTCCAGCAGCAATCCGGTTATTGTATTTCGCCCAAGGACCTGGCCAGACTACGTGGCAGTAGTTTCAAGATGAGAACGCACAGCCAACTGGGCAGAAGGGCCGCCACCGCCTCCTTGGGCTCCAGCCGAAGTTGAGCCAGTTTCCGTTTTGCTGTCTTCAGGCTGGCGGGCGAAGGCGCCGGCCGGAGTTTGCGCGCGTAAAACAATCCGGCCTCGCTGAAGTCGGGTAGATCGCTCTCCCAATTGTCCAGCAGCTGGAGATAGGGCACCAGAAATTTTCCTTTGCGCCGGCGCGCATCGTGCGACAACAACTGACCGCCGACCGGGATATAGGGGTCCAGCAGACGAAACTCCATGATTTGCTCCATTGGATTGTTGCCACCGTCCAGAAAGACAAAATCTATCGCCGCATCCGGCGATTGCATGCCAATCAGCTTGGGAATTGCCTCGTCGGAAAAACCAAAAATCGGCGTGAACCGATTGGCCCCTTGGGGTACGGCCTTGCGGATGTTTTCGACCATCTGCGTGTAAATTGAAGAAACGGCTTCAATGCCGTACAGATGGCCGGTCTGGTTTTTTTCCATGGCGCGGAGGATATGCAAGGTGCTGCCTCCGCCCAGCCATGTGCCGACCTCCACTGCCAGCCGCGGTTTGACCGGGGCATTGAGGATGGCTTGGGTGATGAAATCCCTTTCCACGGCGCTCAACTGGCCTTGAATAACATCGTTTGTGGTTGGGGCTTCTTCTTGCATAGTGTTTGGTCAAGTGTCGGGATCAAGCCTACTTTTTTGCCGCCAAATTCCAATACAATTTCTCCGGAATGTCCCATTCCATTGTGGTGCGGCGGTGCCGTGCCCGTCCCCATCTGACAACCAACCTGACACGTCACAGAGTTTTCTTGTCATTAGCCTGCGTTGTGGACATTGTGGAGCTTTAAAACACGACCGCATTCAAATGGCATGAGTATCGCTTTAATCACGGGATCTGCTGGCCTGATCGGCTCCGAAACCTGCAAACGTTTTGCCGCGGAAGGTTTTTCGGTGGTGGGAATTGACAATGACATGCGGGCGCGCTTTTTTGGTGCGGACGCGTCCACGGCCCAAACCCGGTTGAAACTGGAGCGCTCGCTCAAGGATTACCAGCACGAAAACCTGGACATTCGGGACGGTGAAAAAATCAATGCGCTCTTCGCCCGCCTGGGCTCGGCCATCAAGATCGTGGTGCATACCGCAGCCCAACCCTCCCACGACTGGGCCGCGCGCGAGCCGATGACGGATTTTGGCGTCAACGCCCTGGGCACCTTGAACCTGCTCGAGGCCACCCGCCAGCAATGCCCCGAAGCCGTTTTTATTTTCACCAGCACGAACAAGGTCTATGGTGACACGCCGAACCGCCTGCCGCTGGTGGAATTGGAAAAGCGTTGGGAACTTCAATCCGGACACACCTACGAGTCCGGCATTGATGAATCCATGTCCATTGACCAGACTAAGCATTCATTGTTTGGCGCGAGCAAGGTGGCGGCGGATGTTTTGGTCCAGGAATATGGCCGGTATTTTGGCATGAAGACCGTGTGTTTCCGAGGCGGCTGCCTCACCGGCCCCGCTCACGCCGGCACGGAGCTGCACGGCTTTCTGGCGTACCTGATGAAATGCGCGGTCACCGGCAAACCGTACCGGGTTTTTGGATACAAGGGCAAACAGGTGCGCGACAGCATCCACAGCCATGATCTGGTGGACGCCTTCTGGGAATTTTTCAAAGCTCCGCGCTCCGGGGAGGTCTATAACATCGGCGGCAGCCGCCACTCTCATTGCTCGATGATCGAGGCGATTGAATTATGCGAGGAAATCAGCGGAAAAAAACTGGACTGGACCTACGTGGAAGACAATCGCATCGGCGACCACATTTGGTGGGTCAGCGATGTGCGCAAATTTCAAGGCCATTTTCCAAAATGGAAATTCCAATATGGTTTGCGGAGGATTTTGGAGGAAATTCATCAGGCTTGCGGAACCAAATGAATCATGCCTGAGTTTCCGGAAAGCATCCTGATCACGGGCGGCGCCGGGTTCGTCGGCGGCAATCTGGCCGTCTTCTTCAAGACCCGCCATCCCTCCACGCGGGTCGTCGCCATGGATAATCTGTATCGCGACGGCTCCAAGCTGAATCTTCCCCGGCTCCAGGCGGCCGGCGTGGAATTCGTGCAGGGAGACATCCGTCAGGAGCGCGAGTTTCCGGCGCATGCCTGCGAGTGCATCGTGGAGTGTTCCGCCGAGCCCTCGGTATTGGCCGGTTATGCCGGTTCGCCTGATTACTTGATGGAGACAAATTTCCTGGGAACCTACCGTTGCCTGGAAAAGGCGCGCCAATGGCAAAGCAAATTTCTGTTTCTTTCCACCAGCCGCATCTATCCCATCGCCACTGTGGAATCACATCCCTGGGTCGAAGCGCCGACCCGTTTTGAATGGGCTGATGTCTCCGGCGCGGCCATTTCTCGGCAGGGGGTGCGGGAAGATTGTTGTCTGCAAGGCGCCCGTTCACTTTACGGATTGACCAAATTTGCCAGCGAAGGTCTCATCGAAGAATATCGCGCTGCGTTCAGTCTGCCGGCGGTCATCAACCGGTGCAGTGTCATCACGGGGCCATGGCAGATGGGCAAGGTAGATCAGGGAGTGGTGGCCCTGTGGGTGTTGCGGCATTACTTCAACCAGCCGCTCAAATATATCGGTTATGGTGGAACGGGAAAGCAGGTCAGGGACATGTTGCATGTGGACGATCTATGCGAACTCGTCGAAGAACAACTGGTCCATTTTGCGGATTGGGACGGCTGGCTGGGCAATGTGGGTGGCGGCCTGGATCATTCCGCCTCGCTCCAGGAATTAACAACGCTTTGTCAAAAGGTCGTCGGCCGACATCCTCCGATCACCTCCGAACCAGCCAATCGTCAGGCGGATTTGAGGATTTTTCTGGCTGACTGCCAACGGCTGTTCGAGCGTACCGCATGGCGCCCCCGGCGGGGAGTCGATCAGATTGTCAGCGACATTTTCAACTGGGTCCACACCAACGAAAAAGTTTTGAAACCGTTGGTGTGAGTAGCCGGCTCCGGCGTCGTTCTTATATCCGGGTGGTCGCTTTGCGTTCGAGGCGCAACTGGTATTCGGCCAACAGCCGGTCGCCATAATCCTGCCAGCTGTTCCGCTCCGCACCCATCCGCCGCGCCGCCGCACCCATCCGGCGATTCAATGCGACATCCTGCGCCAGTTTCAACATGGCGTCCGCAATCTGCTCCGGGTCGCGCGGGCGGATGATAAAGCCTTCCACCCCATCCTGCACCAGCGTGGTCGCACCGCTTTCGTGGCTGGCAACGATGGGTAGTCCGGCAGCCATGGCCTCCACGATCACACGAGCAAATCCCTCCTCGATGGACGGGAATACAAAAGCCGTGCATTGATGAAACCGGGTGGCCAGTTCCCGGTGGGGAAGATGGGGATGGTGAATGAATGTGCCCTCCCAGCGCCGCCATTCCCGGCGAAAATCATCCAGGCAGGTGCCCACACAAATCAGTTCCGCGGCCGGCAAAACCCGCTTGACCCGCTCGAACGCGCGAAACAGATAATGGTGGCCCTTGCGCAGGTTGATGCCGCCCACGATGATGAACCGGGGAATTTCCGGAACCGCAGGCCGCGGCGTGAAAACCGATGTGTCCACGCCAAACGGATTGATAAAACATTTATCCGCCGGAATGCCGAACTGGACCATGGTATCACGCACAAAATTCGAAGGACACAGGACCAGGTCTGCCCGCGCCAATTCGCGATTCATCCGGGCAAACATCCACTGGGGTATGCCCACCCGGGCGCCCGGACACCAGACATCGTACTCGCTTTGAGGCAAGCCGCGATACGTAATGGGATGGCTGTTGGGAGCATCCACCACTTTCAATGCGCCGTGCAACTCCGCCCGGTCGAAAGGTTCGGTGGCAAATCCCATGATGGCCTGGACCACGTTGCAATCCGGCCATTTCCGGCGGTTGAACCACATCCGCCAGAGGGGCGACAACGCATAAAAAACGCGTTCCCGAACGAGCGGGGTGGCCAGATGGTAAAATGGCTTCATCGCCATGTGAAAGGGCCAGCACCGGCTGTACCTCTCGGCAGGCAAACCGGCGTTGTTCTTGTCGGAAATCCAAAGGCCGGCCAGCGCCTGACGCGCTTCGAATGCCTTCGCCGTGTTCGGCAAATACCCGCCGCCACAGGTCGTCAATAGGACTTTGGGCGCGGGGTTGCTCATGAGGCAGATGGCCGTGTCAGCGTATCGCCGCACGACGGGCCCCGCTGGCGGGCACAGATCCGAAAACATTCATATAACTTCTGACGCCGGCGAGAGGCGTCGAATTCATTCCGCGCACAACGTTGAATTTCCGGACCAAAGGCCTGCCAAGGATCCGCCAGCGTGAGCGCCGGCAACAAGGCCTGTTTCAGCGCTTCCAGATCGCCGGTGGTCAGACAGACACCCACACCGTATTGTTGCGCCATCTTCACCACGCTGGTTTCCGGGTGGCCCAGGGTCAAAATCGGCAACCCCGCAGCGAGGTAACTGATGAATTTTGTCGGGAAACTCAGGCGGTGACACTGGTCGTCCTCGGCCAGTGACATCATGGCAAAGCCCCATGTGCATTCCCGCAATGCCTGACTGAAATGCGGTTCGGGCAGATTTCCCCGCTCCTGCATCCAAGTCGGATCAAACCACGACCGGGCACGGTAGGAATGCGAACTCAGCAATTCGAGCGACAGCGGCCTCGGCAATGCGGGGCGCAACGCGTCCAGCGCGCGAATGAACCGCACAAAATCCTCCTCCCGGCTGATGCTGCCGGCATAGGCGATCCGGATGGGCCCGTCAGGAAACGGTGGCCGGGCGCACAAAAATTCAAAATCGGCCGGTTCCAGCCCCGCGTGAAGCATCTGCGCGGCGTCCGCTCCGGTCTGCGTCCTCAAATCCGCAATCATCGGATGCGACGTGGCGTCGCGGGTGGTCGCCCGGGCATACAGCATATCCGAAGCAATCGCCATTCGCCGGGTGCGGGCCAGACCAAACTGGGCCGCCCATTCCCGGGCGTCGGCGTAATCCTGTACCGTGACATGGAATCCAATATTTGACTTTAACAGGACATTGGCCATGGGAAGTATGGCCCACCAGACAGGAATGACCCAGACGGCATCCGGCTGGAATTCGGACAGAGTTTCACGGAAATGCCGGGCGGCCCAAGGCACCCAAAAGTTTTCAAGAATCCAGGATTTTTGCATTCGCCAGCGACGATGCGGATAAAGTTTTGGGGGAAAGGCGGCCACCCGATGTGCCGCGACCCGCTGGCCAAAACGCTGATCGTGGTCTGGAAAACAACTCCACCACTGCAGGCGATCAATCGGCCAATCCTTGAGCATTTGGCGCACGACAGCGGCTCCGCCGCCGGAAGCATTGGGAGGAAAGCCGGTGGCCACCAGAAGGCGTGGAAAATTTTCAGTCATGGAATTGCCCGTGGCATGGCTGCCGGTTTTTTTGAAAATGTTGCCTGCGGACCTGCCAAAACTTCAAACAGATCAGGGCATGATGCACGGGGCCGTTGAGGGCGACGAGTGGGTAAAAACGCCGGTCATCCCGCCACTGGCTGCGCAACGAGCGATACGTTCCCAGTGTCAGCCGGGAAAGCATGGTGCGCCACGGGCTCCGGCGAATCTCCTCCCATTCAGCCGGCCATTGCTCGCTCTCCAGGCGCCAGCAAGGCAAATCGGTTGGCTTGCCCAACAGTGATCGGGCGATAATCGCGCGCCATTGATAAGCCTGCTTCCGGATCAGGATATTGTAGAACCCATACGATTTGCGCCGGGGCCGGTGATGCAGGACCATGTTCAGCGGTTCATATTTGCCATCGGGGATCATCCCCTGCTCGGCCATGCCGAAAAACCGGACCCGCATGCGGTTGAAAAAGAAAATCCGACCGCCACAGTATTTTTTTGAAACTTCCCGCCGTCCATTCCAAAGCGGCCAGATGCAGGTAAAGCCCGAGACCCCAGGCCCCGGATCAGGGGCCGCACGAAACTGCCGAAGCCATCCCTTGAGTTCATCGCTGGGGAATTCATCGGCATCGAATTTCAAAATCCAATCGTTGGCCGCCTGCTCCCAGGCAAAGGGCCAATGCGGTTCCTGTTGGCAGGCATGCGGCCGTTCAAAAAAACGGCCGCCCGCGCTTTCCACGATCTTCCGTACGTTGGTGTCATCCGGCCCGTCATGAACCACCACCAACTCGTCGTAACATCCTTCCGATTTCTGCAATAGGCGCTCCAGCAAATCACGCTGATGGTAAAGGCAGACGACTAGGGACAAAGCTGGCATAGGCTAACGGGCCCCGGTGATTTTAACGCACACTTGTTCGCCCTTGCGGTTGTAATGCAAATATTCGAATTTCAAGCCTTCGCTTTCAATAAACTCTTGAAATGCCTTGAACTCCCCGTCCCTCCAGCCCGGATAGCTGAAGTATTCGTCGAAAACAATCACTGTTCCCGGTTTTATACGGGCCGCAAGACAATTGAAAATGGTCCGGGTCGAAGAATATAAATCGCAATCAATATGCAGAAATGCCACGTCGCCCGGATGCGCCTTGACAAATTCCGGCAGTGTTTTGTCGAACCACCCCTTCACCAGCGTCACATTATTCCGGACCTTGGGCAGCGCCTGGACCTTAAAATGCCCAGCCCCCAGGCTGTCACGCCAGCGCTCGGGCAGTCCCTCGAATGAATCGAAACCGAAAACCGGCTGCTCCACCAGACCGGCGATGTGATTGATGGTCAGGCCGGTGAAGACGCCAAATTCAAGATAAAGCCCGTCTTTGGTTCCGACCTGTTTCAACCCCAGCGTGAGAACATCCAGGTAAAAATCGACGGAATCCACCTGCGACATGTGTTGCTGAATATAATCAACCGTGTCTGCGAGGGCCCGACGCTGCAGCTCATTGCCGATGTCGTGCGAATCAATATCTTTTCGCCGCTGAAGCTCATATCGAATGGCCCAACGAAGGGGCGCGAGACTCCGGGTAACAATCGTTCGCAGCATTGCCAAAAAATAAGTCAATGATTCGGTTTGTCGAGATTGGTTTTTGGACGATTGCAGGAAGGTCGGAATTTCTCAGGGGAAAATATTTGCTATGAATTCTTTCCGCACGTGCCCGAAATGAATTTTTTCCTGAATTCGTGAAAACGCACACGATAATTAAACGACCTCAGCGCCAGTTGCTCGCCCATAGAATGGCCAAATTGCTGCGCATCCAGGTAGTTTGCCGTCACCCGGGCACGCGCCAGGTCGGCGGCCACAAATGGATTATCGTGGTTTTGCAAAACCGCATGCAGGATAGCCTCCAGCCGATTGAGGGAGATCTCGGGGTCGGACAGTGTCCGGATGTGTCTTTGCGCCGATTGCCCCATCCGTTGCCGCAATTCAGAATCCCCGGCGAGTCGTAACATGGCATCGGCCATCGCCCTTGGTGTGCTGATGACAAAACCACATTCGCCATGACGGACCAGTTCGATCTGCGCCTGGTCCTGCCAGGGAACGGAATGGGTCAACACCGGCTTGCCCAGGTTCATCGGTTCGGCAATGCCATAACCGAAACTCTCTCCATTTACCGCCGTGTGTACTACGACGTCAAAGGCCGACAGTGTGAGCCGCAGTTCCTCTGCATCGAGGGTGGCGGGCAGAATGATGAAACAGTCGGCATCGGGTGAAGCCCGCAATTGCACGGTGATTTCGGGCGGCGGTTCGCGTAACAGCATCTTGATCCTGCGGTTTTGTCGCCGCGCGATCCGGAATGCGTCCAGCGACAGATGCGACCACTTGCCCGGATCCGGCCGGCCCAGCCGGCCAAATAGAACTTCGTCGTCCACCACTCCGTGACGGTTGCGAAATGCTCGGACGGCGGTGGCAGGAGATGGTTCCAAAGGATCGAGCGGATAAACCGCCACGCTCGCGCGTCGGAAAAAATCTTCGTCCAGGCGCAAGGACGAACGGCGCGCTGCCTGCACACCGCTGGTCCAAGAAATGAACAGGCGGAAATCCGTCCAATCATCCTCCAACGGATGATACAAGTGCCCGAATATGTTCGTTTGAACGACAGGGGGTTTTTGGGGAAGCAGCGCCAGCCCTTCCCCGAGCACGTCACCCATATGTGGATGACCGGGCGCATGCGCATGAATGACATCTGGCACAATTTCCTGCACAGCTGCCGCAACCGCCTGCGCGGTCTTTTTGACGACACGAACGGGCAAGCCATGCCGCTCGAATTCAGACCGGCGCGGTCCATCTTGCAAGGCCATCACCGTAACATCATGGCCGCGTTCCTTAAGTCCCCACGCCCAACGGCCAGCCGCTTTTTCCGTGCCGCCCATGCCCAGTATGTTCACAAAAGAAATTACCTTCATGTCAGGTAACCGTATCGCTGCAGGCAGCAAATCTGGGAAGCCATATCCCACCGGCACGGATTCATAATCACTGGCAGGGAATTATCCATTCCAATCAATAATGCCCGTGCCGGTCCAATGTCCAAATGAAGTCAGATCGAGTTTCGGTTTTGCGATGCCGCGCCAAATCGAAAGCATGTTCCACTGCCGGATATCGTCAAAAACCACAAGCGCATCCGAGGGTAACCGGATTTTGGACAGGTGCTGCAAGAACGTCTGTTCAAAAACGACATTCTTGGGTGCATCAACGAATAAAAAATCACAGCCGGAAAGCGTTTCTGCAAAACTGTTGAAGAAAGCGGTGTCACTTAGATCGCCAATGACCTGTCGCAATTTGCCATCTTCAAAATCAGGGGCGCGGAACGCACTGTCCTTGATTTTATTCCAAGGAACAATGTCGATGGCGATGAGTTCGCTGCCCGGCGGCAAGCTGCCCTTCATTGAGAGGGCACTCAACCCTTGAAACGTACCAATCTCGACGATTCTTTTGGGCTTTTGGGCCATGACCAAGCCGGCCAACAACTTGTAGTGCTCTCCCGGCCAGATTTCCGGGTAGTAAGGCGGGGCCATCATGCGTTTGGACACCCAGGATAAGTCCACCCGACGGGCTTGTTCAATGGCCAGTGTTGAAATATCCAGAAGCCGTTTGTTGGGCTGGCCCGCATCGTCGTCCAAAGAAGCAATGGCCGAATACTCGATATGCCGACAGCTGAATGGTAATGGCAGACCCCAGCGCCGGGCCTTTGCCTTCATTCTTGAGATTAAGTCCATAAGTTTTTGCTGATTGCCAAATCTGCCGAATTACCAGGAAATTAACAAGCTGTTTGGGACTTTGAAAAGTGCGTTTCAGGAGAAAATAATCCCAGCGCATCATTGACCCAAACAAACGGACCATTCCCCGGCAGGCGCCTCATTCGCACCAGATGTGGTAGGAACATTTTGCGGACGACAGGTTGTAGTCGTCAAAAAATGAAATTGCGTAACCCGTTTCGCGGAGCAGGCCCAATACGTCGTCTGGCGATTGTCCATGCGCCTGAAGAAATTCCGGATGCACTTCCACCCACAGCCTGGGACGATGCCTCTCAAGACATGCCCGCGCGCCGCGCAGGACGGACAACTCAAATCCGTCCACGTCTATCTTCACGATGGATGGTGCTGGCGCGCCCTGGGCAATGTATTCATCAAGCGACACGGCGGGGAATTCTACTTCTCCCTGTGTCGCCCCCTCGTCGCCCAAACGGAACATGACGACATCCTGCCCGTTTAGTTTGCCCTTCAATGAATTTCCATCTCCCACCGCCAGTGGCGTGATTTTAAAATTGTCGAATCGATTGAGCGCGCAAATACTCCGGATGGCTTCGACGTTTTTCGCAATCGGCTCGAAGGCATGGATTGCAACGTGGTTTCTTAATTTTAATTTTGTGATGGTGGAATAGGCGCCGCGAAATGCCCCCACGTCGTAGAGAACTTCGTTCATGCGAAGATGGCTCAGAAAATAATCCAGTTCACGGCATCCTTGTGGAGATTCACAGAAAAACTCGTAAGACTCGTAGAAATCGCGCAAGGGAATTTGGAGCAACTGGTCACAACCCGCCACGGCACACGGGACGTATCCATTTTGCCGACGATGAAGCCAACCGGACAAAAAAGACCACCTTAAGGATAGCCTGGAATGACTCAGCTGGGTTAATTTCCAGAACAAAGACTGGCAACGCATAGAAAAATCTAGCTGGGATACTGCGGCCAACCGAAGCGGGAGGCAATGGTTTTATGGAGATTATGGCGCAAGATCCACACGGCTACCAGTCCGCCATGCATCGTGGCAGGAATCAGCAGCCAGTATGATTCACGTTGGACGGCAAAATAACTCAACGAGAAGATGATGCCGACCGAGCCTTGCGCGGCCACGGTCAGCCAGGTGCGGCGATCCAGCCAACCACCGGCATGAATCAGGCGCACGGCATATAAATCCTGCGCGACGTAGGCAATCCGGCTGAACAAAAATCCGTAGGCCACCCCCGTTACTCCGGCAGCCCTCCAGCCAATCCACACGCCGGCCACGGCCAGCAAGCCGGCGGCTATGGTGAATCCGATCGTCGTGCCGAGCCGGTTGAACGAGGCCAGTTGCGCCCCGGATATGTTGGCCAGGGCGGTAAGACAGCCTGCAATCACGAGCGGCACCAGCAGCGGCGCCACCAGAATCGCGGTGGGTTGCCAGAGGTCCTTGCCCATGGTGTGCGCCAGCCAGACCCGCAACAGGACCGGGTGCCACAGTCCGAGCCAGATGGCGGCCAGCAGATACCATTCAAAGACGAAGGCAAACGTGTCATTGTAAATTTTTACAGCCAGATCACGACTGCCGTCAACCACCCGGTTGGTATTGTAAAAGACCGGCCCCATGACCGCGACACTCAGGCTCTGCAACCGCGCGGCGATGTTGCCGGAAAAAAAATAAGGACTGAAGGCCGCCGGCGGTGCGAATTTGCCGAGCATGACCCGGTCAGCGGAACCAAAAATCGAGCCGACAATTAGCGCCAGAAAATTTTTCCCGGTGTAAGCGGCCATTTCCCGGGCGTGGGCCACGCTGGCCTGACGCAGATTCAACCCCAAGTGGTAGTTGCGATGCGCATGCCAGATAAAAATCCCCAGCTGCAGCAAACTGATGAATGAACTCCATCCCACCAGCAGCAATGGATTTTTCGTGAAATACGCAATGCCGATGGCCGGCAGGATTTGCAGACATGTCATGACCACCCGCAACAGGCCTATGAACTTGAAATCGAGGAAGGCCTGCGAAAGGACCTGCCAATAGGTGATGTAATAGCTGAAAAACAATCCAAAGCCCCCCGCCACAAAACAGCCGCGAAATAGGCCGGCCTGGCCGGATGGCACATTGAACCATTTCGGGCCCAGCCAGACGCCCAGGCCGATGAATACCAGCGACACCAGCATCAAAAATGGAATCATGATCAGGTTTCCCGTGCCCCAATAGCCGCGCACGGCTTCGTGATCATTTTTTCCCAGGGCCACCCCGATATACCGTCCCACCGCCACCCCCAGACCCAGATCGGCAAAACCAAACATGCCGGTGAACGTCGCGATGTAACCCCACAAAGCATACATGTCGTCTCCCAGATAACGCAGAAACAGGGGCAGTGAAAAAAATCCAATCACCGCCATGACCAGTAGCGGCATCATGTTCCAGAGCGATTGTCGTTTGATGCTCATCAAAAATGCGCGGTCACCATTGTCACCAACTTAAGCAGTCTTTGCCATGTTGAAAATATTCGGTCCTGAATAAACCGCGCCGGGCCTTTGATTTCAATCCAGCGGTTGGCGGGCAGCAGCTCGCGCACAATCTAACTTGGACCAGAAACCCGTCCACCGGACCGGTTCAGATCCGTCGTTTCCCGGTCGGCTGGGAGAGGCGGGCCGCCCGCTCGCGGCCGGCTTGGAGTCGCAGGGAAAGGGTCTCGGCCTCCTCAAGCCATTCCAGTTTTTCACGGAAGGTGGTTTGCAGCCCCAACAACAAGGTGCTCATCTCCGCACCCGCAAAGGTGCAGGATTTCCATCCCGGATGGGCGTATAGCTGTTTTTGGTCACGGTTTTTTACGATGCGAGTTCAGGTTGCGCAGTTTTTCGACATCCAGCAAATCCTGGCTGCGCCCGGCGGATTTTTTCAACTTCAGCAGGGCCTCGTAACCGACGATGGCGGCCGTCACCTTTCCGCAAATGGGCACACGCAGCGCGCGCCGATGCGCATCACTCCACAACTGCAAGACAACCATGTTCTTTTCCCGCCGCCACGATTCGCGCAGCACCGGATCCGCGAACTGCTCGCGGGTGACCGGAATTCGCATCTGATAACCGATGGCTAGCAATGCCCGAAGTCCCCGCAGGATGTTTTTTCGCTCCAAGCCGATGACCAGGTCCAGGCCTTTGGTGAACCGCTCGTAGCCATGGGCCACGACCGCCACACCGCCGCCAATGAGATATTGCGCCTTCGCGCGCTTCAGCGCCTTGACAATGGTTTCAATGCTGCGGACTTCCATGATGCCGAGACGATGTTACCGGGATTTTACCCGCCAGCAAGCCCGTTGAAAAAGTTGATGGTTGAGCGTCCGCCGCTGCTGTGTTTCCATTGATCAACATGCACTGCATCATCGGCTCCGGTCCGGCGGGCGTCGCGTGTGCGAAGGCCCTGCTCGCGCGCGGCGCGAAGGTGCTCATGCTGGATGCCGGGATTGATCTGGAACCCGACCGCACTCAAATCGTCCAGCGGCTGGCCGCCGCCAAACCGTCGGATTGGCCCCCCTCACAGCTGGCCCGGCTTAAGGAAGGCATGATCGCCGGCAACAAAGGCATCCCGCTTAAATTAATTTTTGGTTCGGATTATCCTTACCGCGAGACGGAGCAGCACATTCCCTGGCAGGGACCCGGTCTGGGCCTGCGGCCCTCGCTGGCATTCGGTGGCTTCAGCACGGTCTGGGGAGCGGCCATGTTGCCATATCGGGATGCGGACATTGAAAACTGGCCCATAAAAACCGCGGACCTGGAAAAACACTATCGCGCCGTCGCGGAATTTGCCGGTCTCGCCGCGCAACGCGATGATTTGGATGAACTTTTTCCCTTGCACACCGACCAGCCACAGCCGCTGCGTTCGAGCCGCCAGGCTGGCTTGCTTTTGAACAACCTGCAACGGCATCGCGCCAGGCTGCGCGAACGGGGCTGGCGATTTGGCTGCGCCCGCCTGGCAGTACGAGCAACCGATTCCCCAAAAAGTCCCGGATGCATTTATTGCGGTTTGTGCCTGTACGGCTGTCCTTACGGTTGCATTTACAACAGCGCCGACACGGTGAAGGAAATGATCGCTGGAAACAATTTCACCTATCAATCCAACGTCATCGTGGTGTCGCTGCGCGAGGAGGCTGGCAAGGTCATCGTCAACGGTTATCATCGTCAGACACGGGATCCGCTTTCCTTTGAGACCAGCCGCGTCCACCTGGCCGCGGGCATCATTCCCACCGCCCAGATTCTGCTGCGCTCCCGGGCCGACTATGACCGGCCGCTGCGGTTTTGCGACAGCCAGTATTTTCTGTTCCCGCTCCTGCTGGCACGGCGGACCCGCGATGTCGCGGCCGAATCGCTATACACTTTGAGCCAGATCTTCATCGAAATCTTCCGGCCCGAAATCAGCCGCCGCTCCGTGCATCTGCAGATTTACACGTACAGTGACTTCATCGGCCAGGTCGTTCGGAAATCGCTCGGCCCGCTGGCGTTTATGTCGGGACCACTGGCGGAGCGCATGGTCATTGTCCAAGGCTATCTGCATTCCGACGAATCCTCGGCAATCTCGGCGATTCTCAAACGGGGCGCAGGCGGTTCCGACTGCCTCCAACTCGCCGCCCAGATCAATCCCGAGACTCGCCGGATCGTCAAACGCGTCTTCCGGGAAATGTTCCGGCAAACCCGGGCGCTGGGCGGAATGGCTCTGCCAATGATGCTGCAACTGGCCGAGCCCGGCCGTGGATTTCACAGCGGCGGATCCTTTCCGATGCGGCAACAGCCCAAACCCTTTGAAAGCGATCGCCTCGGACGGCCGTTCGGCTGGGAGCGGGTGCACGCCGTGGACGCCACGGTCCTGCCGAGCGTGCCGGCAACCACCATCACTTTCTCCGTCATGGCCAACGCCCACCGCATCGGCTGGGAAACCGCCACCATGGATTGAACATGAATTTTATCGCACCATGACCCCCGCAAACACCAAACCTCTTTGCGCCATCACTGGCACCGGCGGTTATGTCGGTGGCTGCCTCAAGGATTATTTCCTTCGCAATGGATGGAACATTCTGGAACTGACCCGCCAACCGAAACCCGGCACCAAAGGCATCGCATTTCAGCTTGGTGCTGACGTTTCATCACAAACGTTGGCGGGCGTCAAAGTGCTCGTACACTGCGCCTACGATTTCAAACCACTGCGCTGGGGCGAAATCCACAAGATAAATGTGACCGGTGCGCGAAAACTTTTTCAGGCCGCGCATGAGGCCGGGATTGGAAAAATCATCGCCATTTCGTCCATCAGCGCCTATGACGGCTGCCGCTCGCTTTACGGCCACGCCAAATTGGAGATTGAAAAACTCGCACTGGACTCGGGCGCCCTGGTGGTCCGTCCCGGACTCGTTTACGGCAGCGGTCCGGGCGGCATGTTTGGCAAACTGGCCGCCCAGGTTCGCAAATCGTCCGTCATTCCGATGATTGGTGACGGCTCGCAAATCCAGTTTCTCGTCCACCAGGAGGACTTGTCAGGTTTCATTGAGCGGTATGCCATTGGCGAAACGAAAATGACCCCGGGCATTTTGACGGCGGCCCATGAGCAGCCGTGGCCGTTCAAGCAATTGTTGCTGCAAATCGCCCGCGCCCTGGACAAGCAGCCCAAGTTTATTCCGCTGCCCTGGCGTCTGGTTTGGGCGGGGTTGAAATCCGCGGAACTATGCGGCGTGCGGTTGAATTTCCGCAGCGACAGCGTGGTGAGCCTGATGCATCAGAATCCGGCGCCGGATTTTTCGGCGAACGCCCAAGCCGGCCTCACATGCCGCCCGTTTCAAATCGAGCGGCTTAAAATCTGATGCATCAGATCCCGGGCGGTTTGCGCGAGGCGGTCTTGAGCCCAAGCGCGCTCAGAAAGAAACTGGAAAAAATGCCCTGGATGCCCAAAACAACGAGCGTGGTTGCCGGGACCAGCCTCCGCAGGTTGTCCTCCATGGACGGCAGCATGCCATAATCCGCCTGCTTCCAAATCCATACCGAGCGCACGAGCAGCATGACCCCGCCGAGCAGGACCAGCAGGCCAAGTACAATGCCCTTTTCGAGTGTGAACACCTTGAAGATGCGTGACAATTTCGGGTCGTCAGGCAGCAACCCTTCGGCAATCGCGAACACCTTGGTGAAAAAAGCAAAGGCGACGAGTTGAAAGCCGACAATGACGGTCATCCACGCCACGACGAGCGTGCCGACGTTCAGAACAACTTCGCCGATTTTAATGTCCCGGAGTGAAAGCGCGGCGGCAAAGACAAAGCCCAGCGCCGTCAGCAACAGGCCCGGCATGAGAAACAGCCAGCGCGGGGAAAACAGCAGCATGAAGCGCAAGTGCCGCCAGCCGTCACGCCACGGCTTCAGGTGCGGCGGACGCGAGCGCCCGTCCTGGTGCAGGGTGATTGGCACCTCGGTAATTTTCAACCGCTTGAGCGTGGCCTTGATGACCATTTCGGACGCGAACTCCATGCCGGTTGTCTGGAGATCCATCTTTTCGAACGCAGTCTTGGTGAAACCGCGCAGCCCGGCATGAAAATCATGGGCGGGGCATTTGAAAAAAAGCCGGCCGATAAACGACAGCACCGGGTTGCCGATCCAGCGGTTTTTCCACGGCATGGCGCCGGGCAAAATTCGGCCTCCGCCAACAGGCAGCCGGCAGCCCATGACGAGTTCGAAGCCGGTCTGAAATTTTTTGACGAAGCCGGTCACGTCGGAAAAATCGTAGCTGTCGTCGGCATCGCCCATGATGATCCATTCACCGGCCGCGGCCTGGACGCCCCCGGTGAGGGCGCTGCCATAACCCTTGGCTTTCACTGGCACGAGGCGTACGCCGGCTTTTTCCGCGATGGCCTGTGAACCGTCGGTGCTGCCGTTGTCGGCAATGACGATTTCGCCGCGCACCCCGGAACGCTGGAGGCCGAGCTTCGCCTTCTCGATGCAGCGCGCGAGCGTTTCCGCCTCGTTCAGGCAGGGCATCAGGATGGTCAGCTCAACGGGTTGGCTCATGGGACGAAGTTACCAGGAAACGCACCTGCTTGGCGAGCTTGAGAGTTCAATTTAACTTTATCAGATACCAGTCCATCGGGCCACGGGAAGCACGCAGGTTGAGCGGAATTTTTCGGACGACCTGCGCGTTCATTTGCTTGATCCAGTCGGCGAGCGGACATTTAAAATATAATTCCAGGGCCTCCTCCCGCAGCAAAACATATTCGACACCGCCGGCCTTCAAATCCGCCGCCGTGTCACCGGGACAAATATGCACGATGCGACGCGAATCAAAAGGCCGCCACAACGATGTCTCGGGGTCGTCAAACGTGATCATCCCCAGGACTTTCAAACCCGGCGGAAGGGCCTCACGGGCGGGCGCCATGGCATCGTTGCGATGGGCATAGACGGTATAAACCTCCTCCATTCGTGAGACTATTTTGAAGTGGGAAGCGTGCGTGGCCAATTTTTCCATAACAAATTGAACGGGAAACAGCGGACGCGCGGGGGAGACCACCAGCAGGCCGGCGGCCATCAAAAAAGCCGCGGACGATGCCATCCGCCACCAGCATTGTTTGACAACCCGATCGTGGCCCGCACCCGCGAGCAGCACTGGCAACAGCAGCAAATAATATGGCGCGAGAATGCGGGCGATGCCGGCCAGGTTGGACTGGGTCATGCCGGCCAGGAGGGAAATCACCGGAGACCAGCGCACGCAGGCTTGCCAGAACCGATTGCCGGCGGGAAGCTTTTCCCACCGGGCGAAACCGGCGGCAACGACACTGGCCAGTAACATCACGCAAACACCGAAGCCCAGTCCGGCATTCTCTTCCATCGGCATTTCTTCGGCGGGAAAATTCACCGCCGCCGGTTCAATCATCACCTCACCCAGGCGCACGGTCAATCCGGCGGGAATGTGGTTGGTCACTTCCCGGTTCCACGCTTTGGCAACCGGGAAAAGCGGGGGAGTGAAATTGCCAACGGCCAGCAGGCCGGTGTTGATTGCGACCCGCAGGGCGGCCGCATTCTTTACGCGGCCGTGCGCCAGTTCCGCACCCGACCAGTCGCCGGCGTATTTGACGTTCAATACCATTGTCGGCAGCGCGGAGGCGAATAGGGCGATGGCCCCAATGGCCACGGTCCGCAGCGGCCAGCGCACAATCAATTTCAGCGACGGCAGCATGGCCAGGGCCCACGGAAGCAGCAACGGCAGGCTGGCTGTCTTGGCGCTGGTCATCATGGCCGCCGCCAGCACAGCAGCGAAAAAATCGCGCTGCGACTTTGAATTTTTTGCCCGCAACGCAAAATCCACCGCCGCCAGCCCAAACGTCGCCCCGAACAGGTCGTTGCCGATGCTGCCGGCCTGAAGCAAAAAGCAATACCCCGTGGGGGCCAGCCACATCCAATGCCAGGCCACGCGCCGACGGACTCCCAGCCGGGTGAAAACGCTGAACACCAGTCCCGGCAGCAACAGGAACGAAACGATGTTGATGAGAAACAGCCACCGGTCGGTCTTCAGCAGCGCAAGGAACGGCGCGGAAACCCATTCGACGCCGCAGGAGCGCGTGTTGACCCGCGGAAATACTGCGTGAATCCAATGCCATTGGCCCGCCGCCAGCCAGTGCAACATACGCGGCACACGATATGCCAGCGCGTCGTAATTGGTCGGCGCATAAATCACACCGCCCAGAAAGGCCAGCGCCGTCAGAGTTAGGAATGCCAGAGGGAACGGCCGCCGAAAACGCTGGCAAAACTTTTGCCAGCGCCTGCGCGCCAAAAAGTGCCCGGACGTCTTATTTCGCCAACCCAGCAAAGCGGCAAATCCAACCAGCAACGTGACCGTGTAACCAACCTCATTTAGTTCATGGAGTGCCGACAAGATCCAGCCCGCGCAATTGAGATACGCACAACACCAAATCCAGATCACTACGGCTGTTGGCATGATGTTTTGATTTCAGCTGGCTCTGGACAAAGGTGAGGCACCAACGATCGGGTTCGATTCATGACGGCATCAAGAAATTATATTTGAAAATGCACCAAAAGGCGTGAACTCCGTCCTGCCAGCCGATTTTCTTGCCTTCCGCATAGGTGCGCCCATAATACGAGATGGCCACTTCATAAATGCGCACCTTCAACCGGGCCATTTTTGACACCACTTCCGGTTCAAAACCAAAACGGTTCTCCTCCAATTTGATCTGTTGGATGATTTCGCGCCGGAAGACCTTGTAGCAGGCCTCCATGTCGGACAAGTTAAGATTCGTAGCCATGTTCGAAAGCATGGTCAACAGGTTGTTGCCCACCGAGTGCCAGTAATACAACACCCGATGCGCCCCGGCACCCAAAAATCGCGACCCAAAAACCACATCCGCTTTGCCGGACAAAATCGGCACCAGCAACCGGTGATATTCCGTCGGGTCATATTCCAAATCGGCATCCTGAACCATCACGATGGGCGCCGTGGCCCGGGCAAATCCCGTTCGCAACGCCGCGCCTTTGCCCTGATTCTGCTCGTGCCGCACCAGAGTCACCCGCGCGTCGCCGACAGCAAGCGCCTGCAGTTTCTCCCACGTACCGTCCGCGGAAGCATCATCCACCACGATCAATTGCTGCACCGGCCGCTGGGCCAGGACGATTTTGATCACTTCCGACACCGTCGCCGCCTCGTTATAGACCGGTATCACGACCGAAAGACAGGGTTCGATGTCGGCGTTGGATTTGGTTTCGTTCATGTGGCTCGGTGTGTTATGGGTGGTTCTTCTACGGCGCGGCGGTCTTGAAATCAACCAAATAACACGGCCGCCATTGCGTTTTCGGGGCGCGGTAATTCTCAAACTGGCGTGAACCGCCGTCAAATCGTTTGTCTTGACTGTTATCATCAAAGGCCAAACATATCTCCCACTCATGGGTTTGGATTTCAATGCCATCAAAATGCTGCTGTGGGGAAAGAACCTCGGCGTTTCGTTTGAAAAGACAGCGACCCTTGGACGTCAGGGGGTGGGTTGTCCGGTAAAGCTGGTTCATCGGGCCCTGCAGGATTTTGGATTGCCCGGATCGCGGGAGGAGGTGGAGCGCTGCTTTCATTGCCCTCCCATGCAATCGCCTTTCGCAGATGAGTTTTTTCGTTTTTTAGGCGCCAAAGAGGTGGTCTCGGTTGATTACAGCGATTTTGAGGGGGCCACGCTGCTGCATGACCTGAATACCCGGTTCCCGGAAAAGGAGCGGGGGCGCTTTGATTTGGTCATCGATGGAGGAACGCTGGAACATATTTTTGATTTTCCCGCCGCGCTTCGCAATTCCTTGGAACTGGTCCGTTCGGGTGGCCATTTTCTAGTTTTGACTGGGGTGCAAAATTTCCTGGGGCACGGATTTTATCAGTTCAGCCCGGAACTATTCTTCAGGGTTTTCAGCGAGGAAAACGGCTTCGCCGTCCGGAAAATGGTCTTGTACGATTTTTTGAAGACCGATTCTAATTTTTTCGAGGTCCATGATCCGGCCGTGACGGGTTTTCGCACCCAGCTGCTTTCCAACAAGGCCATGGGACTGGCTGTGCTCGCCCAGCGGGTCGCCGATGAACCGATCCTGGCCAAGCCGCCCTTTCAAAGCGATTATGTGACCGATTGGGAGCGCAGCCGGCAGACGGCAAAATGCAACCTGGCCGCCCCTGGCCTGATCCGGCGATGGCGGCTCAAGCTGAATCCTTACTGGCCCCAATGGCTCCGCCGCTTGAAATTTACCATAATGCATCGACGACAATACGGATTCCCCAAATTGAGCAATCACCGCCATTTCCGGCGCTTGCGGGCCCAGGAAATTTTTAGCGAACGCGCCTAGGCGCAAAACCAACAGATCAACCATGCCCTCATTCGACATTGTTTCGCAGGTCAACTCGATGGAAATCGAAAACGCCGTCAACCAGGCCAAAAAAGAACTGGCCAACCGCTTTGACTTCAAAAGCAGCAAATGGGAAATCGCGCTTGAGAAGACCGAAATCAAGCTTACCGCCGAGGATCAGTACAAGGTAAGCACGCTCAACGAAATCGTCATCGGCAAGCTGGCCAAGCGCGGCATCAGCCTGAAAAGCGTGGAGCAGTGCGAACCGGACATCTCGCCCCTGGGCCACGCCCGCCAGAGCATCAAGATCAAACAGGGCATCGAAGCCACCATCGCCAAGCAGATCACCGGCTTCATCCGCGACGGCAAGTTCAAGGTCACCACGCAGATCCAGGGCGACGAAGTGCGCGTCAACAGCAAGAGCCGGGACGAACTCCAGACCGTCATTGCCGCCGTGCGCACGAAAGAGCTTCCGGTGGCCGTGCAGTTTGTGAATTTCCGGGAATAGCTAAATCTCCAGCACCTGCTTGTACTCCGGCACAATGACCTCGGCCTTCGGCTTCATCGCCCGCAGCGTTTCCGCATGCGCCAGGCATTGCGATTCCTCGCCGTGGATGCAGATGATTTTTTTGAGGTCGCCGGAAATTCTTTCAACGTATTGCTTCAATTCGCTCCGGTCCGCGTGGCCGGAGTAGGTGTCCAGCGAGACAATTTTCGCGCGCACCTCCTGTGGTTCGCCGAAAATATTCACCGGATTCTGCCCGGCCACAATCTGCGCGCCCAGCGTGTTTTCCGCGCAGTAGCCGATGAATAGAACCAAATTGTTCGCGGAGCCCAGGTGGTTTTTCAGATGATGCCGGATCCGTCCGGCTTCGCACATGCCCGACGCGCTGATGATGACGGCCGGTTCCTTCAAATCATTCAGCTTCTTCGATTGATCGGCTTCGCGAAGGTAGGTCAGGTTCGACATCCCGAAAGGATTCGCCTTTTCGTGCAGGAAGCGGTTGACGGTGTCATTGAAACATTCCGGGTGCAGGCGGTAAATTTCCGTGGCATTCACACTCAACGGGCTGTCCACAAAGATCGGCACGCGCGGCAATTTGCCCGCCAAGGTAAGCTGGTTGAGCACGTAAACAATCTGCTGTGTGCGCCCGACGGAAAAGGCCGGGATGATGACCTTGCCCTTTTGATTCAGGGCCTCCAGCACAAGCCGCCCAACGGTTTCGTCGGCATCGGTGCGCACCTCATGTTCGCGGCCGCCGTAGGTGGATTCAATCTGGAGGTAATCCGCATTTTCCGTCGGTTGCGGATCGCGGAGAATTTCATCGCCGCCGCGGCCCACGTCGCCGCTGAAGAGATAGCGGAACCTCCGGTCGCCCTCACGCACATCCAGAATCACCTGGGCGGAACCGAGAATGTGCCCGGCATCGCGGAAGGTGCCAGTGACGCCGTCCACAACCAGGAACGGGCGTTCATAACCAACCGCGACAAACTGGTGCAGCGTTTTCTCGGCATCGGTGATGGTGTAAAGCGGCTCAACCGGCGGCAGTTTTTTCTTCGCGCGCTGTTTCGAAATAAACGCGGCATCGTCCATCTGGATATGCGCGGAGTCCACGAGCATGATGCTGCAAAGATCCCGCGTGGCGAAGGTGCAATGAATGTTGCCAGTGTAGCCCTGCCGGACCACGTTCGGCAGGTTGCCCGCGTGGTCCATGTGCGCATGGCTCAGGACCACGGCGTCAATTTGTTTCGGATCGAACGGAAAGCAGCAGTTGCGCTGAATGGATTCCTCGCGGTGGCCCTGGAAGAGACCGCATTCGAGCAACAGTTTTTTGCCGTTGACCTCGAGCAAATACATCGAACCGGTGGTGGTCCGCGCCGCGCCGAGAAAGTGGATTCGCATCAGGGAATCGTGATGCGTGATGTGTGATGCGTCAAGCCGTCACGCTTCACGTTTTACGCCTCACGTTCAGCTGTGCCGGTAGGTGATGCGCGCCTTGTGCAGGTCGTAGGGGGACATCTCCACATTGACCTTGTCGCCGACGCTGATGCGGATGAAGTTTTTGCGCATCTTGCCGGAGATGTGCGCGAGCACTTCATGCCCGTTGGGCAGCGCCACCCGGAACATGGTGCCGGGCAGCACCTGCTTGACGTCTCCCATCAATCCAATTGGCTCTTCTTTGGCCACTGCGCAGCGTTGAATTCGGGAAACAAATGCCATTCGTCCCGGGCGAAATCAAATCATTTTCGCAGCCTAAAATTCAGTGGACATCGGCCGCCGTTGCGCTAAAGTTTTTCACCCTTATGAAAAATGACAATATAACAACCGCGTTGAATCTCCTGCTGGCGGTGCTGGTGATTTTGGGCGTGATTTTTGCCCTGCAAACGATTTTTCGCACCCGGGAGCTGCGGTCGCTTCAGATCCAAGCCTCCCAGGCCAACGCCTACCGCATGGCCGTGGAATCGCTGGCCAATGACGCCGTCGCCTACAGCAAGGCCAACCCGAATTCGGACATCGCCCGCTTCCTGCAGCCGTCCGCGCAAGCCAAACCTCCCACCCGCTAATCGCCATGAACGAAACCGAAACCCATCTCCCCGCGCAAACCGAAGTGTTGGATCAACTGGTTGCGTTGCGCCATCAGGTTTTTACCCTGTTGCTCGCGCTGGTTGTCGTCAGCGGCACGCTCACGGTCGTTTTGTATCGCCAGGCCAGCATCACGGGCAAGGACATTGCCGCGATCAAGCCCCAGGCCACCCAGATCATCAAGGCCTTCAGCCAGGATCGGGCGGGCATGGAAGCTTTTGTGAAATCATTGACCATCTACGGCAGCACGCATCCTGACTTCCAGCCGATTCTCAGGAAATATGGAATTGTGCCGCAGCCCGCTTCACCGAAGAAGTAGCCGGGCGCACCGCGGCATATCATCCGCCGGCAACTATTTTTACGATCTCCAGCCGGTCGCCGGCCCGAAGCTGGCGCTGGGGGAATTCCGACGGCGTGACCGCCTCGCCATTGTGCTCCACCACCACGCTGCGCGGCAAAAGATTCTGCGCCACCAGAAACTCCTCGATCGAGCACGGCAACTTCGCCCCGACCGGCTTGCCATTGGCTGTGACAACTGTACTCACAATTCAAATTTTGCAGCTTACGCCGTCAACGCCGCGTCCCAATCCTTCCACACCGGTTCATAGCCGAGCTTGCGGATCAATTCTGCCACGTCGCCGGCGGAACGTTCGTCGGCGATTTGAAACTGTCCGGTCGCGTTCGTCGCGTGTTCGGGCGTGGGCGCCCATTCGCTGGAGCCGGACGCCAGTTCCACAATCCGCCCGCGTTCGGTGTGATGGATCTTTTCCTTCCCGGCGCCGGTGTAGCCGCCCGGTTCGGTGTGGCTTCCCGCGCTCACCATCGTGATGCCAAGCGGAATCAACCCGTCGCGCAATTTCGCCGATTCACGCGTCGAAAGCACCAGCCCGACGTCGGGGAACATCAACCTGAACGCACAGACCAGCTGTGCGAGTTCGCGGTCGTTCATGTGCGTGAGCGGCTGGAATTCACCCGCGCACGGACGCAGCCGCGGCAGGGAAATGGTCACCTGCGCCTTCCAGCAGTTCCGCAGCAGATAATCCGCATGAGCCGCCAAACTGATGGCTTCAAACCGCCAGTCGGCCAGGCCGTAAAGCGGACTGATGCCCAGCCGCCGGAATCCGGCCGCGTAGGCGCGCTCGGGGGTTTCCAGCCGCCAGTCGAAATTCCGCTTCGGCCCGGCCGTGTGCATGTCCGCATAAACTTTTCGGTCGTAAGTTTCCTGATAAACCACCAGGCCGTCTGCGCCAGCCACGACCAGCGGCCGGTAATCCTCCGTTTCCATCGGCCCGACCTCCAGTGAAATGCCCGGCCAGTCCCCGTGCAGCGCCGCGATGCAATCGCGCAGATAATTGTTCGAGACAAACTTCGGATGTTCACCCGCGACAAGCAGGAGGTTGCGGAAGCCCTGGCCCTGGATAGCTGCCGCTTCGCGTTTCACCTCGTCCAGCGACAACGTTACGCGCAGGATGGGGTTGTCACGGGAGAAACCGCAATAGGCACAGTTGTTGACGCATTCATTGGAAAGATAGAGCGGCGCGAACAGCCGGATGACCTTGCCAAAACGTTGTTGCGTCATTGCGTGGGAACGCCGGCCCATGTGCTCCAGCAGTTCTGCGCCCGCCGGCGAAATCAAATGCGCAAAATCCGCCAGCGACAGCTTCGTCCTCGCCATGCTCTCGCGCACGGCTTGGAGACCGGCCGACTTCGACCGCTTCACCAGCGGTTCCAGCGACAACGAATTGAATTCAGTGGTAAAACTCACAACCTCAACGTAACCAATTGGCGGCCAAAGTCGAGAAACGACCTGACGTCATCAATAATGCGGCGGCTTGACGTTGTTCGCCTTGATGCGCTCCAGTTCCATGGTTTCGAGGACGCCCGACTGGCGTTGCACCTGTTTTTTTAATTGCTCAACCGCCTTGCTTTGCCCGACCACCACTTCGTTCAACTGCTCGACCTGGTGTTCGAGATGGGCAACGTGGGTCTCGATCCGTCCGAGCCGTTGCAAGATTTCATCGTTCATGGTTGTAAAAGTTCGCAGTTTTTCCAAACTAGGCAAACAACTTCAACCGCCGCCAGATTGAGCGGTGAACCAGAAAGCCAAAAGTGAAAAAAACGGTCCGCCGGCAGCACAACCCAGCATCGTTCATGATCCTTGGTGTCGGGTCGTTCGCGCAGAGCATCGGCACGGCGCTGGCCGGCGCTGGCGCCCGCGTCTCGACGTATCTGACCCGCAATTACGGCCATTTTCCGCCGTCGCTCGCCGGGCCGGTGTTTTCCCGCGACGCCTTCCCAAGCCCGGTCCCGCTCATCCGGAAGAACGGCATTGAAGTCGTCATCCCGCAGTCCATTGACTGGGCATTGCAGCCGTGGGCGGACGATCTGGTGAAATCGGGTGTCGGTATTTTCAGTCCGACCGGCGAGGCGATGCGGATTGAACGCGAGCGTGACTTCGCCCGCAAGCTGTGCGCGGATTTCAAAATCCCGTTTCCGCAATCGTTCGTGGCCCAAAATCGAATCGAGGCGGAAAAAATCCTGGCCAGACATCCGCAACCGTTCGTCATCAAAAACCCGCTCTGCTCGCCCACAAGCCCGATTCATACCATTTTGTGCGAGACCGCCGAGGACACGCGTGCGTGGCTGCGGCATGTGAACTATGCCGAGGGTGTTTTTTTGCAGGAATATCTCGGGCGCGCCGAGGCCGGGCATATCGTGCTGGTGAGCGGCGGCGAGATCCATTCACTGGTCACGAACCAGGAATACAAATACGCCTTCAACGGCAACCAGGGCATCGTGGCCGGCGCGCCGCTCGGCGGCCTGGTCGAACGCGATCCTCACGACAAATACGGCCTGGCGCGGCAGCTCATCCACCCGCTGATGCCGTGGTTGCGTGCGACCGGGTTCAACGGACCGCTGCAGGTCACCGCAATCAAACGCAACAGCCGGTGGCACGTCATCGAATACAACATCCGCATCGGCGTCACCTCCGGCCCGATGATTCTGCAGATGCTGAAACAGCCGGCGGAAATCGTCCGGCAAACCGCGCGGAACCAGAAGTTGAAACTGCAGTTCAATGAAAAACTGAAATTCGGCTGTTCGCTCACGCTGGCCGGTTATGGTTATCCGTTTACCCAAGTGCGCAGCCCGCATCTGCCACTCGAACTGGCCGGAAAACCTGATGGCGACATCTGGTGGAATGAAGTCGAGCGCGGAGCGGACGGAAAACTTTCAGCCACCGGCCATCGCATCGCGGACGTGGTGACGCTCGCACCAACACTGAAGACGGCCATCGCCGGAGCCTACGCGAACATCCGCAAAATCCGTGTCGTCGGCAGCTATTTCCGGACGGACATCGGGCAAAGCCTGTGGCCGCCAGGAACTGCCTGAACGTGGTTACTGTCCCGATTCCCCGGCTAGGCGCTCGTGAAAAGCCGCCCGCGCAGGCTTGTCGGCCGACTTGAAATACACCGCCAACTCGTGATGCATTTCCTTTTCCACGGATTCGCGCCGGACGGAATATTTCGACCACACAAATCCTAATGCAGCCAGTCCCGTCAACACGGCAACAATGCCCGCCAGATTTCCCCGCGCCAGACCGAACGCTCCGCGTGTCAGTCCATATCCGCAAAGGCCGGCAAACAAAATCAATCCACACGATAATATCACCACGGCATGTCGCAGCAGCCACAGGGAGAAGGCGGCCGGCCGGCCGGCAACCGGCGGAGAGGCCGGGCGCAGACACGCTGCGGGCAGGATGGTCTGCAGCTTCGTGTCGCGCAGCACGCTCAGCGTCAATTTTGGATCCGGGCGTACGGTGGGCGTTTCAAACAGATCACGTTCATCGCCGCTCGTCATGAAGGTGGCCACACGTTCCTCGGCCATCAGGTTCATCATGCGGGTGGGAGCCAGAAGATTGTCCACGACAATGTTTGAAATCCGGCAAAGACCGGAAAAAATGATGACGGCAAAGACCAGCGGCAACACCATCCCGGCCCAGCCGGGGAACCGCCCTCCCACCCAGGTTCTCGGAAGCAGCACGATGGCGAACAAACTGGCGATGACCAGAAAACTCAGTTCATCCATGAACCGGCTGGCCGGAATCGCTTCCCCGTAATTCGCCCGACCATAGGCCAATGCCGCCGACTGCAATCCACTCCACAACCCGAACACCAGAAGAAACTCCGCCGATCGCGATTCCTTAAAGTTTGGCTGCAAATATTGGATCAGCAACAAGACCAAGGGCAGCAGGATGAGGCCCGCCATCCATGGAGCATCAAAAAACGGCCAGTCGAGGTTGCGCAGCAGGGCGGCGGCAAACTCCCCCAATGAGTGGGCCTGCAACGGCCGGTCGCTCTCCACGTTGACGCGCAAAGCCAGACCCAGCCCCGCGATGGCAAGATACGCACCCATTGTGATTACGGATCCCATTGCCATCTGGCGATTTTTTATGGCACGCAAAACGACCAGTCCACCGACCGCCACGGGTGCGAGCAGGCCCGAAGCCGCGGTAAATAGTCCCAGAATTGAAGCGGCCAGTCCCAGCCACCACCACCGCCCGGCCGGTTTGTCAAAGCCCAGACCGGCCAGCGCTGCCAACGAACAAAAATTGAGAAAATAAACCTGGGAATTGAATGCCCAGATGGTGTTTTCCCCGGCGTAAGGCAGGGCAAAAAATGGCGCCAGCAAAAAACAGATGAACCATCCGTGTTTGCGTCCCAGAAATTTCCACAGACAGAATGCCAGCCCGCACGCGAACGCCGCGTAAATGAACACATTGACCGTCATCTGCAGCAATGGCTCCCAGCGCCCATTAAGCTGAATAACGCCCAAATCCAGCAGGCGGGTGCAGAGGATTCGATGTTCATTGTGGGCCGCAACGAAGGCTCCCCACGTCAGATGGCCTGCCATCCAGGGCCGGAAAAAATTATCGGCTTCATACCACTGATCCCAAAGTGGAAGGGGTGATCCGTAAAGCTGCACCACCCAGAGTTTCGCGCCCAGCACCACCAAAAACAACGCCGCCAGCCAGAGAGCGAAAGGTTTGAAAGCTTCCTCGGGTATATGTGTCGGTTTGGTCATTCCGGGAGAATCAACTGGGCGCGAGCCTATCTAAATCTGCCAATGACGCAAGCTCCCACAGCCGGCCGGCGGCTTTCCAGTTCAGTCGCCGTTCCGGAGCGATGCCTCACGCCTCAAATGGCCCGCGGCGGCGAAACATGGTGGAAAATAATTTTCCGGATGCTGTTTTTTCGTGTTTTCTGGCAGGATTCATGGTTAAACAACTTCTGACGTCTTATGGATTTTGATTCAACCAGCTTTCCGTTGCGACCGGCATGGACGGAAATCGACCTCGGTAAACTGCGCTGCAACCTGCAGCTCATCCGCCGCGACCTGCCGTGCAACGTGAAATTGCTCGCCGTCACGAAGGACGAGGCCTACGGCCACGGCGCCCTCGACGTGGCGCGCATCGCGCTCGAGGAAGGCGCGTGGGGCTTTGGTCTCAGCACGCTCGAGGAGGCCATGAACCTGCGCGATGAGGGCATCACCGCGCCGTTGTTGCTCCTGGGCGAACGCCAGGAGGCCGAACTTCCGTGGTGCGTCGCCCACGACCTGACCATTTGCGTCAACGAAGCAAACACCGTCCGCAAACTGGCCCGTGCCGCCGCTGCCGCCAACAAGCGCGTGCCGGTGCATGTAAAAATCCACACGGGCATGAGTCGCTTCGGCGTGCGCTGGGACGAGGCGTTGCCGTTGATCGAGATGATCAGTTCCGAAAAATCGCTCTCGCTCGAAGGGGTGATGACCCACTTTGCGCAATCCGATGAAACGGACAAGACGTTCGCTGACCTCCAGTTCTCCCGCTTCAACGAAGTCCTCCAGGCCATGGCCGCCCGCGGCATTGCGGTGAAACTGCGCCATGCCTGCAATAGTGGTGGTTTCCTTGACCTGCCGCACGCGCACCTCGACATGGTCCGGGTGGGGATTTTGTTGTACGGGGTTTTCCCATCGTCCGTTTGCCGGCGGATTCCCGGCATCGAGCCGGTGATGTCCGTCAAGGCCCGCATCGCGGCGATTCAAAAACTGAAAGCCGGTGAAGTGGTCGGTTATGGCATGCGCTACACCGCGTCATCGGAGCGGCGGATCGCAGTGCTGCCGATTGGCTACGGTGACGGTTTCCCGCGCGTGCGCAACACCGGCGGCGCACTCATCCACGGCAAACGCGCGCCGCTCATCGGCGGCATTGCCATGGACGCGCTGATGGTGGACATCACGGACATCCCCGAAGCCCAGATGTGGGATGAGGCCGTCATCATGGGCCGGCAGGGCAGCGAGGAAATCTCTGTTCACGATGTTGCGAAGCTCAAAAACTCGGTGAGTTACGAAGTGCTGACCAGCTGGCGATTGCGGCTGCGGAGAAAATCCGTGAATGCCAAAACCGCACCGGCGAAACTCAAAGTTGAACCCGTTGCCTCAAAATGAAACTGCTTTTCTCCGAGCAAAAGTCCGATTACGACCATTACCAGTTTCCCTATGCCGTCTGGGCGGTGCCGGAGGCGGGCGAGGAGCCGTCGGATATTTTCAACGCCGGTTTCCTGCCGTCCTCGCGCAATCTGGACCGCTTTTACCTGTGCCGCCAAGTGCGCGTGAATCTCGCGAAATTCAAGCCGTCGTCCGAAAACCGCCGCATCCTCCGCAAAGGCGCGGGCGTCGAGGTGACGCTGGTCCCGCGCGACAAATACGATTACACGCCGGAACGACGCGATTTTTTCAAGACCTACGCGGACATCAAATTTGGCAAGGACGTGATGACCTTCGATCGGCTCGACGCCCTGTTCGGTTCGCCCATCATTTCGCATCTGCTTGTGTTCACGGACACCAGAACCGGCGCGGAAATCGGCGTGGCAACGCTGTACATCGAGGGTCGCGAACTCGCCTATTATTACTATGCTTTTTACGATTTGAATTATTATGCCCGCAATCTGGGCATGTTCATGATGACGTCGGCGGTGGGGCTGTTCGCGGAACGCGGTTTCAAACATTTCTATCTCGGCACCTGCTATTCGCCGACGGCGCTGTATAAAACCCAGTTTGGCGGCGCGGAGTTTTTCAACGGGTTCCGCTGGTCGGACGACCTGGACGAACTAAAATTCATCATCAAGCGCGACAAAAAGGAATTGTACCAACACCTGCTGGAAACGGACGAATTCCGCCAGGAGTTTTACCAGGGCGACCTCGAAAAAATCACGGATGCGAGTGAATTCCGGATAAAGGTGAAATAGCCCGATAGTCTGGCAATAAATCCTTGCCATACGGTTTTGTTCCGGGCTTCCTCTTGCCCGTTCACGATCTAAACTTGGATGCAGTACTCCGGTCGGCGGGTCTTTGGGCCATTGCAACATGAATACGAACCAGAACATTTTTATCGGCACGGACAGCGGAGCGACCACGTCCAAGATCGGCGCCGTCTGGGAGGACGGCCGGACCGTCTCCACCAAACTGCTGCAAAGACCGACCAATTCCCAGAACGGGCCGGAGGCGGTCATCGCCGCCTGGATTTCGGCCATTGATGAATTCCTCGCGCAGAACCAGATCATCTGGGCACAGGTTCAGGGTGTTGGCCTCGCCATTCCCGGACCCTACGAACGCTACGGCGTGCTCGGCCGGGCGGCGAATCTACCGGCCGATTTTGCGGGCTGGAATGTGCACGCGGATTACAGCGCGGCCCTCGCCCGGCAGGCTGGCCGGCCGTTGCCATTGACTGTGAGCAATGACGGCCATTGCGGCGGCGTGGCCGAGGCGCGCATTGCCCGCGGCGATCTCGCACTGTCCGTCCTGATGCTCATGCCCGGCTCCGGCCTGGGCAGCGCGTTTGTGGGGCAGGACGGCCTGCCGCTCACCGGCCAGTCGCTGATGGCGATGGAAACCGCGCACATGGCCGCTCCGCTGCACCTGTTCGGCCTCACTGGCAAACCGTTTCCGTGCGGTTGTGGAAAAAACTGGGGCTGCGTGGAGGCGTACACGACCATTTCCAGCCTGCCGCATCTGCTGGCGGAAAAACTTCCGAAGTTCCCCGACCATGAACTTGCGAAATCCAACGCACCGATCAAGGAAAAGGTGCTTTCGCTTCGCAGCCGCGCGCAAAAGGGTGACGCGCTGGCGCTGGAGATTTTCGATTTTCAGGCGCGCGCGATGGGACTGCACATCGCCAATCTCACGATGGCGTTGGACCCGGGCGTGGTCGTCATCGGCGGGGGGTTGATGGATCACGAGGTAACCACGCTGGAATTCCGCGAACGTTACCTCCACATTATCCGCGATACCGCCACGCCGTACCTCTGGCCGGCACAGCGCGGCACCATCACGATTATCCCGGCGGTTTTGGGCGACCTCTCCCAAGCCATCGGCGCCGCCCTGGTGGCGCTCTACCAAAGCCGGGATTAGTCCGCACGCGGAATTAATTTTTCCGGGAGGTGATCTGGGTATCGCCAGATGGACCGAGCAGCTGTTTGATTTTGGCGACCAGCTCCTGCGGGTCGAACGGCTTCAACAGATAGTCGTTGGCGCCGGATTCCATTCCCGCGATGCGGTTGAACTGGCCCGACAGCCCGGTGAGCATGATGATCGGCACGCCGGCGGTGGATGGATCCATGCGCAACGTTTCACAGATGTCGAACCCGTTTAATCCGGGCAGCATCAGATCCAGCACGATCAAATCGGGAGCCACAGAACGGGTTTTCAGCAAAGCCTCAATGCCGTTGGCGGCGGTGCCAATGGCATACCCTGCGGTTTTCAAGCTCAGACGGATTAATTCAAGCTGATCCGGATCGTCCTCCACCACCAATATTCTCCTTCGCATAAACTGCCCGGATACAGCAGGATTAGTGCCGTTCAAACGTTGAAATTAACAGCAAAATGAAGGTTTTTAAGCCATTGCTTTTTCGATTGGATGCAGCGGATGCAGCAAAAATCCCGTTGGGATTCTTCAAAACACCGTGCACCCCGTGGGCTGCACCTAACCGGCAGGCAACATTCGATCGACTTTTGTTCAGTTGAACTCGCCCCATTCATCAGCTATGCTGTCCCGGCTATGACTTTGACTGAAAAATTGCTGGCGCGCGCGGCTGGCAAGACGCGGGTGCAGGCGGGCGACAACATCTGGGTGAACGCCGATGTGCTCATGACGCATGACGTCTGCGGTCCGGGGACCATCGGCGTCTTCAAACGTGAATTCGGCAAGACCGCCAAGGTCTGGGACAAAAACAAGATCGTCATCATCCCCGACCATTACATCTTTACCGCCGACTCCAAGTCGAACCGCAACGTGGACATTCTCCGCGATTTCGTCCGTGAGCAGGACATCCCGTATTTCTACGATGTCATTGACGACACCAACGGCCACTGGCATTTCGACGCTTCAAAGGGCATGTTAAACCGACAGTACGGTTCGCGCTACGCGGGCGTTTGTCACACGGCGTTGCCGGCAAAAGGCCACACCCGTCCGGGCGAAGTTTTGTTCGGCACAGACTCGCACACCTGCATGGCGGGCGCCTTCAATCAGTTCGCCACCGGCATCGGCAACACCGACGCCGGTTTTGTTCTGGGCACCGGAAAGCTGCTCATCAAGGTTCCCGAAACCATGCATTTCCGGCTCGAAGGGAAACTCCAGTCCGGCGTCATGGCCAAGGATATCATCCTCCATTGCATCGGCGAAATCGGCTTCGACGGTGCGACGTACCGCGCATTGCAGTTCGATGGCGAGGGCGCGCACAATCTCTCGATCGACGACCGCATGACCATTGCGAACATGGCCATTGAGGCGGGTGGCAAGAATGCCATTTTCGAATTTGACTCACGCACGGCTGAATATGTGGACGCCCGCGTGAAATTGAACGGCACCAAAGCCACCTACGAACCGGTCGCCCGCGACAAGGACGAGAAGTTTGTGTATGAACTCGTCGTGGACCTGAGCAAGCTCGAACCGACGGTCGCCTGCCATCCCGATCCGGGCCAGCGCAAGAAGGCCAAGGACATGAATGTGAAGCTTGACCGCGCGTATGTCGGCTCCTGCACCGGCGGCAAGACGAGCGATTTTGTGGAGTTCGCACGCGTGTTGCGCGGCAGGAAGGTGACAATTGACACGTTCGGGGTTCCGGCGACGCCGGAGATTGTGCACGATTTGCAATCCACATATTGGGGCAATACCACCATCTGGCAGATTCTCGTGGCTGCCGGCGTGCAGATGACGGAAAACGCCGGCTGCGCTGCGTGTCTGGGCGGGCCGGTGGACACCTTCGGCCGCATCAACCAGGCCGGCATCAAATGCATCAGCGCGACCAACCGGAATTTCCCCGGCCGTATGGGCGACAAGGAATCGCAGGTGTTTCTCGCCTCGCCAATGACCGTGGCCGCGAGCGCCATCGCCGGAAAGATTGTGGATCCAAGAGAGTATTTGGGGAACTAACGCGGTGAAACGGTGTTCTATTTCGCAAGATTCGCCCCGGGCAGATAAACCGTGAAGGTTGTCCCTTCGCCGGGCTGGGTGTGGACGTGGAGTGCGCCATTGCCTTCCTTGATGAGCCGCTGGACAATATTAAGCCCCAGACCGGTCCCCTGGCGCGGGCCCTTGGTGGTGAAATAAGCCTGGAAAATCTTCGGCAGCACCTCCGCCGGGATGCCCGGGCCGTTGTCGCGCACCCAAAATTTCACCAAGGGAGCGGTATTGTCCATGCTCTCGACGTTCAGCATCCGGTCGCCGGGCGTGTCCTTGAATCCGGTCAAATCGAGCGGCACGGTCAAAACGTCGCCACCAACATCGACCCGATGTTTTTGCGGGGCGCATTGAAAGGCATTGACCACGAGGTTCAGCAAAATCTGGATGACATCGGTGCCGTTCACCTTCACGCCCACGGCTTCGCCAAACGGCGCAATGCCGAACTCGTTTTCGAGCTGGTTGGGATGGACACACACGAGCTGCTCCAGGTCGTGGAGCAGTTGCTTCACGCTTACCCGCGGTGCCGCGTGCCCGGGCTTGTCCCGTAAAATCTGGAGATAACGCCGGGAAATCTCGATGCAGTTCGCCGTCTGCCGCGTGACAATGTTGAGGCGCTGCTTGACGAATTCCAGGTCCTCCACCTCCATCCGCGCAGTGCGGTTGAGCCGCTGGTTGAGCACCTGCACAAAGCCGGAAATCACGGTGAGCGGACCATTGATGTCGTGGATGATGCTGGCGTAAATATCGCCCCGGGTCTTGGCGATCTTTTCCTCGACGCGCTGGTCCTGCAATTCGGCGAGCAGCTCCTGGATTTTTTCCGCGCTGCTGTGAATTTCACTTTCGAGCGTGCGCCGCTGCATCGCCTGGCTGACGGCGGAGCGGATCGTGGCGAGGTCGAACGGCTTGTTGATGTAATCGCACGCGCGCAGCCGCAGCGCCTGGCGGATCGTGTCCGTCGTCTCAAACGCCGTCATCATGATCGCCTCAATGTTCGGGTTCACGTATTTGAGGCGCTCCAAAACCTCGATGCCCGACATGCCGGCCATGCGGATGTCCAGCACGGCCACATCAATGGGATGCTTCTGCGCCAGTTCGATCGCCGACGGACCATCCTCGGCCATCAGCAAATCGTATTCGTCCTTGAAAATGACCCGTAACGACTGGCGCGGCCCGTCCTCGTCATCCACCACCAGCAGGGTGCCTCGGCGTTTGCGCAACACCGCGCTGTCCGTCTCCTCTGTCTCGTTTGCAGCCGCCAAAGGTTCTGTAATCAAAGCCATGTCGAAAACAAGTTTATTTCTGTTCAACTCAAGCCGGGAGGTCGAACTTGGTTATTTTTATCGAAAAAGTCTCCGTTCTCAAGCAGAAACCAATTCCTTCCGCAGCATTTCCAGGGCCTGCTGGACGGTCAATTGCTTGAAAGTCTCGCGTTCGTAGGAATTTAGCCGGCGCTCCACCACGGTTCCAGATTTCCCGGCCAGTGCCATAAAGACCGTTCCCACCGGCTTTTCCGGGATTCCGCCGCCCGGCCCGGCGATGCCGGTGACGGCAATGGCATAATCCGCCCCGAGTTGCAATCGCGCGCCTTCGGCCATCTCGCGCGCCACCGCCTCGCTCACCGCACCCTGGGCCGCCAGCGTCGCCGCGCGCACGCCCAAGAATTTTTGCTTTGATTCGTTGCTGTAAACCACCCAGCCGCCAAGAAATACCGACGACGCGCCCGGTACGTTCGTGATGCGATGCGCGAGACATCCGCCCGTACACGACTCGGCCAGCGCCAGGGTTTTCTTCTTTTCGATCAACAGCCGGACGACGACCGTCTCCATTTCCTCATCGTCCACCCCGTAAATTTGTGCGAAGAAAATCTTTCGGACCATCGCCGCGGCATCGTCCACCATTTTCTCCGCTTCCGCGCCGTGCGCCGACAGCCTCACATCCACCTGTCCCACCCGCGCGCAATAGCCGACCTCCAGTCCGGCGGCCACCCGGGCCGCCAGCGGCTCGTGGATTTTTTCCTGCACGAGGGACTCGGCAATGCCGCTGGTCCGCAACGTGCGGCAGACAAACGGCGCCGCCAGCGGAAATTCGCGCCGAAACAGTGGCACGACCACATCATCAAACATCGGGCGCAACTCACGCGGAGGCCCGGGCAGCATCACCAGCCATTGTGGAGAAGCGGATGGCGGATGGCAGATGGCAGACGGGGAATCGCTGGCTCCAATTTCCAACTCCCAGCTACTACGCGCTATCTTCATCGCCAGTCCCGGGGCGGTCCCGTTCGGGTTGGCCAGCACCAGCGCGCCTTCAGGCACCATGGCCTGGACCTCGTTGATTTTTGGCATCGCCACCTTGCGGGCCGCAAAACGCTTTTTGATGTGCTCGAGCACCGCCTCATCCAGCCGCAATTTTTTCCCCAGCAATTGGGCGATCAAATCGCGCGTGACGTCATCCGAAGTCGGTCCGAGACCGCCGGTGACGACCACCAGATCCGCCCGGGTCAGTGCTTCCCGGACGGCGGACTGGATGTCACGAGCCGCGTCCGGCACGGCCATCTGGCGCGTCACGACATAACCCAGATCGGCGAGGCGGCGGCAGAGCCATTGCTGGTGCGTGTTCAGCACGCGGCCCAGCATCAATTCACTACCGGTATTGAGAAGCTCGATGTTCACCGCCGGAAGTTTCCATCCCGGGACCGCGGGTGGCAAGTTTTTGTGTCTGGCTCCGCGTGACATGGAAAGAAAAAAACACAGCCCACCGCTGCGTGGCGGAACTGCCCACTACCGACCGGCTAGTGTTTCGGTGGTTTGGGTTTACGGACGTCGGCGACGAAGGTTCCAGCCACATAACTCTTTTGGCCGTCCGGCGTGCATAAATAAATTTTCCCGGACAGCCGGTTGCCATCGAGCGGACCAAAATCAATTCGCATCGCATAACTGTCGTTGAAATTATCCTTGCCGGCCTGATCGCCATCCTTCCACCGCAAGGTAATCTTCGCCGCCTCCGGCGCGTTGGTGGTGATGCTGACCGATTTGCCGGCGAGATTCTCCGGCAGCGCACCGCTAAAATTGATCGTGATGCCCCAGTCCACGGTCCCGTGCGTGCCGGTCCGGAGCGTCAGCACCCCGGTCTGGAATATCGCGCGTTCGGAAATGAAATTTTGTCCATGAATCCGCCCGGCGGCCGGCGAATCTGGAATCGTCGCCGCGCCGAGATCCAGCATCCAATTGACATCGTCCGCCGGCGGCGCGACGGCCGCTGGCGGAGCTGGCGTCTGGGATTTGACCGGAGTCTGGCTTTTCACGGACGGGACGGTCGGCGCAGGCGGAGGCACAGGCCGGACAGCCTGCCCGCCGTTGGATTTTAAAAAATTTCCGCCGACCAGGAATGCCGCCGCCCCGGCAGCGACAATAAAAACCGTCAGCGCCACCGCCACCACTGGAGATTTTTTTGCGGGCGGAGGCGGCAGGGACGCTCCCGAAGCTGCCACCCCCGGAACCGGACGTTCACCCACTTTCGTGCCTTGGATGACAAATTTCGGGTCGTGCATGGGAGAGACATCCGGCGCCATGATGGTCTGGAAGCAGGTTGGGCATTCCATCTTCGAACCACTTTGCGACATGTCGCATTTGATGTGCTGTCCGCACACCGGGCAGGCATAGGTGAACTCGCTCATGATGGCTTCTGCAAAAAAGATTCCATATTCCCCCGCTGGCAGCAACGACGTTTTTAGGGAAGTTTTGCGTCTTTGGGATTGAATTTTGCCGCCGCATCTCGAAACCTGTTCCCATCGGCGGTTAAATCCAAACGCATGAAAAAAAACTCTCCCGTATCCCGCAGCGGACGCTTCACTCATGGCCCCGGCGCGGACGTGGCCCGGTTCACCGAATCCATTTCTTTTGACTGGCGGTTGTGGCGGCACGACCTCCTCGGCTCACTCGCCCACGCCGAGATGCTCCACAAAATAGGCGTACTAAAGAAAAATGAACTGCACGCCATCATCCGCGGCCTCGACCAGATTGGAAAAGAAATTAAAGCCGGAAAATTCAGATGGAAACCCGAACTCGAGGACGTTCACATGAACCTCGAGGCCGAGCTGACCAGGCGTGTTCCCGCCGGCGCGAAGCTTCACACCGGCCGGTCCCGCAACGACCAGGTGGCGCTCGACCTGCGGCTCTGGTTGCGCGATGAAATTGTTTTGTTGCTCGGCGACATCGCCGGCTTGCAACGCGTGCTCGTCTCGCTCGGCGAGAAAAATGCCGACGTGCTGATTCCCGGCTACACGCACCTGCAACGCGCGCAGCCGGTTTATTTCGCACACCACCTGCTAGCCTATGTCGAGATGCTCGAACGCGATTGCGAGCGGCTCTGGGACTGCTACTCGCGCGTGAACATCTGCCCGCTCGGCAGCGGGGCAATTGCCGGTTCCACGCTGCCGCTCGACCGGGTGCTCGTCGCCAAACTGCTCGGGTTCGTGGACATCAGCGGCAAACCGCAGCTCACGCAAAATTCCATGGACGCCGTAAGCGACCGCGATTTTGCCGTCGAATTCTGCGCCGCCGGTGCGCTGCTCGCCGCGCATCTTTCGCGGCTCGCGGAGGATGTGATTCTTTGGGCCAGCGCAGAATTTAACTTCATCAAGATTGCCGACGCCTACACCACCGGCTCGTCGCTGATGCCGCAGAAGAAAAATCCCGACATTGCCGAGCTCACCCGCGGCAAGACCGGCCGGGTCTTCGGCAACCTGATGTCGCTGCTCACGTTGTTGAAGGGTCTGCCGATGACCTACAATCGGGATTTGCAGGAGGACAAGGAACGGTTGTTCGACACCGCCGACACCGTGCGCGCCTCGACGCGGCTTATGGCCGCGATGTTGCAAAATATCAAGGTGAACAAACCCGCGTGCGCCGCCGCTGCGAGCGACCCGGCGTTGCTGGCAACCGACCTCGCGGATTATCTCGTCAAAAAAGGGATGCCGTTCCGGCAGGCGCATCACATCGTTGGTGCGGTGGTGGCGCTGGCGGAAAAAATCGGTAAACCGCTGAACCAGCTCACCCTCGCCGAACTGCAATCCGTGGACCAGACGTTTGGCCGCGATGCGCTGGGCGTGTTCAATTTGAAAACGGCGATGGCAAAACGGAACCTGACCGGCGCCCCGGGCACGAAAGAAGTCGCGAAACAACTGGCCCGCTGGCGGGAACAGCTTTCGTGATTAGCATTACTACGGTTTGACCGAAAATCTGTCCAGACATGAACAAAGACTTGGTATAATGCCATTCCTACGCGCTTGGCTCCAATTCCCATTACTTACGAATTGTTTTAAAAACCCATTCTTTTCTCCCTCAGCTTTGGTGGCCTTTTCCAATTCTGCGTCAGACATCAAGAAAAACTCCAATAGAGCATTGAGGTAATCCCAATTAAAACGCTGTTCACCCCTTAAGCTTAATCGATCCAACTTTGTACCTTCTTTTAGATAATCAGACCAGCCGTCGCAAATTGAATTCTGAAAATCCGGTTCCTTCTGTCTGCAAATGCCAGCGGTGTTAAATGTTTTACTACCGTCGCCGTCGCACCCGCAAATCCCGCCCCAACTGTCGCTTTTTGACTGCCTGAATTCGCCAAAAACCGTTAAATAGCGGGGTTTTGGCCCGCACAAATCGATAAACGGCCGCACAGATGGGAAAATGGCCGCACGGACAGGGAGTTGGCTCGCACGGGCCGGAAGATTGCCCGCACGGACAGGAAAACCAACGCACGGAGCGGAAAACGTCCGCACGAAACGAATTTTGCCCGCACGGGAAGGGAAATTGCACGCACAGACCGGCAATTCATCCCCACGAAGCGAATTTTGGCCGCACGAACCGGTTAGACGCAATCCGGTGCTGACTTTCGGGGGTATTCCGTGTTTCATTCCCGCAATGGCGGAATTGGATCAATTGCTCAAAGCGACGTCGCGCTCGTTTTATCTGACGCTGCGCGTGCTGCCGGCGGCGGTACGCCCGCAAATTGGGCTGGCGTATCTGCTCGCCCGCACGACGGATACCATCGCCGACACCGAACTCGTCCCGCTGGAACAACGACTCGATGCGCTCCACAAACTGCGGGACCGGATCCTGAGTTTATCCAACGCGCCGCTGAATCTCGGCGAATTCGTCCAGCACCAGGGACTGGCCGCCGAACAGGCCTTGCTGGAAAAGGTCGAGGAGAGCCTGGCCCTGCTCCAGACCCTTTCCCCGGACGATTTGAAACTGGTCCGCCAGGTCCTCTCCACCATCACGGGCGGACAGGAACTGGACTTGCGCCGGTTCGGCGGGGCGGCGGCCGAAAAAATCACCGCGCTGGAAACGGCCGCGGAACTGGACGATTACACCTATCGCGTGGCCGGATGCGTCGGCGAATTCTGGACGAAAATCTGCCGGGCCCATTTGTTTCCCAAGGTGAGGCTGGACGATGCACAACTGCTGACCAACGGCGTCCGCTTCGGCAAAGGACTGCAACTGGTGAATATTTTGCGCGATCTGCCGGCGGATTTAAAAAAGGGCCGCTGTTATTTGCCAAAAGACCGGCTGGACCAGGCGGGGCTGATTCCCGAGGTTTTGCTGTCACCGGCCAACGGGGCGAAATTTCTGCCGCTGTTCCGGGAATATCTCGACCGCGCCGAATCCCATCTGGCGGCGGGCTGGACTTACACAAACGCGCTGCCGTTCAGACAAATGCGCGTGCGGCTGGCGTGTGCGTGGCCGATTTTGATCGGCATGAAAACGATTGAACGTCTGCGCGCCGCCAACGTGCTGGAGCTGCAGCAGCGGGTAAAAGTCCCCCGAGGCGAATTGCGCGGAATTCTGCTGCGTTCGGTCCTGGCCTATCCGGTGCCGCAGGCATGGCAAAGGTTGTTTTCTCCGGAAGGGAAACGTGTTGCATCGGAAGGCAAATTGGCGTAGAAAAACCCTATGCAGATTTCAAAATTGGTGCTTATGGGCTGTGCGGTGGCCATTTCTGCGGGTCTGGTTTCCGCCCGCGCCGATGACACCCCGGTTCAAGCCGCGGCGCGCGCGGCGTTGGAACAGAAATTGAACGAACTGGATACGACGACAACCCAGGCACCGCCAGCCGCTGTCGTGCCGCCGAGTTCCGTCGAGGTGCCACCCAGCCAGCCTGCGAACCCCGCACCCGCCGAAGCGCCAGCCCCGGCAGCACCAACGACTGAAGCGCCGGCGCCGCCCGCTGTTCCAGCCCCTGCGGTTCCTGCCGAAGCGGCTCCCGCAGCCACCACGGCTCCCGAGTCAAATGCGGCGGCCCCGGCGGCGGCCGAACCCGCCGTTCCTCCGGCACCGGAACCGGCACCCACGATGCCCGCACCGGCCGAAGCACCAGCGGCCACAACGACCGCGCCTGAAACTCCGGCCCCGGCCGCATCGGAAGTTCCTGCACCCGCGGCTCCCGAATCGAATGCGGTTGCTCCGGCTGCACCCGCTGCGTCTGAAACCCCGGCGGCAACACCAGCAGAGACGGCCCCGGCCACCCCGCCGACAGTGGAACCGACACCCCCAATGCCAGCGCCAGCAGAAACCCAGCCCGCCGCCGCCACAACGACACCCGAAGCGCCGGCCGCAGCACCAGCCGTTCCTCAACCCGCAGAGAACACGCCGACAACATCAATGCCCGCGCCGGTTTTTGTTCCGCCAACTCCGGCAACGGCTGCCCCAACGGCGGTCAAACCGGGCGTGCCGAGTTCGCCCGACCAGATCAACTCAGCGGTGCCCGGCAACCAACTGGGCTTGAAACCCATTGAATCGCCGTTGCTCCCAATTTCCGCGAGCCAGCATGCGCAATTGGACGCCCTGCTCGCAAAATACAAGGCCAACGAGATCACGCCGGAGGAATATCATAAACAGCGCGCGGCAATCCTGACCCAGCCCCAGCAATAAGGCCCCGTTTTCCCTCACCCGCTGGATGTGAATGTCCGGCGGGTTTTTTTATTTTGACGCGGCCCTGAAGCCTTCGGGGTTGAACTTTGAACTCTGAACCCTAAACTTTGATTGTCATGCACGATTTTCGTTATGTCGGCAACCGGTTGTTTTGCGAAGGCGTCTCCGTCGAATCGCTTGCGCGCAAGTACGGCACCCCGCTTTATATTTATTCCCAGCACACGCTGACGGATCATTTCCAGAAACTCGACCGGGCGCTGGCACCATTGGACCATCTGGTATGTTTCGCGATGAAGTCGAATTCCAATCTTTCGGTCATGCGCACGCTGGCCAATCTCGGCAGCGGCTTCGACATCGTCAGCAGCGGCGAATTGCAGCGCGTCATCGCGGCAGGCGGCGATCCCCGCCGCTGCGTCTTTGCCGGGGTCGGCAAGACGGAGACAGAAATCAAATTCGCGCTCCGGCAGGGCGTATATTGCTTCAACGCCGAAAGTGAGCCGGAACTGCAACGCATCAACCGGGTCGCGGCGCAATTGAAGAAAATTGCCCCGGTCGCCGTGCGCGTGAATCCCGGCGTGGACGCCTATACGCACGCGAAAATCACCACGGGCACCTACGAAAACAAATTTGGGATCCAATTTGAGCGGGTCGAAGGCGTTTATGCCCGGGCCAACAAACTGAAGAACCTCCGGCTGCGCGGCGTGCAGATGCACATCGGCTCACAAATCACAGAAACAACCCCCTTTGAAAAAGCGGTGGGCAAAGTTCTGCCGCTTTTGAAACAGTTGAAGGAAAAGTACGCCCTGGAATTTTTCAGCATTGGAGGAGGTCTGGGCATCATCTATGAGCCTGCACTGGCCAGCGGAACGGCGAACTGGTGGAAGACCGGGCCGGCAAAAAACATTTTGACGCCGCAAAAATATGCTTCAAAGCTTGTGCCGCTGTTACAGCCGCTTGGCTTGAGAATATTATTGGAGCCGGGCCGGTTCATTTCCGGCAACGCCGGCATTCTGGTCACGCGCGTCGAATACGTCAAACGGACGGGCAAGAAGAATTTTGTCATCGTGGATGCCGCGATGAACGATTTGATCCGGCCTGCGTTTTACGACGCCTTCCACGAAATTGTTCCGGTCAAACGCAAAAACCGCGTGCAAATCTCTTCCGACGTCGTCGGGCCCATTTGTGAATCCAGCGACTTTTTTTGTAAGGACCGTCCCCTGCCAAAAGTCGGCGAGGGCGATCATCTTGCGATCTTGAGTGCAGGGGCTTACGGCTTTGCTCAGGCGTCGAATTATAACACCCGGCCTCATGCCGCTGAGATTCTGGTTAAAGGCAGGCGGGCCGCCCTTGCGCGCAACCGCCAGCCGGTCAAAGAAATTTGGTCGGGAGAGAAAGTTGTGGCATGGTTGAAGTAACTCTGTGAACAACGAATTTTCCATTGCGGCCCATTGGACGGGCGGCTTCGACGAAAACGGCCTGCGCGACTGGGCGAAGAATCTGCGGGCGCAATTGACCGCGCCGCAGGTTTCGCTCGGGCTCGTTTTCATGGCGCCGAGATTTTTTCCGCACGCGCAACAAGTGCTGGAAATCCTGCGCGTTCACGCCCGGATCCCCCTGCTCGCCGGCTGTTCCAGCACCGGGCTGATCACCGGCACCCAGGAAATCGAGGAGGCGGCCGGGCTGGTACTGGCGCTCCATTCACTGCCAGGGGCGGAGCTGAAGGGTTTTCGTTTCACGCCGGAGCAGGTTGAGGCTGCCAACGGTCCCGATTACTGGCATCAGGAGAGCGGCATTGAACCGGCGCGCACCAATGGATGGCTCGTTTTTATAGACCCACATTTGGATTCGGAAAACTGGGTCCGTACGTGGAACGAGGCCTACGCACCGCTGCCGGCCCTCGGTGGGCTGGCCAGCGGCATTCCCAGCCGGCAATCGACCCAGCTTTATTTGAATGGCGACGTGTTCGAGGACGGCGGCGTGGCGATTTCCGTCGGCGGCGAGGTGCAGCTGACGGGCGTGATATCACAAGGATGCACTCCCATTGGGGAAACGTGGACGCTCACGCGCGTGGAAAAAAATTTGATTCATCACATCGGCAACCGGCCCGCGTACGCGGTGCTGGAGGAAACCTTCAAAAAGCTTTCCACCGACGAGCAGCGAAAGGCCGCGGGCAACCTGTTCATCGGCCTGGTCGTCAATGAGTACCTCGAGGATTTCCACCGCGGTGATTTTCTGGTGCGCAACCTCCTCGGCGGCGATCCCCAGTCCGGCGTGCTGGCCGTCGGCACGCTGCCCCGCACGGGTCAGACGATGCAGTTCCAGCGGCGCGATGCCGACGCGGCGACCGAGGACATGAATGAACTGCTCGCGCGCGCGAAGGAAAAAATCGGCACGGCGACGATCTATGGCGGCTGCCTTTGTTGCTGCAACGGCCGTGGCAAACATCTTTTTGGCCGCGCAAACCACGACGCGGAACTGGTGCAGGAGCGGCTCGGCCCGTTCGGGTTGTCCGGGTTTTTCTGCAACGGCGAAATCGGCCCCGTCGGCGAAAAGAATTTCCTGCACGGCTATACGGCGTCACTCGCGCTGTTTGTAAAAAAGTCGTCCCCGCCGGCTTGAACCTGGAAATTGGGAATAATTCGCGGTTGCTTTTGTCCGGCGGCACGTCATGCTCCAACCCGAATGTCCCAAGAGGAACAGTCATCTGAAACAAATCGCCCCGTGCCAACCCGGCCACCCGGCGTCCCGCGCCGACGCGGACACCGCGGCGGGCGCGGACGGCGCCGCCCGGCGCCAGCCATCCTGGCGGCCGACCAACCGGCGGGGGCCGAATCACCGATACCACCGGTCGTGACCGCCGTTGACACGCCCGAACTCCCGGCCCAGCCCGAACCACCGAGGCAAAAAATTGCACCGGCGGCTTCCGTCCCGCGCGAAACCAGGACCGACGGTTCAGCCATCAGCGAGGCCGTGAACGAGGTGATGGGTATTGTTGATTCGTTGAAGCAGGCGCTGATTCAGATGGAGGATGTTTTGGAGCTGGTGGAACACGCCGAACGCCAAAAACTTGCCGACGAACACGAGATAGATTCGTTGCGGCGGCTGCTCCGCCAGTTGCAACAGCCACGCGGGGGCAGAGGCGACCGGCGCGAACACGAGACTTGAGATGGCCGGTTCCGCGCCGGAACCCCCCGGAAACGTATGCTGCTGGCAACGAAGCCAGATGCTTGGTTCCGTTTTCAATATTTAGTCATTGGTTGCCAATTTGCGGTTAGCCGCCGCACCCACCTTGCCTTCATTGTAAAAGGCGTGAACCTTGGCATCCAACCATCGGGTGACGCCATTTTTCTGGTCCAATGTGACGATCTTGCCGAAGGAATCGTTCGGGTCCGGTCTGTATTTGTCCTGCCGTTTCGGGCCAGCTCCGAAAATACGGGGTTGTGCTTGATTCCGAAACGTGGTCAAAGATAATTCTTCTCATCACCATGCGCTGCCATCGCCATTCAGCCAAATTGTTTCTCATTCTCGCGGTCATCGGCATTTTCACGGGATTCGGCCTGACGCCATCGGACGCCGCCGAGAACGGCCTGACGCTGGAACAACGCGTGGCCCGGATTGAAGCGCTCCAGCAACCCGCATCGCTGCCCGTCAACACCGGTGACAATGCCTGGGTGCTGGTCAGTTCCGCGCTGGTGCTGATGATGACCGCGCCCGGATTGATTTTGTTTTACGGCGGGCTGGTGCGCAGTAAAAACGTGCTGGCGACCATGATGCACAGCCTGATTCTCATGGCGTTGGTGTCAACGCTCTGGATGGTTTTTGGCTACAGCATGGCCTTTGCGCCGGGCAATGGCTGGAGCGCCGCCTTTGTCGGAAATCCGTTCACCTATTTCATGCTGCGGGGCGTGGGGGCGGCGCCGAACCCGGATTACGCAGGCACGGTGCCGCAACAGTCGTTCATGCTGTTTCAAATGATGTTTGCCATCATCACGCCGGCACTCATCAGCGGCGCGGTAGCGGAGCGGATCAAGTTCAAGGCTTATGTGCTGTTCGTGCTGCTCTGGATCACGATCGTGTACTTCCCGTTGTGCCATATGGTCTGGGGCAAGGGCGGCTATTTCAATTGGGCGCTGGGCGGCCGGGTGCCGGCCTTGGATTTCGCGGGCGGCACGGTGGTGCATATCAGCTCCGGCGTCTCGGCGCTTGTGTGTGCGCTTGTCCTGGGCAAACGCGCCGGCTATCCGCAGGAACCAATGATGCCGCACAATGTCGTGTTGAGCCTCATCGGAACCGGATTATTGTGGGTGGGCTGGTTTGGTTTCAACGCCGGCAGCGCGCTCAATGCCGGCACGCTCGCCACCAGCGCGTTTGCCGCGACCCATTTCTCGGCCGCAGCGGCGGCGTTGAGCTGGGCGGCGGTGGAATGGTTTCACAAGGGCCGGCCCAGCGTGCTCGGCGCGGCGTCGGGCATGGTCGCCGGCCTGGCCACCATCACGCCAGCCTCCGGATTTGTCACGGTGCCCGCGGCATTTGGCATCGGGCTCACGGCTGGAGTGGTTTGTTACCTGGCCGTAACCAAGCTAAAGGCAAAATTTAATTATGACGATTCCCTGGATGTTTTCGGCGTTCACGGCGTGGGCAGCACGATCGGCATGTTGATGCTGGGTTTTCTGGCCAGCACGGCGGTGAACCCGGCGCTGGCATCCACCTTCCAGGCCAATGGCATTGGCGTGTCGCTGGCGGGCGGCGGCGGGCAGTTCACCAACCAGCTCCTGGCCGTGCTGTTCACGGTGGCGTACGCAGGCATTGTGTCGTTCCTGTTGCTAAAAATTGTCAATGCATTGGTCGGCCTGCGCGTCCACCCCGAGGACGAAGATGCCGGCCTGGACCTCACCCAGCACGGCGAACGCGCCTATTCCGAATAAACCGGAGACAACGTCTTATGAAAAAAATCGAAGCCATCATCAAGCCCTTCAAGTTGAACGAGGTCAAAACCGCCTTGAACGAAATCGGCATCCAGGGCATGACCGTCATCGAGGTGAAAGGCTTTGGCCGGCAGAAAGGCCACACCGAGATTTATCGCGGCAGCGAATATACCGTGGACTTCCTGCCGAAGATAAAAATCGAAACCGTGCTCCCGGACTCGCTGGTGCAACAGGCCGTTCAAACCATCATTAAGGCAGCCAAGACCGGCAAGATCGGCGACGGCAAGGTGTTCATCTCCCCCATCGACGATACTTACCGCATCCGCACCGAGGAGCGGGGCGACACGGCGGTTTAGCTGGCAGACTGAAACAGCCTGCCGCGTAAAAAGAAAGTTCGATGCGGGATTTTAATCTCCGCGCATCGAACTGGTTTCAGTTTTGAAAGGAATCGTCGTTGGCTTTGATCAGAGGCCGCCCGGGAAATCCTTCCCCTTCGCGCTCCACTTCGCTTTCGTCAAAACCCCGTTATGATAAGTGCTGTCAACCGGGTCAAAAAAAGTCCCGCCACCGGAACCCGAAAGAATTATTGTCGCTGATTTAACCATGGATGAGGTCGAATCCTCGAAAATATTTTCCTTCAACGCAATCACACCTATGAAATGGAAGTTATTGCCGTTCCCATCCTTATAAATAATGGAATAGTCAGAGAAGGTTTCAGTAAAATTAGCCACACTGTTGGTCGAGGACGGCTTGGTAGTCTCAACCACTTTGCCGCTGATTGTTTGTGAACTGGTGCTGTTGTTTGTGAGAGCAAAACGGTAACTACTGTCCGCCGGATTGGTCGAGACGTTCAGGAATACATTCCCAAGTTTATCGAGAACTACAAATCCCTCATTGCCATTCAAACTGAAAGCCAATTGAGCACCGACGGGAAAAGTGGTGTTGAACTCATCCGCCAGCAGATTCAACATGTCCTTGGTGGTGATCTTGACCGATTTGGTGGTGTAGGTATCGGTAACGACCGTTCCACTGGAATTGCTGGTGGTCACCGGATCGCCAAGCGGTGAAAACAGGCCGGTGATGGCAAATGTGGACACGAGACCATTCGTGGTGACGGCGGCAGCCTGAACGTTGCTGGCGCTCAAACCCATCAATCCCAAGGTTGCAACTGCAGTCAATAATACGATTTTCTTCATGTGATTCCTTTCGTTAGTCGGTTGTTCCCAATCACACCCGCCTTTCAGGTGCGAACCTGCGGAAAATAAACAGCAACCTCCAATCCTTGTCAACAGGATTTGAAATACCAAGTGTTATTTCTTTTGATTCTGATGCAGATATTCGGTGAGGGAAGGCAGGTTGATAAAATCGATGGCATCAAGGATGGCCTGTTTTTCGGCGGTGTCATCGGTTTGATCGGCGATCTCGCGCATTTGTGGAACGACGGACCGGTCGTCCGCCTGCTTCAGAGCTTCGATTGCAGCCTCGCGGATTTCCCGGTTCGGATTTTTCAATTCAATAACGATTTGCTGGTGCGCCGCCGGACTGTCTTGCATGGCCAGTTCGTTCAGTTCTGCAGCACGCTGGCCGATCAGTTCCTCCGATTGCGCTTTGGTCGGCGCAACCGTGCCGGCCGGTGCGCTGGCGGCAGCAACGGCAGGGGCTGCCACCGGAGCCGGCGGCAGGGGATGGGTCGCAGGCACGGCGGCGGGAGCCGGATGCGCATCGCCGGCCAACGGAGCAGACGGCGGAACCACCGGCTGGATCCGGGAAATTTTCGACACCCAGGCCGCGATGGCGAATACGCACAACGCCGCCAACAAAATGGTCAGAACAATTTTTGGTCTCATTTTGCGGATTCCAATCATCCTCAAATTCGGCCCGCAACCAGCAGGGTTCAACGATGGGATTAGATATCCTCCCGGAATACCGGCTTCAAGCAGTTTTTCCGGGATGACCGGCCTCAGCTCAATAATTCCCTTAGCTTTGCCGTCTCCGGGGTTGGTGGCTGGCAGGCCTGTCCGGTGCAAACATAAACCATCGGGCTGTCCCCGGCCGGCAACGTCCGCGCGAATGCCTCCACCGCCCCCGTGTTGCCCAGCACAATCTTGTTCGGCTGATAAACCGAGTGGGCGGCATGCAATAACTCGCGCGTTTGTCCGGCACGGGGATCCCCGGTGATGACGACCCGGCGAGGCTCTTCCAGCCAGAACTCGACCGCCTGCATCATGACCGGCAACGCCTGCGGAAAGTTCTGGAGGCGATGGGCGAACAACCGCAAGGTCGCGGCGGCTGGTTCCCGAAAATCTTCGCGGCCGGTAATGGCGGCCAGTTTCAAGAGCGCAAGCGTGGCGACGGAATTGCCCGACGGTTCCGCGCCATCGTAGTCGTCCTTCACTCGCAAAATCAAATCTCCGGTGTCCCCGGCACTTTGCCAGAATCCACCGTTTTTCGCGTCATAAAACCTTGCAACCAGCGCCTCCGCAAGCGCGCTGGCAAAATCCAAATGCTCCGGCTCCAACGTTGCCTCATACAAATCGATCATGCCTGACAACTGGAAGGCATAAGCTTCAAGCAATTGGACGTGGTCGCGCTCGCCGTCGCGCCAGCGATGAAAAAGCGTGCCGGTCGGGGGCGCGTCGATGGCGCTATGCGCTCCAGCGACAGGCCGGGGACTGCCCAGCCCACCTTGCGGCGCTTCCCATAGCTTTTCCCGAATGAATTCCACATTCTTCTCCGCCGCCACGCGATAAGCTTCATCACCGAGGACTGCGTAAGCACGGGCCATTGCCCCCAACATCAAGCCATTCCAGGAAGCGAGGATTTTGTCATCCAAGTGCGGACGGATGCGCTGCTTGCGCGCATCGGACATCTTCTTTTTGGCTGAAGCGAACAACAGTTTTTCGGCATCGGACAGGTTTGGATCCACGATGCTCAACACGTTTTGACCGGGCAACGGGGTTGGATGGCTGTGGTCGGCGAAATTGCCTTGCTCGGTGATGCCGAAATAGCGGACGGCGGTTTTGAACTCCTCCGGCGGGAGAAGTTTTTGCAGTTCCGCCCGCGTCCAGCAATAGAACTTGCCCTCATGGCCTTCGCTGTCGGCATCCTCGGCCGAATAAAAACCGCCGCCCGGATGCGTCATGTCACGCAGGACATAATCCAGAATATCGCGGACCGTGTCCGCAAACATTTCGGATTTTGGATTTTGGATTTTGGATTTTGAAACCAGGTGCGCATCGAGGTAAAGCTGCGCGAGTTGCGCGTTGTCGTAGAGCATTTTTTCGAAATGCGGCACGAGCCATTCGGCATCGACTGAGTAACGGGAAAATCCGCCGCCGAGCTGGTCATGGATGCCGCCGGCCGCCATGCGTTCGCAGGTATGCAACACCCGGCGCACCATCTCCGCATCGTTGAAACGGCTCGCGCAATGCAACAGCAGCGACGGAATGCCCGGCTGGGGAAATTTTGGCGCGCTACCAAATCCGCCGTGACGCGGGTCGTAGGCCGCATTAAACACCGATCCGGCCTGCCGCACCAAGTCCATGGTCAGGGGCGCGTTGGCGGGCACCATGCCCGCAGACGCGGCCTCAAGACGCGCGTGAATGTCATCGGCGGAAACGGCGACCTCGCTGCGGCGGGTCTGCCAGACTTCGTGGAGCTGCTGGAGCAACCGGGGAAAACCCGGGCGGCCGGAGCGATCTTCCGGAGGGTAATACGTTCCGCCAAAAAACGGCTTCCGTTCCGGCGTGAGAAAGACATTCAGCGGCCAGCCGCCGGAGCCGGTTGTGGCCTGCACAAAGGTCATGTAAATCTTGTCCACGTCGGGACGTTCCTCCCGATCCACCTTGATGCTGACGAAGTGGCGGTTCAGAATTGCCGCGATCTTTTCGTCCTCGAACGATTCGCGTTCCATGACATGGCACCAATGACAGGTCGAGTAGCCGATGCTGAGGAAGACCGGCTTGTTTTCCTTCCGCGCCCTGGCAAAGGCCTCCTCATTCCAGGCAAACCAGTCCACGGGATTGTGGGCGTGCTGGAGCAGGTAGGGTGATTTTTCGAGGGCGAGCCGGTTGGTGTGATGGGACATGGCGGACTTCATGCAACTTATGGAGACAATAAGCAAATTCATGACTGAACAAAAGGAATCATTCAGCGCGGAACCACTCCGGGTTGCCTTTGTAACTCCATGGGGATGGTTCTGGTTGGCGGTTCGGGCAGACAGACCCGCCAATTTTGCATCGTCTCCAAGGCGGAGTCACGCTAGCCTGCGGCCATGTTGACCGCCAAATCCTGGCGAAATGAAGCGGTGCTTCAATTTTGTGGAGCACAGCTGTTCTGTTTTTGTCTCGCCCTGATGACGGCCGGCTGGTTGCAAAAGGCCGGTCTGGCCGCCTTCCAGCCACCGGACGGTTTTGGCGCGGTGCTGATGGGCACGCTCGGTTTTCAAGGCGTGACGTGGCTGCTTATTGGATTTTTTTTGCGCCAGCACCAGGTTGGCTGGGGCAAGGCCTTTGGTTTTCACGGCCCGCAATTGTCGCGCACGCTGCTCATGGCCGTGCTGCTAGGCATCGCTATTTTGCCGGTGGCATGGGGCCTGCAATACCTGTCGGTGGAAGTGCTGTCGCGGCTGGGCTGGCCGCCGGAGGAACAGGTGGCGGTGGCGCTGATCAGTGGCGCAAAATCGTGGTGGCTGAAGCTTTACCTGGGTGGGTTTGCCGTTGTGCTTGCACCGGTGGCCGAGGAATTTATCTTTCGCGGCATGTTGTATCCCTTCGTCAAGCAGCTGGGCTCGCCGCGATCCGCCTTTTTTGGCACCAGTGCCGTCTTTGCACTGATTCATTTGGACGTCGATACGCTGGTGCCGTTGTTTGTGCTGGCCCTTGCGCTCACGTGGCTGTACGAAAAAACGGACAATCTGCTCGCTCCCATCGTCGCGCATGCGCTGTTCAATGCGGCTAATTTCGGGTTGCTGCTATATTCGGAACCCATCCGGTCCTGAAGCATGAACGAATTTGAACTCATCGCGCGCCTGACGAAATCGCTGCCGACGAATCAATTTGTCGTGGCCGGCGCCGGCGATGATTGCGCCATTCTCGATATCGGGCTGCCTGACCAATGGCTGTTGTTCAAAACCGACGCGATTGTCGAAGGCATCCATTTCACCAAAGACACCGCGCCGGTCAAAATTGGGCATAAGGCCCTGGCCCGTGGCCTGAGTGACATCGCCGCCATGGCCGGCAAACCCACCGCCGCGCTGGTGACGATTGCGTTGCCGGAAAAGTTTGATGTCGCCTTCGTCGAGGCCATTTACGAGGGCCTGAACCGGCTGGCCGGAAAGCTGGGCGTGGCCATCGTCGGCGGCGAAACGACGATGAACCCGGAACGCATTTTGATCTCCATCGCGCTGCTCGGCTTGGTTCCGCGAGGAAAGGTCTTGTTGCGCTCCGGCGCGAAAATCGGCGATGCGATTTTTGTGACCGGCGAACTCGGCGGTTCGCTGGCGGGCCGGCATCTGGATTTTGAGCCGCGGCTGGCCGAAGCGCACTGGCTGGCGGAAAATTTTCCCATTCACGCCATGATGGACATCAGCGACGGGCTGGCGGGCGACTTACGGCACATTCTGAAAGCCAGCCAGACCGGCGCGGAACTGCTTCGTTCGGCGATCCCCATCAGCCGTGCGGCGAAATTGCGGGCGAAGGAACGTTCCCCGGCAGCCAAGTCACCGCTGCTTGCGGCACTGACCGACGGCGAGGACTTTGAGCTATTGTTCACGGTGGCGGGCGCTGACGCCGTGAAATTACTCGACGCGTGGAAAATGCATTTTCCGGAACTGAAATTGAGCTGCATCGGAAAAATTGTCAGGGACGAAGGCATCAGCATCCGTGACAAGAACGGCGTCCAACTGCTCACGGCCAATGGCTACATACATTTCTCATAGTCCCGCTGAAACCGAGCTGCTCGGCGAACAATGGGGTCGGGCAGCCCAACCCGGGCTGGTCATTGGTCTGTCGGGCGATCTCGGTGCGGGCAAGACACAACTGGTCAAGGGGATCGCGCGGGGGCTGGGCGTGACCGCACGGGTGCATTCACCGACCTTCACGCTGGTGAACGAATATGGCGGCGGGCGTTTGCGGCTGTATCATCTGGATTTGTACCGGCTCGAGACCCGCGACCAGATCAAGTCTGCCGGGCTGGAGGAATTTCTGCAACCGGAGGGCGTAACGGTGATTGAATGGGCGGAACGGTTATTCAAAAATGAACATCAACCATCATGGCAAACCAACTTGCGTTGGGCAAAGATCGAAAGCACAGGCGAAACGGAACGACGGATCGATTATGACGATACTGGCGCTTGAATTTTCGTCCCGGCAAAGAAGCGTCGCGGTCGTGCGCCGGCACGCAGACGATCCTGCGTTCACCGCCAGCGAGGTGGTTGAAACCGGCACCGGTGGAACGCAAGCCTTCGGAATGATTGAGGCGGCTTTGCGCGAAGCCGGATTGGAACGCGAGCAGATCGAAACCATTGTTGTCGGACTGGGGCCCGGTTCCTATACGGGGATTCGCGTCGCCCTGGCGGTCGCCCAAGGCTGGCAGCTGGCGTCCGGCCCGGGCCGGATGAAATTACTAGGCATCAGCAGCGTGGAATGTGTGGTGGCCCAGGCCCGGGCGGAAAAAATAATTGGCCGGGTCAGCGTGGTGATTGACGCGCAACGGAACGAGTTTTATCTGGCCTCATACGACATTTCGGCGTCCGATCGAAATCCGATGGAACCGCTGAAGATATTAACACGATCAGAAGTTGAACGGCAGGCGGCCGCTGGCGAAATGCTGGTGGGACCGGAAGTGACGCGTTGGTTTCCACATGGTCGGATGATTTTTCCGCGCGCAGCGTCTTTAGGCGAACTGGCTTTGAGCCAAAGTCCCTTTTTCAAGGGCAACAGACTGGAGCCGATTTATTTGCGGGAAACAAATTTTGTGAAGGCGCGTCCGCGTCGGCAAACCGCGCCTTGATCCATTCTTGGTCGAGCACGAAACCTTTGGTGTGCGACTAAGTTGTCAAATTTCAGGACAGGGGGGAATTGAGGCAACCATGCTGAATGTGCGTGGCCGGGTTTCAAACCGGGAAAACTTCAATTAAAACCTTTTGGCCCACTTACATATGCGCCCATTGGGTCAGGCCTTCAGTTCAGGACATTTCCAAACGATGACCGGCCATGATGGCACGTACCATGCTAAAATTGATCCAGTTGGCGAAAAACGCCATCAGTCAAAACTCAAATTTACCCAAATATGGTGGTCTGTTTTAAACCTGCCGGCAGAAATATTTCGGCTAGCGCATTCACGTTGGTGGAGGTTCTGATATCTCTCATCGTGCTGATGCTGGTAATGTCGGGGGTGCTGTATGGATATGTGCAGGCCAACCGAATGGCGGAATGGAGTTCGCAATCGCTGGCGGCCATGTCGTATGCGGACCAAGGCATGGAGCAGCTGCGTTCGGCACAATGGAATGCCGAGGAGTACTCGTCAGGCAGCGGACAGGGAACCAGTGACGTGCTCGGTCCTTCTTTTTCGACCAATCAGGTTGACACGCTGGACATACCGTCAACAGGCGCTCCCATCTCTGCCACGAATTATATTTCTTCCACACAGGTTTCGACCAACCCGCCGTTGCGGCTGCTGGTTTCGAAGGTGATCTGGACTTTCACCCTGACCGGTCAATCGTTCACCAATACGGTTGTCACCTTGCGCGCACCCGACCAGTTACAATGAAATTATTTAAAAACATTTGGATTCATCCGCATCGGGGAGACGATCGGGGCTTCACGATCGTGGAAATGATGCTTGTCTCCGCCATTTTCGCCTTGGCCGTTGGAGCGATGGTTGGCCTGCAAATCTTCGCGCTGCGCGTTTATACATTCGCTGCGACCAAGCTGGTGGCCACCGCCGGCGGGCGGGAGGCGCTGAACCAAATCCGCGACCAAATCCGGGGGGGCAAAATAATTTACGTCGGGACCAACAGTTCGATCAGCACCGCTTCCTTCCGGCTCATCACCAACGCACCGCAACAGGGCAATGCATTGATCGTTTATCCCACCACCAATACAACCTGGTATTCGATTTACTATCTGGATACCAGCACGCCGACCAACACGTTGATCGAATTTGATGTTACCAACACCAGCACCATTTACTTCACCAATGTTCTAGCCAAGTATATCACCAACAACATCATCTTCGACATGGAGGATTGGCAGGCCAATATCGTGACGAACGAAGCCAGCTTGGACAATCGCCTGCTCGTACGGGTAACGATGCAGTTTTCGCAATGGGAATATCCAATCGCCGTCGTCGGAAGCAACGGTTTCAACGCCTACGATTATTACCAATTGCGCACCCGGGTCTTCCGACGCGCCTGGAATTGACGACACATACGACATTTTATGAAAACCTTACCCAGATCCATACGCCCGAACACCCGGGGTTTCGCGTTGATCATCACCATGTCGTTTTTGGTTGTCTGCCTCGTCGTGTTCGCCAGCATGATGTATTGGATTTCCAGCAACGCCAAAGTGACCGAGAGGAATAACCAGTTCAACATGAGCGAAGCCGCCGCGGAAGCCGCCACCGAAAAAGTCCTTTCCCAAATGAATTACGACTATGTTTCCCAAAGCATCTCGAACAGCGGAGCCTATTACGGCACATTTATCCCCGGTCTGGCGACCGATCAGGCGACCTGGCCCGTTAAATACATATACAGCGACACCAACGGCGTGGCAGACCAGATCAGTGTCAACCTCGGGACTTGGACCACATATACGGTGCCTTTGAACTCGCAATATTCAGGATTGTACGGTGAGGTGCAGGATTGCAGCATCATTGCCACCGCCACGCCCACCAATGTGGCCTTCGTCGTGCCGGCTACGGTCAAGGAATCCATTCAATTCGCATCCATTCCCCTGTTTCAGTTTGCCATATTTTATAACATGGATTTGGAAATCGCGGCCGCTCAGACGTTGAACATTGCCGGCCCGGTGTGGTCTAACGGCGGCCTTTGGTCGGGTTCCACCACCATTACTTTTCAAAGTTCCGTTTCCGCAGTCGGGCTTGCCACTAATTGCACCGACGATCCCTTTTGTATTGGTTATTCTGGCAGCGGCAAATCCACCTATTCCCTCGTCGGCCAGCCCAACTCGGGCAATGACCGGATAACCATGCCGATTGGCACCAATAATGACCCGGCTGCCGTCGAAGCAATCATCGCCACACCGCCATCAACGTATGCCTTGAACACGGCGGCTGCCTTTACGACCAATGGCCAGATCTATCTTGCCAATGGCGCCGACCTTTATCTCACCAACTTCGCTAATGGCACCAATTGGGGCAGCATGACACCGCGCGGCACCAATTTTATTCTCTATTACGAGGATGCAAACACGGATGCAAATCCCAAATCCCCGGCGCCTTCCTATTGGGATAACGTCCCTCTCTATTGGACCCAAATGCCTTATGATTTTTATATCCCGACGAATATCAGCCCGGTGCACCACGCTTTGTTGGCACCTACCAACTGGGTGCCTTCTTCAGAATGGACAAACAGCCTCGGAGAAACAAATCGCATCTGGTATGCTGGCTATTCGTTTGTGACCAATGTTCTCTTCTACGACTGGCGTGAAGGCTGGAATGGCGGCACCGGGGTGGGCGTCACCGGAAAAGGAAAAGCCGTTCAGGCTGTCCAGATTGATGTCGGAAAATTCAATGCCTGGCTGTCCAATACCAACATGGATGGAACCCTCAATAAGAACGGTGGGAAGGATGTCAATACAATCTGTTCCGCTTCAAATCACAAATCCCATCCGATTGATTCCATTTATGTTTATAACAGTGTTCCTTTGACCGGCGCAACGATGCCAGGCGTGCGCCTCATCGATGGAGGAATGATGCCATCTAACACTGCTCCCCGGGGGTTTACCGTCATTTCACCCATGCCGTTGTATGTGTTCGGCGACTATAACGTTTCAAACAATCTCGGTTCATCAATTAACCTGAACAGCACCACTTATACCTGGCCCGCCGCGCTCATGGGTGACGCCATCACCATCTTGTCCGACTCCTGGAAAGACAACGTTACCACTAAAAAGCCCAGTGCTTCTTCAGACACGACCGTGAATGCCGCATGTCTCGCAGGTATTGTGCGGTCAACCAATGGCGTGTATAGTGGCGGGGTGGAAAACTTTTTCCGCACGCTTGAGTCTTGGGGCACTTTTTATTGGAATGGCGCCGTCATTGTCATGTTCCCCAGTCAATACGCAACCAATTCCTGGCAGCAAACCGGCAATTATTACGTCGCTCCCTCCCGCCATTGGGCTTTTGACACGAACTTTTTCCAGCAAGCGGGGTTGCCACCCCTTACCCCCCAATCCAAAGGTGTCATTCGTGGCAGTTGGTCAGCTTATTGACATTGATGTTGGAATGAGAATTGCTTGTTTATGCGGAATGAAAATACCGCGTTTATTTAAGCTTGTTTTACTGTGTGGGCTCACGTTGCAGACACTCATCGGCAGGGGCCAAATCGTGACTAAAATCGCCGGCGGCGGCTATCATACCTTGGTTCTCAAGAGTGATGGCAGTCTGTGGACCGTGGGCAACAACGATGCCGGCGAGTTGGGCGACGGCACCACCGACAGCGACAATTATAACACAAACCTTCCTGAACAGGTTGTGGCCAGCAATGTCACAGCCATTGCCGCCGGTGCCAATTTCAGCCTGTTTCTCAAAAGCGATGGCAGTCTGTGGGGCATGGGCTATAACGGTGATGGAGAGTTGGGCGATGGCACTTACAACCAGACGAATCTCCCCGAGTTGATCGTCAGCAGCAACGTCACCACCATTGCGGCGGGGGCTTACCATAGCCTGTTTCTAAAGTGCGATGGCAGCCTATGGGCCATGGGCAACAACGGCGATGGACAATTGGGCGACGGCACGACTGATCATGGCTTTTATAGCACCAATGTTCCCGAGCTGATTGCGGCCAGCAATGTCACGGCCATTGCCGCGGGGGAATACCACAGCTTGTTTATCAAGCGCAACGGCAGCCTGTGGGGCATGGGTTACAATTCTGAGGGCCAGTTAGGGCTGGGCGCGATCGACCAGACCAACCGGCCCACACAGCTTGTGGCCAGCAACGTGACAGCGGTTGCTGCCGGCGCCTTTCACAGCCTGTTTGTCAAAAGCGACGGCAGCTTGTGGGCCATGGGCAACAATATCGCTGGCCAGTTGGGTGACGGCACGCCGGATAGCCAGACCAATCTTCCTGAACTGATTGTGGCCAGCAACGTAACGGCCATTGCCGCCGGAGCTTTCCACAGCATGTTTCTCAAGAACGACGGCAGTTTGTGGGCCATGGGCAACAATAACGCTGGCCAGCTGGGCGACGGCACCACTGACAGCGACAACTACTACACCAATCAACCCGAGCAGATTGTGGCCGGCCCGGTCACGGCGATCGCCGCCGGAGGTTCCTTCAGCCTGTTCATTCAAAATGACGGGAGCCTCTGGGTCATGGGCGATAACAGTATGGGCCAGTTGGGCGACGGAACTTATAACCCAGCCTACCTTCCGGAGCAGGTGGTGGCCGGTTCAAGCGCGCCACCGGGCTTTAATCAAATTTCCGCCCGGCTTTTGGGGACAGGTGACATGCAGTTGTTCTTCATGGGCATCGCTAATTCAAATTATGCGCTGGATCGTTCCTTCAGCCTGACACCGCCTAATTGGGTGCCGCAATTAACCAATTCCACCGACGCAGCCGGGGCATTGTGGGTCACCAATACGCCGGTTCGAACCGTGAATAATTTCTGGCGCATCCGCCTGGTGCCGTAGAGGCAGAAGACAGCGGTTACCGCTGCCAAAACCGTGCGATAAGCAATTCCCTTTTTCAAAACACCTGCTGGGCGGTGCTTCCAGCGGGTGTTTTATTTGCGTCAAGAATCAACCTGTGATTCCGGCATTTTGCGCAACTAAAAACTCTGCTTCGCTTTGTCCTTTCCTGCGAATAAACTGCCGTCGTGAAAGTCGCCATCCTGCACGGCAGGGAAAACATCCAGATTGAAGACGTCGCGCCGGCCGTGCTGAACCCGGGCGAAGTCCGCATCCGCATCGAAGCCGCCCTCACCTGCGGCACGGATTTGAAGGTCTTTAAACGCGGTTACCATGCCCGGATGATCGTGCCCCCCGCCGTCTTCGGCCACGAGCTCGCCGGCACCATCTCGGAACTGGGAGAGGGAATTCCGGAATCGGGGTGGAAACTTGGCGACCGGGTCGTGGTGGCAAACTCCGCCCCCTGCGGCGCCTGTTTTCATTGCCGGGCCGGTCAGGAAAATCTCTGTGAAGACCTCTTGTTCCTCAACGGTGCCTATGCTGAATCCATTGCCGTGCCCGCCCGGCTCGCCCAAAAAAATTTATTGCGCCTCAAACCCGAAACCCATTTCCGCGATGCCGCACTCGTCGAGCCGCTCGCCTGCGTCGTCCAGGGTGTCCGCGATTCGCAACTAGACGCCGGACAAAACGTGCTGGTCATCGGCGCCGGGCCGATCGGATTGATGTTTGTCGCCCTGGCCAAAAACCTTGGCTGCCAGGTTGCCGTTGCCGGACGGCATTCGGCACGGCTGGCAGCCGCGCGCCGGCTCGGCGCGGATGAAATCATTGACATCGGCGACGGCGGCGGATTGGTCACCCGGGTGCGCGAAAACACCCGGACGCATTTCGATGCGGTGATTGAAGCCGTTGGCCAGCCGACGGTCTGGGAGGCGGCCGTGCATCTCGTGCGCAAGGGTGGCATGGTGAATTTCTTCGGCGGGTGTCCATACGGCGCCAGCATCACGCTCGACACCACCCTCCTCCACTATTCCAACCTGACACTGCTGGCGAGTTTTCATCACACGCCCCGCACGATCCGGCAGGCGCTGGCCTTCATCGAGGCCGGCGTGATCCGGTCGGCGGAGTTCATAGACGGCGAATGTCCGCTGACGCGACTGCCGGAGCTGTTCCAATCCATGGCCGCCGGCAATCACGCCGTCAAAACCCTGATCAGAGTCCACGAATGAACCGGCCGGGACAGCCTGCCTGCTGGCCGACCCAGGCCGCGCAGCCACGCGGCCCGGCCGAGGTGGTTCACGGCTTCAAAAAGTTTTCCAGGTCCTGTTGCATCTTTTCCAGGTCAGGGAGGTTGACATACATCATGTGGCCGGAGTCGAATTCCGCATAGGTGATGTTGGTCCGGTAGGCGCCAGCCAGTTGCATGTGATCCAGTGCGTGCCGCATTGTATCGATCGGGCAAACCAGGTCGCAGCGCCCGCCCAGAACGAAGATTCGCAGATACGGGTTCTGATTCATCGTGGCCGCGAGTTTGTCACTCGCATTGGCGTAGTTGTTGCGGACGCCATAATTCCACGGCTGGACGCCGGCGATGATTTCATAAGGCAAATCATCCTCAAATTTCAATTCTCCGCGCACGTAGGAATTGATCGCCGCGGAAAAAGGTCCGAGCGTCGCCGCGAAGGATGGATCAAAGCCGGGAGCCGGCGCGGCCGGGTCGTCATCGCGCCCGGTGACGCGCGCATCGTAGGCGCCGAGAATCAATCCCTCGTCATGCAGGAGTTGCTTGCGAAACACATCCGGTTCAATCCGCAGATCGTTGTCCTCGATGACTTGTGGTTTCAGGCCGGTGAGCCGGGCGAGTTTGGCCGTGACCTGCTTGCGCTCGTCCGCAGGCAGCGACCAGCCCTGCTGCAACGCGGAAAGGTATTCGCCTTGGGCAAATTCCCGCACCTCAGCCAGCGCCCTGGCCAGATCCGATTGCAAATCGGGCGGCAATTTTTTATGAAATTGAGCCGCCGCGGTGTAGGCCGGCAACGCCAGGGTAAATGGCAGGTCATTCCCGGTCTGTCCCCAGATCGTGCCGAAATCCAGGACGCCAGAGACGAGAATCAGGCCGTTGAGATACAGTCCATAGCGCGAGCGCAACTGGTCGGCCAACCCCGCCGCGCGAAAGACGCCATAGCTTTCGCCGCAAAGATATTTTGGCGAAAGCCAGCGCTCGTGACGCGTGGTCCAGAGCCGGATGAATTCGCCGACGGAATCAAGATCGGCGGAATCACCAAAAAATTGGTCGGCCTTTTCGTCCTTCACCACGCGGCTGAACCCGGTGGCCACCGGATCAATGAACACCAGATCGCTGCCATCCAAAATGGAATATTCGTTATCCACCAGTCCGAATGGCGGTGGCGGCAACGTGCCATCCGCGTTCATTTTCACGCGACGCGGACCGAGTGCACCCAGATGCAGCCACACCGACGACGAACCGGGCCCGCCGTTGAAACAAAACGTGACCGGTCGTGCTGCGAGGTTGGTCCGGCCGACGCGGGTGTAGGCGACATAAAACACCGAGGCGCGGGAGGCCCCATCGGGCTTCAACAACGGCAACATCCCGGTTTCAGCAATGTAAGTCACGCGCTGGCCCGAGATGGTCACGGTGTTCGTCGCAAAAACCGGCTTGTGGGTGGCATCCGGGATTGCGCCAGCTTCGGCTTTCGCCGCGGCTGGCTCGCCGCCGCCCCCAGCGGGTGAGTTGGTTTTGGGCGTTTCGGCGGCCCCCAGGCCGGTGGCCAGGGCGATGAGCATTATCCCAAAGTATTTTTTCATTTGAAGTCCTTCGTTTTAGCCCCAAGGAAAATGCGCTTTCGGCCTTTCAAAGGCAAGCGGCGTGTCAAACCAGCACCAGTCCCGGTGAATTGTGTGAAAATGTGAACAACTTTCCACAGAAGTTCTTGCCAGCGACGGGAATCCATGCGAAAAAACAATGAAGCAGATGTTCTGAAATTAAATTAATAATAAATTAGCTTATTTTAATCAGAACTTAATTTAATTTCTGTTTATTGTATTAGTTTATGTTTATCATTAGCAAACCGAACAGCGGGAAAGTGTTAATGGTTTTCTGTCCGGGGCGGCTTAAGCGGGCTTTCACATTGATTGAGCTGCTGGTGGTCATCGCCATCATCGCCATCCTGGCCGCGCTGATCCTGCCGGCTCTGGCCAAAGCCAAGGACAAAGCCAAGCAGATCAGCTGCACCTCCAATTTGCGGCAGTGGGGGCTCGCCCTCCAGATGTATGCCTCGGACAACGGCGACAGCATTCCCCGCGATGGCATGGATGCAACCGGTTCGTATGTTGCCGGCGATTCCCAACAACCCAACGCCTGGTTCAATTTGCTTCCGCCATTAGTGGCGGAACAGCCGCTTTCTGTCTACACAGCCCGCGTCCTCGCTACAGCGAATGCACAACAAAATTCCCAAATCCTGCCCTTTCCCGGTGGGGTGGGGAAAATCTTCCATTGCACGGCTGCACAAATGGTCGGCAATGATTTCGCACAATTAGACGGGGACTCTCCGGCTCATGACGCAGAGGGGTTCTTCAGCTACAACATGAACATTGATTTGAAGCACAACCGTTCGGGGTATACGCCAATTTCTACAACTTGTTACCCCTACCCGGACATGCCCTTCCTCACCAAAATCCACCGGCCGGTAGATACCGTCTTTTTGTTTGATTGTGTGTTCAGCCCCAGCGCGGAAGTGGTGAACAATTCTCCCCAGTACAATTCCGTCAATCCGGCCAACCGCTGGCGCAGTTTTGCATCGCGACACAATCTTGGCGGCAATGTCGCTTTTCTGGAAGGCCATGTGGGCTATTACAAAACCAGCCTCGTTCAAGCGGGTGGAACCGCGTTTCCAAACGCGGTAGCGGAAGTCGCCGGCTCGGCCTTGATCTGGAACCCAGTCTATCGTGATTTGCATCCTTAAACTGACTCGCAACCCAAAAACCCATCAACTATGAAATCAAAATGTCTTTTATCGTGTCTGGCCGCCGTTCTTTTGTCGGCACCCATTGCGTCGGCGCAAACCATTCTGGCCAAGTGGACTTTTGAAACCAGCCAGCCTGGCGTGGTGACCCTGCCGGCTGTGCCTGGAGCTGGCAATTGGCTTACGAATATTGTCGCCGAAAATGGCAGCGGAACGGCTTCCGGCTGGCACTCCGGGTTTGGAAATCCAACCTATTCCTCGCCCACCGGAAATGGTTCATCCCATTCCTTCAGCTGCAATGGTTGGACCAATAATCCCGGAGATTTCGCCCAATTTGCTGTCAGCACCGTGGGTTTCCAAAACGTCCTGGTTACTTTCGACCAGTACGGCAGCAGCACTGGACCGGGGAAATTCTATCTCGCATACAGCACGGACGGTGTGAATTTTACGCAATACGGCAGCATTTATACCGTGCTCGGCAGTCCAACGTGGAGTGCCAGCACTTCCACAACCGCGACTTCTTATTCGTTTGATTTAAGCTCCATCACTGCGTTGAACAATGCCTCGGTCGTTTATATCCGACTGGTTGATGCCAATAACACTTCCGTGGGCGGCGCCACGGTCGGGACCGGCGGCACGGATCGTGTAGATAATTTCGCGGTCACGGCTTCGACCATTCCCGGATTTCCCACAATCATCACCCAGCCGCAAAGCGGGAGCGTCTATTGGGGAGACGCCATCACCTTGAATGTCGTGGCCTCCGGAACCGCTCCCAGCATTCAGTGGTATTATCCCAATCTGAACTCGCCGCTGACGGATGGCAGCAGCGGACATGGCGTGGGAACCATTTCCGGTTCGATTTCCAATGCGTTGACTTTGTCTTATGTGGATCCGAGCCAGGCGGGCAATTACCAGGTCATTATCACCAATTCGATGGGTTCCGTCACCAGCCAGGTGGCCCATGTGACGGTCAACACCCGCACCCCAATTGTGACCAATATTGCCTATTTGCGAACATTGCATACGGCCAATTGGCTGCCATCAGACACGACCAACCTTTACACCGTCACCGGCATCGTCACCACTTTCGTGGACATGACGTCATCCTACAACTCGGAATTTTTCCTCCAGGACGGGACCGCGGGTATCGCAGTCTACGCCGCCTATGGAGGTTCGATTCAGCCCAGCGCCGGCGACAAAGTCCAGGTCACCGGCCCATTGAGCCAATTTGACGGCCTGCTGGAATTGAGCCCCAACCTGAACGACCCGGCCCATTCCGTCACCAAGTTGACCAGCGGCAATCCTCTGCCCACCCCGATCCCGTTCGCGCTTTCCCAGTTGACCAACATTCCCGCTACCGAAGCGCTTGAAGGATCGCGAATTGTGGTTTGCAACGTCGTTTTGCAAGCCGGTCAGGTCGCTGGCTGGGTGCTCAACAACAACACAACCGTGACCAACCTTGATGGACAAACTTTGAGTCTGTTTGTGAACGCCAACATACCCAACATTCAAGCCGAACCGGTTCCTGAATTTGCGTCTTCGATCGTCGGCGTTCTCAGCCAATACACCACCTCGGCCACTCCCACCAATGGCTATGAAATTGACATAACGCAATATCCCGCCGATGTGACCGCCTGTGCCCCGGTCGTTCCCATGCGCATCGGATGTTATGACACGAATGCCGTCGTCTGCTGGAGTGCGGTGCCCAGCGGATTCACCCTGCAGACCACCACCAACCTCGCCGCCAACAACTGGCAAACCGTGGCGCAAGTGCCCGCAACCGCGAACTTTCAAAACACCGTCACCAATGCCAGGACCGGTGGAGCTCAATTTTTCCGGCTGGTCCGGCCTTGATTAATTGCTCGCAGACCTGGCTGCAAAAAACGCGGAACTCGAAGGTTCCGCGTTTTCCTTTTCAGGAGATCTGCAGACAGGCCGCTCATTTACAGGCCGGTCCCGGATGGGACGGCACGGTGCGTCACATGGCCTGCGAAGTGGAGAAATTCCAGGATGTCACCCCGGAGACGGAGAAATTCCGGATTATTTCGCTGGCGGGGCCGATCAAAGTTGACCGCAATGATCCGTTCGATCCGGCCGGGATGCGGAGTCATGATGACAATGCGGTCGCTCATATAAATCGCCTCATCAATGTCATGGGTGACCAGCAGCATCGTGGTGCGGCGGGCCTGCCAGAGGCGGAGCACTTCATCCTGCAGGCGCATGCGGGTAAACGCATCGAGCGCCCCCAATGGTTCATCGAGCAGAAGGACCTTGGGATGATTGATCAAGGCCCGTGCCAGGGCGACCCGCTGGGCCATGCCGCCGGAAAGATGATGCGGGTAGGCATTGGCGAATGCCTCAAGCCCAACCAGGCGCATGAACTCGTCCACCTCGTGACGCTTCTCCTGAAGCATACCGCGCGCAACCAGACCGGCCTCGATATTGCGACGGACCGTGAGCCAGGGAAACAGATTCGGATCCTGAAAAACCAGCCCCCGTTCGGCGCTGGGCCCGGTGATGGGTTCGGCTCCGATCCAAAGCTCGCCTGAATTTGGAGCATCGAGCCCGGCAACGAGGCGCAGGAGCGTGGACTTGCCGCAACCGCTGGGGCCAACGATGGAAACCAGTTCTCCTGCCGCCGCCGAAAGCGTCACCGAGGTCAGGGCCAGGGTGCGAACATTGGCATTGTCGGGCGCCGGAAAATCCTTGCTCACATTGATTACGCGGAGCGAAGAACCCTCGGTTGGAGCGCCGTTGGCGGCCGCGGTCACCATTTGATCACCCCTTTTTGCCAGACCAGCATCCGGTCGCGCAGTTTGAACAACAGGGTCATGATGGTTGAAAAAAAGGCAGCCATGATGATCAAGGCGGCAAAAACCTTGCCGTATTCCGCCCAGCCTTGGGCCCAGCTCACATACCACCCCAACCCGGACTTGACGCCCACCGTTTCCGCAACCACCAGCGTCAAAAATGACGTCCCCAGTCCCATGAACAGCCCAATGAAAATGCTGGGCAACGCTGCAGGTATGGCGACGTGGAAAATGAGGTAGGCCCGTCCCGCACCCAGAGTCCGCGCAACATCAAGATATGAGGCGCGCGTGTTGGAAATTCCGGACGCAGTCAGCATGGTCACCGGAAACCACACTGCGAGCGCGATCAGGCCCACGGCGGAAAAGGTGGCCGACGGCGACAGCACCATCGCCAGTGGAATCCAAGCGGTCGCGGGAATTGGCCCGACCAGCTTCAACAATGGCATTCCCCAATACCGGGCGCTGGCGAACCAGCCTATGCAAACGCCGGTGACCAGCGCGACGGCAACCCCCAGCGCATATCCTGCGAACAGCAGAACGAGCGAGTGCCAGGTGCTGTCGAAGAGAAGGGCGCGGTCGCTCACCAGGCTTTGCAGGACTCCGGCCGGGCTTGGAAAGTACGGCAACGGGAGCAGCCGGAAGCCCGATGTGATCAATTCCCAGAAACACAGAGTCCAGACTGCGGCGGCGACGATGGGGAAAAAGCCTCTTATCCAGCCCTGCAGGCGCGACCAGAATGGCTGCACCACGAAAGCAACGGTGGCCAGAATAAAAAGACCGCCCAGAAACCAGGAATATGAATGATTTTCAGGTGCCGGTTGATTTTTCATAGCCCACAGATGAACTCCAAATGTCACGGACGCGGCGGCCGGGACGGCGAGCAGGGTTCTCAACCGGGGTTTGAGCGTGTTGGCTTCAACGTTGTTCACAAGAAACACCGATCGCTTTTCCTCAGCCGGTTTCTGCGACGGTGCTTTTGCCTCCAACGTGGTAGTAATTTGAATCTGATCCATTTATCATTTCGGGCTGGGGGGCTGACTGGAGGTGATCAACGGGCTGGCGACGCGACAACAGGATAATTTGGCCAGCGATTCGACAGGTGATCCGGCCAATTCGGCCTGCAGGCGGACATCTTCATCGGCCGGCACCTGACCACCCGCAACGGTCTCAACTTGCAGTGATTGCAACCATTCATCCGAAACCCCGTCCAGATGAACGAAAGCTCGTTTGGCCAGCTCGTCAACATCGGTGTTGGGACTGAGCATGCCCGCCTTTTTCATTTCCGTTGCTGCGGATTTCACAGCAGCCTCGGCGCCCGATACGCTGGGGACATAATGCAAATGTGAAATCGCAACCGTATTGAGTTCCGGGTTTGAGGCAAGATACTTTTTTTCAACCGACAACCTGGCAGCAGCAGCGGGATTGGCCTCCACCCATTTGGCCGCCTTGAGCAACGCGCGGGTCGCCGCCGCGGCGGCCTTGGGGTTGGCCGCGAGAAACTTGCCGTTCACCAACACGGCGCAGCAATATTCGTCCTTGTAAGGCGCATCCGTCGCCTGGTCGGCAACATTCTGGACCCGGCCGTTGGCGAGCAGCAGCGTTCCAATCGGCTCGGAATCCGCAACGGCGTCCACCTCTCCCTTGTCCAGCGCCAGCCCGAGTTCGCCCGCCGGAAAGACGAGCCAGGAAATCTCCTTGCCCGGATCGATGCCATTGGCACCCAGCACCCGGTTGGCAAAAATGAATGGCGGCGTGCCCATTCCCGGCACGCCAATGCGCTTGCCGCGCAAATCCTGAATGGAATGAATATTGCCGTTCTTCAATGCTTGAACCCGCAGGCAACCGCGATGAATTCCACCGGTGAATTTTACATCCAGTCCCTGTTCGATGGGCTTCAGAAAATACATGATCAGATGATGAGTCACATCAAATCCTCCCAGGGCCAGCACGTCCTTGTAATTCGCCCACTCGCACTTGACCAAGGTTACGTCCAACCCCTCGTCCTTGAAGAAACCCTTCTCGACGGCGGTAAAAATTGGGGCTTCGCAGGTCAGACCAATATATCCGACCCGGACCTTGACCGGTCCGGCCGGGGCTGTGGTCTCCGAACTCTTTTTGCAACCGCCAAGCAATAGAATTGCCGCAGCCAGCCCGATGGTCAATTTGGTGATGGTCATATTCTTAAATCCTCCGTATCTGAAACTATTTAATAATTTCGTTAAGTAATTAAAAAGAAACGCAGATAACATCAAGAACCAAACAATCCGGCGCTATGCGGCAGGCACGGCTATTCGCCGATGATTTTGACCAGCACCCGTTTGCGGCGGCGGCCATCGAATTCACCGTAGAAAATCTGTTCCCATGGGCCGAGGTCCAACTTGCCCTTGGTGATGGCCACAACCACCTCGCGGCCCATGATCTGGCGCTTCATGTGCGCATCGGCGTTGTCTTCACCGGTGCGGTTGTGCTGGTATTGCGAGGTCGGCGCGTGCGGGGCTAATTTTTCCAACCACACATCGTAATCATGGATCAAACCATCTTCGGCATCGTTGATGTAAACGCTGGCGGTGATGTGCATGGCGTTGACCAGGCAAAGCCCCTCCTGAACGCCGCTCTTGTGGACCAATTGTTCGACCGTGCCGGTGATGTTCAAGTAATCACGCCGATGTGGCGTCTCGAACCAGAGTTGTTCGGTCAAACTTTTCATGGCCCCTCACACTGCCGAGGCAACGGCATCGCCCATTTCCCGCGTACCAACCTTGCGGGCATTGGGTTCGGCGGCATGAAAGATGTCACCAGTGCGGTGGCCGGCATCAATGGCTTTGCCGACGGCGGTTTCAATGGCTGCCGCCGCGTCGTTCAAGCCGAAACTATGGCGCAGCATGAGACCGGCGGACAAAATCTGCGCGATGGGGTTCGCCAGATTCCTGCCGGCAATGTCCGGCGCGGTACCGCCGGCTGGCTCATAAAATCCAAAGGTGGTTTCCCCGCTCGTCGCCCCCAAGCTGGCACTCGGCAGCATGCCCAGCGACCCGGCGAGTGCAGCTGCTTCGTCGCTCAGGATGTCGCCGAACATGTTTTCGCACAGCATTACGTCGAATTGCGTCGGCTTGAGCATGAGCTGCATCGAGCCGTTGTCCACGAACATGTGCTCGAGCGCCACGTCGGGGTATTGTTTGCCGATGCGCGTCACCACCTCGCGCCAGAGCACGCCGTTTTCCAGCACGTTAGCCTTGTCAATGCTGGTCACCTTTTTGCGGCGCAACCGAGCGGAGCGGAAGGCGACATGGGCAATGCGCTCAATCTCCGGCGTGGTGTAAACCATCGTGTCGATCGCCCGGTGGCCGCCGGGAATTTCCTCAGTTTTTTTCGGCTGGCCGAAATACATGCCGCCGGTCAGTTCGCGGACAACCAAAATATCGATGCCGTCGCCCTGCCGTTCTGGACGCAATGGACACGCATGCGCCAGTGCCTTGGGCAGCCGCACTGGCCGCAGATTGGCGAACAGGCCGAACTCCTTGCGGATGCGCAGCAATGCGGACCGCTCGGGACGTTCCTCCTTGGGAATCGTCGGGTCGCGATCCGGCAGACCGACCGAGCCGAACAGAATCGCGTCCGACTTTTTGCACAGCACCAGGGTCGCGTCCGGCAGTGCCCGGCCCGCGGCGTCAATGCCTGCCCAGCCGACCGGCGCTTCCGTGATTTCAAGGCCGAAGCCAAACTTTCTTTCCGTCACCCGCAGGACCTTGATGGCCTCGCGCATGACTTCCGGACCGATGCCGTCGCCGGCCAATGCCGCAATTTTGAAATGTTTCATGAATCAGGAACCGGGATTCTAAATTTTTGGCGCGGCGTGACAATGGAATTTTACATTCGACATTCCCCGTCCGGCATTTGAAATTTCAGCCAATGGTTTTGCCCTACAAAGTTGCGACCCTGCTTTATTGCTTCAACGGGCACGATGACGTGCTGCTGCTCGAACGCGCACAGGAGCCGAACCGCGGCTTCTGGAGCCCCTGCGGCGGCAAGTTGAAAATGGACATCGGAGAATCACCCTACGTCTGCGCCTGTCGCGAAGCACACGAGGAAACCGGCCTTTCGTTGCGCCCCAAGGACCTGCACCTGACCGGTCTCGTCAGCGAACACGGTTACCAGGGCCAGACCCACTGGTTGATGTTTCTGTTCGAGGTGAAACCGCGCCTGAAATCCCTGCCACCGGTTCACGCTGAAGGGCGGTTTCAATTCTTCGCCCGGGCGGCACTGGGAGATTTGCATCTGCCCCAAACCGACCGCGAGCAGATCTGGCCCTGGTTCTGGCGGCATCGCGGCGGCTTTTTCGCGGCCCATTGCCACTGCCATCCTGACGGACGGAATGACTGGACGCTGGAGGAAACGGGCACCAATTGATTTATGGACGAGCCCATCATTGATTTACACAGCGACGATTATTTCATGGGCGAAGCGTTGCGACAGGCGGCGCGGGCTTACGAAATGGGAGAGGTGCCGGTGGGTGCGGTGGTCGTCCGCGAAGGACGCATTATTGCCCGGGCATTCAACCAGGTCGAACAACTCAAGGACGCCACTGCCCACGCTGAAATGCTTGCCCTCACCCAGGCCGAAGCAACGGTCGGTGACTGGCGGCTGACGGATTGCACGCTTTACGTCACCAAGGAACCCTGCCCGATGTGCGCGGGCGCCGTGGTGCATACCCGACTTGCGCGCGTGGTGTTCGGTGCAGGCGATGTGAAAGGCGGGGCGGCAGGTGGAGCGTTGAATTTGCTTCAGTTTCCCACCCTGAACCATCGTTCTGAAATCACCGGCGGCATCCGGGCGGAGGCTTGCCGGGAACTGCTGCAACGGTTTTTCGCCCAACAACGACTGCTGCAAAAGCCAGAAAACAAAGACGGTCAAGGTGGTGACAACCCGGTTGATCAACAATAAATCACCGGTTAAAATAAAACAAGGCATCCTTGCGGATGCCTTGCTGTTGGTAATTGTAAATCCGGCTGGGTTTATTGAGGGAAATTGTACCAGGGGTTCTGGTTGGGTGAACCATTGGTGGCCGTTGACAGAGCATTTTGCAGCGTGCTCACGGTCAACTGCTGGGCGCTGCCATCAGCCATGCCACAGTTGCCCACCCGCAAATGCATGTCATTGGCCGTCCATGCCCACGCATCCGACGACAACCCATCCCATTTGGAACCTGTGTGGCTTGTTGCTGCCGTATTGGTCATCGGCGCAGGGACAGCGAATCCGTTTACGGTTCCAACGTTGCGGTCTCCCGTCATGATCATCTGCGGATAAGCTTCACTGGCATCACCACAGACAAAGTAACTCAGAAAGTTGTTG